>JAABUY010000079.1_pt1 | contig 210947 bp, 226 predicted proteins | sample 5560271 | NCBI WGS metagenome assembly JAABUY01 (sample SAMN10711886, study PRJNA513374) | rock metagenome | isolation source: Antarctica rocks | place: Antarctica: Victoria Land, University Valley | reverse complement strand
ATACGGCTACCCAAGCTATACGCCGGAAGGTAAATCTGAATGAGAGTTCTCGTAGTCCTCCGTAAGGTATCGCAAGTAAGGCAATCCTGGAGAGACTATGTGGTCCGCAATAATATAAGCACCGTGTTATCAACAAACTGGAACCTTGAAGTCGTACCTTGGAGGCGAGTGCCTTAGTAAGCAGCCACACGAACGCCGTCAACGCTACAGGGATCATTCTGACCTCCCCATTGTCGACTCCCGTAGGAACCTCTCGTTCCTCGTCCAAGCAACCAAAACGACGTCTCGACCCATCGAACTATGCGCCATGGACGAAGACGGAAGCAGCGTGGACGCGCCCCTGATGCGGCAGGAGCCCACCGAGGCGCACGACGGGACCAGGACGACGGAGAACAGTGACCTACGCGAACAAGACCTAACGACCCCGAGCCTATTCATCTGGGCTCTGACCTTCTCCGCCGGGATCAGTGGGCTATTATTCGGCTACGAGTACCTCACCCCCAACTCAACCTAACAACCACCAGTAGAAGCGAGCAAATGCTAAGTTCCAGATGGGCGTGATGCAGTACAGGCGTGATATCGTCGACGCTCGTCTCCATCGGCTCCGATCTCTCGCGCCGACTTCTGACCACGCTAGACAAGAGCCTGATCACCAGCTCCACGAGCCTCTTCGCGCTGCTGGCCAGTCCGGTCGCGGGCGTTTTGGCGGATATGCTCGGGCGGAAGAAGGTCGTGCTTGTGGCGGATGCGCTGTTTGTCCTCGGAGCGGTGTGGCAGGCTTTCGCGACGAGTGTGTGAGGGATGATTTGCGGTCGGAGTCTTGTGGGTTTGGCGGTTGGGGCGGCGAGTCTGGTGGTGCCTTTGTGCGTGGTGCTGGTTGCGGGAGAGAGTGTTGGTTGGTGAAAGAGCTTGGCTGATGGGGGAGTAGGTATATATCGGAACTGTCGCCGTCGCCGTTTAGAGGGCGGCTGGTTACGCTGAGTATCTTGTTTGTCACGGGGGGCCAGATGGTGGCATATGTCGTTGGGTGGATGCTATCGACGAGAAGCCAGGGGTGGAGATGGATGGTGGGGATTGGGGCTTTCCCTGCGCTTTTGCAATTTGCGATGCTAGTCTTCTTGCCGGAGACACCGAGGTGGCTCGTCAAAGCAAACAGGACAGAGGACGCCAAGGTGGTTCTGGGCAAAGTGTATGGAAGACACTCTGGGGCATCGGAAATGGCGAACGGGATACTTAGGGCTATCGAGCGGGAAATCATTGAGGAAGAGGAAGCGACGAGCAAACGACGCGGTCATATGCCTCCTAGCAAAAAATCATGGCGGTGGCTTACTGGGCTGCGAGATGCCTGGGCGGAACTTTTCGCGGTTGGTGGGAACAGGCGGGCGCTCACGATCGCATGCATGCTACAAGGCTTCCAGCAATTATGTGGCTTTGTGGGTTGACCTTTGGAGCGGGTTCTGCAGCACCCTTTGCTAATGTCACTGGGTCTTAGAACTCGTTAATGTACTTCTCCGCCACCATCTTCGCCCTCGTCGGCTTCAACGCCCCAATCCTAGCCTCTCTATCCATCGCCGTCACCAACTTCCTCCTCACGAGCGTGGCATTCTTCGTCATCGACCGCGTCGGTCGTCGGCGCATCCTCCTCCTCTCCATCCCGGTTATGATCGCCGGTCTCGTTCTCTGCGCCCTAGCATTCAACTTCATCCACCTACCCACCCCGCACGACGCGATCGAAGGCAACGCCGAGACCAGCAACGGCGCAACATTCTGGGCCTTCATCATCCTCCTGTCCATAATCGTGTACGTGTGCGGTTACGGCGTCGGCATGGGCCCCGTGCCCTGGCAGCAATCCGAGCTGTTCCCTCTCTCCGTGCGTTCTCTTGGCTCCGGCCTCGCGACGGCGACGAACTGGGGGAGTAATTTCGTCGTGGGTCTGACGTTCCTGCCGATGATGGAGGTCTTGACTCCTGTTTGGACGTTTGCCGCGTATGCGGGGTTTTGTGTGGTGGGTTGGTGGTGCGTTTGGAGGATATATCCGGAGACGATGGGACTGGGGCTTGAGGAGGTGGGGGCCCTGTTGGCTGATGGGTGGGGCGTGGAGGAAAACCGGAGAAGGGTTGGGGTTGGACGTTGACAATTCAAGACTCAATACCATCGCTTGGCTTAAGTCAATGCCTTTGATAAGGGAGTCCTGCCTCAATACGTCTACGACGTCTCACTTCACACTCGCCGACAGCAGCCAGCGTTATGACCGAGTCTACTTGAGAGGATCAATATTTCACCCACGAGGACTGGTTTAATGGACTAAAGAGGCCCTGTAGTAGAAGTGGAGTGGTGGAACCGTATCGCTGCGCTCAAAGCTATTATTGCCAGGAAGCACGATTCATTGATTCAGGGATTTAGCCCGCCAAGAGGTCAGTTAATTGACAGAACCCCTCTCTCGCAGGACAACAGCGACTGGCCCAGGTCGACCTCCGCAACGGCATGCTCGGTCTGGAATCTTGTCGGGGCCGCTGGGCGAAAACATCAATAGAACAGCGGCGCTCGGAATGGTGCTGCTCGGTACATCCATATAGCTCTGCCAGCTCCACACATGCTGAGACGTCGCTGTGAGGACGAGACGCGATATCTTAGCCGACGTTCCACCCAGGTGACCACTCGAGGCCAGAGAATCTCCACCTGACATAATCGACCTGGCATAAGCCCTACGTCCGGTAAGCATATGAAAACTTTCCTACCGGCAGCAGCTCCAAGTCCTCACCACAGAAGCTGAACAATTAACGGCCCCATTCCACCCTCCCTATCCGCAACGGCACCAGTACTTTCTTTCAACTCGCCCCCTTCTCTACAAGTCGACTGCCACCGCAGCTCCCTCCAACACACGTCCCGCAGACGGAAGAGCTCGACGTTCGTCGGCTGGGGAAGTCGCGGTCCTTGTTCTCGCGCCATCGAACGCCTCCCTTTCCATTGGCCGTAGCTGTGGCTGTGGGCGACACGCGGTCCGCAGGCGCGAGAGGCGGTAGCGGAGGTGGCCGCCGTGGCGTTTGCGGTAGCGCGGACATGCTGGTGGGGCTTGGAGAGTGAGGCTTCTGGTTGTGGGTGTGGAAAGAGAGGTGGAGGTTAGTGGGAAGGTGGTGGTGAGAGGTAGGAGGAGGGTGAGGAGGGTGAGGAGGAGAAGGAGATAGTGGAGATGCATGGGTGAGGGATGGGGGTTGATGGAATGTTGTGGGGGTCAATGGATGGTAGGAGATGTCATGATGGTTGGTGTTGACGACTGAATGCGTGGAAGGTTTTGTTTGTGAGTAGGTTGGGAGTGGTGAAGGGATGTTGGGGGATTGGGGTGGAGGATGGGGTGGACACTTCGTGCCTTCCGGTTAGGGCTTTCGGAAGGTACCTACGTGTTGAGACTTGCTGCGCCATCGTGATATGGGGAATCTCGTACAGTACCTTGCCTAATACAGCTGGAATAGGAACAAACTAAAACACCCTTCCCTAAAGGAGCTGGTGGTGGAGAGATAATTGTTCAGTTTGTAGATGATGTTGAATGAGCACACGTACGAAGTGCACTAGCGGGCTGAAGAACCCCTCAGCATGCTTGACTTGTAGATCATAACGATCAAAAATCAGCAGATTCCCTGATACAAGTAGGGTCTGTGCGAAGGACGTGTGATTGCGCACATTTTCATTGATTCTTTTGTTCACCTTCGAGCAACTTGTCAGGAACGAGGTTCATCTTCATCTGTGTTTGCGTTACGCGATCAGTGTGTCGGAGGGAGAGTGGCCGAGATCCGTTGATTTGTGCCGAGGCAAAATGCAGTCAACAATAGCGTCACCACCACTGCTGAAGCTCCACTGCCCTTCTTCGATAGGGTCGGCTGACCACTTAGAACCACTCGTATCATGCTCAGCACATGATCGCTGGGGGCAACAATCCATCAAAAGCCCAACTTTCGCTGCTGGTTGTTATCAATGGCACCCACTCCGTCCTGGGTCAAGGCCCTCAAGCCATCAGGGCCTCAAGGCTCCGAATTGCTGAAGCAAGAACGAGATCAATCCAACCTGGATGTCGACAAGCTCAGCAACTTCATCTTCACCAAGGAAGTCCTGGACCGACAACAGCGGATCTTGAAAGTGCTGGAGTCAGAAAGGGTCTTCGATAAATCTCAGAACTACTTCGCTGGCAGGGTTGATAGATTCCAGACAGCGCTGGCGAGAGCCAAGCGGTTGCAACAGCTTACGGTCAAGCACAAATGGTCTAGGGATGAGTTTATAACAGCCAATGAACTCATTAGTGAGCCTGGTCCTTATGGGCTGCATGTTAGCATGTTCCTGGTAAGAGTGGCATGCCATCACACGGAGGCAGTTGTTGATACCTTTATCTAGATCACTCTACGTTATCAGGGTACGCCCGAGCAGCACAAGCTGTTTCTCGAGAAGGCGGAGAAATACGAGATCATCGGATGCTATGCTCAAACCGAGCTCGGACATGGATCCAACGTTCGAGGGTTGGAGACCACTGCGACATGGAATTCATCTGACAAGTCCTTTATCCTCCACTCGCCGCATTTGACGGCATCGAAATGGTGGATTGGCTCTCTTGGACGAACTGCGAATCACGCCGTGGTAATGGCTCAACTGGTCATAGATGGACGAAGTTATGGGCCGCATCCGTTCGTGGTACAGATTCGAGATTTGAAGACTCATGAGCCTTTGGAGAACGTACACGTTGGCGATATTGGACCCAAGTTTGGTTACAAGTAAGTAGTACAAATATCAACTATGGTCAAGTCTGTTAATATTACTAGTACGATGGATAATGGGTTTCTACTTCTTAACCACGTCAAAATACCCCACGTCAACATGCTGGCACGCTTCTCGAGGGTCGATCCCCAGACCAACAAATACGTCAAACCACCCTCCGCGTCTCTGGTTTACGGGACTTTGACGTGGGTGCGATCGACTATCGTTCTGCAGTCCGGCGGTGTTCTCGCTCGTGGAGTGACGATAGCGACAAGGTATGCGGCCATAAGACGACAATTCCAGGATCGAGATGCGAAAGAGGGCGCTGGAGAGACGCAAGTGCTTAACTACACCATGGTCAGGATTAGACTCCTGCCATTGCTGGCTGCTACTTTCGCTTTGCATTTCACTGGAAAGGGTATGATGGCACTTTACCAAGAGAACCAGAAGAGGATGGCCGGGGACGCGGGTAAAGCTTCGACGACCACTCGTGGGGCGGGTCCTGAAGAACTGAACCCGGGGACTGATCTTCTAGCCGATCTACACGCTACATCCTGTGGGCTCAAAGCTCTTGCCAGCACCACAGCCGCGGAAGGTCTAGAGGTGTGTCGGAGGGCGTGTGGAGGACACGGATACAGCAGTTTCAGCGGCATCGGATCTTGGTACGCCGACTACCTACCTACGACGACGTGGGAAGGAGACAACTACATGTTGACCCAGCAAGTAGCGAGATACGTAAGATTCCAGTATGACCCCTGAAAGCAGCACCCCTGACCGAACCGCAGCTCCTCAAATCCGCCCGTTCAGTCCTGGGAGGCAACCCCCCGGCTAACGACACGACCAACATCCTCCGGTATTTCCTCTCCAGGCGCGACATGGGAGCCGCATTCGACGTGCTCGGCCAAGACTCGGACATCGTCGCCGCGTTTGCTTGGCGTGCCGCGTTCCTAACCTTCGAAGCCCTCAAACATCGTGACGAAGAGAAGAGTTCCTGGAACAGCCTCCTCGTCGACTTCTGGCGCCTCAGCACCGCCCACTCGCAATATATCGTGGTGAAGAGCTTCTACGATGCTCTCAGCGCCGACGCCACCACGTCCGAACTAGACGACGAAACCGTTGCCCTGTTACACAAGCTCTTCCGTCTCTACGCTCTCAACACGCTCGAGCGCGAAGCCTCCGAATTCTTCTCCTCCGGCGCCGTCACGGTCCGGCAGATCCAACTCGCACGCACCAAAGCCGTCATGAATCTCCTCGAGGAGATCAGGCCGCATGCGGTCAGATTGGTTGACGCGTGGAAGTTTCCGGATTGGCAGCTGGATAGCAGTCTTGGGAGGTACGATGGGAAGGTGTATGAGGATCTGTTCTACAGGGCCAGTGAGCTTAACCCACTGAACGCGCTTACCGTCGATCCGTATCCGAACAGTGCGGTTCTGATTAAGAAGGATGAGAGGGATCAGTTCAGGAGCAAATTGTAGCTGGCTTGCTTATTACTGTCTGTATATAACGGCCGGAGATGGCTCTGTATATTCCGGCTTTGGTTACGGAGTAAGATAGAACTATCATTCGACAGTGTCCAAAATGTTCACAGTCCAACGCAACACGAGTATTTCACCGTACTGAACTCGAGACGCTTTCACTCATTCGAAGATTGATGACACAGAGGACCGTTCTCAGAGAAACGGAGCGTTCCCAGGCCTAATACGTTGAACGATGATGGGTGAAAATCTTTGGATTGGGTTAGTTTGATCAGACGCATCATCAGCCGGCGATGGTGGGAGGAAGGAAATCGGGAGCACTCCCCTCCAGAGCGTTTTAACCATGATTGTTGGAAACCCCTGCGAATCAAGCCTGGAGCACTCCTCATCCCGAGACGTTCAACGACAATCCTCAAAATCCTCCAAATGCAGTTAGTCAGAGCGCAGGGCAACCATCGGCTAGAACAGAACCGTATTGTTGATAGGCATCATCTTAATATTAATATTCACATCCTCTGGGAAAGACTGCATCGCTGGGCAGGATCCAGTAATACAAAGTCATCGCTATACCACTTTGTATAGGGAGTTATGATATTGCAGCTGGTGGCCAAGCTTTCGGAGGACTATGTCGTGCTCCCCAGCCATTCATTCACTGTTACTCCCAGCCATCTCAATTGATGATCTATGACACCGTCACCGCAACATCGATTCTTGCTAGTATCTGCCATACTAGATTCGTAGCACTGATTCTAGATATCTGCGAATACCAACACTATTTTCGTTTGCTGTCGCGATTGAGATCAAGTGGATAACACGTGTGTTGGTGGGCTTGAGACCGCTGCAATAGAGATATTGCCTATCAGGCCTTCAAGAAAAGCAAGAAGTCGAGTCTGAAGGATTGTGATGCACAGGTTCATCAGTCTCCTCTCCTTGCCAGCGTCCCTGCTCCTACTCATCTCCAGCACGCCGGTGCATACCGGTACCTCAGCGCTCGGCCCACAATGGCCATACAACCTCCCACCACACGCCAAGTACTACCCAGAAGACGAACACGGCGTCCGACGGGACCTCGAGATTCAAGACCGACTAGCATACCAAATACCCGCCGGCATACAGAAGATGAGCGGCGACGAAGGGGAGAAGTTTCTGATGACGTACTGGCGTTTTGAGTTCCAAGATCCTGGAGGAGAGGGAGGTCCGAGGATACTTATACCAGAGACACGAAGACCGGCTGCCGGTACTTTCGATCTGGGTGTTGAGGCGAATGGGACGATCTTGCACCTTCTTCTACCGCCTTTCCTCCTCCACACCGCCGACGACCAGACCTCATTTGACAATCGCTTCCTCCGCTTCCCGCGTGGAATCCGTCCGTCACTTGAAAAGCGTGGCTTTCAATGCCCAGCCGATACCTCAAATTGCCAAGGCGTCAACCGGCCAAACAGCTGCTGCGCGAACGGGGAGACTTGTCAGCTGATCACTGACACGGGGCTCGGCGACGTGGGATGTTGCGGGCAGGGCCAGACATGCTCGGGAAAGGTGACGACTTGCGATGCGGGTTATACGAGCTGTCCGAATAACCCGGGTGGAGGGTGCTGTATTCCAGGGTATTCGTGTGTGGATATTGGCTGTGAGTCTGGCTCTACCTTTAGAAGGGGACAAAGGAGACAAGGTGGAAAAAGCTGACTTGGTTTGAATGTGGCTTCAGGTGCGATAAGTTCGACGTCTACGGTCGTCATAACACCTACCGTAACCGCCTCCGGCTCCCCTAGTCCCAGCCCTACTTCCTCCTCAACCACAACCTCTTCAAGTCCAACAACAACCACGACAACAGCCTCCTCATCCATCATCGCAATCGTCCCCGTCCCGCCTCCTTCATCATCTCCCTCAACCGCAACGACCACTTCCTCCTCGACCAACGCCCAAAGCCCCCTGATCTGCTCCCCAGGCTACCAATCCTGCGCCGCCACTCTCGGAGGCGGCTGCTGCCCCACCGACCGCGCATGCGGCCCCAATGACTGTCCCACCTCCGCCTCATCCGCCTTGTCACCGACTACTAGCACCACCACCAGCACGACCGACATCCCCGCAGCCGCCGCCCCCGTCCGCCCCACCTCCGTCGCCACCACCACGACCAGCACCTCGGCCACAGACACAGCATGTCCGACGGGCTTCTACCAGTGTTCGGCCTACTACAGCGGCGGCTGCTGTCGAACGGGGCGCGACTGCGGCGCCACGTCTTGTCCGACGGGCGCCTCCTCCGTCCTGGTCTCCAACGGCGTGACCGTCCTCGTCGCTTCGGGCGTGACCGTCTCTGGCGATCGTCTGAGTGGAAGCGGAAGTGGGAGCGCGGTTGCAACCGCGCCACCCACGACGACCGTCGCGACGACGACGGCGGTGGGAAGTGCGGGGAGTGGAGGCGGGGGAGCAGGAGCAGGAAGTGGGAGTTGCGCGTCGGGGTGGTATAGTTGCGTCTCGAGTGCCGGAGGCGGATGTTGTCCGAGCGGGTATCTTTGTGGGGCTAGCTGCACGGCGAGCGTCAGTGGGAGTGTCACGGCTGGGAGTGTGGGTAAGATTGCCGCCAGTGCCGCCGCTCCTGCCTTTCGGGGGAGTGGGGCTTTGTTAATGGGATTGTGGGTCTGGTTTGGGGTCGCTGGGCTTTTGGGTGTTTGGGTCGGGATGTAGGTCGGGTGCTTGGGTTTGTATAAAGAGGGTATTGTTCGTGTGTCTGGACATATAGAGTGGGCATTGCGACTTGAGTGTGAGGAGTTGAGATGGAGGTATCTGTACAACCTAGAGACGTGTAGCTACCTACCTACGAACATAGCTATCTGTGTGATTTGTATCCTCATCAGAGTTTTTGCGGGACACAGAAGTGCAAAGGTGTCCCACTCAATAATCAAGCTAAATTCACAGCTTCCTACAAGCTTCTACAAGTAAATTCTCAGTACCTAGGTACCGAGTAGCCACAGAGGCTGTGAAGAGAAATAAACTGAGCTGAAAACACTCGACGTCATGGTCAACGTGTCCAGCAGAAGTGATAGTGAAAGCCGCCCTGACTGGTTCAAGGAGTAGTGCAAGGTACATTAGCTCGAAGGGAAGGGAAGAGATACGCCAACAGCGCCTTCGCTTGCAAGGTGACATCGGCCAGATTGAGGGAAGTACGATGTAAATCAAGCATACACGCACGCTCGCTCGCTCGCTGGCTTGTGAAGGGAGATAAAAAGGATTCGAAACGAATAGTAGAGTTTAATGAATTTAGGAGGTGGGGTGAAATGAGGCCCTCCTCCGCTATAGGAATGATGGCACTCGCGCGATTCTAAGGTCTCTTTCCGCGACTGTCGCTTGCGGTGGTGTAGTTGAAGCAAGAGATGGAGACTACACGTGTGGCAGATGGCTGGTGATGATGGAGGGGAGCCAAGATGTGCGCTTGGATGAAAATTCTATATGGACCAGTCAGTGAGTGTTTGGGAGCAATTACCAACGATATTATCTAACCGTGTTCACTCGATTTGCCCTCTCCTCCCTCTCCATGCCCCTCTCCATCTTCGGTAGCGGCTGGCTGCAGGGACGCTTTCCCATCCGCGGTTGTGGTAGGCATATCGGACGTTCCGTCAAGACCCGGATTCGAATTCTCTGTCTGCTTGCTCCTGCCAGCCGCTCGAGCGTGTTGCCTCTCCCAAACTTCCTGTCGATTCTTCTCATCTTTCGCCTTTCGCATCCGTTCCGCTTCCTCGACACCTCCACTCTTCTTCAATTTCCCCTCTTCGACGAAATTCCCAAGTTCTTTCTGGAACTCGCCGCCGCGACGGCTTTCGAGCTCTCTCTGCCGAGCCTTCTCCGAACGTTCGATGGCCTCGAGTCGAGTCTCGTGGTTCGGTTGTAATGCTCTCACTTCTCCGAGCACTCCCTCTTGCGCTTTGACAGGATCCATTTCGTGATCGAGGCCGGCTGTAGTGAAACCTCTGGATGTACTCCTCACGCCGCTTCCTGCGGGCCCGGTTTGCAGATGCTGCTGCTTGGTAGCCTGTTCCACCAAAGCAAACGTTTGCGTCGCCTTTTCCAGATCGTCTTCGAGATCGGCCGCCATTTCCTCGTACCAGCTCAGAAATTCTCGATCATTGCAGACAGACTGAAGCTCCCGAGACCAGACTTTGTTCCAGATAGGCTTCTCTCTCTTGAGATATTCTTGCATCTTCTTCAGTCCTGCCGTTGCCACGCTGATGTCCTTGCTGACAATTTCGAGTTGGCGAGGCAGAGGACGTACACCCCGTGTGACAACGTCTTTACGTAGATCTTCGACGACGTCTTGAAGGTCATCTACACGGTTGATGATCTTCTCGGAGTCTTCGGTAAGCGAATCCTTACCGGCATTGACGTAACCGCGGCCGCTCGAGGCATCAATGGCTGGGACGGCAACGTTGACTGCGACAGATTTGACGGTTGCGGCTTTGGTTCGGATGCTTGACATGGAGGTAGCCATATCAGATGCAAAAGATGAGTATGTTTGACGGACCAAGGCAAGGTCTCTACGGAGACGTCGAATCTCGGAAACCTGGTTTGAGTTGTCGGCCGAAGAGCTACTTGAACGGAAGCCGTTTGCTTGTGTCCTTTCATGTGTCGGGCGCCGTACAGGGCCAGGCGCAGGTGAGGCGGCAAGACGAGCCAATTCCTTAGCCGTATCCTTTTGACGATCGGAAACCAGCTGGAGAGCTGACTGCTGTCCATCAACAACTGTCCTGACCCCCTCTACCAGACGCCGAAGCCCGCCCATGCTTTCGTCAATGTGTCTCTTCACTTCGTCCAACGTCTCTACGTTGAGAACCAACACGGACCGATCCTTGATATCAACGAGGTCTTCGATTTCGTGACGTACACCCGAAACGGGATCTTGGATATAGATCTCTGGCAGATCCTCGCCATTGCTATGAGTGTTCCACGAGAATTTCTCAATGAACGCAAGCTGCAATCTAGCAATCGAGAGTTCGTCGTAGCCATCTAGAAGTACGAACTTCTTGATCCTGCTCTTGTACTGCAAGAAAAGCGTTAGCTCTTTTGCGGGCGGGGGCGACTGCTCCGGAAGGAACAGCCGAGATGGGGCTGTTGTAGAAAACGGCACTGCATAGCGCTCTCCTTCTGCCATGGAGCCGGATTGCCCATGAGTGTTGCGCGCGGCTCGCTCGTCAGCCTCTTCGAGCGCAGCGGCTGGAAGACCGCCTTCGCCGTTCGCTGGTGGCCCGGTAAGGGTAGCTCCCACGATAGGCTGGTCGTTGACATCAAGCTCAGTGTAAGATCGCCGAACTTTGTCTTCTGTAGTCTTGAAAACAGAACTATCCTCTGGTAATGCACCCTCCGGAGGCGGGATTGAAGGTGCCGCAGCCGCTTGCCCTCCTTCTTCGGATATTCTTCGCGAAAGCGTTGTATTCCTGACCGGTGAACCATCTGGTAGGCGATTGGCCGAACGCTGACGGCCATGTAGTAAAGCTCCTCGGGTTCGGACAGCATTCATTGACTCGCGTACTTCTCGACCTCTATTCGGTGCTGGTGAGTTCTGTGCTTGAGGTAGTATTGATACACCACCCTGAGACCCGCCCAAGTGTCTCGACAATTGGTAGGCGGAATATCTTCGCGAAGCACGCCTCTCGAGATCCCCGGTTCTTTGTAACGCCCCTAGGGCATCCTGCTCCTTGGGCGGGGGTGGGGGAGCAGGCAAGTGAGCCGCGTTACTGGGCGCTGCAAACGACTGTCTAGGCATCGTCACGGCTTCTAAAGATGGTGATAGGACGGGAAGGTTCTGCATGGTATTGCTTGACATGGACGACTCTGACAGTGACTCTGGCGGAGAATTCCGGTGGTCCCGATGGGACATTTGACCAGCAGTATCGGTTAACGCCAAGCTGTCCTGCCGCGCTGGTGACGCTCTCCCGCTTGGATATGACGAGGTACGAGGTGGTATGCCTTGTTGATCTTCATACTGTTGAGTCTCTGCGGGACCAGTCCGACGTGTTGATCTTCTACCACTCGACCGTTGAGATGGGCCGTCGTCGAGGAGGGTCATGCCGGTATCAACACTAGACGCATTACTGCCACTACTACTATGTCGAGAGGAAGCACTCTCTCTCGCCTGCTGCCTTGAACGTAGCCGCTGTTGCTTTTTTTTCAACCCATGGAGTAGGTTGATGATGATGTCTCGTATCCTGGGTAAAAATTTGTCAAGGCTCGCGGGGCTGGCTTCTTGACTAAGCGTGTCTTCTAGGATGGAGCGTAGAAGGTCCGGTACGGGCCCAAGGTCAGTCGTGTCCACACCTATTGCCGTGAACGCACGACACGCGATATTGAACTCATAGCCCAACCGCACATAGACATCTGAGACTTCCCCTTCGGTTGCGCTCTGTCGCGACCATTGAGTCAATGTCTCCAACAGTTGTTTGGTCGCGATAAGTAAGTGTGTCACACTCTTCTCGATCTGCGAGAGCTGTGGGGATTGTTGCTGCTGCTATTGGGCTGTGTCAGCAAAACCTCAACTCACTCCGCTACGTAACATGTGGAAGTGAGTGACTTCGAGGCTATGTCCTGGCCCGCAGCCATACATAGATTCAACGAAACCAGAGACGGCCAACTCACACTTGGACGTCTGGAAGTCGGAGACCTCCCAGAATTAGATGAGGTGGTGCCCCACGGCTCAACTTGTGCGGGTGGGTAACTACTCGTCGATGGCACAGTATTTAGAGGTGGCCCCGGTTCTGGCACAGGTGATCTTCTCTGGATTGAACGCTGCGAGTTTGGTTGGGCCGACATGATGGCAACGAAACCCCAAGTCGACATGAACTTCTTCTTGGTTGTTACAGTTGAAGGACGTGTTGACCGATGTGACGGAGAGCACAGCAGTGAAGTAAGGTATGAGTTAGAATGCAAGTGTAAAAATACCTTAAGGTACGGTACCCAGCCTACGCTAGCTAACCGAGCATGAGCACGGACATTGCCGCTTTTGAGTCTGTATCTCTGGACGCCTCACATATGGGGCCAAGGACCCCAAGCTGATTGAGTAGCCTGTATCAAGCCTATTACAGCGCTATTCTCTCTACTCAACCGATATGATGATGTTCAACATACATATACAAATAGTTTCACTGACTTCTCGTAGATATTGATGTGTGACTGTAAAAGAAAATACTCTTAGGTCACAGGAAGTTTAGGTAAGCGATGAAGAGGCTGGAGTCCAAGATATCTTGCTGCCTTAAGGTACCTAGGTACCTCTTTATCCTGACCTACCTACTTTAGGTAAGGTACCCAATTCACTTCGGTGAGACTTCATCAGACAGCCGCAGCCCATGCGGATACAATATGTACAGTAAAGTACTGAACGTTACCTTTCCTACCATACTCAGAAGATTGGTAGGTACCTGTACCTGAAGCTACCATACCTGTTTCCAGGTGTTGCTCATGCCCATTTACAAGTACCTCCGAAGGTACGAATGTATAGGTACTCCAGAGAATAAGATGAATTGCTATCTACGGCAGGTACCTGTAAAGTAGTCCAAACGTTAGCGCACCGGACCGGGTGAGAAGTGATATCACTCAAATAGGTTAGTGCTCCCGCGATTCATAACACCACAGAGGCACTTTCCTTACCTTACCTTACCTTACTTAATAGTGTAACTTAATTTACCTGCCTTAAGTCACCTCCCCGTACCTTGGCTTGATGATCCTATTTCACCTCACTTGCATCCGTCGTGCCCACACAATCTCCAGAACCCGTCTCAGGCTTCCATTCCCATTCCCATTCCCATTTCACTTCAAAATCCTACATACACGTCGTCGCCGCAATCTTCTCTGGCTGCTGAAAGTAATTAAGTCCCTTCCTCTTCAGCTGCGCTTGATCAGCGCTCGTGGCTGTCTCGAGCCTTTTTACTCGCGAGACGCCCGATTTTCCTATTTCAAACCACCTGACTTTCCACTCAACGGTAAGGTAGCGATGGCGTCGTCAGCTGCGGTCGTCCCATCATCCAATGGATCCTCCAGCAATGGTGGAATCTCTGGCGGAAAGTCAGCCATCTCCGGTAACAAGGCACAGTTGAAGGCGACGGCGAGCACCAAAGCGGTGGACTCTGGGATGGGACAAGGTGCAGGTCCAGCTGATTTGTCTTACAAGTAAGTTGCCCTTTTCTTGTGACCTGCTCGCTATGATTCTTTTCGCGTCCATTGGGTTACTGTTGTACTCCCGTCATACCTTGTATTGGTACGAACCCATCACTCGTGAACTTCACCTTTCTGGCGCATCGGGGTTTGCAGTACTGTTCCGCGCAATCCGGGGTGTCCCAGATGCTGGTGTAGGAAGCAACTTGACAATGCCCAAGACTTCCACCCATATTCTTCTCTCCTTCTCCACTAAGCTGCCCTACCTGATCAGGACGTACCAGCTTACTAATGTTGATCTTCTTTCATAGACGACCTACGCAGAAGGCTTGGACCCATGGAGCCAATCCTATCACACAGCGGTCCTCACACCAACAGAATGGCTTTTCACACGCAACGAAGATTCAACCACCAAAAACGATGACCTCAAGAGAGACGAACACAGCGGACAAGCATGCTAACGATCGATTGATGTTCCTGCTCGCAAACTTCATGGTAAATGCCATCTTTTTAGAATCGACTGGTTGGTTGCGCTAACTGTCACTGCTACCTAGGGACTCTCTGCGAAATTGACCACCAAGACGGGGGACAAGTACACGGGCATCTTCGCTGGTCTCTCAGCGGAGAACAATGAGTCTGCCTATCTTATGAAGATGGTGCAGCATGTGGCCTCCACCACCGAAGCTGGGGACAATGGGTATGTTGGCGTCGGAACGGACTACGCCATGTCCTTTTACATCAAAGATGTCGTGGACCTTGCGGCGGAAAACATAATTCTCGATGACACAGCCGCGAAGCCACAACATGGTGAGCGTTTTCTTCTGCATTGGCAACTGTTTGGACCGTCTAACGTTCGAAGGTACACAATCTGCATTCAAGACAGACGCGGACATCACTGGTAATCTCACCATACGCGAACGGAATCTTCAGCGTTGGGAGCCATCGGCTGACACCGATGTTGACTTATCACTCGAAAGTGCCGGTGGTGCGACCTGGGATCAATTTGAGGCCAACGAGCGCCTGTATGGTCTTAAGACCGACTACCACGAGGAGATATATACCACAAGCATTGACCGCTCTAATCCACTATACAAACAGCGCGCAGCACGAGCGGAAAAAATAGCACGCGAAATCGAGAATCAGAGTACATCAAATGCACATCTCAGAGAAGAGCGTGGTCAAGCCGTCGCGGAGGAAAACTTGGACGAAGAAGCGAAGTGAGTCGTCTTGCTACAGTCAATCTACCGCTTCTTCGTTACTGACGCAACTGCAGATACAGCGGTGTTGGCCGTGACGCATCCGAATTCCCTACCTTGCCGTCCGGCCATTCTAACAGATACACACCGCCCGCTCGACGAGCCCCCACAGGGCAACCGACCGTCCCTGGAGCACCTGTAGACCCTGCGATCATCTCCTCGCAAATATCCCGTCCAGAAGCTAAGACCGGTAACGAACGCAAAGGCGTTCAAGCCATTCCCACTACGACGCCAACACAGTCTGGTGCTGAAGGCCAGACCAAGCGTCTACCAGTGGCAACGATTGCGCCGTCACAACCAGCGTCCGCTGTCAAGGGTGTGTCTGATTCGGAACACCCCACCGACGCTACCAGTCGGGCATTGGCGCCGACCATGTCGGCCTCTCCAAATCGAAAGACGGGACCTGCAGAGAACGCCACAACCAACGTCGAAACCGAAGTCCTAGATTCATTCAGACAGTTTGCAAACATCGAGAAATTGCGTATCCAGGCACGTCGCCGTGACCAACTAAATCAGGATAAGGCAATTAAACTGAACGACCTCATGAAATTTTCCAAGAACTTCAAGCTTCTTACCCCGGTACCAAAAGACTTGGTTCCCATCCTTGCGAAGGATAAGTCAAAGCAAGAAGAAATCATTGAAAAAGGCCAACGACTCGCCGAAGAAGCCGCTAAAACCAACGCTCCGAAACCCATAGCTCCCAACAACGACCAGAAACCACAACGTCCTCTCACAAACGCTCGTTACGACGTAGGGATCACCTCTGCGATCGTCTCAGCGGATCGTCAGAATTTCCCACGCGGTCGTCAAGGGCATGCTCCGCAGGGGCAATACAACAACCATAACACGAGGTCAGAACGGCCATACCAGGCCCAGAACATGTCGGGGGCGGCTCCACGCTCGGGCCCGGGTGGTTTAGGCCATCGTCTGGCCGATATTCAGCGGCAAAAACAGGCGGGAGTCTCTGTACCTGTGCCCACTCCATTACCAATTCACGAAAAACGCATACCACCCACCGGGCCAGCCGTTACAACCTCTGGCATCTCAAGTCCGTCTAAGCGCAGCAACACCCAGACACCAACCTCTGCGGTCTCGAGCAAGTTCAACGTGAAGGCTATGGAGTTCAAACCGAACCCTGCCGCAAGCTCTTTCACTCCAGTGGTAAATCCAAGTGTTGCCTCCAGCCCACGCTCGAGTGTCAATGTTAACACCTCACGTGCGCCCTCACCGTCAGCTTTCTTTGGGAGAAAGAAGCCTCTTCCACGATCCGAGCGGCCTTCGATCACGAACCATTTCAATACCATCAAACGCCTAAAGAAAGAATTCGAAGAGCAGGAAAACACCCAGAATTTCGCATCAAATGGAGGGATAAGGCCAGCATATAAGACGCCACCAACGTGGACCGTCGCCAAAGAAAATGAGGACAAGACTTATCAAGATATGTTTGAGAACGTCCCATACGCGCCATCTGCAACTCCACCTTCCCACATCTCACCGCCGAATGCGCCGCTTCCTCATCAACATCAACTCCCGTTTCACTTACAACACGGGGCTCAAGGGATGCCTCAAATGCAGGCACCACAGCATGCACCTCCTCACCTACATCCCAACCAGCACCTTCATCCCGCTGGTCCTCACCATTACGACGATCATCGGATGCACTTCTCCGCTTCCACATCTTCTGTATATCCATCTCCTCGCCCCCAATATACCAACATGGCGTATGCATCACCGATGACACAGCATGCCCAACTAGCTGCGTATGGTCAACCGATGCAGCCATACTTTGTGGGACCCAACGGTCCGCAACCAGCTCCGCTCCGGCACTTTTCCGGTGGACCTCACTTTGTGCCTCCGCCAGGTGCTCACCTCGCCGCGCCCATGATGGTACATCAACACTCGAATGGGTCATTCATGAACATGCCGCCAGCCATGGCCGTGCCTTTTAACCCGCAAATGCACATGTACTCTCCTGGCCAAGCTCACGCAGTACCACAATTCGGTGGCCCGCCACAACCGCCAAGCAATTATCCAAGTCCGGGAAGAGGAGCACCATTGATGATCCACCAAGGCTCACAACAAGGACAACATCCGCAGCAAGTAATGTTTATGGGACCAAGTCATCACGGGCAACCCATGTACGCTCAACAACCACCACAACAGAGTAAGTCAATCCATTCCCAGTACTGTACTCGCAAAGTCTAATGGAACATCTAGTGGCACCAATGCGAGGAGGGTACGGGCCACCCCAAGGCCATTACTACGGCTCCTCCCCCCACCAACAACACCACCCTCCCCCACACTCCCATCGCCGGCCCAGCGGCAACTATGGGCAACCTCCGGGGCCACATGGCCAGCACGCCGGGCCACCTCCTCCTCCGCCAACAGCTCCGGCTGCCCACGCGGTGCCCGCCGGCGAAGAGGGGAAGTGATTCCCCCTCTTCCCGAGTCGGCGCACCGCGGGGGCACGCCGTCTCTCCTTCTCGCCCGTCCCCGCTACGTTCATTCTTAGCTTGTATTTGCTACTTTGCATTATACCCCGGAGCATTCCTTACCATCATCATTGGCAGCATTAGCGGGAGTCGATGGGAGTCGGTGGCATTGTCGCTCGTTCTTTTCATTTTTCATTTTGCATTTTTACCATAGCGTGAGGCGTTGCTTCCGTCCTCGACGGAGCGGGAGGGAGGGAGGAGGGAGGAGGGTGGGGGGAGGACGGGGGAAAGGAGGAGGGAGGAGGGAGGAGGGAGGAGGGAGGAGGGAGGAGGGGCCGGGGGCCAGTTTGGCTAGCTTGCAATCGAGTGTGAAATAAATGAGCATCCTTTAGATACACAATAGAAAAAAGTTGATAATCTGTGACGGAAGGTTGGTATGGAGCAAACCATGTAGATGTCGTCTAGGTTCGAACGATATGTGCTTGTTTCCGTCTCGAATCTGCGCGTTGGGGTTTCTCAGAGGTGGGCGAACGACTCAGTCTGGAGTCCTTCATATCACTTGATCCACATTCAGTTTGATGAACAGATGCAAAAGAGAAGCGACCCGTCGTCTCCCTTCCAGCGAGGAAGAAAAGGAAGAGAAATTCTTGGCAGGTCTCCATCTCAGTCTGGTCTCTGTTCCCCTGGTCATAAATGTAAGGATCGATTCAACCCCCACCTCAATCATATGTAGATACAAGTGTGCCGCACGGGCTATGTTCTGCCTCTACCCTGTTGGACGCGGAGGACGGGATGGGTCTGGTGAGGTGAGGTAGTGGTGTTGTGTTGGTACGGTGTGGGTTTTCGAGTTTAGGAGAGGAGACGAGACGGAATGAGACGAACGCAGCAAAAGTTCTATACTATAACAGTTCTACAAGCTTGATGTATGTAGTCGATCCCGTTCTCAACCCCTGCCGGTCCACCACCCCGTATACGATTCGCGCTACAGACCAACGCACAGGTCACTTCGCCTTCTGGTACCCCAACTCCGCCAAAACCTCCTTCAGCACGCCCGTGGCCCTCTCCAGATCGCCCCTCGCCGGATCCATGACACTGACGCCCATATGGCCGATACGCATATACTTGCCTGCGATCTCGCGATGCAGACCGGCGGCAAAGACGACGCCCTTCTTCACCAGTCGCGGCAACAGGTCGGCGGATTTGATGTCCTCGGGGAGGTAGAAGGCCGTCATGCCGTTGGCTTGGTTCTCGGGCTTGGTGGCAAGTTGCGAGAGGCCGAGGTCGGCGACGGCGCGTTTGATTCTGTGCGAGGCGGCGCGGTGGGCGGCGAAGCGGTCCGTGAGCGGGCGGGAGAGGATCTGGGTGAGGGAGGTGTGCAGAGCGTGGATTAGCTGGGGGGAGGGGGTGGCGAAGTAGGAGGGCTTTTTGGCTTCGTAATTTTGCATTACTGTTTAGGATTGGACAAGTCAGTCGTGGAGGTTTGATTGTGTGTTTGTGAGTTGGGAAGAACGTGTGGGAGACGTACTCGGCAGCCAGTTCTTGAAGCTAGCAAAGTAGGAGGTCGGTGGGGTCTTTCGGTTCTTGAAGACTTCGATGGCGCGGCCGGAGCACATCATGATAGAGAGACCGGCAGGGCATCCGATGGCTTTTTGGCTGGCTGTCAATACGACGTCTAGCGCCCAGTCGTCGAAGTGGATTTCTTCCGAGCCGACACTGCACACGCCGTCCACGACCACGAGCGTCTCGGGGCTGACTTTGTGGACCATTTCCGACAAGGCCTGGATCTCGCTCAGCACACCTGTTGACGTATCCACGTGGGTGACGGTGACGATCTTGTACTTCTTCGCCTTCAACGCTTTCTCCACCTCGTCGAGCTGGGGCCGGTCACCGATGGGTGCTTTGAGCTGGGTGGCTTTGACGCCGTAAGTCTCGAAGCAGTCGGCGAAGGAGTCGGCAAAGTAGCCGGTGTGCAGGACAAGTACCTCGTCGCCGCGCTCGGCGAGGTTGGCGGCTACCATGTCCCAGCCGAGGGTGCCGCTCCCGTTGACGACAAAGGGCTGAGTGTCGGGTCGGGTGGTCTGGAACAGTTTGCGGAGCATGGTGAGGGTTTCGCCGAAGACGTTGACGAAGGCTGCACCGACATGACTCTCACTACAGTCCGGAGTTAGTCAAGTGTGCGTTAAGGAATTGAAAGAAGTCATTGGATTCTGCATAGTATGGCAGGATATATAGACAAGCATTACGTGCCAGACATACCTGTAATGGCTCATAGACTTGAGGACCGCATCGTCGAACTCGATTGGGCCTGGAATGAGCAACGTCGGATGGTCTGTCTGACTCGCCATCTTGCTATTTCCTTCCTTCGGTGTTGTCTTATGATCTTTACCTTGCCGTCTTATGACAATGGAATCCGAAGGCGCAACGTGCTCTATGTGGTCTTCAGTAGCGGCCGACAGTCTTTCGGTCGAGAAGGGAGTGTTGAGCTCGAGCACAGGTCTATTCTCCAGGTGTCTCGAGATGAGACTAAGACGGGAGACGGCGGCGCGTGAAGTTGAAGGAGCCAGGGCTAAGGCTGCGCGGGTCGCGGGGTAGAAAAGGGCCCGGTTCGCAAGGCGGGGAGCCAAAGCCAGTAGAGCCAGTGTGAACCTTGACGATGTATGAGGCCAGTGACGGAGAATTGCGGGAGAGAAATTTCAGACTAATTCGACGGTGTTGATAGGAAGGAACAATTCCGTCTCGACTTCCGTGATTTAATTTCTGGATCGTTAGTGATTCGAAGCATCGATGCGGAAATATTTCCACCCGCATAACGTTACGTTACTCATCGTCAGACTGACTCTGTGTGGTGTAGGTGTGCTTATGTAAGCCTTTACGGGGTTGAGGAGACGCAGCCCTTAGAAGGCTTTCATGACAGTAGTACTGCCTACCTTACCTTATACAGCAACAATGACTACAGTCGCAGAGGAAGGGTTAGGTACTCTCGATTTAGTCTTCAGATAGGCCCATATGGAGGGTTCCCCTTCAGGACGCCTCATTATCGATACTAACTCCTTCCTGATTATAATGAGCCTTACAAACAAACAAATCATATTATATGAAGCTTACCTTACAGTATCGAAGTTGGAGAGGGTCCAGGGGAAAGCTCTTGACGGCAAGAAGTAGACAGAGATTATTCTCATCCCCCCCTTGCTGTCGAAGTCCTGCAATCTGGGTCGCAATCCGTATAGGATGCGTCTGACTCGATAATGCTACGGTAGATTTCGGATTCCGGTTCCTTCGTGGCAAAGGCCAAAAGACCCTCGTAATGTTGATCTTGGGTATGCGATATGACTATCAGAGTTTCTGAACGAACGCTTGTCCTATATATTATCTGTACTCCGAAATATCGATGCGCAGTTCCCTATTCAAACAAGCGGCAATAGCAGTTATCTCTTGTCATCTTTATTCTCATCCGTGACCTTCTCAAACATCAAATCGGTCCTCATCGTCAACTTGACACCGGAGGTGACCTCCTCGCCCGAATGCAGCAGGCTCCGCTGCTGAAAGATCAAAACTCTGCCATTCTTCGGCGGCACATCCAACCGGTCCACCATATTGCCCGACCAAAAAGCCGTCGCCCCTCCCTCCAACGGCCCGTCCGCCGAGTCCGAGGAAGCGTCGTTGAGGTAGAGGTGTAGCGTAAAGAACGACCGCTCTCCATTCGGCGAGACATAAGCACCGTCCGCATGTTCTATCACTCGTCAGCCAGGGCTCTCTCTTCCCTCACATCATGAAGGAGAATAGATACCCCTAAAATACTGCCCAGCGCCATATTTCAAAAACCGCATCCGCTCGTTCAACCTCGCGACTCTCCACCTTTCGCCCCTGTACACCGGCCCATTCCCCATGACGTGCGCCCAGCCCTCCAACATCTGCAACTCCGGCAGCGCGTCTTCGATCCGCGCCCAGATTTTGGCCACCATGTCCTCCGAGTCCCACATGATGCGACCGCAGTTGCGGACCATCAGCGACAGAACCTGACGGTTGCCGCCCGCGTTGACCATGGCCGGCTCCCAGGTCCCGTTCGTCTGCGCTTCGGCGGCTTGGACGAGGAGTGCGCATTCGTGCGGCGAGAGGACGTTGTCAAGCACGACGGCGTAGTAGCCATTGTAGCCGTGGAGGTGGGTTTTGGAGAAGTCGATGCGGGTCAGGGAGATATTGGCTGGGCCGCTGAGGAAGTCGGAGGGGAGCGTGGTAGTGGTATTTGGGTTGGAGTCTGTCATCGTGAGAGAGCTCAGTGTGATAATACTCCTCAAAGGTTAATATCAATAGATATCAGGCTTGTCCCCGGAGCGGTCTTGTCTGATATAAACACAGAGTAAGCAAACCCGGGCGTAGCAACAGACACACACTGTGGCGACCACTCTGACTGGGTCCCCATAGTGACTGGTTAACGATAGATCTGTGAGGCAGGGCGTAAGCCTGTGCCGTTTCACGTCAGAGTAATCGGTGAGTCAAAGAAGGTAGTAACGGTAACGCAAGGCAACAGCGCTCGGCATACTCCGGTGACCCTTTAGCTTAGGTAACTTGTATCTCTCGCCTGCATGTAGGGCTAACCTCAATCAACAGCCCCCAAACGACGCCATTGAGATGACTTCCAGGCTAGTTCTGTGCCTGGGAGATCTATTCATACCCGACAGAGCACCCGTCAGTCCACAAGCACCCTACCCCACCTATCTCCACAGCTTATAGCTAACTCACACACTCGTAATGACAGGACATACCCGCGAAGGTACCCCTCAACCTTCCCGCCGGCATCCAAACCGACCTCCTCCACTAACCCCCACCAACACAGTTCAAAGCCCTCCTCGCCCCCAACAAAATCGGGCAAACCCTCTGCCTCGGCAACCTAACCTCCGCCAGCACCTACAACTACCTGCGCTCCATCTCCCCCGACCTACAGATCGTGAAAGGCGACTTCGATGTCGAAGCGCCCCAGCTCGCCCTCAGCAAAGTCGTCACGCACGGCTCTTTGCGGATCGGCTTCACCCATGGCCACACGATCATCCCGCCGGGCGATGCCGACGCGTTGCTGATTGCCGCGCGGCAGATGGATGTTGATGTTTTGCTTTGGGGCGGCACGCATCGGTTTGAGGCGTACGAGTTGGAGGGAAAATTCTTCGTGAATCCGGGGAGTGCGACGGGCGCGATGGGGATGGGGTGGGGGTGGGAGAAGGATGGGGAGGAGCCGGTGCCGAGCTTCGTTCTTATGGATGTGAGTCTCTCTGTCTTGGGCGGCGGGCTGGGTTGGTGTGGGTCTGGGAGTGGTACCTGTGGGGATATTTGCTGATGCGCGTGGTGGGAGTGCAGATTCAGGGCGAGGTGTTGGTGCTGTATGTTTATCAGCTGAAGACGGATTCGAATGGCGTGGAGAATGTGGCGGTTGAGAAGGTGTCGTTTACGAAGGGTGGTGTGTCGAGCTCGTGACGGCGGATCAGGGCTTTTATGGACATGGTCATCTGGCCACGGAAATGAGACTCTGGAGGAGTACTTGGCGCAGTACCGGTTTACTCGAATGAAGGAGAACGCACAGCTCAGCCTAACTTTCCATTGCTCCCCTGACTGATCGACCGACGCAGTGTCGGTGTTTGAAAACTTCCACCAAACCACAGATATGTGCTTGGAAGTCATCTACCTATAATATGGTGCTCCGATAGGTGGAGAGCATAAAATAGACTTGATCGAGATACGCCTCATATATGTATCGCGACGGTACCTCGAACTCTTATTGGACTTCGGTCATTCGCTCACTGTGGTACATACAGCCCAAATGTGATCAAAGGAAGCCATGTTCAAAGGCCAACAGTCTGCTATTGCGAGCTGGTCTCAATGCGCTGTTTCGGCGGAGAAGTGGGAATGAGCTTGTGTTCATCTCCTTACTTTCTTATGTTCCATCTATATCCACATCTCCCAGCGAATCCTTGAACGGTATTGAACGATTCTCTGACGACATCTGGTCCTCATATTCTATGCTTAAGAGTTGAGATGCCCCACAATAGCCATGACTGCTGGCTTTGGATCTTTCATCGGCCATGTTGTCTTGCTGGTGAAACCACGCATAAGATTATCACGGCACTCAAGTGCGAAGGAGGCGCTGCTCTGCATACCAGGAGGCTTTTGGATCATTTGAGAACCTGCGACTACTCTTACTGAGATCCATACCATACTTAGTGACTATAGATCCCAGTTTGTTGAACGCAATTCGACTCCGAGGGCCTTCAAAGGGCGAAATGGGCACTGCTTGCCGCAGGAGACATTGCAACAGTTCAGGCAAAGCTCTCAGGTCATCAGAAGTCGTGAAGATGCTCCTGACCATGCAGTCATGGTATTCTGCCGTCTTTTCAGGAAAACGCTTTTGTCCAATTGATGCAGCACTGCTGTGGAGGAAGTGGATAGCACAGCCACAACAGACGGGGCTATCTCTGTAGCGGTTGGGAGAGAAGACCAGAACCCACACGGATGAGGTCTTACTCGAGATACATACCGCGCGCAATGACTTACACTCGTCGCTCTCAAAATCTGAGGGTGTTGTCGACTCAATCGTGCGCTTTGGCAACTAAGAGGCGTGAATTAAGAAGTCTCGCAGCATATGGAATCTCAGATGACCACCTTGCACCAGACCCGAAAATCCACACCTCCACTCTCAATGACAGCGCTCTTGTTGATCGTGAGTTGATATAGGCTCTGACCAAGGATGATCCGTCCACGGGCGAAGATCTCGATGTCACTGATCGTGGACAATATGTTCATAGGATCCAAACCCTAGCCCATGTGTGAGGATGCAACGCGGAGTACTCAGCTTCAAGGGGTATACTCCTGGCAAGCCATCTGCATGGCCGATCCTTTCCAGATAACCCCAGCTGCTGAGTTCATGCAGTCAATATTGTAAACAGAGCTTCTATCCTGGGACGAATAGCTATAAGCACATGCACCATGAATAAACGGCTTCAGCCCCTACTACTTGGTATTGTGGTTGGTGTGGGAATGGGTCCATGTGCTTAAGACTTGAGGTATACTGTTGAAACTGTTTCGATATGGCGGATGTTCTATGTATGCGCATGACGGTCGATGGTAGAGTGGCCTTCAAGAAATGTCTCTGACGGCTGCATCTCCTCGAACACAAATGCCCTAAACTCACGCACGCACCAGAACGCTCTGTAAAGAGCGAAATGTTCTACAAATGAAGTTTCAGCGACCATGAAGCGGGTAATGATGCTTGCAAGCCCTATCATCTCTACAGCACCTCCTCCGATGGCACCACCACCCTTACACCACCGCCACACTGGAGGTATAACAGGCTCGCAACAACTAGCTACCACGCTTGGCCTGGCGCCATATTACCCCCTCGCAATAACAGCATTGCCGGGAGAGGCTTTTTTGCAGCCCGCTTCGAACCACAGCATGAACACGCCGCCTTATGAAGTGGTGCCGAATCCAAGTCGATCAACGCGCGCGATACCTATAGAACAAACGGTATGCGATGCGTCCACGACACCCGTACTCCGACTCCTACCCTATACTGCTCCAATGCTTGAACGACTCAGCCTCCCTCAACGCGCTCCCGTGACCTGCGAATCAAACCTTACTCCCCTTCAGCCCCTCCCCCCTCGGCATCCTTTCGTAAGCGTTCGGACTCCTCCTCCTCCCCCTTCTCCTCGCCCCTCCGCCCTTCCCACAATCCCGCGCCTCCGCATCCCCACCACCGCCACCATGCTCATCCCCGTCCCCGTCCCCATGCCCGTGCCCGTGCCCACGCCGCCGCTGCGTGCTACTCGCCGCGCCCTGCCCACTCATCCTCGCCCGCCCATCACCCGCCTTGTCCTCCCCGGACTCCGACCCGTCCGACGAAGCGTCCGAGTCCTCTTCCGACGACGACTCGCCCACTGCGCGCGTCTTGTGGTAGATGCAGCACACTACGCCCACCCGCCGAACGTCAGTATTCCCCATCCCAACAGCAAGGAAGCCTCGCCTCCCTCGGTGAGTCTGCAATGGGACGATCGGGCAAGACGGGCGGATCACGAGGATGAGACGTAGACGGTAACGAAAGAACGGAACGGACCTTTCGAGCTCTTCCTCCCCAAGCCCTCGTTGTCAACGACGTCTTCGGCCCAGCGAATGCGCCGGTCTGACGGCGGGGCGGGGGATGGGGCGCCGCGGAGGCGGAGGGTGATGAGTGGTGGAGCGAGGGTGGGGTTGTGGGGGGTTAGGGTTTGGGTTTGCGTGGTGGTGGTCGTGTGCGTGGTTGTGGATGGTGCTGCGGTGCGGGTGTTATGGGATTGTGGGGGGGCCATGGCGGGTTGTTGGTCCTGGATTTAAGGAGATAGGGGTGTGAAGGTACCTAGCCAATACGTGTTCCGTTGCGGGGGTGGGATGAGAGGGATGTTGACAGACAGACGACACGAGGGGGCTTAGTAGTACTATAGTGCCGTCAGTACGTCAGGGTCGATTCGCCGCATGCATGTCGAGACTGCGCTAATATTTCACGCCAGTCCGGCAACCATTCCAGACCAAACACGCAACTCGCGACTCCAAAACCCCACAACCCTTCCGCCCGCCACCAACCTACCCGCCCACACCACGCCACCCCATTCCAGACTCAGCCTCCTAAAGCCCCCCATGTCCCGCCCAACCAACACCTTCTCCACGCACACGCGCGCCCCCTCCCTCCTCCCACCCACCGACCCACACCCACACCCACACCCACACCCACACCTCTCCCACCTCCAACCGCCCTCCTCCTACCTGCAATCCCGCATCGCCTCCAAGCGCACCGAGCTCGACAACCTCCGCCAGCTGCGCGACCTGAGCGCCGATCTCGCCAGCCAGATGGCTGCGCTGCAGGACAAATTGGGCGTTTTGAGCGATGGGACGGGAGGTGCGTCATTTCTTTTTGGTCTCTCGTTTGCTACAATTCGGGGGGAGGGGGGGGTGTCGGGGCGGGCGGATCTTCTACGCGACGGTCGATGGGCTGGGGGCTCTGATGGTTCCGGGCCTACGGAGAAGTTTTTGGGTTGAGGTCGTGAGGGAAGAGGGCTAACGTGGAGTGAAAATGGGATGTAGCCGTCGCACTGGTCCTGTCGAATTGGGGGAATATTCTGCGGGCGATCCAGATGGCTTCGAGTAAGGACCTCCACTACCGGCCCTTTGCTCTGGCGGTGTTGTGGTAGGGAGATGTGGTGCTGACGGGATCATGGTAGTGAAAATCCCGCGGCCGGATGTGGATGGTGGGGGCGACGGGGAGGATTTGCAGGAGGGCGATGGGAGGGTTCCGTTGCCGACGACGTTGGTGAGGATACCGATTGGGGAGGAGGAGAGGGCGGCGGATGGGAGTGTGGAGGGAGGGCAGGGTGGTGCGTGAGGTGGATTGGTAGAGTACCTAAGGTAATTGAGTACGGGCGTTCTGCTGTGGCGTTCATGGGGCCTTCCAGTTACGTACATGTACCCAAAACATGAGAGTACGTCACGTCTCGCGAATCCAGTTATAAACGCATCCATAGGGCTGGCAGGTGCGACCCAGCGTCGTGCCAAGCGTGGAAGGAGCGAATATCTCCTATGCCCAGCGCACCCTGTCCCGGCGGGTTGCCGAGCGACGATCGCACATATAACCGGCAGGCACATCACATAGATTATGGTGACTGCCACTTAGGGCAGGTAGACATGAGAGAATGGAGCCTATTCAGGCAAGTGCATTGAGCGCCCGAACCATTTCATCCAACACTCTGAAGTTGTCCGCTCTCAAGTCGCGTTTTCACTCTTCTTCCACTCAACAACGCTCGATCTCGTACTCTTCTTCAGCTTCAACCATTCATCACACACTCTGAAGTCCTCCACAGTGCAACTCAAATCTTCTACAACTCCATCAGCCTCTCTCTCTCTCATCCTCTCTCTCTCACCCAATCTCTCTCTCTCTCATTCTCTCCATCTCTCACCCACTCTCTCTCTCTCTCTCTCTCTACCACTCTCTCCCTCACCCTCTCTCCCTCACCCTCTCTCTCTCTCTCTCTCCCTCACCCTCTCTCCCTCACCCTCTCTCTCTCTCTCTCTCCCTCCCACTCTCTCCCTCTCTCTACCTCTCTCTCTCTCTACCTCTCTCTCTCTCTCTCTCTACCTCTCTCTATCTCTCCCGATCAACCCAGCAACCCGCGACGCGACGCGATGCTGCCCACCATCATGGAGGACGAGGAGGTCGAGGGCGGAATGGAGATCGACCAATCCACCCTCGACCTCCTCAACTCCTACACTCCGCATCGAACCCCCCACCACACCATCATCGACCCATACACCCTCACGCCTCCCGCCTCCCGCCAACCGACCACCACGACGGTCGCTCCCCGCGCCGGTGCCACCGGCACCAAAAAGCCAACCCTCGCCAACCACCCGAGGGGCCCGCCCGCCGCCGCCGCCAAGCCCGCGGCGAAGCCAACGACGAGGCCACCCATGGTCAAGTCGACCAAGCCGCCGACGCGGCCGTGTTTCGAGCTGCCGGGGGAGGCGGTCTCCCGCCGGCTGCGGGAGGAGCGACAAGCGCGTCGACGACGCGAGGAGGAGGCGGCCGAGGAGCGCCGCCGGTCTGGGGCCCGGCCGGTCCGGCCTAGCACCCGGCCTCGGTGGCGGGTGTAGAGGGGGGTCGCCGTGGGGGAAGGGAGGAGGGTCTCTTTTGTTCATATTCTTATTGGTATAGCGATTAGCGGCATTTTATCCCGTACTTAGCATATTGTCCTCGCGTTGATAGGACTCTTGGAGAGGGAACCTCCGCCGGTGCGTTGGGGTCGCCTTCGGGCTTGACCTTCGCAATGTTGCGTCGAAGTCCCTCTCCAGGAGGACCTCCGCGTCGATTCATTAATATATTTATTTATCCTTTCCCGTTTATCTGGTTATCGTTGGGCATTGGAGGCCTCCGTGAGGGTTAGCATAGCATTTGGTACGAATTGGATCACAAAGTTTAGTATTAGTCATACGACCAAGTGCACACCTCAGTGTTTGTAAGCATCACATCAACGGCAAAGTGAATACACCTGATAAGCAAACAATCAGAACGATGCTCAGAAGCAAATGGAGGTCTTCCGGGTAGACCACCGTTCAGAAGCACAGCGGGGAACTTCATGTAAACGCATGCGCGGGTATAGCTCCCCAAACGCAGGACTTTGACAGCGGGACGATGTGCAGCGTGGGGGACGCCACTGCACACAGCGAACCAATGTTGGCATCCCCAAGAGTTCACACCTGTAACCAACAGGTAGGTACTCCGTACTTCTTTTGAGGGATCCGTCATAATTCTCGCCTTTCGCGGCAACGGCACATCCATCAAAGGCACACGCCCTTGGCTATGCCTCACCCTTGCTGCCAAAGTCCTGCATTCCGGGTCGCAGTCCGAGTGCCCCGAGTCTAACCCTACCACTCTGATGCGAGTCCCTTATCCTTCGTGTTGGAAGAGGGGCAGATTGAGATTCCAGAGTCTAGGGCACAGCCCGGTCGCGGGGTCCATGGAGAGGACGGAGGTCCGCCTGCAACCGTTGCCACGACCGGTCCTCGTTATCTGCATGCATGTCTCACGGCTCAAGCTCGAGTCATGCACGCCGCCCCACGACGAAGGTCCAGGTCTGTCGCCACCGTCTGGCACGGAGTGAGGGTCAGTGCTCTTCTGATGCAATCTCGAGATGGTTGATGGAGCGCGGCCGTTCGGGTTACGGCGCATACTCCTGCAGGGGCTACTGCAATATATCGGAGGGAGTGCGACACAATGGTAGGTCTGATGCGTCATGTGTGAGGATACCTTGGTGTTGTTGCTCGGACGTTCTGCTGGGACTTGGCACTTGTGCTGCGTCTTCCTATACAACGTGGCTTGCATCGGTAGGACGGTCGCTACGATCATCAATGACAGCGGATATCCACATCCCTCTCACGTTTGAGATTGCCACGCCGGGGCAGGTGTCGAGACAACAGGCCACCAGAGGGCCGTTCTATGCTGGATAGTAGGCGCGCAGCGCAAGAGAAAATCGGGGTCTGCAGCGTCCTATTTCTCTGACGCATCTCCCGATAACGGGATTGAATGATATCACTCCAGTACTCGCCCTTTTGTTTGAGCCATCTTGCGCCTCGAGGCTATTGCTGCAATCAAAGAAGCCCTGGCGGGTAGCACATGAAGGGAGCAGACTTGCGAGAACGATGATGCCATTCCGTTGTACGAGATCATCGCTGCAGGATGGAGCTGCGCCTGTGGGGCATGAATCATGCATAGATAGGCCGATAGGTCTATCTTGTCGGTGGGTAGCCTTGGATGCGATCCGAAAGATCAACAGCCAGAGTGCAGAAAGGGTCCCACAAAACCGATGTCCTTGAGCTCTACCTACATTTCTCATCAGCATCAGTGGGGGCACCTCAAAGGCAAAAGGAAAGAGAGTCCTGTGCCGCAGAACCCGAGGGTACGGTCTGTCTCGTCCTGCTCACCCACGCCAAAGGTTGGTACCGAGACTATGCAGCTTCGGGGTTGGTGCAGGCAGTACAGTACCTTAGGTACCTTGCAAACTTCTCTTGCTCCTACGCCAAGAGCGAAAAGTTGACATGACCGAACGAAGCCCTGTCTCCATACTATAACAGAGCTACAGTACAAGGTACTCATATCGATCATATCGATTCACGGACCTCCTGTGGACTGTAGCGCTCTGTCGCTTACTTCCGAAGGGCGAGGCTGACGATAGCGGTACAGGAGTCTGTAGGTCAGGCTAGACGCCCGAGGAGCTCGTCCGAGCATGGAGAGCGCGGAATCAACAGGCAGCACCGCGGGGATAGGTGAGGTTTATGGAGGATCGGTTCTGATTCGACGATGCACCCCTCAGCAGGGTTTTATCAGGGGAAGGTTCCATTGTTGATTTTCAGCCAGCCATGAGGCTACTCCTTATGGAGTATGGTTTCCGCCTTTGACGAACCAGTGGGGTGCTGCTCAATCGTTGTCCAAAGGGCCATACCATACCTTAGACCTCTCCTCCGCGGCATGATATGAGTTGTAACTTTCCAGGTCTGGACGCATCCGGTATCCGAGGGTAAATCAACGATCATCGTCGTGTGGTCGAGTTCGCTTCAACGTAAGTGAGGCCGGCGCAAACTGTTCTCTGACACTTTAAGAGATCTGTCCTCGACCTTACCTGAGGGAAAGGTATTGTACAGTACAAGTAGCACCATTTGACGCCGTTGCCATAAAGGATTTATGGTTCTGAGCATTCTGTTGGAAGGAATTGAAAGCCGAAATGACAACTGGCGTCTTACTACTTTTTCTAGACCCTTCCAGGTTATATTAGCAATACCTTACAAGAGACGGTAACTACCTTACCTTACCTTAGTGCCGTACCTCATGACTGAGGTGAGGTTGCTCATGTTAAGTTGTGGAGATGTGGGGTCTAGCGTATACTCGGTCGCTTGGCAGCCCCGTGTAAGTTTCGATCCACGATGTGTCCGTAAGGTAAGGTAAGGTAAGGTAAGGTAAGTAACATACCAGGTAACTTAAATTACTAAGAGAAAGAAAGGGGTCCGAGCTCGACCAGGGAAAGCGAAGTGCAGGCCACGCCTCAAAGCCGAGGTCCTCCGTTCGTTCAGTAGGGTAAGGTGTAGGGCAACTCGTACCTAGTATACTAGGACTGTAAAACGACCGATTGATGATGTGCTGCTGCAACGGATAAAGTCAATCATTGCAGTATGCAAGTACGCGACCCGTTTCCGCTTTCCCCTTTCTACGTGAGAGACTCCGTTTCCCCATTGCTGATCCGGCCATTACCTGGTATGTAGCTACCTTACCTACAGTAGTATACCATATGGACTACCTGTCATGGACTCGGCCATAAGGTAGAAGTTATTAGATGTATCAACATTAGCCGTCAATATTAATATTGTTACCTTGAGCTTTGGTACCAGGGTCACATGATGAGCATCATGAGTAAGCATGAGATAGGGCATCTCACCTATCTTATCAAGAAATCTGTAAACATGTAATTCCGGATCCGTATAGGAGCTTCATCTCACCATTTGAGAACTTGGCATTCCCTGGAGTAACAGGATACAGACCATGGAGGATAAGGCAATATTGATCCCCTCTCTCGATGCCCTTCAACTGAACTTTTCCCATGACGATCTAAGGTTTCGAGTCATCATGCTGCCTTCACTCCGTAACCTGTAAGAGTGGGCAAGGTAGGTTAGAGCACCTGGACCAGCAGTAAGTCAGCACGGGTAAGAGAGATTTGCAGAAGTGCCGTGCCGCGCCATGCCGTGGCCATTATTTCGACCCCAGTCCGTCCGACAGAGTGTTTGACACTTGGGAAGCCGCCGCATGCGATAGGAAATCAATGTACAAAGTACCGGACGAAGCACCGATACGCGAGAGAGATTGAGTTTCAGCTTCGATAATAACAGTACGAAGTACTCCGTATGGTGAAAGGCAATTCTCTCCAACACAAGAGCATGGTCAATACTAGTTCAGTGATTAAAGAAAGAAAGAATGAATGAAGGAAATAATAAATGATATTGATGATGAAACTGATACTGATGTTCATTATTATTGCATCTACGTGTAATACTCAAGCGAGGCGTCTTCGGTTGGAATCGACCCGATCCAGGTAGTTAATGGGAGTATGGGATGACCGAGAGCATCCGAGAGTTTGATCAAATGCCGTCAAGCACACGCCTTTGTTCCAAGACCCGGCATATACCAGAGGTAATGAGAAGATGGAGGATGCACATCACCTGATTAGATGTGGACAAATAAGGTACTCAAGGTAAGCGGCTCATCGCTGCAATCATCTTTCCAGGTGCAATTTCCTGGGCTGCGCAAGCCTCTCGAGCCTCGTCCAGGCAGCTGGAAATTGGCATCGGTCATCACCCGGTCTGGGCTTTGTGCTGGCACGGATCGAGGACCTCAAACTCTCTCTTTTTATAAACTTATCGGACACGAGCCGCGTGGGCGTCGAGCTCCTTCGGGCTGAGGAGAGGCGAGTCTGCGTGACCTGACAAGCCATGAGACGGAATAAGGGAATGATGCTTTGATTCGGAAGTAGTGCTGACTGACCTGGACTTAGTATGGTATCAGACCCTGAACAGTATTTAGACAGGGTAATGTTGTGACTGACACTGAGCAGATTATTGACCCTGATTTACACATACAGTACGTCCGTACATCAAGAGCATTTCCTCCTCGCCCTTCCATGCGCCTGACTCGATAGTCGATAAGGTAGTTTCGAATCTCCCGGTTGTGCATGCTTCTCTCCAACATGGCTGACGAGCAGTATCGTGCTTTAGTCTCTCCCTTGGTGGATGATTTGACTGGCAGCCAATATAATAATCCCGGATTTGCCGCCACTTCTACACCAGACAGCGTCCGGGCGTTATGAGGGCTCACTCGCTGCTCTCGTCTCCTTTAGACGATTTCTCTCCCTCTCAAGCAAGACACAGACCTGCTGAGATATCTGATTAATATTACGTCGGAGAGTGTAACCAATCCTTACCAGTCCACTCCTGCAACCCACTCTACTGGGGAAGAACTACCTTAGGTTGACACCGTTGATAATGGACAGTACCTACTTTACCGTATGTGGGTAGCCTCGTAAGTTACAGTAACTTACGAGCGGGAGTAGTTCGGATTGCTTAAAGGACTTCGAGAGCACCAAGGTCCCTTACTTACCTTACTAAAGGTCAGGTACAGCGCGGTAACCGTGACAGCCTAGAGTACGGGAACTTGATATTATTGGTCTTCCATGTGAACGTTTTGAAAATATGTTTCATCTTAGGTAACCTACAAGGTATTCTTACCTTACCTTACCTTAAGTACGGTATGTATCTTTCAACTCATTACCTTAACTTACTCTTACTGTACATTACAAAGTACTGTACGGAGTAGGTAAGTTGAGCCAAAGCGCTCCTTTGCGACCTGTCAACTCAGAAAAGCTGTGCCTCTTGCCTTTTTTCTTTCCTTCGGTTTTTCCCTCCCTCCTCCTCATCCTCATCCTCATCCTCCGTCCCTTTACTCCAAGCTTCAAGGTTCATGCATGCAGCTAGACCTTTTTGGAACTCATCAGACACACCACATGCTCTTTGCAAAAAATATCATTATTCGTCAGAGTCCACCTCCACATGCCCTGCTAGGTACGGAGTACTTTCAAGGTCGTACCGCCTGATAAGGGCAGGTACTTTCCTGAGGTACCCCAGGTACTTCGTACAGTAAGGTACCTTGAGGATGATGCACAAAGCGTTAGTTATGCATAATGCATAATGCATAACGCACATTTCTCCCCTGCAGGGTTAGCTTCTGAATCCATTACCTTACCTTACCTACCTTTCGTACCTGTGTTGGATGTATAAGTATATTGACTTCGTACATATATTATCATCATGACTTCTCCCCGTCTTCAACAGCTTCCTCTTCGCTGCTACGTCAGTAGGCAGAAAACAGCAACATACCATACTACTGGCAGATCATGAACATTTTGCATACATGAATATCTTTTGCACTCATCTTTCATCACAGACCTCGTGCCACTTTCCGCATTGACTCACCACCACCACCACCACCACCACCACCACCATCATTATTACCATTGTGAGCCGCGTGTCAGCCTTATCTTCTCTACCTTCTCTACCTTCTCTACCTTCTCTACCTGGATTGAAAAGACTGCTTCTCAACTCTTCTCGATCGATATCTCTCGGACTTATCTACCTACGCTCCACGCACTCGTCTATTCTGCTTCTACTCTGCTCTTCGCTTTCACGACAGTCCTACCCTTGACCATGACGGCCGAGATGGACTGGACGCAGGACTTCTGTCTTGCCTGTGACCGGCAATCCTCGACGGGAGCGTACTGCTCGCAAGCTTGCCGTCTGGCCGACATCGAGAAGGCCGGCTCCGAAGCCGTTTCGCCCACGTCTCCTGCTGCGCCTGCCTCGTGGGCGTCGTCGTGCTTGGGCACCGGTTCCGGCTTCTACCTTCCTCCGCCCGTCAACTTTGCTGCCTACAAGTCGTCGAGCATGGGTCACCCGTCGGCCAGCTTCCGCACTTCTGGCAACGCTGCCGCTCAGCCTTGCTACTTCTCAAATTCCATGCCGAAAAGCCAGTCAACTTCGACCGGCACCAGCTCGGCGTCCTCCTCAAAGCGAGCCCTCACTCCTTCTTCTTCGCGGACTTCGCTGTCGTCAATACAAACCACGTCGACGCAGGAAGGGCAGCTTTCGGATCAAGCTCGCAGTGAGCTCCGAGGCTACGCCAGCTCCTTCGACCAGGTTCGGGACTGGAAGAGAAGGATGACCACAACGTAGCCTTGGCGCATCATCCCACACCGCCTCAGGGGGAAACCCTCATGTCCTTACGATCATACAGGTTGTTATCATTATTAGCGCAACAAGAACATTTCCCTTCGCAAAGGAGTACCAGCATGGAGGTCAACCGTCGCAGCATTGCAACCCCTCACGAGAGCCATCTACTCGAATCGATTTCGGTGCCGATCCGCCGCACACGTCCATTTCAATCACAATCGTCGGCACATGGATCAACTCACGGTGTTCAGGGGCAATCCAGTGTATACCTTACCATCATGTAACCTCCCCTCACAGTCATCTCTTCTACATTGTACATGAAAAGCATATCCGGGGTTCATGGCATATCAAAAGTTTCCTTGGTACATTTACCCGGCGATCGGATCTCATTTACTTGTTTCTACGGCGGACAGGTTGATACCAATGGAGGGCTGCACATTTGGGGATGCATGGATGGAGCAAAGTGGAGCGTTTCGGTTGGAATGTTGCAATATTGGAATGTTCGGAATCTGGATATGTGGATGTCTGCCATCCACTCAGCAAGGCTGCTTATCGGCCTTGATAGAGCCGTTTGTTTTACGTTGATCAGGGTACCTGGGTCAGTCCAACCATTGTACCGGGGCCAAGACCCGATGAAGACGATTCACAATAAACAAGAATTATCCCTTGTCCATCACCATACCTATTCCGTCATTCTTCAGGGCTTCCTGTTGATCATAACGCTTGTGAGCTTTTATCCCTCAGGCTCGGATATCGGAGTGGAGCACCCACATTCCACTTCGCTCAGCTCTTCATGCAAAGGTGGACTTGTACATTACATGTGGTGCACGTACCCACCGAGGTACCCTACGGTACTCATCATTCTTTGGGAGCACCACTAATGTACCCACCTACCTACGGCTACGAGGGCAAGGACCATGTGGGCGTGGTGGCGTTGCCAAATGCATCACGATGCGGATCAAGCGGACACCACTGCCCTAGCTGGGGGCTACTACAAAGGTGGTTACGACAATACGTGGACCTACTCCATCGTCGATTCTGAAGTGGGTTGATTTCCAGCTTACCACTTTAGGTACAGTAACAAGCTATAGCTGATTATTATGCCTCAACATAAAGGTAGGCACCTACATACTGTAGCTCGGCATCGGATCAGGTAGAGCAAGAATCAGGCGGCCATATTCGCCATAACGGGGTTGTGCAAGTAAGGCAGTCAGTCGTACGAGCTGCTACGTACACTGTGGAGACTCCCGTCACTCTCTGCAGCCCTTGCAGAAGCCATAGAAGGTCAGGTACAGTAAGGAAGGCAACGGTACGAACGGAACTTTTCGTTTCAACTGAGTGGCTAGCTAAGATGTGTTACAGAACACACACAACCAATAAAATCAGTCCTTATGAAGTTCCAGGTTGTTTAGGAATAAATGCGGGGACTTGACTTGGGTTGGGGATAGGCGTTGGGCGGAAGATGCCGATTGCTGTGTTGTTGGACTAGTCACTTTCGTACACAAAGGTAAGGTATGCAACAGTGTATGGGCTTACCTCCTGCTGTGATCGGAGATCGAAATTCTCATTTCCTCGACCTTTTGTTGTCTTTTGTGGGGTTAAGTTAAACCTTCATTCAAGGCACAACCAGTCGCTCAAGCATAGAACTCCCAATTTCGTCAATGGGCGAAGAAATGGATACATGGGAAAACAGCCAATGCCCGGTCAAGCTGCAGCCGAGGAAATCCATTTTGCTTCTTTCGTGGTTCCCTTAGTCCTTTTTCGATCCTAACCGCATTCCGTGGCGGAGAGGCCAGAGCGGAGATTCCTGCACCGGCCCTCGTGTCGGTGCCTGATTCGAGCTCAGCTTCAAGAGGATGACGGGCCACAGGTGCTCCAGTAATACTCTCCTGTATAGCTCTAAACATGTATACAATCACGGCTATAGCATCATTCAGCTCGAGCGGAAGAATATAGGACAGCGCCCACCGATGCCCTCATTGGGCGGAGCGACGCTGCGCTTCATGCAAGGGCATCGGTGCTGCGGCGCGCTTGAAAATTTCGAGAGAAATGATAGTCACATATCTGACCCTTGCTGATGGCACGTACCCGCTGTCAAACATGCATTCAGTCGGCAAGTCTTCCCCTCTTCGACAACCTGATACAGCCTATGCGTCTTTTCTTGCACTATGGGAGCTGGTGAACTATTGATTTGGCGGCGTTCGAGGTGCTGCTGTATGTCGTACAGTCGTACGATCATCGATTACACGACAGAAAACAAATCAAACAAACCAGGACTGCGTGCGTCCTTGACCCATTCCGATCATCAATCCCTTGTCGGTTTTCATGCAAGAGGACATACCTATCTCTCTTGTTTTCTGCAGCCAGGTTTGCACCCTCATACCTACCTGCTTGGAATGCCCGATATCCGTCGGAAGGATCCACTTCACGAAGATAACCGTCGTCCTGCAGCTTCCCGCACTTGCTTGTGCATCCCCGTCTTTACTGTACATGTTCTGTAGCCTTATCACCTCTCGATCACTCGGCGTGATCAAGAGAGTTTCTCTCGAATGCATCCTCGCCGCTCGGCATCCTGTCCATTCACCTTCCGTTTGCCTTTTTTCCTCGAGGCAAATACATGCGCATTGCATGTCTCGAAACAGATCAGCCGGCCGTCGCGGTGGATGTTCGCTGCAGCCAGCCGCTGCCGGAGGCACGATCAGGCATATCGGATCGTCATGAATAATTCCGACACAGGACGTGGACCTTTGAGGAAAACGGCGCTGCGGGTCTTCGTTGCCTCGTACCACCTGCTGCCTACAGCTCATCCGTCAAAAAACTAATTTCTCTAACCTGTACCTCCCATCACACGGTGTCGTCCATCTGCCCCGCTACGACTCACTCCATCAAACACAAAACAAACCAAGACGCAGCGGACGTACAGTAGGGGTGGCTCCGCACCTTGCAGGCGGAAAGGCATCGAAGATGCGCGCCTAGGAAGTCCCCGGTCGGTCGAAGGTCGCACGGGGCATACTGCGTCACGGATCCCGATCCCGCCCGGCCCGGAAACCTTCAGTACTCATCGTCAAGGGGGCCGTTTCTCTTTTTCGTCCATGTGGATTCTTCCAGCTTCGATCATCAATCTCTGATCGACTGTTGGTAAACCTTGAATTGCCGGGCTAGATTCTAGAATTGAAATCTCGGACGACAGAAGCGTACGATCCTGGAATAAAGACTGCAATATTTCTTTCAAATTGCCTTATCACTGCAATACCCATCTGTGTGGAGAGGTTATCATCTACTGTACCTTCCGGATCTGGTAGGATATCTTCTTCTCCACTTTACTACCTTCTTTTCGTGTTCTTGCATTGTCTGAATTTCATTAATATTATCTGTACGTGGACAATCTAAAGCTGCGTTCCTTTTTCCTCATAGGGTCATCCGATAACCCCGGGCACTGGAGAGGAGGCTTGCCCTGCCGAAGGAATTCTGAAAACATTCGCTATAATGGATGGGTAAACAGCACCATCCAGACCAGACGGCGCAGAGCAGAGTACAGCGAGCGTCACTAGCAGTTGATTCGGCCCCTTTGCGAAAAGAATGACATTCATACCAGCCGAGCTCCTTGTAGCGCTTCTCACGGATATCGCTCAATTTCCTGCCAGCACGACACCCCACCCCAGAGATTTCACCCCAGCGCAAGAAAGTGTTTTATCTATCGTCGAGGAGTAAGCACTTCTCGATGACAAGAACTGGTCCGAAATTACTCGTCCAACAACCTACGCGCCCCGGTCGCAATATTCGGTGGAATTCGCATCACGATACTGTATTTAATTAATTGTTTGCAGACGTTCGATGAAGATCCTCGAAACCCTGATTAGGAAACGCGTTTTCGGCCCAAGACATTCGAGGGGAAAGTGTTTTGGAAACCCTAAGTTGGGCGACACGTTTACGGTCTTGTGGAGGCCTGACGTGAGGCTATGACTTGGCTGGTCTGGGTTTGGTTCCTGTTTGCTCTTCTACGTTTCATCTAGTTGGTACGTCTGGGGTGGGAGGATCGCAGTGGTATCTTGCTCCTGACGAGTTGTTGTGTTCTTCGTGGAATTCACAGAACTGGCAGAGCCCTCAGCGCGAAAGGCCCCACAGTAGACTAGAAACGATGTCTTTTCGAACGAGTGACGATAGACGAATAATTCTACAGACCTAGAACAACGACCCTCATCTCAACCCCATGATCTAACCCAAAAGGAATGTAACGACGCCCTCGTCAGTAAGACGCATAAAGGCCAAAATCGACCTCCCAAAACCTCCACAATCCATCCCTCAATCTACAACATCATACTCCGCCTCCGAGCCGCCACTCTGTCCGCCCTGCCCATGCCCACCCCCGCGCCCACGACATCCACATCCGCACCCGCCTTCTTTTTCAGATCCACCACGCTCCGCGCCCTCGCCACCCGCCCACCATCATCTCGCTCTCCCTCCCCTTCTCCATCCCCGACCAACCCCAACACCAGCCCATCCTGCGCTCCATCCAAGCCAAGCGTACCTCTCCGCCGACCGCTCGACCGCGACGACGGTCTCGACGACGACGACATGGCCGAGTGGCGGCGCGAGGCCCTCGATGCTGCTCCGTTGGTGCTGATACCGGTACTGGACATGGCCTCGTCGTCGACGAGAGCAGCGGCGGGGGGTTCGGCGGCGTGGAAGGCGTAGATGTCGAGCACTTGCTCTGGTTCCGTTGGCTCGTCGAGGACTTTTTTCTTCTCCTTGTCGTCGTCTGTGTTCCTTTGCTGCTGCTGCTGCTGCACCATCACCATCCTCTCCCGCTTCCTCGCCGTCCCCGCCACCAGCGCCGCGATGGTCGTGCCTGCCACCGACGCGTACCTCTCACTCCCCTCGCTCCCCTCGTCAGCGCCGTCCAACCGGACATGCACGCTCGAGCCGCGATGACGACGCCCCGTCATGACGCTAGGCGGCAGCTCCCCGGCCTCATCCCCGTTGCCGCTGCCGTTGCCATCGACGCCAGCCCGAACCGACCTATCGTCCAGCGGACTAGCCATTGCGCCGACTCGATACCTCTGGCTCTGCTCCGACGGAAGCAGTTTCCACGCGGCATCCGACGACGCACTCTCCTTCTTAATAATAACAGTGCGCACCGTCCCCCCCTCCGCAGCCCCGCCGCCGCCGTCGCCGTCCGCTTTGCCCTGCTGGCGACTTTCAGATCCAGCTCGTACGCCGTTGAGGGCGCGCTGGACGCGCTCCTCGGCGCCGACGGCGTCGGCAAGCGCTTTGGTCGGGCGGCGCATCTTGTCGCGCAGGTTAGGCTCGGCGTAGCTGACGCCTGCTGCTCGGGGCCGGCGGCTTGCGCGGCCGGATGGGTTGAAGGCGTCGATTGTGGATGCGGATAGGTCGGTTGGCGGGGGCGTGTCGCGCGAGTCCGGGCGGGTGACGGATGGCTCGGTGGAGGAGTGCGGGGAGAAGAGTTCGAGGGGGGCGGGCGTTTCGGGGGGGAGGTCGGTGGCAGTTTCGGCGGTGGGTGGGTGTGGGAGGGGGAGGGTGTGGGGCTGGGTGGGTTCGTGTTTGAGTTTGGGCTCGGAGGGTTTGCGGACGTTGGTGGTCGGTGTGGGGTTTCCGTCACGTTCTCGGTGGCGGTCTCTGTCTCTACCTTTCCTGGCCGTGTCTCTTTTGGCGTCGGAGGTCTTCTCGGCGTTGACTGCAGCGTGCTTGCCGTTTTTGGTGGGAGATGAGAGGGGGTCCGTGTTTGCGCTCTCTGATGTCGACGTTAGCATATCACAGACAAGAGACCACAGTTCAATGCCAGTCACGTACTTGGCTCAAGAGCTTTCCTCACGCTTGCACCCGTTGTGGCTGCCGTTCCGTCTCTGACTTTGCCGCCACGACCTATACCGCACGGTGCCGATAGATCGCCAGAGCTCTTCGCATTGCAGACGTCTCCCTCCTGCTTGTTCTCCCGTTCCTGCGCACCATCCTCGACAACTCTCGCTCCAGGCCTGCGGTCATACACGAACTCGTCCCTCCCCGTAGGCGCCGAACTCTCCGCCGCTCCTTCCTCCCCGTCACGCACACTCAGCTTCCGCTTCGCCGACGGGTTCATGTTCAGATTCGACAACTGGCACGCCCCCGACTCCTCCATCCTCGCCGATGACGAAGCCGACAACCTCGCCCACTCCACCCCGTAAGCCGACCCGTCACCCTTGGCAGCCCCCAAGTCCGACGCATTCGAGCCCCCATCTTTCCTCCTCTTCCGCGTCTCCAAATTCGCGGAAAGAACAGGATTCCTCACCTCCAACTCGGCATCTCGGTCGGCGGTCGCGTGCATCGAGCCCGGATCGAAGCGGATCGGAACTTCTTCCGACTCGAAGTGCGCGACGGGAGGTGGGCCCAAATCCGGGGAGTCGGCCGCCGTCGCCGTCGCGTTGACGGTGCCGGGCCCTGGACCAGCGAGGAGGCCGACGAGTTCTTCGCCGCTGCGGACGGACACCACGTCAATGGAAAGCCCCACTGCTCGCCCCTTTCACGCGTCGAGAGCGAGGACGGGAATTCTGCTGCGAAGGTCGAAAGAACATACCTCATCGTCCGCCGGGGATAATACTTGCCCTCCACAATCACTGGCAACCTCCTACTCCCACTCCCACTCGCCTCCGTCCCGTGCCCATGTGCCTGGCCCTGGCCCTGCGCCCCACCAGCCACATCCGACAGACGGAGCGTATTCCTCCAATTCCTCGGGCCCGGCGACCTCGCACCCCCCACGTCTTCCACAGCATCTGATCCTCCTCCTCCTCCTCCTCCTCCTCCTGCCGGCAGCACTTGGTCCGCAGCCGACGCGTCGCCCAGCTCGCCCACCAACCGGCCCAATTCCTCGAGCGTGCTCTCGAGCCGGCTCTTGACGGTCAGGACGGCACGGGCGCGGCTCTGGTGCCGGTGGGAGCGGTGCTGCAGCGCGATGATCTGGGAGCGGAGCGCGAGGTTTTCGGCGAGGAGGCGGGAGGTCTCGAGTTCGAGGGTGCGGATGCGGAGGGATTGCGTCGTGTTTGCTCTGCGGGGGGTTTAGTCTTCTTATTACTGCATGAGGTAGGGTTCCTTTGGGCAGAAGTGAGGGGAGGGGAGAGACGGACTTTGTCAGTTCTCGGTTCTGGCGCACGAAGCGGCGTTTGACTGTTCGCGCTCGATGGTCAGCTTATTGCGATCCGATTGAGTGCGGGCGGGGGCATGGATCCGAGTTGATGGGAGAACTCACGGGCATCGACGCTCTCAGCAGGTGGCGCTGCGGCTTCGTTCAGCCGCGCCATTGACTTTCCCTTCAACTATGCTTGTAGTCGGGACCTCGAGGGCGTAAAGGACTGCTGGTTCGAAAGGTCTAACAAATGGAGATGTGCCGTAAGTGATAGAGAAGAGGATGGGCCTGATTTTCATGTCCTGTGTCTGGAGGTGCCGGCGTTGGTTTTCAGCATGATATGGATGTGGTTTTCGAGTGTGGTAACGAGTGTTGATGCGAGGGCGATTGTTTACTTTTTGCTTGATTGGGATTAGTGTCGTGGAATATGCAGATGGTCTGTGCCCCTTCAACCCTCGTGCTCTTACTTTAAACTCTATAGTTCTTGATGCTGCTCATGCTGCTCATGCTTTGCTGCTTGAAGATTTTCAGAAGAGTGGACGTTCACCTTGTAACAGTTGTTACAGTAGTAACCAGTCAGTCTTGCAAGGCAACGTCTATGTAATTATCCTCGTACTTGTATACTAACCCTACCTGTGAAATTACCAGCGAGTCAAGGTTCAAACCGAAAATCATCCAAGTCAATAAGGTTGATGTGTTGCTTTATCCACACGACTAAATGGAGAGCATGATCGATGAACCACACCCAATTCTAGGACTGCCGCCACTACAGAACACGTTGCGAGGAAACACAATCGCTAAACACCAGAGGCTCCGCCTACGCCTGGAATGTGGGAGAAGCTATCTTATTCCGCAATCTTCTTCCCACCGTAAAGCACGTTGCTGGAACATCGGGTATCTAGATGTTCAGGCTAGAAGGCGGGAGATGCTACCGAGTGCTCAGTAACGGTTGTGAACGACAGAGCCAATGACCATACATATCCCAGCCGTCAAATCCATCCGCACTCTCCTTTTCCGCGGGTTTATGTGAGCTCGGAACTCGCGAGTGTTGCCTGTCGCCTTGGGCTTGGATCACATATTCAGTTCGAAGCTCCCGCTCGAGTCATAGCTCGTCATCCTGATCGATCTCTGCTGGTTTCAGTAAGCCGCCGACTTTCATTGCCCGCTCACGCTCCGCATCTTTAGCATCCTTCTGCTCTTTTTCACGATCCTCAGCGTACAGCTCCGTGTTGTCACCGGAGAATTCTTTAAGCTGGATCAAAAAATCACGTAGACTGAGCTTGAATCGGGGTAGATCGTCGTTGAGAGCAAATAGACTTTCCACAAACTGTTTGATCTGAGCACTGTGTGGATGTCAGTCAACGATCAAATTACGCACCCGTGAGGATACCTACATTTGAAGGTTCGGGAAGGCGGTTTGCAGAAGATTGCCCACGAAATCTCGTAGAAAATCCTTGTTGGCTGTGCCAGCTGGGGCCTGCTCCGGAGTGTAGACTGGCTCCTGGATTTTACCCGATTCGACAAAGTAAAACATTCGAGCCAAAAGCATCGATTGCGACTTGAAGCCTATCGAAATATCAGCTTTGTTCTCTTGAAATGATTGTGCAAGAGACGTACCGGCTTTATGATCGCTGTCAGTGAGGACGAAAAACACATCCTGTAGAATGGGTATGAAGAATTGTCGGAAGAACATGCTAGATGTCTGCTGATCCGTCTCGGCCATGTTGTTCAGCAATTCAATGCACATGTTGAGCCCGGTGTTCTCGACTTCACGGTTGTCGTGCTTGCTTGCCCACATGCAGGAGTCAATGACAAACTTGAATTGCCGGCCGTCAAGTTTGAGCAATGCTACACCATGACGTTAGATTAAACTTTAGTATTGAGACTAGAATCATTATGCTTACCAGGGAAACAGTAGAAATTGATCGCTTTGAGCAGTTTGAAAAATTCGACTCGGTGCTCCGGGTACTCGGAGAAGTCCTTGTTGATCATCTCGAGCGTACATTCAAAGACATTCTCCATGATCGTTGGCACCTTGTCTTCCATAAGGCTCTGCAGGACGTTAGTAATAATCTCGACTCATCGCATCGCACCAGACTAGCTGAGCGGTATGGACACAGAGGCTTCAGCTTACATGAAGCTTGGTGATGATAGTGGTCATCACATCCAGTACCTCCGCATCTCGCGCATCTGGGACGTTGCGGTTGTAATCAACCAAGACGGCATCCAACAGCGCAGGAACGATGTTGTTGTTCACCATCTCCAGATCGTCTGCTTTTTGCACGTAGGTGTCAATGAGCTTCAGGATCTCTTTCTTGATTGTTCGAAGTCCTCGGACTTTTGGCATTTTTGTCGCGATGTTACCTGCATGGATTGAGTATATTCAAAGAACCCTTGGCTGGCTCCCACTTACCTTCCCGTGTGACGGCATCGGAAATCATCTGGCTCGTAGCTCGGTACATTGACAACATGTCTAGATAGATACGTCCGATCTGCGGATAGAAATAGCTGCCTATTGATGTGCATGCAGCCACGTTCGTCTTCATAATGTTACCGACAACCTTGATCGTGTCACCATCTTGCAGTATGGCCGGATCTTGATTCGCCTGCGCAATGATTGCATCCCACTGTTGATAGTCAGCGAAGAACCAACTGCACCGTCGAGAGTACCCACAGCGGTGTTTGGATATGACATGAGCTCCTGGATTAGCCTCTCCTGTATGTTCTTCTGGCCCTGAGCGCTGATCATGTACCCGCAAGCTTCATAGAACGTGTGAACTTGTTGCGGCGAGAGATCGCATGTAATTTTTCGCATGGTGCGTACGATTTCCTCAATGAATGGTTCTGTCTCTCCGGGCTGTAAAACTACAAAATGACGCTTGCACTTGTTCGCGATTTTGATGAACGTATCGCAAGCCATGTCTTGGACCCCTTGAAGATGGGTCAGTGTCTTCCATCAAACGGGAGCAAGGATTAGCTTACCTTCATGTGTCTCGTGCATGAATTCGAATAGCTTGTTGACCACCGTTTTCAAGAACTTCCAATGCGCTTTCAAGAATCGTGGGTACTGTCCGACAATGTACATGATGTTGCTCGCCACGACCGCCTTGTTGTCTTTACCACGCTTCATCTCAGTCAAGCCCAAGAGGTCTTTGATGACAGTGACCAAGAATCTCTTCTCGGTCTCTTCGTTCATTGCACCCGATATCGAGCCAATAGCCCAGCAGAGCGTATTACAGTTCGCCCATGACCATTCAGTTCCATCGACTTGCCGTGCTAACTTCTCAGACATGATTGTCTCGGTGTCGACAACATCCAGATGTGTCAAATAGACCAAGCATTCCCTTGTCGTCTTGTACAACTGTATCGTGTCGCTCTCCTTTACAAATTCCCGAACGATTTCACCTTCGTCGTTTTCGACGATCAACACTTCCTCGGGCCTCACCATCTTCTCGATCATGACTTGACGTAGGTTAGACAAGACTTCGTTATACTTATGCTTCCGGAGTGGATAGTTGGCTAAGACGTTCGGATGCGGTGCGCCGCCGTTCGACAAGCCGCTAACACCCATGTTGATAAGAGGGTTAATATCGGTGATGGGCAGCTGCTGCATCTCTTCATACAATTCCTGAACCAATTTCGTCCAGTACTCCAAGCAGATCTTGAAGATCTCTCGGTCTTCAATCTGGCTGATTCGTATGAGGTAGAAGTGGGCATGTGCAAGGTAGTCTCTATTCGGCAGGTTTTCGATGAGCTAAACATCATTAGCTATGGCACGTCATGTTTGGGTGGCGTACACACATTGAGATGTACAGTGAAGAAGTTGCATAAGAACAGTGCAAGATTCTGAACGAATTCCTGGTCTCTGGAGTTGCTTTTTGAGTACGTCTCCTTGAGGTCCAAAGAGAGTGGTATGATGCTTGATATTGTAGTCAAGACTTCCGTGAACATTTGTACGAGCTTCTCATCGTATGAGTACTGTGGTCCTATTTGCAATCCTCCAATCTCTGTTAAACATTTCAGGGTAATGTTCCGGAATTCTGGTGTTTCTAGGAAGCGGCTACGCAAGGTCTCGATGATGGGAGTCTCGAAGATGTAGCCCAGAGGGATCCAGTTCAGGAAACGGAGCAAAGTCTCCAAGGTGGCCTTTATCAGAGCTGTCTGATTGGCAGTATTCAGGACTTCGGAGCATAGGCCGAATATTGAAGCAAACTCTGCACACATGGTGCTCTTTAGGTTCTTCGTCTTCGTCGACGTCATTTGATCCGCAGAGTAGTCGAAAACCTCCTCTGATAGTAATCGTAGAATTGCCATATTGTTTTCGCAGATCGATAGGCTTGTGTGGCATGATGAGATGATCTCGTTGATGAAAGTTGGCCAATTATGCGGCCATTCTTGCTTGAGGATAGATACAAGAACGAGGTTGAGCTTGCTTAGGAATGTGCGCTGGCTCTTAAGGCTCTCTTCTGAGTTCGAAGTTTGGATGATGAAGTTGACGACGAAGTTTCGAATACCTTAACTTCAAGTCAGTCTTCCGACCAACAGAGAACGTTAAAAGCTTAGACAAACCTTGACACTGCTCTCTGGGTAGAACCTTCCATCTCGTCATGATCACATTGTCCAAGACCTGAAGACCAAGATCTGCTACTCGTTAGCCACCTGCCCTTGTGGGATTGAGCGCCCTCAACACTTGCACTTTGTCTGAGGATACGTAGCATCTTGTAATATCTTGTCGACCAATAACCACGAGTCTGGGTTCTCCTTGAACTGTTCGTGTCTGTCAGTCTAGATCGATAGCGTTGGTAGGACTGTAAGATCCGGTCATGTACCTGATTCATCGTCTGCTGTGCTTGTTTTTGCTACGCACACAAAAGTCAGCTTGACCGCACAGAATCTGGCATAATTTAGAGGGTCAACGCTTACCACATCGCCCCTGCCTTCATAGAAGGTCCGGACAGTCTTGTCCAGCTCCTCTATAGACATCGACATGTTGGTCGAGGAGCTTGATGCCTCTGTTCACAGAGAAGTGGTCTTCTGGAAACGTCCAAACTTGACAAGACAGTCCTCGTCCAAGACTAGTGGGATATATTTGATGCCAAGAGGTGTTGCTAAAGCTCTGCCGTTACGGGGCTGGTGGGGCACACAAGGGTCGCGGAGGGGTGTTGGAGGGGTGTTGTAGACGCGAGTCAAAAGTTAACATTCACAATGAGACAGCGGCCTTTAAGCCTCCGCGAAAAGCTAGCAGCTTCTGATGGTGAGGAGATAGTGTCAGGGCTATGATGTATGAGAGCAGATTTGATATGGTAAGAGGTATGGCATATGGGTCACGGTGTGGTAAACGCTCACGGGCGGTGTTGTTGACGGTAAATGCCGATTCTACAGTTGGGATTTTAGTCATCTGTACGGCAGACCATATCATCCACTACAACACATCAAATCGATCGTTCAAAGTTCACTTAGCACAACAGGGTATGAATTATATATTATCTCATAGCAGGAATTGTATTTGTATTATGTCTGCTTCCTATTTGTGCTATGAATCTTCTGGCTGTGCTATCTTCGTGAATCAATCACTCGCTGTCTTTGCGCAGCGAAATGATTCTTGCAAGCGGCGCAAAATGCCTGTATCTCATTAGTTTGCCGATAGCAATAGCATCCCCGGCCATCGTAGTATCGTTCGCAAGGATGATGTCGACTGGCCCCCAAATGTCCGCATGCCGTGTAGATCAGAGTGACCTGCCAGCACATCCTGCTGGTGTCGCGAGGATGGCTGAGAGCTCTTCTGGTTAGATGGGTAGATGCTTTGGTCGAATGTGGAGAGGTCTAGAAGGATAGATCAGTGTGGGGATGTTCAGCGTTTAGTGTCTGTATGTTAGAGCTGGATGGGCTGGTGAGATATCTTCGATCTTTAGATGTTTATATACTTTGCACCTCACTCATACCCGTCCTTGTCTGTCATCGTTGAACAATGCCATTGTTGTAGAACAGTGGTGTTGTTCCCCCACAGTGGTGGACAACCCTTTGTTCGACGCCACACAAGTCGAAACTTCCACGCCAGCCCCCAGTCATTTGCGACCTTCCGCTCACACGCGTGGTAGATTCAGTATCAGGTCCTAATTCTTGAAAGCGCCCTGGCACATGGCCTCTTCGTAGTCGTAGTCTGGCTGGAACTCCAAGTAGAGGGTATCCGGATCACTTGCCATTTTGAAATTATACTCCGCTTCCTCGTTACTGATGATTTTCTTTTCGATACCATTCGCTGCGGCAGCTTCTGCCAACAGTTGTATCTGACAACTCCTCTCCATCATGCCGAATAAGAAAGCAGCTTCGTCAACAGTCCCTCCCACGGTCAAAAGCCCATGGTTCATAAGTATACATCCCTTCCCGTTCCCCAACGCCTGGGCGATCCTATGACCTTCCTCTGCCGCGAGAACAACCCCTCCATAGCTCGCATACACGCTGTGGGCGTTGTAGAGATTGCAAACATCCTGATTGAGCATCTCCAACGGCTTTGCGAATGTACTCCATGCCTTTCCATAGACCGTATGAGCGTGACACGCCGCATGAACGTCGGGCCTTGCTTTGTGCACGGCCGCATGGATCAAGAAGCCTGCAGCACTGGCCGGGCGGCTTCGATTACCGCCAAGGACTTTGCCAGACAGATCGAGTAAGATCATATCAGAAGCCTTGAGTAGCCCGAAATGCACACCAAGAGGGTTCATCCAGAACGCATCTGCGTATTCCGGATCGCGGACTGAAATGTGTCCCGACATCCCTTCAATAAGATTATGGCGGGAGAAATAGCGAAATGCAGCAGCCATGTGGCTTAGTTGCCACTGGCGCTTCTCGGCGAATGAATTGAAGTTAGGAATGCCTGTCCGATCCCAGAGTAGTCAGCGTGACATTACAGGCTTTAGGAAGGCGTGGTTGTACCAGGCAAGGTGAGTCCCCCATGAGCTATTGCTTGCAAAGGCGTCAAGTCTTGGGCTCCATGGACATGGCTATCATCTCATGATGGTAGATGATGGAAATCCCCGTCAAGAGAAGACTTGGACAGGACAACAACACGAACTCCGCAGTGTCTGTGACAGAATTGACAGTAACTTAGAGCATCGCGGCGGGAAGATATCCGAGTAGCCGATGGGTGAACAAGCCCAAATCGGTCCGAGCGTTGACGGCTCAGCTCGAGACCGGATCGGCACTAAGTTAACTCCGGTAAATCAGGGCTACCCGAAACGGAAAGTTACCGCTTCAACATGGAACAGAGCAAACTACCTTACTACAAAAATCGCAGTCACAGAGTTACCTTCGGGATCGGATGAGTATGGGGCTAGTTGTTAGCAGTATGAGTGTCTGTTACGGAACGACAATTGTTGATCTCTGGAAGAGATATGGTTCCGGGTCGTAAATGAATGCCGTCGTGGCACATCACCAAGACCTATTGTATGTAGGAAGTGCTCCTCAGATTCAGTCAAGCAAAATCCATAGTATCCATACTCCATACTCCATACTCCATACAGCATGATATGAAGAATTCGATGTAACGCTAAGGGTTTTTCTTGAGAATCATATACGTTCCGTCTCATGCTGTGTTGGAGTACTCCATTGAGTTATTGGCATTCATTTACGACCTACTAGGTAGAACTATAGTAAGTATAGTTTTACTAGTGTCTCGTGGAGCAGCCGTGGCCTTAATTGACGAGGCAGTCAATCAGCAACACTCCATACTCAAATGTTAAATTGGAATATGAGTATATTCCAGATAGTATTAAGCAGGGCTTATCCTACTTGCAATACAAGCACACTGACGCCCGTAATTCAAGCGTTCAAATCGACCTCTGCAGCCCACCCGAGAAGAGCATAGTCTATCAAAGGGAAAGAACATAGTAAACTTGGTACACAAAGCTGACGGATAGTAGAAAGAGCCAAGAACACCTCCAATGTGCTCTACGCAGTCGAAGCACGCGTAGATGTCTGAACAAGCCTGACACTCGACCTGCGTACGCAGAGGAGACCATCGGGACGCAGCGACGACGTTGGGTGAGTACAACCGCCGGCACAACTATAAATGGTGGACACTACCGACGAGGTCAGAGTAGTCGGGACTGCCGAGCCACTGACTATAGTCGTGGTGGTATAGGTTGTAGCGTATGTTGACAACATCGTAGACGTTACTTGTACCGTTGTTGGAGTCGCACTCGTGAGTGTCTGCAGGCTGAAAATCGTCGTGGGGACTACACTGGTGGTCGTCACGAGTATAGTGGTTGTGCCGATAACCGTAACATAGGTGATCATTTGGGTGGTAGGCACAGCTATGGGGGTACTGGTCGTTATGATGACAACGGAAGGTGTACTGGTCGTGGTGGTCGCAGGTGTTGATGAGTCGGTGTAGCCATATCCGTAGCTATCGGTGGTGGCCACTGCAGTGTCGGTATACCCATACGAATCGGTGGTAGAGGTAGCCGCTGCAGTGTCGGTATACCCATACCAATCGGTGGTAGAGGTAGCCGCTGCAGTGTCAGTATACCCATATGAATTGGTGGTAGTGGTAGCCGCTGAACCGCCATAGGGTATGACCGGAGTGCCTTGTAGCTCGGAGTTCGCGCAATCTGGAAGTCCCGGTAGTGTAGTGTATCCCATGCCGATACAGTAATCATAAGTGGCGATGCTGGAGACCAGTCAGCGCGTACAGGTCCCAAGGCTACTTGACCCATTCAAGGATCTCGACTCACGTGAAGTTGGCGCAGCCATCAAATGAAACCTGAGAATCCGTGCAGTTTTGTGGTTGGTCAACCAAACAAATGGTGAGTTCATTCTGAGCGAAGGCGCAGTAAGACACTGTCGAATTTTGGATAGCAGCAGTCCTGAAGGGGTCAGCATTTCCCAACAGTAGCTTCGTATAGATTGGACGGACACATCAGTCACACATATGTTTAGAAGGTCCGGAGAAACGGTATTGCAAACCCGTCCCACAACATCAGCGAGATATTGTGGGTCTCCTGGTGCGTAAGCCTGCTGGCGTAGATGAAGGCCACCCTTGTTGATGGAACTCAAGGCGCCTACAGGCTTGGACGCCGCTCGCCCTATAGCGCCGGATGAACCGAAACGGCTGGCATGTGCGGGAAGAGCAGCAAAGAAGAGTAAGACAACTGCGAACCGACATGAAGTAAAGACTGTGGTACAAAGCATGATGGACTACCCTAAGGAGCGACAGTGAGCAGTGGTGAATTTGAAAACACAGAGAGCTATACCAAAGGGAAAAACGTAAAAGGGGACCCAACGGCATCAATGGAGATATAGCATTTTGCGTTGTTGTTCTTTGTAACGCGCCAAGCTGAACACTACATTCCTTTATAACGGAATGTGGAAGGCGAGATATGCAATTTCGGGTATTGCAGTACGAATATACAAGAAATCTCTAAACAATACGAATGGCAAAAGTAGATCGTGGAAGCTACTAGAAAACAGGGCTTTAACGGTCCGAAGCATGACATATAAAACTCACGGGACAATCCTCGCTCTTAAGTAACGCCAATACTGACTCCATACATACAGTCCACCCTCAAGCCTCTTCCACTCGTCGATGGCTGCAGGCAGTTCCCTCCGTAGGTAATCCCAGTATGTGGCGCGTTTGGTGATAGGAATGCTGCTATGATTCGGTGGAATATGCGAAGCACCGGTCTTGCCAAGACAACCCCCAACGGCGCCGAGTCTCCGGAGTCAACAAAGGGCCGAGCTGCTTCAATCTCACCGAGACCCCTTGCAGTTGGGATGAAAAACAAATCGATAACTTAAGTTAGGGAAAGCACAGTGGAGCGTGCGAATTTCTTTGAAGGTAAGCGAGAGTGGGAACGTCGAAAGAGGAGGTTGAGGGCTTTGTAAGCCTCGACAATCTTGCAGGTGGTGAGATGATCAGAATGCAGCTGTGGTAGTCTTCGGACAACCAACAAAAGGCGTCGACCGGGTGGGTGTGTGCTTTTCCAGCGCAGTACGATGACCTTCCCCGCCGAATTATCCTGATGTTTGATGGTAGCTCTCAATGATATTCCTCAACTCCGATACCCATCAATTCCAGAGGTGTCTCCCTCGACGTTGTCCCAAAAACGTTCAACCGCCCTCCGCGCGACGTCCGAATATGTGAAGCGGCTGCGGAAGTAGTTGAAGACAGCGAATTCGTCTCTGGAGAGGACATATGTGTTTGGCTGCGCTTGAATGCGTTGCCAGATCTCGCTGATGGCTCTCTCTAGCAGGGCGCTGACGGCGGGGTCGAGGGGTCTGTCTTCACCGTTGCGTGCGATCTCCAATGCTCTCTTGACCGTGAGCTGACTAGACAATCCGTTGCCGCCCATCCCGACTAGCTGGTGGTGAGTGTGATGCCCGAAGGGTCAAGGGCAATGGTACGATAGCGGTCCACCCATAGGAGGATAGGCTTGACAATATAAGCTGCCAACTCCATCCCATGACCGCGTGAAAGGGTACCTGGCAGACCCGAGAAAGAGGTGCGGCCCAACTCCTAATCTCACGATCATGCTTAAGCCTAGCCAGCCACATCTGAGGACGTGAGTGAACCCGCTTGCGCTCAGCCATAATTGGCCAATTCCAAGGTTTTAACGTCGAGCACAATCCAAAGGTATTCCTGACTGCACCCTAGCATGAACTGTGCCGATGAAGCCGGTATCTTAGCCTCGTAAAACAGTCTTTTCTCGCTGTTCGTGAAGAACGTCTAACTGCAAAGCAGACTCGGGGAAGTCTGGAGGCAATCATTCGCCTTCTTGCCAGCCCAAGTACTGCTCCTTCCCCCAATCAAGGTATGAAGCTTGAGACTAGAGCTAAAACGTGGCATCTGAACGATGGCTTCTTCCCTATTAGGGAGCATAGTGTCGAAGTTTTGACTTTATAGACTTCACATTGCCGTATCAACTGTGACGGAGCAGACGTTCGTACATGGAAGTGTCTCAATTTATTGCTTCTATGCGCATTTACGTTACACTTAACGTTCACTGAAAGCCTATTCACTAAGGGCCGGTCGACTTATCTGCACTTTACACTTTACTTGCTCTATCAACGAATAAGCAGCTGGAATTGGACAAAGACAACAAAGAAGCGAAGTGAAGGCCTATGCCGAGGAGGGTGTACTTCGTATGCGGTCTTCGCCAGATGAGATGTGATTTGAGTGTGTTACTGGTATCCATTGCAATGGGAAAAGGCAATAATCAGTAGCATCCTGCTCTGCTAAACAAATGAGGGAGGTAGGGGATGCTACTCGCCCCCTCCTGAACAGGTCATCAAAAGGCTGCAGATTGCCAACAGCAGAGAGTCAGAGACATTCGCCCCTATACCTATGTACACTGTACCAAGTACTCCGTACACATGTTCTGGCTACCTCACCTTGATCATTGCTGCCCGAAAAGCTTCTTTTTGGGGGCTTCATGCAGCAATGACAGCCCTCTGCTTCTACGCCGGTAGTGATGCAGCTCTGCGTGGCTGGGGGCCATATTCTATGGTGGCCCTGCGAGCCTTAACCTTTCCGTCCCATGGTTCATGCGTCTGCGAGCGGGCATTGGGGACCCTGCCTCATGCGGGTCGCCGGGACTGGAGGCCAATCAGTGTGGAAACCATATCAAATGATAAAACCATGGCTTCCGAAAGATAATAACAACAGCAGCAGCAACCGCTTTCATCTCGCTTTCGTTGGGGTATCTATCTAACGGCCGGTATACAGCGATGTCCTGCTTGGCATAGTTTCGGATCCGTTGCCAAGGTCCAAGTATCAGTCAATGCTTGAGGCTTGCCTGCCCTCAGGTGACTGCGGGTAGCCCCTGCGGCGGGAAACGCTCAGACTGGAGCATTTCGAAGAGCCGCTTGGCTGAGTCAGATTCGTTGAACGATGTTGGACAAAGAAAAAGTACTCGGAGAGGTACAGTGATAAAGAAAAAAGCAATGTGGATGGACGTCGAATGACAATGGCTTTTTGTTGGGTGGAGAAGGATCTCTCTTTGAACAATGACTGACTATAAATGCTGCGACATCGCGCGTGCTAGAGCAGGAAACCTCATACGAAACATCTTCTAATCTCGAAGCTTTACCTACCCACACAACTTGCACTTACTGACCGACCTTAGACAATAAACAACGACGACATGCAGCCTTCAAACTCTATCCTCCTGGCCGTGCTTTTGCGCGCCCTACTCATTGGTGCTATGCCGGCACCGCTTCCGTCGAGCATCGACGATAACGCTACTCTTGAATGTCGCGATGTGTACTACAGCTCGGCGTCATTCGTCAGCAGATTTCTTAATATGCCACATACAGTTTTACTGACCAGCAAGGCACCCCTAACCAAAACAGCTTTCGCGACAGTCACCGCCACCGTGGCGGTTACCGAGACTGCAGCATATGCGCCACCGCAGATGAGTCAAGGGACCGTATCCATCTTGACCCATGCTCCGACATTGATCACGTCAACGGTCACCGCTACCACGAGCGTTACACGGACCGAACACCCAACACGCGCACCGCCGCATGTGATTCCGGGCTTCTCCCGTGCGAGCAGTTCTTCAACTCTGCCTCCTCCTCCTCCTCCACCGCCAACAATAAAGTCACCACCGCCACCTCCAACAACAAAGTCACCACCGCCACCTCCCACATCGATACCACTACCGCCAATCCTGGCGACCAAAGTACCACCGCCACCACCTAGCAAGAGCTCCTCCAAGCCAAGCTCTAGTACGACGTACCTGAAAGACGGTATGTACCCTCTTCCAACTCAACCCTCGAAGCCCGCTGCGTCGAAGCCCACTACGACAACTAAGCCCAAACCTGCGGAAACGCCTTGGCACACGTACACTTTTGGCTTCCCTATCCCAAAGGATAAGACTACGTCGGCGCCGGCTCCGTCATCGACGGAAACGAGGAAACCCCATCCTTTGACTATTGGAACGCCAGCTTAGATATACGGTAGTTAAGACTTGTTTTGAGACCTAGCTTGCGCTAGTGATTTCTGTTACTGTCTCGTCCTTTCAAACATCATGTATCTCCATCTCCATTAGCTGTCTTTAATAGTAAACACTAGCGCGGCGCACCCCCGCCACATTTCTATCCATTTCTATCAACCTTGGCGCAGATACAGCCAAAGTTCAAAGCAGAAGGATAATGTTATGGTGGATGTGATAGACACATATTGTACCTATCGTCTCTCTTGATCTAGCTTTACGTCACGTAATCCGCACGTCCTTCTCCCTCTGCCTGTTTCGTTTCGCTATGATACTGCTTCTTCTCAAGCCGTTCCTTTGAGTATACTAATGATCCTTCTGTCAACCAGCAAGGACTGTTCGAACAACAGTGAGTTCGCTCTTGCCTTACATTGTTAAGCTCTCTTCCGCGGCTGACTGACTGCACTGTCGATCCTCGCTTTCCCTTAGGTCCCGTTTCTTACAATGCTCGTTGTCACATTGCTCATTTCCTCATTACCGCTTCCCTCTACACTTTCTTTGTCCGACTTGGTAGAATAGCAATAACCGTCTTTCATGGAAAGGTCAGCAACTATAGTGAAACTATATATCAGACATCGCTCTGTCTGTCGCTCCGTCATCAGTCCGATCTCCGCTCCCCTCTCCAAGCCGTCATGATAGCGCCTTCATTCCCGGCTTTGCATTGCCACTATACCCCGACACAAATCAGACAGTCATTAACTCACCCGACCGCCATCCCAAATTCTCATCGTTACAGTGATGGAATGACACCTCAAGTACCTTTCAAAACTCTAGGGCCCGACGACAAAGAAATAGATTGAAGAGACCGAACTATTATTCGAGTATTGATGGCGTTGAGCTAGCGGCATTCCTTTGTTCTTTGAGACCGGTTTGGAAGTTTCTCAAATTCCATCTGTAAATTTCCATCTCATAGAAAGTCCAATATAGTGAAATCTGGAGTACTCTGTAGTATCAAGCCCTAACTGCGTTTGAGTGACATGAAATGCCAAACGTTGGTGTTTACACTGACGAGTAAAGCGGAGCTATCCGGAGCTAGTCAGGAGCGCAAACACTGCAGAAGAAAATATGCTTACATCCATGCATGTGAAGTGACGTGAGTAGCGAGAGCAAGCTGACGTGCGGCAACGCAAGGATCTTGTGTTCACACTCTACTTTACTCTACAAAACCCCCAGGACGATGACACCATAAACCACCCCATCGCTCTGCCGTGGCGATAAGAAAATTGAAGAAAGGGGCCACAACAAGGACAGCCATCATGAAAGCCTTCCGAATCCTCCAAAAGACCAGCCTACAGCGCAGCTTCGCGCAAGCCCACCACCACACCCGACCGAAGCTCCACACCGTCACCCGAATCTCGCAGGTAGCAACCCGACCGCCATCCGCACCCTACTCCTCCTCCCCCCTCTTCCGCCTCCTCTTCAAACAATCCCGAACACCACCGGTCTTCCGCCGACCCCCAACCAAACGACCGAACAGCACCAGCCCCAACTTCAACCCGACCCCGAACCTAGGCAGTCCCGAGCCCTCCCTCTCCCTGTCGCAGCGGCTGCGGAAGCTCTCTCGCGAATACGGGTGGTCGGCGCTCGGCGTGTACCTGCTGCTGACGGCGGTCGACTTGCCCCTCTGCTTCATTGCCGTGCGGTGGCTGGGCACGGACCGGATCGGGCACTGGGAGCACATGATCGTGGAGCGGTTTTGGGGGCTTGTTGAGCTGGCGCTGCCGAATGTTCGTCGGGGCCAGGGAGGGCAGTCTGTGGACGAGGTGGAAAGAGTGGGGGAGCCGGTGGACGGGGTGTTTCCGCGGGTGGATTCGCAGTCGGATGAGGTGGGGGTGCAGGGATACGACCATGGGGTGAAGGAGGCGGAGCAGAGGAATAAGGCTGAAGCGAGTGAGTGTTACTTGGGGTTGTTGAGCTGAGATGAGGGCAGATGGAGACTAATGAGTGCGGTATAACAGGCATCTGGACTCAGTTGGCGTTGGCGTATGCGATACACAAGAGTTTTATCTTCATCCGAGTGCCGTTGACCGCAGCGTTGACACCGAAGATTGTTCGAGTGTTGAGGGGGTGGGGCTGGGATATAGGGAAGAGAAAACCCAAAGCGACAAAAGGTACCAAGAATTAAATTATATCTTGCAAGCATGGAGCCGCATCGTATGTACAGATATGTAAATTAATAAGCCGCCGCCCAGAAATACTCCAATACATACTTTTTCTAACGTCCTAGTTGTTGCTTCTTTAGTTTGATGATAACAGAAAGCGCTGGAAGCGGTGGCGTCAAAGGCTCTCTGATCCACACCCCAGAGTCGCGGTAGCACGACATATAGCAGCGTTGGACGCTGGCGCTCTCGCTCCAGCTCCTTGGATGTTGTGTCTGGAGGAACATGAGCTCGTCAACAACAAGGAGGACCTTTGTACAGGTCTTCCTCGCTCGGGGCAGCAGCCCCTTGAGGTGTGATCCATGCACTTATCTCGTCGTTGCTTTTCGCGCGAACTTCCGTCAATTCAGTCGAAACAGCAGCTATGTCTTCGACAGAACTCTTGCCGGAAGCTTTTTCTTCCGTGGGGGGATCCCCGATGTCCTCGAAACATCTTCCGATAGCTCAGCTTGAAAGAAGAAAGATAAATGTGCTCGAATCGGGTGGGTCTATATCGAATAGGATCGACATTAGTGCGCCTTCGTTTATCAACGCTCATTTCCAGCTGATTGTGATTAATGATCTCTGACTGACTATGGCGGCGCAGTGGGTCCTGTGGTCATGGAACCAATTCAGGTACCCCACGTCTTGGCGGAGCCCATATGTTTGCGCTCCGCCAGCATGTCCATCAACATGAAATCAGATGGAATAGGAGACACAGCGGGTCCAGTGACCTGGAACCAATCCAGGTACTCCACGTATTGGCGGAGCCCATATGTTTGGGCTCCGCCAGTATGTCCATCCACATGAATTCAGATGGAAGAAGAGACACTCCTTGGAAGCGGTGGCGTCAAAGCCATTGCCTCCTTCTCCGCTAAGGTAACTGCACCCATCGCGGCCGCAAAAGGCCGCGGCTGTGCTTAAGCAAACCAACCTACATATCAACTGTTAGCGAAGACTAATCAGCACAGCAAGATCGATTTACATGATTGAACTTACCTATTCTCATCTTCGAGCTCAAACGGTGGTTATTTTCAGATGACCGTGTCGGTCACCGCATCGACTGCCGTATGCATACTTGCTGCTTGGCAGCAGATGTTTGGCTTTCATATCCGCTATCTCAACCGAAAGCTCCCTTTCAAAATTTCCTCCTAAGTTGTGGGATTCGAGAGCCGCAGCAAGCCCACCATTTCCGAGAACATGTACGTTGCTGCGGCCCTCGCGACTGTCCTTTTCGAGTTCGATATTTCAAACCAATGTACCCAAACAAGGTGCCCCGGGAGGTCGCGGCTGGCCGAATGTTGACCTGACCTCCCGGGCTTGGGCGAATGTTGAAAAAAGCGAAAGTTGAGAAAAGACTCAGAGTATTTGAAACACTGCTCTTGACACCCTCACCACCGCAGCCCAACAACAGGGACACCGCCCATCAGTATTACAACGATGATGGAGAGACGGGCGATGTCCCTGGCTCGACATGTACTCAGCATAACCTCCTCCTTCAGCATTCGCCGCAAAGGCAGGCTCGTCAGGCCACCTGACGATAACACACCATGACACCGCCGTGTCGGTGGGCGTACTGCCGCCACACCATGTCCTCAACCATTGCACCTCCTTCTTGGTGCCTCACTTGGCGTGGGCTCCGAGCAGGGCAGGTAATTGACCCCGCTGCTAACCCTCGCCGAAGTGACTTGGAAAAGTTGTCCACTTCACCTCAAAACAATCACCACCCAACACAACACAATCGCCACACCCAGTGCCCCAGCCCAAGATCTCCACCGGCTTCAGTAGCCAATTTGACCTGAAACTTGACACAAATCTCACCATCAAAATTCCAACTCTTTTGTTTTGTGGGCTTGCGAAACCAGTACGTGTGGATAGCGCTAGAGGCTCCGAGAATTTGGACAGGGGCACCACCGGACACCTTGCCGGGTTCGTTGGAGGTGCCCCTGTCCTGGGGTGCGGCTGTCAGGCCCACATGGGGCCAGCACATCCCCGGCAGTCTCTGAGAAAAGACCTTCGGACCAGGTCGGTTGCGCACCTGTTCGGTGGCGCGGGCGGAGACACGCCCGGCACTGATGTGCTCGTGTGTGCTCCTCCGCCAGCACGGCCCGTGGGCTTCCGAGGGGATGCCAAACATGGCCTATCCCTCTCGGCCCACTTCCAATGTGTCCCACCCAGCCTACCCCTTGAACCCCTCTTCTGCCCCGGGCTACGGGCGGGAGTAGATCAATGTCATCGGGCCCGGGGCAAGAGTTCGGGGTAAGAAGCTGGTTTTGGTAGAGTGGAGGTCGACTTCGACTTCGACTTCGAGGTCGAGTGGGATTCGATAATCCCTATACCGAAGGGGGATTTTTCAAGTATGTTCCGAGATTGCCACCCTTGGCTTGTGGCGATCCCTCTGGTTAAGTGAGGGACCGCCTCGATACTGCGAGCCTTTTCGACTCGCGCAAGTATTTTCGATATTGAGAAGAAGCACAATTTCTCAAGAATCTGCCTGTTGTAGCAGCCCCTGTGCAGGGGCTCCGCACGCCCCAAGTCTAGGTGACTGGCAATCAGAATTCCCAGATCAGGACTTGGTGAATTTGACAACACCAAGAAGAAGGTTCTCTAAAGAGAAAGGCGCAGGGCAGTTGCCCGCAGTGAGCGGGCAGAGTCGACGCTCTCTTCGCAGTCCTTCTGGATTCGCTCCCCATTTTGGCAACACCAAGAAGAAGGTTCTCCAAAGAGGAAGGTGCATGGACGGTTGCCCGCGGTGAGCGGGCAGAGTAAACTTTCCCCTCGAATTCCCTCCCGACTCCGCTCCCAGTTTTGCAACACCAAGAAGAAGGTTTTCTAAAGAGAAAGGCGCAGGGGCAGTTGCCCGCAGTGAGCGGGCAGAGAACCTCGGATGTGTCAAGCATTGCCAGAGGACAGCTGTAACAGTTGTTGCCCTGGTGTTCGCCTCTCAACTCGCTCCTTGCACTCGCGCTGGATGCGCTCCCAGTTTTGACAACGCTAAGAAGAAGGTTCTACAAAGAGAAAGGCGCTGGAGCGGTGTTGCCCGCAGTGAGCGGGCAGAGTCGACTCTCTCCTCGCCTTCCTGCTGGATACGCTCCCAGTTCTCTTTCATTCCTACTTTTCGCTGGATGCCTCTTGGTAGGTTCTCGAAGGCGTGCTTATTGTACACGATGGTGATGCATTTGAAAAGCTCGTAGCTGAACCTTGAGCCTGGCGGGGCGGTCCGCCTCCACCATGGTCGTTGTGCTTGGTTGAGCCAGGGTGGTTGCATTGGTGCAGTATATCCCGAGGATCTTGTTGCCGAGGAGATCAATTGGTCCGTTGACGAGGTCTTCCCCAAATCGGGAAAGTACAACGAGCCCATGGTCGGGCAAGTCCAAAGAGCCAAGCCGTCGTCAGGGAAGTCCAGAGAGCCTTCTGAAAAGCCAGAAGAAAAGGTCGTCCGGACTTCCCCGACAGCAGCTCTCTGGTCTTTCAGGGATCAGAGAGCCGTCTTGTTTATCATCAAGCCCTGTTCAGAGCAGAGGCAAGACACTGGGTCGGCCAGTCCGAGTGAGTTTTTGCTTTCCGACGACGGCGGTGTACTGAAAGAAGGATATTTGGGCAACAGAATGCCCACGCGGCCGCGCCACTGGATGGGAGGTATCTTTGTCAGCATGATGGTACCATTCGGACGACGAGAAGAGCGTTGGGCTAGAGGGTTGAACTCACCTTAGGGCACCTGCCCGTGAAGACGCAGCTAGGAACTCACCTTAGGGCACCTGCCCATGGAAACGGAGCTAGAAGTCATGCTGGAAATCCAGCCGACGAAGCGGCAACGCTGCTGTACGAGAGGTTCTATCGTCAGTCAAGCCTGAATCAATCATAGAAGGGCGAGGTGATTACCTCAGTTAAGCCTTAGTAGGCTCCCGCTGGAGAGCTGACCGATCTCTTCCGAGGTGTGACAGTAGCGACATGGACCTCACCATGAAGCGGTCCAGCACCAGTGGTACCAGTCGGGCCTCACTCCATGTGAACCGAACTGAGATGGCCCATCCATTCCGGGTGAGGCTGACCCTTTGACCAGATCGTCCTCCTCCTCCGGAGAGACGACGACGAGCTCGTCTCTGAGAGAAGGTGTAACGTGGGCTTGGAAGCCCGACGAGTGGGGCTCCCACATAACTGTTTGAAGGTCTCTATCGTCAGCGCAGTCCGATCTTGTGGCACGATAGCGACAGGAACGCTGAGGGAGCTTTGCACACGACACTTGAGAACTTACTTGACTTCTGATCTCACTCAGCTCCTTGGAGTGCCGTTGTGGGCTGAGGTTTCGAGCCCAAGTCGCTCTTCGTCTCGTCCAAAGCTCTGATGCTCACCTACATGTCGCTCGAAGCTACTGCTATCGAGTAAAACTCGAAGCGTAGGAGGAAAAGCTCCGTTGTCGAGGTGGGTGGTAGGATGAAGAAATTGGAAAGGAGTGTGGGTGGGGGCTCGGAGATATAGTGTGACGGCGAAATCGGGCTAAGCCCGTCCTGGCCGAGACGATTCACATCATGACGACCCAACAAAGCCACTGATAGTGAAGCTTATCCGTCAAAGGAATACAGTGAGCTCAGGGATGACAATACAGTGCTTGTCACTGCACACATCACCTCACTCACTTTTCCTCACATGGGGCACAAGACGTGTATTCAGTCTTTGTGAGGCTGAGTGAATTCTCCCCCTCAAATCGGGGCGTACTGTGACCGCGAAATCACGATGAGAGCCAGTTCTCAGAATGCAAGCAGTCCAGGTACGTAAGGCCCCCGCATGCACATTCTTGACTCACTCATATCTCTGGTTGACTACTGACTACGCTACATTGCAACACCTTGAGCTGTCATGATCTACAGAACCCTCGACACAGTCACCGACAGAGACGGGTCCAGTGTGTCGAAGGAAAGGGTACGTTGCGTTGGAGTTGTACAGGTAGTAGAGAGCTCGACTCTACTCGAGTGGGCTTCGGCTCTCAAGGTCTTTAAGTTGAGTACGAGTACTGAGATTTGTGAGGTCGGTAGACCTCAGGTACGTTGTCTGAACAGGCGGTAAAAGCTCGACGTCTACACGCTCCACACACATCGAATGAATGGCAACAGCGAGGCCAGCAGTGAGGGCAATGGTGAGGGCAACGGTGCTTTGATCTGTGGTAGCTTCGAATTCAATCGTGATAATCTAGCTGCTCAAAGAAGCAAAGTACTGAGGTATCCAAGTGAAGCTCGCGAAGCCAAGAAAGTCCGGTGATTGCGTAATTTCCTCATTCACCCATCGGCCTACCCACTCGAAAGACTGCCCAGAAACTTCCCTTCACTGCCTCCTACCCAAAGCTTTCTCGTTACCAACACTGTCGACCTCCAAAACATCTGTGCACACATTAAGCTCCTTGATTCTGTCTCTACACCCCGTGACGTCGTTAGCTTTCATCTCAAACGTCTCGTCTGTTAGGGCTGTAAGCTAGAAACAAGAAGGCCATGGCGAACTTGAGAGGAAACCAAATACCGGCGATTGCGTTCGACACACCGGCAGAGACCAGTAACTCGGAGACGACCTTGCAAACACAGCAGGCTCCTGATGAGGAAGTAAGACTTACTGACGAGCAAGGAACCGAAGCTGTCCACGCCAACGTAGGTATCACCTTTCCTGAGGCGACTGACGATATCAACGAGGAAGGGATTGAAGGCATCGCCCAGGACAACGAGGCAGAGTCGACGAGAAATGATCAAGCAGGGGTGAGTCCATCTACACCATAAAGCTGACTAGCATCGTGCTGACTCTCCAGCTTGCCGATCGAGTTATCGATGTCCGTCAGAGCTCTGCGTCCCTGAGTCTATCTGTGGATAACAACACAGGACCACTTCGGACCGAGCCGACAGGAGATAATCAAATGGAGGTAAGCTCATGGACATCCTCAATCTTCTCAACAGCGTCCCGACTCCCTAGGTCACCAATCGAGGTACTGATGTCAATCAGGGCTCTGTGTCCTGGGTCCCATCTGTCGATACAAACACAGAACCACTTCATACCGAGCCGATAGGAGATTATCAAATGGAGGTAAGCTCATCTATACTCTCAAACTTCTCAGGAGCGTCCCGATTCGCTAGGTCACCGATCGAGTTACTGATGTCAACCAGGGTTCTGTGTCATCAGGTTCTTCTTGGCGTACGAGTACAAGTTCCAGAGCCCGTTGGAGCCAGCCTGTTGTGAACGTCTTGAACTGGACGGACCACGCTCTCAGCCGACGCCCTCGCGGGGTAAGATCCTCCGCCTGGCAGCATGGGTACCGTGCGGGAATAAGATCAACGTTGGATACCTTCTCGGAACATGGCCTCATCACCGAAGACATGAATTTGGACGCTTTACCCGAGCCTCTATTTAGTAATTCACCACCAGCCGTGGATCATCGCCACCGTACCGAGTCAGTCAGAGGACACGTCGACGTGGTACGAAGGGAGACCACTCCAGAACATAGAGTGAATTCAGACACAGTAACCGAGCTTGACACGAACGCCGCGGAGCCCTCAGCTAGTGCGACTTCGACTCGTATGACTCAGCCATTTGTTGTCTTGACTACCACGCCGGGAAGGCCCCGTGTCACATCAATCCTCTCGACCAGCAGTCCTCCAGGTTTATCTCTCGAAGGGCTCACCATGTCAACTTCACCGCGTGTCAGGAGACCCCACCAGCACCTCCGTTACCCATCCGCCCCCCTTCTCGCGACGAACCAGAACCCCGATACGAGGCCCTCCAGATCATCCATGATGGAGTACGCCAAAGCGACGGAGGACATCAATGACATGAAGCGGTTCGGCGACGAGGAGGGGGGGGACGAGGTGGTGCCTGGTGGGTTGGTTCGGGGTTCGCCGCTTGGGGGATACCCGAAGAGGCGGTCCAGCGTCCTGAGGAGGGTGAACGTGGGGCGAAGAGAGAGGGGGAGCGCTCTTTACTTGAGCGGCTTGACCCAGGCGGTGGAGGAGGAGAACCGGGAGAGGATGACGGAGATGTTGGAGGACCTTGGGACAGGTGCGGAGAGGAGTGGAGGGATAGTCAGAAAGGTAACAACAGACTTGAAGAGATCCCGCACTGAGTATAACGCTGAACGGACTTTTAGCTCCTGAAAAAGGGAAAGAAGAGACTATCAAAATTGTTTAACTGAGTACGAGATGAGATACGGAAGAGAATCGCGGCGCTTCGCTACACGGAGCCGGAGACTCGGACTTGACATCAAAGTGTTACATTGCAACGAAATACTATTCTCTCTTCGCACTCTATTCCTTGTTGGCGATCGAGGGCAGGAAGCATGTCAGAGACTGTTGTGGCACGGGTGGTGAATGATGAATGTTTGCTGATGTGAAGGAGCTTTCGCTTAATGGCTAGCGTCGGACGTCACTCTATCGGCAAAGGATTATGCCGAGGAGCCGAGTCTACGATTTTCCTTTCAGGACAGCTACTTGATTTTTGAACACGCAGGCGATCAATTACCTTTGTGTAAGATAGATTGATCAGAGCAATATGACATGAAGATGACGAACCAACCAATTGGTTCATCGAGATGAGATGTAGTGGTGAGATCTCTTCTACGAATGTTGCAGCGTGGAGCGTTTATATCAACTCACTATCGTCCCGGCGGAAGTCAAAGTAGCCTGGAGCCCCACATGTCAATGACCGTGTTACTCTCATGCTGACTCATTCCTTTACCTGCTCTCAGTGCCTTTCACTTCCTACCTAGGTTCTTTGACCAGAGAGCAGGAGTCATTCTGTTGTGTTCTGTTCCTGAAGACGCTCACTGTTACGGCTCCGATGAGCGACGATGTCCTCGTCCGCGCTAACCCCGAGTGTTGCTCTTTCCAAGACTGCACTAATTCAAGGCATTGAGCCAAACAACTCAGGATCCAGAGCAATTGACGATTCGATACCTGCAGAGAATGGCAAGCCACCAGAGAAAGCAAACCATGGCCAACAATATCTGGGGACCCCATCGAGTAATCCAATCAGGAACTCGATAGATACCCTTTCAAATATATCGACATACTCTGCAGACAACGAGAATGAGAGACGGACTGGACGACCCTTCGCTATCGGTGCAGGTCCAAGAGGTATATCGAGGTCTCCAGCTCCACCAAGACCATGGCGCTCTAGGTGGGAAGCATTCTGGTCAAAGAACAAGGGGTTGGCTTTGGTGATGCTGTCACAGTTCTTCGGCGCTCTAATGAATGTTACGACAAGATTGTTGGAAACTGACGGAAGTCATGGAAAGGGCATGCACCCGTTTCAGGTGCGTACCACTTGGGCGTAATAACCGACTTGTCTTGAATCTAAGGTCTTTCATAGATTCTGTTTGCGCGTATGGGTATTACGTTAATCCTCAGCTGCATATACATGTGGTATGCCAAAGTACCTCATGCTCCCTTCGGCATGCGGGAGGTTCGAGGGCTGCTCCTAGCACGCGGTGTCGGTGGATTTTTTGGAGTTTACGGAATGTACTGTATGACAGCTTACCCATCCCATCATGCCAGCGGCCATACTTACTGCAATATGCAGACTCCCTCATATATCTCCCAATAGCCGAAGCTACCGTCTTAACCTTCCTCGCTCCTATTGTTGCCTGCTGGGCATGCTCGCTCCTCATCCACGAAACCTTCACCCGCGTTGAACAAATTGCCGCACTGGTCTCTCTCCTTGGCGTCATCTTGATTGCTCAACCGACCTCCCTCTTCTCCATGTCATCCCCATCCAACCCCTCTGCCAGCTCTGGCGCCACCGACACCCAAATCACCAAGAGCACGGCCGCAACAGACGGTTCATATATCGCCGGCGACGTCTCACCAGCTCAACGTATGACCGCCGTTGGTGTCGCCATGATTGGCGTTCTCGGCGCCGCATGTGCCTACACCACTATCCGCTGGATCGGCAAACGCGCCCACCCCCTCATCAGCGTCAACTACTTCGCCTGTCACTGCACGCTCGTTTCAACGCTCAGCCTACTTTTCATCCCTGGTATTGGCTTTCGCCTTCCAAGCTCTTTGCTCGAATGGGCCTATCTCTTCTTCCTCGGCATTTGTGGGTTCGTAATGCAGTTCTTACTAACGGCGGGTTTGCAACATGAAAAGAATAGCCGAGCGACGAATATGATCTACACGCAGATGCTGTTCGCGCTGGCATTCGATAAATTAGTTTGGGACAGTACGCCGGGAGTGGCGAGTTTGGTGGGAAGTAGTCTGATTCTGGGAAGCGCGCTTTATGTGGCGGTGCAGAAGAATAGTGTTAAGGGAGGTGGGAAGGTGGAGGATGGGGATCAGGAGCGCGGCCTGGTGGACGGGATGGATGCGGAGGACGAGGAGCGGGAAGGTGGGCGAGGGCCGATGAGGGGTGTACAGGAGGTGCAGTTGAGGACATTGCGGGTCTGAAACTTGCTGCACTATAGATTTAGACTGTGTTGTCTATAGACAAGTACGCTACTGAGTAAAAGGGAAAGTTGGAAGAAGGCAGAAGTGATGTTCAAAACCAACCCTCACCGTACCAGTGCTGGTACCATATAAACCCCTACCAGTAACGACTTCACCCTCATCCTCGCTTACGTAATCAACATATCCAACCTTGAAGACGACCATCCACCTCCAATCCCAGCAACACCAGAACATCTGAAAGACCTACTCGAATAAATATCACATCATGGCCGAGCCCCGCGCGCGCCTAGCCCGACACAAAGGCCAGCTCAGCTTCCCTTCCGAAAGTCCGTCCTCCCCCCCCCCTTATCCCCATCCCTACCCCCACCCCATCTCCCTCCTCTCCCTCACCCCCAATCCCCTACCCCCCACCAACTCACCAACCAACAGTAACCTCCCTCCTCTACGCCTTCGGCGACGTCTCCTCGCCCCTGCCCGAAACCGTCAAGATCCTAGACGAGATCGTAACGGACTTCATCATCGAAACGTGCCACGCGGCCGCGTCGTCGGCGGCGTACGCGCGGCGGCAGAAGATCAAGGTCGACGACTTCAAGTTTGCCATCCGGCGGGACGAGAGGATGTTGGGAAGGGTGTTGGAGCTGTTGGGGCTCGAGCGGGAGTTGAGGGAGGCGAGGCGGCAGTTTGATGCGGATGATGATCGCGTTGTGGGTGCGGGGGCGGTGGTTGGGCAGGTGGGGGAGGGGAAGAAGGGGCGGGGGAGGGGGAGGGGGAGGGATGAGGGGGGGGAGGAGGGGGAGTAGCTGGAGTGCGGCGTTGGCGGGGTGGGTGATGGGTTGGTGGCCTGGTTGGGGGGTCGGTGATGGGAGGAGAGCTGGAGCTGGTTGCGGGCAAGGCATAGCGCTGGCGATGGCGACGGCGGCGGCGTTGGTTCCAGGAGCTTCAGAGTGGCGTATCGGACGGGCATGGACGAACGGCAGGGCGTATTTTGCGTTGGGACTTTAGAGACTTCGTGCTTTGCGTTCTGGGATCAAGTTGCAAGCTTACTTGGTATTGTCTATGCCACAGCGCAGCCTGAACGCCGTGCATTTCTACCCGGTAGCTTTACCATGCAATCACAGATTGAAAGCCTGAAACAATAACACTACGCTCGAGTCTCTTCACTACTCCGTTGCTGACCGCCACGTCCCTTGCCGCCCCGTTGGCCTCCACCACCTCTTTGCCCGGAGTCTGCGCCAGCGCCTTGTGTCTGACCGCCGCCTAAGCCGTCCGCCGCGCCCATCGTCAATGCTGCCGTTGCTAATCGATTTGATAGGTCGATCTGAGTGCGGATGGTGTTGGCCAGGTATGATACGAGGAGAACGTCTTGGATGTGGTTGTTGCTGCAGAGATCAGTATTAGAACACGACACGAGTAAGCTGGTACGGATGCTCACAAGTCTCTTTCAATGTCCGCGGGATCTACTTTCGGAGCCAGAGCCAGAGCATTTAGTAAGAACTGGCCCAATGCGCTAGATGGTGGTGATTCCTCCTCAATGACGGACTCGACGTATTTCGCGACCCGGTCCAGTAAGTCTAGAACCTCTACCAGTGCCCTCTCCAGAGCCTCAATGTCCGTGACAACCCCCGCCGTCCTATCCTCCCTATCCTTCGCGCCAGATATCAGCTCAAGGCCGCTCTTCTCCGCCTCTCCGTATCGGATCTCGTGAGGCACGGGAATGAAAGCCGCACTGTCTGCCGCCCTTTCTGCTGTAACTCCGACTGGCGCTGAGATGTAGGTCCTCGCGCCGATATCTTTCCCTGGCACCGTCGACACTGTCAAGTGTACCGCTGGATACGGCCACGTCCCGTCTCCTTGCCCTCCGTAGAAATTTTGAATAAGCGCAGAGAAAGTGTTGAGCTCGGATGAGGTCGCATACCACCCTACCAGGACTTCCTTGGGGTTGGCTTTCAGATGCAGCGCCAGCATTTGCTTTTGATATTCCATGTCGACCTCGACCTGTTCCTGTGTCTCCGTGTGCCCGACGGCAAAGCAATTGCGGATCTCGATTTCGGCGCCATCTTCGCTGCGGACGCCTAGGAGGGTGCCGATTACGCGCTCTTGATCGGCGTTACGGCGGAGTGAGTGGTCTAGTATTGAGAATATAGCCTATTCTCACTGGATCAGAAGCGCACCCGGTAGGACTAGGGTTTCAAAGGGGACGGTACCTGTGGTTGTATGATAACGTTGAGAGGGGCGGTGGTGGGTTGTGCGCCGACAGCTGCAGGCCCTAAGGGCCTCGCAAGGTGGAGGAACGAATCGGTCTCTGCCATATTGGCTACTCAGATAGTCTGCAGGTGAAATTAGAGCCCTAGACCACTCTCTCGAGTATATAATCCGAAATTATCACCCCACTGTGGTCACACTGTTTAATCTGCGTATTTGGTGGTAAGATCTGTGTGGGTGGCGCTAGTCGATAAGATTAGATCTGCAACATCGCAGACTTTCTGAAGAGGCTATCCTACAAATCAGAGAATGGCACCGCTTTCGAGAGGAAGAGCAGGATTTCGGACTAGGGGAGGCCAGCGAGGTCGCGGTCGCGGTAGAGGAAGAGAAGGCGCTATTACTGGACCGCGGAAGTCGTCGACATTCTACAGCACCCGAGTCGAGCAGACTGCGGACAGGTAACTTACCTCTGATTAATCTAGCAAATCTGGAAAAACTGCTAAACTCAGCCAGTGGCACAGAAGAATCGAGGGCGAGTGAAGGAGGGGAAGAGAAGGATAATGAAGACTCTGACGGGGACACTTCTAGCGAGGAGGAGGCCGCCAACGCGGTTACTTCAAGGCCGTACAACGTCCTCCTACAATCACTAAAGCCAGCGTCAGAATTAGGTCCACCAGTACGCAAAAGGCGTCGAGTGGAGCGGGAAAACTCCACGAACCTCGAAATTGAGGAAGGCCCAGCATCTGACGTGGTTGGGAACTCGGACGTCAAAGAAGCCATAGATGCCGTTGATGAGCCTGAGGAAGAGCATAGCGCTAAGGCGGAAGGATCGGACGAAGAGTTGGAGGACGAGGGGGTGGAAGATGGTACGGTTTTTCTATCTTGTGTATTTCTAGGATACTGACGGTTGAAGCATCTGATCCCTTCGATTTACACTTCGCCCACCCGGATGAGAACGAGCTCTCACGCAACCTACAGATGATGTCTGAAAACAAGTGGCAACCGCCTAAGATGGCCACCCCGCTTGATTGGAGGCCAGATTTGTTAACAGGAAGAGAAGCCATCTCCGGACCGCAGGATCTCAAAGTACGTAATTTGTGTTAGGAGTTCGGAGCGATAGCTTACATATCGCAGCTCAAGAAAAGGCTTTCGGAACCAGCAAGCAAGATCTTCACTCCATTCAATCATACCGAGTCTCTATTGGCTTCGGAAATGTTCAAAGGATATCGTGATATACTGTTTCCTGCTAGATCTGTTGATAATGCGGAAAGCCTACGACGGCTTACTTGCCTGCATGTACTGAACCATATACTCAAAACCCGGGATGGAGTTGTCAAGAATAATGCGCGGCTAAGCAAACTATCAGAAGATGGAGATATCGAGCTTCGTGATCAAGGGTTTACTCGGCCAAAGGTCCTAATGCTGCTCCCAACGAGGCAGGCATGCGCCAGATTCGTCGATACAATCACGGCTTTAATCGAACCAGAGCAACAAGAAAACAAGAGGAGATTTCAAGAGAGCTTTTCTAGAATGGATGAAAAGTTTTCGGATGACAAGTCTGAAGACTTCCAGGAGCTCTTCGGCGGTAACGATGATGACATGTTTCGGGTTGGTCTGAAGATTACAAGGAAGACCTTCAGACTGTTTGCGCAGTTCTACAGTTCTGATATTATCTTTGCAAGCCCTCTGGGTATGCGGATGGCTATAGGTGCAGAAGGGTAAGTTGTTCATTCGCTACGATCGACGTTAGTAGACTGATTTAGACACAGCACCAAGAAGGAAGACTATGATTTCCTGAGTTCAATCGAAATTGTGGTTGTCGATCACGCCGATGCTCTGCTCATGCAAAATTGGGAGCATGTCGAGTACATCTTCCAACATCTCAACTTGCAGCCAAAGGAAGCTAGAGGATGCGACTTCAGTCGAGTCCGGAACTGGTACCTTGACGGCCATTCTAGATTCCTTCGGCAGACTATAATATTCAGCGCTTTCAAGACACCAGAGACCAACCAATTGTTCACTAAACACATGAACAATGTGGCTGGCAAGATGAAGTTCCTGCCAAGGGATGATGGGGTCATAAGCGACCTCGGGGTTGATGTCAAGCAGACATTTTCACGTTATCAATCACCTTCACCGCTCACCGACCCAGATACCCGATTCAAATACTTCACAACAACCATCGTGCCCTCCCTTACTCGCCATATCAAATCACCGGGTGCAGGCGGGCAGGGCATATTGATCTTCATCCCTTCCTACCTTGATTTCGTCCGGGTACGGAATTACTTCTCCGATTCGTCCGCAACTCAGCACATGTCCTTCGGTTCCATATCCGAGTACACATCCGTCAGAGAGGTCGCACGTGCCCGAAGCCACTTCTTTTCTGGCAGACACGCCGTGCTGTTGTACACCGAACGAGCGCACCATTTCCGTCGGTATCATATTCGAGGAGTCAAGAGGGTTCTCATGTACGGACTGCCCGACAATCCGATCTTCTATCGGGACATAGCTGGGGGATATATTGCGGCGAGTGTAGGGGAAGGGAAGATCACCAGTAGTGAAGCTACGGTACGATCAGTGTTTTGCAGGTGGGATCTGATGAAGCTTCAACGGATAGTGGGCACTGCACGGGTTGTTGGCATGTTGAAAGAGAAGGCTGGCGATACCTTCGATTTCATCTAGAGATGGAGCACATACGTTAGATGGTCTCACAGGAAGGTCCGTTGGTCTTGACAGAGATATTCAAAAGACCATCTGCTGTTCCAAAACCCCTCGAGATAAAAACGAGGTTCAATGTATGTAATCCTAATGTATACGAAATCAATTCCAAATAGATTCATATCTCTAATTTGACCCTAACACCCTAACCCTAACCTCATAATCCGAGCCCTCACCCACTAACCCTAGCCACTAGATATGTTTCATTTAATATACCATGGATAGAGACTTACTGAACTACTAAGCTCACGTTTTTTCTCACTTGTCAGATGCCTGTAATTGAGTAATCTGATTAAAGTGACCCTCAAGACCAAAGGACCTTCCTGTTAGACCATCCGACCTGCGTCCTGTCAAGATATCATGTTGATAAAAGTTGGCTATTATTAAAACTAGCTAAAGCCCAGGAATGGAACATCGATGCCAGAAAATGACGCTCGCCACGTCATGCTACCAAGACATTGCGGATCCTTGGAGCCCTCTTGACAGATGGCTTTCTGTCCTTTTCCGTTGCCCACATATTCCACCTGACACAGCCATTGTCGCCGTTCTCAAAAAGATAGCCCAGATTTTTTGGGTCTTGGGAATTGGTATCACCTACAGACTGTCAGCAAAACTCGCGGCCGAGGATAGGCATAAGGAAGTTTGAGATATGGAAATGTCACTTACAGTATTGATCGACAATTTTCCCCAACTGCTTCTTACATAAGTCGCCCTTGATTTCATACTTCTGCGCTTTCTTGCAAGAAACCTGCGGCTGATCGTTACCCCAGAAGGATACGTCAAAACGGATGTTGAGCGGCCCGTTGTTATTGGCTGTGCCATCGGTATTGTAGCTTGATCTACAGGATGCCATTCCCTTTACCGTACAAGAATCCTGAACGAATCCAGTATGTGTGATTGAGGGATCAATCGTAGTAGAATCTTTCCCAGAGCGGTCGCAGAACCTGTTGATGGCATCAAGGGCGATGGTGCGTTTGATCGGAATGTGGGCGCCGGGAGAGATGTCCTTGTTGGCGGGCCAGCACTGTGGGATCTCCGAGTTCTTAGGTGCCATTCTGAAGACGCCGCAGTTGTTCACGTCGGTGACTTTGCCACCGTGTTTATATTCCTCGGTTTTAGTGTCGCAATTGTCCGTTAGCCGGTTGAGATATTTGTTGCAAAGGGTCTCGTCAACAACATAGCTCGCACCGCTGCCGGAGCACCCCTCGGACCATTCGATGGTGAAGAAATTGCTTCGGGTGTCTTTCGGGGTTATCCAGGTTCCTTTTTCGCGTTTGATTTCTTTCTTCGCGTTGGCTTTGCAGAATTAGGCTGCCTCTCTCAAAGCCTCATACCTGGTGACAAAATCGTGATCATTCCCGGCCCGCGGTTGCCCAGTGCATGAAAGCTCGGTCTTTGGTTCCGCGGCGATGCTCAGTCTATAGTTGCCGCATCCTTGTTGAAAAGCTCCGTTTCCGTACATCACATGTGAGTTGTACTGGCCTAGAGAGAGAGTCTCAGTATCGCTGTACACACCAATCATACCAAGGACAGGCTTACAGGTGGTTGTTATCGTCTTATAACTGTCGATGCAACTCAACGGGCACGACTGACCGGATTTCTTAAACTCAAAGTCGACTGTTACCTCTGGGTATCGGTTTTTGTACGTGCTTGAGTCCGGCAGATCTTTACCCTGTAGACTTTTTTGACATCTTTTGATTGGCCCAGCTGACAAAACCTGGCGGCCAGCTCTGTGACAAGGGCTGGATCAGTACCGGAAAGCAACTTCTTGTCGGCACCTTGGCTCGTGCAGGCTGGTGCCGCGCTCGAGGTGGTGAAGTGTGCTGGAATGTGGCCGTCCCAGCTTGGGTCGAGGGGTGCCTGGCGGACTGCGCCAGCTTTGATTGTAGGAAGCGGGCAGCTTAGGACCTTCTCAGTTGAAGACGAGCTGCTTTTCGATGTACTAGAGCTGGATTTGTGTTCAGCTTCGGATTGGGAAGGAGGAGTAGTCACTTCGGGTGGGGCTAGAGGTGGGCCAGGTGCCCCAGGCGCAGGTTTCCATAACCACGCAGCCGCTGCACCACCGGCACCTACGACGGCACCAGCAGCGACGGCAACGAGGACAGTGGCGCCGGTGTTGTCGGTGGTTGTGACGGTCGTTCCTTTGTTGATAGAGGCCAATCCAGAGAGAGTCGTTGGTGTAAAAACGGCTATAAGTTATTAGAAGATACTTTCTTGAAAGAATTTTGTGACCGCACTTACCGGTTATGGTGTGACCGTTGTTAATAGCGACCACTGTAGTAGGCTCGGCCCTTGGGGGGTTCACCCCGATTTGTCCTGCATTCGATGGGGCAATTGCATGCAGAACGGCAGAGCCTCCGGCGGGCACACCGTTGCCCCGACGGTCCTGCTTAGGGATGCATAGGCGATGATGTGATGAATAGTCAGATATGAGCTCAACTTCAACTGCATGCTGATGGCAAAAGATATAACAGTCTGACATAGAATGGTAATAGGGAAAGATGAGAATCAAAGCTCTGTCCGACGACGGATCTTTATACCATTCAACACTGTACATGCCTCTTCCCTCCAGTTATCAGTCCGAAGGACCTGGGGGAATGACTCTTCTTCCAACCGGCCCCCATCTGCCTGATGTCAACTCTGTGCCTCCCATGCTGAGGACGCTCTAAATAACTGGCTCCTTGAGACACGGTGTCTCCACTTCACGCTGTTGGACGGCGTATATGCCAGACTTCAACCAAAACTCCTCCATTAACCAACCCTATCTGCCACATACCAACTCCGTGCTGAGGACGGTCTGGAGTACTCCCTATGTGAAACATCGTCTTCCCACTTTATGCTGTTTGACGGCGTATATGCTAGCAACAAACAGACAGAAGGGATAGCTCTGAAATAGCAGCCTGTACCACTGCCCGTCTTCATGATGTCAAGTTGACTCTGCATCTTTTCTCTATTGCAAGCTGTTGGGCGGCGTAGACGCAAGGAACGCCCGGAGTTGGTAATGGGGGCGTTAACACCTAAACCGGGCTTCATGATATTGAGCTGAAGATGTGACAACCTTCTCCCCAGTTCAGGTTGTTGGACGGCGTAGTATTAGGCAACGACCAGAGAGAACAGAAAGAGGGGGCCAAGGCCAACAAACCTGTCCCAGCTGCTTGGCTTCATGGTACTTACTGTAGCGCTCTGAATGGGAACTGATGAGCGAAAACTAAGCGCGCTATGAAGCATCCCGCTGCCACAGTTCTGTAAAGTGCTCCCAGAATAGAACCAACATTTCTTGGCAGTGGGGCGGAGGTTATCAGGTATATTCGTTCTAGTCGAGTTTCCAACTCCAAGATTTTAACGACACAAGCCAACTCGTGGATCACACCTACAACAGCTGCGGGACATGATACCAAGACTCAGATTCCAGATCTAAGATAGATCATTGCATTGATCCTTGTCTACGAGTATCTGCTACCATACGGACAATGATGGAGTGCCTTGCGATATCTCAGCCACAAAGCTTGAGAGGGCCAACATTGATGGAAACCTCGCACCTGATCTATGTATTCTCTGCTGAACAGGCAACTCCTTTTCATGGGCTTGTCATTGCACACGACTTGTCCTCCAGCTGTATTCCAACTGTGCCACCCACAACATCCTTCTACAGTCACACGATGTTGCAATCTGATATCAGTCTCTTTTCGCAATGCGTGGACGTTCAAACCCCTGTGTTTCATCATATCTACTTTCATCAGCCGTGAGGCTTCGCCGGCAAACAGCAACCTGACAATGCTTTTGCCGCTCGTGTGCATCATGAGAGTGCGAGCGGACACTTTCAGTGACCTCGCCATGTTGTTGGGCATATGTGGCATTACTTCCAACAAGACTTCAGGTGATATAAATATGCTAATGCTGTTCGTTCATCTCCTGTCGACCCTCAAACTTCGTTCACTAGATCCAAAGATCCAGACACAAGCATGAATATTGCAGCTCTTCTTCTTCTCGAGCTCTTTGTATTGCTCTGTCAAACAGCAGTGGTTACCAACCCTAGACAACCACGCGACAGCAGGAAGGCCCATGTCGACGGAAGAACCATCGTACAAAGAGCTAGTATAGATAGTGGAAGCTCGTTGTCAGATACACTTGCGGCCGATGGAGACAGTATCACACAGTCATACTATCTCACGCTACGACCTGGTAAAGTAGAAGGCCCCGCGGACAGATTATACGATTGGGATGAATCTTGCATAGATAGCACGGAGAGGCAAAAAATAACAGATGCTTACAACATGGCCATCAAACTCGTCAAGGACGCTGATGCAAAGCTTAAAGCACTGGCAGATGGGTTGCCGAAAAGGCCGACTGCTGTTGTGAACACCGAGAACCAGAAATTGATTGCCGAACTTGATCCTGCGTAAGAATTGACCTATTCCGATATCTCTATCAAACGGGCTAACACTGAGACATGATCAATTAGTTACACCCAGATGTTCTTTGCCCAAGATAACCATATCGAAGATGTCCGAAAGATCTACCAGAGTATGATATCCGGCATGGAATCCTCGCGCAGTGATCCTGGGTCTAAACGAAAGGGAGCTTTTCTTCGATTCATTTGCGATCCGCACGCAAAAGATAGTGATGGTTACGATATTTGCGTGTTAGTACTCACCGAGAACTTTTGTGTCCGCCTCAATCTGACGCATAGCAGTGGTGGCGCACACGCGCAGACCACGAATATTGATAGGAAATGGAGCATGGAAGAGAAATATGCGTTTCACAACTCTGCTAGCACCGTCCTCTGCCCGCCATTCTTCGATGATATGAAATTCCCGTCGACTCAGGTCCTCGAGCAAGATCTGGGGCGAAACTGCAACTTAGACAAAGTTCGGAGCCGAGGCAGGTCATACAACAGCGATGCTATGTGGTTGACCCTCAGATTATTGAGTTGGTTGATGTTATGCTGACGACGCTCCATAGAACTCGTTATGATTCATGAATGGTCCCATCTCGCATGGGCTGGGGATATTAAGGGTGGTAAATTGGAGAATTACGGGTACGAAAAGTCCGCCAAATGCGCTGGATCGGGGACGACTTCAGCCACCGGAAAGAACCGCAGGGCTGCATGGCTTTCCGCGAGCGGCAATGCTGACAATTTTGCCTGGTATGCCATCTATCACCACTGGAACGAGTTATGTCCAACTTCCACAGCCGGCAACACCTGTGGTGATGTATGGCCGCAAGGGGGCACCTCAAAAGACCCGACGAGCCTAAACTTTTGGAAACCGCCAAAGCCTAATCCTATCCAGTTTTGAGTGATCCAAGTTCAACAGTCAATAGGTTTTTCTCAAAGGACTTGGTGAGATATGGATGAGTGGGACTGAGCGACGCGGATTCTTATGGAAGGGGCACGGTTGTGGTGTTTTCGGAAGCAGATGATCAATGGAACAGCGCAGAGTAATCTGGCCTCCCTCGCTAGTGGCTGATATCAGAACGGTGAGACTGTGCGCATGGTCAGAGAGTACCAAATCAACCTGAGCCCTATACCGCTCTCAACAATCAAAACCATTGAATTTTTTACAAGGTCTTGATTCCTCCTCCTCCAGGACTAGCACGACGCGCGACCCCACCGCCTCTCTGAGTTGAACCCTTGTTTCTTCGTCTAGAGTAGGGACACCCTCCCAGCGTCCCACACCTCTGATCTCCAGTCTTTGCAAGCGAGGCCAACTCCCTGCAAGGAGAACAGAGAGAAAAAGTCGCCTAAATCTCTCGTCCATTGGGCGAACCCTCTGACGTGATCGCCATCTCGAACGCCCGCATCTCCCAGTCCCGCCCCATTTTGGGGCCCTAGTATGCTCGAAAATGAATACCTCGAGTGTGGGTTTCACCGACGACAGAAAAGACGCCCATTCGCTATACACGGCGTCGTCAATTTCTGGTGACCACCCTGGCACGGGACTAAGCATGTGGTCGATCTCTTGTTGGCCAGCCTTCCGCAATAGTAGGTATTTCAGCGCCGTAAAACACCCCTCAAGCGGTTTCAGTATATTTCGCATCGGCCCCGGGAACACAAAACCGTGACTGCCATCTGGGTTGACGGTTTCAGTATGATCCCGCACGTTCTCACCATCTTCGAACATCATTGGTGATCCATCAGGATACTGGCCCTCGTCCTGGAGGTTGTCCAGGGCCAAATGCGCGAGTTTGGATGGGTCGACTGAGTAGAGGATCGATGTGACTAGCCCACGGTGCATCCAGCCAAGGAGTCGAACTCTAACGGCGGAGGAGAACAGTCGTGGAGGGTTTTGCCGTACGAATGGTTCAAGGAAGTTGTAGTGGAGCGAGGCTAGATCCAGATCCTGTACGTTGGTAAGCGAAGTAAAGACATCCCATACGGCGAATTCAATGTCCTCTAGTTTACTAGTAGTATTGAAGGAACCAGTCCAGATCAAGGTCCAGGCGAAGGAACGGACAAACGATCCATACTCCGGGTGCGCGGTCAGAGTACGGAGAAACGAGTATTGCCTCAGTCTGGCATCGTCTGGCACGTAGTCACCATCCGCATCTGCCCATATTTCCCAACAGACATCATCTTCAAATTCAGTCAGGCGACCTCGATTGTGAGTGCTCAGATCGACCTTTCTGTACAGCAGAGGAAGACACGTGTCCCGTATGGACTTCGAAGTCAGGCTGAGGTTGTAGAGAGCCCCTTTGTGGGCGCCACAGATGTCGAGGATCTCGAAGAAGATATCCTGAGGGAGATCCCCAAGGCGGAAGGAGATCGATGAAGTCAGCATGTTGTTTGTATGAATGACACCAAAGGTGCGGATGAATTCTCGGGACGAGAGTCTCTAACAACATGGATCAACAGGAGATGAGCTTAGATGAGATGCAGGCGGTTTGATTCGACTGCGCCGCAAAGACACAGACCAAATGTGATTTCAGCGCCTTTAGTCGCTTCAACCAACTGTAGCAAAAGGCACTCCGATGAAGGGTGCTATCAAATCATTTGCTAAAGGCATACCTTATATATGCCCAGAGATCATATACTTTGATGCTACAAGTCACAACCGTCAACAATAATGGCTCTGTAAAACAGACAATAAGGTAGCTCACCTATCTAGATCTGGGTCAGCATAAGCACCGGTGTTTTAGCAGAGGCCTGGTAAATTCTCTATGCTTGAGCGGTTCGTGATGGGTTGGATAAATTACTCGCGATGGTTGAGGTGAGGTGAGAGGAGAAGAGCAATGAGGAGGACGGGGTCCTCTCGGCTAAATTTGCCCTACTTACGGTAGGAGCATACACCCTGGGTCATCTATTAGGTAAGCACGCTGCCCAACCTCGGAAGACACATCAGAACCGGAACGAGCACAAGCCCTTAGTTGCACGAAATAGCGAAGTAACACTGACAAGCATATCTGCGGCGCAATGACTGCCTCCCAGAGCGGAAGAGATTCCAAGATTCAGCGGCACGGAGTGATTTGAAGAGATGCCGCATGCCGCACTTCCACAGGGTTAGGGTTAGGGCTAGTTTAGACGTTGTGCGACCGTCCTACTCTCTTCGTTGTTCGTTTGTCGTAGCGACCACGTACAATTCCTTGCACATTACTCGCTCGCGCCATTTCGACTTCAGCGAAGTCCTTTACCCACCGTCCTCAGCCTCCCATCCAATACCCAGTCAATCCCGGCGATCGGCTTCATAACCGGTATGAGGTAACAGCAAAATTAGAGTGGGGCACGCTCTCTGTTGTCTCAGAAGCTTGCAAGGGATTTGCTCTGGTGAGTCTCGCTACGGTCTCCGGAATGACTCGGGGCAGTCACCTTTCAACCGTCACTTTCTAACCTTTTTCCGTTAGCCCTTCTTAGCTGCATTGGAGGCGTTCACTAGTAAGATAGAGCATTCACACTGTGCAGTCATTCTTGCTGTTGCCCTCGCTGTCGCCCTTGCTTGCTGTCACCCCCGCTGCCGCCCCCACTGTCACTCTCACTGTTACCTTGCTTGCTGTCATCACCTCATTGTCTGACCATTTTTATTATCTCTGTGAGAGCGACAGCGGGGGCGGCAGCGGGGGTGACAGAGGCGGCGTCAGTGAGGGTGAGGGCGACAGCAAGGGCGACAGCAGTACCTTAGTAAGGGACCCTTACTAGCAGTCACGTCCGTCGGAGTCTAGTGAACGCCTCAATGCAGCTTAGAAGGGCAACGGGAAAAGGTTAGACAGTGACGGTCAAAAGATGACTGCCCCGAGTCATTCCCGTACTGTCTCCTACTAACCCTCCCTGCGTTGATGAATCCATGCTAATCGCTTTGCCGCAAAGATGGAGGTGGCAACCGGAGCGCTACGTGGCTCTCAAGATCACAACGTGCGAATTCATAGGTCAAGCAGCATATGAACTCAAAACGTACCAACGCCTAGCCAAGGGAGACCCGCAGCACTAAGGATCTCGATTTGTGAGGACAGTCCTCGACAGTTTTGAGATCAGTGGCTCCCATGGACTGCACCTCTGCTTGGTGTATGAACCGATGAAAGAGACCCTCCGCCGTTTTCAACGGCGGTCTAAAGGGGGAAGATTCCCATTACTGTTGTTGAAGGCTTGCATAAGACTCCTGCTGATGGGACTCGACTACCTGCATTCGGAATGTCAGATGGTTCACACTGGTAAGAACGAACTCTGCACATGCTGCGTAACTACTAATTAGAGGTACAGATCTAAAATTAGATAATATCCTCCTTGACTTTGAAACCTCCAGCGGTCTGCACGATTTCGTTCGTACTTAACGCACTCGTCCCATGTCTCGGAAACCCTCCGAAGCTTCAGTCTCTGAAATCTTTTCAGAGTTGTCTCCGGTGCAATACACCTACTGTCCGCTCCTCCAAGGTCCTGCCGAAGATTGCAGACTTCGGAACCGCACAGCCGGGTGATCGATTACGGATAAACTCCATTCAGCCCGACCGTTACCGCTCGCGGAAGTTCTACTAGAGGTAGGATGGTCATACAACGCAGATGTCTCGAATTTAGGTGTCATGGTATGGTTGCCACTTTCCGCTTCATTGCGCGACTTCAAGCGTCGTTGATATTCACGCTTCGCATGAAACAGATCTGGAACCTACTGGAAAATCGTGACCTCTTCAAACCACGGATACGACCTGAACGCTCATACAGTCCAGCCGCACATCTCGCAGAGATGATTGCACTCCTCGGTCCTCCGCCTCAGATATTAATCATGAACCATGCTAGAAACGCTCGTCGATGGACGTGGACCCCGATGTTCGAGAATTCAGAAGGGAAGCTCTGCGAGCGAGTTGAGGATTATTTCGGTGGCCCGTTTGGGACTATCGCACAGGTAAGCCTTTCCGATCAGCGGGTTAGGCACGAGGATTGTGCAGTTACTAATCCAGCCACTCCTTGGCTCCCCCAGGCGAGTTTCTATATAAAGAGTTGATCCCCTCAAACATGCGTCTCGAAGACTTGGTGCTTCCCTCCAGGATGCGGAGGAGAAGAGGCAGTTTCTGGAGTTCGTCAGGGGTATGTTACGATGGGTACCGGAAGAACGGAAGACGGCGAAGGATTTGCTGGAGGGTCCGGGGCTTCCGCGACCCAGTGAGGCAGTGTAACATGTCTCGAACGATAGGATATGCTATGACCAGTATTCTCGATGTGTAGGCATCTGAAGAGGGGGTACACTTTCGACAGAATCAAGCATCTTGGGAAGCTTCGGGCCAAAAAGTAGTTTGTTTAGGGTAGAGCAATCCGAAATAGAAATTGACCGCCCCTCTCTCAAGAACAATCGATCGAAGGCTCCGGGTGTGGTCATCGTTGTTGGCACAAGTCAAAGATTTAGGAGGTCTATGCTGAGGTATTTCTCAATATAACTTGATCGAAAAGACCCAACAGTATCTAACCACAACCAGGCTGTGTCGACATCCCTCGCATCTTCAATATCCCAGAACAGTAAGGATTCTAGCAGCCAGATCAACATCACTGCCAGATCCATGCCGTGACGTTTCAATACCTATCTCTGTGTGCTGTCACACCCCCCGGAACCATTCTGATCCAGTTGATCCTGCCGATCCTGCCAAACCTCCTCTCCCACACAATCATCCCTGCTCTCACAGCAGCAGCAGCAGCATCCTCCAATGCAGCTCTCGCGTCATCTTTCATGGCACCTTTCTTCACGATTGCAGACGCCATGACTGCGCGAGTCCCCCAACGTTTGTCTCCCCAGTCCTTGAAAGTCGAAGGATCTATCCAGGATTTGGTAGGATTTGGAAATTTGTTGTCAGTACCATCGTTGCCAACCACTTCGCCGTCCCAATCGAACCGGACTCCTTCAAAATACATGTGAACAATTACAGTAGTGAATTCCATGGTCCAATATCAGCAACCTTATTGCGTTCTTCTAAATGAATATACTCCAACTATCAGATTGGTTCATTAGTGTTTGGGGAGCACCCGAGGATGCGTTTAGGCACGACACACGAAGAGACGGCTGTACGATCTGTTGCATCACAGCTCATCTTTGTTGTCACTCTCATGAATGGAATCCTGCTCACTCGATGACGACAGGTAGATTTCCCATTTTGATGGATGTACAGTCCACGAATGCCGGGGTAAGCAGGCGAGAACACGCAATCTCGGCATTCATTTACGACCTAGAACTGTAAGCCAGAAACTGTTCCCTATGGCCTAGGGAGAAGTTTGTTAAGAACTCTAAGGTAAGTTATCGCATCCGTGGTACTGTAAGCCCCGCCTTTGGTCGGCCGGATTGCAGAGGTGGACCCCGTGTGTTTAGTGCTTATGAAGTACGGTCTGTAGTTATTACTGTACCTGTCGACGAACCCTTGGGCCCGGTCTTTGATAGTGGCGTGTCTAGCGCTGACGCTGCACCTTCTTGGGCCACCCATCTCGATGGCCCTCCAATCACGACCGCTGCCAGAAGCGGGCACGAGCCTACTGGACCCGCTCCTGGGCGCTTGAAGTAGGCATTAGTTACAGTATATACCGAAGCTATCAGGGACAGTACACCTGCAGCATGGATGGTATCATGCAACCCCATCGCATCTTGGGGTCCCCACTCCGACCTATTTGTACCTTAGTGGCTTCGGTCAAGAGTGGACCTTATACCAGCAGAATCGAACTCTTTCACTCAGTCTTGATTTCTTACTTTCACTGTGTACATCAGTGCAGAGTCACACTCGCCGTGGAGAATTGATATTGATTGTCAAACTCGATCGATTTGTCTACTAAGATGGAGCTTTTGAAGCCCTTCAATCACATCAGACTGTCGTCAAGCGATATCCCACTGTTCGCGATATGCGTGCTTGTGGTATACATCGTCTATGGGGCTATCTACCGTCTTTTCCTAAGCCCACTCGCAAGAATCCCGGGACCAAGGTTGGCTGCCTTGACGGATTTCTATGAGTTCTACTATGATGGTATCAAGCGTGGAAGATATACCTGGAAGATCGCCGAGTTACACAAGAAATACGGTATTCAACCAGATCTATCCATTGAGCCCTTCACATTGCATAAGTTTTGGCTGATAACGATCCCCCTTCCAGGCCCTATCGTTCGGATCAACCCATGGGATGTTCACATTAATGACCCTGATTTCATCGATGAAATCTACCCAGGAGCAGGGAGGAAGGTCGACAAACCGATGCGGTACGCCTCTATGTTCGGGATCACTGTAGCGTCCTTCTCGACGTCGCCGCACGAGAAACACCGTGCTCGACGAGCATTGATCAGCTCGTTCTTCTCCAAGCGGTCCATCGCCAGGTTGGAGCCCGTTATACAGTCTGTCGTGGACAAGCTCTGCGATAGACTTGAAGATTTTCGGAAGAGTGGAGAGCCAGTTAATCTGCGGAACGCATACATGGCGCTAGGGACAGATGTAATCAACCAATACTGCTTCTCTGCTCGTGACTACTATCTGGACGAGCCGGATTTCCATGCTGCATTGTGTGTACCATCACAGCTTCCTCTGATGTCCCCAAACAATGACGGTGGCCTTGCGTTCTAGGTACACGTCCTTGATAGAGGCCTCGCAGATGACAGCCAGTAAGGCTATTGCCATTTACCCGTATAAGATCCCCAGGCATTGACCCGGACAGGTTGTCACATGTTTACTTGGATATTTCCAATCATCGATACCTTCCCGGTATAACCCTCAATACTCATACAAGCAACGATGGGATGTTGACACCGCAGAAGCAATGGCTCACGAAAATCATCAACCCGAACGCATTCAAAATCATTGAAATGCAGAACGTGAGTCTCCGCATTTCCTGATAATCCAGCTCTGTAATGCCCACATGTCTACGGAGAAGTCACTTAGGGCTTCTTACTCGCTTCATTTACCGTCTCAGGATAGAATTGCACAACAATCTCATCTCAATTTTGAGACTGCCTCTCAATCCAGACTTTACAAATCACCAGCTAACAAAGTCTAGCTACGCGAAGCGCAGATCCGAGAACTGATGGCTGAAGGAGAAGAAGCTCGGAACAAAGCGGAGTGAGCAGCTCCCATCAGCCATACAGCGGGGCAGAAAGTTTCGACGGATCGACTGACTGACCGGCCCAGACACACAACCATCTTCCATTACCTACTCGACGAGAAAGTGCCACCGCAGGAACGCACCCTCCACCGCCTCGGCCAAGAAGCCATCAGCCTGATCGGCGCGGGCGGCATCACGACGCAACACACGCTGAAGACGCTAACCTACCACATCCTCGCCAACCCGCCCGTGCTCGCCAGACTCACCGCCGAGCTCAAGCAAGCCATGCCAGACCCCAACGTGCCCGCGTCCCTGCAGCAGCTCGAACACCTCCCCTACCTCTCCGCCGTCCTCGCCGAAGGCCTCCGTCTGAGCTACGGCATCTCGCACCGCATGGAACGCTCCTTCCCGGACCGCGCCGTCACCTACGCCGACTACGTCATCCCGCCTAACACCTCCGTCTCCATGACCACCATGCTCATCCACGACAATCCGTCTATCTTCCCGGAGCCGAGAAGGTTCATCCCCGAGCGCTGGCTCGACTCTAATGATGACGATAAGCCTGCCCTTGCTTTTAGCCACGATGGCGAGAAGCCGCTTCAACATCAGACGCAGCAACAGCGCCTGGCGAAATACTTCCTCCCCTTTGGCCGCGGCTCGCGCGCCTGCGTCGGCCTTAACCTGGCGTATGCCGAGATGCACCTAGCGGTGGCGAATATTTTTCGGAAGTTCGAATTGGAGCTGTATGATGTGGTTCGAGAGAGGGATGTCGATGTCTTGCACGATTTCTTCAATCCGAGCCCGGATTTGGAGTCGGTTGGGGTGATGGCTAGGGTTGTTGGGCTGGTGGCGTGAGGAGATAATGGAGGCGAGGGGGAGAGAGGGTGGGGTAGCTGGAGAAAGAGAGAGAGGGGACGGGGTTCCGTGGGTTTAAATACAGAGGCCAAGTTTTGTATGCAAGTACAAATAAATATAGGGTAAATACAAATAGCTTCCGTTGCGGCGGGAGTCATTCTTACTCGAGGACGCGCGACTCGTTAGCTGCTTGAATATAAGTGTTAGGTAGCAAGGATAGAGTAGGGAGAGGAGGAACGAGATCCACGCACTCGTTTGAACTTGTTCAAACAAGGTACACAGTTGCAATTTACATCCATCACCAAACTATCGACTCGCATCTTACCGTCCCAATCTCACACAATTGCTTGAACTTTAGAACTCTACTTGTTCATTCTGGACAAAATCAAACTGAGGCAAGCCATCTCAATTGACCAATTTAAGCCAGGTCAAGCCAAGACCATTCGACTCGCCATCTGAACTCACCTCCATAATCTCCACTCGCACCAATTCTCGACCACAATCCCACACGACTCAAACCTCTCCCTCCCTTCCTTCCTCTCCCCCAACCCTCCCCTCCCTTCCAACCCCCAACCAAGAACCATCACGCCCCCACCCCCCTCCCCACAATCCGCACCTTCTTCCCCCTCCTCCCCAACCTCGACATAATCGATTCTCCCACCCTTCCCTCCGCTTCCCCCATCCCACGCCGATGTCCTCCGCTTCCATTCACGACCTCGCTTCCCGCCCGCTGATCGGCTCTCACCACGACCGCCACCCCGTTCATCTTCCCATTCGTCTGTCCTGTCTCCGTCGCCGTCGCAATGCTCGACTTCGTCTTCCTGACCACGACCGAAGCCGCTGTTTTCGTCGTTGTTGTTGTAGTCGTGGCTTGTGGCTTGGACTGCGCTGTCGGACCGAGCGCCAGCGCGGGGGTGGGGGCGCGAGCGGGGGCGGGTTCGGAGAGGATGGAGTCGAATTCGGCGGCGGCCCAGGAGCGGGCGGCGTGGTGCGCGTCGGGTTCTTGGTCTTCGGGTTCGTGGCGGGGTTGTGTCGGGGGGCGGTTGGAGCGGGTGGGTTGATGGCGGGGGTGACGTTGATGTGGATGTTGAGGTTTGGGAGGTTGGCCGGCGGCGAGGAGGGATAGGTCGTTTGTAGGGGACTTTTCGTGGGCTGAGTGTGCAATGTATGGGTGGTGTTGGACTTTGAGGGTGGGTTGTGCCTGGGAGGTGAGTTTAGACGGGTGCTTGGCGGTGGTCGGTGATAGCGCTGTGGGATTGTGGATTGGTTCGTCGTTGTCGTCGACGAGCTGGGAGTCTTGAGACGGCGAAGGTGATTGAGAGCGTGAATGTTGAGAGTCTACTGTGTCGGGGCTGAGGAAGAGTGCGGGGGATTTCTGTCGATGTGACGTTTGGCGCCTTTGGTTCTTAGGTGGTAGCTCGGCTTGAGTTTCGAGCTCTGTGTCTTGGTGTCTGCGAGCGAGATAGGCGGGCAGCTTCCTTGATCGGCGCTGATCGCTCTTGGGATGGGTATGTAAGCCATCTGAAGCCTTGCCGCTATCGCCGTCAGACTCGTCCGAAAACTCTACATATTTCACGACGGATTTCCTCGACTTCATCTGCCCTGTGAGTGACGGTGCGCCTGACGAACGCCTGTCTCGAGGCTTCCTCGTAGAAAAGTCCTCGTCCGGCTCGATTCTAACGCGTCTCTTATGAGACGGCAAAGCTTGCTGGACGGAAGTAGAGTTCTGTATCACTGGTTGAGGTAGATCCGATCTGACAATCACTGTATCCACCCGCTGGTCGTCCGCACCATCGCCACTTAGGCCGAGAGAACGATGATGAGCGTGAAGAGTCTTCCCATCCATCTCTGTAAGCTTACTCCTGCCGACAGGTAGTTTCATAACTAAGCTTCGTCCGGTCAGTGCTGCCTGTGCGGCGATATAGCGGTCGTTTTTCTTCGCTTCGGCAAGTGTCCTTTGCAGTTGAGCTTGCTGGAATTGACGATTTGCACCGGTTTGTGACGTTGGACTCAAGTCGCTTCGAACTATCGTGTGCTCTGAGTGACGCTTGCGCTTTTGGCCTGTCTGCACGGTAAGTATCTCCCCAGTGTCTGGCTGTGGTCTCATCCTCGGGTACTCAAATCGTTCATCATGGTGGGACGGGCCGACTTCCGTCGGTGGAAGTGTAGGGTCTGGATATTGATAATCGATATCATGTGCGTCAGAGTCAATTGTTGGTTGGACCATAATCACAGCCGGTGCAATGAAGCGTGAGGGCGGCAGGTTGTTATGGTCGACGTAGCCATTCAAGCCATATTCTAACGGAGAATGAGACGCCGCGTTGTGCTCATGGGGAGCTGCAAGTGGGCTCGACGCTCGGGGGATTGTTGCACTTCGGCCATTTTGCTGAGGAGGAGGACTACCATCGAGCATTGCCGCAACGGAGGGAAGTGGCCCGCGAATATCTCCAGTACCTCTTGCTGTCATTGTCTGTCGATCGTTCTCAACGACATCCTCTGTTGGGTCCAGATGATCATAACTTATGCCGTGACTTGATCCCTCGGAGTAGTTGAAGCGGCGTGGTTCAACGCCTTGGCTTAGCAGAGGGTCTATGGGAGTACCGTCGTTTTGGCAGTAGTCTAATTCAACGGCCTCCTGGCTTCTATTTGCAGAATGCTCTTCGTCAATGTAGTTGTCATCAAGCGCAGGATCTTTGGATTTGGCTTCTGCTGCTTCGTCCTGTCGCCTCCTCAAACGCCTTGTTTCATGTGGATGGTCATCGCCAGCTTTCTTCACCCAGCTGATGTTGGAGTGACTAAAGTCCACCAAGCTCTCTATGCTGCGGGGATCCGCAATTTTCTTCGTGTCGTGACCAAGGATGGTGCCGTTGGGCTCGAATCCTTTCATCTCCGGATCTTTCCGGCAAGACGCACAGGAACATATCTTCCTACACCTAGGACATTTCCAGTCAGGGTCTTCCATAATCGCAAGGGGCATCATGTCGAATGCTCGAAAGAGACTGCCATAGCAATATGATAACCCACACTCGCACAAGGCAAGCTTCCACTTTGGCTCTCGCTGCTTGCATATATGACAGTTGAAGTTCTCCTTCAGCCACTTTTCCGTTCGGCGCTTCTTTCGACGCTTTTTTAGAGTTCCGTCGTCATTGACTTCAACCTCTTCCTCCTCGTTTGTCTGATCTTCGCGGGGATTCGGCTTGGTAGGATCGTGCCAAGGACGACTTTTGAGCTGTTCCTGGCAGACCTGCGCCAGCGTCTTTCTCTCCAGCTTCTTTCGCTCAACTTGAAGGGACTGGGGAGAGCTTTCCGTGACCACGCCCTCAAAGCCAATGATCTGGTGTCTCCAAAGCTCATGCTTCTCAACAAGATCCGCCCACGGGAACTGTTCGACCCATTTATACTTCGAAAGACATCGACAGCTTCGTCCCATGGCATAACACTCCAAGCAGATGTCGTAGGTGTCCTCATCCCCATTCTCAAGCGGTACAACGCACGAAGTACATGTGAGGAAGCGATTGAAGATGTTGCAACGACAATATGAACAGGTGACGTTGCTGTCGAATGGGAGATATTGCCCTTTCTTCTCAGATGGTGACACCGGAGAAAGCATTTCCGAGAGGAGAATCTTAGTGTAGAGCGCGAACAATCGCTTAAAGTCTTTCTGCAGTTGGCGTATCTTGAGGCTTCCAGACAGCGCTGCATGAGCCAACGGGTCTGAAGCATTCTGCTTTTGTAGATCGACTTCCTCGAGCACGCCCGAATACTTCTGCAACGCAAAGAGAACGATCGCCTTGTTCTTGTACTGCTCATCTCTACACACCATCCTCGCTCTCGGCAACGCTTCGTCCAAAGCCATCTCTAATGTCTCTACAGTTGTCCGATTCCACGCTGCCTTCATGGTTTTTGTCCCTCGGTTCCAAACTTGATGCGGCGCCAACGGTGGGATGAGGATAAAGTCCCCAACCTTTTGTTCGACCACATAAGTCGTGAATGGTGCAGCTTTCCAAGCATTGATCTGAGCAAAGTGGGATTCCACTTCGATGTCATGTCCCAGGGTAGAAAGCCAATATTCAGAGACAAGATGCCGATCCTTCGTTTCGGTCATGAACCATATTGAAGAACCTGGCTTCGCCGGTTTTCCATCCTCATCCAGAGTGCCTGATGTCTCAACCATGATATTCTGACCCAGGCTAGCACACATCTCGCGGTGTGCTGGTGTGTATGTGCCTTCATGCCCAATATAACACATCATATTGTCCGCCCTCATCGATGGGGGTAGGCAGCTCATTAAGTCTCCAGCTCTTGCCACGCCTTTTCCCAATCTCATACCGGGTCCATGTGGGTTTGGCTCATTCACCGAGCCAGGGCCCCCCACGTCACCCGTACTATCGTTGAGGTAAAAAACCGAGGTTGGAATCTGTTCCTTCAACTTGTCGTGCCAGACTGGTGGGCAGTCGATGTCCTTTAGATAGATGCGCTGCCGTACTGTGTCTTTGTAATTGTAAGTTGTCCATTGATTCGTCAACATGGCCATATTGTTGAGGTAATGGGAGATCGAAAGTTGTATGTCTTCTCGATTCGACAGGTCTCGGGCCTTTTCAACTATAGGAGACTCAGCTCTGGAAGGCTACAATCAAGCACGGAACTCACATTTCTTCCCATGATTGTCCCTCAGCCACTGAGGCGTAAAGGTCCACTGATCCAGCCGATTCTGGAAGCCTTCAATGACCAAGGGCTTTCCGCCGAGGATGACATGCAGCAACACCAGCTTCTCAAATGCCTCCATCCCTTGGTGTTCGATCATGTCGCAGGATATCCGAACCACATACTCAAAGTTCGAGGTTTCCTCCACCAGCGCGTGCAGATCGAGGTCAGGCGGGATAGGCTCAAAGGACGCACAGGGGCGTTGCGCAGGCATTCTGAGTGAGGACGATTAGAAGCAAGGGTGTATACACACCCGGCAAGGCCTTAGATCTGCCACGGAAGTCGGTGCAGCGAGGCGCCAGGTGTAAAGGGTATTAGCTCCACAAGACGGTAGATTGATGACAACTCAGGACTCGCGACACTGACACTACGTGCTCAGGGCGGGGCGGGGCATAACACAGGTTCCGTCGCGCTTGGGCGGAGAGTGCTCCAGACACGACGCCTGATGTTGCATCTATGGGAGGGCTTTGGGATAAGCGCGTTGATGCAGCAACGCGTGTCGATTCCTCCCCACTCACGTACCGTTATGTATCACATCTATCTTCACTTTCGAGGCTTGTGATTATGTAAGCAAGCCTACTACCTCGCCATCGAATTGACTCAGCATGGGACGAAGCACCTGCAATTATTAAGTATCGACATCAGACATCAGTGAACAGCTGCTTTCTGCTTTCGGATGGCTAAGGTAGGTGTGCTCCAGAAGTTGCTTCCATTGAGCACCTATCTTCACCTCAGGGCAGGAAAAATTACGCCATGCTGTCAAATATTCCAGCAACAAATAGCCCTGGCCTGCGGAGATCTACTGATCAGAGTTATTATGAAAATACTTATGAAGAGACGTATTCCGTCTTCGATCTGCACCCAAGGATATGCTGCTTCTTCTCGAGCTAGTCCCAGTAAACTTCAGCGACGTCTGCTACTTTGAAGTCAGGCTTCACGTCTTCAGTCTTAGAGGACCTCTTCGTTCAATTTCTTCCCCTTTCCGACAAATATATTCATACAGTCTCGCAGCGTTCTCATTGCTAGTTTGCTTTCACAGTAGCCAATGCATTTTTTTTCTTTTCCTCCAGAACTCTGGCATTCGCCGCCATGGTCGTCGCAGGCCCTGAACCCGTCTTTGAGAGGCGTACAGGTACTTCACACTCCTACAATCGTGACGACCTCCTCAGGGCTTTGGTGGACCCTCGCCACACCTCCTCGGCCTCGGTCTTCTGCAGTCAGTACTGTTGTTGTACCTTTAGCCACAATGTCCGACTTACCTAGAGCTCCGTTCTTGCAAACGGTTTTGATTCCTTCGGGGTATAATATTACCGCTATTACAGCAGTCACAGCCACCTTTGCTGCTGGTGCCAAGGTCAAGCGTGAAGAATGTCAAAAACAGAGACACCTGAACTTTGTGGCCTGTTTTACTCCACCCGCATCCGGAATTTCAAGCCCTTGCTCTTGACTTTTATATGTCTCCGGTAGTAAAAGCTCCAACTGGTACCTTTCCGACTGACCTTATTCTCCAGTCTATAGTGACACTGACTTCTTTGGCTCCTGCTCAGACCACGATAAGTACTGTCCGGGCTCTTGTTTGCGTCGCGCTCTTGATATGGGGCTCGGTACTTTACCAACGACCTCGACAGGGTATCAGGATCAGGAAACAGTCCAGCCGGTATGCGATCTCGGGGACTTTGCCTTCAGATTATCAAGCGACAGAAACAGTGTTCGGTTCGGCCTTCTCAACACATCGCTCTACCGGCGACGTTGGAGCAGCCCTGCTGCACTGTGGGCTGGATCTGGTGTGCGTGCGGTCGAGGGGGCAGACGCGGGGCCTCGCCGTGCTGGATGAGGATACATGGCTGGCAACCGGTGGAGGGCGCGGAGGTTGTTGGGCATCGGATTGAGGAGCAGTGGCCGCTATGGGCTGGTGATGGGGGGAGTGGGAAGATGCCGAAGGAGGAGGCTTGGCGGATCTTGAGGGAGGCGGAGAAGGAGAGTCCGGCGATCAGTTTCTGATTTCGCCGTGTTAGAGATAACAGACCATCCCCGAGCTCTCTTTATAATCAAACCGTGCTTTCGAAGCTGAAGAAACCTCGATCTAATGTGGATCTCCAGATGGGGCATTGGGAAAGCAACGGTATGACACTCGGACGGTACTGCCACGCAGTGAGATATATACAGTGCGTCGGAACGTCTTGTAATACTAATCAACATCAGGGACTGGTAAGCCCTCGACAAGTCTCATGCGTCTACCCTGAGCAGCCATGGCTTCCATCGCCCTCTGCTCCCTCAATTCCCGAGCTTCGGTATCGGAGACAAGGACGAAGTCATACTTCAGTAGCGAGCAACCCATAGAGACGTCATACTTCTTAGCCATACTTTCGTCGGTGACCTTCTGCAGGTCGACCACTAGCGATTCTTTGACTCCAAAGACAGCGTCCGAAGTCTCATAAGGGTCGTTTCGTAGATACAAAGCCCTGAACGGCACAAGTCAGCTCATCTTGGGAGACAAGCATGGTGTGGATTATGTGGAGATGAGAAGGACATACGTTATCAAATGATCATACCCAGGCTTCTCAAACATGAAATGCATATGGCTAGGCCTATACGGATGTCGATGCAGCTGTTTAAGCAAGGCGCCAACGGGACCATCATGCGGAATGGGATAAGGCACGGGAACAATAGCATGGAACCAGAAGACGCCGTCCCGGTCACTGTGCATGACCGCCCGTCCGTCCGGACCGTTTCGGTCTGCATATTGTACATCGTAGAAGCCCCTCGAATCGGTCTCCCAGATGTCGATCGTGGCCCCAGCTACTGGCTTCCCAGAGGTGTCTTTGACCGTGCAGAGGACCAGGCAAGCTTCGCCCTCGGGGTCGTGCGAGATGGTGCCGCCATTGGGCGCCGCTTCGGCTTCGTGTGTGTGGAAAGGGCCAAGAACAGTGCCTTCGGTCGAGTGTGGGGGTTTGGGGTGGTCTATCGAGTCGACGAGGAGAGAGAGGCCTAGGACATCAGACAGGAGGATGAATTCCTGGGTTTGGAGGACTTGTCAGTACGGATCAGTAGATACAGTCAAGCACCAAGCAGTATGGGTGTAAGAGAGAGTCTAACATACCTGTCGTACGTCGCTACAGATCTGCCCTACTTTGGTCAAGAATTCGATGGCTGCCATCCATTCTCTCGTACTTAGTCGTGTCTCTCTAGCAAAGTCGTGTAGATGGGTGACGAGCCTTTCGGTGAGGTATTTCAGCCTCGGATCCGGACATCGCGAATTGATGTTGTGGACGTTTTCCGTAATGTTGTCAATAGTCAAATCTTTCATAGGCGGGATGTCAACATGAGAAGGATCCATGATGTTTGACCTTACTCGAGGGGCGCTTTTGGCGATAAATATGAGACAGTTTGACTAAATTTGATCTTTCGAGAAAACGACGTCGTATGTTTACAGTATCGTGAGAACAGACCAAACGCGTCTTGGGCGTAGGAAGCCTTTCGTTCTGGAATTGGATAGTCGTAGTCATCTTCGCCGCATGTAAGTTAGTCACCGGTAACGTTACGGTGGTGGTTCTGGTGGGGTGAAGAGACATTATGCCGACGCCGACGCCGACGCCTTCTTGCCCTACATCTTCGTGAGAAAGAGTGACTTGGGTTTGCATAATCAGGTAAACATACTCGGGTGCTGGTAGGGCCACTGAGGGCAGGGCCCCTATTAATGCTAGATATGATAACAACCTAGGTACTGAAGTGCCATCATATCTTTGAGACCGGGTTCTTGAGCGACAGCTTCTTCGCTGCATAATCGACTGCGCACTGAATATCAAGAGGCACCCATACCGTGATCACCGTCTCCGCCTTCTCGCTCAAATAGCTGTGATGCTTGAAGGCTTCCCTGCAGTGCACATGCGTAATATGGATTTCGACAAAGGGTAATGCAACACCCACCAGAGCATCTGCCAGGGCAACACTAGTGTGGGTGAAAGCTGCGGGATTGATGACGATTGCGTCAACCTTCTCTTCGCGCGTCTGATGGACTCGATCCACGAGTTCGCTTTCGTGGTTTGATTGGAAGGTGTTGATATTTATAGACATGATGAAGCTAGTGCTTTCGCCGCCATTTCGATGTCTTGGAGACTGACAGACCAGTACATGTGCTGTTCTCGTGTCCCGAGGAGGTGTATAGTTGGGGGCGGTGGATGCGGTGCCGGTTGAGTTGCCGTTGGCGCGCTTCGTGCGGGTTGGTGGGCGGGAGGAGGAGCCGAGCTGTGTGAAAGGCGAGGTTGCGGCGCTGGTTGTTTGTGATGCCGTGAGGAGAACACTGAGCAGGGGGGAGAGGGTTGAGTTGAAGGGGTCGAGTTTGTACTTGGATCGTTGTCGGAGGCGATGGTCGACTTTTGGGCGCGTCAGCTTTTCTGGGCAGTAGGGGTAGACAAATCAAGAAGACCAGGAGAGAAAGTACGGTTGTCAAAGTGCGTGACTACGGGAGCATTGGGAACAAGAGTTCAGTCTTGGTGTGCTCGTGCTCTTACAGATGTCTTGCATTCTTCGATCAATCCCTCAATCACCGTCAACCCCAGCGACCACGGCTCTGTTATGCAGCTTCTCCTCCCCATACCAGCCGGTCAACCAAGCCACATACTCCCCCGCCAACCCCAGCGCAATCGCCCCGCCCGTAAACCAGCAACCCTTCGTAAACCACCACCAGCAATCCTTAACGTCGCCCAACCGCACCCGCCAAACCATGTACCCCAACGTCCCCGCCGCGCCCCCACAGCTCCCCAGGAAAAACACCGGCCCCGCCCCGACCGCCGCCCCCGCCACGCCCAATAACCCGACCTGCACGATCCCCAGCCCCGTCAGCACGCTCTTCGTATGCCTCTCGTGCCGCAGCGCAATACTCTTAATGCCCGCGCCCGCATCGTCCCGGATGTCCATGTGGGCGTAAATCATATCGTAGAGGACGGTCCAGGCGACGCAGCTAGCGTACAAACTCGCTGCGGCCACGGCCAGATGGGCGTTCTCGGGCGCGAGAAGATCGAGGCCGAGTGCGGGGAAACCGAGGAAGGCGCCCCAGGAGAACGTCAGGCCGAGGACGAACTGCGGGTAGTGGGTGACGCGCTTGGCGAGCGGGTAGGTGGCGACGAGGGCGAGGGAGGGGACGGCGTAGGGGAGACATGCCGGGGGGAATTGGAGGAGGACGACGAGGCCGGTAAGCAGCTGGGCGCCGGTGAAGAGCAGGGCGTTGGTGGGCGTTATGGCGCGGCGGGCGAGCGGGCGGAGGCGGGTGCGCGTGACGTGCGGGTCGAGGTTGCGGTCCCAGAGGTCGTTGATGGTGCAGCCGGCGCCGCGCATGATGACGGCGCCGGTTAGGAAGAGGAGGGTGGTGGTGAGGAGGGTGGTGGGTGAGGTGATGGCGGGGTTGGTGTGGGGGGCTGCGAGGAGAGTTGAGAATAGGCAGGGGAAGAAGAGGTAGTAGGCACCTGTTGGCTTGTCGAGGCGCATTAGTTCAGCATAGGGGATCCATGACGTCGGGAGGTGGGAGAGAAGGCCGGTTGTTGGGGGCGTGTAGGGTGGGTGGCTTATTGATGGTGTGACGGGTGGTGGTGGTGTTGGCGCCGGCGGTATTGGCGGTGCGGGTGGACGGTGTGTTTCGGAGGATGACGAGGATCTGGAAAAGGTGTATACTGGAATTGGCGCTGCCGCGTGCCTGAGGTTCGGTCCACGTCCATGCCACGGCCCAGCTTGACCCAACCCGGTTGGTAGTCCTTTGCTTTGGATCCGCCGTCGAGGTATTGAACAAGCAGTGGTTGGGCGCGCGGGAAAGGGGCATGGTGGTCGCTGATGGCTGACTGACCGGAACGCTCGTCTACTTACGTGTATCCAGTCCAGGCTATCTGAAAGTCGGCGGACGTTTGGGCCGCATATCAATCCGGGTCTAAGACGGATAGATAACATTTCGATGTGAAGACTGAAGATGGGCCTATAAGAAGTATCACTATCTACCCGTACCACACTGATAAACAAGAAATGGTGTACCTCAGTTCTATGGAGCGCAATCAGAAGTGGCCCCCTTTCTTGTTGGAATTTTGACTTTGAACAGCAGTGATTGAAGGTCTTCTAGTCATATAGTAAAAACGCTGTAAACTTTGAGACCGTCCCAGCTTTGGGCCTCCAATGGGTAGTAAGTAAGTGTATCAACCGTGGAACTCCTGATAAGCTTCTATCAAGCTGTCAACCAAGAACCACAACTCTTCTCAGAAAGGTTTGTAATCCTACCTTACTCTTAAATTCTGATCGCCTTCGGCAAGCTTTCTTCAAGTTATATCAAGCAGTGACTGAGACAAGAAGCATGAGACATTGTGATATATGAAGCAAAGGCATCAACCCAGAGTCTAAGACAGAATCAGAATCAGAGTCAGGACCTCATCAGCCATCAAGTTGATCAAGTAAATCAAGATTGAAAATACCTAGTGTATTGTGTCCTATGCACCTGCTTAATGAAATATTCTGAAAGAAGTTGAATCGCGCTGAGCGAATCTGAATTTGATGACAACAGAACATCCTTCTTCCATCAACCATCTCCCATTCCACATTTCACGTTCCCATGTGATATCATTGCTTACTCATCTCTTACTAAGCACCCCTATTTATGTCTTAGTCATCATTTTCTATATATACTCTACATAGCATAAATAAATAAAAACAACTTTCTACAGACTGATTTACATCTAATAGCATTAAAGATTTAAGACATACTTTTAAGCAGCTTTAAAGCTTAAGATTTGATTTAAATTAAATTAATTTATATTTTAATTATAAAAATTTTGATGCAGTAATGCATAAACTACATATTCATTTTCTCTTCAGTGCTCATCATTACTTCAATGTTAAGACTACAAAATAAAGAAATGAATTTTTATACTGTATTATATGAAGAAAAGTTTTATCTTTCTTATATTATGATATATTTAACAGCAATTTAAACTGAATTAAAATTAATTTGTTAATTAATGTCTTTAATCATTTACAATCTCTCAGTATAAAGCTTAATTCTATTTTTATAATAATAAATAAACTTACTATTGTTAATCAGTCAGCAATGTCAGAAATGACTTTTTAAATTAATTACAAAATAATAATAAGTTAAATTGCATTTCTTTAGACTTAATTAAAAAATATTTATGCTAATTAATTAATTTTTAGCTTTATGTTTAAGATTACATCTTTATTTAATGCAGCTTCAGAGACTTAAGAAATATTTAATGTAATAGTATTAGGCTGAGTGCACAAGTTACCTATAGGTTGTGCAGGTTTAGGTTAGGTTCAAGTGTCAGATCAGGTAGAGTGAACTTTTTTTGACTTAAGTTAAGTGTAAGTTAACTCAACCTGACTCTGCATGAATTGCAGATTATTTGCAGACTGAGTAAGCAAGAATTAGTCTGATTAAGCAAGTATAAGTTAATATAAATATGCAGAAGTTTTTGTCAGTTAGTTTAGTAGTGTGCACATTAGAATTATGCATTAGAAATGAAGATTTCATCTTAAATCATAGCATGTACTATTCTTTAAAAGTGCATAATGATGTTGTCATTAACTATGCTATGACTCTATGCTACAAAGTCTAATCAGCACTTAAAACAATCATCATTATTCACTAATGAGAATTCATCTTCATTTACTGTTCAAAGATCTATATCTTTTGATATTAAGAGACTCAAGACACAAACAATCATCATTTAATATTACTTTATTGATGAAGTGATGTCAAACATCACTCTATCAACAAAGTAATGTCAGACATTGCTCTGTCAACAGAGATTGAGAATTTCTGACTGTGTAGTTTCACTGAAGGTTAAGAATTCTTAACTATGTAATTTTATTGAAGATTGAAGACTCTCAATCATGTGATTTCACTGAAGATCAAAGACTCTCAACTATGTGATTTTATCAGAGGTTGAAGACTTCTGACTATGTGATTTCACTGAAGATTGAAGATTTCTGACCATGTAATTTCACTGAAGGTCAAAGATTCTCAACTGTGTGATTTCATTGAAGGTTGAAGACCCTCAACTGTGTGATTTCATCAAAGGTTGAAGGCCCCCAATCATGTGATTTCATCAGAGATTAGGCTGGGTGCGCGGGTTGCCTATAGGTCATGCGGGTCAGGGTTGGGTCCAAGTATCAAGTTGGATCAGGCTAACTTTTATTCAGCTGGGTCAGGTGCAGGTTAACTCAACCTGACCTGTGTAGGGTCACGAGTTTTTCGCGAGTTATATATAACCTTAGTAAGCATGTGTATGCGCTTAGTAAGCATATATATCAGCTAAGTAAGCACATACACATGCTTACTAACATGTGTTTCTAACGCGCACCTTCGCGAAAAGTCATGATTTTCGTAACTTATTCAGTAATATATCTTGCGACCGTGTAATTTATCCCTATATGGCTAGTTAAGGTGTAATTTATTATGACTAATATATCAATAAGCTTCCACATTTTTGAGCCTGAGCCCTGACCTTACTCATAATGGCTAGCTTAGGGTTCTCAAGTTTAACCTGCACAGATATGAGTAGGATTGGTCTGTGCACAAATTCAATTTGATTTGACCTGAACTCTAGTGCAGGTTCAGGTCAGGTGCACTTTTTTCTGACCTGACCTGACTCTACACTCAGTCTATCAGAGATTGAAGACCTTCAACTATATGGTTTCATCAGAGATCAAAGGTTCTTGACTGTGTGATTGAGTGATGTGATGAATGATGAAATAGTGAAGCATGAAGAAGAAGTGATGTAAATGAAGATGATGTAATTAAAGTTGATTTAATATTTACTGTTAAGAGTTAGCATTATTCACTGTCAAATTACTTTCATGTAAGTTTACTTATTACTTGTCTCTCTTCATTCTCTTTTTTCTTCTCACTCTTCAAATGCAAATGTTCTTTCTAATGCACAATATATTTCTCTTGAAAGCAGAGAAGTTAACATTGTATTCTGAACAGATTGTAGTCTTATGAATTTTTTGCATTCATTAATATAATTATTAAGCAAATCTCTTCTGACTCTCTTTTTGAGATGAGCTGAGAAAATTGATAGTGTAGTTAATTGTAAAGATGCTGTAATATTAACTAATTCATTCAGATTGCAGCATTTTAGTCTTTTAATGAGAAATTCTAATGTGTATGCATCAGTCAGCTGTCTTCATAGATATTAAGTCTCATATCTTTGTTCAGATCATCAGAGTCATCATCTAAAGTATTGTGAGAATTGCACTCTGAAATATTATAAATGATTTAATTCAGAGTATCAGCTAAGCTATTATCTGAAATGTCAGAATAATTGCAATTCAAGATAAATACATAAGATAGATACTCTGTATCTGTATTAGCTTCATTTAAAAATAAGTCTTCTGCAGTATTCTTTCTTTCAGTTATGAGATAATTCAGTTTCTAATGTTGAAGTAAATTGAACTTGATCATCATAATGATCTTAATAATGACTTTATTTAGTTGATCTTTTCAATAAGTAATGACATCTTAAGCAAAATTGAACAGTCATTCAATCTTAATATTAGCAATAGATATAGCAAGAACATTCTTAATCATTGCAGCTAATGCTGAAAAGATCATAATCTGCAACTTTTAGTACTTCAGAATGTTAAGATCATTTTTATTAACTGAGTATAGTAAAGAATTTAAGTATTAATTGACTTTTAAATCAATAATTGTAGTGTCATTAAGTTAAGTCTTGAATTGCTGTGCTTTTGTGATGAGGTTTATGAACAATTTGATGACAGATGATATTGAATTTCAAGTATGATTATGCAACAAAGCATTTTCATATAAACAATAATGATCTTTATAATAAGTCTGAAACTCAGTTCAATACTGTGCATAATATGTCTGACCTCACTTAGCTGACTGCACATCTCAGTAATTAGTGATGCATGTTAGAAATATGTGTTAAAAAGATCAGTAAAAAATGTATTTGATACAGTGAAAGTTTCTGTATAGAGTTAAGAATGATGACAATATTATATAATAAGTCACTCTTATCTTCTGTCTGCACATAATACTTCTTCATTTTAGTTAATGCTTTCTCAATAGCTATCTTTAGCTTCACTGTTCACTTCAAGATTGAGTCTAATCTCTTTATGTTATTCTGATTCTTCAGATGATCAAAAAGATTGATGTACACAAGAAATATTTTATGCATAATTAAATCATATGTTTAACTCATTGACTCTGTGTACTTCTTAAAGAGTTGAAGAAGCATCATTATATATGTGACTTGCTGTCACTTCTGCTCAGATACACATAGAGTCTTAAGCTTCTTGCTTGATTTTGTAATTCTGTTATATTCTTGACTGATTCAGATACATATATCATTGTGAAGTTGATAGACTCTTTGCATCATGTTATAAATAGAGTTTCATTGTGTTCTGACATTCTGTATAAGTGTCAGGGCAGAATGTGAATGAATGAGATACTGAATTCTCTTAAACATTTTGTATTGCTGTGAAGAGAAATTCATAGCAATAGCAAGCTGCTGAATCTAGGTATTTAAGAATGTGTTAGTCATATCTGTTAGAACTATTCATTAGAAATGTTAGATATATAACTTATGATAGCTATGCTATTAGTGTGGTGCCACCTTTTAACAGGTTATGAGCCTGGGTTAGTGCATGATAACTTGCATAAAACAGCACCTAGGCCACCTCTGCTGGTGGTTCAAGTCCATGGTGAGGGAGTAAGTTCAAAAGGTCACAAGTTTGAACCGCCATCTGTGTGCACCCTTTACACCTGCAGGTCAGTTGCGGGCCGATTGCAGGTTAGGGGGAGTGTTAGATATATAACCCATGATAGCTATGCTATTAGTGTGGTGCCACCTTTTAACAAGAAACAAGATAGTAATATATCTTGAACAGAGTGTTAAACAGAGTGATTTTCTTGATGATTTGTGTTAAATTATTCTTGTTAAATGATAAAGTAATTGACTCATTGACTGCTGATGTCTTTAATGAGTCAAGTAGATCCTTGACAGCTAGCTGAATGACATGTATAAAGCAAGAAATGACATTGACTACAGTCTGTTATACAATATCTCTTCTTTTTAAAAGCTCACTTAAAGCTCTCTACATAAATTCATTGTTGCTGCAGTTATCTATAGTCACTGCAAGAAGACACTTCTTCAGTTTATATTCTTAAAGAATTGCAAAGATCTCTGCAGTCATTGATTGATCAATATGTTGACTGTAAAGAAGTTAAAAGACAAGAAGAATTTTTTGATAGTTTCAGTTCTTGTTGATAAAGTAAGCAATAACACTCATAAAGGTCAGATGACTGAGACTGATTCAGTTGTTAAGTGCAATTAAGATTTTAATAATTTGCTTAAGCTCAGTGAGAAGTGTTTCTTGAATGTTCTGATGTTGCATCTTTACTAAATTGTCAAATCAGTGTCTATCAGGCATCAGCATACCTGACTGCAGCATTTAAATGAGTTTTTGAAATTCAGAGTTCTTAAGTGCTCAAAAAGAAAGATTTAGAGAGAGAAAGTCATTTAAAAAGTTATTTAATGAAATTTTCAGCATTAAAATGCTTATTTGCTGATTTCTTGTCAAGTTTTGCCTGCTGTGCTATGTCAGAGATACATGTTAGAAACACATGTTAGAAAAGCAGAAATTAATATTTTTGAAAGTAAATTAAATATTTATGCTTAAGTAGATGTTCATAATGATAGCTGAACAGTTCTTGATTAATCTATAATTTTAAAGAGAATTTGTATTATTGTTAGTCAGTGTTGAATGAGCTATATTCTCATTACAATGACAGCAGATCAAGTAAGATACATCAATATATTGATGTGCTGTCTCTAAATACTCTTGTCACTCATTGCTGACATGAAGATGATCATCTTATTGCATAGTACAGTGTTTTTAATTAGGTTTGTCAGTACTAAATTGACTGTCATCAGTGTTTTTTCATTTATAATCAGTCAAAATTCATCACTCTTTAAATTTACTCTGCAGCTCATTCTTTCTGACTGAGTCATCATGTTCTAAGTATTGAACTAGATATCTTTGAAAGTCAATGAATTTTAAGCTTGAAGAAGATTCTGAAGATGATTCAATTGAAGTACTTAAAGATTCTGTTTGAGAATTGATGACATCATTATAAAGTGTAGATAATGTTGACTAACTAAAAGTCATGTGAATGATTGAGCTATAGAAACACAAAGCTTTGAGAATTACTCTGTAAAGTGTGCATAATGTGTTTACAGAATTGCAATGCATTCAAAGACTTAAACATACTTCATAGTCAGAAGTTAAGAATTAAACACAATTGCTATTTAATGTTTTTAATGTGTTTTTCTAATGTACAATGACTGCAGAGAGCTCTGCCTTCATTTTAGATATTCATTGATTGAGAAGAACTCTTAATTTAACTACTGAGTGAGCTACTCTTAGTTGAGTTAAGAAAAGTAATATAATTTGATTGTTACAGTAATTGTCTCATCTATCTTATGTATTTGCTGCTCTTCTTCAAGAAGAAATCAGAAGATGAGATGAAAGCTATGTTGATGACTTTATTACAGATATATTTAAAAGCTGTACTGTGTAATCTATGAATGTTATAGATCATCTTTACTTCTATGATATTGCAATGCATTCAAACACATTTAACACATAACACTCATCATTGTAATTAGAGAAATAAAGTTAAGAATTAATGTTTTTAACAGACTTTTCTGATATGCAATCTTCTCATCTTCTTTAGTCTAAATATTATTGAATGTGATCATTTTCAAAGTGCACTAAAAGAATTAGGTAGTGAGAGCTAATCTTTATACAGAAAGAGAAAGTGAAATCATTTATTTATTTATGACTTGTACAGCAAATCAAAGCATCACTGACTACTTTTCTCTTTCAACTGTTTCAGAGTCTTTCAGCTTTTACTTAAGACAATATAATCATTTCTGTAAGCTTTGTCTCATCAACAATCTGTTTCTTGAATCATAATGTGTGTAATGCTGATAAAAATCATATCATAGAATTCAGTTCTTCAGAGATTCTCTCTAAATTATTTTCTACATCTTCAGAAGTCTGTGATTGACATAAACATGTTAAAATTATCTGTTAAAATTCTCTTATCTTCATTACTGCCTCACTAACTGCAGCATTCTTCTCACTGATATCTTTCTTCTCAGTTTTGTTCTCAGCAACATCTTTAATCACAACTTTCTCTTCAGTAACATCATTCTTCACAACTTCTTTCTTAGTCATCTCTTCAACTGCAACATTCTCTTCAATCATAACTTTCTTCTCATCAAGATTCTTCTTCACAACTTCTTTCTCATTAACATCTTTAATCACATCTTTCTCTTCTTCATCAACATCTTTCTTCACACACAAACTCTCTTCTAATGAGATAACAATGACAAATTTCTTAAGCTTGACCATCTATAATAGTCATTAGTATGTTAGAAATAACTGTTAGAATTCTTTTACTTTAATTATGAATTCATTAAAATATTTGTGTTCATCTAAATCTAACTTTATGATTTAAAATTCATCATCATTCTCTGTGCTCAGTATCATGACAGAATTCTCATCATCAAAAAGAAAAATGTGCACTCTCTTTAAAGTCTTAAGATCTTTAACTGCACTAAAGAATTTAAGCTTTAAGATATGTTCTTCTGAGTTTGAAATTGTGTAGCTACTAATGATAAGTAGATACACATTAGAATGAACTGTTAGAACACTTACTTCACTGTTATGTTCATGATATTATTAGAGTTCATTATCTACTGTCAAAAATGTCTTATATGCATTTCTAACTTAAGATCATCAACTATCTGAAGACTGTGTCTTTCTCTCAGATAACTTATTCATTCTTAGTGCTGAATTACAAAATTAATGTTCTGCTTTGCTGTCTCTTTAATTGTTAAGTAAATCTATCATATAATGAGTAAGTTTTAACAAATTTTTCTAATGTGTATGTGTGATATTTACCTCTTCAGTAACCTCCTTCTTCATCAGAGACTTCATTCTCTTCTTATTTTTCTTTATGATTACAAGATCTTCAATCTTCATTTACATCTTTTACTTCTTCTATCTTCTCACAATCTTCTATCTCTCTCAATTGATCTCTAACTTCAGTCACTTCACTAATGTCTGTTAGCAGTATTAGATTCATAGAACTTATAAATATATCATTTTACTGAGTACAATATTAATTCTTCATGATATTCTCTGTCAGATTCTTCTTTATCTGCTTTCTTATCTCTACATTAGCTTTAACTCACACTGACATCAGTCTGAGCTTACTTAAGGCATAGTGATGTGCTGATCTATTATGATTATTTGCTTAATCAAGAAGATAAACATTGAAAGACAGCTTACTTTGACATTTTTGCTCTGCAGCAATATAAGAATGTTAAGCATATTCATTCTTCTTCTTACATAGACTGTCACTTTCATCTTTAATATATTATTCAGCTTTTCTTAATGATTCAACTTCATGCATCTCTGTCAGTCATCATTGTAAGATATAAGCTTCAATTTCAGACTTCTACATACTCAATGTTATTAATGTGTTAAAAATAAGCATTAAAACTTACATCAATGTCAATATTGTTAGGCTCAGCAGACAAAGAGATATTCTTGATGATAGTCTTAAATGATGTAATATGTAAGGTGATGTCTTTCTATATTTCAAGTATTATTAATATGATAGACATAGATGTTCTAACTTATTTTGAAGTTCTTATAGTATTTTATGAGTATGTTAACAACAGCATTCATGGCAGAGTCTCTTTACACATTAAATGTTATTAATGCATTAGAAACAGACATTAAAATATATCTCATCATCATTGTTGTGATGCTTCTTTGAAGACAATGACATTAATGAAGACATGACATAGCATTTTGAAGTTTTAGAAGACATCATAATATGTATTATTTCTATTAGGTAATTTCAATGTGCATGTCAGTTAGAAAAGAGATATGAATGTTGAAACTCATATTCTTGATGATGCTGATGAAGATGAGATGTTCAGAGTTAAATAATTATATAAAGAAAGATAAGTTGAGCTCTTGAGTTTGTTTTGTTTACTCAGTGAATTTCTCAATAACACTACAGCAACAACATAGCTTCAGTAACACTACATTGATAATTTTAAATTAAAATAATACATTTCACATCAAAACAAAACATTTGCATCTATTGAAAGTCTTTATCTCAGACATCATGTTCACAGAGTCATCAGCAACATCAAATATATTTAATTCTTTGTCTTTAATGCATCATTCTAACAGTCTAATTAAAACAGAAGCATCTTTGTTATATCTTTATAATAAATCTTATCTTTACAAGATCACAATCATCATCAAATCATCTATTAAGTCAGAGTCATCTATTTCATTTTTAATGAATGATTTTAACAGTTCTAGATAATATGATCAGAACAAAGTGAACCTCAAAGATAGCAAAGTTAAGCAGAGCAGCAAACTACAATAAAGTGAGAAGTGCAGCTGAAGAAGAAGACTGAGTGACTGCAAAGTTAAAGAAAAGAATGACAGCTAAGATTACATTACAATCATTAAAGAAGCAGAGATTCAAGACTGACAGTATGTATACACTCTGTTTATTTTTTAACAGTACTTTTTAACATATCTATAGTGATTGCACTCAGAGAGATCAGATACTACTAAAAAAGTGTGAAGTCTCTGATTCTTAAACTATTATTTCAGTGACTGATTAGAGAGATTGCACAGAATATCTTGTTTAAATCTTATCTTCACAAATTGAATATGTCTACTCACTGACAAAGCTCTGCTATTCAGGCTGTACAAGAGACTATGAAGACATTCTTAATAGAATATCTTGAGAATAATACTTTACATATTGATGTTGAGATCAACTACTAATAGATATTTAGACATCAACTTGTGTGCAATTCACATGAAATGTATGACTATTCAAATAAAGAACATAGAGTTGATTCATTACTTCTATCACAAATTAATGTTGTTTAAGTTCTTCTCAGATCTCTGAAGATAGTATTACAGTTATAGTCTGTAAACTACAATGTGTGTAGCTTAACTCATTATGATAAAATCATACTTGTTCTTGATCTGTTACAAATACACATTAGAAATATGACTGTAACATAATTGTGATGTTGTCTGAATTTATACAATAAACTTATGCTACATACTAACTCAATAGGGCATAGAATTGAGATCAGTGTAACTCATTATGATTAGTCTTACTTGTATGCAGATATTCACACAGATTGTAAATAGAGTTAATCTGTACACAAACTCAATCTGACTCAACCTGAACTCTAGCATGAGTTCAGATTAAGTGCACTTTTTTTCAATCTGACTTAACTTTACACTCAGCCTAAATAGTATTTCTTTTTATAATAGTGTTTAAGAATTCTCTGAAGATGAAGATACTGTTTATTTATAAAAATAGTTAAAAAGTGAACACTGCAGAGATGTAGATTCTTAAAATGAAAGTTTATTTTCAATTTTATGAAATGTTGATGAATTAATTTCTGAATAATAAAGTAAAGATTACTGTTATGATTAATTATTTAAAAGATATTATCAAAGTATGATGACTTTAAAAAGAAGAATAACTTTAAGTCAGAGAAAACTCATTAAACATTAAATTTTAAAATATAAATAACTTCTTTTTAGCATTTCTACTGATCTTTAAAAACATTAATGAAATAAAACATCAACATTGTCATTATGAGGCTCTGAAACAAACAAAATTAATTTAATAATATAAAGCAGAGTTTACAAAGATTGTATAACTTTTTCAGTCTATATTAGTTAAATATGAATAAAAATGACAGTTTACTTAAAATTTAAAGCAAAAGATTTAATTTAAACTCTAAAAATATTTAAAGACTGAAGTAACTACTCTTAATGAGCTAGTTTGACAAGCTGATTAAATTAAATAAAGTCTTTAAAAAGCACATAACAAGAATCATTTTAATATCTTTAATGACTTAAATTTAAATCATAATAACTTGTTAAATAATTCTCAAGATTAATCTTAAAGTCATGAGAGATCAATTATATTTAAATTAAACAAGTCAGATATGAAAGCTTATTGAATCTGATGTAAGAAGAATAAAGTGTATTGTTATTATAAAAAGTTTTTACATATAATTAAAGACTGCTGAGACAACAAGGACACTGATAAGAGTAAAAATAAAAATAAGAAAAAAAGTAAAAATAAGAAGAAGCTGAAGATCATTGAAGTTGATTTAAATGATTTAGAAAATTAAAGTTATTCATAAATATAGAAATGTTTATGAACAAATTGACAGAAGCTTCTATTCAACTTAATAATGATTTGAGTAAAGCATTTATACTGAATAATCTAAAATTCTTATTATTAAGTATAATTTTCAATCAAATCAATGCTTTTAATTTAAATTTATATATTCTTGCAGATTGCATTCAAGATAGATTAAACAAGATAAACATGAAAATACTAATTGATTTAGATATAAACTGAATATATATCTTCTTAATAGTTGTCAATTAAATGTCAATTAATAATTAATATAAAATTAAATTACTTAAGATATTCTTGCTGAATGAGCAGATCATTTAGTCAATTATAAAGCTGATTTTTTAATTTAAGATAAATAGCTTTCAGCAATGATTAAAAGTATAAATTGTGAATCTTTAAGAACATAATCTCATTCTGAGATTAATCTGACTGAAAGTCACTAATTCTCAGATTGATTAAGCTATAAACTATATGATAATTTAAGATTGACAACAAAAATATCATTATCTGTTTCTGAAAAAGTAATAATAAGTTATAAATGAGTCAACATTAAATGTAATTGAAGAATGTGCAGCTATGAAGACACTTTGAAAGTGCAGAACTGTTAGATACTTATTAGTAATTTAATAGAACTTAAAGAAGTGAGAAATTGAATTGTTAGCTGTTATGAATGAATGATTACAAGCTGTTATTGAAGAGTTTTAATTCATATTTAAATTGACTTTATTAAATAAATTATCATTTAAATAAGTATTTAAACATAGCATTAACATTAATGATGTTAAGTCTATTAACATAAATGCTTATTCTCTGTTACAGCTACAGCTGAACAAACAGACTAAACAGATAACAGAGTTACTGAATAAAAATTTAATTTGTGACTTTATATAAAGACTTTCTGATTCTGTTTATTAAAAAGAAGAAGAGTACATAATGAATATACATTAATTACAGAGTGTTAAACAACATTACTGTTAAAAATAAATATTCACTTTTCTGAATTCAGAAATGTCTAGATTGAATCAGTAAAGCTTAATATTTAATTAAGCTTAATCTTACTTTGAGCTATTATTAAGTTTGTATAATCAAAAACAATACAAAAAAGACTGTCTTCAACATTTATTACAGCAAATATAAGTTTATAACTATGTTCTTTAAGCTATATAATGTCTTGATGACATTTCAATTAATGATGAACTCTATATTACAGAACTTACTCAATAAATTCTGTTTAATATATCTTAACAACATACTGATCTTTTCTAACTCAATTTCAGATCATTAAAAACACTTACAGATCATTCTTAATATCTTAAAGAAACATAAGTTATATGTTAAGTCTAGTAAGTGCACTATTAAGATGAAAATTCTTAAGTTTTATAAATATATTATAAAGCAAGACACACTATGACTAACTTCTATTAAGATATCAGTTATTAAAAATTAATCTGTCTTAAAGACAGCACATTACATATAACAGTTTCTTGAACTGACTTTGTATTACTGATAATTTGTACAAGAATTTGCATGAATTGCAGCATCACTATTGAATTTGCTTAAGAAGAATGATGTTGAGTTGTATACAAAGAAGAATTAATTCATTGTCTGAAATGCATTATGTAATAATGTCTTTCAACAACTTAAGAATGCATTTACATTCAAATCAATACTTATTTAAGTAGTCATATACAAATCATTTACTATCAAAATGAACACTTTCAAATAGACAATTGACTGTGCTCTGATGCAGAATGAAATGAATAAGAAATTTCATTTAATTATTTATAATAATTAAAAGTTACAAGATGTAGAGCTCAATTATTCTGTTTATAAAAAGAAGTTATTAATCATTAAGTATGCACTTTGAACTTGACAGTATTATATTAAAAATGATTATATTATGATTATCATTATGAATTATGAAGATCTACAATATTTAAAGAATACATCATACTCATTTAAATGACTAGCTCAATAAATTGACAAATTTCAGCAATATAATCTTAACATTCAATATTGACCTGAAGCTCAGACTGTTATATCAGATTTAATTAGTTATTAATTTAATTTTATAAAGAAAGATTCAGCAAATAAAGTGTTCTTAAATGCTCTGTAAGAACTAAATAATGTAAAATGAAAGAAAGCAATGATATTGTATCTGAAAGATGATACAGAATCTGAAAAGTCATTGCTTTGCAAGCATGTATATAAAAATGATGTGATGAATCAATTTTGACTGCATTACAATTTGAAATTGAATGACTCATATTTAATTTAAAAGTAAAACAACAGTAAAGTGTCATTTCTACAGTTTCAGTATTATGCAGACTTTTTGAAATATATATACATTAAATATGAATATTTAGAAGTGTCAAGACTACTAAAAGTTATTTAACTTCAAGCTTAATAACATAAATTATTGCAGAATATCAAATCATTTATAAAGTATTGTTTTAACTGTTAAGTTACTTAATGATCTTGAAAACATCAAGAGATTAAAGAACATTTATATTTAACTTGTAAGAACTTATTACTGTTTAAAAGATGAGAAATTAATATAATAAACATATTATTTTAAATGTCTTAAGAAAACTGCTGAATTATAACAGCAATTGACTATGTGTCATGATATCACTATGCACTCATATTAAATTATAGTCAAATTTCTTACACAATGATTGATAAGCAAAGTACTATATAGACAGCCTTTACATACAAATCTTTTAAGTTTCTTAGTTGTTAATCTTCATCAATACAAGATCTTAACATCAAAACTTCATCAAATAGCTGTTGTAACATAGTTTCTCACATTGTTACATATTTTACTCATCAGTCTCTTATAGATAAAAAGCTCATAAATTTACAATTTTAACAACTTTATCTTTTTAAAGAGTGAGAATTCATTACATTGTAATATGCAGACTAGAAGTCAGCAAAATGAAGTAAAATCATTTTTTAATTATATTAAGACTTAAATAATTTCTGAAGAACAGAAATCTACAGAGATTCAGACTGTTATTTAGACTGTAGAGAAGAAGAATTAATATTTAAATGAACAGATCTGTCTGACTGAAATTAGACAGATTAATAAAGAGAAAAGATGATGATTTATGAAAATTAATTGCAGATCATAAGCATTTAACATGCATAATAAGATTAATGAATTTCTCAGAAATAAAGACTTTTAAGTTTCATTTAAGAAAGAACTGTATACAGAATCTTTTTATGCTTTTATTAGCTCTTTAAATTTAATGAAGTGACATACAGCTAAAGTCTTGTATACATTTTCAGTAAAGCAGACTCAATGACTGAAGAATTTGTTTACATATAATGAGAAATTCATTCATGAACATACTAAGTTTATATGCAGCACTGTGATAGCATTCTGCTTGATTTCTGAAAATTTCTTTAATAATCATGATAAAATTCTCTTTGTTATGCAGTTCTTAGCAGAAGAACCTTAAGATGCATAATTTTATTACATTAATGAGAATAAACTTCTGAATAACAAATTATAAATATTCTTTTTAGAGTTTCTGCTCAATCTTGTTGAGAACTCAGTAAACTGTAAACTTAATACAGTATAGAAATACTCAGAAATTATGTAGAAATCTATTTAATCAATTTAAGCTTTTACAATATATTTTGACATGCTGAAAGATCAGCTTTTGAACTATATAGAGAAATAAAAAATAAATTATCTTTTTATAAAACTCTGACTGAAGATTTAAACAGCTTTAATCAATTATTAAGATTTCTTAAAGACAAGAAAAAGTTTAATAGCTTTAATCATTAAATTAAAGATTAATCAGTAATTTGTAAATGATTATACAGTTTAAAGTTACATTATTAAGAAAATTTATGAGTATTATTCACATTCTTTTACTTAAAAGACAAAGTCACAGCAAAACAATTGTCTTAATTCTGAGATTATAAAATTAAGTCATTATGACAATGCAGATAAACTTTATTTTGAGACTGATGTTAAAAAGAATAACTACTATAATTATAAGATATTAAGTCATTTCATAAAGAACTGTAGAAGTTCTCTGAAAAATCTTAATTACATTAAGATTAATGTAATTGAGACAAAAAAAGACAGAGTCTTGTTGATTATACTTTAGTAATGAAAATTAAATTAAAAATCATAAAGAAATTTAGCATTATAAAGTATTGAGAAGTGATGTTCTAGCTGTTTCTATGAAGTGAAGTAGAACTAGTGTCAGAGACTGAGTGAAAACTTTATTTACATTGACTGCAGTCAACATTCTTTCTACTTCTTCTGTAACTCTCTTAATCAAGATGTGCTCATAGACAACACAGTTTAGAGATTTCATTAAATAACATAGTATAGTATAAGTATCTACTTTCTTTCAATAAATTATGAGCTCAAATTAGCAAGAAGCTTCTCAGAGAAAGTGTATATTTTTAGTGTGATGATAGTTGAGTATGCTGATTTTTAAGATTTATAAAAGATTTATAATAAATTCAACTTTAGCAGAATCAGCACACTGACAGTAGCTGTATATATTGATTATTAAGATTTACAGTCAATTCAGCTTTAGCAGTATCACTGATTATTGAGATTTATAATAAATTTGACTTTAGCAGAATTAGTATTCTGCAGCAGCTGAGTATATTTAATTTAAAAGATTTACAGAAAATTAATTTCAGCAAAAATCAGCATTTACAGTTACTCAGAGAGCACTGTTCTTTGATAGCTTAATATAAGTCATTAAAATGAATAAACATTACTGTCTTATAAAACAAGAGATATAAAAGCTTTTTATTTGTTTTATTTATATTATCTTCAATGCATACATTGTTATTTTACTTTATTCATTTCTTATACTATATGTTAACTATCATCATCATGAACTTCAACAACTTCTTTATAAAGCAACAACTCATCTCAATTCTTACTTACAAGAACTGCAATCAATGATTTATTCTTATGAGAAAATGACTAATAAAAGAAGATTTATGAAATGTTATTAAAGTTTTAGCAGTCAACATGCTGATTAGTGAATTCTTAGACTCATTTTTTCTCAGCAGTCTTGACTTTAAAAGTCAGAAAACTGATGTAAAAACTTTATATTGACTTATTATCTGCATAAACATAGATGATTAAGAATATCTGATGAACAAAATCAGCATAAAGAATGTTTAAAATGTGTTAAAGTTTAAATACAAGAAGAAGCTGCAGACAACTGAAAGACAATATCTGATAAAGTTTGTTGAATACAGAATGTCAAAGAATATGTTCATTAAAGAAGTATAAATTTATCTGAGCAAACTTGATAGAAAGATTGCTGCAACTCAGTCTGACATAATTAAGTTGTTTAAATTAGAACAATGATTTTAAATGCTGCTTTAAGCATTATCAATTAAATATGTTGTGATCTACAATGTCATTGATATTCAGAACAATTCAGACATCAAGAGAGATTTATAAAAGCTTTAGAAGAAAGAGATACAGCTTAAGACTGATGAGATTATCATTGTCTTGTGAATAAATAAACAGAAAGAAGATCAACATTTAATGAATTAAAACTGCAGTTCATCAAATCACTGCATAGCTAATATTAAGCAACACTATTACAGATCATTCAGCTCAGACAGTAATCATTCTTCTTATTGCTTTATTAAATGCTTTCTTTGCAACAACTTTTACTTCATTAAAGATTGCAAATTTCTTTCTGATGTTAAGTGAGATACTTAAAAGAAGACAAGCAGATTAACTGTAATTAAGCTGTACAGATTGATTGCAGTTAAGTTGTATCAGAAGTCAGTTTATAAAGAAAAAGAAAAGAGATACAGAGTCTTTAATGCAAAAGTTAATGACAATAACAATGATGACTTCTTCTCTAAATCTGAAAAGAAAGAAAAAGTTAACAATGAAATCACTGCTCTGTTTAAAAAGACTGTCAGTAAGATGCTTAAATCTAAATGAATTGTAGACTCTAAATTCTTCTTATACATAACTGATCAACTTTAACTCTTTAATGACTTTCTTATACAAATGAGAAATCAGCAAATTAAAGTTAAAGAAAGACATTTATACTCTTATTATTGTAAAGTAATCATTATGCAAGTCAGATCAGAAAATTCTGTAAGACTGAGTTCAACACTTTATGTGTCTAAACTTGAGATTAATCTTCTGTTAAGAAAGCAGATGTGCAAAATGAAACTGCATGAAAGCTTTAATCAACATTGTCTTTAAATGTATGATAAGCATAGCAAAACTATAATAGAAATATTAAAGTGAGATAAAGTCTATATAATTAAGTACATTGCAAAAAGTCTTAATGAATTTGCTCTGATATCTGCAGTGCACATATCACATTCAGAGATCATCTTTTCTGTTACTGCTTCAAATACAAGCTTACATGTTCAGATTCATAAGCATAATCTTATGATCAACTTCTTAAACATCAACACTGCATCATTAAATGAAAAGATCAAGACTTACAGGCTTTGACATCAACAATTTGTTTATCTTGATTTTGCAAAGTTGCACAATCTTTACAAAATGACAATTCTTGAAAAGTCAATTCTCATCATTGAGAACAACAAGAACATATATGAGATTTGTATTCTGATTAAGTTCATCAACAAGTAAGATCACACTGTAAGTAAAAGAAAGACTAACATTCTTATTCTTATCTTCATTGATATATGTAGCTCATTATTCTTGTCATTTAGTGAATATCAGTACTTTCTGAAGATGGTAGATAATCATTTCTGAAAGATGTAAACAATATTGCTGAAGCAACATAATAAAATTTTACAGACACTGCAAAAATGATAACTAAAGACTGAACTTCAGATTGATGCAAAGATTCTTGCTGTACAAAGCAACAACAGAATGAAGTTAAAATTCACTTTAAATGATTGATGCAAATCTCTTAACATTATATTGCAATACATAATGCTCTACATGTCAATTCAGAATGACATTGTCAAAAGAGTCATTCAAATCACTGAGAACTCAGTGCACATCATGATTAAAGAGATATAACTGTTAATAAAGTTCTGAGTGCAGACAGCATAAACAGATGTTTATCTTTGCAATTAAACAGCAACTAATTTCTTAATTAACAGTAAGCAGATAACTTTTGAGAAAGCTTTCATTGATGTGAAGTCATTTATCAATTACATTTATATATAAGAATGTAAATGCTACAGCTACATTGATCTTAAGTCACTATCTAAAGACAGATATGACAAGTTCATGAATTAAGAATAAGTAAAAGTCTTTATGAGCTACATTGAGAAAATCACAAAGCAATATCAGCTTTGAGCTTCAGATCTTAAGTGCATCATTAAGAATCATGCTGTGAAGTTTACTAAAAGTGAGAAGAAAGATACTGTTAATTTTAAACTGTAATGATAGACATTAAATGTTCTTTTAAACAGAAGATTCATTAAACATTTACAAAAGAAGTTAATTATTATGAAGATCACAGCTTCAGATCAGGCACTTATGACTTAGAACAGTAAGATGCAGCTTAACTTAATTATGATTAAGATTAATAAGTCTTAAGATAAACAACATGAGATTAAGTTGACTGCAGTCAATTTAAATGAGTTGTTAGATAAGAAGATCAACACTGATTAAATTAAGACAATGACATTCAAAGAAGTCAGAATCTTTCTGCATGTTAGATATATAACTCATGATAGCTGTGGCTAAAAGTGTGGTGTCACCTTTTAACAGGTTATGAGCCCGGGTTGGCATAATGGTATTGAACATGCATTGGCTGCCTTACCTGTGTAAGCCCAAGGTTATGAGTTTGAACCATGTTGTGTGCGCATTCTTTCCGCCCATGAGAAGCTGAGTAAGCGACGTATGAGCGTGCCGGCCAATCGCGGGTTAGAGGGAGTGTTAGATATATAACTCACGATAGCTGTGGCTAAAAGTGTGGTGCCACCTTTTAACACTGCACATTGAGATCTCAAAATGAAAAAAAGATGATAATGATGACAATTAAGATGTAAATGAGTTCTTAATTAAAATATTAAGAATTATGCTGACACTTACAGCATTCTTTACAGACAAAAAAGACTCTATGATCAGATTTAACATTTTAATGTCTGTCATCTATGCTGAAGCAGTGAAAGACTCAATTTAAGAAGAAATGTGAAAGAATGTTATTTATGTGAAGCTGACAGTCTTGACAACAAATGAAATATGAAAAGAGACTGTGTCATTAAGAAGAATTAACATTATAATCAGTAAATGAGTCTTTAAACTTAAGCTGAACATCAATGAATTCTTAAATAAGCTTAAGACAAGACTTGTGATAAGAGACTTCTCACAGACATATAATGTTGATTATAAGAATATCTTTACTTTTATTATTAAGTTTAACACTCTGCAAGTCTTTCTGACTATCATTGCACTTGAGAATCTAAAGTGTCATCAAGTAAATGTCAATAACATCTTCATGAAATTCTTTCTGAAAAAAACAATCTATATAACACTTTCTTTTAAAGTCAATGTTGCATCTAATTGTGTTCTATACATACTGTGCAGTCTTTATGATCTTAAGCAAGCTGCATAGAACTGACATGAATGATGTGTCATTAAACTGCTTAAATTGAGTTTTCATTAAAGCAAAACTAATTTCTGTCTTCTTCTTCACAGCATTAAAAGAATCATGCTGCTTCTTTATGTAAATGATATTATTATGACTTCAACAAATCTGTTATACATTCTCTGATTTAAGCAAGCTCTTGTGAACATGTTTAAAGTCAAGAACTTAAGAGAGATACAGAAAATTCTTGACATTTAAGTTATATACAATTACAAAATGAGAACTCTGTGCCTGAATCAGACTCATTATATAAATAAGATACTAAAGAATCTTTACATATGATCTGATAAGCATAGAGTCATCAGCATTTTACTTAATGAATATAATGCTCTTTATCTCATCAACTTAACTGATCAAAGAATAAATTAAAGACAGTATTAACAGACAATTAAAAGCTTAATGTATGCAGTAATTCATATTTAATCAGACATTGTCTTTACATTAAATTGACTAAGTCAATATCTCAGCAATTCTACAAAGCATCATGAACACACACTTAAGAAATTACTGCAGTACATAAGATCAATCATTAATCTCAGCATCATGTACAGTTTTAATGAGAGTCAAGTAATGCTTAAATACTCTGACTTTAACTATGCTTTGAATAAGCAGAATTAAAAATCAATTTTAGAGTGTATCTATATGCTTGAAGATAAATCAATGTCATGAGCAAATCAAAAGCAGAAATTCATTATTATCTTGATTACTGAGATTGAATACATGATTATGTCAATGTGTATGAAGACTGAGATCTGACTTAAACAGATGTTAAGAGACATAAACATAAGCAAATATCTTAAAGTCAACTCACACTGCATAAGCATTTAAGAAAATGAAGCTCATTAAGTATTTTTATTTATTCAGCTCAGAGAAGATAATTAAGTTGTCTTGATCTTGATCAAGAATGCATATATACATGAGTGATTAAAGTACATCAATGTCTTTTATTACAACATCTACAATCTGTATAAGCACAATCAGATTCAGATAGATTTTGTGCTCAGTCAAGAGATAATTGCTGATGAGCTTATTAAGTCTCTATTTAAATGAATCTTTAAGTAGTTCATTAAATTCATGAAACTCATTGTTAATAATTAGTTGAACTCTTAAATGATTTGTTAAACTCTTAATGATGTATTTAATCATCTGATGTTTGCTGTCAGTGAGAGTCAATAGATGCAGTCTCATTAAGTGAAAGTGTTGAGAAATGATGTTCTAGCTGCTTCTATGAAGTGAGATAGAACTAATGTCAGAGACTGAGTGAAGACTTTATTTACATTAACTACAGTCAACATTCTTTTTATTTCTTCTGTAACTCTCTTGATTAAGATGTGCTCATAGACAACATAGTTTAGAGATTTCACTAGATGACATAGTATAGCATAAGTATCTACTTTCTTTCAATATAAAGAAAAATTAAGTTTAAATTAAATTTAATTAAGTTTCTGTCAGTATACTGTTGAACACTGCAGCAGAGATCAATGTGATGTCTTAATGATATATTATTATTCATTAATTGACACAAGTTAATGCAAAACTCTTAAAATCAGAGCTTCTGAAAAAACAATATGTTTATTGTTATGACGTGTATTTAATAAAGCATAGACTCATTAATAGTTAAGAATAAGAGTAAATTGAAGAGTAATTATTTTATATCTTAAATAAAAATGAATCTGAACTCATCTTTAATCTTTTAGATCTGAAATGACAACACATTCATATTAGTTGTGACTTGTACACATAACATTATAAAATAAAACAAATGCTTTTAATTATTAATGAGTCTGAGACATTTATCAACAATATTTAAAATCAATTCACTGTTTATACATTGATGATGATGCTTAAGTCAGACTCATTGATAACTGCTGTATATATTGTTAATAATATGTTGATATTATCTTAACAATATAACAAATATGCAGATGTATTCTCTGAAGAGAATGTCAACAAATTATTATCTCATTAAGATTATGATTATGTTATAGAGACAGAGAGACATAAATTACTTTATGATTCACTTTATAATTTGTCAGAAACAGAGCTATAAATACTTAAAGAATATTTAGATAATATCTTAATAAAAAAATAAATACAACATTCTGTCAGCTCTGCAGAAGCATCAGTTCTGTTTATCTTAAAAAATGAAGAGAACTTACATCTATATATTGATTATAAAGATCTTAATAAAATTATTATTAAGAACTGTCACTCTCTGCTGTTGATTAGTGAGATACTTAATCATTTAAGTAAAGTTAAGATGTTCATCAAACTAGATCTTAAGAATGCTTATCATTGCATCAGAATCAAGAAAGACAATGAGTGAAAGACTGTGTTTTATATATATTACAGTCATTTTAAGTACATAATTATGTCATTTAAACTGATTAATGCCTCAACAATCTTTCAAGTCTATATCAATCAGGCATTGACTGAGCTAGTTAATGTCTTTTATGTAATATATTTAAATAATATTCTGATCTATTTCAGTTCTTTAGAAGAACATCAAAGTCATGTAAAACAAATTCTAAAATGACTTTAACAGTTTAAACTGTATGTAAATCTAAAGAAGTGCACTTTTTATATTATATAAATGAAATTTCTTAAGTTTATTATCTTCACTACTGATGTTTAAATGAATCAATGATGAATCAAAATCATAAAGAAATGACTGATATCTAAAAGCTATTATGAAATACCAATATTTCTAGAATTTGCAAACTTTTACTGTCACTTTATACAGAGATATTTTAAGATCACTGCTTCTTTAACTGATCTCTTAAAAGGCAGCAAGAACAGCAAGAAGATAGATGCATTTAAATAATTATAAACAGCAATGCAAGTACTTTGCAAGCTTTACAATGTTTTTATATAGATATCTATTCTAATACACTTTAACTTAGAGTTAAGAGCTTAAATTGAAACTGATATCTTAATAGTTAAGTTAATAAATATTTATTTACAGCTTTAAATAAATGCTCAATGACACTCTGTTGTCTTCTGATTAAGAAAGTTAAACTTAATTAAAACATGCTATGAAATTTATGATCAGAAATTGTTGACAATTATAAAGATATTTAAACACTGACAACACTATCTTGAGAATAGTTATTATCTCATTGAGATACTCATGAATCACAATAATCTACAAGAATTTATGAATGTAAAATCATTAAATAAAAGATAAACACATTAAATTATGAGATTAGTTGCTTATGATTTTATAATTACACATTAATCAGAAAAAACAAATCTCATTAATGTGTTGTTGAGACATTCTGACTACAAAGTTAAGAAGAATATGAACAGATTGCTGTTAACATTGTAATGAAAGCTGATTACATTATCTTAAGAATTAAAATTAAGCATTATTGCTTTAGTTAGTCAGATCAATGCTTAAAGCTTAAATTTGCAAATTACACTGATTATTTTATTAAAAGAATATCAATCAAGCACTTAGACTGAAGATCATGACTGTTAAGAATAAGTTAATAAAAAATTTAAAGAGTCTTTATCTGAAAATGAACTGAAAAATGATGATTATATATTTAATTCATCTATACACAACATAGCAGAAGAGCTGCTTAACTTTATTGCTGAAATTATTGATTATAAACAGTTCATTTCATATGTATTGATTCAGAAAGTGATTAACAGCAAAACAATACATAACAAAAAGTAATCATTCTTTCTTAAACTTATTCATCTCTTGCAGAACACTGATGTTTTAACAGTAAAGATGTAATAAGACTTGAAATTACAGAGTAATTGTAGTTGTTAAGACATTAATGACAGTTTATAAATGTTTGATTTTACTGAACTACTTTGTTACAAAAGTAAGATATATATATTATTTGACAAAGTTGTTAAGAATGAGCTCATAAAGCTGCATCATGATGATGTTTTAACAGAACATTATGAAATAGATAAAATAATTAATCTGCTGTTCAGAAAATATTATTGAGTCAATATAACAAATAATGTTTGAGAATATGTCACTTCATGTGCTGTATGCTTAAGAATTCAAGTATTAAGACATTGTTTATATAACAAATTACAGTTGTTGTTATTATCTACTTAATCATGAAAGAAAATAACAATGAACATAATTACTGACTTGTTATTTAGTAGATGAGAAATTAATATTTATAATTTCATACTAATAATTGTAAATCATCTTACAAAGATGACTCAATATATTTCTGTCATTAAAAAACTTACTGTGATCAAGTTAACTAACATATATATTGAACAGATCATATATTGCTATAAAGAACTCAGAAATATTGTCTTAAATTGAGAATCAATCTTCATCAATATATATTGATTTAAATTCTGTTATTAACTTTAAATGAAGCAAAGATTAAGCATTATCTTTTATTTATAAATTAATAATTAAATTAAAAGACAGAATTAAATTCTAAAACATTATCTACATTATTATTGTTGTAAAGAACAAGATAACTGAGTGTTCTTTCTGTTAATGATAGAGTTTGTGTATGCAAACAGAAAATATATAACAATTAATTAAACATCATTTAAGATATTAATGAGCTATTATTTAAGAATTGTTCAACATGTTGAGAACAACATTTATGAAGAAAAGATATTAATAATGAAAGACTGAGCACAGTAAATGAAGAAAATCTGTGTTACAATGATAAAGTAATGATAAGCTGCTGTGAAAGCACAAGTTAAGTACTTTAACAAAAATCATATTTAAAAAAGCTACAACATCAGTGATTTAATGTTATTGTTCATTAAGAACTTAAAGCAACACAGATTAAGTAAGAAACTGTTGTATAAATTTATTGAGTCTTTTTAAATTGTCAATCTTATTAATAAACAAGCATACTGACTGACTCTGTCTGCTTATTATAGAATTCATAATATATTTTATGTCTCATATTTAAAGTTTCATAAATGCTATTTAAATAATAATTCTTTATCAGAACTGCTCTCTTTAGATCTCATAAACAACAAGAAAGAATACAAGATCAAAGAGATTTTAAATAAGAAATGAAGAAAAAAACAGTTACAATATGAAGTTAAGTAAATAAAATATTTAACAGAATACAATTAGTGACTTTAAGTAAAGAATATGAGAAATGTGAAAGTGTTGCAACAAGAATATGATGCAAGAACAGAGAAGAAATGTAAGTATAAATGAAATTTAAAAAATTAAAAACTTTTATTAAAAATATTCTACATAGTATCATCTAGAAGAAACAAAGTCAAAATACAATTAATACATTAATAAAATACTATTAAATCATTTTGTTATCTCTGCATCTGTGTTGCTATCAGAAGCAGAAGATAAGAACAGTGACTACTTATTGATGTTATAATTACTGTTAAAGTAACTGAGTCATGACATTAAGTTATAAAAGCTTTTTAAGATGTTGTCATTTAACTGAAAAGAGAGAAGTCTGCACTTAAAGTGAAGTAAACAACATGATGATGACAGCAAAGTGCAAGAAAATTAAGAAAATAAATTATAAAGTAAAAAATATTTAACATAAATGTCTGCACTGCAGTGACTGCTCACTGCTCTTAAATTATAAGCAACAACAGATTATAAATCTCTGCAGACTTGCAATGATTGCTGTGATGTTTCATAATATAAATGATATAGATGATGACACACTTAATAAATGATGTCTGCATACAATTAAGATGATACTGAAGTCAAGACTGACAGACATTATTGACTGTCATGATGATGATATGATTAATAAGTATGTGCAAGTTATTAACTCAACAGTTAAAGAATGTAAAGATCTATTATCATTAATGCATTACAAGATGACAAGAAACTTTCTGTTAAATTGAGTTGCACAGCTTTTGAAGCATCTTGTAATAATTACAATTCTAATTCTTAATAATGTTGCATTGACTGATGTTGTTACTGATATATTTTGAATAGTAAAGACAACAGAGAGAATTTAACTTGTTGTTGACATAATAATTATGATGTGACATTGAGATGATGTCAGTGTGAGCAAATAAGAAAATAAAGAAATTGCTGAAAATATAATGTTATAAGATGATGACATTCTTAGAAGTTGAGACAAAAATAGAATCAGAGTGCAATGTGTGTAATGATGTTATTGTAAAGAAAAATGTTATATATGATGCAGAGCAGAGAGATATTCATTGATTGTAGTCTTAAGCTCAGTACTTTTTTAAGTAATAAATTTCTTATAAATTAATTATATCTTGAGAATGATGTTCTGTGATGTTAATGATGCAGTAATGATCATTAAATAAGCATTTTCAATTAAATCTGTTAACAATGACTCATCTGCAGCTTGAGAAAGCAGAAATGAGATATGAAAAGACAGCATTTCATTGTTAAAAAGATTGAGTAAATACAATTGTATTTACATATAACAGTGAGATCTCTGCTGCTGTCTTTTCTGCACAATAACATTATTCAGAGTGTGTATCTCATCATTGTTGTATAGACATTTTATCAGCAAATTTATTTTAAGATACTTATGTTTCTTATGCTTAATATTCTTCTTTATTACATTTTGTTTCTGCATTTCATTTCAGCAGAGCAAGTATGTTAATGATGTTACTTACAATATTTATTGCATTCTTGACTAACTTAGCTCTTACAGACTTGATCTTTAGAACTGATTCTGATAAATTTATTAATTTATTAATGTTTAAGATTGTGTAAATGAACAATATCTAATGATGAGAACAACAGAAATTTAAAGATTTCTTATTGCATTTCTTTGTATATGTATGAGCACATTTCTTAAACTGCAACATTGTTAAAATGCATTGATGTTTTAAATGCTATATATATAAAAACTGCTGACAATTTCACTGAATTCTTAATGAAAAACACAGCAGAAAAAATATCTCTCTTATTTTTTTTAATAATTATAATGTTAATGTTGTTACACTTTTGCTATTGTGCTGTTTACAAAGTGTTACAAGAGAGAAGCATCATTCAAAGACATGAAGTTGCTATGACTTCAATATATTAAGATGTTGAAAATGAAATGAATGCAAGTTATGTATGAGAAAGAGTTTCTTATATATTGCAATTAAACAAAGAGATCACTGATCTAATTGATTCAGAAATAAAGAAAAGTTAATTTCATTTATGTTTTGTGTATTATTCATTGTTAAACAAAGCTGAATCATCATCTATTTAAATGTAACAAACTTAAAGTATTGCACAAGATCATCAGTTTAGCTAAGATAGATAACAAGCAAAATACATAAGAATGTTAAGCAAATCATCATTTACATTTCACTGATTTGATTTCATAAAATCACAGTATATCTATAACATCAGTAATACATCAATGCACTGAAGAATCAGCACATAGAAGAGAAGACAATTGTTATAATATTATTATGTATTTATACTGAATCATAGCTAAACTTCTTACACAATGATTAATAAGCAAAGTACTATATAAACAGTCTTTACATATAAATCTTTTAAGTTTCTTAGTTGTTAATCTTCATCAATACAAGATCTTAACATTGAAACTTCATCAAATAGCTGTTGTAATGTAATGTCTCACATTGTTACATATCTTACTCATCAGTCTCTTATAGATAAGAGACTCATGAGTTTACACTATATTAAAGACTGATCTGTGACTAAAGCTATTCTGAATGCAATGAAAGCAATAATTATAGATTTTCTATGTGACAAAATCTTTACAAATTGTTAAAAGGTGGCACCACACTAATAGCATAGCTATCATGGGTTATATATCTAACACTCCCCCTAACCCGCGATCGGCCCGCAACTGACCCGCAGGTGTAAAGGGTGCGCACAGACAGCGGTTTGAACTTGTGACCTTTTGGACTTACTTTCTCACCATGGACTTGAACCACTGGCAGAGGTGGCCTAGGCGCCACTTTATGCAAGTTATCACGCACTAACCCGGGCTCATAACCTGTTAAAAGGTGGCACCACACTAATAGCATAGCTATTGTGAGTTATATATCTAACACAAATTATAGTTCATCAAGAGAGTTACTATTCAATAATGATACAAACTTTCTCAGTCATGTTATGATCTACTACTTAAAAAAGCTCAAAACTCAACATAGAACAATGATTTCTTATTATTTCTGTATAAATGAAAAGATAAAAAATCTAAATAAAATGTTGAGCTTTATATTTACAAAATATTTTATGAATAAATGAACTCAATTATGAAATGAATACTTACTGCAAGCATTTTTTGCAGCTTAAATCTGAGCTCATAATACAATTAAACAGAGCTTATTCTATCTACTGTATAAGATAAATTTACAATTATTAAACAACTTAAACAATTTCTGATTGCTGAGAGAAACTGACTTTAAAGATTAATTAAAATGAGTTGAACAGATACAGATGATTTAAATAACTGTTAATGAAATTTTTTTATAAAAGATTATTGAATTGAAAACAATTCATAATGAAATAATGTAGTTAAGCACTACAAAGAAAGAAGACTGAGTGTTTATATAAAATGAAAAGTCTTAAAAGTTTAAAGCTAAATGATTTGAGTCTTATAAGATATTGAAAATTCATTTATTAAGAATTTATACATTAAAAATGTCTGCAGAACATGTTCTATGAAATTTAATTCATAATAATTAATTTATAAAAGTATATATCTTTAATATCAATGAATTTTGAGCTAGTTCAGAGCTGCAAAGCAGTTTAAAATGAGTTAAACTATTTGTGCAGTAATTAAGTTCTGAAGTTAATGAAATTCTTAAATAAAAAAAGTCATCATTATCTTTTTATAAAGAACTCTTAACTATATCTTAAATTAAATGAGATTGCAGACAAAAGAAAGAACTATATAAGCTTTTAATAAAGAAGAAAGAAGATCTTTCTTAAAAGACAATTTATAAAATATAAAAATATTATGAATGAATAAATTTATTTGTATTTTCATTACAGAATGTTTCAAAAATACATTAAAGTGTTGCTTTTTCTGAACTGATCTTGACTGAAGTGAATAATGTAATGAATGCATTACAGAAAATTATTGAAAATTAAAGAGATGTTAATGACTTGATTTCAACATTTATGATAGAAAAGAGATATAATTAGAAAAGAGTGAAAGTTTTAACATTATATAGTATTAAGAAAAATTAAATGATTAAAAATGATTCAGTAAAGATTTATAACAATGACATGATGAGTTGAAGTTAAAGTGAATAAGTAATAAAGTTGAAAAGAAAGATTAAAAAGTTTTAACTTTAATAATAATTAATAGTGATTTGATGATGATCTGTGAAAGAAATATAAGTTTATATAATTTACATAAGAGACTTAAGAAAAAGATTCTTATTATTGAAAGAATAATGAGTACTTGTGCTATCTGTCTATCTAGTAAATCTAATGTGTCAATGTTGACTGCAGTTGACTTAAATGTAATTAAATTGATTGTAGAAGCTTTGCTATCTAAGATAGAAGAAGACTTTATTAATCTTTTACATTAAGATTAAAGAAGTTAAGAAAATAAATAAAGCATCATACTTCTTAATACTTTTACTCAGTGCATTCATATCTATTAACTCTCATTGTTGTCAAGTCTCAGCTGACACACAAAGCACTTAAACATCTATCTTAATAAGAACTTAATCAGTTCATCAGCTTTTATGTCTTGACTGAGTATAAAGTTTATTTAAATTTAATTTTTCTTGTGCAGATCTTAAATGTAATGATAAACAATATTGATGTACTTTAATCACTTATGCACATAAATTGTTAAAAGATAGCACCACACTAATAGCACAGCTATCATGAGTTATATATCTAACACTCTCTCTAACTCACAATTGGCTCATGATCAGCCTGCAGATGTAAAGAGTGCACACAGACAGCAGTTCAAACTCATGACCTTTGAGCTTACTCTCTCACCATGAACTTAAATCACCAGCAGAGGTGACCTAGGCACCATTTTACACAAGTTATCACTGCACTAACCTGAGCTCATAACCTGTTAAAAGGTGGCACCACACTAATAGCACAGCTATCATGAGTTATATATCTAACATAAATGTTCTTAATCAGTGTCAAGACAGTCTAATTATCTTTTTTAAGCTGAAGAAATATATTTTCTTTATGAATCTCATTCTTCTGAATGCTCACACAATGTAAATTAACTTTAAGATACTTATCTAATTTTATGTTTCTTAACATTTAAGTGAGTCAGACTTCAGTCTTTGCACATATTAACATAATTATATATTTAATTTTAATAATTAATGTTGTCACTAACTTCTGCTTTTGACTAACTCATGACACAGATTCTTTCTTAAACAGATAGATATAATTTAAAATAAATCTTCTGTCTAACTTGTCTGACACATAATCAGAATTAAAGTATTTAAGCAGATCTTAACTTTCACTGAGCTCATACATGATCTTAAGATTGATAATTAATTATACATATTATAACAATTTCTTAAATATATACTTATAATGTTCTGCAGAGTCACTGAGATACTGACTTAATCATTTTAAGATAAAGAAGATGTTTAAGTGTATGTAAATTACAATATATATAAGATTTTCAATGATCTGCTAATATTTTCTTTAATTTATACACTGATCATTAGAATCAGCTGAGTAAAGAGAGTCATATTTATTCAGTAAGATCTCAGTGCATTGATGCTTATTACTTTATATGTAAAGATCTTTAAGTATCTTATTGACATAGTGTGTCTAGTTTATGTGCAGTGTTCTTTTCTTGTAATTACAAATTATTTAAATATCAAGAATTTTCTATGTCTTTCTTAAGTTCTTAACCTTAAATAAGCTTCTGAGAGACTTTTTGAATCAGAGAACATTTAAGAGATCTGATGAGATTATAATGATATTATTTACATAAAGAAGTAGCATAATGCTCTTGACAGTGTAAATTAGAAGATATGAATTCACATTGCTTTAATCAAAATTTAATTAAAGAAGCTCAGTGACACATTGTTTATGTTAATCTTTGATAGCTTGCTTCAGATCATATAAACTGTGCAGAATGTGTAGTATACAGTTAAAAATAGTTATAACTTTGAAAAATAATGTTATGTAGATTGTTTTCTTCAAAAATGACTCAATAAAGACATTATTGACATTTATTTGATGATACTCTAGATCTTTAAGTGCAACTAGAGTCAGAAAGACACAGAGAGTATTAAATTTCATAATTAATGCAAAAATATTTTTATAATTGATGTTATATATCTGTAAGAATTCTCTTGTCACTACTTTTATCTTCAATTTGTCAAGAAAATCATCAGTGTGCAGCTTAAGTTTAAATATTTACTTGCTAATTACAATGTTGATTTTTCTTGACAAAACAGTCTCTTCTTAAATGTCATTCACTGTAAATGCTGTCAATTCTGCATTAATAACATTTTTTTACATCTCTCTTCAGATTAAGTCTCTCACTGCTTCAGCATATATTAAAGAAGTTAAGATATCAGTTTTTACTGAATACTCATTACTCTCATCATTGACTGTAAATGCAATCAATGTCAGCATAATCTTTAAGATCTTTATTATAAATTCATTAAAATCAGTATCATTATTCTTCTGTCTTCTTTTTAGTATCTTAATGCATAGAAATGTCTTGACTTTCTTAATTGAGATATTCACATCTGAATGACTGATCTTGTTGACAGAAATCTTAATATGAAAAAAGAGCTTTAATGCATTGTAATTAAAGTTAATTGCAATCAACTTTAATAATAAATTGTCTGTGATCTCTTTCTCTGACAGCATAACAACAGAATAAGAACTCATAAATCTGAATCTGTAAGTTTGCATATTAGATTTCAGAAACTGTTTCAGTGAAGCAGTTACAGTTTTAATTTTATGTAGTTGTTCAATAAACTTTTATTTTAAAAGAATATTTAATGTCTATCTATAAAGTCTTATATCAATGCTGTTTTCTTTTTCATTTTCAGCAAACTTAACAGCATAACTCTTAATGATTTACTTAAGATTTAGTGCTCAAAGCAAATACTGCTTTATGATTTTTTCATTATAGCTCATAAATACTTTCACTTATTCTTAATTCATGAACTTATTCTGTCTACTCTCAGACAGAGACTTTAAGTCAACATAAAAGTAGCATTTGCATTCTTATATATATACATAATTAATAAATGATTTCATCTCAATGAAAGCTTTCTTTAAAGTGACTTATTTATCATTGATTAAGAAATCAGTTGCTGTGCAGTTATAAAGATAAACATCAGTTTGTACAGTCTTTACTTAGAACTTTATTGAGAGTTTAATCTTCTTAATTATTGTATACACTGAGTTCTCAGTGATTCTGATTGCTCTTTTGATTATATTATTCTAAATTAATATATAAAGCACTATATACTATAATATAATGCTGAAAAACATACATTACTCATTAAGAGTAGATCTCAGCTCTGTTACATTGTTGCTTTATACAGTAAGAATCTTTGCATTAAACTAAAGTTCAATCTTTAATTGTCACTTCTACAGTTTCTGCAGAGTATTATCTTATTATTTCAATAATATTATTTATATTTTCTGCAAATAATTGTCTACAATTTTCAGAAAGTATTAATAGTTAATAAATGACAAAGACAGAGATTCACATATATCAATAAAGATCAGAATAAGAATGTTAACTTTTTTTTTACTTATGTTGTGCTCTCACTGATTCATAAACTTAGTCAGAGTACAGATTTTATATACATTAATATTGTTTTTAATAATGAGAATTGACTTGCTCAAAGTGATAATCTTGTAGAGATTATAAAGCTTAACTGCATTAAGATGAATAAATTAATGATGTTAAAGTTTATATATCTTAATCTTATTGTCATGTAACATAACTATATCATCATTCATTTACACATTCTCACTGAATGTATCTGTAATAAACTCAGAAATCTGAATCTACAAGTTTTTACATACTTTTGAAAGAGTGATCTTTGACTTACTTTGTATATGCATAACAGAGAGTAAAACAAATTCATTAAGACTATTTAAGATATGCTTAATTATATAGACTCTCTTTTTCTTAAATACTTTTAATATGAGCTTTTTGCTCTTATTTTACATATAAAGATTCTTATAATTAAAATATTTAAGCAGTTTCTTCTTACACATTTTCTTTTCTGACAGAAGATTAACTTCAAGCTTTAAAACATAAAGTATTGAATTTAAAAGAACTGAATTCTCATTCTTATTTTACATAGTGACTGTGTCATAATAATTAATATATAATCTTTTTTCTTTGACTTTGATGATATGTCATTACATGCACATCAGAGAGTCACTGAAAAGCTGAAGTTTATTAATTATATAAGATGAGACATCAGAGTCTGCAATTCAGTCTGATTGAAAAAATTTATTGATGATGTTCTTAAAGATAGCAATAATCTTTTCATTAAACTCATTTATAACTTCAGATTTCTATATGCTAAATTTCTTTTCAGAAACAATTTTCACATTATATATCTGATTTCTTCTTTTATTTCTGTGCAAATTAACTGCAATCAACTTAATCTGCTTCTTAACTGTCTTAACTAACTTTGCTGACTGTATAATTTTATGAATTACAGAGATATACTTACAGTTTTATTTATAATAAATATTATTATAAAGATTGTTAAAAGGTGGCACCACACTAATAGCATAGCTATCATGAGTTATATATCTAACACTCTCTCTAACTCACAATCAGCCCGCAACTGACCTGCAGGTGTAAAGAGTGCACACAGACAGCGATTCAAACTCATAACCTTTGAGCTTACTCTCTCACCATGAACTTGAACCACTGGCAGAGGTGGCCTAGGCACCATTTTATGCAAGAACAACTGCACTAACCTGAGCTCATAACCTGTTAAAAGGTGGCACCACATTTTAACAGCATAGCTATTGTGAGTTATATATTTAACAAAGATAGCAGATTAGAATTCTGTATAATGATGAGTAATTACTGTTTAAGCTTAAATATCTTCTATAATTATATTATAAAATTTAACATTCTTAATGATTTTTGTTCTGTCTTTGCTGTTCAGCTCATAGAGCATTATTAAACATCTTTAATTATATTTTTTTCTTTTAAAATTTCTGCAGACTCATCTCAATGTCAGATGTGTTTTAAGCATCAATGATGTCATAAATAACAGCATACTTTACTGACAATGCTTAAAGCAGTATTTAAAATCATTACTTAAATATAATAAAATTTTTAAGTCTTAACTGTGTTGCAGCAATCTTTCTATCAAGATTGTTGAGTTAAGTTTATATCTCATTAACAGTTATGTTCAGTAACATCTTATATTCAATAAACTTTATTAAATATTGTCTCTCAGTTATCTGCAGTTTCTTTTTGTACTTTAAGAAGAGAGCATTTCAAGCTTTTTTTATTATAATTTTATTCATAAAATAATTCTCATTATCAATACTGATGCAGACTGTAATTCAGAACAGAGCTTTACTGTTAATTTGCTGATTCTTAAAATTGAGATTGTTTAATGAAAAGAAAAAAAAGATATTATTAATAAATATGTTGTCTGTAAAGACTTAAATGAGAATCTCTATTATATATCAGAGATTCTTATTAATTAATCATTTCTTTATGTAAACAAATTATTTCTCACAGTTCTCTTAAGTAAAAACAAAGATTAAATGTTACTTTATAAAAAATGATGAGTTGTGTTCTTAATTTATAGTGATGATTGACATACAGTATAAGAATTGAAGATAAAAGAGTGTGTTATAAAAATGAATATAATAATAGAAAAGATATGTATATATATTGTCTGCTTACAGCAATGTAGAGAATGCTTATTTATTAATATTTAATTTATATTAAGCTGTCAAATCATTGTGCTCATCATGCTCATCTTGTTTTACTTTAATAAATAGTATATTAAGAACTGTCTACTTATTTTGCTTCAATAAGCAGCATATTAAGAATTGTTTACTTGTTTTGCTTCAATAAATAGCATATTAAGAGCTGTATGCATTAAATCAGTCTGCACTTTCTTTAAGAAATCTTTTGTTAATTTGAGCTCATAATTTATTGAAAGAATAATGAGTATTTATGTTATCTGTTTATTTAGTGAATTTAATGCATTAATGTTGACTGCAATCAACTTAAATATAATTAAATTGATTGCAAAAGCTCTGTTATCTAAGATAGAAGAAGACTCTGTTAGTCTTTTACATTAAGATTAAAGAAGTCAAGAAAGTGAATAGAGCACTGTACTTCTCAATACTTATAGATTAAAAGATGATAATATTAGAAGCAGAATACTTAATTAATTTTATATATTGTTAATTTTTAAACTGAAATTAAGACAACAACATATTGAAAAGAGAATTTTGTGAGCTTTTTTTAAAATGAGAACAGTCAGTAATTTTATAAATATAATTAAAAGCAGATTTCTTCTAATTTAAGTTGTTGTTATCTGCACTGAATAATAATAGCAATGTGAAGCAGAGTAAAACAATGTGAATGTGAACTGCAGACAGAAATTTTACAGAATGTTAAGTAAATCTCTGCATTTACATCAGTGAACTGTTGTGACTATGCAGTAGAAAAGAATTTTGATATTGTTGCTTACTCATTTCTTATTAAGTGTCTCTATTTATGTCTTAGTCATCATTTCCTATATATACTCTACATAGTGTAAACGAATAGGAACAACTTTCTACGGACTGATTCACACCCACAACTCCGCCGAGGCCACCAACAACACACCCGCCTCGCATCAACCCTACCAATGCACCCACCACGCCACACCTAACATGGCACGTCCCCCTCCCCTTAACCCTGTCCACCACCCCCATCCATCAACCCACTAACCTCCCCTCCCCCCAACCAACAGACAGCGCTCTTCAACTTCCAGTCCCTCCTCCTCGTCATCCTCCTCCTCATCTGCACAAGCGCCTACGCGCACTACGTCTTCCCCGGCATCATGGATCGCCACAAGGACGGGTACGTTAGCGGTTGCATCCCCACAACCCATACTTTTCCCTGTTTGCGGGGCGGGGAAAGGAACGAGAGGCTTGATGGGAGATGGGCTAAACAGAGATGATGGGTGGGGGATGTAGGGTGTTTGGGATATTCTGGAAGGGAGCGAGGATCGGGGAGCGGTTGAGTCCGTATGTTAGTATTTGTTGCGTGTTGATGGCGGTGAGTGGGTTTCTTTGCGGGTGTGGTTGGAGAGGCGGGCTGGGGAAGAAGGAGGGAGTGGGGGCAAGAGTGGTGTGAAGGTGACGGTCTGGAGGGGGCGTATAGGTGCTGATTGTGGGTGAGATTGTGTAGGTCTCGCTGTTCCTGGGTCAGTGAAGTGGGTTTGAGGATCGAGCTTCGGGCGTTGGGGGTCGTGTCTCTTTAGGCTGCAGCATTGAGGAAGTTTGGGAGGGCTTTAGAATTGAAATTCGTCTGTATAAGGATCCCCGTGGCAATACCAGCTTGGATTACGGTGGGCAATGTTCCAAAGCAGTAATTTAAGAAGCTGTCGTATTTACCTTATTGACTATATACACTATCCGCCCCGCAGCGAAGCCAGAGACGTGAGAACAACCTTCTGAGGCCGGCTTTGGTCACTTTCCACAGCGACCTGCTCTCCTCCACCGTCGGTAGGTAAACTTGCGGCACTTTCTTCGATCTCCTCCAGTTCGTCCGATTCTTGTAATGCTTCTACGAGCCTCCTGCGATCCCGGATCCTGCCCAGTCCTTTTAGCGTGTAGTCATCCATCTCGAAGCCATCTTCCTTCAGACCCCTCAGCGCGGAAAGAGCTCCATCGACATCCTGCAATTTCGCGTGTCCGCTGATCAATGTGTTCCACGTTACTAGATTGGGTTTCAACCCCTTGCTACGCATCATGCTCAACACTTTGTTGGCGGCAAGCCTCTGCCCGTGGCGTAAGAAGGCTGCCAAAAGGATGGACCAAGTTTGTACGGTGGGCGTAGCATGCATGACAACGTCACCTCGGTGTGCTGCTGCGGCTGGCATCTTGCTCGGTCGAAGCATATACTGGATGACGGAAGTGCACAGGTGCAAAGTTCGCAGTTGTCGACCGAGGCCCATCAGGTAGGCATTGGCAGCATAATCAGTCGCCGCAAGCAGTGAGATGGTGGGATGGCCATGATTGATGTGGTCGCAGTAGCGGTTGAACAGAGCTTCGCAGGTGAGTCGACCGTCAAACTCCGCAAGGAATGCAATGATCATCATCCCAAGCGGTGGCGGTGGCGGCTGCATCAGGTTTGGCAATGGAGGCTGGTGGTAATGTTCTGGGAGCAGCCCAAGATCCTTGAGTGGCTGGACGTGGAAGGACATTCGGTAGGTTGACAGCATGGTCGTGAAAGGAGTACCACCATCCTCTCTTTTCCGTTCCCAAAGATATATGGCGTGCAGATGATCGGCGGCCATGAACGGACTCTGCGACAAAAGACCCTCCTCTCCGGCCTCGGATAGCATCTGCTCCATGGCAGCAACATCATCTCTTTTCTTGGCGTCGTTGAGAAGTATGGAGTAAGTATACACATCTGGCTTAAGCATCCAAGCCCGCATCGAATCGTAGATGCGCCAGGCCGTAGCCGGGTCACCTGCTTGACAGGCTTCCAGAATGTTGATGTTGCACGATTTGATGTCCCGAGGTGCGGGCGATTTGAGAGTCAAGTGTAGGGCAGCTGGCCGCCAACCAAGCTTCAGGCGTCTCGTGGTGGGCCTGTATGGAATGGGAACTGTCGACGACTGTTGGCGTAGGCTTGTCCATCTCAAGCAGTTGGAACGACGAAGCCAAGCGCCGCTGCGGCGCATGGACTTAGGACGAGGGGCAAGCGACCGAATGATTGGCAAGGAGCTGCATTGGAGGAAGATAGATCGCAACAGTAGACTCGTGCTGTATTTACCCTTGTTCAGAGGTCAACCCTAGTTCGAGTTTGAGCCGTGGTGAAATGGGATGGGTGCGGACGTGCTGTCGGTCTCAGAGCACAAGTCGTATGGTTTCAGGTCGCTCGTTGAGTTTATTAAACCCCAAGTTTGGGCAGCGCCTCCCAATCCAAGAAGGCCTCCATGAATCAAGATTCCTTCATAGGTACCTTAGGTTCGTGAAATGATTTCTGTCGCGAGCGCGCTAAACTATTTGATAAGGCCCGTGCACTTACTGTAGCGCCGCTCATTGGTGGGACATCCTCATGCTCGTTGGAGAACAAAGGGCTCAAGGCTTCAGATTCTAACTTTACGTTTGACAGGACCTGAAAGAATTTTGCCCGTCTCAGAGATAGAAGTATGGCCTCCTCCCACGCTTCCCTCGATGCAGCAGCCACGGAGCGGAAAGCCCGCCTTGCGAAGCTCAAGGGTTTGAAGCGAAAGCATCCAGACTACGAAGATGTCCAAGACAGAGATAGAGTTAACAAATCCGCCGAACTGGACGTCACAAGTACCTATCTATCCGGCCGCAACTACGACCCCACTACCCGTGGTCCCAAGCTCGGGTTCGAGTCGGCACCCATAGAAGACCAAGAGACTCTCGAAGATCGCGCCCAGGAAATTGTGGATGCGACTGCGAAAGAGACCGAGGAAGAGGAAAAGGCGGATAAGCCCATTGATCTGTTCAAGCTACAGCCGAAAAAGCCCAACTGGGATCTGAAGAGGGACCTTCAGCGGAAGATGGATGTGCTCAATGTAAGGACGGAAAACGCCATTGCGAGACTCGTTAGGGAGAGGATTGAAGCGTCCCAAAAGGCCGCAAGACCGAGAACCAATGGGAGAGGGTTGGATGAGGGTTCAGTGGAGGGCGAGGATGTCGGGATGGAGGGAACGACTCTAGTGGAAGGCGTTCACGTTAGAGAACGGGAAGAGGAGGAGGAAGAGAGGAGAGAACGGGAGGATGAGGAGATGTCTGATCGGGACTGATCATCCTAAAAGACAACCTAACACAAGGGCCTGTACGTTTGACATCCCGAAACGCTCACCATTCCTGCATGGGTTGTCTGCTGACTTCTTATGATTTTTGGGTATAATACAGATTTATGATAAACACCAGTAACGCTCGATGTAATTGAACCAACGCTGTGTTACACCACCCATTTTCACCTCTGCTTGAGGACGCCGTTTGGTTCAGGCCTTAGCCTGCTCTATCCTGATTAGGCACGCATGAGACGCTTGGCACACGACTCTTTCACCTTCCCATGTTCATGGCTTGCGTCAATGCTAAACGCTTGCTGAAGGGACTCAAACTCCTCTCCTTGCGTGGTGGTACTGGTGCTGCACCTTGCCTGCCGTTGCGCGGTGGACTGCCTTGAGCTCTAGAACCTCTGCGATACCGGTCGCTATTTTTTAGGTTTCTTCGGTCGTCCTCCGCAGCGGTATCTGCTTTCCGGTTCGTTAGGCTTGCGTTATGTCGGCCCCGCTCCCCTTCACGCATTGCCGGTGTCATGGATCTTCGATCACGGGCTATGCGACTGCGATCCATACTCCGGCTCCTCGTGCATCGATCATAGGGTGTAGCCCCGGCATCGTGGCGCCTACCACGTTCATGGGGACTGATCGCACTGTGCCTCCTACGTGTGTTGCGATCATCATCTCTAGCCTTGGTTGTCTTGCGCCTTCCACTTAAAGACTCGGAACTATACGATGATGAGGGTGATCTAGTCCGTCTTCCTCTTTTGAGGAAGCTCGGTCTGCCATGCGAAGGCAGTGAGGGATGATCTTGCTGGGACGTATAGTAGATGTCTCGGTCTCTAGACCTTGAAGGTCTGGGTGATACTGACCGCGACCGATTTGTTGATATGGTGGAAACGGAGGAATACGACGAGCTCGATCGTGATCGCTTCCTAGGACGATCGATCTCGTCTGGATCAGCACTTCGTTTGCGGCCCCGTTCCTCTTCCCGTTTGGCCAGTTGTTCATCCGCAATTCCCATTCTGAAGAGACGCCAGATCAGCACACTCGTATAGCTTTGGCGAAGACTCAACATACTTGCGAAGCAAAGTATTTGGTATGTCACTTGTCAGCTTAGGTATCAGCTTCGGATTCGCAAGCTGCTGGGTTCTGGAAGGGCGTGAGGCGTATGGTCGGTCTTGTGCGCTCGCTTTGCATTCGTAACTATAGTGCCGTAGAACATTCTCAGCCACGGGCCGGATACTTGGCAAAGTCTTGCAGGCACTTATCTCGTTTCAAACACTTTTGGCAGAGTGTTTGCTGTGTAGCCTTCGACACGGCCCCAAATTGGGGTCCACGAGAGCGGTTCATCGTGTGTTGTCAGCTGCTTCAGCTGATGCGAGTAACATCAAGTCGGCTTGTCATCAACGAGAACGCGCTTAGTCCGAGGGCTGTGAGCGCCGTGAGCACCGTAAATGGACTTGACCGGTTGGTCGAATGTTAGTGTTAACGACGTTTGCCCGGTATTATTTATTTCGCGCGTTGATGCCTGTTCGTCAATCCTACATGTACAAAGTAGCAAGTACCTACAGTACTAGATCGCGGCAGATTTGTAGCCGCAAAGCTTGGCATCATACTAGTACCGAAAGAGTCTGTCATCCATAAGGGACCGTTAAGTGAGGTTAATTCAACTTGTCGTCAAAAGATCAAAAGAGAAGTGGTGGAATCATTGGTAATATTTGTTGAGTGCAGGTGGTCAGTCCAGCATACAATCACCGACCTGTGCGCCACTTTGCCTAGAAGTTGCTGCGCCATTGTAGCTCGTAAGGTGGGCTGTGAAGTCAGTGCATGTTTTGTGAGCCACAACCCTCATCTTCAACATACACTGCAACACCTTCCTGACACCGTAAGTGCCTATATGGCCAGCGCTCACCATGCAAAGACGTCAGTCTTGTGTGCTATCGGTCCTGTGTGAAGAGTTGTTTCCTTGACTAGTTCACTCCAACCCTTTCGCTCGCTCGCGGTTACGTTCTTTTGCGTTCGTTTGGGAGAATTCACGAGAGAATCACAATTCAACGGCTTTTGGACTGCGTCGCAAACGGGTTGGCAGTCCTTCATTAGCGATGGAGTCGGACATTGCACCGAACAAACTCTCCAAGCCCTCCTTTGCAAAGGTGGGTCCACAGCACTTTTATACAGATGCCAAACTCGGGATCTTAGCGCTGACAATGATTCCCACAACCTGCAGATTGCTGCAATGGCAGTTTCTACGACGGAACCAAAATCAACGTCAGCTACTCCACACCATGCCGCTATGGACAGCTCCCATCTCTTTCCGCCAGCAGACACGTCTCCTGCTCGAATACCTGTGCAACCGCCTCCTGCGGTGGAGCATTTAGGAGCAAGGATCGGTAGCACCGGAATCTACCACGTTGACGCAAACGACATGCAGAACCTGAATGAGGCTGTCAGCAATCTCCACGTTGATGATGGTAATAGTTCGCCCGGTAAAGGATTGCCGAAGGGAGCAGAAATCAATGGCTCTCTCAAGGTTGACTTAGCTGTCGAGGACGACCAGACGCACCTGTCGAACTCCTCTACAAAGCCGGCAAGCCTCGATGGTAAGAGCGTTGCTTCCGGTGCAACCTTCGCGCTAGACGAAAAAGAGTCCCTTCGTCCAGACGACAGTGCGAGCGTAAAGGCGGCGGAGGAGGAGGAGTCCTTTTCCGGACCAGCTTCAGGTACACCGAATTCTAGGGTGGGATCTGAAGCTGGTTCACGCGCCTTTCGGGATCAATTTTATGAAATCTCCGAGCGGATGGTGGTTCCTTTGCATCGCGGTGCAGCGAGCAATCGGTTCGGGGTTCCCGGCATCAAAGAGGAGGACTCGCCAAGTGCAGCGCCGTCGAATGTTCCTGTTGTCTCTGATTCCTTGATGTCAACGGACGCGCCTTTTCGAGGCATGGCTACACCGTATGGATTCGCCCAAGAAGGTCCTGACGAAAAAATACTGGAAGCACTGGAGTCGCCCAAAGACCGTCTTTTCCTCCTAAAACTTGAGCAAGACGTTATCTCATTTGTAAGAGATTCGAAGTAAGTCAACTAGCTGTAATCCTTGTTAAGGCAATACTCATGATCAAGTTCAGGGATCCTATTCTCGATTTACCTCCGTGCAATTCATTCTGCAGACTTCTCGCCCACAAGTTGGCAGACTATTATTACTTGACCCATTTCGTTGATAACGCTGTTAGTGCTGTTCGCCTTTATCGAACTCCTTTCTGTAGACTGTAAGTAAGGAGTCCTCTATGCGACATACTTGCTAACGTCAAGCAAGCCCACCGCCGCTGACTTCAATATCCAATCCTCCAACTACCGGTAACACACCACCGCCGAATACTCCGGCCGTCAAAATTATGAGAAGAGCTGGGTTAGGTCCATTCAAACAAAGGATTACTGTAGAGAGGAACACAACAGCTAGCTCGACAGATGCATCTAAAGACCCTTCGGATGTGGGAGGCGATAGCAGCAGCGATGGAGGACGTAACCAAGTTCAGTCGCCGACAGATTCAACGATAGCGAAGGAGAAGACTGCTTTGACCCGAGAAGAACGCGAGGCAAAGTATAAAGAAGCTAGGGAACGTATATTCAAGGGCTTTGAAGAGTCTGATATTGCTGACAGCAATACCGGTCTCGAAGAATTAAAGGAGCCTTCTCGCTCAAGCTCCACCAGCGGGAGGAAGAAGACGAAGCAGCAGAAAAATGCCCAAGACGATGGCTTCGAGGCGAGGTCTCAGTTCAATGCGTATTACCCAACCATGCAATATGTGAGTCCGAACTTTGCCGGTACGGGGCAGGGTACGTCTTTTTACGATCCATACGGGGTATCGTCCACAAATTCGGGCAGTACTCAGACGCCATTCTTGAATGGCGTTGGAGTCCAGCAGCACAACCCCTCCTTTCAGCAGACACCTACCTTTGGACCGCAATTTCAACCTGGACTCCAACAAGGCTATACCACAGGATTTGCTAATCATTATGGTCAGGGATTTGGCCAACCGCCATCCCTAGGGAACAATCAAGTGATCAATAATCATTACAATCAAGTTCCTCCACAGTCGAGTATGGCTTCTCAGCGATCATCAGCAATGTCATCCCCCGGTATCAATAGCTTCGCCCAGCCAGCCCAGTTGCAACCTCAGGCGTCACATTCACAATGGTCGCAGCCATACTATCAAGGTCCATACCAAGGGCAAGTCGCACAGCCACAGTCTTCTTCAAATCAACTGCAGCAGCATCATAACAGCATGCACGCCGCGTCCTCAGTCCCATACCAATACGGGCAGTTGCCAAGTCACCCGGGCCGTCCAAACTACCAGAACCAACACCCTCTTCCTGGAAGCTTCAACAGACAGGCGTTCAATCCAAAGACACAATCATTCATTCCAGGCAGCGGGTGTCCGGGCATATCAACCTTACCTTATGGACCTCAGCCTTACGCTACAACTACCAGCTCTCGCGGACAAGGCCACCAGCATCCTAGCCAAGCTCCTATGAACATGCCACCACATGCGCTTCATAACACTTACCCCACGCACTTCACGATGCCGCTGCCTATAGTCCCGATCAGCAACAAGACTTTTACCAACCAATCATCTACGGGTCAATCACCACAAGCCCAGGGGCAGAGCTCATTGTCCAAATGGGGCACCCCATCACACCTCCCACCAAAACCTCCACCACCGCAAATGCCTAACTACATGGACAGTCAGCGATCACTCCCTCCGAATATCTACGCGACGGCAGCCTCTCAGGCCAATGGCCAGAGTACGCAAAGCATTCAGCATGGTGTGTCGGCCAATGGGAGCAGAAACAATCTGCCAAACCAGAGCACTGGCATAAAGATGGCATGATAATGAAGTAGACGTGCAGAACGTTCATGTGAGGAAGCGATACAGTGCTATTGACCTGTCGTCATCCTGGATTTCTCAGCGACGGCGTTCAAATCAACACCGGGTTCCAGCATCTTCATGATGGGTGCTATGTCTCAATGAAAAGTATGCTACTGGATGTGCATTCACCAGCGGATGCAGCGTACCCACACGCCGGCGGTGTGCGAACATTGAATGGAGTTAGGGACTATCAGTGTAGCCTGGATGCGTCCTTGACCATGATTAGCGTTATGATTTCAGCGTACAAGGCTACCCAAAATAATAGAACCATTGATCGCAGCCAGGCATATGCAACGCTACCACAGTGATACGCCTGACGCTCCGTAACATAATGTAACAGTGGCCGATAGTACTTCTACACCTCACCCCACACTCACAAGAACAGCTCTACCCTCACAACCCCACCCATCCCCTACCCGTCCCTCAACCCTCTCCACATCCCCACAGCCCTAGCCTCCAACCCCTCCCTCACCTCCCCCCAATCGACCCTCTGCACCCACCTCACCGCGCCTTGCACATCCTCGTTCCACGCGTCCTTCACGGTCTCCACCACGCCGGCCTTGGCAAGCACGTATCGCGGCGGCGGCGGCGGTTCGGGTATGGGTTCGACGATCGAGTTCAGGAGCAGCGCTTGTTGTCGCAGCAGCGAGGCTTGCTGGAGGCGGTTTCGCTGGTGGATCGCGAGAGAGAGGTAGAGGAGGGAGGAGGTCAGGGCCGCGCCGCCGAACTATGGAGGGGTTTTAGGAGTCGTTGACAAGGGAGGGAGGGGGAAGGGACGTACGAGGCCGGCGGGGAAGGGCATGTTTTTGGACGGACGAGGTGGGAGGGCGGTGTGTTGTTGATGGTAAAGCTAGGGTGTGGGTTCGGTTCATCCGTTTGTGGAGCGTTTGAATTGACCACAGGCGCAAGTTGAGAGCTGTATGCTGTTCCTGGTAACGTGCACGGATTGAGTGAAGCAAGCCGAGCTTGGTGCGGATCAACGTTCTGCCGAGATTTCGCTCACTTCGCGCTAAGGGTTCAAGCCGCACACAACTTCGCTTCGACGAGAATTCCAGATACGGACTTCTATCGACAGCGACGACCACTACACCGAATCCCATACCGCGATCACTCACATAAATCGGTAAGCCTAATTCCTTCGTCTCAGAAACGTTCACAGAGCGCAACCAACCTGCCACCATCGTCAAAATATTCAACACAACTAACTACTCCTCGTTCACAATAGCAATCATGGGTAAAGGCAAGCCCCGTGGTCTCAACGCAGCGCGCAAACTGCGCAACCATCGACGTGAAGGGCGCTGGGCGGATCTGACGTACAAGAAGCGGCTCCTCGGCACAGCATACAAGTCATCGCCGTTCGGCGGCTCCTCGCACGCCAAGGGCATTGTGCTCGAGAAGGTCGGAGTCGAGGCCAAGCAGCCGAACAGTGCCATCAGGAAGTGCGTTAGGGTGCAGTTGATCAAGAACGGGAAGAAGGTCACGGCTTTCGGTAGGTTGCTCTTTTACATGATTTTGCTTGTAGGATTGGAGAGGTTGGGGGGTGGTTAGGGCAGTGGCAAAGGGAGGGGCATAGGAGGGGATTACGGTTTGAGAGAACATGGGATGAACGCGGGATTGGGGTTTTTTGTTGGTGGGAGAACAAGCTGACTGATGGCTGTGATGGGTTCTAGTGCCGAACGACGGTTGTCTAAACTTCGTGGACGAAAACGACGAGGTGCTCCTGTCGGGATTCGGTCGCAAGGGCAAAGCCAAGGGTGATATTCCTGGTGTACGGTTCAAGGTCGTCAAGGTTTCGGGCGTGGGTCTGTCTGCGTTATGGAAGGAGAAGAAGGAGAAGCCGAGATCATAAGGGTGTGCTTATGGTGATGTGGCGAGACGACGGGGAAGATGTAGACTGCGGGAATGGAATGGCGTGGCTGATTTGGTGTGCGAGATGGCTAGATGGCTAGATAGCTGTCCACATCAAGCCGTTCTCACTTCATGCACATAATCGCATTCCTCTTCTCTAACCTGACAAATTGCTCGACCGACTTAACCCATCTCCATTTCGTGAGGAGAGAAAGATTTGCAGCACGCTCCCTTAGCTGTCCCCATCGCAACGCGGACTCAGCACATGGTCGACCAAAGGGAGTGGAAGCTAATGTTTACTATGAAGTATCCGGGCTGTGGGGTCTGAACCGTTCATAGATTGAGTGATTGCGATATTACACCTGGCCACTCTATCTGCTAAGATGAGTACGTTTCTGATACCATGCTTGGCAGATCATGAAGAATCATTTGGACTGATCGGCTTGGTAGTACGGAAGTAGGTGATAGATTGTCTGACTACCCGCTGTCCACTGACTTGCAGCATGTATTGTTCACACCTTGATCAGTCTGTAGAGAGTCGATGAGCTAGCGGAAGTAAGACCCCCACGAATGGTGATTGGAGACCACAACATAACGTTGTTATATTATAGCTTTCGACTGATCGTTCGAACCCAAATCCCAGCTATAAACATCCCTCGGGTATGATACAGATTCCCCCTTGGCGTACTTCCACTTCCTGCCCTCTCTGGAAGCCTCCACCGGTCAACCACAACGGACACCTCGAAGTGACATGAAGTCCATGAACCTTACGCTATACAAATCTTCCAACACAACAGGCCCCATCACCGCTCACGCTCCTCCCCCACCTTACCCCCCTCCCCCTCCCCCCCTTTCTCCCCCCTCCTAACCTCCCTCTCAAACCTCCCCGCCATCTTCTCCAGCTCCCCCTCGCCCCCATCCCTATACCGCGTAACCTTCAAAATATTCCTCGCCGTCACATCATTAACCTCCCTCCCCTCCACTCGCTGATGCGCCAACGTCCTCGCCGTCATCGCAAAGCGCATATCGCGCGGGCCATCGACGAGCTCGAGGATGGCCGAGGGCGCTTGGTCCTGCTTCAGCGGCTCGATGCGCAGCACGCGCGTGTAACCGCCGGGGCGCGTCAGGTAGCGCTCGCGGATCGTGCTGAAGAGTTTAGGCACGAGTGTGACGGGGTTCTGGATACCGACGACGGCAAGGTGTTAGCTGCCGGGACAGACGGGGGGGCAACGAAGGGAGTTAGGGGAGGGGACGGGAGAGAGGGGGGGAAGACGGACGTAGAAGATCTGGGTTGCGCGGCGACGGCTGGCTTCGGTGTTTTTCTTGCCCATGGTGACGAGCTTCTCGGCGAGGCGTTGGGCTTCTTTGGCTTTGGGCCAGGTGGTGGAGATGGATTCGTGCTCGAAGAGGGAGGTGACGAGGTTGCGGAGGAGGGCTTGGCGGTGCGAGGATGTGCGGCTTAGGTGTCGGTATTTGCGGGCGGCGCCGGCCATTGCGGGGGACGAAGTTGGGCCAAGTAGAAGGGTATGGGATGTTAGCAGGTCATAGGAGTGTTTGCCAGCACGAAACTATGATACAGATTGTGTAATGCCGCGCTTGAGGACGAGTGGTGAGCGTAACGTTAAGTGGTCCCGAGCGAATTGTGCATGTACCAGGATCGCCGGACCGACAATCTTCCGTTCCAGCACCGCTCCCGGGGTCGATCACCACCACACCTACAGTACACTGATGCCGTAATCAATTCTGTGCCTCTCAGGCCCACCAAATCGCCATAGACCTCAACACCATGCCGCCCGCCTCCACAACCAGCAAGTCCGCCCACACACCGACCGCCGAACCCAAACCCACCCGCCAACGTCCCCCCCCACCAACCCTCTTCCAAGCCCCGCCCCAACTATCCCTCCCACCGCTCTCACGCTCTCCCAACGCCTCTCACACCTCCCTCCTACTCCCCTCCGCCAATCCAACAACCACCAACGCCACCGCCAACCCCACCGCCGCCGCAAAACCCCCCTCTCACCGCCCCACGCCATCCAACGCCGACACCGACCCCAACCCCGCCGCCACCGCCACCGCCGACGCCGACGCCGACGCCGACGCCCTCTGGCGCGCAATGCAGCACACCCTCGCCGAAGTCGAACTGACCGCCGCCGCAGCGCGCAACGCGCACATCTTCGGCGCGCAGCACGCCGCGGCGCTGGCGCAGCTGCGGGGGGCGCAGATCGGGCTCGCGCAGGCGTGGGGCCGGGGAAGTGGAGGCGAGGGGGAGGGGATGGACTCTGTCGTCGAGGGTACCGAGACGGGTGTCGATGCGCGGGGCACTACGGAGGGGGCAAAGAAGGACGAAGGGGGTGGGGATGGCGGCAGCAAAGGGACAGGAACAGGGACAGGAACAGGGGAAAAAGGGAGGGCTCGGAGCGGGAGTGTGTTGGCGGAGGAGACGCGGAGCGATCTGCTGCTGGCGCGGAAGAGGCGGGAGGCGAACGATCGGTATTTCGCGCGGGTGAAGGAGAGTGTGGGGGATGTGGTGGAGCGGTTGGAGGCGGTGGCGGGGGCGATGAGGTCGGTGGAGCGGGAGAGTAGGGATGTTTGGAGTAGTGGGGGGGAGTCGAGTGTTGGGATCAGTGCGGGTGCGAGTGCGGGTGGGAGTGCGAGTGCGGGTGCGGGGGGGGATTGATGTGGAGAGGAGAAGCCTGTTCAGGTATGAATTGAGTAGAGGAGGCGCGGGGTGGAATGGTGTTGGGCGTTGGTGTAGTGAATGCTTGGGTCGTTCGGACAGAAGCGCGAGCTGCTTCGCACGCCGGCCTGATGGCTCCCACCTCACGTTTGGAGAGACGAAATGACTTCGGTCACGAGCCCTTCTAGCTCCATGCTCGGTCACTTCTACGCACTAGGCTATGCTGCTTAGGCAGGAGCGTTGGAGCGGGAAAGGAGTTCAGGTCAGTCATGGATGCGGGGTATGCTTTGCATATGTACAGTACAACGCAATGCGGAACAAAAGGAACGTGGGGCCACCTGAAAGTGGGAGAGGACATTTGAGGTAGGACATAGGTCCACTGAGTTGGTCAAGGGGCTCGAGTCGAAAGAAAGCCCAGACTGTGCTCGGACAAGAAAACGAGATACAGCGCTAGTATAACCATGAAGGAGAAACATGTAACCTAGGTTTTAGGAAAGGAAAAAGGGGCGAAATAGGAAGTGTCGCTACGTCTCCCTCTTTGGCGGTTTCAGTTTAGGCGCATTGCTTGGGCAAGACCTGATCGGTCACAGGTTTGTTTCTCGTGGAGACGAGGGTTTGAGAGGCCGGAGAATAAGCGCTCGTATATCGCGAGACGCTGGCGAATAATGTGCCTTTGACCATGGATGCAAATCGAAGGAGAAGAATGACCGTCTTACTCGAGCTTTAACGGGTACCATAGAGTCCTCCGGGGAGAGCGTGATCGAATTCAACTTCACTGGAGGTGGACCTGAGGAATAAGTACCACTCCTTACTGTCCAGCTTCTACGTGCTCCTCGGAGGATGTGTGGCTTCCCCGCCTCCCTCGTACAGGAGTCTGCTCTTCCTTCCGACTTCTTTCGTCAGAGCTGTCTTCGTCACTGTCAGGACTGCCGGGCTGTCCATCACGCAGAGGACCACGGCCCCGCGTCATCTAATATAACTTCAGCAACAGTCTACGTTTCCCACAAAGACGGATATAATCATACCCATGATCTCACACCTCCTATCAAACCCAGACTGTAGCCGGTAGCAAAATCAGAACTGGCACGTCCACCTGGACTGTCGGGTCTAGGAATCTCCAAGTGGCTTAGATGGGTCAGAGCAGCCGAAGAGCCTCCGTTGCCCTTGGCGGCTGAGGCAGCGTCAAGCCCACCCTCGCCTCTACTCATTCCCCTGGCCGGACTGACCGGCCGGCTACTTTGCCAATACTGTCGAAGCTCTTTGCTGAGTTCCTGGCCGGTAGTGCTCCAGTTGTTGCGGATGCTCTCGCGCAGCTCTGTAACATGGCGTTTGAGGTCAAGCTCGTTCTTCTTGAGCCAAGAGACATTCAGTTCTTGACGAGAAGTACCGCGCTTGAATTGGCGGGCAATGTATTTCTCATAGTCGCGAACGATCCTGTAGGAGTCAATATCAACTGCAATCGCCTTGACTCATTACAAGGGTCTCAGGTAAACATACTTGGTAATAATACCTGTCGTGCTTACACCCTCCGTCCTCTGGGTCACCAAGAACTTTCCTTGCTCCTTGATGGGTTTGTAGATGTCATCTCCCTCATCAGCACCATAGGGAAGATCATCGTGAGCGACGTAGTCAATCTTGTGCTCCTCCAAAAACTCGGGAGTAACGATCCAAGGACAGCCAGGAATGACTTCATCAACCCACTTGCAATGTCGGACCGTTTCAGCACGCTCGGCACCCGACAGAACGGTAAGCCCTTTGCGCTTGTGTGTCTCGGAATCACCAGTAACACCCACGAGGAGGTACGTGTCCGGAAAGGCATTCTTGGCTTGTTCAAGTTGCCGCATATGCCTGCTCAATACGTAAGCTCCGAACACGGATCTGTCTACGGAACAAGGCACCTACCCCAAGTGAAACAAGTCAAAAACCCCGTCTGCGTATACTCTTACCGCCCGGCCCTTGGGCGGTGGGTTGGTATGGTACCCAACGGGATCTTGTAACCCAGCTTTCGAAGGCGGCGGCATTGCCTTGGCGGCCTGGTCAGGTCCATCTTCCTGGCCCTTGCCCGACAAGCTCCTGCCCTTACGCCTCGATCGGTTCTCGATATCCTCGCTCGGCTCGGTGGTGTCTGACGGTTCACCCGGATCAGCGTTCGCAATCGTGGGGGTCGTGTTGCCATTATTGGAAGCAGCCTCGGCATTGGCGCTGGAACGCGTCCGTGGCCGTTTCTGCGGCGGGTTGGTCGAGTCTGTTTGGCCGGTGGGTTTCTTGTGCTTGTGACTCGATGTCAGGACTGGCACGGCCGAATCCTCAGCGTCCTCTCCCGACGCGTCCCGGGAAGATGGTTGAAGTAGATCCGCGGTGGAGGACTTCTTGATCGTCGTCGGTAGAGTTGTGGTGCGCTTGCGTTTGGTCGAGCCGGCAGATGAAGGGGATGACATGGCGACTAACGGAGTACAGAATCTTGGATTCAATTGGGGAGTATACGAAGTCGAACTGGAGACTCAGGTAGGAATTGGCGGGACTCGGTGACCTTGCCAAAACCTGCTTAGCTCAGGTACAGGGACGTCACCGGTCGACGCTTGATGAGGTGGGAGATATAATTGCAGCGGTTGAAAGGGTCAAAACGATGAGATTGAAGTATGTTCTAAGGGCTTGATCAATAACAACCAAATGTGTCGGGTTGAGGAGAATTACGTAGGGAGCTTCGGTCAAGCTTGTGAAAGTACGGAGTACTCAAAGGGACTTGGCACAGAAGACCAAATCAAGCTTACAGTCCTGATCTTCCAACCAATCAAATCAATAGAACTTCTTGAGTTACAGAGCAAAGTGCCAGGAAAAGTGACGGCATTATTCTTCCAAGCTGTACAGAGCACTCTGTAGACGTTTTGCAACCACTACTAGGGACCTTCATATCTCCATCTCCATAACCTCCTGTATCTAGAAATAGCCTAAAGGCATCCTAACCCACAAACCCCTTCAAAGCAATACCCTCGTCCTACTACTCGATCCGATCGAATCCAAATCAAGACCGCCCTCGATTTAAACTACTCCGTCGAAGAGATATGAGGACCAGCAGCTTAGCCTGATCAACTTTAGGATATGACCTGTGATTCTGGGGGTAATTTTCTTGAATAAACTTATGTTCTCGTCGATCCCAAAGGGTCTCAATTGGATTGGAGTCCTGTTATTTTCTGCTTTGCACAACGTGCAGGTGACGCTCCTGCAGCCTGAACAAGTAGCTTGCTCATCAGCAATGTCTTCCGAACCTGATGAAGGCTGAGCGGATAGGATTAGAGCATTTAGCTCGATCTGGCGAGTCAAATTCAATCTTCTTCAGCTCGTGTGGTTTTATAAGTGCTGCGGTGAGGAATATCCGTACCTCCCCTGTGGTGATCGGCTGGTGACAGCAGCGGGGAGTGGGCGGGAAGAAGAGCGAGTCGTCAGTCAAATTAGCGTGAAAGAAATCTTGCAAACAGTCTCGGTACAAGGCTGGAGCAGTCGACATCTTGTGGCCGCCCCAGTCTGACGACTCCGGTGCGCCGGATTCGTCATGAGAAGCTTTCGCGATGAACTCGGAGTCAGGCTCGTCAGCAGGGATTTGTACGCACAGAGCCGAAAGCTTGGCAATCAACTCTTCAGCCATTCCTTCAGAGGTGATTGTCCCATGGCGGAATGGAGTTTGGAGCTGTCACGCCACCAAGTCTACATGCCGTCTCATGGTCGCTCGCTGGCGGTCTGCTTTTGGGAGACCCACGTTACGTTCTGAGAAGATCTCCATCCGTCTGGCAGGCGCGGGCGATGCTTCTTGTCATCTGCCGATCAGCAAGAATGGAAGCATCGCGCTGCAAATGCTCTCGATACAGATGTATTGGCGAGCTGCGAGTCTGACGGCTCCCTTCTTGTCCTTTGCCCTTGCCCTCGCGCACTTCGGAGAAGTTCCTGACTGTCTCACCGAGCATGAAGCAGATTCCAGGTGGGATACTCTTGCCTGGACGCCGCATCGCTGATTTCGAGCCATGTAGCGAGAGTCGTACTCTCCCCACTAGGAAGCTGCTTCAGCGGGTCATGGAGGATCAGCCAGAGTCAGCTTCATGACTCTTTGGCTACCTTGTTCGATGCGTAGGTCACCGTCAATGCTGGACACGTAGTGGATAGATCATTTTGATCCGCAAGGAAAGCCTCAACATTATTTATCGTGTACAGGTCAGGTACCTGAACATTGACAAGTAGTAAAGAAATACCCTTAGTGAAACTGACAGTGCCTAAGGTATTGGAGGGAGGTTAATGCGACATTCGAGAGTGAAATGCACCGACTTACCTTACTTATATGCCATTTCTCTAATTCTGACACTTTTCAGATAAAATCGTCAGCAAGGCAATGTACTTTATTCTATTGAAGAGGACTTACTTGCGTGGTCAAAGGCTGCCGGAGAAGGGCATACTCATGGGCTGCACTCCAGTACTCGGTCTCTACCATGAAATATAAGTCTACCCCTGAGTGTTGGAGTACAGTGTCATCATTATACAGTCGGGATTTTTATGGTCAAACAGATTCCCCGATCTCTAACCCACTGAAGCCTCCTCCTACATGACAGTCGTTACACAGCTTGGCCGAGGTGTGAGGGGTTTATGGTGGCGGAAAAGCGAAAAGACTTCGTTGATGCTGCCCGTTATAAGACGTATATATAGGTAGGCAGGCAACCTCTTCTACCTCAACATTCCTGTCGGGCAAACTAAAGCCTCCAACTTCAAACATGGCTACTTCCATTGGACTCGATATGACGCTCAAGCAGCTCTACGATTGGGACCCGGCGAGCCATGGCGAAGTCTATCTTGCCTATGTCGTCCCAACAGCCCAAGTGCAGATGAGCAGCGGCATTCCCATTTCCACAAAGTATGCCTACCAAGACCCCCTCTCACGCAAGGACAACGACCTGCAGGCTCGGATATTCGCTCAAGTCGTGCCGCAGCACTTCGGCATGATTGCCGGCAAGATGAACCTCATCATGTTCGACCTGGACGCCGAGCACGGCCAGGGCTTCGACCCGCAACCTCGAATCGACACTGCGGAAGTGATGGACCAGTATGCCGAGCATCAGCGTCCTTTGACGACCTATGTCCAGAAAGCCTCGGACATTGTGCTCCCTCCGAAGGCCGTACTCGCTGTATCGTGCCCCATGGACTGCCTCGAACACCTTCCGGCAGCGGTCCCGCCCGAAGCGCACTACCGAGCGCTCTCGAAGCGAGAGCTGGCCTTTTCCGGCCTGCCAACACCGCATTCGATTGTCGTGGACACGGTTCTGGATGTAGACCAAGTTCGGGACTCAAGCCTTCGAGCCATTGAAGTGACACGCATGTTGCACTTCGTTGAGGGAAAAGCTCCGCAGTATGTCGTCAAGCTCCCCCTGGCTTCCGCTGGGCAAGGCACCTTTCTTATACGCAACGAAGCCGACCGCTTCGAGGCCCTGGCTGTCCTCCGCCCGGAAGTCGATCGCATGCTGCTTCAACTCAATCAAACGAACGAACATTTGAACCCTGCGAGCTTCGTCATCCAAGAAATGGTCGCCGGCTCGGCCATGGCCGTATCTCTCTTCCTGACCAAGTCGGGGGAGCTTATTGTGACGTCGTGCTGTGACCAATTCGTCGACCCCAGTGGCCGTTGGGGCGGCGGGCATATCGACTACCCCCAGCAGTCCCGTCTCAAAGCCGAGTACCTGCCAGTAGCAAACACTCTCGCGACCTACATGCACAGCCTTGGGTATTATGGCCCGCTCGGTGCCGACATCATGACCGACTCGGACGGCAAGCATCTAATCATCGATCTCAACACGCGCGTGACAGGTTCGCAACCCCTGGGCTTTCTGAAAGGCTACTTTAGTGCCAAGCGCGGCTTCCACAACGCCGCCGTCTTCTTCCCTTTATTGCTGGACGTTACTCTGAAGGAGTTCAAGCACAGGTTTCGTAAAGAGTGTGAGCAAGGCAGGATTGTCGTAGCGGGCTGGTGCCACGCACGAGGTGGGAAGAGTAGTGTGACTGCTATTATTATTGCCGGGGAAGATCAGGCGCGCTTGGGTGCGCTCGCTGAGCGAGTCAAGGCATTGAAGACGCAAGGATATTAAGATAACTGAGACATTCTTGCAAAGACACCTGATCCATTCTTTTGATTCGCCTCCTACAGTTCCCGGTAACGAATATTAGCCATAAAAGCGTGGCGTCTTGCATTTCTCTCTTACCCATCTTATTGTTGAAGCAGGAACCAGGTGCCGAGTATCACCTGATATGGCTCGAGATACACAAACGGCATGATATGTGGTGGCATACTCCATATTGAGGCCGAAAACCAGGTATCGTGAAGTTTGGGTGCAGGCAAGATAGCCTACCCAAGAAGTTTGTCTAGTATTTGTCGTTGTCATCAGGAACTGCGCCTGCTTGCCGTTTCGTGATGAACGTAGACCATGAGCAGAGCGCCCCCGAGCATACAGCAGGCAACAAACATCTGGCTCTTCCAGAACGTTCCCGACGCAATATCGTCTAGCGCAGACGTGACCGGGAAGCCAACCAGCGTCCCGAGCGCTGCAGCGGCCGAGGATATTCCCATACGCGTACCAACAAGGTCCTTATCCGGGGAGAGCTGAGGGACGATGATTGGATATATCACGGCGAGAGGCCCCATAAATAGGGCGATAAGGACCGCCCACACGATGGTCGCGGCGACGGACTTGACTCCTGCCCAACCGAAGAGCAAAGTACTGGATGCCAGCGCAAAGCCACACATCGTACGGGCTGGGCCGAATTGCTTGGATAGGGGAACGGCCAAGTACCGGCCCGGGATGGTTGACGCGTTACAAATCACTAGAACATTGAATGCAAGGTTCGAGCTAGCGTCGGCTTTGAACTGCGCAAAGGTCGGAAGGAGAAAGAAAGGGACCCAGTATGCGATCCACATCAGAAAAAGTGCGAGGGAGAAAGCCATGAAGGCGGGGTCTCGGAAAGCGGTGGGATCCAGTAACGAACGGACCTTGTGCGCAGTATTGCGCTTCGCCTGTGGCAAGATGATGGCCATAGCCACGAGCAGTTCGACGAGCGTGACGAAGCCGAGAACGCGGGTTGCCCATGGGAAGCCGATCTTGGGCTGGAGCTGGGAGAAGATGATAGGGTAGATTATGCCGCCTATGCCGCGTTAACGACACATACAGTTCAAGGGTGGAGAGACATCTCGATGGCGGTCTGGGGGAGAGGAGGGGGAGGGAGGGGAAGATGGATCAACTGCGGTGCCAGAGGTAGCAACAAAGACAGCCAAGGCGCGACGTCTCTCAAACCTCGAAGCAACCAGGCTGATACTGGGCACGTAGAGCATGGCACTTCCGATGCCAACGCAGACTCCCTGGGCCAACAGTACTTGATAATACTCGCTGGCCAAACTCAGCATCATGACTCCTAGGACGGTGACGATGGTGCCGGTAATCAACAGCTCTCGAATATAGCCACGATCGAATATCGAACCTGTCACAACGCCTCCCACTGTATATCAGTGCCTCTGTTAGCATTGTGCATCAATCGTCTTTGCTCCTTCTTGATTCGGGACATTCTGGAACGATCAAGGAGCTGCACGTACAAATCAGTAGCACGCCTTGTAGGGTACCGACCCACGCAATGGAAGTCGACGGCGTGTCACGCAGAAAATTGGTCTCATAGTACTTTTGGTACGAGCCATAGGCGCTCAGAAGGCCCCTAGGAAAGACAATGTTTAGTGTATATGAAATCATCGTCATCCTACGAGCTCACAGAGATCGACGTACCAGGTAGCCGTGTAGACAAAAAAGGCGCCCAACGCCTGCAGCCATGCACCTGAACCTTCACGTAGCTCTCCATCAGCCATTTTCTTGCTTTCTACATCACTGCGAGGGCTGGCAGGGAGCTCTTCAAGCTTCATGTGTAGCGCTGGTGGTGATGGCCGTGTCTATGCCCATGGTCGAAGCAAGCATCCGCATCCAATGCTCGGATACGAATGGTGCCGACGAACAGAGCCCTTCTACCAGTTCGGAGATACAGTAAAAGGAGAGGGAGATGTAGTGGACCTGCGTCCGTACTGTAGGTAACTTAGCCACGGGAACTGTACTGCATTCCGACATAGTACTGCAGGCTACCGCGGGCTACTGCGGGCTCCCACTCTGCTTTGGGCGCCGGAACGCCACAGACACCCCCCTTTTGGACTGGGGCTTGTGTCGCTGGCGGGACCCAAGCCGCAATTGGATTTTGCAGTTGATGCGGTATAAAGTTATGGTCCAAGACTTCGCTGCATCCAGGCGACTGCATAGAAGACTCTAATAGTCGACGCCGACCAAAGAAGATCTACATAATTATTGCATATAGAAAGTAGGTAGCTACGGTAGTATCTACCTCACTGTCCTTGTTGCTGCCTTTACTGCCCTTGCTGTTCTGTTCCCATTGCTGCGCTTGTTGCTGTTCTTATTGCTGTCCTTGTGAGGCCCCGGAAGTTATTCATTTGAGTCTCTTTTGGTTGGCGTGACTATCGGAGTCTTTGGTGCAGTCGCATGGACCAGCGAAGTGTTTTACCCATAAAGTTATCGCTTTCTTGTGAAATTGTGAAGATGTACACACGCGGCTGAGCTTCTTCCAGATCCGCTCGTGCTCAAGCTGACGATCTGGCCCAGCTAATGTACGTCTCCTGCATTCTCCTGCAGGAGAAGGTGTCATACGTTCAGATTCATCCTAATTTGACTGCTCAGCTCACACTGCCCTGGAGCTCTGTGGCAAGCTTCGAGGTCGACGATGAAATATAATGGAGAGTAGCCTTCATCTCTTTAATTAACTCTGACAACTGATTGATTGGGTTTTTATTGATTATTGATACCTAATCCTGAAGGAGGTCTTTGACCACCTGACTTGTTTGAGTGCTGTTCGAATTGACCTGTGGGTCTCACATATAAGTTCAAACTAATGATCTACATATGTTTTGGGTACTGGAGATGGACATGGCGCCGCCGACAGAGCTGAAAAAGATGGCTTCAGAGTCGATGCGCATACACTATCACTGGATGTAAATCGAATCAGGTATGAGCACATTGTATTCTAGCCGTACCTTGACTAAGAATGAACATCAGTCATTGTCCCGTTCGAGACCGATCAGCGTCTTTGGTATGCTCTAGCCATATCACTCAGTACTGGAGTCTCACCTGGTGTATATAAACTCGGTCTTCACCCCGACTTCTACTCAGCTCATCATCAGCACCACCTTCTTCTTCAACATCTCCGAATATCCCCCTTGTTCTCCAGACTCAGACCCCGTCACGTCCAACAAAAGGCAACTTCATCCACCTCTCAAGATGCAATTTCACCAAGATCATCGCAGCCGTCGCATCTGCTGCAGTGTTCACCTCTGTTGCAAGCGCCCGCATGACTGCACCGGAGATTGTCTCGAATATCAACATCATCACGGGCATGTCGCAGAGTTTACAGGCTCCAGCATCGTCCATCAACACACTCAGTGGCCCTCTGTTCCTCATTGGCCAAGGGCCTTTCCCGGTAGGCAGACCCCTTGTCTCGTCCGCACTCTTCACTTTACTGAACTTGGCTTAGCAAGTCGTCGCCGGCTTCAGCCAAATCGTCCAGACCGTCTCCGCTGATATTCAAGCGATGTATGTAAGTTAGCCGAAAGCAGCCCTGTCTTCCTGAAGATTTCCACCAGCTGACGTGGGACTCTCAGGATACTCGACCCTTCTCGGTGAAATCAGATGAACAATCCATTCTCGAGGCCTTTACCACCGTAAGTCGACAGCGCCCATGCCAACAACGTTCCTTATTTCCTGGCTGACCGATTCCGCATAGTTTGTAGAAGTCCATCAGGAACTGCTCAACATCTTGATCGGCAAGGCAGGACTTCTGAACGATATTCCCTTCATCGGCCCTCCAGTAGCGAATGTTTTGAGAAGCATTGAAGCAGTAGTTGACGTGAGTGACTCCACTTCCGTCTCTGATTTCCAGTTTTAAGAGTATCTGCTAACACGAATCATCCAGACACTTGCATTCAACCTGATTGATTTGGTTCCGGATGTTGCCTCTCCTATGGCTGAGCAACATAGTTCGTTGCAAGCCACGATTACGAAAGCAATCGATGCATACACTCCAGCTGTCTAATTGGGAAAACATGCGAAGGAGGACGAGGGAGTGGGATTGCATTGCCTATTGGCTGCGATGGGAAGGAGGATGGACGAGGGAATGTTGTTGCATTTGCCTCTAGGATGCGATTCCTGTTGTTCTGATTCTAATCTTTCTTGGTTGCGCCGAATTCGAGAAGACTTTCAGCTTTGATATAATAAACTAATTCGTGTCAGTCTCAGTCCTCGCCATATTTGCATGGCGTCTTCAAGATACATTAGCCCCCGTGACTACTCGCCGCTTCGCTCATCCCTCACTTCTCCACTGACGATCAGAAGACTCTAGGCTGGACACCACATCTGGCGTCCGTGGTGCGAATGTTGTCTTTGCAAGGCTGGGAAGTTATGGGTGCATTATGCCTTGCGCAGCACCTCGGTCATTCCGAGCAAATCTTACAAAGTAGCTCTCTGCAGACTACACCGCCATGTTACTCGGACTTGGCCGGTCCGATCAAAATGTCGATCAAATGCCCTTGTTACACCTATCATCCGGAACAGGAGCACACGGCTCTTGAGTGCTTTGTCTTGCAAGCCCGGCGATTTTAAGGTGAGAGCATCCTCTGGAGAGGCTAGGAACTCGTACGATCCATTCGAGTTTTTCCAAGAGAACGCTCTTGCGATAGGATCAAGAAGCTCGTAGGACAGAAGCTCTGAATAAGCCACCTGCTCCCTACAAGGGTATATTCTCTTAACTTAAAGCAGCTGCACATCTCGACCCCAAAGGATCGACAGCTGAAGCGAGCTCGGATTTCTGGTCGATTGGTGCGTGTCGATGCCGAGGAGTGTTTTGGGACGTCGGAGATGGTGGTTCGGGTTTTGAGGAGAGTGTATTATACAAGTAGGGTAGTGATGGATTCAAAGAGCAGCGTCATGGAAGCTAATCGCATCCAACGAACTCATATCGTGCTATCATAATGCCATCCGGAAAATAGTATCATGCGCAATGGGGATAGCTTATTGCTAACGCTTCATGATGATGCTACAAGTACCAGGCTGGAGACTCCCCGCTCGATGTGCTGCCACGACTACCTAATCACCGCGCTTCCATTCCATCAATCCCTCAGCTCATGATACCGACAAACAACAACCACCCGGGTGCCCCAGAGCTGAGAAAGAAAGTTGAATTGTCATGGGAAGCACGCCGACCAGCTTTCTCTGACGGAAGCAGTGTCCAACTCGATAGCTAAAGGGTCGTAAACATGGGCAGGCTTAGGGTTCACAGTTACACAAAGCCCCCCCACCCATCTCCATTCGTATCTCATGAACCATTGCCAAACTCATGAATGCAGACGCGACACACACGCCTCCAAACGGATCCTCTTATTTGTCGTGGGGCGGATTCTCCAGCTTCGTGGGTAAGGCGGTCTGGGACGTATGGTTTAGATAGGATTGCGGGGACTTTGTCTTTTCCACGTCGGGTGAATCTGCAGTCGAAGAGGCCTCGACGGACCCAGGGGCCGGCGTACCCTCACGCTCACTTCTTGTATCTCTCGTGTCATCGTTTGCGTTAGCGTGACTCCTGTTTACTTGGCTGTCGAGGTCCTTGTCTTCTTCGCTGTGATCGAACATCTCGGTGTCGTCGGAGTCGGTAAGCAGCTCGGTGCCATCTCCGAGCAGGATGATTTTGCCCGCCCGATTGCCCAAGCCTCTTGTTCGCTGATCGAGGTCGAGGTCGTAGTCGTCGCCGCTCTCATCGTACGGCTGACGAGCACCGGGACCTCGGAACTCAGCTAGAACAAGAGGGTATCAGCTGGATTTGCTAGGCTCTGGATGTAGAGCTAGACTTGCCATACTCCGGCGGAGCACATGGGCCATCGCCATTCGCCACCCTACTTGCGATTGTCTTGTACCAATCGTCCTTGGTCTTCCCTCGCAGCAGGGCGATAATGATCATGGTCATGTTGTCGCATCCGACGCCGCCAGTCTCGCTGTTCGAAGCCAAGCAGTTGTCCATCATGTTTTCACATATTGCGTGAAGCTCTTGCTTTGCAGCAATACCACGTCTTACAAACTCGACCACGGCTTGTGAGGATTGGCAGTCCCAGATGCCTATCATAATGTATTAGGTCACGAACTTACGGAACGGATGATGTGAGTCATGTGAGATACATACCATCGCATGCAATGACGAGGAACTCATCGTCATCGGTAATCTCATGAGTGATCACATCAGGGAACGCTGTTACGATTTGCTGTTCTGGGGACAGGTCGGCGCTTTTCTTGAATTCGAAATCGCCAATCGCTCGAGAGAGAGCGAGATTGCCGTTGACTCTGCCAAAATCGACGAAGCCCCCTGCGGCGCATATTCTGGCTTTTTCACCTGAGGTGGAATCAGTATCAACGAGACAAGGGAAGTCGGAAGATGAGCCACATACCCTCATTTTGCGGTTTATGGTCAAAGGACAAAGGTTTCGCTCTGCCCTTGACGCCAAGCACCGACCGCGAATCCCCAGCATTAGCCTTCACCAGGTCAGTAAAAGTGGCCTTGCTGGGCTGCTGCGAGTCTTGCTCACCACGTATATCTTCGCCTTGGAGATGATGGCGACCGAAGCAGTACAGCCGGATACTTCATCCTCATACTTCGGGTCTGGATAGGTCATCAGGTATGCAGTTGCAATTTCAAGACAAACCATCCCGTACCATTTAAAATCGCACGGTCTGCCGCCAAGAACCCGTCTCTCAACGCTTGTTCGAGATCCCCCTTCTTAAACGCTTCTTGTTTTGCAATGATCTTGTGTATATTCCCTCCGGCGTATAAAGCTACCCTATCTCCCCCATGACCGTCATATACACCAAAGAAACTGAGCCGGTCATCTACGGACGCAGCTTTATGCTCTTTTCCATCGTCCGTCGTCTGAAGGTCTAGCACTGCGGCGTGTGCGTCCTCCATGGTGATGCGCCACCCCTGCATAGCGGAGACCCCGAACATGACACGGTCATCCTGACCTCTATCCGACGTCTAGAAAGGCTAAGAGTTAGCCATCTGCTCTGACTCAAACGTCCGAGGAAGCATCAGGCAATCATCAGCCACCCCTCTGCCTCCCATGACCGTGCGTGGACCATGAGCAATGCCTGGCCGTGGGCCTACATCGCCAGCGCACGCTCTCGGCTCATAACGCGGGGACCACATACCTTCTCCGTCACCGGTTCCGAGAGTGTCTGACCCATGTTGAACTGCACTACAGGCAGACCTCAGAAAAATCCTCCCCGCTTATATCATACGCAGCACAAGTGCGCGGCAGAGTGCAAGGATTCTCCTCCGGTGTTGCTTAGTGGGGCCAGGAAAAGTGAAGTAATGAAAATGATTTAATTGCGAGAGGAAGCGAGTACTCTGTAAGGAATGCTTCTCTAAAAAGACAGGTAAGTATGGAGAAACCTGGTCTAGACGGCAGGCGCGGGTCCAAATGGGTCTTCTGTCGCGTGAGGCAGTGGGATTTCCGACGGAATCTGATGACGATGGAAAGAGTCTGCTTTGCCAGATTTGGCCTCTACTGCCTACCGTAACATACCTTGGTACGGTACAATAATGCTGCTGTTAAAGGTAAGGTAACTTAGGTAAGGACAAAGTAAAGAATAGTGTACGCGAAGGACGCTAAGCGCAATCGGGAAGATCTGTGATGGTGGGGCTTTGTTACCCAGATCCAATTCAGGGTAATGGAGATCTCTGCATCTTCTAGCTGTGAATGGATTAACTACCATAGGACGACCCTGCAGTGCTGTATACTGTACTCACATATGGTAGCAGCACAATGGTAAACGATAACGATAAGTTAAAAGGCTGTGTTGTTGAACTCGACCAGCCATGTCCGTTTGCGGTACCGTATTTACAAAGTGACTTCAGGTTTTGTCAACCATGCAACCCCACGTCACAACCAAACTCAGTTTCGCAGGGCACAGGTTACCTTACCTTAGTCAGTGACAAGAGTGCATGGCCTCATGTAAACCCTAAGTTAACCATCATTGTGCTGTACAAAAGGATGTTTGGATCTGCCGACATCGTTCCCAACATCGACGGTGTGGTATATAGCATTTGTTAACAAAGGGGAAGTCATTCAGCAACCTCTAGATCCCTAAACCAAGTCATGAACCCAACGCCAGCACACCACTCAACTCCCCTTCATGGGCCCGAAACTCTCCCACTTCCGTACCCTACACGCTCGCCATAACCGCAAGCACCTCGCAACAACCCCCGCAAATCGAGACGATTCCCAATAAAATCAATCCCCACCACAACCAAGCCATAGACACGTCCCTCGAACACATGAGCGCCAGACCCGTCACAGCAGACGTGGAAGCGGCGATGACGCCAACGAGGATGCCGAGATCAGCGAACAAGTCTGGTTTACGGCGGGTGGAGGATGCGAGGCTGGCAGCGATGAGGAGCGTGGTCAAGGAGAACACGAAGGAGGCGATCGAAAGACGGAGGAGGAGTCTGTCGCGGGTTTGCACGGGTTGGGATTGAGAGTCGGTCAAGGTAGGGAAGGTGGAGTAAGTGGCGTGGGTGTGTGGTGCGGATAAGGCGTCGTCGTCGTCGATAGGTGAGGAAACGATTTCTGGGTCGGAAGCGGCATCTTTGGATATGAGAGGACTGCGAGCGTTGTGTGTGGTACTTGGAGGAGGTCGTAGATGCTGTTTGATCTTCTGGATCGAGAGGGTCAGGGTGGAGTTGATGAAGTTGGCTAGTCTTGATATCCCTGCCGCTCCAGGCAAGGTTTTTGAGGTGTGCGGGTCGACGAAGATCGTATAAGCTTCAGGATCAGAAGCTTGATCGCCATCATCAAATTCGTTCCAATAGCCACGACGCTGCGAGCGAGACGGATGTTTTATCTGTCTTCGTAGTTGGTCTCGCTGTTGACGCGCCTTGTTCGTGGGAGCCCTAAGCGGTGAGGACTCTAGCATATCTGTCACGGATGTTGATGGAGTATCTCCGGCTGGAGAGGAGACGCCATTGCTTGTTCGACCGTACCCTGTAGACTTTGTGGAGGCTGATGTGTGTTCGGTGCTCGTGAAGTCGGGAAAGGAACGTTGGGTGAGCTGTCGCAGTCGAGGCAGCACTGTCGGTGCTGGAACTTTCCTGATATCTTTGCCGAGCATTGTAAACTTTAATCCTGCTGGTCAGAATCTAAGAAGTGAAAGGGTGGAGTGCAGCGTACCCAGGAAGGAGGAGGCGTAAAGATCGATTTGTAAAGGACTGCGACAGCATGTGTCCCAAGAGAAAACCCTTCAACCCGTTCAACCTGGCAAATAGAGTCAATGATCTTCGACTTACTGGCTTTACTGATATGAGCGGCTCACCAGATGACTGTTGTCCAAGGCTTGTGCCAAATCGTCTCCCTTAGTTTCTTCCCACCGAAGTTCGAGCACAGCATAGGGAAATCGGACGGCTTCTGTGCGTTCGTCGCCACAAGTGTTTGGCGGAGTGAAATCAGCGGATATACCAAGCTGTCTGCTGCCTCTTCTTTTCATCGTGATTGCTCTATCTAAAGTGGCCCAGAAGCCGTGCGTAGTATTGTTCCCAACTCCAATCAATCTTGTGCGACGGGATTGGACGTCGACCAAGGGCCGCACATCTGGATGTTGAGCGAACCATTCGCGGATACTTTCCAGGTCTTGTCCAGAGCACAATCCCTGCTTCGAAGTCCCATTTTTCACCTCTTTAAAAGGTTCATGGGATAAGAATCCCGACACGCAAGGGTCGAGTAGGTTCTCCAAGTACTTCATCTTCGTTTTTGCCCTTCGAAATAGCGGATCCATGCTTTCAACTTCTGGGTCAGTACATCCTATAGACACACGCACAAAGGCGATCGCTGCACCACTAGCACAGTATCGAATGCTTGCCGGCGCGTTTTGCAGACTCTTTTCACTCATAACCAGTCCACTCTCCCTCTCCGTGAAACAATCTATATTACCTAGAACAATGTGGCCGACATCGTCCTCGGTCCGACTGGAGCGAGGATTTTCATGGCTACTTTCAGACGTCTCGCCGAATTGACCAAAGCTTGTGGGACACTCCGAGGAATTCGAAGGCTTTCTCCGAGATTGTAAACGCATGTGTTGGAGTAAAAACACCTGCAGCTCGACGAGATTATCCGGATGTACCCAGTAGGCTGCGGTTCCGGCTGATTTGCCAAGAGGAACTGTTGCCAGAGCAGCGTCGAGGTCGAGACCGGTCCCCAGCTCGGCAGCGTCGTGAAGCTGAGCAACACTTGAAGAGAATTTGACCGGCGTTTCGTGTGCTTCTCTCGTATCATCACGTTTGGGAACATCAATTCGCGCGGGTGTAGGTGTTGCCATTGTAGCAACATGTTCCTTGCTCTCACCGGCTATCTTCCGGAGGCCTTCGGGGGTGAATGGTGCCCTGACAGATGCCAAGGCATCGGTCCATGCCGTCAGTGAAGACTCGAAAGTCTGATGTGAGAAACTTGACGGTCGACCAAGTATCTCCCTCTCGACTCTTTGGCCGAGTGTTTGCGATCCAGTCCATCTCGTATACTTCTTGAGCAATTTCTGGAAAGCTAGCCGCTGTGCTCCGACAAAACGCGATAAGGACTGAATCTCGTCGCCAGCTCTGGTAATCATTGTTACTCAAACCGCTGTCTCTCCTCCATTGAACGAGATTGACCTACCTCAGTATTGCTTCTTCGACTTTCGAATATCTCCCCAGCCTCCGAACCGAGATCCGCGACTGCTCACCACAAGGGTTATGCCGCTTAAGCTGAGAAATCTGCTGATGGAGATGATCTAAACCACCAAGAAGTCAGCGAGGTGCTCAGAGCGATTCCAGTAATCCAAAGCGAACCCAGTCTTCTCTTGATCTCTCCGGACTTGCTCTGCACGAACAAGTCAACTCGCTGATGCTGTTTCAACAGTTCCACATAGAGCTCATCCTCCAACTTCTTCAATGCATCTGTCTTGTTCTCTCCCCCGGGTACGGGGATAGCTTGGGCTTCAGCGTCCGTTGTACGGGCCTTGATCAAGTGCTTGATCTCGTTATAATCGACGTTATCTGCCAGTTAAGGTAAGTGAGGGCTCCGGTAAGGAATGAGACCCGCACCAACTTACAGGCAGCCCATTCTGGGATCGACCGCTGGGAAAGAGTGTTTCCATATTTCATCTCAACGTTGCGTGAACGTATGGACTGCTTTTGGGGTCAATTGGCAGTACTCGTCGAACGTATGGCCTCAACATTGATTGCAATGATTGACAGCTCGTTGTCCGCACTGGTCAAAGCTCTGAAGATAGTGGCACCGTCGGTGAATAGCGGATTAGGGCCTCAACGGCTTATCGTAACGTTAGTCCAACAATTGAGAATACAGGCAATGCATGATCAGGATATCCGTGAAGGAACTGTTGATCTGATTGAGAGTAAATTCAAGCTTGGTCAATAATAATGCCAAGTCCAAACTAATCTTTCTAGCGGACCCATTGCCACGCGCTCCAAACGGCGGCCGTCGTACCGTTTGCCAAGCATAAGGTACAGAACTCCTCCTTGAAGTGATGTGTAATTGAATCTGCTCTATCTATGCCGTGCTTATAGAAGGTCGTATGGTATGCTGTGCTACGCTGTGCTATGCTCATGCAGGCCACATGTATGTGAGCCTGGAAGGTGATAATTGTTGTCTAAGGTAATGGGTGGTGGGGTGCTCTGAGATCTGCACTAGTTAGGGATAAAGTTACTGATCTCAACAAACCTACGGAGTTACTTTACTCCGTAATTGATTGTTTATTAAATATTCCACCAATCATATTTCTCGATTATTATCATTTAACCTTACATTAGAGCCAAAAGAACCCTGCTGCACTAGCGGCACATCCGCAGCTACCTTACCGTCAAAATCTCGAGACCGACATACAATACCAAGTACGGTACTCTACCGGTTTCCCCGAGCCAGTCATATTTTGATGGGACTGCATTACATGATCACCTTACTGTACCTATTGAAGAGCGGAGAGAGCACGAGACTGCTTGCATGCACTGGTTGAGAGGACAACATATCGGAATAGTCACCTCTAGCACAGCACAGCATCGCCAGTCTCCAGTTCTCAATCCGCGGCAACCTCCCCACTACCCTACTGTTCCATCATCATGACACCATCAATTGATATTCTCGCCGTCACAATGCCCTTCGCTGGTAGCTCATCACATACAGCTGCAACCGATCTGCATCCGTCCTCGGAAGATGCATTTCTATCAACGTTATCGACATCTCCCCACACCTTCCTGCAGCCGCCTCCCTCACTCCATGCGGCATCCCTCGTCCTCGCCAAGCGTTATCTTGACCCACTCGCTTCAACGATAAGCGAGATTCAGTCTCAACGACAGCAGGAGTCGAGACGGAAGCGGAAGCGAGGCGAAGATGGCCTTTATGGCTACAAACAGACTCTGCAATTGAAGCAGGTTTACTTGGAGGGCTTTGACATTGAGCAGGTTTGGGAGCAGGCGAGGAGGGTTCTGGATGCCAGCAGGGAGGAGGTCGAAAAAGATTTACCAGGTGTACTTGGTGATGTCCAAGGAGATGCGACGCTGGAGGCACGGGGGGACGGTCATCATGATGCTGAGGGGCACGTGAAGCTGCTACGAATTGACGAGGATGGTTTTGAAGTGAGTGGCGATGAAGGGGAAGACTACGACATGGAGGATATGGAGGATGGCGACCTCGGCGAGCAGTCTGCCGCTGAAGAAGGCGATATAGATGCGGAAGCTGCTGCAGCGTTGGAGGAGGAAGACGAAGAAGACATCGAAGTCGACAATCTCGACGTTGGGGGCGACGAATCCTCAGTGGATGAACAGACTGAAGTCTACAAACCAGATCCGCATGGCCTCAATGATGGTTTCTTCTCGATTGATGATTTCAACAGGCAGTCGATGTTCCTAGAACAGCACGATGCTCGTGGAGATCCTAATGATGGTGCCGGAAGTGATGAGGAAGACATAGACTGGGACGCTGACCCCGTGGCGATGTCTAATTCAAACAGAACTGTGGCCGCAGTCAATGACAATGGTAAAAGCGGAGAATCTGAAAGTGAAGACGAAGATCAAGACGGTCCCACATTCGGCAACGCAGATTTGGACCGACAATCGAGCGACGACGAGGAAGATGTTGAAGACATGGAGGCCATGAACAACACCAACGAAATCCAATACGACGACTTCTTTGCGCCACCCCCTCAAAAAGCAACCAAATCCAAACGAAGGCGTGCTCTCCCGAAAACCCAGCCCGCCGGCCTATCAAGTGCGCAAGAAGACCGGGAAGATATCCATCGTACCATTTCCGCCGTTCGTCGCGATCTATTCGAAGATGAGCTGTCCGCTGAGGCAGAATCTGAACCTTCGTCTGACTTGGATCCCGGAGATCCCAAGTCACGCAAATCCAACCACGAACGGCGACAAGCCAAGCTTGCAGAAGAGATCCGCCGACTCGAAGCTGCGAATGTTGCCAAACGCGAATGGACGCTCGCCGGTGAAGCCCGCGCTGCTGATCGTCCGATCAACTCACTGTTGGAAGAAGATCTGGACTTTGAACGAGCGGGCAAGCCTGTACCAGTCATAACCAACGAGGTCAGCGAGGACATCGAAGCCCTCATCAAGCGGCGTATCTTAGCGAAAGAGTTCGACGAGGTCATTCGCAGAAGACCTGACTCTCTGGCGACTGGGTCCGGCGTACGCCGCGGGCGATTCGAACTCGACGATACCAAGCCTCAGCAGTCGCTCGCCGAGATGTATGAGGCTGAACACCTGCAGGCGGTCGATCCCGACGGGTTCGTTGACAAGCGCAACGAGAAGCTGAAAAAAGAGCATGCGGAAATTGAGGTCTTGTGGAAGGACATCAGCGCCAAACTTGACGCCTTGTCAAACTGGCATTACCAGCCGAAGCCGCAGCAACCTAGTATCACGGTTGTGGCTGATGTACCGACCATTAGTATGGAAGACGCCAGGCCGAGCGCTGGTGGAGACCTGGGCCGTAATAGCATGCTGGCGCCGCAGGAAGTATACAAGGCAGGCGAGGAGAAGAGCAAGGACGACATAGTACCCAAGAGTGGGGTCCCGGTTGCTCGAGAGGAAATGAGCAGGGAAGAGAAGCTGAGAAGAAGGAGAAGAGAGAAGGAAAGGATCAAGAAAGCTGGAGGGTTAGTCGTGAAGGGTAAGGTTGGCAAAGTAGCACAGGAGAAGAGCCAGGTGGCCAGTGATCTCAAGAAAGGCGGTGTGAAAGTGATTGGCAAGAAAGGGGAGCTCAAGGATATCGAGGGGAAGGCTATCAAGGCTCCGCATGCTCTCAAAGGGGCTCATCAGTTTAAGCTATAGCTCTAGCACCTTCCTGGATGTCTTTCGAGCTTTGCTTTTACAATATCAAATCAAAATGACTGATAGTACCACCATCCACGCAACCTTGCAAAAGGGAGGCTCCGATTTTAGTAGATAATGTTCGGTCGTTTTCTTTCGGACAAACTTCAAGGCGTGGACACAGACCAACAGTCTCTCTATCATACCCCAAACATCCACCATACTATACAGCTCTATGGCTTCTGCCAAAAGGTACAGCGACATTCCAGTTCCTTCGCAACATAACCCGTTCGATAACCGTACCGTGGACGCTGTAACCCGAAGGCCACCGCCACCGCCACCGCGCCTCGACCGTCATCCCCACGCCAATCCTGCCAACCACCAACTCACTTCTTCCTCGTAATCTCATACCTACAACACACCCATCAGCACCCAAACCCAACCAACCCCCCAACCACCCCCTCCACAAAACCTACAAATAAACCCTCTCCCTCCCCTTCTCCCCCACCCCCTCCCCCCAACCCAGCACCTCCCTAACCACCAACCCCCCCCTCACCCCCCTCAAAAACCCGCCATCCGCCCTCCGCCTCTTCTTAAAGCAAAACCAACACACCGTCCCCTCCCCAATCAACTCCAACAATGTCTTCCGCAGCAGCGGAAACGCCGGCTCGAAATAAACGCAGTCGGCCGCCAGCACCACGTCCGGCGGATTCGCGAGGACCGCGGCGGGGAGCGGGGCGCCCCAGTCGAGGACTTCGGCGCGGACGGTGTGGGAGAGGTTGTTGAGGGCGATGTTGCGGCGCATGAGCGGGAGCATGGGGGACTGGTCGGTGATCAGGAGGGGGTGGGGGAGGGGGTTGTCGAGGGCCAGGGCGAGGGCCAGGCCTACGAGGCCGCTGCCGGAGCCGAGTTCGAGGCTTGGGGGTTGCTTAGTGGGGGGCTGATCCCGAGCGGGTTTGTGCGTGCGGATGATGGGGAGGGGAAGGGGGAGGGAGAAGGTGGAGGGGAAGGGCTGGAGCGTACAAACATTGTCTTGCCTTGCAGGTCGTGCTTGTGGTGCTGGAGGAGGTATTTGGCGAGGACCATGCCGGCGGGCCAGAGCTGGCCGCCGCAGCCTTGGGCGAGGTCTTCGTGGAGCTTGAGCGGGGTGGGGAGGAGGCCGTCGAAGTCGAGGGTGGTGGTTGTGGGGGGTTTGTGGGTTGGGGATTGGACTAGGTCTTCGCTGATGGCGAGGGGTTCGGAGTCGTTGTCGGACATGGGGGGCGGTGCGTTGGCGGCACAGTGGTGGTGGGGTTATCTGGGGTTGTTGCATGGTGGGTGGTAAGTTAACGTCGACTTAGTCTTCCGTAGGTGGGCATGGTGTTCGGGATTTCGTGCATGCAAGCGCATTATCAACGCTTCATGTTTAATTTACAGCACCAAGCAACTGCACAGAGCAGTAAGCTCTGGACAACGGTCTTACCATGATTGTTCAGCAGCTTCTTTTTCAAGACTCTACGCACCTCGATCGGAAGGTAGCAGCTCAATTGCTCGCCAACGCCAAACACATTGAGAGAAAGACATTCCCTACTATCGGAGTCTTCGATTTCGATACAGAGCTCAAGAAGCGCAATACTCATATCGTCTACGCAGTCAGAAACAATCAAGATCAAGAAAGAGATGCCTGCCTCGTTGCCTATCTAGTCTATGCTCGGACGGGGCGAACTGCACTACTACACAAGATATGCCTTGCTCAAGCGTACCGTGCTAAGGGCATAGGTAGGCAGATGATGACTTGGTTGCTCTCAGCGCTGCAAAGAAAGCGCTGTGAGCATGTTCAGTTGTGGGTGGATGAGTCTCGAGAGTCCGCTCGCGCCCTGTATGTTTCGCTGGGCTTCCGGCAGGTTGACTATGTGGCGGATTACTACTCACCCGGCCATGCGGGCTTGAAGATGGCTCTTCATCTTCAGAGTGGCTGAACACATCTCTCTTTTCGTTGGATTCATATGTCTTGGTATGCTACAATCTGGCCCGTGCAGGGCCCCTTGCAGCAGTCACATTCTGCTACCCTGCAAGCTCTTTAGCCTCAACCCGAGGAACGCGTCTTCGACACGACTTCTACTAAGGGGCTGGGCCGTGGACGCGTTTACCCCTGGTGACGTTCCTCCATGGAGGAATATCTGGGAGTTCTTGCTGTCTTGTGCTCCTTTTCGACTTCACGCTTGTATCGTCCGCACAGACTCTCATTGAACTTCGTGTGGAAAGCCTGCCGGACTAGCTTCAAGGCATCCAACACTCTTTTGACAGGTTGTGACAACAATCAATGTATTGGAGACGCTATGGTTACTGCAGCCGTTCTGTTGATGCTGGCGACAGTCGTCGGTGGGGTTCCGAGCATCACCTTCCCCATCAATTCGCAGGTGCCGCCTGTGGCTCGAGTCGCAAAACCCTTCAACTTTGTATTCTCATCTTTCACATTTACTTCGACGACAGCAAGTATGGAGTATACCCTACAAAATCCACCCAAGTGGCTGCAGCTGGATAGTGCAAGCAGAACGTTGTCCGGGACGCCGGGGTCAGGAGATGTGGGAGCGTTGATCGTTACTTTGACGGCCACCGATAGCACTGGATCCACTGATCTGACTTCGACATTGATTGTATCTGCATCTCCGGGGCCCAGTCTTGGGTCCTCAGCATCAGAGCAACTACCCTCTTTCGGAACGACCCTTAACTCGACGACACTTGCATTGCACCCCTCCGCTCCGTTCGCCTTTGCCTTCAAGGCGAACACCTTCCTGAACACCGATGGAGATACTGCTTTCTATGCGGTCTCTGCCGGCAACACACCATTGCCCTCATGGATTCACTTCGATCCCGCCAGCCTCACCTTTTCTGGCAACACCCCACCATCAAGTTCGCCGTCGGCGCCACCAGACTACTTCGGCATACAACTTACAGCGTCTGATGTGGTAGGGTTTGCCGGGGTGACGACGTCGTTCACTATAGCCGTTGGGCTACATGAACTGCTCTTCACACAGAGGCAGCAGACTGTCAACTTCACCGAAGGACGCAATCTGGACTTTACCGACCTTAAAAGCCAGCTTCAGTTGGATGGGAAGATTATAGCGGATCAAGACTTGAGGCAAGCCACGGCAGACGTACCAGCCTGGCTCAAATTCGACAATAAAACGCTTGGGATTTATGGCACTCCTCCTCAAGGAACGACATCATTGACAATCTCCGTTGAGGTTGTTGATGTCTACGGAGATATCGCAAACACGACAGTATTCCTGCAGTCGACCTCAAATCTCTTCGGCGGAAGAGTTGGGAATTTGAATGCTACAATAGGACATGACTTCAACTACACGTTCAGCCAGTCGTTGCTGACCGATCGCAATACTTATATTAGCGTTGACCTAGGCAAGGCCTCTTCATGGCTAAGTTACGATCCTCAAACTTTAACAATACATGGTCATGTCCCGAAGGATATAACGCCGCAAGTTTTCGAGCTGAACGTTACTGCGAGCAAAGATGGGATGACCGACTCACAGACTGTCTTGCTCGCTGTGGGAAGTAGCGAGATTCCTATAATTCCTGATGTCTCCAGCAGCATATCGTCAACCACTGCTGCAACAAGCTCGCCTAGTTCATCATCAGTTTCTGCACCTCAGTCCACAGGTCTCGGCAACGGTGATTTGAGTAAAGGTTCAATAGCAGCAGCTGTACTAATACCATGTCTTACCATCATAGGAGCAATGCTGCTGTCACTCTATCTCTTGAGGAGAAGGCGAAGGGTCACAGAAATCAGGAAGTCGAACATTCGACCACTGCTGGCACAGGATAATCCTGAGCCGGATCCAGAGATGGCAGAGGTCAGGGAAAGTCGGCATGTCCGTGCCACATCCCCACCCAGAATCAACTGGAAGCCTAGTACAAGCAAGCGAAGCTCTCACATTCGCCTGCCAGGGGAGACCATCGAGGAGGAGAGCGGAATCCACGAGTTATCGGCTCCTCAAGACAGCGTCATAGACAGACACTCGCAGTATATGAAAGACATGAAGATCAACTCTCACAGACCTGGATCAAGTGTTGAGTTTACGATCGCGCTCGATGACTCCGCTACGACCCGTCGAGATACCATCCACAACCCTCGGAAAAGACCGACAAGCCGCCATTTGTCAGCAGCCTTGACGGACATGTCACAATCGAGACGCAACTCCCGCCGCACCAACCGCGACTCCGCCATGAGTTTCAAGAGTACCAGCAAGAAGCGAATGAGCGGCATCGGCCACGGCAAAAGCGCCTCCGGACCCACCAGCCGCGGCAGTCTGACCATCCGAACGAGCGTCGGCGGCCACGGCAAAGGCGACTTCGGTCCCCTCCATCACGGCATCGTCCGCCGCTCAATCTGGAATCCAAGAAGCACATGGACCCCCAGCGAAAGCAGCTCGAGCAACTACCAAGAGAGCGAAAGCACCATACCGAAAACCGACAGCTTCCCTCAACCGCCCCGCCCGTGCACCACCTACAGCACCACCACCCGACCGGGCATCCGCACCGTCACCGAACAAGACCAAACACCCACCCCGACCCCGACCCGGACCCGAAGCCAGAACCGGCTCTCCGCATGCACCGCGCACCAAAGCTACCTCGACAGCCGGGCCCGCGCCCGCCACAGCACCAACCCCTTCCTCAGCGCCGGCTCCTCCTCCTCCACGCGCGCCCTGTCGCAATCGTACCGCAGCCACAGCCGCCACCCGCTCTCGCCCACGAGTCCCGGCGGCACCACTACCAGCCGCTCGGGCTCCTTCCACCCCTCCTTCTCCGACCACCACAAGCATACGTCCAGCATCAGCATCTCGCGCGACCCCACGCGCCGTACCCTGCGCTCCTACTCCAAGTCCTCGTCCCTCGACGCCCCGCTGCGCCCGCCCTCGCGCTCGCGCTCGCGGAAGTTCTCCTCCCCGCGCAAGAGCATCGGCGCCCGCGTCGTGGCTAGATTGGCGCAGAGCCGGAGTCCGGTGCGTAGGGCCCTGAGCCCTAGTAAGGCGAGCGTGACGGGCTCGAGTCGGTTTGAGTCTGCGGCGAGCTTGAGGCTGGATTTGGGAGATGCGGGGGAGGATAGGGATGTTGGGCTGCTGGGGATGGGGATGGGCAGGGGCAAGGCGAAGGCGAAGGGGAAAGGGAAGGACGGGGAGAGGGAGAGGGAGCGGGAGCGGGAAGAGTGGCGACATACAGGCCATCTGAATCCGCTGGCCGCTAATACCGCGAATCCCGGGGACGAGGATGGGAACCCATCCGAGCGCGTCATCGTCGCGTCGTCAGACGCACCGGCCCCGTCGCGAACGACCCGCACGGCCGACGGCGAGGAGCGGTCGTTGCGGTTGAGTCATTTCCGGCGGACGCTTCAGCGGGCGTGGGGGCTTGAGGACAACGATGTTGGCGACGGCGAGGATGATGGCGAGGGGGACGGTGGCGTGTTTGGGGGGGGCGATGGCGCGGGGCGGGCGCGGTTCGTGGAGGAGAAGAAGGGGAAGAGGCCGACGAGCGTGGAGGTTGGTGCGGGGGGGCAGGGTCGGAATAAAAGCCTCCGGGGCAATATGGGGAATGTAGCGTTTGTCGGCTACGAAGGGAGCGAAGGGAGGGAAGGGAGTGCGGGGGTCGGCGCTTTTGTTTGAGGTGCGGTGGCTAGTAAGGTAGGTACGAGGGAGGTTTAGGTAGGGTTTTTAGGATTGCTGGTTCTTAGTGATAGAGACTTGGGGTACTGAATCTGCGTTGCGAATGGCTGGTAGAAACGGGCGTCGCACGGGTATCGTCAGATCGGATACTATACCGAGTCTAAGTCTAGTAATGCAGCCATCATTCTTCCCGGACCAGGCCAGGCGTCGCCGCAAACGAAGTATTTTTTGATAAGCACTGTTGCAACTTCAGCTCACGAATCGCCGAGTCATCGTAGAGGTGGGATTGATTCAGCGCGAGCGAAGATTTATACTCGCTGCTGGTCTCCAGACTTTTGCGACCTAGGGCCACCATGCTTAGGGCTTATGCGGCCCGGCTGCAATTGCATGGAAGGAAGCTGCTGTCAGCCATCATCCACAAAATAGCGAAGTCCACAAAGCCACGTGATTGATAGTTGAGACTTCGTCAACGGAACTTGCTGTTCTAGAGCGTATAGACCCTTCTGCGTCGCAAGCTTCGCTATTAAGCAAAGCCAAGCCCTGGAGGCAGTGCTCTCAACCTATGCACAGTGCGGAAAGACAGACACTCCAACAGCGGCGCTACAGTGCATAAGAGGATCAGCTGGTTGATGCGCTGTGGCGCCGCTGTTGGAGTATTTGTGTTTTCTAACGCTGGGATCGTCAGCTCACCGGATAGAGGTGCTTATATAGCCATCGTACTGGCTCGAGTGTGTGTGTAGCTGGCTGCTTGGGTGGACATGCTGTTTGGAACCATAGACTCGCTCGTGTACCGTGAGAAGTGGCTACGGTCCAGAAAGTCACGACCCAGGCTTGGCTAGGGTGATCAGAGATTTTGGATAGTAGTTGGCATAGAGTGTTGGGAAGTGATGACGTGTTTGGTGCCAACCTATTGTTGACACAAGGGTCTCGGGAGCACTAGGATTTTCAGACTTAACTTGAGGAAAGAGATAGTCAGCAAAACGTAGAGATGAAGGCTAATAAAACCATTCTGCGCGCGGTAGTGATGGCCTGGTAGACAATTACTGGCTGCATTCGAAATTGTCGTCACTGTTAGCCCTAAGAGGTGGCCCTGAAGTGACACCTGCTTCAAGTTCATAAACGGTCCCAGGACAACAATATGATAAAAACCTATTCGTCTCAGTAAACAACTCTGTATTCCGCTGGTATCCTCAGCTACACACTGCCGCTCTAACGAAAGATGGTAGCTAAAACGCGATAGATAGCTGTAATAAGCTGCGAGAAATATGTAGCAACCACTATGCTAAAGCCATGCCGGACAAATCGTGCTAGATGGGGTCATTTACAGATAAAGAAGTTCAATAACAAGCCCATATCCTGGCCCACCATCGAGAAAAGCTAGGATGGTACGTATGAAGTTGCACATGGGCCATATCAGCGCTTCTTCGTCCCGAGATTGTACTCGCTCAAGTCCAGCTGGAGATCGTCAACATCCGTGCCATTTCTACCCTTCTTACTACTCTCATCCATGTCCTTAGAGCTAGCCGTCAAGAAACTGCTGGCTCTGCGATCGCGGGCCGAGATCTTGCGGATCGGTTTCGGGATGGAGGATCGCTTTGACGGTCGACGTCGAAGCTTCTTGGCGCCCGTGACGGGTAGAGTTTCGGACTCTTTGGTCGTGACGGTGTCGAAGATGCTGAGCCCTTTGGCTGTACTGCCTTCTTGCTTCACGACACTGACTTTCTTGTTGGTGTCCTTGGATTTTAAAGCGCTGGTGTCCTGCGTGTCTGATTTCTCGATACCAAAGGCCAGCAATATCTCCTCTTTACTTACGCCGGAGGCCTTCTTTGATTTCTTAGACGGACGCGTACCGGCGCTTCGGAGGTCTTCCTTTGCCGTTTTCCGCTTCAAACTCAGACTCTTGGATACTTTGTTGCGTACTGGACTCGCTAGTTCGTCGCCGGAGCTGGCGATGTTCTCGTCTTTGATAGCGAGGTCAAGTAACGGAATTGCACCGGAAGGTACCATGGTGAGCCTTTTCTTCCCTTCGGGCGTGTACGTCGGTTCGAGCCTAAGACGTGGAGTTGATCTGCCGTCAGGGCTGCTGGAGAAGAAACTGACATCTGGGTGCTGAGCAAGTCCCGAGATTGCTTCCGAAAACATTGAAGGCTGCTCAGCATCCGGCGGTGATAAGTCGGTCGTAGACTGATATAGATCCTCTCGATGGCCTTGCATAAGGAGAGGCTCTTGCATACTAGTTGGTCTACTCTTGCGACTACCGATATCAACGTCGAGGGCAGAAGAGCCTTGCCCGGAGCTGCCATGGCATGAACGATGACTGTCTGAGAAGCGATGTTCTAGCGACTTGTCTTTCTGCGAGATTCGTTTCACCCTCTCGTATACCGGCAAAGGCTTCCTTGGAACATTCCCGTCACCAGTAAGGGAACGGATCTTAGGGTTGTTAAGGTTCGTGCCTTCAGCAATGCGACGGCTCATTCGATTGTTGGCTGTGTCACTAGCGGTATCAGGGTCAGGAGCCAGCAGACGGTTGCTGCTGATGCTCGATGTATCGCTATCCTGGAGACCCTTCCGAGTATTTCTCTCCAGGCTGTTGCTGAAGCGCTCAACAATCGCTTTCCCGGCCTTGGCGATTGCCTTTCTGCCTCGCTGCAGTCGATGCGTCCGGCTCTCAGCTCTCGACAAATTGTCATCTCTGTCTCTGATAGGTCCTTCAGAAGCTCCCGGGTTTGCTGCGGTTATAAGATCAGAAATCTTCTTGCTAAGATCCGCTGCACCTGTTGTGGTGCTCAGAGTGGTGGCGGCGTCATCAGAACGGCGCATCGTTTGCAATTGATCATCTCCGCCGAGGTTTAGCATATGCTGGATAGGACTGGATATAGATTGCTTAAGAGCCTTCCGGTTCCTACTGATGGCTTTCATGTTTGTAGTCTTTTGCGCCAGAGCAGCCTTCGCGGGTCTGAGTGAATTGCGTTCTGGTTGCACGGAATCCGGTGGAGACGACTGCGGAGGCTTGCTGAGAAACTTGGATAGAATGGTGCTTGAGGAACTAGGAGACCTCGTGGCCGGCGATGCGTAGCTACGAGACGAGGCTTGCGTGAGATCCTCAGAGGTGTCGGTCAAGGGTCCACTGGCTAGCTCGTCGATACTGCTATCCTCCCTCAAAAGAGCGGGTCGTAATGGCAACTTTCCATGAGCCTTTGGTTTAGGCAAGTGTGAGTTCGCTGAGACCCGAGATCAGTCAGTAAGTACAGTGGATGTTGATGTGGTGGCACTTGCTGGAACGTTTCTTGCTGGCCTCAGATTTGTCCTTCTCATCCTGGAAAACTGGAAAGCCAGAAAACAGCCCTCCCTTCTTTCGTCCGTAAGTAGTCATCACTACCTATTAGCCTCAACAAACAGGTCACTTATATGGTCTTTCTGCATATACTACTCATGATGGATGCAATATGATGGGACGAGTGGTGAGGCAGAGACGTAATCATGGATATAGGTTCAAGTAGCATGCAAAGACTTTCGAAGTGCTCAAACATCAGACAGAAAACGGAAGGAGAGCCCTGTGTAATTGCACCGTGGCCACGATAGTCACGTGTGTCGGCGAGGTAGGGGAAAGGAATTGGATCGGAAAGGGCATCACTGTAAGGAAGGGACAAGTCTGGATAATACTTTTCATAATCAGATTGGAGAACTGGACTATTTCTGCTGCTTTCGTCCTCGTTGCTCTCAATATCGTGAGACATCCCAGCCTGAGTCCGAGAGAGGGCTTGCACATCAGTCGTGATACGGCGGACAAGCGGCAAAGAACACAGTGTGAGGCAATCCAGTTATGAGCATCGTTACAGCTCAACGGCTCAACGGATAAGCCAGACCCACAGCGTTGTATTACCTTCATCGTGGAAGCGATCTTGAAGCTATCTTGAAGCTGGCAATACTCCAGGGGTTGCTTTCTTTCTCTGGAAGCGTTGAATATGTCCCGTTCCAGCTATATGTAGGTAAGTTCAAGTGCTATGACAGGCCCGTCAAGATGACAGCTTGCCACTGTCTGTGTGTGAGCAATGTTCGAGTGCAGAGCACAAGTTACAGTCCCATCGAAGCCAAGAATCGACTGTGAATCTTCATCTTCATCAACCATACCTACTCAATATAGGTTAGGTATTGAAGAAAGATGTTGATTAGGCTCGTTCAGCCCACAGGAAGCGATGAGCCAAGCGAGCCAATCAGCGTGAATATCTTTCAGCTGACACATCCATCATTCCTCGTCTCCTTTTGGCGGAGTCAGGTACAGACATCTAACTTATGTACGATCTTCAGCTTCAATTGATTCAGCGATAATAAGCCGCGTTACCTCGTGATAGCAGATCTAGCCTCTGCGGATAGCTTCACTCTCTGTCAACATTCTGCGTACTTGAATATTCAGCACACAGTGATTTGTACGGTATATCTCACTGCTTCCTGGGCTTCGCATATATTTTCGCCACACACAGCATACATCGTCCATTGCTCGAGTCTGTCGGCGTACTAACAAAAACAAGCTCCAGTCGTCAATTCGACACACCAGGCTACCCATTTTCTTCGACACTATATCCGAAAAGCTTTCTCCATGTCGTTCTCATCTCTCGTCTCGGATCTCACATTCAGGGACTCCGATCAGGACCGACGGTCACAAGTCTCAAGGGGTGGCTCTTACGCTCGTTCATATGCGAGTACAGCGGCGACCAGCGTCAGCATATCCGGAGATATCTCTAGTCAATTGCATGGCGGGTACAGCCATCCGCTCACGAGGTCATGGCAGGCCGAAAGGCAGTTAACTAAAGTACACAACTCCGACCACAGCTCTGCTCTCGGGCACGACGACTGACAATATAAAATCACAGTCCATGCTCATCTACCCCCTCTTCATCTCCGACCAAGCCGACGAAGAAACGCTCATCCCCTCCCTCCCCAACCAATCCCGCCGGGGCGTCAACCGAATCATCCCCTTCCTCGAACCGCTCATCCGCAAAGGTCTACGATCCGTCATCCTCTTCGGCGTACCCATCGCGCCCGGCGCCAAAGACGCCCTCGGCACCGCCGCCGACGACCCGCAAGGCCCCGTCATCCGCACCATCCGGCTGCTGCGCGCGCGCTTCCCGCAACTCTTCATCGTCGCCGACGTCTGCTTGTGCGAATACACGTCCCACGGCCACTGCGGCATCCTCCGCGACGACGGCAGCCTCAACAACCAGCTCTCCGTCGACCGCATCAGCGACGTCGCCATGGCCTACGCCGAGGCCGGCGCCCACTGCGTCGCCCCCTCTGACATGAACGACGGCCGCATTCGCGCCCTCAAGCTGAAGCTCATCGAGGCCGGCATCGCCCACAAAGTCGTCCTCATGTCTTACTCCGCTAAGTTCTCCGGCTGCCTGTACGGCCCCTTCCGCGACGCCGCTGGCTCCTGCCCTTCGTTCGGCGATAGGAAATGCTACCAGCTCCCTCCCGGAGGCCGTGGCCTCGCGAGACGTGCTATCCATCGCGACATTCAGGAGGGCGCGGATATCATCATGGTTAAGCCGGCGAGCTCGTATCTGGATATTATCAGCGACGCAAAGGAGATCGGCAAGGACATGCCCGTCGCGGCGTACCAGGTCTCGGGCGAGTACGCCATGATCCATGCGGGAGCGAAGGCCGGCGTGTTTGATCTGAAGACCATGGCCTTCGAGTCGACGGAGGGCATACTGAGGGCTGGGGCGACGATCGTGGTGAGCTATTTTACGCCGGAGTTTTTGGATTGGTTGAGCAGTTGATTGGACGGAGTGGTCTGGCTTGGATTTAACATGGTTGGTGGGCGTCTGATGAGGGCGAGGTTTGAGAAAAGTCGAGAAGAAATGCAGCTACATGTGGCTTCTTGGGTTGATGCAACAGCCTGTAGCTCCGTACTGTATAGCGTTCTCTATGCGAAAGCCAAAGTGCGACTATTATGGAACTGGCGTAGAGAATTCTTAGATTCTCGTCGTCCCAGTAGTGCCGCTCAAACCTACGTTCTGTCCCACTTTCCTCGGATTCCATCGCGACTCTGTGTGGGACTTGTACATCGTTTCCTACCCTGACCTACACATCCAAATGAGGCAAGCAAACGTGCTGCATCCTCACGTCCTGACCAGGAGTCACCGCATGCAGTAGACGAGTTGGGTAGCAATTTGTCTGATGACCTTCTGGTACAGTCGGTTTAAAGTAACTCGAGGTGTTTTGATATCACAGCGAGAACTGCTGCACATCACTTGTGAGAATATGGCACGCTCTGGTGTGTAGGTGTGCGATAGTGGTGGTTATATGAGATTGAATAAGTCTGGAAAGGATTTTTGGCGGCAATACTTAAAGTACGGCCACAGACCAGGGTGCACCATCCGAGTGGAATAACACTGGTAGATGTGACATTAACAGCCATTTTCGCTGAGGTACTGTCTGCCAGAGCTGATTTCTGACTACACCATTCTAAGCAAGACACTTTCAAGTCAGTGTTGCATTGTGGTCAGCTCTTCCCCTTTGACCAGTCTCTAGGCATCGCAGGGTGGCCCGGTTTCGTGCTCATGGTACGTGCAGGTATTGATCTTGTAAGGTGCGTGGAGGAGTTTCGGGCTTTCTTTCATCTTTAAAGTGACCTCCAGCAGAAACTCTGCCGTCAAGTATTCCTTGAAGCCACCCAGCTTTATTTCTTGAGCAGTATCATATGCGATGTAATCGACCACTAGCTTCCGTAGTAAAGACTTCTCGGCAGTGTTCGCGTAGATGTATGGTATTTCGCGCAAGAGACTGTGTTTGACCGGCAAGGTACCTTTCTTCAAGTGTTGGACGAAGCCAGTGATAACAATATCCTTGAGACCCAAAACTCCACGCATGTCGGCGAAGACGTAGAGTCGAGCCATGTTCCGGCTAGTTTTCAACCCAGTAACGTCGGTCTGTCGAAAGCGTTGTGCGTATAACCAGTGAACAAACAGTTCGAACACGTCGGGGTCGTCTTCAGGTAGAATTATCAGATTCTCTTCCGACTCCTTACAGCTGCCGCCAAGAGCGCTCTGAAAGTAGCTCGAATAGAAATTCAGCAGGTCTCGATGCACAGTGAAGTTGCACTTATTGGCGCCGACTTGTATGTCCACCGTACTCTGAGAGCTGGGAATTCGGTCAACTTTGTAGAGAGTACGGGTAGTGGAGACAAACTTACCCGAATAATGGTACCTTAGCCTGGGCTAACGGTGACTTTAGTTCAGGGGCTGAGGTTGCCATGGCGGTGCTGGGTTTGGACACTGAACTCAGTCGATGTAGGTAGAGAGAAGTAACGAGTGCTAAAACGAAGCCAGCAGCGAAACTGGTGAAACGTGGAAATCAATGATCTAAAGAGAGCCGATGCTGTCAGAGCAAAATCAACCACGTGAGAGACTAGGAAAGTGAGCTTCATGTGTAAACGTCTATCCAGTAGAGGTGCATGAAAGCAAGATGAGTGAATGGAATATGAACTGAAAAATTGGCACAATCCTTATATTTTGTTAGTATCATCGGGTGTAGCTAAGTCTAATGCATACAGCAGCAGTATCGCAACTCTTTGGGCTCTAGATGATCCTCCTAGAACGTCAAACTGTGCACGATTGATGTCCAAAAGGGGTAACTTCCGGAGTCGAGGACGGAGAGGGTTGTGAAAAGATGAGATAAGATAAGATGCGAGAGATTAGTCTTAGTCGCGGTTCGCTCGACCTCCTTCATCATTTGGCAAAGAACGTTGCAATTGCGCCTGATGGAGATGGCCTATGACACCCAAACAGCTTCTGTCAACAGGTTTGCAGCGAACCAATCCGTCAGTGCTTCCGTTCAAGGGCTTGTGGACATCATTGTAGTAACTTCACTCAAGGTATACATTCTCCTACTGTGTCTTGCCTCCATACTCAAAGTTAAGTATGTAGCGTTCATGATCTGCGGTTTATGTGTTCAAAATCTAGAAAGGATTCCACTATCTCACATCATCCTTTGCCATATGTGTGTTATTCAGTCCTCAACCACGCAGGCCACTTTACTTTCTCCATCAGAACTCTAGCGCTTGCATAGTTCTTCATGGGAAACCCACGATGGAGGGGGAACCAGTTTCTTATCACGTTAGAGGGCTACACGGCCAAATTGTTGCAGTGATGGCTCCGTACGTTGTTGGCTGTATGTTCGGAACTGGCAGATACGCTGGAAGTTGCCCAGCCAGGGTTGACTGGGTGTAATCAACCATGAGACACGCCAGTAAGAGTCGATAGTTTAACGGCTGTGCTGGCGTCGAGGGAAGATCAAGTGGAAGCACTGAGGATAACGCACGGCATTCATTTGTGGGTGGGAAAGAGAGCCGGAAAGGAGTTGTTGAAACAGAACGGGGATGGCTTGGGACAGACGGCTGCGAAAATCAGCTTCGATCACTGATGGAGGAAGTGACATTGACATTGAAGGAAGTTCTCATTGAAAGATGTTCATCAGAGGTTGCGCGGGCTTTGTACTAAATTTTAGAGTGTGAGTGAGGTCTTGATGCGCATCAGCTAAGAATCTTCATTTACTCACAGTTATTGCAACGCCTCTCCACTCGTGCTCCAGTGTGTTGAGCGAACTGGCCTTGAAGTCTTTCAGTAAACTCCTATGGTTCTGGACCGTTTCCCACAGGCCGCCACTTTTATCTGTATACTTGCTCCAAAGGTCGCGCGTCAAGATTGAGTGTATGGATTTTGCTGAAGTCCTTTGTATTTGGGATTTCACTTAAGGCTCACCAAGTGCACAGCAACCACACGTTACGCTAAAGTCACTTTGGGTGGCCTGGTGCAAATCACTTTCTCTCATCTTCTCCCTCCACAAGACGCGACATATCAGCTACCTTCGGCGATCTGCTCTCCCCTTGGGTATATCTGATTCAGGAAGCTCAGCAGCAGGACACTGCCTTTTCCCCCGTCCATCCTCGGAACGCTGTAATATCTCCTCTCTCCCTGGTTCTCACGATATGGCATCTGCAAATGAAACAGAGGTTGAGGTTGCGAAAGCACCATCTCTTCGGTGGGTTCTGCATTTTTCCTTGCTTTCGGGATTGTGCAGCTCACAATACCCAGCACACTTCACCAGTCTGTAGTCACGGTCAAGATTGGAATCGATAAACACCCGTTCGTCATACATAGAGAGCGCCTCTGTCACTATTCTTCCTACTTCAGGACTCATTTCACTGGGAACGAGGCCGGCAGGCATACCATGGAGATACCAGACCAAGATAGAGAAATCTTCAAGATAGTAGAGCATTGGCTCTACAATCAGAAGCTCCAGCAGACTGATACGGGCGATGGTGACCTAGAGTTGTCTGATATGATCAGAGTCTATGTTTTCGCGTTTAAATTCGGTATGCCCTTACTGCAGAATGCAATTGTGGATTCTGTTCTCGCGATTAGAGGCATCTTGGCCGAACCACAAGATGTACAGTATCTCTGCAAGAACACCCCTCCAAAAGCTCCTTTACAACGGCTTCTGGTGACTATGTTCGCCTTGGACGCTAAACCCCTATGGTTCGAAAGCCGCATGGACGACCTTCCAAAGGGCTTCATTTCGCGCATTGCGTTACTCAACATATCGAGACTCGCACGCAGACTTCCAGACAATCCGTCGCCGTTTGAGACGGACATCTGCCAGTACCATGAGCACAACAACACCACCGAGACCTGTCCAGCAAAGCGCAACAGACCATCGAAGAGGAAGCGTGATAGTGTTGACTAGTGGGCACAGCAGATTGGTCTTGGTAGTCGACGGCATTGCAGATGGACCGCTCGTTGCTCGAGCTTTCCAGATCCCAAATGAGCGTCCTTCGCGTCTCTTTACTCATTCGAAAAGGGAGCTCACCCAACGCACACAACCATAAAGACGTTCGCCCAGCTCCGTCAAAACATTGCAAGATCAAGCTGGTCCATAGCAAATGTACGCGTAGCCTTCTTAGAAAGCCAAAATCAAGTTGATACTTCGATAACTGTCGATCCAACGATCCAGACGCAACCTGGCGATTGTGACGATGGAGTGTTGTGCTTCTAAACACCTTTAATCGCTTGAGCCGACTGTCCAACAAGATCATCAGATGTATTGCTGACTGATTGACCTGCTAGAGGCATATATGAGTTCCGATATCACATTGAGATACTGTAGGGGCCTCATGACGGGCCAACAATGCGCGCGCAAAGGAACCCCCAAATCGAGCGCCCCGCCAGCCCTAGCCCTAGCCTTACAGGTAGCTTCCCAACAACACGACCACAACTTCCCTGCAGGAAACCCTCCTTCCCGCCTTCCCACGACCACGCTGTACCCCAACATCTCCGACAGATTGCCCTTCCACTCCGCCCGCCGCACACATGTCGACAGCACCCTCCACGCTTCCCAAGTTTACATCATCCCCTCGGATCCGTGGCACGACCCACCGACGCCGTGAACGACAAACAATCCACGCACTGGGACCACGTCGCCGGCAATCGGACGAGCACGAAGCCGCACACGCCGTTCAGCGAGCGAGAGGAAAGCAGGTCGGATCTGCCAGTTATGTTGCGAGCGGGAAGTGTGAGGGAAGGCGGCCGAAGAGCGTGGCTCTGATACGAGACAACATGCATAATCAGCAGAAATCAAGCATCGCCTAGACCACGAAGACGACTGAAGCCGACGGCATACCTACTCTCGCCCCGCCCTACACCAATAGGCGCGCACCGACTCCGCCCGACCACCATCGACTTCCTCTCCCCCCACCTCACCCGCCTCACTCTCAAACCCCATCCTCAGCATCCCCCCCTCCCCGCTCCGCCGACGACAGCGCCCCTCTCGCCGCTGGCGCGCACAACCCACCGCGGCCAATAAACACCTCTTCCCGCTCGCGGCGCCGGGCCGCGTTTGATCGTTATCCTTTCCTCCGCCCTCGCGACCCGGGCGCCCCTCGGCATCTCGCTCGCTGGCCGCGTCGAGTCCTCTGCTCGCTGTCCAGCACGCGCGCCGCCGGGGCTGTTGAGGTGCAAGGCGGACCCGCGGAGACGAGGAGGCGAGACATGAGTGAGTGCCAGGTGGGGTGGTGGAGGTGATGCGGGCGTTGAGGCACGCGGGGGGGATGGGGGCGAGTCGTGGGATTGGACGGCTGTTGGGGCCGGTGGGGGTTGGGTGTGAGGAGACGAGCCGAGATGTGTGGTGTTGCGGGCGGTGTGTGGGTGTAATGGTGGGGTGAATGGAGGGAGGCTGGGGCGAGGGGCGGGGGCGAATGGGGGGGGAACTGAAGGTTGAAACGGTGTCGAGGGGGAGGGGATGAGTGGAGGGAAAGGCGGGGTAGGACGACGTGTTGGGTACGGTGATCAGCGAGTTAGGGTCGCCACGGACGTTGAGGGAGGTTGGTGTGGTGCGGGAAAGGCTGGATGGGCTGGTGGTGGCGGAGAATATTGTGCGGGACCGGGGCTTGCAGGCCGAATCTAGTGCCGTTGATGGAGGAGGGGCAGGTATTAGGAATTGGGAGGCGGTGTTGGGGTGAGGTGAGAGAGAGCCTGAACAGGGTGTTTTGCTATGCGGAGTAGAGAGCGAATGATTGACCTTCACATAGAAAGGCCCGATGAATTGTCGGTAACTTGATTATCCGTACATGGTCTCTTTGCTGACAGAGCCACTGTAATAGAAAGACGTGATCAGTTCTTTCCTTGCCTCATCGCAACCTCCCAACCCTCGAATCATTGCTACCACCTCTTGAGCCCAGCTCAAAAGCCCAACCAGAACGAGAGTCGAAAGACCCTAACGATACTGAACATCCCTTGTAGGACGAAGTAAAGCAACGGGTATATGTTTCAGCAAACCAACAAGCGGATCAAGAACACGGCATACATGTATAAATCATAAGCTGATGGGGTAAAAATAGTGCAACATAACATAGCAGATAACTCCAGTAGATTATTGGGCATGATTAGATTTCGTCTAGCAAAACTCCGGTTCTTGGGGGTAGAGAATAGTGAGAAAGCGATGTGCTGGAACGCAGATGTGGTGGGGAAACAGTGATGTATGTCGAGCAAGACTGGGAGCGGGTGGAGGAGTGTGGGGTCCAGAAGGTGTGCGTAGAAGAAGAGAGAGGGCTGGTGTTGGTGGTAATTATTCGCGCTCAACGCCTCGTATCGGTTCGGCTGGGTTGCCGGCCGAGACGATGAAAGCGCCGATACTCTGAGATCAAAGTTAGCAACAATGTATTTCGGCTCATACGCTTATCTCCAAGACCTACCTTGGTGACGACGCTTCCCGCTGCAACCGTACTACACCGGCCAATTGTGACACCTGGCATGATGATAGCGCGACATCCGATCCAACAGTCGTCCTCAATGGTGATGGCGTTTCCCATGGCCGGTCCTTGACTTCCTTTCCGCTTGGCGGGGTCGATGGGCAGCGTGCCGCCTTGGAAATTCACATTCGGTCCGATCACACATCTAGAGCCAATGCGCACGCTGCAGGTGTCAGTGATGGTGCAGTTGGCGGAGATGAGGACATCGTCGCCGATGATGATGTTGTAGCCGTAGTCACAGGTGAAAGGGGCTTCAACTACGACTCGCTCGCCGACACTGCCCACCGGCGATATTGAGCTTATTGATCCTGGTGTACCGGCGCCACTGCCTCCGCTGTGGTGGGAGCTGTATGGAGAAGGTTGTAAGATTTCACGGAAAAGTCTTGCGCGTTCTTCCCGGCTGACACCAAGGTTGGGGTTGGTGGAGTTGTTGAAGCGCCAGACGGCTGCTTTGCACCGTTCGCGTTCCTCGAGCAAGATTGGGTTGAAGGGCCGGTAAAGTTCGCCTGCGAGCATCTTCTCCTTCTCTGTGCGCTCCATTCGATGAGGTGCAGGTCGGAGTGAAGTGGTGTGCTGGAGCGCGAGTTGCGCGGCAGCTTGGGCTGAGTGAGTTTGTGGACTTGCTACGTTGGGTGGAAGGTACGGGCGATGCAGCGTTGATTCCGAGGAATGGGTGGAGCTGCTATGGTGTTCGCGAGACAATTCGTGAAGTGGTGGAACGCCACGGTAGTCCGTCTTCGGTAGGTGATCTGAAAGATAGGATGGGTTCCCCGGGTTTGGCCAGGTTCCCTTTGACCACGGTACTCTTGACTTCGAGCGTGTTGGACTTGGGACCCGTTGTGACTGGTCTCGATCCTCTTCTATCATGATCGGTCTAATCTTTCTACCTTCCGACGAATTGTGCCGTTGGAGATGTGGATGTTGGATTTTCGCATAGATATCGGGGTTGATCTCGCTACTGTCACGTGGTTGCAGGTTGCCCTGGTATGGATGAGCCGGTGCATCTGGATAGCCGTCCTTTGACTGCAAAGGTACGGGTCCTTTGCTGCTAGATGGCTTTTGCCATGTATTCCGGGTATTATACCCTTGACAGACGAAACCACCACGAAGGCAATTGTTGCCTGTGGGCCAGATCAGTTGGTTCAAATTTTCAAGGAGGTACATCCGTGTGAACTTACATTCAGGGTGCTGTTCATCACACTTCTTCTTCCGCCTTCTGCAGGTCATACAGCCGGTTTTGGTTCGGTTGCTGAATACCCTCTTCCGCCGCTTCCGCTCCGCTTCGACTCCTGACAGTGGGGTGTTGCCTGTCCCATACTCCGCATACCGCTGAGGTGTGCCCCGCTCGTCATCATCCTCTGGACTGTCCGTGCCTCCACCCCTTTGCGATTGCTGTTCGTACATTCTTGACTCTTCCTGTAAAGTCTCCGCTAAGTGTAGATCTGCTGGGTCGGTCCGTTGTGTACTGTGTGTCTGACTCGTGGACTGTGGCTCTTGACTATACCACCCCTTTGCTGATTGAGATTGCTCTCGACTTTCAATTTCCAAGGGAGGATACTTTGACCGGATCCCTCGATTGTCGTCGTGGGTCGGACTATCGTGGCGGTAGTGCGACTGCCGCTGGAGCGGGGCCTCGGTCTCCTCTATCCCCGGAATCGTCCCTGATTCGTGCTCCAGTCGGCGCTGTTCCGGGCTCTTCGGCATACTGTGACTATGATATGAGGTTGCACTCGAGGTCTGGCGTTCTTCCGAGTCGGATCTTTTGCGCTTGTGAGGGCTGGTACTGGTGGAATCAGAACTGTAGTTGTTTGGCGGCTGAGGATGACGCCCGCCGGGCACGTAAGTCTGTCCTCCATCACCGTTTGTGGAGGTCTTGGCCCAGTCGTCCCTCTGACTGCCTACCGACAGCCTCTCCTCCGGCCTCTGTAAATCGCTGGGCTCATCACGCGGCCCGCCCTCCTCAATCTGTGATCGTTCCGGAGCTTTACCGTTAGGATGTGAGCTCGATGTCGCAGATTCCCGACCATTGACGGCGGTGAAACGCGAAGGACTGGTTTCCGTCGCATGGTCTTTCTCGGCAATGTCACCATTACCGTGGTGGTTGGATGTGACAGCCGCCATTTGAAACGTGGAATGTCGTACTGTGACCGGTGGCGACCATACGAATTAAACAGTAATGGCGCAAAGCTTGCTGGTTTCAATTCAAAGGTAGCCGTAATAGTGACTCGAACTTCGGTTTGATGTGTGGCGTGCTATTAAGATGCTTCAACTTGGGCCGAGTACTTTGCCCTTATCCAGTGAGAACGAACCACCCCACGCCTTCTGTCAGACGAAGTCTGTAAGCCCTTATCCTTTTGGCCGACCTCGTTCCTCCTCCGATCACACTTGACGCTCAGTAAACTGGGAGGCTGAGCAGTAATGATGCCAGTTATGGTGCGCTTTCAAGGCAATGCGCGCTAAGCTCTCGCAATCGAAGGCGCAAAGATATGCCTCAACAGAGATGCTACTTCTCGAGGCGACCTTCCAATGTTGAGTCTCAGACGTCGGAGGATTCGGTGCTATGTTTCTCTCCAACTGATTATCTGTCGCTTAGGCGTCTAGGTCTGCCGCTGATGAAGCGCGGACAGATACAGATGTTCCCGGATAACGAGTAACGAGAATAACGACAGAAATTCGCGATGTCGAGTGAAGTGACGGTAGAAGGTGAATATTCTGAATAATTCTTCACTTCGATATCGACAGCGACTTCGAATACTGTTGCCACCAACCACAGGATACCCAGATAGTGAGATGAAAGGGGTGGTGGGATGTTGCAACGGCTCCGCGCGCGCGAGGATTGGCGATGGGCAGACTAAATAATACTCGTACCGACGAAGCACTCGGTAAGTTACAAAGATGATTTTGAGTCCGGTCCAAATCCACTAATTTATGGCAGTTGCCAATCGCCTGCGGTGCACACCCCATGCGCTGCGGCGATGCGCGGCAACTGAGAGGTTCTTACCTACGAAGTATACCTTACATGAGTTAAACAGATTTAGCTTCGAAGGCCGCGCTGCTACTGCGTCAACAAGAATGAGAAACCGATCCAACCTTCCGCGACGGCAACTCAAAAACTCAAGCCAGGTGGTGGCTTGGTTGACACACGGGCGATACCAGACTACTGTCTCCGTACTAGCAGATCCCAGTGGTGAGGAGTGCGACTCAGAAGGTACAATAACTAGTCGCCCGAGCAAGAACACCGACGGACGTAGATTCCACAAAACTTTGTCGGGGGCCACGGCGGCAGCACATCATTATAAGAGTTACGGATGATGAGGTTCTCTGAGTTCCTTCAGGATCAATGTAGGATACGGGGGCGAGGCGGTTGTGGGATGGGCTGGCGCGGCTAAAGAAATTGGCCGGGCCGTATTGAATTGAAGATCGGAAAGTCTGATGGAAAGCCCAGCAAAGGCAACGAGGTACTCCGTAGAGTAACGAGGTAAATAATATTTAGTGCCTGGTCTGTCACACCAGAGGGAAAAAGATGGGATGGCAAGATCGGGGACGCAGCAGACGGGATGACGATGGCGCTCTCTTCACCTCGCCCATCTTCCTCTTCGGTCGTGCTGCTGCTGTCTGTTGATGCAGGTCTGAGGCGCAGGTCCCTGACTAGCTTTGGCGGGGTCCCTCATGGCTGGGATGGTCAGACCAGGGGAGGCGATTCGCTCGAGCCAGCCGGGATTACTCAAGCACGCGTGACGTCGCCACTGATTGGTTCATGGTCCGAGCAGATATCACAGCGCTTATCTAGGATCTGCCAGGCGCTTTTGGCGTTGGTGAAGATGGCTGAAGAGTTGGAAGCATGGCTATGCCGAACAGCACAACAGCAACTCCCGGGCATTTGCAGCGCCTTGGGCCCTTTTCGACACTACTAAGGTATGATCTGACATCCACGCTGACGCAGCACGAGAGGCGCAGGGAATGCACAACGGCGTGTAACAACCATTGGCTTTAGCGTCACTTAGTACTGACGTTACGTTTTGAACAGCCAGATGAGGCATGGCTTCACTAACGACACGTCTATCCGAATTGTTGTGCCGCCCATCCACCCATCAGGATCACCGATGATGGGACGACGAGGCAGTCCTGGCGCTAGCGTCACCAGCTAACCAACGCTGAAGAGGTGTGAAGATCCCGGCTATAGGAACTAGTAAGGTCGAGTGACGAAGCTGCAGAAGAGGGGCAACGACCAGAAAAACACCATCGATCAAGTCCTATTACTCGTTCTCTGATGTTGGCAAACCTTATACTGGGTAGAATCTCCTCATGCGATGAGCCAAGAGCCCGAAAGGCAGAAGGCAAAAGGTCCAAGTATGGGGATGCAAGAACGAGAGTAGCACTCTGTCATGAAACAGTAATGTACGGAAAGGCGGCTGTAACAGGTTCTTGAGTGAGCACTCTTACCATGCGGTACTCCACACTTTCTCAAATACTGTTAGGGAGGTAATGACGGAGCGGAGCCTTTCTGACGACGATGATGCCTGCACTGCCATGTTTTTCTGCGGGCCGTCCTGTGAGTATCATGTACATGTGAGTAACTCTGCGAAGCAAGCCATAGCCATAGCCATGACCATACCATCGCTAGCTACATATCAGTATTGTGTTAACGTTTCCAGTCGGGAAAGTGTATTTTCAGTTCTGTCGCGCTGTCTTCGCGCTTGCTTTCTCGCCAGCCTCGCCTGTCATTGGCGCTGCAAAGCGCAGCAATTTCAACCAATGATCGCCTCCACCCAGCCTGACCGCAGCGGACCGCGGCGCGGCTACCAGCCCGCTTGGGATGTCTGTGTCTGGTGGTACAAGTACCTTAGGTACCTAGTTACGAAGTATGAAGTAAGTTCCTTGGGAAAGAATAGTCCGTCAGCATTGAGCTAACAATGGTGCATGTAGTAGCGTACATGTGTTTGGCCATACCACACGCTGACTGTATGCGCTGTGCTGTTTCAGCCAAGCAGGAAACGTAAACGAAAACGGACCACAGCATGACTGAGAACCTTCAGTTTAATACCTAGACTATCGACAAGGCGTCGTCCTACGTGTTACAAACCCTACCCACCCCGTACGTTAGATGTCAGTGGGCAAGTATATGTATGTTTTTGCAGGGACTGACGAAGTTGCAGGACAGTGATTGTCTCAGGGCATGGCCAATATTTGATATCAGTACTCATGACCAACCCCTATCACTACTACTCAGTATGGATCAATGCTGCTACGAGGAATCTTCAAGCACACCACCACCACACGCCCGCTGCAGTGGGTATGACCCCTAACAGAAATGCCTTGCCTTCTCTGATCCACGCCTCACAGCCTCGTCCATAACCCCTGCATGCGCAGGGATGGCGTAGATGTGCGAGGAGGTGTGGTCCAGAAATTATTCACCCTACTTGTTTGTTGTCAGAAAGACTGGAGCGAGACTAAGACACACTGATGGCTGGTTGGGAGACTATCATGGCGGATTGCTAACTAACTTCATAGAAGAATTGAGATCATCAATATTCATGCATGCACACCCAGGCTCCCTCCCCTCTCCCTCCATGACACGCGCCCATGCGTAATTGCAGCACCGATCAACCTCCATAACTAATGGACCGCTTGCAGCATATCGATGCTCAGATCACTCCACGAGCTTTCTTTCTGGCCTGCGCACTCTTAAATCAACCTCTTCCTTACATCTCCGACAGTCTTTCCTTCAGAAACATGTGCCTGACGATCATCTGCACAACGGCTTGACTTGGCATGCACTTGAACGTGGCAAACTGCTGATGCATCTATAGATCATCACCGTTGAAGATCTCATCAGTCCGAAACCTGGAGCTCGTGGCCTGTCTCAGCATCTATGCCTCTGTCCGGTCTTGCCAGACAGCGAACGAACGCCCAGCTCACGCCGACTTTTCAGTACCTTCCTCTCTGTTCTTAGCTCCGCATACGTCAAATAACCGCCGTGGAGAGGACCCTACCGTGGTCATTACCTACAGCGGCCATGCTCATACTGCTGTCTGGGAGGGCATTCACTGCGTGAAGAATCTCGGAATGCTCATGGACTTCCCGCTTCTAGCCGACCACGTTCTTCACTTGATATGCAGCTCAGAAAGCCTGAAATTCGTCTGTCAGTACCGCCACAGGATGATATGCAGACATCTGACATGCCTCTGCATTTCCATGAGGCACGTTCTCGGCTTATGATAACCATAGATCGCTCAATCCATAGTCATAACATTCGAGAGAAAATCAACATGTCACTCTGATTTTGCCGGAGGGGTCGACAACGCTGTTGATGATCTCCCAAATGCTCTTTCTCATAACTCCAGCTCTGAAAATCTGTAGATTCTCTTATCGAAGCGGGCGAGTCAGTTTACTCTCAACCGTCTGCAGCAAGCTGACGCTACTACCAACGACAAGCTACTGAGGCAAGATGAGCCATATGAGGGACTACCAGACAATAGATCAGTTCGTAGTCACCGCAGCATCTTTATATTTATCGAGTTCGAGATAACCCTAATGCTATGCATGCATTCTTGTTCAATACGGACAAGGGGATGCTCGGGAAATGCCGAGGTTCGCTCGTCCCGAAATATACGGTAATAATCCACAACAGTGGAGTAGTTGTGATTGATGCTATACGGGTATGGGAACGATCACCTTGCTCATAACAAGATGATCAACGTCCTTTTTGCAATTCCACTTACACTCCAAACTCACCCACTCGATCTTACTGACAAGGCATCATGAGGTGTCACACCAATTGGCTTTCGAAGCCTCCGGCTCTTCGCCGGCTCAACGTCTACAGTCCGGATAGCCTGCAGTGTGCCAGATCGCGACATCCCCCTTCCGCCCAGCACATCTATCCGCCTCTCAGAGGCTTCGGTAAAGGGAATCAGCAAAGATGGGCATCCTCCAAAACCGCCCCCCGGCCTCGGACAGCCCTATTCTTCCCGGGTAACCCCTCCAACTCTCGAGTCTCTCAACCCAGGTCGCTGACCCTGGAAAACAGGTCAAGGCGTTCAGCGAGTCGGCATGGCCACCGACTGGCTCGAAGCTTTCCCGCAGACCGTCAAACCCTTCCTCGACGAAATGGACTCTCTCGTCCAATTCCCCCTCAGCCGGATCATCGCCGACGGCCCCAACTCCACCCTGACCGCCACCGCGAACGCACAACCCGCCATCATGGCGACCTCGATCATGGTGCTGCGGGTGCTGGAGAAAGACTTCGGATTCAAGACCGACGAGCGCGTCGACGTCACGCTCGGCCACAGCCTCGGCGAATTCGCCGCGCTCGTCGCAGGCGGCTACCTCTCCTACCCGTTCGCGCTGAAGCTGGTCCGGCGCCGCGCCGAGGTGATGGCGCGGTGCTCCCGCGAGGCGTCCGAGGCGGACGGCGGTGCGTATGGCATGGTGGCGCTGGTGTGCGAGCCCGATCGGCTGGACTCGTTGATCGAGACGATCCACGCCTTCTTGGGCCATGCGAGTCCCGGGTCCAGGGACGACTCCAGCTACCATGTGCCGCCGATCGAGCAGGTGCTGATCGCCAATGAGAACAGCAAGAATCAGATCGTGTTGAGTGGTAGTCTGGAGAGGATCAAGACGCTGTTGGTGCAGCTGCGCCAGTTTGGAGGCCACGATCCGCGTGCCGTTGCGCTCAAGAGCGATAGCCCTTTTCACAGTCCGATCATGAAGCCGGCGGCGGAGACGATGAAGCGGATGCTTGAGAAAGACGACGACGTTTCGTTCCCGGGCATCATGCCGTGCGTCAGTAACGTCACGGCTAGACCGTTCGAGAGTAAGGCAGAGTTGAAGGATTTACTGGCGAGACAGTGCGTGGAGACGGTGAGGTGGTGGGATAGCATCAAGTATTTAGACCAGGAGCACAATGTCCGAAGGTGGATCGGTGTTGGTCCGGGCAAGGTGGGGAGGAACCTCGTCGGGAAGGAGGTTGGGATGAAGGGAAGAGATGTGGTCAAGGGCGGAGGGGTATGGGGCATCAGCGTCCCGAAGGAGGTGGAAGGGGTCTTGAGGGCGTTGGAGGAGACGGAGAAGTTCGTTGACGAGGAGGCCTGAGCTGTCTCACAGTACGTGACGTGCCGTGTGCCCTTTGACTTGCGCAATGGCCGAGAACGATATTAATCGGGAGCGACGAACGTCAAGGGCCCACCATGGTCGCAGCCCCCGAAACGAAAGACACTCTTAAGCTACGAACACCGACCGGGAGGACGCTACGCTTTCGTACACTCCTCGGTCGTTGATAAAGCAGACGAACATCATTCACCAAAAACCCTTCCGACCGCGGTCGGAACACCACCAGCGAAGCTAGGAACCCTACTGCGCCGAAACTATCGAACTTCAGCGAGCATCGTCTTGAAAGCTGAACGGTCCAATTTCTCCATACGAATTAACTCTCCACCTCATTGAACGTCTCTCAACGCGATACGGACAGAGTCTGCATCGTCTGAGTCATCCAGACGTACTGGCACTACCGCTTGGCGCCATCAATCCGGTCAATCCAACTGGATCGAGTCGACCCATACCTTCATCTTCTACGCACCTACCCCCTGAGAGGACCACCGAGATTTCATCGGCTTTTCGTATGGAAATACTTTGTGTTGGAACCTAAAGTCCACAGTTCACTCTCGCATTTTCGCTCTCTGTCTACGATAGGATGCTCTGGCTTATATGTAGTTTAACGTGTTAATATACAAGTCGCTCTGAACAAAGCGACGGCGTCCCCTCTTTTGCACGCTCGTACTCGCGATACTAATATCTTACTTCGCCCTGGTTCGAATAGGGTGAATGACAAAACTCTATCACCACACCAGCGGACTCCTCTCCGTTTTCCAAGCCCGCAGCGGCGAGCTTAGCCTTACAGAACCTCCACCGCATATCCAAACTCGCACACCCACTCGCACAACACCAACGACATCGCCCACCCCACCCCAGTCATCTCGACCCCTCAACCCCACCACGGCCCTTCCCATCCCCGCTTCCCCCCACCCCACCCTGCACCTTCTCCTCCTCCACCTCCCTCTCCTCCGCCTTCGCCCTCAACCCATCGACCCCCATCCCCCACAACCCCGCCTTCTTCCCCCACCGCATCATCCCCCAAACATGCACCCAGCTAAACGACGGCGGCGCATCGGTCCTCGTCCGAAACGGGCTCGCCACCCCACTCCCCACCGTTTCCGTCCGTCCATCCTCGACAGCCACCTCGCCCACCCGCCGACTCCCTGCCCCTCGCTCCACTGCCCCTCGCTCCACTGCCCTACCCCCCTCAACGGAAAGCGGCATAGCCACAACCGTGCGCTCGTCAGCCGTCGACGGCCTCCGCTCCCACGACCTCACCGCGCGCTCCACAGGCCGCCACCACCCCTCTTCCTTCCCCCGCGCCCACCACCGGCCCCCGCACATCTCCCACAGCCGCGACCGCGCCCGCTTGTACGCGAAGCGCTCGTCCTCGCCCGTGTAGACGCCCGTGCGGGCAAAGTCCGGCGCGGGCCGACCGATCTCGTTGCCGGCACCGGGGACGCCGTCGGAGGGGCCGTGGCTGCGGCGGCCGGCGCCGTAGACGGGGCCGAAGTCGGAGTCTTCGTCGGCGAGGATGGAGCGCGTTGTTGGGGGGGTGGTGGTCGGGGCGTAAGTGGGGTCGGAGGCGGAGGGGGTGTAGGAGGAGATGTTGGGCCGGAAGGGCGCGGTGCGGTCTTGGTAGATTTCGGCGAAGGTTTCGGGGTAGATGCCGTCAGGGGAGCTGTCGGCTGAGGGGTCTGTAGGGGCGGTGTTGGTTTCCGGGAAGAAGATGTCGTCGGGCCCGGCGTCGGCGCGGATGAGGAGTTTGCAGCGGGCTTCGTAGAGGGCGTCGAGGAGGGTGATGAGGCGGCGGGCTTCGTTCTTTTGGAGGAGGGTTAGGATTGGGACGTCGGTGAGGATGAAGGTGTGGAAGGTCGAGGCTAGGGTGATGTAGTCGGCTGGTCCGAGATAGCTGGCGCAGAGCTCGTCGAATGTCCAATGTGTGACGCCGGAACAGTGGTGCGATATTGGGACCTTGCGGCCAAAGACGTAGATGTGGTCGCTTTTCCATGGTATTGCGTCATGGGAAGCGAACAGTGGCTCAGCGGGTGACACGGCCTTGAGCACTGCGGATTCCCATTCGCTGTCTGCCGGGGAAGCTTCACCCCCAACCGCCGATGAGCTAGGGGAAACAAAGTAGTGTTTGGGAAGAACGCCTTTCGCAGGTTTAGTCTTTGTAGACACGCTGGCAGGAGACTTCTTGTCAAGAATGCTTTGCTCGTAGCCCAGGCCCAAGTTTCCCGGGGCCATTGACTCCAGTCCAGCAAACCCTTCTCCGAGAGTTTCCGCATCCTTGTCGCCACCCGCCACAAACGAGTCGTCCTCCTCTTCCGCCTCCCTTCTCCTCCAGTCTTTGCCTCCCTCCATATCCCAAACCTCACATCTCGCACGGAGCACTTCCAGGAACGCCGCAAAGTCACCCTTGTTTGGGAACATATTCTCACTTCTCCCCGCATCCTTTCCCCTAGCCAAGATTCCCCATCTGTCACCAAGAAGACCCAACCTTGAAGCCGGCGGCGGTGCAAACTCCATACCTTGAGCGTTCGCCAACTCTTCAGGCATACGATTGCTCGTAGCGATAAGAACACCGCCAAGATGGAAGAACGAAGTGAACAGGTTGGACAGTATCTTCGACGCCGCCCTATCTGGCAGTTGGAACTCATCCAGGAAGAGAATAGGAGATGTAGATATCATGTCTCGCGCCAGCGACAGCAGCGAGTGCCCCTCGCCGTGTCCTCCATCAATGAGTCGACTCCGTCGTAGCTGTTCAATTCTAGCAAAGGTTTCCAGCATGAACGTGTTGAAGTGCCACCTCCGCTTCTTGCGATTCGGTAAACAGTCCGCGAGAAGGTCCACGAGCATGCTCTTTCCAGTCCCAACTCCCCCATAAACTAATAGTCCTTGGGGCGATTGCAACTCCAAGGCAGACTCATGATCTGTCAGCTGGCGTGTAAGTGCCATGGCGTCGACCTTTGCGTTTTGGGCCCTAAACGTGGGAAAGAGACCCTTGCGGGCATCTTCCGACGAATTTGAGCCATGCTCTGAGACAGGAGTTGGTCCTCCAACTGCACGACTCAATTGATTCAGCTGGTGAGTATATTCTATCTCAGGCTCATAATCTTTAAGACGGTGATATAGCTTTTGAAGATGGAGAGCAAGTCGATGTTGTGCTGGGTCAGGATCAATGCGCTTGGTAGCTAGTAAAGCTCGATAAAGTACCAATGGATTGGTGATAGTTAGACCTGTCGATGAAGAAGGTGAGAGCATTGAAGAGTAGAGCGGAAGACGTTGTATGGGCAAGGTGCAGCACTTCCAAGCCCTTGTGTGGGGTAGATATCATGTTCATGTCTGGTGAGTCTCGCCCTCCGTAGCCCCTTGACATCATTATCTTAAGGTAGCTACCGGTACCAATAACATCGAAACCCTACCTGGTAAGAATCAATCTGTCCAAGCCACAGATCTCAGGATTCACATCTCAGATCTCAAATCCCAGATCTCGGAACCGGAACTACCAAACCTCCAAAAAGCAAAACATACAACAGCAGGTATTCGCTGGTCGTCACCGACCCAACTACTAATCCGCCGATCTAAGGCTTATGTATGGCAGAGCGGACGGGATGCCCAGTTCTCCTTAGTCTGTGGTCGTATGTAAAAGAGATGTGTGAAAAGGAATGCGTATTGCCAGTATTGAAGTGGGTTACGATGTTTCATATAATTTAATCTAGACTCTCAATTGTTATCGGGGGCAATGAGGGCACGGAAATATTGTTCTACTACTTCACTTGTTGCGCTGATCAGGTATCATACAGCCGTTGTAATGACTGTATTGACCACACTAAACTCATTCGAAGCCTGAGGTAGTCTCGTTCTCCTAGTGAGGAGGCAAGTAACGAGTCCAACCCTTTAGTGTTCGAAAACCTATGCCTTCAGTCTCGCCGAAAATGTCATGTTGACTGTGACCTTCGCAACCACGACTGACTTCCTCCCACCTCCAACACCCTAGCGCCGGTCCTTCATGCCTTGAATCATGGGCACAATTGACTTCCGATCATCCCGAATTCTCACCCTCGCTCGCTCGCATTTTTCGAGGATCTCCTTCACATTCTCGTTGTCCTCGGTTGCCTTCTCCATGGATACTAAGACTTGACTGGATCTCTTCTTCATCTGCCAGAAGAGGTTCTGAACCAAGACCCGACAGTAGACCTCACCAAACACTTCACCAAGGATCGAAGCGATGGTTCCCCACGTCATCTTAGTGTAAAGAGCCATGACGCAGACGTATTGCTTTTGGGCGAGGTTGTATGGCTCGATGCCGCCGGACCATGCGTGGAGGGCTGGCTTGCGTTTAGGACGTGGCATCGTCGCGGTGAGCTACGTAAGAGTGAATTTAAACCGTTGACAGACGTTTTTGAACTGTTGACGGACCCGCGATGCTGAGATAAGATCAAGCTGTGTGGCCTAGGGTCAAGACTATCAGCTTATACAACCCTTTTATTACGGGTCAACACACCTTCAGCTGGACAATTTGTATGTATGGGTGAAGGTGGAGTGGTGCCTTCATTTACCTCCCAAATATGGCGAGAGGCCTGCTGGTTCTTGCCTAATTCAGCGGGCTGGAGTTGGATAGCTACCGCCCTGAGAGCGCAAGCTTTAACAGGGGTATCTTATGAGAATCAACTATGAAGTCGAAGACAGTCTTCAACGCTGAGCGGGCAATGATGCCAAGAAATAGTACTTGTGAACGTACAGCTCTTGGTCGATGATAAATCAGTACAAGGCAGTGGTTGTCGCGTTTGTACGCAAGGCTGTGATATCTAACACTTCAAAGAGTGAATAATCTTGCCATTCGTTCACACCATCTTTAAATCTCAAATTGCGTGAACATGGCGTCCGCCTGACTCGAGAGATCCGTGAGCAAATGACGTTCTTGCCGTGCCTCTGGTGGAAGACTTTGAATCACCTTGGGAGGACCTCCCCAGTAGCCAACGCATCCAGCCGCTGGGTTGAGCTTGAACTGAGGGTCGTACTAGCTTTTACTTTTCAGTATGACCTCGACGGAACAGTTTATGTTTCGAAACCCATCTCCCCGTTGGTCTTCGCCATGCGTCGTATCTCTCACTCCTGAGGCTAGGGTAAACGCAGACCGATACCCCATCGGCGCTCCACGAGACATGCATGTATCGTGTGTTGGTTAGCTGATCTACCGCGAGAATGCTGCGACTGTTTAATCGTGCCAGCAACCTCGATTGCGAAGACCACTTTCTTAGAAGCTGGTAACTCCAGGCGCCCAGGAATTACCGATCGCGTTCACCTTCGCAATGAACATACGGCTAGTGATCTCGCCAGACGTGGGCCCGCGTCCGACGACCGTCGCCATCGGCGTGTGGTCATCCGGAGTATAGAAAGGATTCTGCAAAAGGCGAATGTACGCAGTCTGAAGTGCTCGAAAGGCCTTATTGTGAGGTTAGTAAACTACAATTCAGTATACATACGTCTTGCAACTAGTAAGCAACAGGACGAGCAGCTGAAAGTAGACGTACAGGTTTCAAATCACTATCTCTCAACCCAACGATAGGCGGCAGCTTTCCACGCTCCCCATCTTGAGGCGCAGGTCTACCCGCCATATCAACAATGATAACAAACTTCACCCCCGTAGTAGTCAACCAGCCGTACATTGCTAGCCTCTCGTCGATGGCTTGCAATAAGCCTAGATCTTGGTCGATGGTTTTGTTATGCTGCCGGATGTCGAAGATGTCAAGGCAGGAGTTGAGCATGAAGGTGAACTCGAGCTCGGAGTTTGTGTGCGGCGGGAAAAGGGAAATGTGGAGAGGATTATCCTGTTGATAGTTAGTTGGCAATTTGTAGTAAGCCTTCAAAGAGCAGTCCTCCGCTCTTGGGAGCTCAGGGACATACATGCTTGCCAATAATGCCGATGCAGGCTATTGATGGGGTAGCCATAGCACCAGGCTTGAAATATTCTGGTTGGGGATGCACGCTTTTTGCTCTCAAAGGGGCCTAATAACATTCCATATAGTAGGCTATGGAGACCTGATATCGCATGAGAGTCTGTTCCAGAATCTAAGAGTATCAAAAGGCCAAGCAGCGAGATACAATTGCTGTTAGGGTTGCTCCACCAATGATCATTTCGGGAACAAGCGACGCTAGCCGATAGCTTACAGATACCGACATCACTGCACTCAATATCCCTAATCGCCCCACGACAAGAACCACTCCACTCTTCCTGTCACCACCTCCTCTTGTCCACTGTACCTCTTTACACAATGTTCGCGTCCGCGAGGTCAACGGCGGTACTCGGACTGCGAGGTAAACCCACTCGCCACCGCCGAACTCGCCACCCCGTATGCTAACGGCGCTTCCCACCAGCCAAACCGTCAACAGCACTCCTCCCACTCCGCGCCGGCCCCTCAGCCTTCATATCCTCATCACCACCGAAGCCAGCAACAGCCCTCACCCCATCTCGAGATGGCGAAGGCCCCCCGCTCAGCGTCACCGGCAAGCCGCGGCGCGAAGTGCCACTGCCGAGCCAAGAGGAGAAGAAGGGGGCGATGCAATACGCACTGCAAGTCCCCCCCTCCCGCCAACACCTCCGTCCACGATCGTTCATCTCCACCATCCTCCCGACCGTCTTGACTGACTCTCTCCCCTCCACCCAGAACCACGCTCGACCAAATCGCCAACTGGGCCCGCCAAGGCTCCCTCTGGCCCATGACCTTCGGGCTCGCCTGCTGCGCCGTCGAGATGATGCACCTCTCCGCCCCGCGCTACGACCAAGACCGGCTCGGCATCATCTTCCGCGCCTCGCCGCGCCAGTCCGACGTCATGATCGTGGCGGGCACGTTAACGAACAAGATGGCGCCCGCGCTGCGGACGGTATACGATCAGATGCCGGATCCGAGATGGGTGATTTCGATGGGCAGCTGCGCGAATGGCGGGGGGTATTATCATTACAGTTATTCGGTCGTGCGGGGGTGCGATCGGATCGTGCCGGTGGATATCTACGTGCCTGGGTGTGAGTATTGCAACGGCTGGTTTGTCTGGGGGATTTGCTGATTGTGATTTGTCAGGCCCACCGACGGCGGAGGCGTTGATGTATGGCATCTTTCAGCTGCAGAAGAAGATGAGGCATTCGAAGCATACGCGGATATGGTATAGGAAGTAGGGAGTGGTAACGGAATGTGTATAGGGGTGCTGGTTTAGGTCGTGCTGGATGAAGCTGTTTGTATACTTTAGTACACTGAGCATTGTCTTCCGGCGTTATCGCTCAGTTAGATCCAAAAATGCAGTCATTCATCAAGTCCAGTACAGAACTACAACCTGCACACGCTTTCGCTCTCATGAGTGTGTTTACCAGTGATTTACCCTGTCTGGCCATCATCCGGTGAATACCCTCACTAATTAATACTAATCCTTCTACTGTTTCGCTCCTTTGTTCCAGAGCGTGAGCTATGCCTCTGACAGACAATAGTCGCTGGTCACTGCGCATTCGGAACACCCTCTAGGACCTCAACCCAGCCTTCCGGTCCACCGAATCCTTACCAGCAGCCAACCCCACCACCTAAGAAAACCCTCCTCTTCAAAACCAACATCCCTCCTTCAAACCGGACGTCCCACCCTCTCGCACATCTTACAGGCCGTCCTCGGCTCCAACATCCCCTTCTTCACCCCCTCCAAAAACTTCCCACCAAGCACCATCCCATCACCCTCGCGCACAAACGCAACCTCCTCCAACCCTCTCAACGCCCTAAGCGCTTTAATACCCGCAAACCGACGCAACCTCGAGCCTCCCTGTGCCAGACAAACCCTCAAAGACGCCAAGCGGATACATTGCCCTAGCATCGCGAACGCAGCGGTGGCGTGCTTGGAGCGCCTGTCCCAGTAACCCACTGTAACGTGTGCGATCTGCCGGCGTCGCGAAGGGACAGGCTGCGGAGGAACTGGTATAGCGCGTCGGGGTCGGCGAGGCGGAAGTCGTTGGGGCGGTAGAAGATGGGCAGAGCTTCGTCGTGGGTTTGCTTGCAGACGCCGAGGATGGTGAGTGGGTTGGTGGGGCTGGAAGGCTTGAGGGGTACCGGTTGGGCGGCGGGGTTGAGGAGGGCGCTGTAGATCATGTTGCGGATCTCGGGGGGGAAGCGGAGGAACATTGTTTTGATTGCTGGGAGGGTGGTTATGGGAGTTTGTGTTGGGTTGGTTGGATAGGAGGAAGCAGGTTTTTGACTTGGGAGTCGACGGGGCCATGGTTCAGGCTTCGACCTGCAGGCAGGAGCTGGGAGTTTCTCGAAGAGGTCGGAAGTATGGCGGTGGCCTTCCCGAGGGCTTGACAGGCTATTGGGTGTATGTGTTTTTGGCACAACGAGTGCCATGTGTCAGTGTTTGATCGACGACTTGCAGCCCGTGCCGGGCTTTTGGAATCTGTCTGAATCAGTCCGGAGATGGCCATCAATGAGACCAAGCCTGTTGGCGATCCCATGAAGGAAGGTCAATAATGGCGAGACCTTGGGTAGTTCTGGCTGGTTCCACTGGCTGATCGGTCTCTACAAATTTGAAACCTGCTCGAGAGTGTTGTCAATGATACTTCAACGAGGTTTTCCTTCAAAGAAACTGGATATACCCGTTCCGAGTCCATAACGCAAACAGTCATATCTTGTCCCGCAGGTGGCAGGTGGGGAGGGCTTCGGTGCGGAGTGGTTTGGGGTGTGGAGGAGGGCGGACAAGGGTGGTGTGGAAGAGGTTGGTGGTTGTGTGGAAGAGGGCGTGCAGGAAGGTCCGGATGGGACGGTCTTGGGTGGGGTGGTTCATGATCGGATTGGTTTGTGGGACGTCGGTGGTGGACGTGTCTGATGTTTTAGACTTTTCAGCATACGTGAGAAAAATTCGTTGGAAAGCAAGATACTAGCCGCGGATATAACACTCCATGTGAATCGTAACAGGATCGTAACACATGCAAGCTTCGTCTAGGAGAAGCTACGCTTTTCTTCATTCGGCTGAATCTACTAAATGACAAGCCTCAAGCACCGACACGCCAGCCCCTTCTCGGTTCTTAAAAGCATATTAACCGTTAACAATAGTACCTCCGTTGGGATGCAAGCTCTGGCCGGAGATGAAGCTGCTGTCTTGGCTGGCAAGGAAGACGAAACAGGTCGCGACCTCGCTGGGTTGACCCGGGCGGCCCATGGGGGACGTGAACGACTCCTGTGCATCTTTGTCCATTGTCGAGGGGATGAGTGGTGTCCATACTATTGTCACGTCAGCACTGCACCTATGAGATTGCGAGATGCCATTTGCAAAGCTTACTGGGACCGGGGCAGACACAGTTTACGCGGATGCCGTTACTGATCTGCTGATTCGATAAACCCCGCGTAAAGGCAACGATAGCACCCTTTGTTGAGGTGTAGTCGAGGAGATCACCACGACCAATGTACGGGTTGATTGAAGCGCAGTTGATGATTGTGTCACCGCTCTTCATGTGAGGAAGGGCGTACTTAGAGAGGTAGAACAATGGGTGGATGTTGGTGTTAAAGGTCTTCATCCATTGTTCCCTGTCGCGAACACATAGTATGAGCGATCTATTCTGATCAAAAAAGGGGTAGGGCACTTACTCGGGCAAGTCAAGGATCGACTTGCATACCATCTGATACGCAGCGTTGTTGACCAGTATGTTGACTCCGCCCATCTCTTTGACCGCAGTATCGACAACCTTTTTACAGGTCGCCTGTGATGTGATATCCCCTGGGCAAAGATGGCACTTTCCACCGTGCTCTTCAACTCTCTTCTTGGTTTCCTTGGCGTCGGACTCCTCTTCAGGCAGCTAGTTGATCAGGCAATCGGCTCCCTCCATAGCAAAGAGAATGGCAATAGCCCGCCCGATGCCGGAGTCTCCGCCAGTGATAATGGCCTTCTTCCCCTTCAGCTTGCCGGCTGCTTTGTATATTTGGTAGCCGCCATCTTCGGTAGGAATCTTTGTGGACACCGGCTGTTGGCCCTTCATCTCAGACTGAAGGCCAGGCTGTTTTTGATGAGAGACCGGGATCTCGTGACCTATCAGAACAAGTCAGGCCTCTTCATGTTTGATTGAAAGCATTGCCGATTGTGCTGATCAACTTACCCGACTTGAACTGAGAGTCGGACATGTTGTTGCAGGTATTGGAAGTCTACTTTTTGGCGGAGTATCTTTGGAGACCGTGGGGACTCTTCGTTTATTGCGCTCAGAGTAGCTGTCTTGAGGTTGATGTGAGAAGTTGATGTTTGCGGAGATGAGTATCTCACGTTGTCAGGTAGGAGTGCTCTATTTATTCGTACCATATTTACGTCAATGTTTCGTTTTGAATGTTTCGTAGTGATGAGATCATCCCCGCGCTTCTTTATCGATAAGGGCTACCGTACCAACTGGCATACGCTTACTAAGACATGAAGCTGGGCTCACGTACTTGACCTATAAGGCAATTCTACACTGGCTTTCTGGCTTTCTTCTCTTTCTTCCTTATATTTTGATTCACAGATTCAGTTACAGTCTCAACAGAGTGTTTAGTAAGAAGATCCCACTGCCAGATGTTCTGTAACCCAACCCAATATCATAGAAAATCGCAAAACCAAACTTCAAATGTTGGTTACCATCAGAAACAGCGTTAGAGAAGGGAATTGCTATGCATCTGTGCATCTGTGCATCTTGAGGGAGTGGTGAACACTTGTTGCTGGCGGGCTTTCAGTCAAGCCCTCGAGCTGATTGTTAGCCATTCTCCATCGGATAGTATTCAGCGTGGCAACATGTAGGTCGTACGTGATGACGTTTACAAAGAACTTGTCAAAAATCTCATCACGCCTCGTTTTGGGTCGATCTCGGAGGTAAGTGCATGCATGTATGCTGTTGTTGGAAATGTGTTGTCATTAACGTTAATATTAATGTCCCAGTATCCATTTTCAAGCTGGCAGGGAGGCAGGAATTCAGTCTTGCTGATCTCTCTCAAGGTTGTTGCCGGTTGTTGTACAGGCATCACTTGTGTGTCGACACTACTCTAGCTCCCCGAGCTTGGCACACATCTAATTTAGCGCATCAACCTGCTCTCCCAAGTCTCGCTGTCCGACAATCTGTGTGCCGCATTGGCTCTGTGCCGCAATGGCGAATTTGTAACCTGGTCGTTACGCAAAGAGCGAGCTGCTGATATGGCCGAGGGATTTCCTCCATTCGGCGCCGATCGGCGCCGAGGCTGGCTCCAGGAGGGAATGCTGCCGTAGTATCGATCTCTGCAGACATACAAGCATGCTCTGCTCTAACTACTTGATAGTAGTCGACGCCATGTCCTGACTTTCCTTCCAGTCTGCACCTTCCAATTTGTGAGTGTTCAGCTGACAGCATGTGCGCAGACATGACTGCACAGGTCGCTTTTCGCAAAGTGCTGAACACATCTGACAAGAAAGCTCGTTTTCCAGGGTTTCACCAACGCACGCGCATTCACCGCGCGGGGAGCACTATTCGAAATGGTGCACGCCCGCTCACGGTTGACATCGAGCTACGTGAGAGCACGCCGATGCAACTTCCAGACGGGACGAAGTTATACTGCGACGTCTTCCTTCCAGCGGTCCCAGCGAAAGAAGAACTGATACCTGCTTTGATAGCCTGGTATGTCATGCATGAACCCTTGTGGGGCGAATTGGCCAAGGTCGCTGACGTTGTGAAGGAGTCCATATGGCAAACAAGGCGGGACGACGAGGCTCGATGACTTTCCGATGCGCGCTGGTGTGCCTCGCAACTGGACCTCGGGACTCGAGAAATGGGAAGGGCCAGACCCAGCTTATTGGTGCGAGCGGGGGTACGCCGTCGTCAATGTTGACTCTCGCGGCGCTTTCACATCCGAGGGTGATCTGCTCTTGCTAGGTCGTGAGGAAGCAGAGGATGCTGCAGCATTCACCACCTGGACTTCGAAGCAAGACTGGTGCAACGGCAGAGTGGTATTCACTGGCAACAGCTGGCTGTCCATTGTACAATGGAAAGTGGCGAGCCTCCGCCCCGCCGGTCTGGCCGCCATAGCTCCTTGGGAAGGCTTTCAAGATCTCTATCGTGACCATATGTGCACGGGCGGGGCGCCGTTCCCCGGCTTTGTGGAAATGCTTGAATGTGAGTCGAATTGATGCATGATACTCACAGGTGTGGAGACTGACAACCTACAGCACAGCTCGTCAGCAGTAGCAAAGCAGAAGACTTGCCCACCATGCTCAAGCAGCACCCGCTTTTCGATGGCTATTGGCAGAGCAAGCGGGCAGACGTTGAGAAGATTGACGTACCGGTCTACTGCGTTGCATCGTGGTCCAACCCGCTGCATAGCGTGGGAACCTTGAATGCCTGGAGAGCTCTCTCAAGCAGCACCCCAAAGTGGCTTCGAATCCACGCGACGCAAGAATGGTCAGATTACTATACTGATGCCAACGTCAAAGACCTTCAGCGTTTCTTCGACAGGTACCTCAAGGACGACCGGACGACCAACTGGGAAATCACCCCGCCCGTGAGAATCAGCGTACTGCATTTCGGCCTGACAAACCAGCCCGACACCGTGAACCGTTTTGAAATGAGCTTCCCACTCGCGCGCACCAGATACACACGGCACTACCTGACGGCGCAAGGAGCGCTCCATGTCGATGACCCCAGCGTGTCGGAATCTCACCAAGTGTCGTACGACGGAAGTACCGGCCAAAGCAGTAGCTTCACCTACACAATGCCCGCCGCCTGCGAGACAACAGGCTACTTCATGGCCCATCTCAACATGTCCTGCGACGGACACGATGACATGGACGTGTACGTGCAAGTCGAGAAGCTGAGCGCCGACCACCACTCGCGCCAAGGGTCGTTGTGCGTGCAACCTCCAAACCCGGTCATGAAGTTCGTCTTCAAGCTGATGCACGACTACCAGGTGGGGGTCACGAAGACGGGCCCACTTTTCTACTGGGGGCCGTCAGGCGTCCTGCGCGCAAGTCACGCGCTTGACAGAGAGGAGTCGTCGAGCACGTTATACCATCCGGTGTACAAGCACGATCGGGAAGTGAAGTTGCAGAGCGGGGAGAGGAGGACGTTGGACATTCCGCTCAAGGCTGCTGGTCTCTATTGGGAGATGGGTGATGTGCTCAAGTTCACGGTGTCGGGCAAGGAGGTTGTACCCTTCCCGATTCCTGGCGTCAGTTCACCAGCGACCAGGAATGCGGGCAAGCATGTCATACACTGTGGAGGCCTGGGACCCAGTAGTTCATATTTACTGATACCCTACGTTTGAAAAGCGTGGACAAAAGAATTGTGGAAGACTTGTGATCTGCGCATCCAGTGTAACACAAATCGAGAAGCATGTTTGGCGAGTGTAATAAGACCTCTGAGACGGTCATCCCATACAGTGGTTTGAGAAAAATGTTGTTTCAAGACAGGTTTACTATATGACACCCAATTCACCCTGAAGCCAATTCAACAATGACGCTATCTTCTGACTGACAGCAGTCGTTCGCGGTATCTCATGGCCACCACCATGATCGAACACCCTCCGCCTATCAGCATTCGAGAAGTGAGCAAGCTGGATCGACGCCGGATAGCGAGGATCCTTGATACCATAGATATGCACGGTCGGCATATCAATCTTCAAGCCGTCGGGAAAGCGGGTGACGTCGAGCCCAAACACGTCGCTTGCATCAGAAGGGAAGTTCCAATCTTGTATGTCGTGCTGCAGCAGTTCGGTCTTGTCCCAGAGACCTTTGTGCTTGGTGTTTCTGCCGGCCGCGATCAGCGCTCGTATCTCGTCTGCTGCTGAGCCGGCGACCTCGTGCAGCTGCTTGCCTGTCGCGTTGTTGATCGTCCACGCTTTCTCGGAGATGGGCAGGCCTAGGTCCGCCAGCATCTGTAGCGGAATGCCGCCGCAGATGAAGATGGCGCCTCGGAAGGGCAGGGGCTCGCCTGGGTTCTCGTTATTGTGGTGCAGGATGAAGGATGATATCAGTGCGCAGCCCTGGGAGAAGCACATTACTGCGTCGTAAGTGCCGTGCTCGTCGAAGTAGGCGCGCAGCCATCGGTGGGCCTCTTCCACCGACGACGGGTCGATGCCTTTCCAGAACGTGTAGTTGGGCGGTGAGAAGAAGATCTCCACGCCGAATGCCGGATGTGAAGCACGTGGCGCGTCGATGAAGTCGAACTGGAAGTCAGCCGGATTCAACTTTGACCTGAAGACAGCTGCGACACGGCTCCGTCAGTTCCGTCGCACTAGAAGTGTGACTTGCGAGGCTGACTTACATGTCTGAATGTCGAAGATTGCTCCGCTTGTACCCATGCCATGGAGGCAAAGTACTCTCATGGTGGGCTATTGCTCCCACAGGGCTGAAGATGTGTACTTGTAAGGCTGTTGTGTCGACGTCAATGAAGCTTTCCCTTCGTGCTGGTATCTATGTAGACGAATTGCCCGGCTTAAGCCCGCCCAAGCCGGACATCAACATCTCAGAGATGGTAGGTTGGCAACATGCTCGCTGAGCAGACGACTCGGCACATGTCCACATAGTGCGACTCAGGTCCACATAATTCACAGACCATTTGGCAGACATTTGTCAATGGAGACCGTTTCCACCATTGAACATATCAACGACCGCAGAATGTGAACCATCTATAAATAATCGCATTGCGAGACAGCAGCACTGATCCTCGCCTCCGTGGGGCCAGCCACCGGATCTTCACGAAAAGTGCCCGGAGATGTGCGGTCATGTTGATTGGCCGTCGTGATCAGGCGTATATGCCTCCAGGCATCTGCTGATATGGACGTAATATGTGGTCATCAATTTGCCAGTACTAGAAATGCATATAGGTAGCAAGCCTTAAGAAAAAGGGGGCGCTAGCTCGGTAAGTGTGCCTTGAGATGAAGTGCCTCGGTCCTCGCGGATTCAAAAATACGAGATGGATGGTGGTAGACCCTCGGATTTGCCAGAAATGTCTTTACCTACTCGTTTGTAGATCATTCCACATCTCGTATTTTTGCATCCGTGAGGACCAAGGGGGTACGAAAGTACAGGGACTTTCCGCAGTCGTATTCGCTCTCTAGCTTGGAAGCCGGCCTGAGCTGTGGTCAAATCAATGCGAGGATACCTTAGGTAAGCTGTTTGGCAAACACTATTGCACAGTAGTGTATGCCGGCAAAACCTAGGTGTGTATAAGTTGGTACAGTCTGATGAACAAGGAGAAACAGTCAATGTAATGACAGGTTACAGCAGTTGCTCTCTCTAACTGAAAGCTCAGTCAGGCTGATCCTGATGGAAGGCATCTGACCCACATGGAACGGGTGCCACACCACGCCTCCAAAACACCTCCTGGATACAAACACGTAACGATACAATTTTCGGCCTTCTTAGGCGGCCGCATTGGTCGTGACCTATGGACGTTATGCACTGATGCTTATTTTATTTGAAGTTCCCCATGGTACCATGCTACTCCACAAGCTGTATCATGCAAGAGCCGCATGCTCATCGTGTTGGCCAATCACTTGATAGCGGACGCTTACCTCGCATGCTACAACAGCCGATAGACGGAGCTTTGGCTGAATATGCTGTTGTCAAGGCCGATGTACAGTATCGAGTACCAGGTTACATGAGCTTCTAAGAAACTGCATCCATGGGAGTCGGTCTTGGTACAGCTTCTCTGGGGCCATATCATATGCTCAATCTGCTACTGACACCTGATGAGGATAATATTGTTGACAGGTCGGAACGATGCGTGATGATTTATGGCGGTAGCACTGCTACGGGTACCATCAGTATTCAGCTTGCAAGACTGTAAGACTGAGCACCTCATTTCCTGTCTTTTGTAACTGTAAAATACCAACAATGGTTAGGGCTGGCCCCCTTCCAGTGACTACATGTTCGACCAAAAACTTCGAGCTCGTCGAATCTCTTAGGGCAGAGGCGGCTTTTGATTAAAACAACTGCAGGGTAAGTCAATCGTGCGGAGTAGTCCATCCCTCGAAGACGGGAGGGTTCCAATGTTTCATCATCTTTTATAGGTCTCGTTGGCGTAAGAATAGCTCTATGAACTAATCTAGTTCTAGTCGTTCCTTGAATAGACTTTCCATAGTTCATTTATATTGTACTGTTCGCCCTACCTGATATCCTTAGTAGCCTTCCTAGACCTAATCTCTACCGTGTATTACCCCTACCTGTAATGAAACCAGCAGTGTGCACATGAAGTTATGTGTATTGTAACTCTAAGAAAAATAGTTCTCGTAGCAGACTATCCTAACTATACTTTACGCCTACTACCTACTATGACGTGCTTACCGAGGGCTCGGTACACACATGCCTATCTGCTGACATACAAACTACCTGGTAATTATCGGATATCTATTTAGCCTTTTCTTGAATGAGCCTCTAACACTGTGGCTCCGTACCACTCTTGATAGTATTATATAGTCATATGAACAGTACGATTCCTCTCTTAGTAGATTACATCTAGTACAGTATACAGAACTTCCATGTCTACTACTAATACCAGCCAACGTATACTGACGAGATAGACTATCTATCACACCACCAATCCTGAATCTACAACTCGAAAATGGATCATATCCGAACACCGGAAAAACCACTAGAGTACCTGCTTCAGGAAAAATGCACATCTCAGGGCAAGATCATCATTTCCGACCCGCCACGCTGGCCAAACCCCAAAATTGTCCGTGGCTGGTATGATCCTGCGCCCAGGTAACTTCGATTTCCTTTCACCTGAGTGAACGCGTAGTTCGTAACTTACATGCTTACTTACGTACTTATGCCAATGTCCGTCTTGCGACCCGAAGGAAAGAATGCCACAGCCGCCAAGACCGCAGAGTCTGGCCGGATCCCGGTGGGAACTACGCCCATGTCGGACTTGTATACACGTGGGACTCCGGAAGTTTATGTCATGGAGCGCCACTACGCTATATATATCCTTTTGCCGAGCTACGTCCTGACGGTGGCATTGTGTTGTGGAGGTGGTAGGTAGCGAGTTACAGGATCGGGACCGAGATTGGATGGAGAGAAAAGGCATAGGATGGGGGGGGGGGAGGGAAAAAAGTGTGGCTCTTGTACTTGAATTCGCACTCTGGTCTGATACTATTTGGTTGGTGTCCCAAGGGTTGGAATCTTACTTACATCAGTACCCTGTGCTGGTGAGGTCGGATATCACAGCCAATTGGGGATGATACAGGCAGCTCCACCTTAGGGCTGATGCAGTGACATCTTTTGGTGATGATATCCGATTGGCTGAATCATGAGTTTGTGACGCAGGCTAATGCACGATATCAACCCTCCAGGGTACTGCGGCAGGCGATGGGTCGGCCCCCCCTCGTGGCCATTTCATACTTTATGAATACGACCTTGATCAACACGAAGACTTGCTTGTCCTTTGTCTGGTGGGTGTAGCCGTATGTTGGTGATTATGTAAAGATGGCTGAGGAGTGCTCACCTGTGCTGTGTTGTGTCGTCTGAACCGTTTAATTGTGGAAAGTGTTGGGGGGTGGAGTTGGTTCCCGTTTTGGTTTTGGTTTTGGTTTTGTTTTTGTTTTTCCTATGTTGAACTCTTTTTTTCCTTTGTTTTTTCGCCTCTCCGTTTGCTTACGTACAGTATGCCTTATCACAACACACACACGCACACACACGCACGCACGTGTACACGTCCACTACTGTGCTCAGCTTGTAGTCCCCTCAGTGGGATGGTATCATCGTGCGGTTTCATTGAAGGGTTTCGCTTGAGCAGTACATTTATTGTTTGGCTATAGCTGGAATGTCTACTTGCAGTAAAATGAGTTCTAATAAAACGCCCCACAACCTGTAGAGTATATGCTGCAACCTGCACATCAGAAATCAATCATACGCCGGTGATGAGACCCTCTCCATCATATCTGTCGTAGCTGTTGGTCTTTAGGTCATTATCATTTGTGATGTGGCGTTCCTCACCACTTCTATCAGTTGGTCCCTCACATCGGTCAAGCGCTTTCTCATGTCCACCTTGACTTGGATGAACACTGATGCAGGAACGGGAGTGTTGTGGAATACCGAGTTGCTTCCTGAGCGTCCCTGTCTCAAGAGGTCATTGTCGCCGGCGTTGCAAGAATGGCTCAATAAACGTTCCAAGAGCCGCACCACTCTGTAGAGCTCTCCCAACGTCAAGGCTGTCCTCATGTACTGTGACTCCGGACCGACAACCTTGTATTTGCTGTATGCTAGTGACTTTCCGGAAGCTCGGGCTCGTTCCAATGCCTCGGCCGAGAGTTCGGAATTGTCGAGTGCTGCCGTGCGGTACCGTTCGAGAACCTCAAAGATTATCATGGAAATCATAAAGACAATTTGCTGTTCTCGGGAACAGGGACAATCCAAGATGCCCATGAGGATGGTCATGCACTCCTTGTTGGAGTTCATGATGTCTTCGAAGCCCGAAGTGTGATCGGTCATGCTCGAGAGCTCGGACGATCCGGCGAAACAGCAGGTCGACTTGTCGCCACGAAGGCGGTTGAGCACTTCAGCCGTTCGCATGAAGCAACAAGGTACGTTCCCTGCTGAGCTCGGTTGAAAGGTGGAGCTGTTATTACCAAAGGCTTGCTGAAGACAAGGTGCGGGGAGGGATAGCGAAGTCGTGTCAAAGAACGTGCTGCTGGCACTTGAGTTGACCGAGTTTTCGATCGACAAAGGGTCGAGGCGTGTTGCATCATCTATCCAAGTGCTCGGCGAGTTGTCGAGCAATTCTGGAGAGTATGTTATGTAGGGCGTGTCGGTCACCAGGGCGGACGGCGTCATAGTTCCAGTCTTCGAGCCTGTGTCTGGTAGCGAGTCGAATGACATGAGGGTGTCCATGTCGAAGGAGTTGAACACGTCCGGATCGAAGCTCAGCGCTCGGGCTTGGTATTGAATAGGAACATCCTCCTGAACTGGAAGTGGGTGAGGTTGTTCTTGTGGTGAGGGGCGTTGCCGTTTAGACGTACTGTCATCAACAGAGGTCTCTCGAGAGCGTTGGCAAGATCGGGTACCACCCTGTGCAGCGGCAGTGGCCTGCGAAGTGGTAGGCCAACGCCCGGATCGCTGTGACAGACTGTAGTGGCAGTCTTGCTCACGATCTTCACAACGTGAACATGTGGGCTTCTTCCTATCGCATTTTACCTTGGACGCGGAACAAGCGTTGCAGCTATCTTTGAGTTTCTTCCTTGTTTGTTGTTTCGAGCTGGCATCTTGGCCAGAAACCGATTGTGCCATGGTCGTTGTAGCTGGGTTGTATCTCAGGATAGGATATGGAGAGACTGAAGAAGATGGGGAGACCTGGAGGTTCGAAACGCAGGTCAAGGAGCATTGATTAAGCCAGCCTTCGACCTCGACCCGGAGCAGGATGCCCCGTGTCTGTTGTTTAGCGTCGCTGACTTCCCTAGTGGCGTTGGCGCCGCCTTGCTCATCCTACCTGGTAGGTTAGTGTATGCACGTTTAAGAGGGTGCGGGATCCATATGTTCTGTCCTTTGCATCCTACCGTGTATACTGTGGCAAAATGGATGATTTCGATAAAATTCTTGGTGTCTGACACAGTAAGAATTTAGGTGTCTGATACAAATAGGCGACAATTACTATAGTCATAGACCACAATTTTACTAGTCGTAGACCACCCCTAATCGGGACTTACATACAAATTTGTATGGGGCTCTCTACAACGCAATTCTACCGACTTTTCTTATGTTCTAGACTTAGAAACAGCTTTATTAGTATCTATGCTCTGTGACTTGTGCCTGCCCTCTATGACCTTGCTGTCCTACTTAGAGGCCTTGCTTAGGGGCCTTGCTCCATAGAGGCCTCGCTTAGCGGCTTGCTTAGGGGCCCCAGCCTACCTTTACCTATAGGGTCGCTACTTAGGGGCCTTACTTATGGGCCTTATAGGGCCTTACTTCGGGGCCTTACTTAGGGACTTCGCTCCATAGAGGCCCTGCGCGGTGTATTATAGGCATGGAACTCTTGATGAGTCATGGAAAAACACGAAAACGCGTACTAAATCCTGTTAATTACTGGTCTATGACTATAGTAATGTGGTCTAAGACACCTAACGTCTTCGCCACCCAGTCGAGCCAGCCACCCAGTCGAGCCACCCCATTAGCCACAAACATCCTCATCAACATTGTTGTCCACCTCGTCGTCGCCACACATCCACAATGGCCTCAGATGAATCAA
>JAABUY010000077.1_pt1 | contig 213231 bp, 219 predicted proteins | sample 5560271 | NCBI WGS metagenome assembly JAABUY01 (sample SAMN10711886, study PRJNA513374) | rock metagenome | isolation source: Antarctica rocks | place: Antarctica: Victoria Land, University Valley | reverse complement strand
CCTCTTCCTCTTCCTCTTCCTCTTCCTCTTCCTCTTCCTCTTCCTCTTCCTCTTCCTCTTCCTCTTCCTCTTCCTCTTCCTCTTCCTCTTCCTCTTCCTCTTCCTCTTCCTCTTCCTCTTCCTCCCTCTCCATCTCCATCTCCATCTCCATCTCCATCTCCATCTCCATCTCCATCTCCATCTCCAATATCAATATCAATATCAATATCAATATCAATATCAATACTTATTCCTCGATGTCTATCGCGCCATCTCTCCACCGCCTTTTCGCGGGCTAGAGTATACATCGTAACCGTATTCAAAGCCGTTATCAAGAAGCTTGAGGATGATAGATGGTTTGCATTCCTGGTAGTGATGAGGTTGATGGGATCGTTTTTGTTAGGGTGGTTTTGAGATGTTTGGGGGTATTATATGTTGAACGGTCTTAGGGGTCTGATGGATGATTTGGCTATGCTAGATGTCTGAAAAGGTGAAAAGGTGTCTAGGAACAAGACAACATGACAACAAGACTTTGTAGACGTGGCCACTCGCTTATTGTCTTGGCAGAAGGGCTTATTTCCAACATTATATGGGGTGTTTCTTATAGGGCGGGTGGGAGAGGGGGGAGGGGAAGGGATTGTTCTATTTGGGGTTGGTGGATAAGAGGGTGCAATAGGGGCTGGGGTTTAGGAGGTTTGGCGGGAGGTTAAGTAGTATGAGATGGAGGGGTTGGTCTGCAGTAATGGGATTTTCGATTGGTAAACCTCAATAGGATCGAGTAATGAGGGTGAATGGTTTTATTTAACATCAGACTTCGGTTTCGCAACCTTGATATGGGTGGATTGCTGAACGGCAGAGTACTGTTGTATTACTCATCAGCTTACAGACCTAAAATATGATGCGAGGCTTTACGTAACTTATTTATAGAAGGCTATAGTGTTTAGGACCTGTCATTCAAGAATGGACGAGTGGTGCTAGGTGCGGTTTCGTTTGAAAGTTTCAAAGGCTGATGGTGTTGGAAGCGCTGGTGAGGGTGTTGGTTGGTATGGATGTAGGTTTGAGGGTTATGTTTTGCTTTGTGGGTTATTAGATAGGGTGGGTTATTAGGGGAGTTTGTATTGAGTAGCAGATGTTCCGTTGTGGTGAGTATATCGGTTACAGACTTACTGATCGGTCGAGGGTTGCTTGTGATTGCTTGTCAGTCGCAATACGTTTTCTAGAAATGCTATGCATGATACTCGTGGAATACCTTAACGTCGAACTATAATTTCTCTTTGCTGCACCTGAGTATGGTTGACCTATGTTGATTTTCTTCTCGGTTTCATATTATATTCGAGATATAATGTGCTCGTATCGTAGATGCTCAAGCAGAGATGGTGACCTAGTATGGATATGCGCACCCTTACGATTTAGAAATTGTCGATTCCGCCAGAGTGTTTCTTGCATTGGGAGAGGTTATGCTGCGGCCATATCGGGATAAAGACCTGTGTGCTTGGCCAACATGGCAGGCAGCACGATATAATCCTTTCTCGTATTTCGTTCAATGAGATAATGTTGGGTTTCTAAAAAGTCAAGACTGCGTCTGCATCATGGACAATGAGTAGATTAAATAGTGATTCGCAACGTACAAGAAAGGCAAAAGTACCGCAGTATTACCTGAACTAATTGGAAGAGCGCCTTTGCAATGTTCTATTGTTTCTGTTTCAAGTGTCAGCACAGGCACCTCTATACACCATCCAAGCTAAGGAATGTGGCTGTAGGGTCTCACCTGGACGTAACGGAGAGAGTTCCTTCCCTATACTCGTCTACCCTTAGAGTTAACTCTGATCCTATTAAGAATATCAGCACCACTTCTTGATTGTCTCCCATAATCATCTCCAATCCTGTCATGACCATCGGCACTGCTTCTTAGCAGACAGCGTTGTCTTGCATCATCTTTGCAACTTAAGCCATTGACCGTCCCAAGCTATCGACTCAGAAAGCTTCCATACAGCATCAGCTTCCCCAACAACGGTCCGATTCATCCAGGCTGACGCCTACAACAAATCATACATCAAAGAGGTGGAAGTCCAGCATCATCATGGTCAATCCCTTGTTTCTCTATCAACAGTCGAACTCCGCTTCGGCGAGGAACGGGTCGTCCCTGTTCCGTCTTGACTGCATATGCCAACGATTATAAAGTTCCGAGTTGGTAGCCTTCGGGCGAAGACCCAAATTGACAACGTCAACGACTTTTACTGAATGAGGCGATGATTGCACTCCTGGAGATCTTTCCTATTGGCTTCGCGCTGTGGGACTGCGGTGGGCTGACCACCGCAGTGTGTTTGACTCAGATTCGACGACGACCATCACCCGAGCCTCGAGGAGCACGAAGGCTGCAGCAACCAAGCAAGGGAGCGTGCCGATAATGATCATCATAGTCTCAAATCGATAATTCGACCCCCTTTGTCAAATCTCGCGATCTTGGGGAGCCCTCGGACGATGACCTAGAAAACCCTTCATTACGACTTTCACGGGACGAGGCGACGATTGTAAGGGAAAGAGGAGATTGCGCACTATATAAAGACGTGGCACTCATTCACTTTGACTTTGCCACATTGTGGCTGCGCCAAATTCTCAAACAAGCATTTTGTTGGACGCCAATGATTCAGGAGTGGATCCTGCGAGATATCGAGCAAAGGACTGCAGTTGCTGAAGATGAAAAAGATAGTGGAGGAATGACAGATGGAAAAAAATCACACAAAGTTTGATCTCACCTTCCTTCTTAGCTTCGCTAAGTTTCTTTGATGTAGATTGTGCATTAATTCCCTGAAAGAACGAGCCTGTACCCGATGAAGGCGATACATGAACTCTATGTATTGCAGTGAGCTGACCCTCAACGAGGTTCGTCGAACAAGGAGATGTAAGTGGAAAGTTGAGAGAGCAATTAAGCAGAGATGGATGACAGATGCTTGGCGGTGCTGACGATCAGATAAAGGAGGGTAAGGAGGAGAGCAAATGGAATCGGTATCTCGCGGCGATAGTAAGGTCCGCGGAAGGACGGTCAAGTTTGGGATGATTTGAGTAACAAAACTGTACACCTCCTTCATAGACATTGACTAGAATGACCCATCTCCATATTGAAGAGCCTCGAATATGTCGTACGAACTTGATCTGCTGCAATGAACATGACCTACTAGGCCTGGCTTGGAGTTATTATCTTGCTCTTGCCGACGCCTCTCCATTACAGTGAGGACTGTTATCGAGGGTTTGAAACGCAAAGCGTACTGGATGATGACTGCTATAGAGAACCTGGTACCTGAGAAGTATCACCAAAGAAGCTCCTGTTGGTCCACCCCCAGACTAGTCCCTGCGTGGGATTCATCTGAAGGTAGGGTGCCTGAGCAATATTGTCCTATCATCTGGGCATCATACCAACGCTTTACAGTATTGTTCAGCTTTGACTCTGGAGCTGATGGCTTGCCAAACACACTATGCAAACATGGCGACAAGTCACCGTGTACCATACAGCGGATGAGCCTTGTGATTGTTTGCTAATCACCGTATTGAGAAATGAGAAGTGATCACAGTCTACCTCTTACGAGTATCCGGTGAAACGTAGGCGGAGCGCCGAACGCACTTGTGCATCTCTTCTTCCGTTGTCCTCTTACAAACGGAATTGTAGATCGCTGCACTTCATCACTCTCGCGCCACTACTTCTAGGCCATGATTCAAACCGCGTGTGAAGTCTCATATAGTAGCTCGCATGAACCCAAAATGCACCTAAAGAAGCAAACTTTGATTCGGAAAGTCTCATACAGTAGCTAGCATGAAGTCGAATTGTATAAAAGAAGCAAACCTTGATTCGGCCGGCATGACGCACCAATAGAGGTTCGTTGAGCTTTTCCTCATTCTTAGTCTTCACTAACGTTTTGCAATACTGAGAACGCTATCCTCATTGGCCCAATATAGCTCGGGAATAATTACAGAGATTTGAGGCGAAGGTGGAAAGAAGTGTGCTTGACAACAGCCAAGATAGGCATGAGTAGTAGGAAAGGAGATGAGTTCAATGGAGGCAAGGGGAAAAAATACCCCTACCTTCCTCTGAAGCAGAGACATCAGTCTTGCGGTATCAAGCCTTGTCCTCTACGGCCAATGGCATCGAAGGAGCCCGAAACGATAGGCAAGTACGTAGAACGCGGTTTGACCGAGACCTCCTCCTTCTTGCCGACCACAGCCAGGGAATGAATCGAAATGTATTAGCCCGCAATTTGATGAAAAAGGAAACAGTCTTACTTTAGTAACCTACTTTCGTATTATGTGCATATAGTTCTTCCTAGAGGCGGTGACGAAGTTTGCTCAGCCTCGGAGGAAATGCTGTACTGCGGTAGCTACCGAGCAAAGCCGAGAAGTCAAAAGGAGGTTGTTATCCGGTCGTCAAGCTGCTGAGGTCCGAGCCACGGAGGCTGAAGCGACCCAAGGGGAGTAAACTCAAATACATGTTTGCGCCGGCGGGTTGGTGGAAGAAAGAAAGGCTGCAGCGTGTTGTCTTGAGCAGCTTTTCGGAATACGTCAGACTTGCATCAGCTTTACCAAGAAATGTTGAGCTTTCCGAAGGAGCGGTGAAAATTGTCGGAGCGGCAGCCTGGAACTGTAATGTGTCAGAGTAGCAAACAAAATAGGCAAGAGACATGCAAGTAGCCGCAAAATACCTTTTGACAGCTTTCGTAGACCCTAAAACGTGGCTTTGTACATAGGCTAGCGCCTGGAACTCACGCAGGATGCTGTCATTGTGTGAAATGGTTCGTGTACTTGTCGACGATATTTGGTACTTCGCCCATCACCTGGCGTGCTCGGCTGGGGTAGGGATGGGGGATAGGGAGGATGACCGCGCAAGACGGTGCAGAACACAACACCCACATGAAGTGACGATTTTGACAATGCCTAGCCAAGGATCGACCCGATTGCAGCCATCAAGAAGGAGCAGGTGAGACCCTGGTTGCTGCTGAGATATGGAACATGCAAGAGACCGAGTGGTGTTCTAACCTCCTTGGTAAGCCGGACGGCTGTCCGCCGTGACTTGTTCCTGACAGATAGAGGGTATGCCTAATACTAGCCTCTAGGCTGTCGGATTTAGTCGGGGTTCTTGGTGGCGGTTATCGATGTCTTATACAGTAGCACAGGACGACTTGGACTCGATGTGACAATCTGCCGATTTAGAACAGTATGCTACAAACCGACGCCATTCCTGGATAGGCAATAAGCAGCAGCGGTCGTTCTTGCGTTACTGTCGCCGCTCTTGACACTGCTTTGGGGGTGTCTTTTCGCTAAAGATTTCTATTCACGTTAACCTTTTCGGTAGAACCATTATGGTGGGAAGTTTCGAGAATACCAATCTGCCGAGATTACCTACTTGTGTCGTCCTCGAGGATATGTGGTATGGTGCTCATACGCTTCATGCAGAAAGCGGGTATGATTTGCGTTTGCGACCCGTGAAGTTAGGAACGGCGTTATGTCCAGGTTGATCCATGGTCAAGAGGCTGTGTTATACTTATAGCCAGTGCTTTCGTCCCAAGTGGCGGGTATACCAAAGCAACCTCTCGTCTTCCTACAAGCTCAGAGAACTATAGTCCAACGTCAGCACATCAAGGTTTAAGAGTAACATATATATTGGCTATCTTGCTTTTGTGAACCTCACATGACAGAAGCCACACCCTTGTCATGACGGAGGTTATCAAGAGCGCTTCGAAGTGGCATTTCCTCCATATCTTAGGGCTAGATCCTCAAAACCAGAGCCACCAAGCATTATATTGGCTGATGAAGGCGAGCTATCCGTGATCTGACCGCAAGAATAGACGCTGACGTATGCTAGAGTGAGGCTATCCGGATCTATAACGAACAGTTGAATGGGAATCGTGCGGCCCTTCGACCGGATTTTGCAAGAGCACCAAGTCCTTTCGCGGCCAGCCAATTCACAGATGCCGCATTCTTGGCCGCTATCCGTACCATCGAAGTGCAGGCAAGCCCTCAAACGAGGGCTGTCTACGCCCTTGGACCACTCCCGAATGGCAGCAATTGGGTCATCCGGTGGTTTCTGTACCATGTGTGCAGATACCGTGATGGCCGCAATAAGGCCAAGGCTCAGTCAAGGAAATTCCACGACGATGATGATCTCGACAAAGGGGGACCTGGTAAGCGATGGGTACCCAGGTCGCGCACCGAGTATTGCTTTCCTGACATGCCATAGGTCCATCCGCTGGTGGCGCTGGTGGAGCCGGTAGTTCTGGCAAATTCTACGACACTGCCAGGAATGAGGTTCGTCAAGTTGGAAAGTCGAGATGAATTGTAGGACTTGGTCCGTTGTGCATGTTGGTGATCGTAGACGCTGTAATATTGCTGAGCATACGTCGCTGTGCGAAGAATTGATATCATGGTAACCTTTTCGCGTTCCCTGGTCTCCTTAGCCCAAATTTTGGGTTCCTGTATACTGTCATGGTGACCTGCTCGCCTCACATAAGGAATTCAATTTCCATCGAATGTAGATGATTTAGGTCAATATGAAGATTGCTGAAAGAGAATCAATTAGTACGAGGTCCCCGTACCCATCTTATTCAAATGTCTGAACAGCCACATTGGGGTATCTAGAGCTCTGCAGACCCTCGACGCCATCTCTGAGTTGGAGTGCGAAAAGGCCAGTACGATGCTCGATATGTACAGTCGCTTGAGGATTCTCTGCCGCCAGTCGCGGGCTCCATCTGTTAGGAAGAGCACCTAATCGTCTTCTTCTTTCTCCTTCTTTGAATCTCGCTCTGATTCCTTGTCACTTCGAACCTTTCTCATAGCCTCTGTAACCTGTTCATCTTTTTCGTCTGTCTTTTCATCCCAGTCCACGTCGTATTCATTCGCAATCTGTTTGATCTCTCTCCTGTATGAATTTGCTTCCTCCAACAAAGAATCCCACTTCTGCACATCAAAGCCTCTTTGCTGGTATAGCTTTGCCTGCTTCCGAGTTATCGTAAGATTCAGTGCTGATCGGTAAGAGACCTCTCGATTATGGTACAGAAACCAGAGGTAACCGCAGATTAAAGTGGAAAGCCCGACGAGATACTAGACAATCAGCCATAAGGTTGATATGCTACTTAGAAAACATACCGTAACAGGCTCCATTGTATCCCAACCAAGGTCAGTCTCGAACGTCAGTCGGTAGACGGTGTACCAATAGCCGACAAGAGTGAAGGCGCCACCAATGGCCCATCGCTGAGCGGTCTTATGGGCAGCCAAGTCACACTCCTTCTTGATGCCCGCTAAGTCAATGATTTGGGTGGCTGTTTTTCGCAATCTGAGACGGAGATAGTGGGTCCTGTCGTTGAACGAAGGGACTCCTACTCGGATCTCCTCAGGAGCACCTTCGATGTCCACAGCAAATTCCTTGCCTCGAGCAGCATCGCGAATGAAATCTCCAATTTCCGTAGATGAAGACCAGCGAACGAACTTTCTAGGGCCTTCCTCTGCGGAAAGCCCTTCGTGGCCCATGCCGCTGTAGCTTTCCACGCCTCCTTCGCCTAGACTGGCATCCTTGTTGGTCGATCTCTTGCCCAGCTTGCCGGTCTTCTCAGACTTGCCGTCAAATTTTGTCTCCTCCAGGTCACCCTCATAATCTTCGTGCATGTCTTCTGGCGAGTCGTCAGTTTTTCTAGCCACAGGATCCATTTCGTCCTGCTGAGAGTCCTCGGCTCTGAAGTGAACCTCTGGTACCTTAACCTCTCCTTTGTCATTCGTGATGGTAGGTAGCTCGGATTGTATGAGACGCTCGAGATACGACAGCGGTTGGTGTGGATGCACAAGGAGAGCGAGTGGTTCAATGTCCTTCATATCCGAGTTCTTGTCCAGTACTGTAAGAGGTATGATCAATTTGAGCAGTCGTGAGGGCGTCGTAAGGAGCTTTCCTATCGAGCTAAGTCAGTTATAGGAGGCCAGAGCAGCAGCCGAGGCTTTTATATAACCCTTAGTCATAGTCCCAGCAGACCGTGGTCTACCAGCCGGCGCCACATCCGAACCTTCTCGATGCCATGGTGTTTTGGTTTGCTTCTCCTTCTCCTGGGCGGTCACACTTTCTTGCGTCGACTTGTTCCGGACTTGCCATTCCGGATGAGGAACGCTCTGTGGCTTTGCAAAGAGACAGCTCGAGCGGTTCCCTGACGGATGAGCTGGTGTAGAGCTCGTAGGTTTCTGCAACACTATCCTCAACGAAGCGATACCATACGCATGTTTGCGGACAGCCGAGGGTCTTGGTGTCAGCAGTAGCCGTACCAGGGGTGATGCCGAGTGCATTGAGGTTGACAACTGAGCGTAACGCGATCACTCGATACTGATGTACAAGACATGTCCTGTAAACAAGTAAAGGGGCAATTATGGCAAGTTCGCGCGCTCAATATGGGAGTAGCTACGCCCATGGTGCCAAGGCGCTAAGGCTCACTCCATGGAGAAAGGACCGTCAGAACTTGCCGGGTGGCCGGTTACATCTTTGTGTTATTGAATGAAGTGAGGACAGTCAAGCTCCTTACATGGATACAAGTTTCATTTTCATGCGTTCATTACCTCATTAAATTGTAGATCTCTAAAGCCTTCATCATAGAAACCATCGCTATGCCGAACCCAAACGAGCGCTGATGCATAGCTGCATTGACACAGAATAGAAATCTCGCTTAATGCATGGTGCTAAACGCTCAAAATGTTGGTGGTCGTATCCTCCCAGAAACGAGCATGAATATGCAATACCTCCCCTCCGTGAATGGATTTGACACAGTCGTCGCTCACTTTTGCCGCCTCCAAAGGATGATTCTAGGTCATGGTCGTCGTGAATTCGTAAACCTGGTGATCGTTATGGTATTTCGTGGTAAATTCATAGCCCCAATACTGTTTTCACGGTAGGAGCTGCATGTCGAGCTCAGTATCGCCTTCCACTTCGATGCCCAGAGCTTCTGCTGCCATTACTGCCACCACTGAGCCTATGGCTATGACTCTCCTTAGAAGAGTGGCTGCTCTGATAACTCGTCGGGCTACTCCCGCCGCTCCTGCTCCCACTGGACCTCGAATCGTCGGTGTACACACTTCTCCTCTCGGAGCCGATGGCGACAGGAATGCCTTGAACAACATCGGCACCCCCTCGTCCCTTGTGACGAGATGGATACATGCCATCACTTTTGGAAAAATTCTGGCAAATGAGGTAAGCCCGCATGGCGGCATTCTCCCGTGCTAGCCGCTCGCTTTCGAACGTGGTGTCGGTCTGGTATTCTCGGTTGTTGACACGTGCCACGCAAACGAAGCCAGGCCGAGTACGAAATGAGGCGTAGAGAGGCTCAGGCCATTGGCGCCGGTGGCACAAGTCTGATAGAGTTGTCAGTACGAGTAATTGACCGTGAATTAGCCTTTGGGCGCTCGTGCACTGGTGCCACAAATGCAAGCAATAGGAAAGAAAATCCTGCAACTCTTGCGTCCGTGGTAGCACAGAGTATAAAACATGTTTCTACCACCCGTAACACATGGAAGCTTCACCTAATGTCTTCGATCGTTATGTGTCCATAGATTGACCAATAGACTGGGCGAAAAGCTGAGAGCAAGGGAGAGATCACGGGAGATAAGACCAAATCGAGAGACTAACTGGACAAATACTCCTGGTAATACATCTTGGTGAAGGTATGTAGATCCGGATCCAATTCCAAATGAGGTACCTAGCAATCGACCAGGAACCACTACCTTGGCGTGGGCTGCTGGTGGCCGTTGCAAAGCACTGGTGCCCAAAGTGGCCTTATGTAACAATCCTAAGGAAGGGAGCGTGCAACCACCGATTATGATCACTTCTTTGGTCAACTAGAGACGCTTGCTTGCAGATTCAGGCACACTGAAAACCTAGCAAAGCAGAATGCAACTCGGAGATTTTGAGGTGTGGGGGAAATCTGGATCTTGGGATTGCAAGCCCGTAGGAGATTTATATCACTGCCAGATCCGTCCATATAGCAAGAGATAAAGAAGTGGAGACAAATATTCCCATGGCGGACCAAGGTAGGCGTGGTTCTTCTGCAGCATGTCTCCATCTCTGCGGCTCACTGACTAAGTTAACGCGATGATGCGCTGGCGCACGCTCTGCCAGAGAGAAGATCTTGGGGGCCGGTTGAAGCGACATTGACCAATCAACGTCAACGTTTCCGTCGGTCTAGGCAAGGAGCTTCATGAACTGACGTGCAGATACCGCACATGTTTTCTGGCCGTCTCCACACTAGGACTGCGCGTCAGTGGCGACCAGAACGCCTGGTTTCAACGGTGAACATCTTTTTCTGGAGACATCCTCGGAGAAGTAGGTAGGTACCAAACCCTACAAGTTCTTATCCCGGTATACACGAAGCATTGTAACGTCCGCAGAGTTTTGCGGTCGTGGCCATCGTTCTCGCTAAGGCGCGGGGCACGGAGCCAGTATGCTGCGTTGTCGAAGTCAAACCTTTCTCTGGAGTACGAGCGAGCGGAACGGGCAGCGACCCCACGATGAGCAAGCGTAACAGCCAGGGTACATGGCCAACACACGCATAATCATGGTGGGAAAGCGTACCAAAAGACCGAAAAGAGCGTGAAGTCAATAGGCTAACGGTCGGCGGCGCTCGTTGCGCTTAACTAGCAATAGAGCTAAGGTGCTTGGAATATCCCAGCGAGCTCACTCTGCCGTTGTGCTATCAATGGCTCCTGCTTGAAGAACGTCTGAAGCTACCGGAGATGTAGATCGCGCTCTGACTGTACATGGCATTGGCAGGGAAGAGAATTCGGGCGTAAAATCATTTCGACGGTCTCTGCATGCTTGATGAGTTGGCAAGGCGCTTGGTAGTGCAGACATGCATGTGTAAAGTGCCGGAACGGCTACTGGACTTGGACGAACCAGATTTGTGCACTGTAGCCTCTCGCTGCTTCTTCTATCGATCGTGCGTAATATCTGAAGGACATGGATTGGCAGCGTATCATCCTGATTGATGTTCCGTTCCAATCAGAATCGAGACTTGTTGTCAACGGACTCGGACGAACTGTATCATCGTCATAGCTTGCGCACAAGCTTTAGGAGATCTTTCTCTTCCAAGTAGTCAGGGCGCTTGGATATCCGTGAGGGCAAGGAGTGACGGCATACCCGTCTGGCCGAGAGATGTTGGTTGGTTACGAGTCAGTGAGAATATTGAGGAATTACTGCAGTGATAAGTAGACTAGAAATCAAAATTTCACGCAGTAAATTACCAACATCTTTTTAGGATAGAACCCTAGCGGCTTACATTACAGAAGCATAACATAGGCTCGCTCTACTCACCCCCAACTTTGCTCTACAGTAACGAAAGTAGGTTGTAATCTGCGGAGAAAGAACCATGTCCTATCCAACAGTAGCGATATCAATTTCGTCGTCGCTGGTCACCTCGGGTCCAGGTGTGGCATTCTGCCATAGATCCATCTTGGCACTAGTGTCTGTAAAATACTCGGCTAAGCGTATGTCATTCAACCCTAGTAGTATAAGATACGACGTATGACCGTATTCAATCAGTACCGGGGACTTGCTCTATTCTGACCAGCGCAAAATATATGGAGCTAGAGCGTGGAGAAGCGTGGAGCCGCTACTAGCCAGCGGACTCATCTGGCTGCTTGTTCTAGTTCAGGGACAGGAACATTTTGTGGAGCATCATCATCAAGGCTCTGATACGGCAGCTATTCTCGAGCTTTTTCGAAGGTCGGAACTCGGCGATGAAGGCAAAAATAATTGTTATTGTCATCCACTATGTACATTGAAACTTAGCAAACATGATCCACTTCAAAATCCAGCCTGCTTGAAGGTCTCGTGACATCGCACTGCGGCAGCCCAAGGAATGACATAGATTGGGTGCACCGCTGTCAGCTTGTCTCTTGCCTCGCTCCTATCTGCAAGCACGGCATTTGCATTGGATGTCCAATGCATAGCGTAGTCGACTTCATTACCGTCTTCTGTCTGCTTCGTGACCGAGTAGTCGTTGCGGTATTGGGTAGAGCTGAGGCCTGCCAGGACATAACATGAGTGGTATCCATCTGAGTGTCTGACTGGTCAGCAGTCCGCACTTTCACAGCAATTGTCAACGTACACGTCTGGCTTATCTCGAAGACCACCCCCTCTAGCCTGGCAGCAAGACAATATGTATCTTTTCAGTCCTTCCTCACTATAGAGGCAGCCAACATGTGGCTTCTCAGGCGATCTACTTGACTGAGGCCCGTTGAGGGCGGCTTGTATCAATGGCCAACAGCCTCCTACCCAGTGGCTGTAGCAACCGTCGACAAGCTTATTGGTGCGCCCTGAGAAGCCGCCCTCTGGAGCATACTGTCGTGCAGAAAGCCAGGAAATGAGAAGCGGCAGATCCAGATACCTCGACTCCGTTAGCCGAGGTGGTTACTTAGGATAAGGGATCCGCTTACTTGGGCAGCATCTCATGTGGAGGTCCAAGAATGCATAAGCAAGCGAGCGCGCAGAAGACGTACGCACCATGAGCTTCGTTTTGCGGCTTATCAGATATACCACCTTCAAATGTCTGACCTGATATAAAACATGAGCCAACCTAAGCACAAAATTGTCATATCACACCTACACCGAGATAGGTATTCCGGGAGGCCTTGTGCAAGGGAGGTGAGTCCGTGGGCTCGGGTTGGAGCAGTGTTGTGGAGTGTAAGCGGTATATTGAGAAGTGCTATTATGGTCATCGCGCAATATGCACCCCTATGATCGCTCATATTTAGTGATGGTCCATTGAGACGTATGTATAATTCATACCGAACGTCTTCCTCCCCACCAACGCACACTCTAAACCCCCCATCTTCCTGCTTCAACTGGCTGAGCCACCGCCACCTTCGTAGTAACCCCTGTCAGCTCTCACTTTGAAGATACTATGAGACTTGCCTCAAGGAATGGAACCCACATCGCTCTTCGATCGATCATGCCTAGACTCTCGCTTCCTCCGACCATTGCGAGGCTCAAGACAACGGCATAAGAAGGCGCAAGGTGCGAAAGCTGGCCATGGCCGCCACCAAAGCCTCCGTTCATATTCTGGTTGGGTGCGAACGTTTCCACAACTCTGCGACAGGATTCAGTTGATGGTCGGGATGTCTCCGGGGAGCAATGGGAATGATCCCCTCATTACTTTTCCTGATAGATTGCCACTTCCTCTCCCAGTAAGCTCAGGCCACATAGAGACCAATACACAACCCAAGGACGGGAAGCATCGTAGCCCATGAACTTTGCGTCCAGGAGGGCTGCTTTGAGGAAAGCGACATGCTTCTCACGCTCAAGCTTTGGAACGTTTAGGGAGTTTGAGCGAGGAGAATCCTTGGGAGCTCCCCTTAGGTAGGGTAAGCATTGCTCGATTGTGTCATGCCGCTTACGAGCGCTCTCCGTGATCAGGGCATCGATGATGGGTGGAGATGATGTGAAAATGCTAGGGTCTGGGGAGAAGATTTGTTGCTCGCCTAAAGTGGCATCTCCTCGCCTGCTATCGTTTGGCCTTCCGTTATCCATCGAATTTAGGCTACTCTCATCCCTGTCTTCTGCACGCAGCTGTAGCAACAATTTCGTATTATGGTTCTTTGAATGATAGACCGCCTTGGTTACTTTTGGCTTTACCCTCATGACAACATGAAATATTCACTGGAATGCAGCTTTGTCTGTATCCTCATTGGCAAAGGGATCGTCGAATTATTAAAGTCGGTAACATAGAAAACGAATCTGAACTATATGCTGTAATGTTAAGGCCACCAAAGTATTAGGATTAAATCTCGACTCAAACATCCAAATCCTAGTATTACGCTTGCTACTTCCACTCGTGTTCGCACGTTGCCAAGCTTTTTGGTGAATTGATGCTTACTAAGCTGACAGGACCAACTAAAGGCCGCTGTCCTGAGTTCTCCTATCCGGATATCTCGATCTATTCCATTCACAACAAATCTTGTAAAGTGGCCGCAACTTGTGGCAGCGTGTATTCCAATTGCCAAGAAGCGACCCTGACAACCAATATCGTCCAATGCACCCTGAAGAGATCTGAAGCATGAAACGACTGTCTTTGCTGAGCGCCATCAGGTACAAGCTTGACGTGCCGTTGGAGAGGAGTTGCTCCCTTCCTGTTTTCTCCATCGCTGCACGCCGGCAAGGTTCTTGTTGTCCTTGCCAGCCCAGTATGGAGCTGTCGCTTAGGTCTCGCTTCAGTCTTTTATTGCAAAGCTGCACACACTGAAGTAGATTATACCCATCAGTTGGCTTTCCCTGTCCATAGTCTTACAGGATCATGTTAGATACAAGTGCGGAGTACACAGTCGTTCTCTCGCTCGTTGCTTGTACTGTAGTCGGACCATGTGAGGCGGCCCGACATTGCACACAATTGTCTTGGGTCCTCCGACTCATGAGCAAGGGCTCAAAATGTCATTCAAAGAGCTCGTGGTATCGGTGCGTCCGATAACAAAGGTAGGTAGAAACGTGGTATGCGGCACGCTAAAAACGTGTCATCCGTTATCAGATCAATTCCCTCACACGTCTCATCCGCAAGAAGTTCCATACATCCTAAGCGCCGCATGGAGAGGAGGATGCTGTCTCGTCGAATAGGTCAGGACCTTTTAGGATATCACTATACTGTGTATAACTTCATCGTCCCATCTTGGAGCAATACCTACAAAGGGTCGAAGTCCCGTCGAACAAGCTAAGTCTTCAGCCCGGGACGGCTACGGCCAGTCGGCCACGAGCAAACAGAAGCGGACACGGCGGACGATCATCAAGGTTAGAGTTATTACGTAAGCGAATGGGGAGCGCCAATCATCGAGGTTCTTCGAGGCGATTCAGCGATCACCGCCTTACCCCACCTCCGTCCCCCCCGTCGCTGACCCATCTTCACCGCTTCTTCTTCTTCCTTCTCGAGCAACAGGATTCAGGATTCTGGATTCTGGATTCTTTGAACCCGCCCATCTCATCCTTCCCTTCTCCACTCGCAATTCCAACTACTACCTATACGCTACCTACTGTGCTAAATAGTAGTAGTCGACCATGGCAAGCAGCTGACACCGCTATCTGATCATCATGTTTTTCTCATATCCGTCGTCGCCGAACTCCAATTGATCACACTTTCCCCTCCCTTTGTCAGCTCATCATGGCCAATATGGAGTTGCCTGCTGACCTCGCCGCCTTCGACTACGACCTACATGGGATGCGCTATCCACCATACACCTCGAGGGTAAGCTGGCCAATTCCGATCCCCATGGAACAACATGCCACGCGGACCGCTCCGCATCACCGCAACGCCAACGCCAACAACATGAAGCGGTCAACCACTCCACTCCAAAGTCAAGCATACCAGCATTCAATACATCATCTTCCACAGCATCAACATCAGCATCAACATCAGCCGCAGGCACATGGATATATGCCCGACTGGGGAACCTCCCAACAGCAAACCGCTCACTTTACTTATCCGCTTGATGGGTCATTCAACCGTGATGCTGGCTTCTCCCAACATTTCACAGACTCATACGCAATGCCATTTCAGACATCACCCACAGACTATATGGCAGAACAGTATGGCTCAGGCCTACCTCTCGACGCCTCATACCTGCCCTTAACCTCTCAATTGGACAGCAACATACCATTTGACTACCAGGACTTCTCCAATGACCTTTTCGTCTCGAATGCGCTACCGCACATGAGCCTGCCGCTGCAGAACCTACCCAATTCTCCTACCGATACCGCTTTAGAAGTCCGGTCTCTCTCAAGTAGCGACAATGGTTGGACATCCGTTGAATATCAGCACCAATCGCTCGACGGATCTTACCAAGACCTCCAGATGGGGGCTATCTTTAATCCGGAGGAAACCCTACACGGACGCACACTCTCCGACTCCTCGTACTCCGATGTCGACAGACAGTCTCGTCATTCATGGGGCAGTGCTTATATCCCGCAGCACGCCATCGGTTCACCAGGGAGTGACACTGGTAACAGTTCAGGTCTAGAATTCCACTCTCCATACTTGAGCAATCATTCAACCTCGCCAGTGATTAAGCAAGAGGAGCAGCCTGTACGACCTAGCCTCGTGACTCCGTCCATGGTAAAGCCACTCAGAATCAAAACATCATCCTCTCCACAACGGTCTCCAACTTCTACGGGCCGAGTTTCGCCACCCGGCAGACGGCAGTCAAGGAAGATCTCCAACGGGAAAGCCACGAAGCCAACGATACGAAGGCAGCCACCAGTCGTCAAGGTCGAGACAGAGAAGAGAGTGGGAAGGCGGAAAGGTCCTCTCCGACCGGAACAAAGGAAGCAAGCGTCTGAAATAAGAAAGCTAGGAGCTTGCATTCGTTGCAAATTCCTCAAAAAGACCGTGAGTGCTCCAATTATAGACATAGTGAGTGCATGCTCACGCAGTCTCAGTGTGACAAGGGAGAGCCTTGTGAAGGTTGCCAGCCTTCCCACGCGCGTCTTTGGCAAGTACCGTGCACAAGAATCGATATCAAAGAGATTGCATATTTCATGAAAGACTGGAAGGCCGATTACGAGCGTCACATCAGTCTTGGGTTCTCTGTGGGCAACATCAGAGGCTTTGCGCAAGCCGAGCGGACACTTTTCATCACTCACGGATATGGTCACATGCTGCCGGTCCAAGCTCGCGAGGTCTTTGTGCGCGATGAAAGATGTTTTGGCTTAGATTGGGTGGAAACTCCTTCCCTGAACCACCCTTCAGAACATTCGGTGAACACTGCCAAGCTCTCCGCTGGCGTCGAAGGCATCTCTAGGTCCACTCTGAATGAGTATCTTGACCACCATATTGATGGAGGTTTTGAGGAATTTATTGATGAGTATTTTGATGGTACCCCCTTTCTGACCCAAATGCTCAAGACCGCCTACCGCTACTGGCTTTGCGAGAAGACCCCAGTCATCAGGAAATCCCTCAAGCTTTTACTAGCTTATAACCTCACCCAACATGTGACCATGGTCGAGGGTATTCCAGATGAGGAAGGTTTCTTGGGAAGGATCAATGACCCAAGTTCCAAATTCTACGGAAAGACCGTGGCACCGGTTATGATAAATTTCGAGATCAAATGTGCCATGGCAGACATGTGGCGTGAATCGCAGAAAGATATCCTGGAAGAGCTTTCGCACTTGTACTCAAGTGTTTACACCAAAGACAAACTAAAACACTGGCCAACAATCTTTATGGTCGCCTCAATCTTACTTGCCGTATGGGAGGAGATGCAATTTGACTGTCACTATCGGATTCCTGTAAGCTTTCCGTGTGTTTCTCATTAACACCGCTAATGGTGGACAGGATAAGGAGGTTGTCAGCAAATTCTGCCACGACATGGAGTCCACACCTGTCGGTGTCATCGTTGGTCTCTTCTCCGCGATATCGCAAAAACTTCCTTCTTTCCAGGAATGGGAAACCAACAAACACCATAATCTGTTGGGCTCCAACACGAATGTATGCAATGCCCTGACAGAGGTTCGCAAACATGTAACGCGTCACGGTAAGCTAATAATGCCTGTGTCCTTTACGTCCATTCGACGCTGATCATGGGCCCAGATAAGTATTTACGAACACGATGTGAAACGGCCTTCGACCGTGATGACTTTGACTCGCTATCCAGCAAGTTTACCTCGAAGCTCGTTATTCGAGCCTCGGCATGCTAGCATTTGCACGATCGTCTACGATTTACGATAACGACGATATGACCAATGCTTCACGGTTGCAAGCATTGGACAGACTCTGGCCATGAATTGCCAGATTCAACAATTTATTTTCAATATTCTCTGGATCTCTTCATGTTCTCCAGCATGATAGTGGCTGTTGAATTGCGACATCTACGCCCCATGGCGATAGCCTCATCAGAGAAGCACTTCACGGGCATTTCTTAAGAAACCGGCGTCTAACAGGCATCTGATCCGGGGCTGATGCTGTTTAGTGAGGCAACATACTTTAGATAAAAACTCTCCTAGTGTCGATGTACAACTAGGTCATCAATGCACTATTTTGATGTCGTTGCACCTTCCAGGAATGTGGAACTCGGTTGGATTTTCACATTGAGGAAGCAACCTCGTTCAATGGCGCGAGAATAGAATTAGGGTAATAGGTCGAACGTACTCTAGTAATGCCGTCGATTGCTCCAATACCAAAGTCAGGAGTAGTAGGCGATGACTGGTAACCAGAGTGAAGTGTCGAAAGCGCGTGTGTTGAGTGTGGAAGTTTCTAGCCACTTCCAGCCCCCGCCTCGTCACTTCTTCCGCTAGCGCCGAGGCTGTGTCATCACGCATCAGTCATCACAAGGCATCCGCCTATTCAAAACTCCGCCTTCGACTTCATTTCCTCCTTCTTACATCTATCAAATTCCACAACTCACAACTTCATCCACTCTCCCTTTCAAGCCTTTACTTATCTACAACAGGTCCAGGCCACATACAAACACATCTATCACCATGCAAATCTTCGTCAAGACCCGTGAGTTGACCCCGCTTCCACTGCCGCTCACCGCTACCTTTGTTCCTCTACTGATCCAGTACCTTAGTCACCGGCAAGACTATTACCCTTGAGGTAGAGTCTAGCGATACCATCGACAATGTAAAGGCAAAGATTCAGGATAAGGAAGGCATTCCTCCAGATCAACAGCGTCTTATCTTTGCTGGAAAGCAACTTGAAGACGGACGTACCCTTTCCGATTACAATATCCAGAAAGAGTCAACCCTTCACCTTGTTCTTCGTCTCCGTGGAGGGATGCAGATCTGTAAGTTTCTTCGCTTTATATCTTACAGTGTCTGACATTTCCATAGTCGTCAAAACTTTGACGGGTAAGACTATCACCTTGGAGGTTGAATCCTCGGACACTATCGACAACGTCAAGGCCAAGATTCAGGATAAGGAGGGTATTCCACCCGATCAGCAGCGCTTGATCTTCGCGGGGAAACAACTCGAAGACGGCCGCACCTTATCCGACTACAACATCCAAAAGGAATCCACTCTTCATCTCGTCCTCCGTCTTCGTGGCGGTATGCAGATCTTCGTCAAGACCCTGACCGGCAAAACCATAACTCTCGAAGTTGAATCCTCAGACACAATCGACAATGTGAAAGCCAAGATTCAAGACAAGGAAGGGATACCGCCGGACCAACAGCGACTTATCTTTGCGGGCAAGCAACTTGAGGATGGACGCACTCTTTCTGACTATAACATCCAGAAGGAATCGACATTGCACCTGGTTCTACGGTTACGAGGTGGAATGCAGATTTTCGTCAAGACTTTGACAGGAAAGACAATCACTTTGGAAGTCGAGTCATCAGATACTATCGATAACGTCAAGGCCAAGATCCAAGACAAAGAAGGCATCCCACCGGACCAGCAGCGATTGATTTTCGCTGGGAAGCAGTTGGAGGATGGACGGACACTATCTGACTACAACATCCAAAAGGAGAGCACTCTACACTTGGTGCTGAGATTGCGGGGGGGTCAGTAGACGGTGGTCGTTAGTGTTGTTGTCTCCATTCATCATAGTGTTTTAGCGGGAGCTTTTTTGGGTTTATCTTATGAAAGGTCATGTTCATGGCCGTTGGGTTGGTTGGCATGCAGTATGTAGCCCTCATCAGCAGCATCAAGTACTTTTCAGGCTGCGAAGTCTTTTCTCCCTACCTATATGAATGTTATCCTCAAAACGTAGAGTGAAGCCGATTGTCGATGTGGGTTCTATATGCGGGCGCCAGCACCGAGTGTTGCGCGGCTGCTGGGTACAAATCATCTTTCTACGGATAACCCAAATGCCACCAGCAAGCTTCTAAGTGACATCTATTTGACACATCCTTGTCATTGAATCAACTCAAATATGATCTGTCGGAAGCAGTCCATCCATGCCATCATTCTTCTTCCACATCACCATCGACCTTGACACTGCCCAGTCATCGAACAGCACACATAATCCGCACGAAGGAGGCATCGATGATAGGAGAGGCTTCCTTGAAGACTCCAGACCGCCGAATGCTGAGGAGACACCTCCGAGTAGCGGCCATACTACGATAGCAAAGAGCACGCAAACGTTCAGACTACTCGATGACTGGCGTTACGGCAGAATTTCCGTGCAGAATTTCAAAATGGCGCCAACGCCCTTAGACAAAGGTGGAGGAGATATTTCTGGTCATATCACAAACGGTATCAGTGTTGGGCCAGGGGGTTTAGCAACGAAGGGCAAATATGAGCCTCTTGATCCACGGCAGGAAGAATTAGGATGGGGGATAGTTAGGCTATATCGAGACTCTGAAGAGACGCCTGGTTTGTACGATGAACCTGCAAGTCACACCATCTCCAAGCACGGAAGGCACACTCTAAAGAGGGTGCAAGATGCTGAGGTCTCATTCCGAGACGAAGATTGCACTACACTGTGTATACTTGCTGTACCCTCGTACCTTACGCCCTCGGATTTACTTGGCTTTGTTGGAGAGAAGACCAGGGACGAGGTTAGCCACTTTAGGATGATTAGAACAGAGAGAGGGAACAGGTACATGGTGCTCATGAAATTTCGTAACGGGAAGAAGGCAAGAGAATGGAGGAGGGTGTGGAACGGCAAGCCCTTCGATGGGATGGAGGTGAGCTCTGTTGCTTCGGCCGTGGCAACTCGAAGCTAATATATTCCTCTCTAGCCTGAAAACTGCCACGTCGTGTTCGTCAAGTCCATTAAGTTTCGCAAGCATGAGCTTCCTGGTCAAGAAGCGTCGTTCCCAGACATGACAAATGACCCTTTCACGCCATCGACCAACATAGCAAATCCACCCCCCACCATTGTTTCGACCCATCAAGTAGCTCCGCTCTCTTCAAGTTCGCGCTCTTCCAGACCTCACGCACCACCTACACCTGCTCTGATCGAATTGCCAACATGCCCGGTTTGTTTGGAGCGTATGGACGAATCTACAGGCCTCCTTACCATCCTTTGTCAACACGTCTTCCATTGCTCTTGCCTTCAAAAGTGGCGAGGATCTGGCTGTCCAGTTTGCCGATACACGCAGGATGATATTGGCCTGGGTAAGAAATTGTACAGCAGTACGAGCTATGGCGAGAACACAGCCCTCAACGAATGTACTGTATGTCGCTCTGAGGCCAATCTTTGGATTTGCCTCATCTGTGGTAGTGTCGGATGTGGGAGGTACGATGCTGCTCACGCATTCCTACATTACGAGCAATCTCAGCATTGCTTTGCCATGGACATGACGACACAGCGTATCTGGGACTACGCATCAGATGGCTACGTTCATCGAATCGTTCAAAATAAAACGGATGGCAAGCTCGTTGAGCTTACACCAATGTCGACCCCTGAATCTCAATTTCATGATGATGATTTCGACGATTATGTCCCTCGAGAGAAGCTGGACAACATAGGCCTTGAGTATACTCACCTTCTAACCAGTCAACTAGACAGCCAACGCATGTACTTTGAGGAGATTCTCGAACGAGCAGTCGACAAAGCATCCCAAGCAGCCTCTGCCGCCCAAGAATCTACAGAGTCCTCTGCAAGAACCGCAGCGCAACTAGCCACACTACAAGCGTCCCACGAGACCCTCGCCAACGAGACGGTCCCAGCTCTTGAAAAAGACCGAGACCGCGCTGTGAGGAAAGCAGAGAAATTCGAGACCATGGCGCGCAAATTGGAGAAGGAATGGCGGGATGACAAAGCGATGAATGAGTCCTTGATGACTCGCATCACGCATGTGGGTACCCAGCTTGAGGTGGCGAAGAGGGAGAAGGCGGAGTTGGAGGAGCAGAACCGGGATCTGGGCTTCTTCATTAGTGGTGTGGAGAAGTTGAAGACTTCAGGCGTGGATCAGGATGAGCTGAAGGAGGGGACTGTGAGTCTGCCGGAGGTGGTTGAGGAGGGATCGAAGGGGAAGGGGAAGAAGAAGGGTGGGGGCAAGGGGAAAAAATGAGGCTGTGTGTCATGGTAAAAGATGACGGGACACGAGGTAAGGCAGTTGGCGAGATTTGAGGGTGCATCAGCGTGAGGCGTTCTTGACTTTGGGCATACGCATTGCAGGCGGACCCCTAGGCACATGATACCCAATTCGTCACTTATCTATCCCTTCATCATTTCCATCAATTCATATCCGTCATAAAAGTCATCCATCACATCTCATCCCGCACCCACAGCGACATACCTCCCCTCCCAAACCAAAACCCTAAACCCGCACCAACCCCCCCATCACCCAACCCTCCTAAACCCCAACACCAACCTCCCCCCCCTCGGCCCAACCGTATACCCATCCCCCTGCCCCACCCCCCCATCATCCACAACCCACGTCTCAAACCTGCCATAAACCGCCGCCGCCACCGCCTCCATCTCCTGCATCGCAAAATGCCTCCCAACACACATCCTACCGCCCGACCCAAAGGCCCAGAACCAACGCTGCATCTCGATCTTTTGCGCTCCCGAGGCGGAGAGCCAGCGTGTGGGGTCCCAGGTTTCGGGGAGGGGGAAGACGAGGGGGTTGCGGTGGAGGGTGTAGGCTTGGCTGCTGATGCGGGTGGAGGGGGGGAGGGGGTATGTGCCTAGGGTTGTGGATGTGGGGGTTGGGTGGGGAGGGGTGGTGCGGGGTTGGGGGCCGGGGATTGGGGGGTGCAGGCGGAGGGTTTCGAGGATAAGGGCGTGGAGGAGGGGCGAGGTGGAGAGGGTGCGGGGGGTGGGGGAGGGGAGGGTTAGGAGTTCGGTGCGGAGTTGGCGTTGGAGGTGCGGGTGCAGGGAGAGTTGGTGCATTAAGTATGTGAGGGTTATGCCGGTGGTTTCGTGGCCGGCGGCTAGGTGGTCGAGGAGTTCGGAGGCGATGGGGAGGGTTGGGGGTGCGGATTTGGGATCGGGGTTGGGGAGGGCGGAGGCGAGCTGGGCGTAGACGATTGGGGGGGTTTGGTTTGGTGGGGGTCGGGAGGGGGGGTTGGTTAGGGATGTTTGGGCGGCTTTGCATTTTTGTAGGGTCCAGGCTTCGATTTCGGCGGTTGCGTCGTCGATGGGTTTGGGGATGAGGTGGATGCCGAATTTGCGGAGGAAGGTGGAGAGGGCTGGGGCTTCGCCGGCCCAGAACCGGTAAGGACGACGGCTGCTGTAGACGGCCAGCCAGTGCTTCCGAGCTTCGACGTCGAGGAGGAAGTTGGAGCAGTTTTGGAGACCGAAGATGAAGGCTGTGATGAAATCCATTGCGCTGGCATAGTTGAGTTCGAGAACTTCGATTGGTTCCATTTCAGCGGAAGCTTTGTCTAGGAGGGGGAGAAGCCGGTCGAGGATTATCGTCTGCGATATTTTGTGGAGTTCGGGCGATGATTGGAGGTAGGATTTTGAGTAGACGTTTGATATCATTCGTTTTCGGATGGAGTGGGGTTTGCTGGATGTCATGGAAAACAAATTTGGAACACTGCACCAGAGTCAGTAAACGGGACTTGGAAAGACAAGCAGGACAGTGAGAGTGAAACGTTACATACCCGTAGTTTTGGAATTGGTTCTCGTACCAAGGCCATTTCTCAAAGCCTCCGCTGTAGATGGTTCTGACACCTTCATCTACACATGCAACGCTGACTTCATTCGGGCCCAATCTGACGATGTCCCCATGTTTTTGATGAGCAGCATGAATCGATCGATTTTCTTGCTCGCTGTATCTTTTCCATAAGATCCAAAGAGGTGAGAAGGGAGAGGTGGGATGAGCATTGGGGATTTTGGAGAGTGGGGAGAGACATGATGGATATATGAGATATTTGTATATCAGGAATAGCAAGATACAAGGACCAGCTACGAGGGATATGGAGAACATGAGAGGCCAATCACCGTATTCTCAATATATGTTGGAAAGAAAGGTAGTGATGTCGAGGAGAGGGGTTTCCGAGCAATAAATCTCAGCCCTACAGAGCAAGGTGAGCCATCACCTTTCGAAGGCTTGTTTTCTTTTCCTACATCATCTGGCCTATCAAACTAAAGGCTCGAAGACCCTTGTCGAGAGAGCTGTGGTGTTCCTCTTTTGCAGTCATACAACTATGATAGAAATGGAGCATAACAACCCTCTGAGCACATGATGCTCCATATCATGAAGAATCCATAGCACATCTACAACAGTATCTGTTGTTCTCAGCGATGGAATTCGCAACATGGCTCATTGCAAATGACAGTCAAGCGAATAGCTCTCTACTGATTGAACAGAGCTCTGCCAATGCTGACTTCGAGACATGGTTTCTCACAAACGGTGGATACATACATCCTTCAATTGAACTAGCATCAAGTCCTGCCAGTGGAAATCTCTTTCGTGTCGTGCCGGAGGAAAGTCTTCCTCCGGCTAGTACTGTTGTTTCGTGTCCGCATAGCTTAGCTCTCTCGTGGCCGAATTCCCGCAAGTTGCATTACCCCGACGTACGGCTCCCCCCATGTCCGCAGCATGTAGCAACACGGCTGTTTCTCATGAAGCAGAAGCTACTAAAGGAACAGTCTCCATGGTGGCCGTACATCAAGATGCTTCCAGAGTCTTTCAACACTCCTCTATACTATGATTCCGAAGACTTTGCGTGGATCCAAGGAACCAATCTTGGACATGCAAGAGATGTGAGGAGAGATGCTTGGGTAAGTATCCTCTTCGTTCAATCATCGCCTAATCTGAAAATCACGAAGAGTCTTGTGACGTCGTTTGGAGGCTTTTCACTCCTCAGACAAGCCTTGAGATTTCTTTGATCCAGAGGAGGACTGCTGATATCCGGAACCCATAAAGCAAGAAGAGTACGATGAAGCGATGAGGACTGTCCTCCCTCAGGGAATGGCTGATGAGCAGAGAAAGCTCTGGAATTGGTAAGCAAATGCTTGAAATGAAACTTCCATAAAGCAACACCGGTACTGACCTCCACAAGGGAGCTGTATCTATGGGCAGCAACAGTCATGACTTCGAGGAGCTTCTTTGGTCCAGCAGTCTTCAACCAATCCGAGGGCAAGTTACCTACGTGTACTGATGATTCCGAGGGAAAGACTCCAATCCTGATCCCAGGACTGGATCTTCTAAACCATCATCCTTCAAGCCGAGTCACCTGGTTGTGGGATGCCGGCGCCTGTATCATCAAGACCGATGAGCCATTAACAGGGGGATCCGAGGTCCTAAACAACTATGGACCGAAAAGTAATGAAGAATGTGAGGTAGAGTGCTTGTTTGCTCATTGGCTTGATGACACGTTTTGACCAGACTGTAGTGATCATGGGCTATGGATTCAGTTTAACTGATAACTCTGCGGACCACTTTGGTATAGACTTTACTCCTGCCATTGCAGCTTATATCAAGGCTACTAAGGCTCCCCGAGCAACAAAGAGTGACAAAAGTCTATCAGTACAGGCGGACAGCCTCAAACAAGAGAATCCGGAAAGTACCAGGGCCCACTGGGTATGTGCCCGGGATATGGAGCCGGAATTCTCGCCAGATTTCCTAGAAGACTTTTCAATAGCCTTAGAGAACCCTCGAGAGAGCTTCAGAGCGGTGCTCTGTCCGCAGTCAAAGTTCGATCTTTCAAACGGCCTCATTTCACGAAACAAGCTTCACGTTATTTGTGCTATCCTCATGATCCTGCAGAAGGGAGAGCTAGTCATACGAAGACAGGGCCAGAAGCTACCCACATCTCCCCAGAATACCAAGCAAGAGGATGCTGCTCGATATCGCAATAAGCAGCTCGACATCCTCGACCGTGTGATCGAATCCTTGACCCGAAAGTTGAGCCCGCTATCTGCCAAGGAGATGGGTATCATCACAGGTGCACATGTCGTCCGGCTCGAGGATGCTCTTGGGGAGTGTCCGAAAAGGCTACTGAAAGACCTTCGTAGCGTGCTCAATACAGGCATGAAGAGCAGAGATCCTCAAAAGATTAAAGAACGTGGAGGTACTGATTTTGCATTCACCGTCTGGCTTTGCGGCCTCTGGCTATCACAACAACCGCACGCAGAAGAGCAACAAGATTGGGAGCAACACGGGACCGGAATAAGTGCACGCTTGTCACAATGGCTTCGCTTTCTACACGAATCTTACCCAAACCATGGCAGCGACGGCCGGGCGTCCCATGATTCTTCGAGTGGTGTCCAAGAAACTGACAGGGCGCAATGGCTTGACCCTGTACGCAATCAAGCCTCTGGTAGACGTACTGTTTCAGACCTGGCTTCTACAGTGGCTTCGTATATGGATGCTATTCATGCGACGGTAGACAAACACCCTCAAAGCATATATAAAAATCCCGCAGTCACTGAAACACGCCTTGCATGGTGCTACAACGTTATCAAACATGAAGGTGTTTGGTTTCCCAATTTGACCGACAAGGAGGAAGATGATGAATGGGTTCTATTCCTTGAAAGTGAAGACGACCAAATGGGATGATTCGATAGCAGATAGTTCGTTTATAGATGATATCACACTTTCTTGTGGGGCCCACCGCAGCCTCGCCTTCACTTCTTCGGATGGATCCATTTCTCGATATGACAACTTCTCGCCTGAGTCATGCCGACCTGATGCTGCCCCTGGCTTTGGATCATATACCCTTCGGCGGGATTGAATACCAGTCTTCAAGAACCGTTGTGGTCCGCTGCAAGATCTTGTATAGTGCGGGGAGTCGGAATGTGAGGCATGACTTCCCCAAAAATTCCTAAGCATAGCCAATAATCGTTCGCTAGGTCCAACCAGGCTGTGGTTTACGCACTCACAGATTTATTTCAAGTGCAGCTCTCGTGTATGCGTGAGAGAATAGATTGCCACTATCATCTACGTACATACCTTACCTTAGCCGTTTCGGGGAATATCTGTCAGAGGCGAGAATGCCAAGCCACTGTCCCAAAGCGGTAAGGACCGATACCGAAGTTTGAGGCCCCACCTGCAGCACCAGTATCCTTGCAATCTTTCGAATCGACATGCTGTACGTTTCCTATACCCTGACCTTCACTTGTCTGCGAACCTCAAAGTTTGTTAGGTCGAAACACAGGACTTGAAGCACGACCACATGAACCCTATTCTGTTCTACGCCCAAGTCTGTTCCCTCGGATTGCGACCGGCGGTTCAGAAGACTGGCTCTTTGAAACAAGTCGAGCTCCTTCGCATCACCTAGTCCTCGCTCGCTAGTCGAGTCCAGAAGCACATAGGCCATACCTTCGACGCGTCCGAAGAAGCCCTTCTCATTCTCAAGTACTGTTGCTGCTTGCATTCCTTGAGAACTCTCGCTAATGCACATCCCTCCAGGAACACCCCTTGTCAACTGTCTTTCGAGCCTCGAGGCTCTTACCCCCCTAAAGTCACCACAAACGTTGGCCGCCTCAATATTACGAATCGCAGTGTCTTTCCTCGTTGTATAGAATATCGGACCATCGAACCGTACCACCTCCTAGTCACCAATAATCATGTACACCATTTGGGCCTCGAAGAGGTAACATTTATCGAATTCTATCCCTACCGCTTTGCGAGACTGGCAGGATATTATATTCAGGAAGACTGTTACACGGTATGCTGGCATCTGAGGCCGCTTGGAATCCCTTGGCTCGGAGTAACATGGCCTCATTCCATTCTCGAGGGCATATGAGCGGTAGCACCGCATCGCTCCTCTCCTCGGGCATGTCCTCCCGCTATGGCTCGAGCTCGACCATGCGATCTGACTTTTCCGGCGAGTCGCAACAAGGTCTGTATCCTACGCTATCCCAAACAGTATTGCCGCAGCCGCCTCCAGACTTTCCCAAACCGGAACAATCCATTATGAACATAAGAGCCGGCGCGGACAGTTCACTTTACCAGACATGCATGACCCTGCGTTCGCGGTTAGCGACTGTCCCTGGTTTCGAGGGACACATAGCGGAGATGGACGAAGAAGAGGCGGAGGCTGAAGACTCTATAGATCCAGTCACATTGATGTGGAACAGTTTGAGACGTGGATACCCACTGATGACTATCTATAACGCGCTGAGGCCGGCTAAGCTTCTAGATGTTGACTCGTCAAAGGTCAAAGAGAAGGACCTTGGCAAGGCGGCCACCTTCAAATTCTTGCAAGCTTGCATGTCGGATTTGAAATTTGAGGCGAGCCAATGCTTTCTCATCACCGACTTGTATGGAGAAAACACGACAGGATTTGTAAAGGTTAGTCTTATCTGCTCTAAAGTCTGTCCCAGCAATGACGACACACCTTTCGATTGTGTTGTATTTGGGGGAGAATAGTATGATGTAATGCCGATACTGTGGAATGTACAAGACTGACGATGACGCGTACTTGGTAGGTGACGAAGGTCGTGAACAAGGTCCTGGATATTCTGAAGGATAGACGCCTTCTTCATTATAGAGGGCCAACAAGATCGGTCCAACCCGACGCCATACCACAAGCACTCAGTAAGAGGCAGCATATCATAGATGAGATCGTAAAGACTGAACGTGATTACGTCCAACATCTAGAAATGCTACAGCATTTTCAGAACGGAGTTCAGACAAGCGGTGCTATTCCCGGCGACGCTGTCCACGACATCTTTTTGAACTTGAATGCCTTGCTGGACTTTCAACGGAGGTTTTTGATTCGTATAGAACAACAGAATTCGCTCGCGGAATCGGAACAAAATTGGGGCAAACTATTTTCACACTATAAAGATTCGTTTCGAGTTTACGAGCCGTTCATCGCCAATCAAAACCGTTGCAGCAATGCTGTTATCAGCAGGTGGAAAGAGCTTCAGAAAGCAAATATATCACGCGAGCTTTCTGGTATGGTGGAGACGCCAGCTATACTTCTCGGCTTCCTCATCAAGCCTTTTCAACGTCTATCGAAATATCCATTGCTGCTGACCGTAATGACCGCTTTGCTTCGCCAGGCGGATACCTTGCTGACCTTCTTCCTAGGATTTAGAAAAGGGCGGCGATTATGACGAGGCACACCTAGTCGACCTCATCGATGGTCGCCAAGCAGCCGAATCGATCTTAAGCCGAGCTGACGAAGCACTCGGTAAGGAAGCCCGGCTCGAAGCTGTCAATGAATTGCAAGGCCGCGTGGAGGACTGGAAGGGCCATAAAATCGACCATTTCGGAGATCTATTACTATATGGGAGCTACACCGTTCTCAAAGGCGAGGGCGCTAAGGAGGTGGAACGTGAAGTGAGTACTCGCCCTGCTTTCTTGTACTCACGGTCCTGTGGATGGGTCCACTTTTGCCCCAATCTGCATTGCTTCCCATAACTTACTGCACGTCTATCATTGCGGAGCACTTTGTACTGTTTCGAAGTGGTCTCGCGCACCCTGCAAAAAAGTCCGATGGCGGAAGGACCTCGTCTTTTGAAACGACATGTCAAGAAAGCGAGTACTCCTGTCCCTCGAAGGGAGGGGCTGGGCCATTTTTTCTAAGTTCCATTACACCCTCATGCCCAGCTTCCAATCCCCCAGGTTCCCATTCACAGCAATGCCGGATACCTTGTCTTCGATACTTTCACCCCTCATGCTGTCTGCAAAGTTTGGCAAATGGAACAGAGTTGAATATTAATATGCCTTGCTTAAATAGTATAAAGTCTACCTCTTCGAGCGAATCCTACTGTGCTGCAAGGAAATCAATCCCAACAAACCCAAGAACAAGATGTTAGGGACCAACAAGCCACTGGTCGATAAGAAAGGGAAGCTCAGGCTGCAGTTGAAGGGTCGGATCTTTATGCAAAATGTGACGGACGTTGTCACTGTTAAGAAAGCAGGTAATGTGATCCGTAATGTGACCCAGGATACATGTGAAAGGTATCTCTCGGCTGACAGTTTTCTAGAACAAGGATCATACACGATTCAGATCTTCTGGAAGGGCGATCCGGGAGTAGAAAATTTTGTCATTCGTTTCAATGACGAGGGAAGCATGAAGAAGTGGCAAGAGACAGTACAACGGCAGAAGAAGGTCCTCACTGAGTCAGCGCGAGGTTCTGGACAGATAGGCACTTCAACTACAGAGTTCACCTATCTGAGAAACCAGCCGACCGTCAAGAACCCCTATCAAGAGGAAGACGATGGTGACGACGATGAGATGCAGTCTAGTCAGACTTTGACCCACGCCAAATCTCAGTTCGCAGTAAGTCGCAATGCGTCGAGTACTAGTCTACGCTCAATATCCGGGCAACCTGGTCGCGTGGGTCTTCCAAAATTCCCACAACAGGAGCATGCTAGTGGTGTTTATGTCCCTGCCTTGAGTCTAAATACAAATGTTCCTCCAGGCGGACCGTCTCCGAACGAATTCGCTGGTAACTCTTACTTCTCTCCGCTTGATAATTCGCCAATCTCCTTGCGATCGAGCTCTCAACAAAGCATGTATTCTTTCCCTCGTGGTCAGGCCCCAGGCGGAGGATGGACTCACGATGAGGTTATCAAGCATAGAACTGCTCCAGCCATGGGTCGTGCTCCATCTCGGGAAGGTCCAGGCCCACCGAACAGCTATGTCATCAACGGCAGAACGGTTACACGGCCGTCACTGCCTGTGATGGCGGCTTCGCAATATCCTCAACAGCAACTTGCCGCAACACAAAGTCGTCTGCGGTCTGCCAGCACGCCGGACATACATAATCCAAACGCGGTTGGGGGACGACATCAGGGCTATGACCAATCAGAGGCTGTACCTGTCCCTCCCATACCACCACACATGGCCCAAATGCGCGCCCCATACAATCGAAGCCAAAACACATCGCCAGTTGATGGACAATTACCCATTCGCAGCGCAAACCACTCTCCGTCATTGCAAAGAGACCGGCAGGTGCGGCAGTACCAAGATCAAACGAGCTATGATCGCCAGGGTCAGCGAATGCCACCTACCTCCGATCCTTACATGGACATGCCAATGCAGCTGAGTCATGAGAACAGTATGGGCGGAAGCGAGGACGGAGACGATGGTGGGATACCGTATCCAACCCAGCTTAAAGTCTCCATCTGGTTCGACCCAAGCCCGAGTCATGTTACCATCGTTGTTCCCATCATTATCAAACATCGTTCCTTGATCGATCGTATTGATTCTAAAATGGCCAAGGTCTCGTCAGCGTCGATCGCCAAAGGTTCTGCTCGACTACGTTACAAGGATTCCGATGGTGATCTCATTACTATTCGCTCAGATGAAGACGTTCAGCTTTCTATCGAAGACTGGGGGTCCGTGAACGAGGGACAAATCCGTGACGGCATCATACCCGACTTCCAGCTCTATTGGCAGCAGAACCCACTCGCTCAACCATCAACGGATACTTGATGGCGTAACGACATTCATATAATGATTAACCACCGTGACGACACTCCTTAAGCTCGGGTTTGCGTTCCTATCCAACACCAATATATTCCTTCCTCGCCTTCTCCCATTGCATAGGCGCAATGGCTATGATATCCCGACGGCGCTGGTGGCTCACTTTTACAGTCACGCAATATAAGACGATCCCTCTCACGAACTTGACCTTCGTCCGCAATCAGGATCACACATTCCTTTTTCTATAACTACTGCTAGCGGCTTGCGCACACAGCAATCTCGTCACTCATTTACAGCCAGATATATGCTTGGTCTACAGGACATTAGGGGACGATGTTGGAAGTACTGGCGGTGGTGTTTCATATAGCACGGACGCCAGAGTCGTGAGCATTGCGAGGGCGTTCTATTTGTTCGAAGCAGCGAAGCCTCTTATCGGAGACGTTCAGATGATGGCATGAAGCAATGACATGGTAGAGATATGTAGCTTGCGTTGGAATACCAACGGACTTTAGCATTACAGAGGGTACCGTTCTCGAAGCAATTCACAACATTCTGGTTCATCTTGCATTTAGCGTGAGGTCCTTTATTCGTAGCGAAGCTGACGCCCCTCTGCAACGATCATGCTTCATTCCGCAAAAACGCCCGTAGGTTACCGAACGGAAAGAAGTGTGGCGCAGGTGGCGAGAGGGGGGCGAGGGGGGGAGGGGGGGGGGGTGAAATGCCGGTGGCTGGGTCCCCTTCAAAATGCTTTGCATTCCCACGGCATTTCTGAAAACTTCTTCCATCACGTTTGTCACAGCTCTTTGCATCATCAATCTTGATCTTACCACCCTCGTATCGTTACACATATCTTCTAAGGAATAATCATCATGGCCACCGCCGCGATGACAAACATGGTCAACGGAGCCCAGGAGGTGATTAAGTACACCTTCAGCGATCCCTTGATCCTGTGGGAGGCTCTACAGGCTACGGGCTCGCCAGTTCACTCTATCGGCGGCCGAAGGCTCCTCGACGGCAATAAGCGTTTAGCCATACTGGGCGATCGCGTCCTTGAACTTGCCCTTGCAGAGGGCTGGTATGAAGGCACCGAGGCCAGAGGTACCCGAGACGTTGCTTAAAGCTGCCCTTGGAGTTGTCGTATGCTAAACGGTGAGCCTAGGTCGCTTCAACCAAATCAGAACCGAGATCGGATCGAATGCCAACCTTAACGGCGTCTGTCATCGGACTGGTCTCGCAACATTCATCAACCAAAACCAGTCATCGTGGGGTCCCGTTTCGCCCGTTACCAGTAGCGCTACTGTTGAAGCAGTACTCGCTGCTGTTTTCCTGGATAGCCGCAGTATGGAAGTTGTCAAGCAGGTCATGAACACTCTCGGCTTAGTGCCAACCTGAAGACGAGAGGTCGGAAAACAGTAACGTTCATCCCCGCCTCCCCTATCCCCCTTTGGAAACGCTATGCGAGTTAACGTGACCGATCATTTCTAGCCTTGCCATGGGGGACCGCGGTGGCATTTTCTGAGGCCACCCAATAGGGCCTTCATGTGGCCACGTCGAGCAGTGCGGGCTTTTCTCCCATGACAAGCCTTTCTAGGATCCTCCATCCTACGAGGGTGTCTGCATCCTAGGGAGTACTTGTCATGGGAGGCAGTTTGCATTGACTTCGTGGCCATATGAAGGCTCTGTCGGGTGGCCTGAGAAAATGCCTCCACCGTCCCCCATGGCGCCGGGCTCGTTTGCCCGTGCCACGGTACATATATCGCGCCGGCGTGCGGTTTGGGACGGCTTCTGACTTCTCAATGCAGTTGCCGTCCGGATGGTGTTCCTTGACCTGGATCGACGACGTTGTGCTCGTGGTGGATTTCTTACGCTTGCAGACCAATGTATACGACGTCTTGGTCTGCATACACAGTCTTTACCTCTAACCCGTTTTATTTTGGAATGAGCGCCTTTTCAACAAAGGTTTGAAGCTCGAGCGTGGCATGTATTCGGAGTCTCTTCAACAGAGCTCTGACTTCTGATCTTGTACCCAGGATGAAATACACTTAAACACCTTGTCATCCACCCTATCTCCAAACCAAGCTTATGAAAGAAGTACAGACATCCTTTCCATCAAAGAAGATGCAAGTCATAAGACCCTTTACAACACAGTCTTCACTCCTGCCTATCATTCCCTCATCAATCGCCCAATCTTTCCCCCTCACCATACATCAAAGACTTCCCCCCTTACTGATGTTGACACCAAAAGTCTTGAGCATGCGCTAATAAGGGAGGCACCGATCTCTCGGAAACTTATAAGGACTGCTCCCTTGGACCTCCAAAAGTCGGGCCAAAACTCTCAGGGGTACCGGTCCCGGTCAAATTCAGCGCCGACTCAAGACCTTTGGTGTCAGACCTCCCTACCAGTCCCCCTCTCCCCTCATCCATTCCCTCTCCCTCTCCTTCTTACCCACGCGGGTAGCAAGTAAAATCGGACCTTTGGTAGGGATTCTCAGCCAGAGGTATCCGAATCGTTATGCTACCCACGTGCCACCCTCTCACCGCTTTCCTTCCACGTTGAACATGCCGCAAAAATGGGGTGGTGGAGGATGGAAATAGGTGGGATGGGGAAAGGGATAGACGGGTAGATAGTCGGGCAGGTAGGTAGATGGTTTAATGGTTATAAGCGTAAAATGGATGTATATACTCCTACATGAAGAAAACAAATCCCTAACCAAACATCTCTCGTAGACTATAACAACCTAACATGTATTATACAACATCACCCCATAGCATCGCCTCACCACCTACCGCATAAATCCTTTACGCTATCCCATCAACCTCTCCCTGACAAATTCGGTAATCGTCTCGTCTATACTCGTACGAAGGATTGGTGGCTTTCCCCGCCGCTACTATTCTAAGCGAGCGGACTTGCTTGTGGATGGTACGAGTACTGTTTCTAGCTCGGTAGATAGAAGCCCATGAAACGAGTGCGTAGCATAACACAAGACCTCATCCACTTTCATTCATAGTCACCTTCAGCCAGCAGTCTGCAAATTTATTTTGTATTTTGTATGTTGCTATCTGCGTTGGGCGTGGGATGTTATGGATATTATGGAGCTTTGATCTGGGAGTTGGCTTTTGTTTTTTGGGGGGGGGGTTAGATGTTGCAGAGTACTGGAAGGAGGAGGGAGAGGGAGGGAGGGAGGGAGGGTTTGGGTATGGGGTTTGGGGTATGGATGGGGAGGTATGGATTTGGGGGGGAGGGGGGGAGGGTTTGGGTATGAATGGTGGGAGGGAGGGAAGGAGGGTTTAGGGTGTAGGGTGGCTTATGTTTGAGAGAGAGAGAGGGATATGTGTGTGTATGTGTGGTATGGATTGTAGACTGGATTGTAGTATGGATAAGAGCATTCGCATAGATTTATGAAGTACATGAAAAGGTTATGTTTGTAGATCAAATGCTAATCCACCCTACTACTGAAAACTTCAGTCACCAAATATGATAAATATCTATCAATCACAACTACTTATCAAGGAGCATACAAGAAAACATACACAAAAGACCAAAGACACAACACTCACTCATCCCATCCCATCCCCCTCACCCGCACGCATGTATGCACAACACACTCATATAAAATGGGATATCTCAATCAAAATTCAAATAACCTTCACAAACCCCACCTCAACCAACTTCTCCACATCCAGATTCATATTCGCAACTTTACTCCCCGTATTGCTCCTCAGCCACAGGAAGGCGGCGAGAGCGACGCTGCGCGCCCAGCCCTGCGCGTTGTGCACGGTGCCGATACGCATCTGTTCTTTGCCGACGATGTGGACGACTTGGTCTTCGTAGGCGGATTGAAGGGTGTCGAGGCTTTGGCGGATGGTGGAAGGGTGGTATTCGTTGTTGTCTTCTGGGGGAGGTGGTGTGGAAGTGGACGAGGATGAGTTTTCGGATGCAATTGGGGGGTACGGATCTGGGTTTGTGTTTGTGTGTGCAGCTTCGCGGATGATGAAGGCGCGGAGGTTTTCGTAGATGAGGAGGCCGAGATCGGTGGTGAGGACGTTGTCGGTGTAGCCGTGGCGGATGGTGACGCGGTACATGTGCTGCAGGGTCGTCGTGGAGGCGGAGGCGAGCGGGAAGCAGCGGGAGACGGAGAAGCGATCTTCCGGCGCGACGGTGGGGGTGGAGAGGGGCCGGATGTGGAAGAAAACGACGACGGCGGTGGTGGCTTGGAATTTCTGCAGGAAGTGGACGAAGACTGTGGGTGTGCCGTGGGGGCTGCCGGTCTTGTCGAAGAAAACGCCGACGCCTCGAAGACGTGAGACTGTTGCTCCGCCGAACTCGGGAGCGAGGTGAAGGGTTGGGGCACTGCCGTCCTTTTCGCCGATTTGGGATTGCTCGGTGAGCATGTAGGACGGGGGGAAATGGTCCTCGCCTTCGGCTCGCCATTGGTTTTCTTTGCCGTAGCGCCAGAGGATGAAGATGCTTGACAGGATGACTGCTAGGCCGAGGGTGAACCAGGCCCCGTCTGGGACTTTGGTGAGGGCAGATGTGAGGTATAGGCCATCGAGCATGCCGAAGACGAGAAAGCCACAGAGGACGATGAGGAAGTTTAGGCGCCATATGATCAGAGCTACCAAGGAGACCATGGTGGTTGTGATGAAGGTGACTAGAATGACACAAACACCGTAGGCTTCGCCGAGCTTCGTTGTCTATAGATTGAGTAGATCAGTATTGTATGAATGCGAACGGGGTTTTTGGGGAGCTTACATTACTGTACGCTGCAGTCACACATACTGTACCAATCATGAGGAGCCAATTCACCCATGGAATGTAAATCTGGCCGTGGAAGATCTTCGAAGTGTGTTTCACTTTGATTTGAGGAAAGTACGATAATTTGACAATTTGCGAAAGCAACTGCATCATAGTTAGCATCCGTTGTTTGTGAAAAGTCACGATGACATGGCCTACCTGAAACGTTGCTGTAATCATGGTCTGGCTCGTAACAATCGCAGCGAGAATGGCGATGACCAAGCTGGGATAAAACATGCCCGGCGGAACGGAATTGAAGAATGGATTGGAGAAAGAACCTGGATTTTGGCTAATGTAGGCCGCTTGACCAATGTACTGTAGAATCTCAGTTTCCTTCGAGCACTGCGGACATACATTGTGGGCTGTACTCACTGCTAACAGAAGACACGGGAAAGCGAAGCATAACCAAGAGAGTTGAATCGCACTTTATCACAATCAGTACAAACACCATTGTAGCCTCTAAGCATCATCATACCTTCGAGTGAAAGCCCCAAGATCTGCAAACAGAGCCTCTACCCCCGTAAAGGCAAGCAGGATTCCACCCAAAGACTTCCAACCACTCGTCTTGTTTCGCATAAAAAAGGCTCCAGCAAAGTAGGGAGAGAATGCCTTCAAGACGGAATGATCGAAGTGTACAAGATTCTGAACTGGGTCAGCTCTGTAACACGAATGATTTGAGAAGCTAAGCTTACGTAAATGCCAAATGCGAGGTTGAAGGTGAGCCAGATGATGACGATCGGGGCGAAGAGACTGCCAATCTTCGAAGTTCCCAAAGGCTGGATCAGAAAGAGCAGGATTAGAATAGCGCACGAGGTTCCAACGATTGTCGATTTGCTGATGTCAGGCTTGACCACAGTTAGACTACATTGGTGCTTAGTTGAGGCTGTCCGTATGCATATCAAACATTTGCAAAGCTTACCCTTGTATGGCGCCGAGGACGGATTGAGCAGGGGTGAGGACTCCATCTGCGAACTCTTTAGCGAAGGTAGTCCGAGTACATCCATCGAATCATACCTGACATGACCAGTGAAACACCCAGAACACCAACAAGCTTCAAGAATATCTTCATAAAGGTACTTCGTTCCAAGAAATTCCGCGTGTGCTTGCTGGATGATTTCAATTCACCTGTCGTGACCCTTTCCATCTTTACGCCTCTTTCTTCTCGAGGATCACGTCCGACAATATTTGCCTGCACATCTCCATAAGTCTCAGGCTCTTGCAGTGGGCTGGTCGGAACTTCATACGTAGCGTGAAAGTAGTGAGTAAACAGCAAATGTTCCGCCTTCTCCTTCATCATCTGCCAGCAAGACTATCAAAATATATTTGACACTGACCATCAGTGTCAGTGTCCAGATGATGATGGAAAGAACGCCGAGGAGGTCTTCGTTGCTGGGCTCTGAAGTGAATGTAGCTGAGTATACGTATAGTGGACTGGTACCGATGTCGCCGTAGATGACTCCAATGGATTGGTAGGCAAGCCTGTAGAAATCGGTCAACGCATGTTGTCAAAATTTCATAGAGCGTTGGGGGTGACGAACCACAGAAGATATCGCCCATGGAAGGTCTAGGAGAGTCAATATAGCTACAATATATGATTCGATACCGGGGTGAGAAATACCTGCTTCGTCCTTACATCTCTGTCGTCATCGTCTTCATCGAGTTCTTTCTTCGTCATGTCGTGTCCTTTGAGCTGGGCAATGCTCTGTCGTCGCTGACGAGAGTAAATTCCACGGCCATTGTTCGATGGAGTTCGAGCAATAGCTTCGTCTGCAATCTTTACCTGCTCTGGTGCCATTGGAGCCAACACCATTGCACGGATGAGGTATGTACGAGACGATCGTACAGCGAGTTGGAAAAATAAACAACAAGAGAGGGGATGTGTTCACGGGACAGAGGGAATGTTATGCTTGTCCGTCAGGGTCCAAAATCCTGCCCTCCAGCAAACCCCCACCAAAGGCGATGGCCGGACATGGCGTCATTTGGCACACTTTCCTTCAGCATATCGAGGTGATAGTCTTGCTGCGCCTCCTTTTACTACTACCCCGTAAAGTATGGGTGGTGGAGACAGCTCGTCTTCCATACGGGACGGGCGTGGGCCTCGGCCTAGTGGATGCACGAGGACATAGTTGCAGTTGCACGTGGCGAGAGCGCTCCTTAGGCGAGTTTCGGTGGGGCCGCAGCTGGGAAAGGCGCATCTTCGTGGCCAAGAAATCCCGCATGCTTCTCATGGGATCGGTTCAACGTGTGCAAAGCATATAATTGCGTTACCGTTCACCAAGTCAGACCTGATCTGTTATGAGCTTTGATGGATGAAATCTTAGAAGCACTCCAAGCCTGGTTTTCGACCATTGTTCAATGAAACAGATTGAATCCTGAAGTGTCGTGGCATTTGATGCCACTAATTTCGCCAAGATTTAGCGTGCGGGAAGGCGGGACGCAGCGCAAAGCGACTAAAAAGGAGGCTAATTCGACTTCATGGGAGGCTCCTTTGGCTTGATGGGTGGACCCGCTGTAAATCGACCAGAAAGGAGGGAATTCAAGCTTCTTTCACATGCTCCAATTACAACACGGTATTAGGCGATGCAACTCACTTATCATGTGCCAGATAAGGATGAATCGCCGCGCCGTAAGAAGGTATAACCGGTCAAGACCGTGCTTCCCAGCTGTCAGCTTATTAGACTTTCCATTTGCCGAAGATAGTTCTGTACCCATTCAACGTTTACATCAACTTTCGGATACTGACAGATGTGCTTACTCATCTAAGATCGTATCAATTTACGGACGCACCGACGCGGAACATACTCACAGAGTCTGAGTGAGGAGTACATCGGTTGCAGGCCATGTCGGCCAGAAATCACTCTGACCAATCAAATGGAGAATCTTTGCAGTCTTGCATTGTCTGTTCATGATACATGGATGGTCTAATGCAGATACAACATGCATGTCCAGACGTCTTTAGCCGAATGACTGGGAAGGTTGGCCACCATGCATCTTTATTTATCGGCCTCACGGGTATCTCAAAATGCTAGTGTTAAACAACACTGCTACTGCTACTGTTGAGTTGTAACTTGATACAGCAATCGTGTCAATTTAACTCATATGGTGCATTTGAACGGTGGTATCCACGCGACTTGAGGACGCGTTTTATTCACGAGTAAGGTCTGTTGTCGCAGGCGCCCGCTACTCTATTCCCTTTAGGGGATAACGAAAATGCATGGTAGATCAACAAAATAATTTGTGAGCTAATTTATGCAACTTCCTGAAGATCCTTATCAGTAGGTAATGCTAAGTAAAAGCTTGAAATCTCGGCTCCTTCCGCTAATCATTTTCCTGAGCTCTTCCTCAATGAATATGTGATGAAACCTACCCCACTCCAAATCCCGAAAAAGTGCTGTGGTTAGGACTCAAGGTTACCCAGATCGTTCTGCAAAATCCAGAAAAGCCTTGTTCAGTTGAACACGATGGTCCCAGCGTGTCCATAGAAGCCTTTATCTGCGCAGCCTGCTCCAATCTCCAATCATTGTTCCATCCACCCTCGGCATAAGTACCATCAGTCCTTGCGCCCTCCAACCCCCACCCACTGGTGGCAATCGGCGCGTAATCCTTCGACTTCGTACCTAGCGCGGCAGCTATCAAGTCACAAACCGTAGAAACCCAGTCCAAGCCCTCGTGGGTTTTATGCTGATGATACCGTGAGTTTATTCGGGTGTGGAACACTTCACCATCTCTGTCAACATGGAGACCGAATCGTCGCTGAGCGTGCCTGTCTGTGATTTCGTATTGAAGAATTTTTGATGCTCCCTGCATTGTTGGGCCTGCCATTGAGATTCAGCTATGCTTTGCTGATCTTCATGAATGTTACAAGTGCCTCGAGGAATTCATCGTCGTTTTGATGGAAAAGTCTTCGCTCGTAACGAGGGTCGCTATCGATCGAAAGTACAAAGGCACCACTTGTTAATCTAATCTACCCACTGCGAATCGGTCAATGGACTTCGGCTGTGTTCGCTTAGTGAGACAGATGGTCATCGAGCTTCCCCAGTCCGCGACAAGACCGAAGCAGCCGAGAAAGAAACCTAAGGGGGGTCCTTGATCGTCATGTCCCTACAAGCTAAGGTATGTGTGCCTTTTGGAATAGACGCAAAAAACAATACCTATACTGTTCTACTCATAAAGAGAAAGGGATCGGGCGCATTTGTTTGCCCCTATTTTCATTTACACGATACTGGCTTAGTGGTTACCCAACCTTTGATGCGTAGTGTTGTCGGTTCAGATTGGTGACCACGTGGAAATTCTCGGCGTTCTTCGTACTCTCTTGGTATACCCGATCTGTGCCTGCATCTGCAGATTGCCTTGACATCACAACAGGCAGAAGCTTGAATGCCTGTCGTGCGTTATTACTCAGACTATGGTCAATCTCATAGTCAGACATTGCCTGCAGCCAATCTCCTAGCCGATACGCCCGTCCTACCCAAGAGAATTCCCATTTGGCGTGAAGAATCTGGCATCATGTCTTCACGAAAACACATTTTCCGTGTAATAGCTGTTCGTACAGCTACTGCGCGACTGAGTAAGACCAGCCAAAAGCTGCATACTTGCATAATGGTCGAATGACGGTGAGTAAACCGCAGCCCAAGCTCCGGTGGCTTGCTGACAAGGTGCCTCGGCTGTAACACCGTACATGCTGCCATGCGCAATTCATTAAAGAGCAGACTATAGACACCGAGGTGGTCACTTGGAAGAGAGGCTTGCAGTAATACATACAGCCATGGCTTGCTCCAATTAGGAATGTTCAGATGTTATGTTTCCACTAAATACTTCGAACATGTCCGCACGGGGAGAGATAGCAACATTCGGCCATGCCACTCGAGCGGCTCATACGAATCAGCAATCAACAGTCAAGTTTATAAGAAATCTCCCGGAGGTAATTTTCCGCCTCTACCTGACAAGTATCAAGAAGGATGGTACGTAAAGAGTCAGAGTCACCTTGCAGCTGCTCTCCGAATGCCTGGGTAGCGAGAGTTGGAGACGAACTTTGCAGACCATAACACTAGAAGAGCACACACTGTCATCCACACCTTCCCTCGTCATCGGGATCTAGCCGAGCCATGCTAGTTCTGCACCAATATTCTTAGAACCTCCTGGGAGTGAAGGAGAAAGCTCAGACTTGATCCGCTTGGACCTTGATGGCACTTTGCGTAGGCGGCTATGAGTAGGAGGATGTGAAACATTTGGAGGACTCCGAAGCGGAATATGTATTATAATTCCTTTCTATACAAGTCTCAAGTGAGCTGGCCAAAGGCCGTGTCTCTAGATCGTACAGTACCATGGAGTGGTTACTCAGTGAAGCCTCTATTCAAAACTGAACGTTTGGGACGCAGGAAGGATACCTTTGTAAAGATGAACAGAGCATGTGGGAGAGACATCAACTTGATGCTCCAAGAAGATCTACAGGCGGTAGCTGTAGATTGGAGAAGTGAACGTGACCAAATCAAGGCCTACGTAGAATAAGGCGCCTCAAGCAATGTATTCCAGGGTCAGCTAGCCACAGATGAGCCCATTATGCCGCTGCTTTCACCATACCGAGAGTTGATGTTCGGTATTGGAAATTGTTATTCAGGACCGAGCGACTTCGACTATTATCGATGGCTAATGAAGTGTCGATCAGACATTCCACACGGGCTTCTAGCGAAGTCACCATGTGTTCGGAGATTCTTCCGCGATATATTGTAGTCGGATAATATTAGACCAGTAACAAGGTAATTGGAAGCGCCCGGAAAGTCGGTTGGAAGCAGATACAGGCTGAGTCAGCAAGTCTATCTTGGCTGGTAACGAATGAGCGACGTTCATTTTGCAGCCGCGTGCAGGGTTCTGGAACCTTGCAATTAAGAACCGACAGGAGCTTCCATCGCAAGCTTGGTCACCCCACACCCCACCACTTTGGATACAAAGGTCAAAGGATGAAGCTGGGAACGGAAGGGAAGGAGCGAAGGAGCGAAGGAGCGGGTAATGGATCACATGGTCTGTTTCTTTGTCGCTTGCTATTCGCCTGTAACAGATATGATACATGATACTCGTTACTTAGCTAGTCTTCATTGAAGCTAAACAGTGTCATCGTCTGACAAGACTGCAACGCCGCGGGCTTGTGCCACCCTCGTGCTAGAGAGACCTCCTGCTCCACAAAGTAGCCGAGTCACACTCTGTCCCCACACCCCACAACTGCTGTCGCGCCTGGCTTAGCCTTTCATCGGCTACATAATCCTTCTGTCCCCACTCATCTTCTAGCATTGTGCGACTCGGTGACTCAACGACTCCCTTCCCGGCGCTCCTCGAGCCATCTCCCACACTCTTCGTCCTGTACCTATCCTGCTCTGATCTGTGGCAGTCAATACTCAGCATGGGCAAGCCTCGAGCACCTGCCCAAGGAGGCATTCTCCAGGGTGCCAATCCATCAGTCTACGACCCCAAGAACCCCATCATTATCTTCATAATCCAGGTATGGCGGTACCTTGCCTTGCGGTGCTCCAACCAAAGCTGACTTTCTCACACCAGGCCGGTATCATCATCATCTTCTGCAGACTCCTCCACCTGCCCCTCTCAAAGATCCGACAACCTCGAGTCATTGCGGAGGTTATCGGTGGCATACTCCTGGGACCGTCCGTCATGGGCCGCATCCCAGGCTTCACAGATGCCATCTTTCCCACCGCTTCGATGCCTACCTTGAGCCTAGCTGCCAATGTCGGGCTCATTCTCTTCCTCTTCTTGGTCGGGCTTGAGGTGGATCTGAGACTTATGGTATCAAACTGGAGGATTGCATTGAGCGTTGGGGCAGCTGGGATGGCTCTTCCGTTTGGATTAGGATGCGCAATCGCCTACGGTCTATACCACGAGTTCCGTAAGGACTCCGGTCTCGTGCCGATCAGCTTTGGTACCTACATGCTGTTCGTGGGTGTGGCAATGGCAATTACAGTGAGTTTGATTGCACTTTTATCGGAAGATCATCAGCAGCTAATACATCAAAGGCATTCCCGGTGCTCTGCAGAATCTTGACCGAGCTCAAGCTGTTGCAAACCCAAGTCGGTGTGGTCGTTCTCTCTGCAGGAGTAAGCAACGACGTGATAGGTTGGATCCTTCTGGCGCTATGCGTGGCTCTGGTCAATGCGGGCTCTGGGGTCACAGCTCTATACGTCCTTCTCACATGCGTCGCATGGATCTTGTTCCTCGTGTACGCGGTTCGGCCACTCTTCATCACTCTCCTCAGGCGCAGTGGTAGTCTCAACAATGGGCCAACTCAATCGGTGGTAGCACTGACCGTGCTTATGGTATTTACGTCTGCATTCTTCACTGGCATTATCGGAGTACATCCCATCTTCGGTGCTTTCCTCATGGGACTGATATGCCCTCACGAAGGAGGATTTGCCATAAAGCTTACAGAGAAAATCGAAGATCTGGTCGCCGTCTTCTTCCTACCCCTATACTTTGCGCTCTCCGGACTGAGCACGAACTTGGGTCTTCTGAATTCGGGAATCACCTGGGCATACGTTATTGGGGTCATCGCCGTGGCATTTATTGCGAAGGTCGCCGGTGGTACTCTTGCTGCTCGTGCGAATAAAATGGTCTGGAGAGAAAGCTTCACGATCGGTGTTCTCATGAGCTGCAAGGGCCTTGTGGAATTGATCGTCTTGGTTAGTAATCTTGATGACTGTCAAAGCTATAATACTAACCTAGACAGAACATTGGACTACAAGCCAAGATTTTAAGTCAGCGTACGTTTACGATCTTTGTTGTCATGGCGCTCGTCACGACCTTTGCCACTACACCACTTACTTTGGCCCTCTTCCCGCCATGGTATCAGAAGAAGCTTGCTGCGTGGAAGCGGGGAGAGATTGACTGGGACGGCCATCATTTAGCGTCAGAGGATGCCTCCAGTGGAGACGGCAGCTTTTCACCGGAGAAAGGCCAGGATAGCGACATTCGAAGGCTTCTGGTATGCCTCAGATTGGATAGTCTGCCTAGTCTGTTCACTTTCGTCGCACTCCTTGGGGGCGACCAATCTGGCGCTCCTGCTCGGATAGCTCATCCTACAAAGAATGGGAAAGCAACGAGTGCGGAAACAGACCAGACACTTTTGCCGATTGGAAAACGCCCTCTTGAAGTCCATGGACTACGTATGCTCGAGCTTTCGGAGCGTCTGTCTTCCGTGATGAAAGAGGCCGAAGCAGACGAGTTGTCGACAAGAGACCCGGTTGTCAACGCTTTCCATACCTTTGGTCAGCTCAACAACGTTGCTGTCTCTGGAGAAGTGCAGCTTGTCCCCGAGGGTGCTTTCCCCGAGCTTATTAGTGAACGGGCTACTGATCGGAAATCCGATATGATCCTCCTGCCATGGAGCGAGAATGGCAACTTTTCCGAAGTCATTATGGCGAATATGACTGAAACGGCACCGAACGCTTTCGGCAATAGTTCCTATAACCACTTCGTATCCAATCTCTTAGATCGCGCTCCATGTAATGCTGCGGTATTCATCAACAACGGCTTTGGAGCTCCCGCCAGAGCAGACCCAGGGCCCCTAAGCCGAGTCCCAACAACCTTGAGCTTACGCAGCATTCCATTGCATGCTACTGCGCCCCTCATGGACCGGAGTCATCACGTTTTCTTCCCATTCCTCGGAGGCCACGACGACCGCGTAGCCCTACGTTTCGTGTTGAGATTAGCAAAGAGCCCCAACGTCACCGCCACCATCATTGATCTAAGGTCAGCGGACACAAATCCTAATCCGATTATGGATCCTGATACCACAACCACCACCGCGAAACCGAGATCAAGGAGCACAACGTCAGCAGCCCGCGATTCAGTCTCCGACCCAGACAGGAATTTCTTCACTTCCATGGCCGATTCTCTACCAAGCGAACTCCAATCCCGAGTCTTCTTCGATAGCATGGATAGCGCGCAGCCAGTGCAGGATGCTCTGAGCAGAGCACGAGCCGAGGTCGGCCAGTCTCCAAATAATGCCGGTGACCTCGTCATCGTGGGTAGGAGTCAGGGGAGCAGCATCCCGGGCCCTGCCACCGGACCGGAAGGAGAGATTCGCGGCACTATGGGTCTTCTAGCCGAGACGATTATTTTGGGAAATGTTCGAGCGAGCTTGTTGGTTATTCAGGCTGGGAGGAAGGATCTTTAGGTCTTGGACGGTTGGAGTTTTGGGGTACTCAATGTGGAGCTACATGATTGGGATGTGAATATTGTTTAGCGAAATTGATACCATGTGTATAGTGAGACTGAAATAAGTGAGGAGACGAAGGCTTTTATCGATCACAGTTTTGACTTGCGCGTATATGATTCTCCTTTTATCATATCTTTCTACGTAATCGTATAAGATAGCTGTTCATATGTGCTATCAGCTTCCGTAGCACCAAATCTATGCGCTGAACATGCTGATTCATCCAGGAACCAAGTGACGACCCTCGGTTCCCTGATGTGGTAGAATGTGTTGTGTCTGTGTATAAGAGGGCGAGGGAGAGGGCGAGGGAGAGGGGGTGGGGAGGGGATCAGGGAGCTTTTGGGGGAAGATGGGGAGGATGGGGATATGTGATGGTGGCGTGTGTGCTTTTGGGGTTTCGGAGGGAGAGGGAGAGGGAGAGGCCTCAATGGGAGGATGAGGATATATAGTGGTGGAGTGTGCGATTGTAAGACTTTAAATGAGTAGGTGGTGGAGTGAGTGGGTTAGTATGATGATGTTTAGACTATAGATTCTTGCGTTGTTGAGTTGCAGGATCAGTGGTGTGGGGTTAGTAAGGGAGGTGAGGGGGGTGGATAGAGGGGAGAACGGGAGAAGGGATGGGGGATAACGGGGTGAGGGGATAGGGGATAGGGGATAGGGGATGGGGGTGAGGGATAGGGGGTGAGGGGAGGAGGCAATAGGGGATAGCGGGAAGGAGGGGATAGGGGTAGGTTGGTATTAGTATTATAAGGCTTTGGAATATCTATGTTAGGGTCGTGCATGTTAGGTTACCTTATCTGCGTGGGTTGTACTACTTACTATAAGAAAGTCTTGACGATGGATTATCTGGGAGGATGTTGGTTCTTGATTCGGTATTTCTTGTGGGAGTATAGATAGGCGAGCACGTCGATGTTACTAGTCTACGAGGTTTTGGGTTGTTAGGTAGTGCTATGGTGGTGGAAATAGGGGATGGCTTCAAGGGGGTTAGAGAGCGTGGTTTAGGGGGGATAGGGATTAGTACGTATAATGATAACGAGCTTAGAAGTTTTTGGATTATTTGTGTTTAAGTTTGAGAGAAAGCTGAGGTGTTTAATGAGGGTAGTTTGTTAATCATAGCTATTATAGATAGTCTTAAGAGTATTCCTTGGAGGGATATGTGATGTTGTCGGATTTCACTGGCAGGTTTCGGCGGGAGTATAGACAGGCGAGTACGGCAAAAGCGATATCAGTGCTTTCTGGATTATTTACGTCTTGGCATTATGGATGCGGCTGGTTTGCTGTAGAGGTTCCTTGTCTTTGATAGTTGTATGGATTTAACATCCGGGCGACTTTGATTGGTGATGTGTTTAACTGGCCGGTTCTGGTAGGGGCGTGGATCGGCAAGCACGATGATTTTAGTATCCAGAGACTTTAGATGTTTTATGTTAGGGTCGTGAATCGAGGTCATTTACTGAAGGTATCCCATGTCCTTCCTAGTTATATAGAGAAATTGTCCGGGCGACTTTGATTGGTGTCGGGTTTGACTGGCCGATTCTGGTGGGAGCATGAATTGGTAAGCACGACAACACTGACATTCCAAGTTTGTAGATCGTTAGCGTTTCTGGGTTACTGTTAAGGATGTTGTCATCTGACATGGCTGGGCTGTGATAAGTATCCCTTCTCTTAGAATCGTCGAAGGAAATTGCCGAGTGGCTAAGGTAGGATAATCGGAGGTTGTCATGATACATGTTGGAGTAGGCTGCGTGCTCTCCTCGTTTTCATATGGAATCTCAGCTTGATTGGTCGTTCGCTGCAGATCGTTCGCAAATGCGCTGACGTTTGTGGTACTGTACTCCTTGTGGCTAGCGACAATACAACAATTGTAAGTGCTGCGTCTGACACTTATTGAGCATGTTCGATTTCGTTCTTGGAGCTCACTTTATATGTTTTCTCGCCAGTCAAGGCGTCAGGACAACAATCCTCGAGCGGGCCTTGCACCGAAGTAGCAATACTTAGTAAAGTAGGCTTTGGTGCAAGATTGGTGATCTTTAGACCACACGAAGATGAAAGACACAAATTCCGACTCCTATCCATTAGGACGCAGTAAGGACAATGTGTCGTACCACACGTGAACTGGAGCTGGGGCTATTGTTCGTATAGTTTTTCCGAGGTAAGAAGTGCGACTTTTCCTCCATGATACTTTAATCTTCTGCGCCGCACGTTCGATGCTCACGCGTGCGGAGGTTGATTTTTGCCCGCAGCTAGTGGATCGTTTCGAGTTGTTGATACAATACAGATGTATATCCGCGTCAATTCTGTGACAAACGTCGGACTGATCCGTACGGTCATGGTGGGGACCTATCTGCTTCAAGCGATGTTGATCGTCTCTCATCGATGCCTGTCCGCTGGATTTCGTAGCGCAAAAGTACGCTTCAGGCTTAGAACGAGCGCAGTGTAAGCTGCATGTTGTTTCTCTGCATTGGAGGGGGACGGTGATTGACGGTGTTATTCCATTCATGTCTATAGTGAGCGAGCTTCGAGATAATATCATTGCTAGACATCGAAAAGAAATCACCGTACGAGTACTCCACATGGTTTTGGAGACAATTATTATGCAGGCAGAACCTTTCACGCCTCCGTACTAATTTCTTGATTCGACCATAGGGCGATGAGTGGGGTCCGATTCGGAACGAGCTGAAAGAACTACGCAGTGACGATCTGAGCTTAGGTAGTAGCGAATCCTACAGAGCGAGCGTGATTCGTCGTAAGCGCGGCAGGATTTCAGCTCGTTTCATTACTGTCACAGACACCACCGTGCCTGTGCAAATCCGAGGCTAGATTATAGCTGCATCTCCCTGTGGTCCATGAAGATTCTAGAAGGTCGATGCGACCATGTAGGTCCTGTAACCACATCAGAACGTGCTCTGAAAGTACTTAGAGAGATCAGACGCGCTTTTCTGGTGCAAACGCTCCGGACTCCGGAGACGCTGTTTGCGGAAGTCAAAATTAGCGCCCGGGCATTTAGCGTTGCTTGCCGTTTGACACCCAATTCAGCCCCCAAATCCTGTACCTTTAGTTGTGTGACAACTTGTGCAACGGTCAATTATCCTAGAAATGGATCCGTAACGTCCGATCTGATTGACTTGAAATCACAGGTTATTTTGTCAGCTATGTCCATCATATTCGAAGAGTTGCGGATTTCCTACCAGAGTTCGGTCTAAGAAGTCATAGGGTTGTTGCACACGCTAGAATACACTTCATGCAGGGGAGTTTTGGCGCCGGCGCGTACAGCCTGAAAGGGCACTTGAAGAGTGCCACCAAATTGCCAACTTCGAACACCTAGCTCTACCTTCACAGTTCTACATCGACATTGGACAATACATTGCAATCGTTATCGACGGACTCGACGTCTGATAACGTGGACCATCTCCAGTGCGTGAGGAGCTGTGCAGAAAAACGTGCTGTGATCGTGCGATCTTAATGTATCTACTTCCTCCTTGCAATGGGCTCGACAAGCTAAGGTCTAGGTGGTGTGAACAAGTGATTGGCTAAGTAACCCTGCGCTGATCAATTCTTGAAGGTTATTCCATAAGCAGTTCGGCGGCACATGAATTTAAAAACCTCGGATGCCCCAATCATCGTTTACATACTTAGCGAGGATCTCCAGCTTGATGCTGTTAATACTCGCCCCGTCGAGTAGCGTGGTTCTGTAACTGTGGCGGAATAAATTCATTCCAAATGCGGCTCCTAGCGAAAGCTGTGGTCATCCTTGCTTCATCCCAGCGCTTAGATCTTGTAATTAAAGAGCACTCGAATGTACAACTTATACAGGGCTTGCATTCCTTCGAACATTGCCTTATTTCGCCTTTCTTTTGCGTTCTGTTTAGCTATCTAACTTGTTTCTTTGTCAATATCTTCATCTTCTACAGCTAACAGCCTTGCGGCGCAAGGCATGTTACGCTTTCCTGTCGTTACATTTGTTTTCTTCGCACGGATCGTCTTTGGAAAGGTGTATGGCAGTATAGTCCAGTCCTCCGGAATTCTAACGGGAGCATCATCTTACAGCTCTTCGAATCCCGTTCCAAAAACATCAGATCAAGTGAGTAGCGTACAAAGCCTCAATAAACCATACACTCAATCCCAAAACCAATGGAATACAACTACCAGGAAACCTTCCGGAACACTGGAAGGATACAGCAGCGCTGGTCCTGGTCCTTCCGCGATACCCAAATTCGTACCTCACTTGGAAGAAACATGCGTTCTGTGGAACACCTCTTGCCTGGGGAACAAGACTCACGCGATGGATGAGTTTTTTAAGACCGCAAGTCATATTCTCTACACCGACGACTGCTTTCTTAATTGGCCCAACAACTGCAGCAATGTTGATTCCCCGGAACAAGTGTCGCGATATGGACAAGCCAAAGAATGGATGAACTCACAACAATGCTATTCCGACTACGCTGAGTGGTCTTCGTTGAGGTCGATAAGTGGTCCGTCGATGCCTTTGGTCGCTCACGGTGGCCATCACCAACTTGCGGAGGTACAATATCTCTGCTGTTCTGGATGTACTGTCGACGCTGGCAACGTTGATATCTACTACTGGCCAGAAGCCAACGCGAGCACGTCTTGTCTAGACATCATCGGCGACAGCAAATATCCAATAGATTATGATGCAACGACAGATGCCTCTGGCACCTATTGGGGTTGCACAGGTCAGGAATCGACGTTGATCAAGACCGCTTCTGTGACGACCACCGGCACCATTGTCCAGAAGGTAAATATGTACAACCCCTGGTCGTCCGATCCGTGTTCTCGCCATTCTCCATTGCCTTCCAACCCAATAAGGACTACTGGGACGTACGATCCACACCCTAACATTTTCGCCCGTGCCCATTCGTTGGTCACTCAGTCTTCAGTCCAACATGGTAACGTCCCTATGAAATTCGCTGTAGTTGGCAATTACACCTTGTAAGTTTTCGGCTAAGGAGATAACTATTCCGCCATGAGCGTCATGTAACTGGTGGCTAGTACGTCCCCGTCAATCTACGCCAATTTCCATGATATAGTTACACAGAACCTGTGCGGAGATAGAACAACTGTATCAACAATGCTCACGTTCTCTCTAGGTGAACTATCAACGCTGGCAGGACAATTAGGGCCCGATATGTACTCAACCAAGCTGTTTGATTTTCGAGACCTGCCATGCCCCCCACAAAGTGTAATGGTCAGTAACATGGATCTTCCATGCCTTCGCCAAAAGCGACCCAGCTAAGATAATACTCCAGGAAGAGCATTGGTACAAGCCTGAGAAGGGTCAACCGTATCATCCTCTTATCGCTTTGCCAGATCAGGTTAAGAAGATGAACGCCCTACATGGGACATGTCAGGGCGACTTCTTTACTGGGGTAGATCCCCCAAAATCTTTGGAACCAGCAACGGCAATGATACAGACCACTACCTCCGAAGATCCCAAAGCTACAATCGCAACGGCAATCCCAGCTTCTAGCCCTGATGCCGGTGCCAAAAACACAGCTACCGATGTAACATTGACGCGGGCATCTCCAACCACACCGACGGTCGAACAAGCAAAGGAGGCGAGTAGCATGGTATTAGACCCCAAGCAGGGAGCACCTGACCCCCAAACTCATGTTGACAGCCCTGCCTTGATAATGCCCCAGGTGAAGGCTTCCCCGCAGCCGGGACCCAGGTTACAGGAGACGAGTAGTGACTTTCGACAAGGAATTAGCACTGGTGGCTATTCTACCCAAGCAGGCAATCATGATACCCCAAGTCTGCCTTTCCAGAATATTGCATCGGTCCGTCCCATGGTGTCGAGTGATCCTGCTTCGACGACTGCGCCTACAAGCCAGGGGTTCGACCCTGCCAATGCTATACCCACTGTCACCAGTCCAAAGCCAAATCCTCCCTCTGCGCATCCCGAAGCGGCTTTACCTGCTACAAATGACACACCTCAGGATCCTAGTCAAACGAACCAAAACCCAGGACCTGATCCGCCTCGGATTGCAGGCGCTAATGATTTGTCTACGCTACGAACTGCGGTAGATTCTGTGCCATCAGTGGACCATGCGATCTATCAGTCTCCCGTTGATCCTTTTTCCAATCCTGCGATTGCGTCTCCAGCTGCTCAGGCAGGAGATCCTGCAATAATTGCGGTTGGTGTTCAGATCGGTCTTACGGCTTCAGCTAGTAACATCGCTGTTGGTGGTAATAATATCCCCACGGAAGCATCAGCGCTCGGAGCCACTACAACTCCACGTCTTCACGAATCCTTAATTCTCGATAATAATGAAGTTGCATCACCGATATCACCAATCGAAAACCCGAAGTTCGGGACACCTCCAATTATTAGTCACACTACACCCGTCGCTATTCCGGCTGTAAATGTCGTTAAGCCTCCCTTAGTTGGGATGCTCAACATTGCAACCGTAGATGGAACGCACACGATCCTAGCCACCCCTGACCATGTGCCTACCAACGTAAAGCCAGGCGCACCTGAGCTCAATGGGCAGACCAGTTCAAGTGAAGCTCTCCAGCCGAAGATAGACGACACTAGGGGCCATTTCAATCTTGGTTTACCTATTGGCAAAGCAGACAGTACTGGCTCCGGTGACAAGTCCACCTTCGACGCACCTACTGGCAAAGCAGACAGCAATGATGCTGGGGCCCATCTTGCTATTGACTCGACTACTGGCCAAGCAGGCAACACTCACACCGTCGAACAGCCCACTGCTGGTTCACCTAGTGGCAAACCGGGCAGCACTGGCGACGGCGACAAGTCCACCAGCGGTTCACCTACGGGCACAGCAGGCAGCGCTGACTCCAGCGACAAGCTCACCGGTGGTTCGCCTACGGGCAAGGCAGGCAGCACTAACACTAAGGATCACTCCACCTCGGTTCTATCTCTTGACAAAGTAGGTAGCTCAAGCAGCGGCACACAGATTCTCGACGGAACATACGGTACTGGGGACCATTCCACTCTGGTTTCACCTACGGGCAATGTGGTTGGCATTGGCAATGGCACACAGGTTGTTCCAGCGACATCCGGTACAATCGACCATACCACTTCCATTTCACCTACTGGTGATGTGGGCAGCACTGGTACCGGCAAACAAACTCTCGAGGGACGGGCACGGAGCTGGCGGAGGTGTGTAGGATGGAAGAGGGTGGGCTTGACGGGTCTCATGATGGCTGTCTTGCTCTGATCATGCAAGACGATCGGGCTGCTTACAAGATGAATTCCAGGATATCATCTGTCCAAGGACTTGGCCGAAAATTACCGATGAGTCTAGTGTCACGAACGGTAGCGGCTTGGCAGGGTATTCTTAACGTTCTGTCGATCATTCTATGGCCCAAGGATCCCATTTCTCCGACTCCTCAATCCCAGTCTACCTAGGTACGGACCCCTTCGTCGGAGGACGGAAACGTCGGGCAGACTCAGCAGCCCCCCCTTTCTTTCACGTCCGGCCCCCAGACGAAAGCGGCAATGCACCACCCACCAACAAATGATGAACCCACCGAGGCTTTATCCTCCAGCCATGGCATTACCGGATTATCCTCTTGCGACATAAGCTAGGGACACCTATTTCGAGCTATTGCAGATCGCACCAATCACGGCCAATGGGAAGCGGGATGATCGGACGCTAATCCGAGAGGAGCATTAGCCTCCAACACCCTGCGCCAATCTTCACCCTCCCAAGGTGCCAAGCTAAAGTACCCACCCTCCCACCTACGGAGTACCTTATCGGTGCGACTCGACAGACCTTGACAACGAACTCTTCACGATCACGCTGGTTGAATGGTTGTCGACGTGTACGGTGATGGGTGGACAATGGACGATCAATTGATACCACGAAGAGTCATCCTCACACAACAGATCATATCTTTGCCAGCCGACGGTGGTACATGGACGGTGTGGGATGAGGGTGACATCCGGGGGTTAGTGACCTGCTCTTTTGGCCGGGGTGGCAGGGTTATCCTTTCTCCCGCCCCCTCTGTTGAGGACTTGCCTCCTAGAACGAACTACCTAGAGTAAGAGTACCTTAGTGCTCGTATTCTATCCCCCGCCGCGTCACCCCATCCGACCATAGGATAAGGTACATTTACCCCCCCCCCCCCAACGTCCGCATTCTTTGCTTCCATCATCCTCACAACAGAGCTTCATACAGCATACCATCACGCTCTTGCTATTACTCTCGCTCCTGCATCTCTTTTCAAAGCATAGCATCCAGTACATACATTCGCTTCAGTCGCTCAGCACAGTCGCTATCTTTCCTCTCTCGCTGTTTGTCGCATACTAACCAACTTACCTCTAATCACAATCCCCATTCTCCACCTTCACACCAACTCAGGATCCACCGGAACAATGCAGTACGCCGTAGCGCTCCTTGCATTTGTGGCCACCGTTTCAGCACAGACGGCAACTGGCACTCCCCCGTCCTGCTCAACAGACTTTCCGCAAGTCTTCGAGATCGCGGCTGTCAATGTGTCATCCACTCCCAAGCGAGATCTGGTCGCCGAGGTGAGTCTCCAATATCCAGTCACATCCATATCAGTGTAGACTGCATTCTAATATCCATGCAGCGTGGCGTCTACTGCAACACCATCCCTTATATAACCCTCAAAGGCAGTGTCATGACCGACCAGATCCAGCGTACTGCGGAAATAGTTGCCAACCACCAGTTTCAGTTCGATAGCCCTCTTCAAGACCCTCGCTTCTACACTGCAGGCTTCTCCGTCTGCGCGAACAATAGCTTGGCCCTTGGCGGCAGTGCCATCTTCTACGCCTGCCTATCTGGCAACTTCAGCAACTTTTACGATCAGAGTCAGGGCAATCAATGCCATCAGATTTACCTCGAAGTGCTCCCCTGCGACGCAGTGGATACCTCACAAATTTCTGGCACCATGGCTTCTCCCATGCCTTCCGCTACCGCTCCCGCCACCTCAGCGACCACCTCCGCCACCACCTCCGCTAGCCCCACTCCGAGTACCCCAGCCACCACGAGTGCATCCTCCGCAGCGCCCACTACCGCTGCCACCACTTCCAGCCTACCTGGCCCCGCTATCCCCAGCCCCGCGCCATTCCCCAAAGGGAACTCCACCACAGCTGCCGGAGCTCCATCCGCCAGCGCTCCTGCCCCTGCCCCTGCGACCTCATCAGTCCTCACCGCACCAGCCAGCGGCGCCTCGGTCGTGACCATTGGCTCCACTTTCGGCCTGTTGGCTGCAGCACTCATTGCATTCGTCATGCTTTAAGCTATTTCGCCGGATACGCTCGAATGACGCGATGAAAAGTTGAGACGAATCAGGGCAACAGGGATGGAAGAATTTGGTAGTGACGTACGCGGCATATATGACATCCTATGTGAAGATCATCAAAGGAATGAGACGCATATGCGGGATCGATGGTTGGAAAATGGATTTTTGATGATCTCTCTACCAATCGTGTTGCATGGAAAATAATGTCCTGTACATAGGCTTATAATCACTAATAGGAACATCATGAAGAGACCGTTTATGGAAGCAATCACAGCGAATAGTACTCGAGCAATGCTACGAAGTAACCACTTGCCACCTTACTTGGCGTAACAAAATCGTACTTATTTCCACTAGCAATTTCCCTCCGATCATTACCTGTAGGCGCTTGTGTTGGAGATTTTCAAAGCGTCGATTAATGCCATCGGACCATCAAAAAATGGTAGAATACGCCGACCGACAAACAAACAACCACCCCATTCCAACCCCCCCACCCCTCTCATCCATTCTAACCCACCAACCCACCAACCCACCAACCCACGCAAAACAGCTCCCCCCCTTACCCCTTAGTTCTCCACCCTCCCTCCCTAGCCCTCCACCCTCCCTACACTGCAAACCCTCCCCTCCCTCCCCTCCGCCTACGCCTCCGCCAACACCAACACCAACACCAACACCATCAATCCCTCCATCCATACAAATAGGGCATCTCACCTCACCGCCCTAAAAAAACTCGAAAAAAAAAGACTTACCCTTCCACCTCATACCTCATAGCCGCGCTAAACGCTTATTTATATACCTAAACATTACCCTAACCCATTCTACCCTACACCCTCGCTAAAACCCCCCTCCCTCACACCCTTGATAAATCTATCATCTATACAAACACCATCCCATATAAAAACCATCCCATACAAACACCAACATCACCCCCCTCCTACCTCCTACCACCTCCCCAACCCACCCCCAACCCAACCCAACCTGACCCCCAAACCACCAATCCCCCAGCCCCCCAATCCCCCCCCCCTCCCCTCAAAAAAGGCTCAAACCCGTTATCCGCGATTCCAGATCCAGATCCATATCCTATATCCTATAATAAAAAACCCCCCAAGGAGGTAGGGATGATCGGGACCCCACTATGGCGTACTTATAGATATAATGTATATTGTATTGTCATTGTAGGAATGGATAGATAGTTTGAGATGTGATGTGAGGGGATGGGTTTTTATGCGAGGAGAGGCGTTGAAAGTGGTGGTGGAGTTCTAGTTCTAGTTGTGGTGATGAGAGATGAGATGATGATAAGAGATACGGAGACGAGATACGGTGACGAGAGAGAAATACGGTACACAAACCTTCGACCATCCTCAGTCCTGCTTAAAAACTCCACCGCAATCCCCAAATCCCGCCCTTGGAATGATGTAGTCCATATTATCATATACTAGTGCAGTGGGAAAAACCTCTTCACAATCGAGCCAGTCTCCATAATCGGGGCCCCCTAGTCGCAAGCTCCTATTCACCATCACTCCCCTTTCCCCCTCTCCCAACGATCTTTGGAGCCAGCATCTTTCCGCCCTGCGAAGGCCGATGGATGCATAATGCTTCTCACATCCTCGAGTGTCATCTCTCTCCGGATGGGGGTTTCAGCACCCCCTTTAAGCGGCTACTTTTCTCCTCCAGTGGTGGAAATTACCGCTCTCCTTGGTGTATCTCGCTCCTCGACGGCGTTATCTACATGGGTGTCGCATTTCTAGGATAGAATGAATCGTGACGAATGATGAAGTTTTTCTTCCCGTTTTCGGTTGTAATCGTGACATCGTAGGGCACGGACTGATTTCGACTTGCGCGTCGGTATCTGTTGATGGATGTTCTATGAAGCTGTAGAATAGCAGTAGATTATCGATATCGGATAGCCATCCGTGTAGAGATAAGCCTTGCGTAACCGCATCTATACTTCCCTTCCCAGCTCTGATGGATATCTAGACCTGATACAAATTTGGGAAACTTGAGGATGTAATCTCGGGTACTATCTATCGCGAGATAGGTAGGTGAGGAGGTGGTGGAGAAGAGATCTTGAGCGCGCCGCTTTGTTACTATGTTGTATTGCGACGAGGAATGAATGGGATGTGGGCGGCATCGTTGCGGATGTATGTTAGGATAGGTATAGCCAAACAAAGGTCCAATCTGCACGTCTGGTAGGTAACGCGGACTTTCTCATTCGTATTTGGGTCCGCGATTTCGACAGCCGCTTCTATTCTACTTCTAGATAAAGCCTGAGCGTTTCGAGAATTTCGGAATTTTGCGGGGGGCCTCCTGGGCGAGACGCGATTTTCCGTTTCTTTGGCGAAGGATGAGTAGAATAGGTTGAGGTTTCGTGGTATGTAGTTTGCAGGCTATTATTGTAGTACTATGGCGATGGAAAAACGGGTCCGTGGCGTAGGTAGCGTCATTGTATGACACTTTTGTCAGGGCGCGGAGGTTGTCCTCTAGGGATTGTTAAAAGAAGGCGGTATGTAAGTTTATGGACAGATATGGCAAATTGAATGTGGCTGGTAGGCAGTCACTGCGGCATTTCATACTGTTCGCTTTGCAATTTCCATGGTTTCGCTCCCATCCGGCTCAATTCGAAAGAGATGTTGATAAAGTACCGCGAGGTTTTCAGTTGTGGCTTCGGTGGCAGCTAGCTGTGAGCCGGTTAGTTCTCGCAAGATGAATTAAGGGGGAATGGTGATGACGTACAATGTTTCCCTTCTTGGAATTAAGAATTGCATCGAGCATGACGTGCGATTTGGCAAGCGGATTTTGGTGCCGAGTGATTTGGGAGAGACTTTCGACAATCTACCTTGTTGGGACGGTAGCCTTAGCCGAAATGGACTTGGACATCTCGGACAAAGATCAGTGTTGTAATGTGTTAGTGAGAAAGTAAGAAGGAAAAGAGGAAAGTTTGATAGAGGTTGATTGTGTCAGAGGATATGGTTGAAGAGGATAATTATGAATGATATAGAAGCGGAGTTTAAGGTGTATATATTATATATATATATAAGATATAGTATAGGTTCTTGATAGCTGATTAGGAGGGTAATTAGGAGAAGTATGAGGGGTGTAGTAAGGACTTATGAAATTGTTCCATTAGGTTGGAGCTAGGGGTTGATAGGATAGTAGTTGTAAATTGATAGAGTTGTCGGTATAGGTTCTTAGGCTTATCGATTATAAGGAGCTATGTTCGTGGCTCGTATATATGTAGGCATTGCATTCGGACTTGGATCGAGACTTCTGATAAGTAGATATAGTGGGTAGATATGGGACAGACCCAAGAAACTGTCGGCGTATCGGAAGGGGTCTATGGTGCGAGCTGTTGGGGTTCTCTCCGCTCATTGTCCTTGGGTTATCGGCTGCATGATTATAAAATGGATGTCAAGTGAATCTTGGAACACGGCTTTGAGAGGTGGATATGAACGGCGAGTATGGAATTACAGAGAAGACGAGTCCTTCGCCGTCTGATCATGGCAGCGGTCCCTGCATTGAAGCATGTAGAGGGTCGAGGAAGCTTGTAAAATCTGGGCTAAGTCTTGTATAGAGATGGATTGAGTTGGAAATGAAGTAAGTCAGCCAAAAGATATTCACTCCCATATTGGCACATGCTCCTGGATACTCGCAATTCATAATCCTTCTGTAAGCTTCACTATCGAACCCGTTCTGTACCTCCAATGGGATCCCACTCCACTAGCCAAAAGGGTAGGCCATCTTCCATTAAGCTTAGAGTGTCGGGCAATTTCCAGCTGATCCTCACTAGAAATTTCTTGACGGCTGTCACAGCAGTAAGCGGCCCCAAAATTTCTTCGTTGGGCACACTTGTGAATATATATGTGTATAGATCATTGATATAAACCTCCAGCTCCTCCAGCGCACGCATTTTCGATAAGAAGCCGCAGGCTCTATTCCATTCGGAGAAAAATCCCGGGTGTTCTCGGACCTCACGACGCTCCATGTTGTAAGTCAGTTGTAACCTCCTCACAACATTTAATCTCTGTGGCAGGACCGTCATGCAGAAAAGGATCAAGGTCTCGGGGTTTAGCATTTCGAAAGTCTGGCTCTGATATAGGGTGTCTATTGCTTCGACGTAGAGCTTGCGACAGCTTCTCAGCAGAGGCAAGACACTACCATCGGTACAGGTACGGTGAAAGGTACGGGACAATTCGTCTGCTCTGTCGCCCGTGCAGGTACCGCACCACCTGTCAGACCCGTCAGGTCCAGCGCTACTGTCTTGACAGCGCACGTGGCCCAGACGTCGGTGGTCTCTTCTGCGGACGATGCGAACGATGGGCGCATCGCCTTGGAAAACCAGAAGGTAGATCTGATGCCTGATCTCTGGTGGGAATTTCTCAAAGAATGGCGATAGCTCTTGCGCACACATCCATCGACTGCTGGACGACCCATGTTCAGTGGACCACATATCCAGGCTGCGAGAGGGCTCGGACGAGAGCTCTGGTGATGACGGCAAAGACGCAGTGAGCGCTCGCAGTCTTTGGGTGGGAATCGCAACAGGGGTGTCCTTCCGACGGTACTCTTTACATGCAAGACGTGCCTCTCCATCTGCAAGACGTCCTTCCCTTGTTCCATCGGCACCGGCGAAATCCGAATTGGGGTTCCACTTGCGGGGATTTGCGCAGGTGCGATGACCTTTGGTGCCTAGCCAACACCATACAAAGGGGGAACGTATGCAGTAAAGTGTCCATTTAATGCTATCATGTACCGTCATTGCTGTTGATAGTCAGCCGATGTTACAGATGGGGTTTCTGACTTGGATAGGGAAGCACAGAGTGTCGGTCCAGTGTTACATACATGCAGTGCTCATATATCCAGAAAGGCTAGGTCCGTCGCGAGACTGTGCAGCCTAGGCCCCAGACATGCTGACGCGATCGAAGGCACCAAGGCAGCTTACCATCGCTCTAGTAGCTGTGCCTGCTTTTCAACTTTGGGTCTCATTGACCCCACTGTATATAAGAATGGTAGACATTCGAATGGGCATCGTGTAGACAAGTCTATTCTACCATTCTACCTCAGGCGTCTAAGTAGAATATTAATATTCTAGGCTAAGGACAATCATGTGTCCTCGATTTACCAACGCCTGAAAAAGTTTAATCTTGGTGGTCACGTGGTGTGGTGGTTTCACATTTTAGCCGAACGTCAACCTCAATCCGAGAATTCGGCATTGATACTGAGGGCGTTTTCATTGCGGATTGTAACATATCTGCAAGGCTCGCAGACAGTAGTGAACAAATGGTAAATTGTCCGCGCAACGATGAGTTGTAGGCTAGAGCCGCAAGACATAGAGTGCATCTATCATATCAACTATTGAACAGCTGCTCATGGCCATCATGTTCGGCCTCATACATATCTGCTCCCAGTATGAGATACTGAAGCTCCTTGCCCAGCATTTGAGCTCCATGGACCTTTACCACACAGCGCTCACTTGTTCAGCGTTATACGACATCGTACTAGGGTCTGCCAAAGGATTCGAACAACTGAGAAAAGTGACACTCTGTGACGGGTCCGGGTTGAGAGCGCGACGAGAATATGTATTTCAATACGAAGGAGAACGTGAGCGCGAAGCAATCCGAAATACCACATGCGACGAGACAGGTGGGCTACCTTGCCTCAAGTGCGGCGTCAGTGTCTGCGAGGCATGTTGTATTCATCCGAGATACGGAATTGAATGGTACGGACCCCTTCGCAAGCTACACTATCCCAAGATGTATGAGCGGGGCAACATCGTTTGCTATTGCCACGATTGTGATCAGGCCGTTGAAGGCCGCCTTGGTGAGGGGATATGTGGGTGCAATGAATGTACGAGATGGATCTGTCGTTCTTGCCGCGTCCGAGAAGACAATGAGAAGAATTGGTACCAGAAGCATTGCACGAAGCGTATGTGTTCGAACGATGACTGGGATTGGGACGGCATGACTCTTCCTGATGGTCTGGACCTTCCTGGTGTTCTGGCCTACAGACAGGTAAGCTCTGTGCACGTGACACCTGCAAAAATGCTAGAGGGGTTATCAAGTGACGTTTGTTGCAGTACTGGTGTCCATGTCGAATTAGAGCCCCTGTGGACGGCAATATCAGATGTTTGTGGTGCAAGAGGAACATAAAAATGTAGTGCTTCCTCGAGACGATTTGGGGCCTGAACGGACGGTGCTCGATGTCAGCGATCTAGAGTGTCGCCCATGATATCCCATTTGTATACAGAAACCAAATGACCCAAGCACAGATAAGTCCTGAATTCGGTACTCCTCTTACTGAGATCAGACTCATGTCTGCTGTGCCGATATTGGACAAAATATACTGGAGCATCTCGAGGTATCAATGGAACTCTTGGTTTCACGATACCGGAGGCCGATTGGGTGACTCCACCATATCCTTATGATCAAGCGCTCTCGCCTCCGTATCTCCTACCTAATGTTGCGATACTCCTCGACCTCAGAATCGACCAACGTAGCAATCGATAGTAACGAGAACCTACGACATCCTTCCAAGTCGACTTTCTGTTCGAAGTCAAGATTTTCTTCACATCACAAGATGTTTCCGGACACGCTGAAGCCAGACGAATTTTCAGCTGCCATATAGACTATTGACAGCTAGAGTCCTCCCCACTTTTCGAATGGAGATTCAAGGCATAATCTCTCCACTTAAGCAAGACTAGCTGATATTCACAGCATATCCAAATCGAGGCCAAGGTTTAAAATCCTTTCAAAACCAATTATTTCATTAATTCCACACATTGCGCACAATCAACTCTGGCATCACCTTTGACTCGTCCACGATCAGCGACATCATACGAAAGCTAGTATGACATTAGACGATGGTGCCATCACCCCATAAAAATTATCTGGCCCCAGATGCTATCGTCGGTCGGACGCATTCAGTAGAATAATTCATCACTAGACCTTCGGTACTGCCTCCCCACGCTCACCCAACCTTCTTCACATAGCTCTCAAAACAGAAACTCTTTGATAATCAGGATCACCGAGGACTTTGTACACTCACCGATTGATACGCTCATCCATGGATCTTCTCACACCCTCGCTTCATATGCCTTTTTCTCTTAAAGAGATACAATACCTTACAACATCTAGTCATTCTTTTGATAACGGTGAACAGACATGAGCAATGGATATCAAGGGTACTCGTTATTGAATTCTAATCGCATATTACTTGGGTGATAACTGTAAGATTACTCAAGTCATTAAGAAGTAAGAATCAACAATTATCCATGAATTACTCGAGGATCTACCATTTGAAGTAACTATGAAGTTAGATATGCTAAAACATGCTTACATTTCGAGCTACTCTACAACCACAAATTCCTTGGTCAATGAGGAATGGGTTCCACATCGAATGCGTTGACGATGATTTGACAGTGGAAAATCGATGGATAAGATTTGTAATCGAGAGATGATGGCGGTACTTACTAGTCTTTCCCCAGGGGCATCATTGTCAGCAGGCAGTAGATATTCTCGACTTCACTCGGTCTTCTCTAATGTCACTTTCATCACTGGTTGGTTACTTTCTCCTTCAAGATTTGGTTCTACATATCTGCTCCTCGAGCTCAGCAAAACAGGGCCTACAGCAAGACAACAGCAGGGCCTACAGCATGATAGCAGCAGCGGCCACAGGGTCTACAGGGCCCACAATGAGGCCACACCGGGGGTAACTATAGGGGCGGCGATAGTAGGGTAACTGGTCAGGGGCTAAAACACTATGGATCATGCATACAGGATGATTCACGGCTTCATTTCAGATTTGCGGCCCACTAGTGTCGGGTCAACCGCTTTGCAAACAATTGTACATGCTCAAGCAGCCCAGCTTGACGAATAGAGAGGACGCTACTTTCGTTCTCACACGTCCAAGAACTCTCATCCAAATTTCCCCGTCATTGGTTTAAAAGTCTCCGCTAAGCCATAGTCTTCACCGCCCTCGACATGCCAGAAACAAATTCCAAGGCGTCTCCAAATCGGTACTTTTTTCATCATGAGACCTTCCCGGGTACTCCCCTCACGCTGAAGGAGCAAGGTAACTTCCATGGATTCAACATGCTTAGTGCGCCCTAGATACAGTAGCTTGGTCATTCTATTGGCGCTCTGCGCGGCTATGTCTGCTAAGATGTGTTCTTGTCTTGCTGCTGCCTCCATCAATTCGGGAACCCTGTTCTCGATGATGGCATCTGAATCGTCGTCAAGGAAGGCGGTGTCTGGAGGCCATTCCAGGGACATGGCTGTGTAACCATAACGATCATTATGGTCCATGATCATACCCTGCTTGGCTCCTTTGAAGAAGTTGTTCCTTCCAGGGCGATTAAAGTAAGTATCACGCTCTAATAAACCATTCGGAATCCCTGTCTTCTTCTCAAGCTCTGTCAGCGTTGCACCTCTTCGGTGGGCTGGTGAGATTACATTATAAGTGAAGGGATATTCATTCGAATGCCGCTGACGAGATCACTATCGATATCCGGATTAAGGCACTGGTGAGTGAGTCTAAGAGACGGTGTTGAACTTATTACGGCTCTAGAGAACAATGGAGTAAACCGTCTCTGTGGGCGGGAAGTCGATCTTCTCTGTTGTATCCCATTCGCCGATATTTCGCAGGAGGGTCTGATTCAAGCCAACCTAGCGTACACCTTCGAGAATCAGGCCGCTCTGAGCATACGCCATTATACAAAGCGATACCGCCACGCGGATCATCCCATCAGGCACCAACATCCACCAGGCCTGGAGCTCCGTGCTGAAGACCTCATTACCGCCGCCCTCACGCGCAACATCCAAGACCACTTTGAGTGGATGGTCCTTCGGTCGCTCACTGGATCGCAAGGTTCCGGCCTCTCAAATCTTAACACTGACATCAGACCTGATCTCCCACCGAGACAATGAAGGATGATCAAGCTTATCCCCATACCAGTCTTGCTCGGTGGTTCCCGACTCAAAGACCACTTCATCGCTTCCAAAGCATCATAGAGCCTGAGACCTTTTTCAATGGTACAGTACGAGCCGACCATTTTAATAACATGTAGAACAACGATCCCATCTTCTCAGCTGCTTCTCGCACAAAGGCCAAGGGATAGGTACCAAGCACAAGGCCAGTATCCGGCGGGGGCTTTCCGTGCCTCCAAGAAGAACCTGCTCGATGGTGAAAAGCTGCCTTACACCCCGAGGCCAAGCGTTCGGCGGGAGAGGTTCTCAAAAATATGCTTCTCTGTTGAGGCTGTAGAGAGTCAAGAGATGATTGAGTGAAAGAGTGGTACTTTGAGGAATAGAAACTGGCTGCCAGTCGCTATTGCAAAGTATCATGTCAGGGTACAGACAGGCCTCTTGCAAGGTCCGAAGGGAAGACAACCATGGTATGAAATTTCCAGAGTCCACCACCAGCTCGATGTTGTTATTAGCCTGTTCAGCAGTTCGCGATAGAAGTTCGTCTGTGTTATAAAAACTGTTTTGGCTGCGACGGTGTAGATAATTCAAACAAAGCCAATGGGCTGGGGCTTCTGTATGTGTCCAGGAATGGATCGTGTTCAGCCAGGCTATACATGAAGATGCATGCTGAAACATGATGGCTTGTCGTGATACTTCGACAAGATACAGCTTTTGGGACTTGTCTTGAGGAATACAGAGGAGATCAAACCAAATAAACCGCGTCGGTATGGGGGCTTTGCTCAAAATTTGTGGGAGATCTTTGACTTCGAATATAGTATTCTCAGGCACCATCCACTCATTCACTCCCATAACGTGCACTGGGGAAGAGTGTTTTTCCCATCGCCCCCAAGTATGACTGATGCACGTGTATTGTATATCAAAACCTCTACCTCGAAGCTCCTTGACATTCACAGTGTTTTTTTTTCTCGTATCCCAGAGGTAGTATGGCAATTGATTTACGTCTTTGCTGATGTACCCACATGAAGGAAGCCATGGACAGATGTCATATGCACGCTTGACGGACGCTGCGATTTGTGATGTATCTGTGTGCAGGTATCCTTCAAGGTGTGCATTTGAATGTAAATTGTAAGCAAACCTCGCAAGATATATTGTCCCTTAAAAGTCACGTCCGCAGAGCGAGTAGCAACGGGCATGAAGTCTAAGCCAAAGGTTGCCAATCAAAATGGTTTTCCGCCCTGGTGTGCCGTGGGTAGCGACCCAAATTTGTCTTAGATTATCTATTTCTCTACACCAGTAAGCGCGAGCGCGTTGGCTGTCTTGAGGATAAAGCAAAAGGCAAACTGGTGTAATGGTACCGATCGAGGATGGTGATAACATGGTAGTGGAAGCATGCAGTATTGTTTGCATGCCAAGACTGCGTGGTGCCAAGCCATATCTGCACGTGACATTTCAATTAAGTTGCGTGACGTCAGGATTGTCTTGAACTATATTGTAATTGTAATATTGATTTCCTCACCTCGAAAACACAAATGTTATCAGACTTGAGGACTGGGAACTGGGGAAGTCCGAGATCCCTTTTCACCCGCAGACTTCGGATTAACCATCATCCTGACCTAGGCGAGGCGTCTTGACAGGTGGAATGGTATGGCAGGGTTCTTGACTTCGCCGGCTCAGGGGAATTCTTCTACAGATGAAGGCAGATTACAGTCTCGGCTCGCAGATTGGAGATTCAGGTTTGGCAATACGACGACGCCGCAGTTGGACAATGAAACTTACTGCTCTCCGGCCTGGGAGAAAATATGGATTTTAGCGTGGACTGAATATGATGCTCTGGAACAGATGAGGATTGAACAAGGGTTTCAGAAGCAATCTTGGCAAGATCCTTTTGACAAATATCGAGAACGGCTCGAACATATGAGGAGAAACAAGTCTAAGTCCATTTTCTTGACAACTCATGATTGGTCACAAGTCCCTTTGGCAATGATACTTCAGAAATATCTTGGCATTCATGTCCGGAGTGGGAGCAGGGAGGCGACTTCAGCACTTGGAAGATGGCGAAAATTCCGTGAGGTGATTACGGAGGGATCGAAATTCCGGGCCACCTTATCGGTCTCCCAAGAGAGCTCATACACCATCTTGACGCACTGGTGGTCAAGCGCCTACCAAGATTTAAGGTTATCCAAGGCCGCCATTGCGTCCCTAGAAGCCGCTGGCTCTTCTCCAATACCCATGACCTACTTCTTCGGCGAGCCATATGCTGACAAAGAGGCCTTCATACATGGTCGTAAATCTGTTTACAACTCAATGATGCTCGCTCTTTTCAATATTGAATTCATCCCATATGGTTGGGAGCCATATTTTAAGGAACTCAGCTTTAGTAGCGTTCGCCAAATGAGAAAGAAGGCTTTGCAACATGCGACAGCCCAGAGACTAGCTTATACGTCCTACATGAGTATGCAAGGTTCCAGCATATACATAAGCGATTCCTACACGAGCTCCATGGATGGACCCTGCCCTTGGCTTGATAGAGAGAAAGATCTAGCAGAGATGCCTTACTTTCTCTGGGATGTCGAACAAAATTGCACCAAGGTTGTAAGTGAGTTGGGAATCAGGCCTAATTATTGCTGCGTAAGTCATACTTGGGGCCGATGGCGAAAAGATGCTGTGAGGATACCTGGGGTCCCTTGGCTCGTGCCTCAGAACGAAAGATTTGATGTCGCAATTCTCCCTGACCACCTGCTACAGCTTCGACCAAGGGTACGTTACGTTTGGATCGATCTATTTTGCATTCCCCAGGATGGATCCCCAAAAGCAGATGATGAGATAAACCGTCAGGCGCTGATATTCCAGAGTTCTGTTCGTTGCGTAGCCTGGATCAATGACGTTGAGCGATGGGACAATACTTCGAAGGCTCTGGATTGGCTTGGAGTTGCTTACTTACACAGTACTACGCATCCTGGAATTTACGAGACAGAAACATTACTGAAATCATTAGTTCCAGAAGTCGATGCTCCTAGCGAGTTTTTCACGTCACCAGATGATCTTGCTCAAAAGACTAAACAGTATGTGAGTAGTCTACGGAGTCCTTCTGGTCGACCCCCAATACTAGCTATCAACTCCGAAAGTCTTGGTGAACCTGCATGCTGGTTCTCATCGTTGTGGACTCTCCAAGAAGCAATGCTTTGTCCAGATTTGAGTTTTGTTACCCGAGACTGGATACCATTGAAAGATAGATCGGGAACATCCATACCTCTCGACGCACTGTTCACTTTTATAGATATAGTAGAAAATATGTGGCATGGCGATACGCCATACGTGCCGTTCACAGCAGGTCCTATAACCACCTTTTCCCGATACAAAATCTCCAAGAAAGCAATAGAGTTGGGCCTGGGATATCCTGAGGGTCCACGCCAGCTACTGGACCTTCGCCTGGTCACGAGGATAGATAGTGTTTTAGAATGGCCATCTCGGATCGGGCTGCTAATTTTGGCCAATTCTCGTCAAAGTACGGGCAGTAGAGCACCTGCTATCATGTCTGCTTTGGGAATAACGGATTGGTACAAGTCTGACATAAAGGCTCCAAATGACTTAGTCCTCAACTGTTATCCTATAATATTCGTCAAGGAGGCTGCAGCCAAGCTGGGTGCAGTTTTTTACTGGTCTGTGGCAATAAAACAGAGATTGCCGAGCCACTGGGACAAATTCAACTATCCAGACAAAGGTTCCATGATGCCTTTCTCAGCCGCTAGCGGTTGGTTCTCAAAGGTCCCTGGAGCTCTACCTGAATATAGACATACCCCGGAGGATCATCCAGCTGTAGCAACCTGGACGATTATGCAGGATGGTAGTGTAGCTATGAAGCGAGCAGGCATACTGGCGTCCTCAAAAACTCCGGCAGATCCCAGCGAGCTGCCAATGACGATCGATTTCAACTATGACGCAAGTCCTAGACCGCAAGCAGTACGATTTGATGACTGGGTGAAGGGCTTCCCCAAAGAGGTGGTTACGTACGCTATCAGCCTTTGGCGGGATCCTGGGTGGCAACATGGTCTGATCTTGCAAGGCTACCGTAAGTCCTGGTTCTCAACCCAACGCTTGGTGAAAGTTAAGACCTTCGTCACACCTGAGAGGACTGATTTGCCGCCCACCACAAATGTGAACTGGTTAGTATTATAGTGTGCGACGACCGTGTAAGGATCAATGAAAGCTTCATAAAAGAAGGCTAGCTGACTGAACCCGTTGTGTTTTTCGAGTTTGAGGAACAACGTGAAGTTCTCGAGGGAAACCTGAGAATATGGAATATGGGGAACAATGTTTTCAGAAGCACGCTCGACGTGGCTCTGAGATGACTGAAATTCTGCGATGAGAGACGAAAAAGGGCAGATCTACGGGTCTTCATTCTCCACGGAAGCCTGTCAGACTATCGTAGCCTCGACCAGATCGATTTCCTTCAAGTGCACAAGAAAGTGAGCACGTATTCCATTGCCAGGGAACCATCGATCAATATCATTTCTCAATCATTCCCACCGCCAGAGACACAACGCACTTCCACTAATATGTACACAGCATACCAGAACTTTATCCGGCAGTCGTACTCTCAATGCTAGTAAATATCACAGATCTGTGTAAAAGAGAGGTCCAAAGCTTTGAAATGATCGTAGTAGTAGGATATGTTGATTTATCAGGGACGACTATTCATTCAAGTACGAACTTGATTGCAGGAGGTGAGCTGTAAGAGTAATAGCCACTTCTGGTTCTTCTCTGGACATTTTAGGTGAACCCAGCGTCTTCGTACACATTGAGTGATGCCTTAGCGGATTTGCCCTGCACTTGCTTTTGTCAGCAGAACCTAGCTTCCCATCAGAAGCTACCACTTTACTAGATTATCTACCATGTTTGTATTCGACAACTCATGTCAACGGCCAAGACGCCTGCTCCAAATCCAAAGTCTTTAGGTAAGCGCATGGAGCAATAGCAGCAGAGAGTGAAAGCACATTGCTATAAATATGGGATTTCGTAGGGTCTTCAGAAGGAGATGTATCTGAGAAGGCGCTGGATTCTAAATGGTAATGCTTCTCTAGGTGTTATGGAGCACTGAGAGCTCTATCTTTGTCGAGGGTTATGAGCTTTCTAAGGGCGTTTTGTTAGGGAGGTTCGCGCTGAGGGATTGGCAGGTCTAAGAATTATGTTGTGACGTGTGCTTTAATCTTGAAAATCTAATAACCTAGCTATACGTCACTCTGGCTGGCTGAGAGTGGGTTATGTGGTTGGTCGAGGTTGATAGTGCTATGTGCTCCTCCTACTATTCCTCTGGTTCTTTCCGTTCTTTTTCCCTTTTCCCTTCTTTCTCTTTCTTTTCCTTTGCTTCCTGCTCCTTCTTCTCTCTCTTTTTCTTTCCCAGTACTTTCTTCTTTTCTTTCTTATCCCGCTTGGCCTTGCATTCTTCGGTCTCGACAGATTCTGTTGGCTTCGTCCATAGTTTCTTGAGAGAGCCTCGTAATCCGGTGAGAGCGCGCTTGGTTTTAGACTTGGGAGTGTTCGAGGCTTTGAGTACTGTCGGTTCTGCGCTAATAGTGAGGGCTGAAAGTGCAGGCAAAGCTGCATCCCTGTCGTCGGCCATAGAAGTAGCCGAGTGTCGTACTTTCCGATTGTTGTCCCATCGCAGCCTTCTCTGCTCTTCGTTCGATATTGCTCTGTTGAGAGCCTCTATTTCATGATCTGTTTGTGGTGTTGCATTGTTGAAGTGTTCATGTATCCTCTGGCGGCGGTTCATCTCTTCCCATTGTGTCTGCTTCGGAACTCGAGCGCCATCCGGTTTCGGTGGTGGCTTGAGTTTCGGAACACCTGTGGTGTCGTAGGCACCTCTGCCCCCCCCTCTAAGCCGCATGGTATCCGATTTCTCCATATAGAAGCTCCCGAATCCGAATAGAGGTAGATTCAGCGGTGCTTACTGCTAGATGCTCTCCATGCCGAGGTCTCGTGTTTAATGAGGAATCCATTGAGACGATATGTGAAAAAGGCTCAGGCTTTGGTGATCAGGGCGGGAGGAGCGGCTGAAAAGCCGGCACTGTCTATCATATTGCCTATTTACGCCTTGCTGGTGAATGGGCTTCTTACAAGGCCGAGGTGGCGGGGTATCCAGCTGAAATGATGACCTCAGCAGCTCGTTCATAGAAAAGGGGGTCAGTCAACAAGTGGCTAAAGTACTGTTCTGTAGGGACAGTCGTACACTTTGGGACGACCTTCTGATATGCCTGCAGGGCGATGCTATGAAAGACTTCTGCAACGAGAAGCGCCAAGACCCTAATTACATAATCATACTCGGCGCGCCAAGTCTTTTTCCGTTGCCGACTTTCTAAGCCTAATTCCGGGAAAAGGTCGGCAACGACTTTTGTCCCCAACCCCTCGGACCTGAAGAATTCAATTTATAATTACCGCCGTACCGCCAGATAAAGGATCTGTCATACAGCCATGGCGCCCATCGGCACTCACCTGTATGCCTCACACATTGTGCGCGATACTTCCCTCAGTGTCTATAGAAAGTTCGGAGTCTTGAACACACGGAACATCCTCTACCTCCAGTCGGAGCTGGCTGATCTGGAGCAACAACTACAACGACTCGATGCCAAGGCTGATAGCGCAGACACTGACAACGATATCTGGGCAATTCCGCGTAGCTGGCGGCGGATGCGCGATGCTGGGATCTCGTTTCAGGAGAGCAAGGACGTCGGTCCAAACGTACACGAGAGCGTGGACCCTCGCGATTCTTGGAATCTGATGCTGAAGATAAGGAGGGTTTTGAAAGAATACAGTGAGCTCTTGACATTGAAGTCAAGCTCCTGTCAAGTCTCACATTGTACTAGACAAAGCGCTCCAAGCTCAAGCTTGGCTCCAATCACTTGAAGGACCGAATAAGCATACACCCGATAATATGAGGTTAGCCTTGCGCTTGGACCATGATGTACAGACCAGCATCTCAGAAATTGATGTGGAGTATCTCGCGCCAAATTACTCGGAGGACCTCATCAAAATCGTACCAGATCATAACAAAGAAGTATTTTCGCGCTTCCTTGTCAACAAATTTGGCTTTCTTTTCTTATCGAGTAGAGAAAGACGGAAAGTCCTAGGTGTTTTCCCAGACCACCGTATCCGCCGAATCACTAGAGTAGTCGCAGTTGTGATGTCGTCCACTCTGCCAATTTTATCCATCGTCATACTCCATTTCGTGCAATCGACGAACATTAACATCGGACTGATTATCGTTTTCTCGGTTTTATTCTCAGCAGTCATTGCGCTTGTGAGCGATGCTAGGAATGCAGAGGTTATGGCAGCGACCGCTGCCTATGCTGCTGTTTTAGTGGTGTTTGTAAGTGGAACACTGCAACCGCATTGATTTTCGAACTATACGAGTCATCTGTATACAAATTTATATATCATCTTTGCCCAAGAGAAGTTCTTTGTTTCTAGGCGAATCGTCGGCTTGATAGCTACGGAAAGAGGGATACAATTAAGGTTTTACAAGCCATAGGAAGCACCAAACATCTAGATAGAGGGGCACACCTCCAAAGAATCAACTTCACTGAACCGCCAAGCTTAGAACAACTTTCAGCACTTGTAGAAAGCGGTCGATGACGTCCTTATGGACTAGAAACCTGGAGCGCCGAGAGAGTAGGTTGCTAAGTCAAGGCTTGTCCAGAACCGCAATTTTTCTAGCACGTCGCAAGAGCCATGGCTTGAAAGTAACTCAACCATCGTCACCCCGTGTATACAGCACGTTACTAGCTCTGCCGAAGGCCGAATTGACAAAACCACAGCAAAACAGAGGCGACATGCAGACAGATAGCTCGCGGAACTAATAGCTCTCCTTCACTTACGCATGCTCAAGGGCTATCATTAACATCATCATCATCACGGCTTTACTTTGAAGCGGTGTTCGCGAACGACTGAACTTACCGAGAGCAAGTTTTTTGCTAGAGTACCACGTTATTGCTCCTCTCTCTCTTCGCGCTCTCGCTCTGTATATACCCCGCAATGCGGCTTTTCACCCGTCATGCAAACCCTCAAGGCGCGCCATATGTAAGCCAGCCATAAGGATCAAGCGTAGCCGTAGCTGCAAGCAAAGCATACGGCGCAGACCACCATGTGTGAACCTCGAGCCGACTTTGCGGATCATCTGGCATGAAAGCTTTTAACTCGAGGTTAACGATGATGCCAAAGAAGCCTTCATTTTGGACCCCAGTACCCAGCATGGTTGTAGTCCCACAACTTTTCCTCGGCCTCTTGATCACATTCTCCTTCTCGCCTGTCCCGCTTGCACTCAACATCCCAATAGCAGACCCTTCGCCACTAGCACGGCAGGAACAGAACAACACATCAATACAAGATAGAAGGACGTGCTGGCACCATAGCGCCGGCGTCTCGTCCCTTAACCTACCCCGCTTCAACGAATGCAGCTTCGCCACCGCCGAGCTCCCCTCGAATGAAAATTTTGGTATGTAATCTTCCCTGAATCATTATGTTTCCGTCTATATGACTCCGGTCCTGCATCAGCACAAGGTAGACAGTTCAAATTAGCAACGTTATGTCTAATCTCGCAAAAGGCACGTTCCACCAGCACGGTAGCGTGGACTCATTCAGTCTGCCCGTCTTCAAATTCATAGGCTCTTGTATCGTAAGAGTTGGCCTGATAATTAGGATAGTAAGCGAGCGCGGGACGTAGGATGATGTTAGGGAGGAGGCCGCGAATCTAGCGTATAAGACTAATTCCATGGCAGGAATTCTTAGGGGGTATAACGACTGTAGGGAGAAGGGAAAGATTTATTCGGTTAGAGTAGGAAAGAAAGAAGTTAAGAGTATTAAGAAAGACAAGAAGAAAACTTTAAAGATAAGAGAATAAATTTCATTTACATATTTTTTTTCTTTCAAATAATAGTATAGTCTTTTATTTGAATAAGTAAAGGTATATTCTTCGAAATCTTGTCATGAAGAAGTGCTATAAACTCAGTCTGACTCCCAGATACCAAAATGAATTCCAACCTCCTACCCAGCATACCCTGGAATTACTGCCAGCTTTAGGCGCCGGATTCTAACGAACGGGGAGGTTTCAGAGAAAGTATATAATTAGGCTAGGAGGCACTGTGTGTCTCTTCCACCGCGAGTACTTCGATCTCGTTGCTTGATTTTATAGATAAGCCTCCATGATTGCTTAGCTCAGTACTTCTGACCTTCACATCTCTGAAGTTTTCTATTTCCCCAATGCCCCACCACTCGATTCGCCCGTGGCCGAGTATCATTTTGATTTTGTATCGAGTATCTGGCCTTGCGTCGAAGCAGGCGGGCACCAGAACCACTTCTCGTGTGACACGCTCGTTAGGATGGAGACATATGAAGCCGTTCTCAGTATTCACTGCCTTGGGCTCGTCCAACAATTCGAAGTTAGCTCCGTGGAAGTCGATCGCTTCGGCGTTGGGCGGTGAGACTGGATAGATGCGGTATAAGCCTGTCAAAGAGGAGAGTTTGGAAATAGGACTCCAGTCCTGTTTGAAGGTGAGCGGCGGTAACTTATTAGGTACTGGAGGTAGCGCTCCCAAGGGGCTTGATAATTCTTCTGAGCCATGGTAGCGTAGCGTCGCCGTCAGGCCATAGGTCTGCTCTTCGCCAAGCTGAAAGATATTCGAGCCCGCAATTGTGACTGACAGATGTGCTTCTATGGCCTGTTTCAGCCTATCAAAAATAAACCTGTCAGAGTCGGATATTAGAGGTTATATAAGAAGCTGTCCAGTTAAAGCTCAACGTTGGTCAGGGAAAGGAAATCTATGACGAGAATCACTTCGTGTAGTCTTCTTTCTCCTCTTCCAAAAGTGGCGTATCCTTCTCCTGGTGCGCCATGTGAGAAGCTCAATGAAGATTCGTTTGTTTGAGTGAAGATTTCAAGGCGAGGAGCGGTCTCGGTTTCGGTTCTTGAGGTCTCAAAAGGGAAATGCTCTGCTCCGGTAATCATTGCAAAATGTTGTAAGACGCATCACGTTGAAGGATCGAAGGATCGAAGGGCTTAGTGTTGTAACATCTTTCCACCCGGAACTCACCGTCCCTGCATCACATGAGAACGAAGAGTTCAAATTCACCGATTCTTCCAAAGATTCAATCACCGCAGCGCTTCCAATAGGGAGTTTCAGACTGTTCTGTTATTTGGAACAAAACAGTCGCGGGCGGTACAGTGTGGAACGTGCACTGATTGGCTAGAACATTTTCAAATGGCTTAGTAAGCTCTTCTGTTCCTGATTCACTATACTTAGTACCTCAGGCGTGCAAGTAGGTCGCTGTCATGGCAGCAATTGCCTGCAGGACCGATTGTGATTGTATGATTGATTGATGGAGAAGTGAAGCCTCTCACAGGCAGCCTTTTCGCATAGGGACACCTATACTTTTGGAATTTCGGCAACGCACTTCGGTTCAACGCGGTCCCACGCTCTACTTAGCACTTTCTCTTGTTAGAATCTTCATCATTGTGTTTGACTGTTCTATATATCAACGTGTACAGCACACGATGGTGAAACAGCTTAACCGGGTCGCTTATAGTGGAGACACACGCTAAGTCAAAGCTACTGTACTGAAATTATACACGTCGATTTGATCTTGGAAGTTGAACCAGGAGTTACTTAGCTGTGAAACAGATGTTCGCAAAATCAAACAAGATGAGTTCTTCTTTCGGCAGAGGCTTGCTAGGATTATTCCAAATCGTGATGGCTTGAAACCAAGATTCCCTCGTTCTCACCTTGGAAATATGCTTCGCAGATCGTAAACATGGACTTTGGGTAGGTTTCACACTGTTAGCCAAACATCACTCATGCGCTCAAGAAGCCTTTACTGCGGCCTATTAAGCACAATATTTGCTATAAATGTACGGCCCCCCAGTGTGGACATCTTAATCCTCCATTACAGTCCAAATTCTCACTCCAACACTCGACCGCGTCTCCGCTACTACACTATCACTCCATCTTGTACACCATCATCACGATGGTTTCCAAACTCCAGTATATCGCAATCCTACCAGCATGCATCACCCAGACCTTCGCTCTCCTCGTCGAATCCGGCTCAGGCAGTGGCCTTGGTCCCGCCGGTATAATCTGCGCTACAGCCAACGAGACCAGTAAATGGTACTATATCCTATCCCAACTTCTACCCAGAAACTAACGCCTATCCCCACAGGACGGAGGCCCAGATCAATGATGCTCTCTCAAACTCCGCCGACCACGGCCCCTTGCCGGGCCTCTCCGACCAATGGGGTGGGAAAACCTATCAAGGCAGCGGTGCACATAACATCAACCCTCTTCCACCACCAGCACTTATTACCCTCAATCCCAAATGCACTTTGTACTACAACTCTCCGTTATATTATACAGAACTTACCACGCCAAGTGGGTTTGATGCGGTCATTTTTACACCAGGCAGCAACGGGGTTGTGTATTGCGCAGTGCTTACGAATTCGGATACCCCTTCGCTAGGATGGCATCAATGTAATGCGGGGAGCAACTAAGTGGCTCAGTACGTTGGCTCATTGAGCATGCTAGACTTATGAGGAATCACCGCGTACAGAGGTTAGAGGAGCCTTCGAGCTGGCGTTGAGGTTGATCAGCGGGTGAACGCTCTGGTAAACGTACGCGCTCTGGAAAAACTTCTTACATCGTTTCCAGGCAGATCTCTTGTATGTAGACTTTACCGTTGTCAGCGCTCTAGGTATTCCTGACTATAATCAATGTTGGACGGGCTGTCACTGTTCCTCTCACCTTTCCATTATCATGACCGGACCACCAATCAGTCACAGACGCTGTTTTATGCGGTAGGAACCAGATAAAGACCAATTCTGTTGATACGGAACATGCGGTTTTGCCTCTCGGAGAAGGAGGTAGTAGTGGAGGGAATATAGTGGTGGTGAAGGAGGTAATAGAGGGGATGGTGGTAGTAGAGGTGGTAGTGGACCGGAGGTAGAATAATCCATCTTCTAGTGAAGAGTAGCAGACCTAAATCATAGAAATCTCCTATTATTAAAGTCAGCGAACGAAGGGTCCAAGGGTCTTACCTATCTTCTAAGTCTGACGCTGTAGTCGATGGACTTTCGAGTGTAGCCTGCTATCCACCCCGCTCATTAGACACGCTGCCGTCGCCATGGGGATGGACGCTGCCAGCGCCAGCGAGTCCCTCATGCTCGTCTCTATCTCTGCTCGATGTGGGAGTGGGAGTGGGATGCTCAACGATACCGTCCGCTGTCTTACTCGCGTGGTCGACACTCATCGCCGCACGCTGTAGCTCTTGCGCTTTTCCAGTATCGCGTAATGGCTCCTCCACAGATGGGAGGCGGTCGTCGTTCTCCTCGCCACTGGCCGTGAGTGGGGGTTGTTAAGCAACGTGATTATGGCTATCTGCATAGTACTCTAGGGAGGTAAGAACAAGGAGTTGAAAACTCTGTCCACATGGACCATGCCAAGACGCTAGCATGGATGGGGCTAGATACCCATTTCTAATACTCCCCCTTATATAGTACTATCCTATGCTAGATTAACGGTGATAATAAACCAAATAAGAAAATAATATTCCTCGGAGGTAGCCGAGGTATCTTGTTGAAGTAATTCCGATATATAATTATTAAGTACCGGCCTCCTAAGTATATTCTAAATAGAGAACCATGAGAATTCCTCTTAGCTAGATAAATCCTATACTGGCGATAATAATATACGTTATAATAATCCTCGGTATCTAGTATTACGCTAAGGATATACCGGAGTATATATTAAAGTAGATCGGATATATAGTTATTAAGTAATCGTCCCCTAAGTAAATCTAGAATAGGAACTATTAGAAATCTTTATAACCCTTAGGATTCTTTAGAATAGGTAGGTAAGGACCTTATTAATAAGTTTAAGTCCATTTCTAAAGGAACTAAGCCGTTACTAGTATGCTAGGCGCGTATTCTAACGCAGCACCCTATACTATAGTATAGCTTCCCTAGTATAGTATCCCGTCGCTCCCCTAACATGGTATCACTCCTCCTGCTGGCAGTATGACGTGCCTGCCAGGGTGTTGCTATCGCTCCCGCTCCGCTCCCCTAATAGGGTATCACTCCCCCTAGCATTATGACGTGCCTGCCAGGTAGTGTCGCTATTACTCCCTTAAAGTGTCGCTACCGCTCCAGGTCGTCGCTCCCCTAGCCCGGTATCACTCCTCCTCCTAGTCGTCGCTCCCGCTCCTCCCACTCTCCCCCTCTCGCGTCACGGTAGGAATTATCGGTAGAGCCGTGCGGTAGAGGTAGGAAGGCGAATACCGAGAATAAGTAAAGTGGCGGGAGAAACCCACGAAAAAGCTCCCCCTAATTTTATCTGAATTTAGCGGGTAGGAGGGATGATAGGTAGGTAAATAGCGGAGGGATAAGAGGAGGGCAAATTAGCGTAAAGCTACTCCCCCTAGAACGGCTCCCCCTGGAATATCATTAAGAAGAAGGTAAGAATTAAAATCAAATAGCCGTCTAATTATCGGGATTAAGAATAACTATTTAAATGGCTTTATAGCGTCTAATTTAAGTTATCTAATTTCTTTAAATGTCTTTATAACGTCTGATTTAAATGCTTATTAGATAATAAGTCGTTCTGCTTACATAGTAAGCTTTTATTATAGGCGAGGAAGGATCTAATACGTTTACTCCCTTAGGCGGCCTTTAACTCCCTGGCGCCTACTAGCCTAAATCTATAGGCAACCTGATAGATTAGTATAAGCTTTTACTATAGGTAAGGAAGTGTTAGGTTTACTCCCTTATAATACTATACCACAGGTTTAGTACCGTAATTACGCCTACAGGACTAGTAAATAACCGCTGCTACGGGAGAGTAGACACAGGTAGCTGGTATAGTAACCGGGTCTTATAACCTGTTAAGTAACGTGATTATAGCTATCTATATAGTACTCTAAGGAGGTAAGAATAAGGAGTTGAAAACTCTGTCTACATGGACCATGCCAAGACGCTAGCATGGATGGGGCTAGATGCCTATTTCTAACAGGGGTCAAGTAAAAGGTGGACCTAGATGACAGTGGAAGCACGCCCCTTCGAACGCGCTTTATGAAGCCTGTCTGCAGAGCACGGAGGGTGGAGATAATGGATGGCATCCAAGGTGACAGGGGCCATTGTAGGTTAGGGGATTCGGCTGAGCTGTTGCGTGGAGCGTTCGAGAGAGGTCTAGGGACCCGTCGACTGGGCGAGGGACGGGCTATGTGTTGGAATTCAGGCCGGGTCAACCTCGGTAGTTACTAATCAGGACTAGTCACGGGGCCTTAGCGGACTAGTAGAGATTTCTCGTAATAGTTATTCTATTCTATATAGCTATATCTATCTATTAGTTATTATAATACTATTATATTATACCTAAATTATATATAAATAACTTATTAATTATTATATTATTTAATAGGTTATAAGCCTAGGTTTAATATAACCTAGGAACTATATAATTTATATAATAAGTCTTTTAATAAGTCTTAGGATAGTTTTAGAAGTATTATTTCTTAGACTATTTATTATTATTAGTATAATAGCTAACTATTATAAAATCTAGAAGCTTAAAGGTAAGGAGAATTATAAGTAATAGGAAGTAGTAGTTTAAAATTATCTTATTATTAATAACTTAGATCTTATTATTAACCCTAAATACCTACCTCTAATTTAGATTAAGCCTATTAAAGGAGATATACTACTTATTAATAAATTATAAGATAAATATATTAAGAAGGAAAAGATAGCCCTTTATTATAATTGCAAATTATAGGGGTTATATAGTAATATAAAATTAGTCCATTTTTATAGTAAGACTAATTCTTAAGAAATCTAAGAATTATTCTATAAGGGATCTAATAAACCCCCTAAGGAGACTAGTAAGCCTAGTATATTATTTCCCCTTACGGGTTAATATAAGGATGTAATATATACTAAGTATATACGTCGTATAGCCTATTAAGTAGGTTATAATAATTACCTCCTCTCTTAAAGAAACTTACCCTTAAATTTAATATAAATAGCCTATTTAATTAAGTTTAATAAAAACCTTTAAACCTAGTATAAGATATAAGGAAAAGAACTTAATAAAGTAAGATTATAACCTATATAGTAGTTATAATATATAGTATTTATAACTTTATATTATAATATAACTATCTATTACGCGTAGATATTATAATTTAAAGTATACGCGTTATATATAATAACTTTTTATATATAATAATAATAATTATACTAATATAGTCTTAGCGTCTTAGTATTATTATTATAATACCTAAAAATTTTCCTTAATACTTTATCTTTTATAAATATTATTAATATCTTTTCTAGGTACTTAGCGCCCTCTCTTTTTATATATATTATAATTACTAATTATATAATATAATATCTAATATCTTAATATCTTAAGTATTACTTATAAGTTAATTAATTAGCTCTTTATATAAATATAATTAATCTAATATAACTTAATCTAATATAAAATATATATAATACGCCTAGCTTTTATAATAAAAGTAGAAGTAGATCCTAACGCCTAATTAGGTAATTTAATTATTAAGGATCTTATAAAAACTCCTATTATAAATCCTATAAAGATTCTTATTAATAATTCTATTAAGGAGCCTACTCCTCCTTTATATAACCCTATCCCTAAGCCTACTTCTTACTCTAACTCCGCCGCGAGTATTAATAACCTATTTAGCCTAGATAATAATCTAGTTATACCTACTTATTATCCCTCTTTTATAGATATAAGTACTTAAGTATATCTTAACTACGTGGCTAATATAAAGTAATATATTATTCTTACCCCTACTTCTCTAGTTATATATTCCTAGGGAGCTCTCTATCTAAAATAAAATATATATAAGAGATATATTTATTATATTAATAAAGGACTTATAAAGTATAAGTATTTATAATTATATTATACTTAGTACTTATATTAATAGTATAAATAAGGCTATAATTATAATTATTAATAAAAAGAAAATAATATTTAAATAGTATAACTATTATTTAAAAATCTATTATAATTATAAACTAGTAGATTTTCCCTATATTCTTAAGTTACTTTTATAGTTATAGCGTATATTAATTACTTAACTTCTAGATTCCTAATAATATAATCCTAGTTTATAATAAAGTAATTAAGCTCTATTAATTAATTAATAACGCGGATTATCTAAATACTCTAGAGGATAAATTAAAGCTTTAAGTAGTAGGCGTTACCCTTATAAATATTATAATTATTATCTACTCTAAGCTAGCTTCTTATAGCTATATTATAATATATCTTAGTAGTAAAAAGAAATTAATAAGTATATTAGAAGTATAGATTATAATTCTTTAAATAATAGAATATATTAATAAAACCCTTATAGGTATTTATAATATTAAGTAAGTTAAGGTATACTCCCTTATACTTTTACTATATTTATTACTTATTATAACTATTACTTATATATCTTTAAGTAGGCCTTAAGCCCTTAGCCTCTAGCCTAGAGGATAAGATAGATATAAATAATAAGGAGTAGGTACTTAGTATATTAATATTATATTACCTACGCTTATATAAGTAGCTAAGTAAGCTTTAACTACTTAATACTAGGTTTCCTTCTCCTAATTTAATTAGATAGTTTTTTACTTCTTTCCTAAGTTATCTTTATATACTAGCGCCCCTAGGGCGTTTTACCTACTCTTAATAGGTAAGATAAAAGAGATTAATACTCTTTATACTTACTTTTAAGTAACTAATTAAATATCCTTTATTATATTCTTTAATTCTATTTTAATATTTATAACTCCTATTTATAATAATAGTACTTTTACTTCTTATTAAAGTCTTCGCGTATTTCTTATATCTCTTCTAGATTTTCTTCTAAAACTTATTAATTATATTAGGGAGGATATCCCTTTTATTTAATAAGATACTAGAGTTTACCCTTCTTTATCTTTTTATCTAAAATCTCTTCTAACTCCTACTACTTATTATTATTAATAAGTTCTAGAGGTAGTAGCTTAGGTATAAAGGTATTACCTTACCTACGTATATATAGCTCTAAAAGAGAAATATAAAAAATAGGGTAGATTATATATATTAATAGTAATACTAGGTAATATACCTACTTATTAATAGGTCTAAGGATATAAAATAGACTAATAAGCTTATAAGATAGCTTCCTACTTAGTTACTTTTACTTTAAGTTCTTTATATTTAGTATAACTAAGTCTCCTTAGTTAAAAGATATTAGTTTATACTTCCTATTATAAAACTTTACTTATATTTCTAATATATCTTACTATTAACTTAATAGGTCTTTATATAATTTATAAAGTTTTTAAATATATTATCTTATATCTAGTACCTCCTCTTAATAAGTTCTATCCCTAGAATATATAAGAATCTTAGGTTAATAGTTATAATAAAGCTTAAATAGATTATAGCCTATTATCGTGTTCTTTATACTATAATATATAAATTTAGCTAGGGGTAATAACCCTACTTAATTATCTTATCTATTATTATAGTAAGTTCTTAAATAATATTCTAACATTTAATTCTAATATTCTATTTAGTTATTAGTTTATAAATAGAAGGCTATACTTAGCCTATAATTTAACTTTAAATAGTAGTATAAGTTAGACTAATAAGCGCTTATAAATAGACTCCCTTAGTCTAATATAATATTATTAGGTATATTATACTTTAAGAAGACTTCCTTAAATAAAATATTTATAAGATTAGTTACTTTATAATCCTTTTATATAGGAAGGTAGCGAAGTATCTTTATATACCTATTAATAACTATAAGGATAGTATTATAAATACCTTTATACTATTTATATAAGGGAAGATCTATAGTAAAATCTATTATAATTAACCTTTATAACCTAGTTAGCTTAGGAAGTATAATTAAGTCGCTATATAATTAATATTATTTTACCTTAACTCTTTAATAAATATTATAAAAATTAATATATTCTTTAATATCTACCTTTATACCTATCTAGGTATATTTTTAATAAAGGAGACTAAGTATCTTATTAAGCCTAAAATACCCTACTAAAGGGTTATTATAATAGTACTTTAATAGCTTTTTATAGATTAATAAGTCTTTAGGAATATATAATTTCTTATTATACTTAAATAAACCTTAACTATTAAATATCTATTAACTAGCTCTCTTAACTTATCTATCTATTATTTCGCCTACGCGTTACTAGCTAATAAAAATATCTTCTTACTAAAGTACTTTAATTAATTTAATTATAGACTTTAAAGTTATAATATATACTATTTTATTCTCTACTATTATACTAGCTAGAAAATATAGAATAAGTTATCTATAACTAATAGTTCTAGTAATAAGGTTAAGCTATTTCTTAGCTATATTATAAGTATATTAAGGTAGCGTCTTACTTATACTCCCTATATTACTAGGTTAAGGGTCTCTACGTCTTAATAGATATACTTTATCTAAAATTATTATTCTAATAGCTATATTAATAATTCCTAGTATTACTAATCTTATAACTAGTATTAGTATCTATAACTACCTTATATATATATTATATATTATAGTAAGTTCGCCTTTATTACTAGAGGGTTATAAGCCCTATCTTAGTATAGGAAATATATAGGCCTTAATTATAGTATAAAAAATAGGGTTTAATAAACCCGCTACTATTAATAGCTTTTATTATAATATAGGGATAAGTTTATTTATTACCTTACCCTTACTTTTATAATTAGGGCGCCTTAATAGTATATTAGCTAAGTTAGTCTTACCTAGTCTATACTTAATAATAAAGTTATAAGTTAAGAGTCTTATTACCTATCTTACCTATTAACTATTTAAGGCCTTTATATTTATAAAACCCCTTAGGTTATTATAATTAATAAGTACTTTAACTAGATAGAAACTACCTTCTAAGTAGTATCTCTACTACTTAAAGATTATAACTATTATAAGTAACTCCTTATTATAAGTTTTATAATATTCTTTAATTAAGTTTATTTTCTTACTTTAAAAGGTTATAAGATACTACTAACCTAATTCCTAGAGTTATAATAAAATACTAGCTAGTCTAAAATCTAATATATTAATCTTAACTTATATAGGTAATATAGGACTAAAATATCTTAATATTAATATATTAAGAAATACTTAATAGAGTATATTAAATATATACTCCGCTCTATTAGGCTAATTAAAAGGACCTATCTTAACGCCTTTTATACTACCCTTTAATAGCCCTATTAAGGGTAACGTAATTTATAAATACTAATAAATAAAATAATAATAAAAATTTATAAATCTAAGAAAAATCTATACTTTATAAAAGCTCTTTAGCCTAGGTTATAACTAAATAGTATCTACCTTATACTAATCTATTATAACGCCTTTAATTAAGATAATAAATCCTAAGAACTCTACTTTAATTATAAAGAACTAATATTTCTTTAAGTTAATAAATAATTTATATTATTAAAGCCGCTTAAGTACTCTATATATATAATCCCTATACTTCGTATATAATTCTAAATAGATAAGAATATTATTAAGATAAATAATATAGAATTTATCTAGTAACCCTATTAAGAACTTATTAATATAAGCTTAAAAGGTTACTAGAGTATTTATAAGACTAAATAGTATTATTAAATACTTAAAATAACTATATTATATATAAAACGTAGTCTTCTACTTATCTCTTTTTTAGATATAAATATAATAATATATATCTTTAAGATTAAGTTTTATAAAGACCTTTACTCTATTTAGGCGATCTAACGTTTTACTAATTAGGGGTAAAGGATATCTATTCTTAATAGTTACCTTATTTAACCTATAATAGTTAATATATAAATATAGGTCTCTATCCTTCTTTAAGATAAATAGGATAAGTAATCCTATAGGACTCTTAAAGTACCTAATCTATCCTTTTATTAAGGCTTTATCTAGATAGTATCTTAATTCCGCTAACTCTATATTTAATAGGTTATATAAGGGTTTATAAGGCGGGTTACTAGTTATATTAATAGTATAATTACTTCCTTAATAGGATAGTAGATATCTAGCTTTTTTAACTAAGAATATATCTAAGAACTTACTAAACTCTAGAGGTAATATATTTAAATTAACTACGTATTCCTTATCTAGATTACTTATATCTACTACTCTAAGTCTTAATTATATAAGTTCTAGATTAATAATATTAGAAATAAGAAGTATATAAATAGCTAGCTATTTCTTTAAGAATTTTATAAACTATTATAGATTATTTAGTTAGAATAATAACTTATTAATTCTAAAATACTACTTCCTTATACTTATATTAACCTTAATACCTATTATATACTATATAGGTCTACTAATAACTAGCGGTAGTCCTACCTTATCTATTATATAGAAGATATAGGTATATTAATAAGAAGAACCCTAACTATTAATAGTTTAGTATATTATATTATATATATTATAATAGAAGATAGGCTTACTATTTATAAAGCTTAGATATAGTAATTTAGTATCTTTAATATATTTTAAACTTACTTTAATAGCGTAAGCTTATAAGATAATATTTAGCTAGGAATTATAATTAAGATATCCCTTATATTTAAGAGGCTTACGCTTTAATATTAACTTAACTTTATATTAATATAGTATTAGAGGTTTAACCTCTACTCCTTATAACCTCTCCCCTAATAATTTAAAGTCCTTAATAGGGTCTAGCCTTTTCCCTACTCCTTACTTATATATTAGCCCTATTTACCTATAATACTAAAGTTTAGGTATCTTCCTTTTATTTAAAATCTACTTTATTTTAGTAGATTAGGGTAACTAGTAGTATAATAGCCCTTCTTATTATAATTCTAATAAGTAATATCTAATAAGTCATATAATTTAGGCTCGTTATAACTACTCTTACTATTATAACTACCTATTCCTCGTCCTCTTATAATATTATCCCTATTTATTTATAGTTTTTTACCTTTATTATAATCCGCGTATTTATATAATATAATCTACCCCTAAACGAGACATACCCCTAAACGAGACACTACCCCACCCTAAAATACAACTAACGTACGAAATATTAATAAACTTCCATGGAATTAAACTATTTATACCTAGAAATCAAGCTATACGTGTCGGATATACCCTGGCATTATACTCTAGCGAGTTATATATACTATATTTTAGTGGCGCGCGGCTAGAAGCTTGCGTAGTAACTCCGCTTAATACAGCCGTATCAGCTATTTAAGCTCTTTTAACACGATCTCGTCCTTCCTCCGTAGTTAGAACCCCCCTACTAGCTATATATAAGCGAGGAGTTTCTCGCTTACGCTTTTAACGCGCGCTTATAGCCCGTAGATCCTTGATTTCGCTGGCTAAAAGGGCCGCGTTATACATAGCCATTTAATACCCTTTAACTACCCGCTTCAGCGCCTATTCCGTTGGACTTAGGGGGCTTTTCGAACGCCGTTTTAGTAACTCCTTGATTATAGTATATTCCTGAGCTAATTAAGCAACGGTATAGGGTATTTTAGGGGTTTAATAGGCTGCTATAATCGTCTCTAATGCCGGGGGGGTAGGCGTTTATAGCTTGAACTAGAGGCGCGATAGGACTCGCTTAGGATTATATAGTACTAGTCTAGCTATAGTAAATCCGCTGCGGATATTTAAGGAACTTAGGGCTACTACGCGGGCAGGTTTAAAAGCCTCTAAGAAGTCGAGCTTATTAATATAGTTACGTCTAAGCCGTATATAGTTTTCTACCTAATATCTATACGCGCGTTTTAGCGGTGAAAAGCAGCCGATATCTAATAGCTATAGTAGATACGACGAATACGGTGGTATATATAAGGTTATAATCGCGTTATCTAAGTAGAAGCGGTTGAATTCAGGGGTTGCGTGGCTTCCATAGCCGTCTAAGATTAGTAGTCGATACTACCTAACCGTATATACCTTTATATATTTATTAAATACGTTCTAAAGCCAAATCAGGCTAATCTTATTAGTAGTCTACCTATTTTCACTAATAGTAATCGTCTACTACGGTAGTAGGACCTTATACCACGCAGCCTAATATATCTTACCTGCGAAGATAATTATAGGAGGTATAGCCCAGCTACTAGCGTTAATAGCTTCCACGGCTATTACCTATTCTCGATTTCCTAGCTATATAATAAGTGCTTTCCCGGCTCTTTATAACCCTATTACTACTTTAGCGGTACCTATAACCCCTATTTAGAACCCCGTTTCGTTAAAATTATAGACGTCTTCGTCTAGGATACTATATTTCGCCCGCGTATTCTCTACGAGCCGAAACTAGTTACTTATAGCCTTAGGGTCCTCGTATAAGGCCCGTTAGTAGTTATACTTTTATATATACTTCGATTTAAGCTGCTTATAACAATTAATAAATTTATAGACCTAATTTTCGCCTATAATAGGTAATGCGTTCGCGGGGGATCTAGCGCGCGTTAAAAGAAGGATATCAGCTATTTTACGTATAATAGAGATCCGCGGTAGAAACCCCCGTTCGCTTATAGATAGAACCTATTAGAAAAGAGCTTCTTCTTCTATAAGGAGGAGCTTTCGGTTAGTTATCCGGGATTATTAATATATTAGCTACCTACGAAGACGCTTAGCTAAAGTTAAATAAGGGACGTCGTAGGCGCGGGCTACGGCGCGTATACTTAGGGAAGTATTACTATAGATAGCTTTAATAGCTTGAGAGATTCTAGCTTCTTAATCGCTTTTATAGTTAGGGGGCATTTTCGTGTTTTATTGAAAAGACGTGTCGGGGTGGGGTAGTATCTCGTTTGGGGGTATATCTCGTTTAGGGGTAGATTACGTTAATATATTTTACTAGCCTTTCTTACCTAAGCTTTTTATCTTATTAATATTAGCCTTAAGGCGTACTACTAATAATAGGAGTTTATCTCTTATATTAAGTAGGGACCCCTAATTTATAAGGGCGATTTAAAGCTCTTTAATAAGCTTAGTATATAAATTTATTATCTACTTACTTTTAACTTTTTTAGGTAGTTAGGCTTCTAAAGATATTAAGTATATTTTAAACTTATAAATTACTTATATTAGGTATTAATATATATTAATATACTATTAATTAATTAATTAATTATACTCCTATACTAGCTAAAGCTAATAAGGGTAGACTATTCGGGGGGCTTACGTCTAGCGTACCTGTCGTTCGGGGAGAAACCTAGCTAAGGGATAAAAACTCTACCTACCATCCGTAGGCTATACTATTATTCGGCTCCTTCCCTCCCCCCCCTAATAGGCCTGCTATTAGGGTAGTATATCGAGGGGTTAGGTCTACCGTCTATAGTACTAAGGTTTCGTCGATTATATTCTCTTCTCTTTAGTTAGGGCGGAGCCCTTCTTCTCTATTAGTTCTCGCTAATATCTCTTTCGCTAGTATAAACTAGTAGAGGGCGCCTGACCTAGTTAACTACCTCGCCGCCGCCCTTATCCCTATTAGTAATAAGAGAATAGTACTATAATCGTCCGACCTAGCCTCTAGTAATATCTAACTCCTACTAGTATAATAGTCGGGGTAGAATAGTAGGACGTATTTACCGGTCTACCTCGCCGCTCCGCATAGGTAGCTAGGACTTAGGATCCTAGGCACCTTCCTAATAAATAGGAAGTGGTTAAACCTAATCTTATCCGTACGTAATTAGACTATTATAAAGCTCTCCGGCTTCTTTAGGCCCTCGTGGAGGTCCCACCTTCCTCCTGCTAGGTCACCCTTCTGTGCTAGGCTTGTGTTTCGGCCCTCCAATCCCCGCTAGTAGTAGCGCCACCGGCCCTACTACCGGCCTTCCTACTAGGTTAGCATCCTCTTCTATAGCGTCAGGCTATTAAGTACCCCGTTTAACGACCGCTTCGCCCACGACTCCTTCTTAGTTAACGGGGGTAGTAGAGGGCGCCGTCTCCTACCCCTTCTTAGTTATAACTGAGACTTAATCTTTACGTACCCTCTCAGGACCGTCTTATATATCCCTTAGAGGATCTTACTCCGTAGTAGGGCCTTATTAAGGAAGTCTCTCACCGACGGGATTCCCGCTTCTACCTCTAGGACCGGGATTAGGGTGGCCTTATACGCCCCTAGTACTTTACGCAGTCCTTTATTCTAGATCGTCGTTAGGGTCTTTACATGCTTCCCTACCGCCCTGGGGGTATTCTTTAGGTTATACTATATTGGCGCCGCGAACATTATTACAGGCCTTACTACTACCGCGTATACCAGCCTACTAACCGGTAGAACCGCGCCCTATATAAAGCCGGCGACGTAGTAGAGCGCCTAAATCTAGTTATCTATCTTAGCTTATACCTTCCTTAGGTGTATATTCTAATTTAGCTTACTATTAAGCGTAAGTCCTAGGACTCTAATTAACGTCTTTAATTTAACCTTAATTCCCTCGAGCTTAACTATTATATCTATCTTAATACCCTTAGTTCTACGGGTTATATAAATGAGCTCGTACTTCTTCGGCGTAAATAAGGCTTTATAGGTCTTTACCTACCGCAGGTATACCTCGTAGGCTATATCTAGAATCTTATAGTTCTATTTAGTACTCCTGCTATAAGCTAGTAGATAGACGTTATCTATAAATCCGCCGACTTAGATTAGTAGCTTTAGCTTCTTATACTCCTCGATTAGAGGAGTATTAAAGAATAGGAATAGGATCGGAGAGATAGGCGAACCCTAGGGGATCCCTGTCTCTACTATCTCTATCCGACTCGTCTTCCTACCGAGGGTAATCGAGGTCGCCCTCTCCGTAAGGAAGCTTGCCGTCTAGCGTACTATCCTTTCTAGGACCCTCTTTATCTTTATCGTGTGGAGTAGTCGGGAGTAGGAGACATAATCGAAGGCTCCGGCGATATCTAGGGAGAGGAGGCTCGCTACGTTCCTCTTCCCTATTCCTTATATTATATAGACTATATTAGTAATTATTTCTAGCGCGGTTTCTACTAATCTCCCTTACCTTATACCTATCTATTCCTCTAGAAGGAGGTTATTAGCCTCCGTATAATCTCTAAGCCTAGTCGCTATTACCGTCTTAAATATCTTTCCTAAGGTATCTAAGAGGGCGATCGGCCTATAGGACTTAGGGTTAGCGTAGTTCTCCTTCTACGGTTTCTTTAGGATTACTATATTAGCCTCCTTAAATTTCCGGGGGTAGTATCTAATCTTAAAGCACCCCTAGAAGAGATAGCGGATCTCCTCCTCCAGTTTACTATATACGGCCCGTAGGAACCTATTCGGAATCCTGTTTATCCCGGGAGCCTTATCCTGTAATAGTCTCTTTATAAAGCTGTAGACTTCCGCTTCCGTTAGATCCCCTCCCCCTAGTATCGGGCTTAAGTACTCTACCTCGGTAATATCTTCCAAATAATATACTATTAATATATACTTAACTCTCTATTTATAAGATCCTTAATATAATTTAATAAAAAGTTTATAAAATCCTTCTAACTTAATATTTCTAATAGATAAGAATATAAATAAGTAGCCTAAAGTTATTCTAGGTTACTCTTAAGCGCTAGTATTATAAATAGAATACGCGATATCTATATAATAATATTAAATAGAATTTATAGAAAAGATTTATTATATTATTATATCTAGTCTTAGTATTTATAGATATTCTTACTATAATAGTTAAGAATAGGGGTTAGCTTTAATATATTTTAGAAGGGACTTAAGTACTCCTTAGCTTTACTATATATATACTTCTAACTTATACTACTATTATTATAAAGAGAAATCTATTCCCCTAATTCTAGGGTAGTAATATCTACTTTAACTTCTTTAAGTTACTAAATTTATAATAACTCTTCTTACTTACGCCTTACCTATATAAAGCGTTCTATTATAAGGGGAATACTTCCTTTATAATTCTCTAAATCTCCTTTAAGGGTATTTTTAGCGTTATTAGGTTTATTTATATCCTCTATATAACTTTCCTATTCCCTTTCCTATTAGCTAGGATTATTATTAAAAGTATTTAATAAATCGCTTTTTATCTTAACTCTATTATAATAGTATATTACTTATAATACTACTAGAGCGAGTTATATTTATTATAACTAATAATAGATTACTACCCTTAAATAGGTAGAAGAATTATAATTATTATAATTATAAATTATAGGGGTTATATAGTAATATAAAATTAGTCTATTTTTATAGTAAGACTAATTCTTAAGAAATCTAAGAATTATTCTACGGGGGATCTAATAAACCCCTTAAGAAGACTAGTAAGCCTAGTACGTTATTTCCCCTTACGGGTTAATATAAGGACGTAATATATACTAAGCGCATGCGTCGTATAGCCTATTAAGTAGGTTATAATACCCTTACTACTATCTAGATTACTTATATACTAGCTATTTATACTATAATTAAGAAGATTATAGTAGTTAAGGATATATAAGTAAAATTAAAGTTATTATATAAGATAGAGTCTTATATAATAAAAAGAGTAGTCTTCTTTACCTTAATAGCCCTCTAATCTAATTAGTTTAAAGACCTTTACGCCTATCTTACTAAGTTTAGTAAGTATAAGAACTAGCTAGAGTAAATAGGGACTCCCTTATATTAAGATTTTCTAGCCTCTATCTTTAAGAAAGGTCTACTAGAGTATATAAAATAAATAGTTTATACTCTTACTAAGATCTATTATTTTAAGAAGGAAGATATTAACTTTAAATATATTACTATATTACTTACTAATAGAGATCTAGCTAATTTATATTTATATTTATATTTTATACTCTACTATCTAGCTACTTAGAGCTAATAAGGGCGGTCTATATCTAACTTACTAGAGGAAACCGTAGTCTATAGAAGAAAACCTTATCCCCTACTCTACTTACTATTATACTTCTAGATCTCTAGATATTATATACTACCCTTTCCCGTATTCTTTATACTATCTTATTCTCTTCTTTTACTAGGGTTACCTACTCCTTTACCCTCTAGTTAAAGCCTCTCCGCTCTTACGCTACGCTAAAGAGTTATTCCCTCGCTAGCGTAAACTAGCTAAGTATACCTTACTAGATTACCTACTTAGTTACTACCTTTAACCCTTTTAAGGTTAATACTATCTAGTAGAAGTCACCTAACCCCGCCTTTTAAAGTATCCGCCTCCTCCCCTCTATATAATCGGGGTAGAATATAAGTATATACTTAGCGTCCTAATACCTCTATCTATATCCGCAGCTAGTACTATTAACCCTAGGTACCCTCCTCTTATATAGGAAGGCGCGTAGAGACCTAGCTAATAAGGTTAAGGATACTAAGGCTTTTATTAGTAATTTTAGTAAATAACTAAAAGTAGGCTAATATTAAAGTAATAGATATTAAGGTAGTAATAGTAAGAAGTATACCTTTTATAATAATAATTATAATATTAATACCTATTTTTATATTTATCTAGATCTTATACTAGCGGGATTTACCTCTAAAATAAAGAAAGAGCTAGAAGTATAAAATAATTATTAGTAAAATAGGAAAGGTCCTAATTATTAATAGAGTAAGTAAAATCTTCTAGATAAATAAAAATAAGATAAATCTTATACTACTTACTTTAAGTATAACTTATAATAAAATAAGTCCTATAAGATTATTATTAACTTAGGGGACTAGGAGTATACCTTCTAGGACTACTTTAAGTTTACTAACTATTTACTAGTCTAGAATTATATAGTATTAAGACCTACTAGGGGTAGACTAATAAAAGTTAAGGGTATTAGGATAATATTAATCCTAGTAATTATTAATAATAGAGTTAATAATTTTTTATTAATTAATATTTACTATATCCCTAATATAGAGTTTAATCTCTTATTAACTACCTAGCTAGACCTATAAGGCTATAAGTATATTAGTAGTAATAAAAAAGAGATATTTTATAATAAATAAGGGTAGGAGGTATTATAAGCCTTCCTATATAATAGGATATACTAGCTAGAAATAATATAAATATAATAAATAAGAGCCTTTCACCTTAAATTATTTATACTAGCTAAGAATAACGCGTTATAGACTTAATAGTATAAGTAATATAGTTATATTAGTATAAAAGCTACTAAAGTAATAGTACGTGCTATTAATATTAATTATAAGGCTACTAATTAACTATAAAAATATAAGTCTTAAGAATTATATAAAAGTTATATATTAGGGAAAATTACTTAAATACCCTTATAAATACTTATATATAGAGTTACTATCCCTAGCTAATACTAGTATATTAACCTAGTATTAGCTAATTATATAACTACCCTTAGGGGATATACTAATGTAATAGTCTCTATATATAAGGTATTAGGATTTTCTCTTATAGACTATATATCTAGTAGGGGAGAATTACTAATAGAACTCGCCTTTAGAATAAAATACTAGAAGAATTAGGGGTATTAACTAGCCTTTATCTAGAGTAATAATAAACTCGCCTAGGGCTATAAATATTAATAGATTAATAAGGAGAATAGAATATAATTAACTACGTTAGTATTATATAACTTATATTAGAATAGGATTACTAAGAGAAAGAACTAGATACTATTTAATAAAGTTAGAATAGTCCTTATTAATACTAGACTACCTTAGGAGTTCTAGGATAAGGCTATCTACTATATTAATTATATTAAGAACCTTATACCTAGTAAAGATAGGAAGTCCCTCTTTAAGAAATAGTATAGCTTTAACCCCCTATTAATATACTTAAAACCTTTTAGATATTACAGTTAAACTAGGTTATAACGATATGTAATTTCTATTAGGGGATATTATTACGAAGGAGATATCGTAATACCTAGTATTACAGAGTACTTCTATACGCTAAGTAACTAGTAGCGCTAACCTGAAGGGGCTTAGCTATTAGCTTACCGGCAAGCGAAATAGTAGCTCTTAGCCCTTAAAGGCTAGGCTTACTACAGAATATCTACGTACTTTATAACATCTTATAATAATATATACTAAAGATATCTAGGAAGCTAATAATAATCGTTATATCGCGGATATTATTGTTTCTTACTAAAAATAATTAAATACACGAGAAAATATTATTAGTAAGCGGATATTATTATACCTAATATTATTATAGACTAGTTTAAATATAGTACTATTTATTTAATATATTACTAAATAAGAAGAAACTAGATAATAAGGCTATTAAATACTACTTTCTTAGCTATAATAATAAGAGTATCTACTACGTATAAGATATTATGGGATAATATCTTATTAGGTTAATATATATTATATTTAATAAAAAGGCTATTATACTATTAATAGAAGATAATAAGCTTCTAATAGATAGAGAAGATAGTAATAACTATATTATAGACCTTCTAAGCTACTTCTAGTTAGACTAATTAAATTATAATAGTAAGGTCTTAGAGGGAGTACCTCCTCCTAATTAATAGGGTATTAAGGGAGTATTAGATAGTATTAAAAATACTAAAAATACTAATAATACTAGTAACTCTAGTAATAGATTAGTAATAACTCTTCCTAATAGCTAATTAATATTAGGCCTAACTAATAATATAAGTAGGCCGACTAGTTTAAATAGACGTAATTAGGATAATCTACCTAAGTTAAATTAATATAAGTTAGATAATTAGACTATAAGAATTAGCTAAGTAGAGTTAGAAATATTAACTAATTAAAATTAGAATAGTTATAATAGTTAGATATACTAGATTACTACTAGAATATTATTAGCTATTATTAATAAGATATTAGCTAGGAATAGTAAATCCTAAAAAATTATTCTTAATTTATTATATTATTCTAGTTATAATAAATTATAAATTAATTATAACTAGATTAATAAGTAAGGCCTAAAGTCTTCTAATAACCCTAATAGATTTAAGGCTATACTTACCCGCGTTATTACTATTAGTAAAGAGCGTCCCTATCTAATATTAATAGATAAGGCCCTTTAAGGGCCTAATAATAAAAAATAGCTCGCTACTACTAAAAAAGAATTAGCTAATTATATTAAGTAAGAGATATAGAAAATACTATATAAGCTACCCTAAAAGGTATATATCTTACTAGGAAGATAGGTCCTATCTTATAAATATAGGTTAATAGGTAAAATAAGTAGGTATAAGACCTAGTAGGTAGTTAAGGGCTTTTACTAAATTAAGGGGATTAATTTTAATAAGACCTTCTTATTAACCTTAAAGGTATTATTATAATATCTTCTTCTTACCCTAATTATTAAGTATAGGCTAGTTATTAAGTATTTTAATATTATTACGGCGTTCCTAGAATTACTTATTTAAGAAGAAATCTAGGTAGAGTAATTATATTACTTTATTAATAGCTAATAAGGATACGCCTATTAACTAAATAAGACTTTATATAACCTTAAGTAAGTATCTTATAAATAATATAAGACCCTTTATAAGGTACTTAAGTTATTAAGATTTAATTACTTTAAGTATAATTATTATATATTTATTAATCCTATAATAAAAGTTATTATTATAGCGTATATAAATAACTTATTATTTATAGTATATAATTAGGACCTAATTACCTATATAAAAAATAAACTTAATAAGAGGTTTAACTTTAAGTATATAAGAGATTTAAAAGACTATCTAGGTATAAATATTATTAGAAATCTAGATAAATAGTCTATTTAAGTTAATTAGATAAAATATATTATATAATTATTAAGATAACTTAATATAAAGAACTATTTACTAGTAAAGTTACTTATAGAATAGGTATATATTACTATTACCCCTAATAGTTATATAGCTCCCTTATTTAATAGGGAGGCTTATTAATCCCTTATAAGAGTACTTAATTAATTAAGTATTATAACTAGGCCTAATATTACTTATATTATTAGTACCCTAAGTTATTCTCTTTATAACCCTTCTCTATAATATATAAATACGGCGAAAAGGGTATTATATTACCTAGCTAGAATAATTAATAATAGCTTAATCTACTTACTAGGTAAAAATAATAGCCTAGTAGGTTTTACTAATATATCTTATTATAATAATTATAAGATATCTTACTCTACTAGAGTATATATTTATAAACTATTTAATAGCCCTATTACCTAGTAATTTAAATTATAAAAGCTAGTAGTAATATCTATATATAAGTCTAAATATATTACTATAATAGAGGTATATAAAGAAGCTCTATATCTAAGCCTTATACTTAAAGAGCTAGGGTATAATAAGGGAGTAATACTAGTACTTCTAAGTATTAATAACTAAGTAGCTATAAAATTAGCTACTAACCTAATTAATTATACTATTATAAAATATATTTAAATAAGATACTATTTAATTTATTAACTAGTTTTTAAAATTAAAGAAATCTATCTTAAATAGGTTAATATTAAAGCTTAATATATAAACCCCCTTATAAAGCCTATTAGTCCTATTAACTTTAACCTAGCTAGATAATAATTAGGACTAGCTCTAAGTAAAGTATAAGAGTATTTAGATATAATAACTAATAATAGGGACCCTACCTTATTATTATTAATCTAAGAGAGAGTATTAGAATTTAGGCTAGGTTAACCTTAGTAGTTACTAATTAGGACTATTTAGGGGGCCTTAGCGGACTAATAGAGATTTCTTATAATAGTTATTCTATTCTATATAGCTATATCTATCCATTAGTTAGTATAATACTATTATACTATACCTAAATCACGTGTAGATGACTTATTAATCATTATATCATTCAACACTATGTATACCAGAGGCTCGAAGGCCTTCTATTGCTATCCCCGTACACAGCGCAAACCTCCCACCTTCCCCTTCCCACCACACCACACCGCAGAGACCATCGATCGTCGACCCGGACGTACTCCTCACGCCCTGCACCTCAAGAAGTGGGTCTTGGAGCGCCAGCCAGCCAATAGAGTCCCGTCATCGTCCATTCTATGCAGCTGGATCACCACTGCGCCCCTCGTAGATACCAACGTAGCACAGAGAACGTCAACTGTAGCCAAGGGGACTTGCGAGCTAAGCTCGCTATAGCATGTGGCACCGATTTCGACCTAAACACATGATGTTTTGTTTCGAGATCTCGCTTTCGTGCGAGCTTGCTTCGGCCGGAACTTTTATTGGACTTCTGGTCCCTTGCTCGCGAGCTTCTTTATCCGGGAGACTACGCGAGACTTCGCCGTCCATCAGCGTCATTTGGTTAGACATGGTGGGTCGGTACTTGTCAGCCTCCAGCATGTGACGAGAGCTGGCTTTACATCTCTTTCGAGCATCCACTTTAGGCTTGTCCTTTACGGCCCCCGTGGGATGTTAGCTGTACGAGCTGGGGGCTACGAACGCTCTATACTTCGGTATAGAGTAGCCAAATCATCCTCCTCCCTCCCGATCCGATTAATCCAGCATACCGGTCATTAACGTTAGGTCCTACCTAGGTGTTGGCTTCTAGGGGACCTTTCACAACAATAATACCTCGCGGGTCTATTCCAGTCATCCAGCTACCTCGCACTCGATATACTCCCCTGAGGCTAGGAGTCACTATAGGTCAGGCGGGCAACTCCATAACGAGAACACCAGTCGATTACCGGTATCCCTTTATTTCGAACGCACTAAGCTTATGGTTAGCTATAAGATTAAAGAGTTATTAACGTAGCGCTGAGTTCTAATAGCTAGGGGAGCTGTAACTACGGTGGAATAGTTACGGTAACCTCCGCTACAGTCGTTACCCTTAGGCCGAAATATTTATGAGCAGGAGCGAGGAGAGGGTATATGGGGTTAGTACTCTCAAGGGTGGTTCCTTAGTGAAAGAGGCTACGGCCATGGAATATTCTTAGGGCGGTTCTATTAGTAGGATATGTCAGGTCTACGGACTGTAGCCTCGGTGGCATGTATATCAAATGGAACAGGCTCCCCTACCTCCTCTCGTTAAACAATAAAAACAACTTCAAATCCTACGATCCACAACTTGATGCTTGAGAGTATCCAGTTGCGAACCGTGTTGTTAAATGTACGCTGTATCCCTTACTGTTGCTTTCCGTTATTCACTCAGCAAAGAAACGACAGCCGTAGCACGCCATCTAGAGCCATTGCAGCGCCCTGACATGGGCACCTCATGGGAGACTATCATTTTCATGCTTTTACCCGATATGCCGGAATCCTATACCGCAATAAGCGACTCATCAGATAGCGACGCAAGTCCTCCGACCCGCCGTGACCGTCGACGTGACGAAAGCCCAGAGGCACCCCGAACCGCAAGGAGCAGAAAGACTGCTGACCGCTATGTGGCCTTTCAAGGCACTAGTGTTTAACGGCAAGCGACGATCCATCCAATCTTTCGTGAGCGTCTTGGATCCGGCAGAGCAGGCAATATTGGTATTCTAGATGATTGGATTGCAAGGCATCAAAGCCTGTCAATATCAGGTTTTGATCAGAGGCAGCGCTTCGCACAGCTTGAATCGTCTTGATCGAAAGTGACAGCTCGGGTTCTCGGTAGATCCTGCCTTGCCAAAGACTCCTAGCATTTGTGGTAATACTACGACATGCGCCTGCTCCTCAACCTTCGAAGCAATCACAATCGCCTTCTTACCTTCATTTGTGAATTCTCTAATTCTTGGTCGCCCTTTGTAGGTATTCCTCTCGCTCGTTTCATATCCTCTCCCTCTACGACTAATTTCAAGATTTGGAAAAGCAGTCTCGTGCAGCTTTTACTATTGAGCCCGTGTACAATGTCCTCTAGAACGCGCGCGAATATTAGCCTATAGCAACAGTTCACGTTGAAGGATGTCTCGTCGACAAACAAGTTTTGGGAGAAAGACAGAGAGATATTAAAACGCCATCAGCAAGAATATTGCGTTTTAAGCTTTTTTCCAAGGCTTGAATCGATGTTTGAAGATGAAGCGAATACTAAGTTCCTCATGCTATCCGGAACTTCGTATGACACTGGCATTATGAAAGACACCTGGTAATCCTAGTGATGGTGTCTTCAGATGATATGCCCAGCCAATGAGCGACCTTTGCCTAAAGATATCTGAAGGAGACTTGCTGCGACAAGAAACTTCCGTGGGTCTTTGACCCAAGTTCTGCTTGATTCGCTAGCCGCACATCGTCGTACCTCATAGCCAGGGTCCTTAAAAGATAAAGCTGTGATTGACCTACAAGTCGCGACCAAAAGGCCGACTGCTAGAGCCCGAGCTTCACTTACATTGCTATGAGCTCAACGGTCGTACCCTTTCTTGATTGACTTGTCATGAGGTTCGGCTTCATGCAGCTGTGCCTCGCGAAGCCTTGCCTCGAACTAGTGGCCCCAAGAATGAGATGCGGACGCCTTCCATATCCCATCCCAGCCTCGCGGTAGTGGGCTTAGTACTCTGCACGATCGAGGGCCTGAATTTTAAGTCTGGGAGGAATTTGGACAATCTCAACCATACTAATGCCTTGTCAGTCTCGTCTTCTGAAGCAGTGCATGAACCTCGTGTAGCAAAATAGGACTGGATTCCGAACGCGACCTCTGATTTAGGTGATAGAGCCTTGTCTGTTCCGCTCAGGAGACTCTATTCGTGTGAGTTGAGCCCAATCGGATCACACTGATAAGCTCGCATGCCTCTCTCGCTGTCACGAGGATTTCCAGTGTACTTGACCCGCATGTTCCAGAGCCTCGACAAGCCTATGCGATACGACAATTCATAATCTTGACGAATAAAAAAGGTCCAGCCGTGATGCGTGCGGGGTCGCCCTGCATATTCATGTAAACAGAGCTAAATCACAGCAGATCGCTACGATAACGTTATCCCGCTGAAGGGTGTGGGGACCCTGATATCTGTAATAAAAGTGGTCTTGACCCCACCTTCTCTCCTCCGATTCCCCGCCACCCTAGAAGTTCACAGGATTCCAAAACCAGCCACAAGTGAGAAGCCAATGCCACTAATGAATCATTATTGGCATCGCTGACTCTAAACAGACATGGCTACGCAAAGCAGCGACGATCAGACCGCGGGTCACCTTGACGAGACGAACATTCATCACGAAGTCATCGCCCGTAAGCACGCACAGAAAGCCAAAAAGAAGAAGGAGCAGCCATGGACTGCTTGGGTTCCCGCTGAAAGCGGAGTCATCGACCCTGAGGCAAGATTTGAGAAGCCATGGTACGGCGCCGAGAACGACTCTGATAGAGGCGAGGGCGGTTAACCGCCTCGACATTAAAGTCTCGACGGGCCAAGGTGCGTCGTTGCAAAAGACCTTGCAACCCTATCTAATATTGTCAGTGAGGCGAGTATGGACCTTAGCAATGTTATTGTGGCGTGTAGTACAGATTGGTTGTCCGCAGTCTCTCATAACGTGATTTCATGAGTTTAAAGGCAGAGTTGAAAGGGCGTCTAGGGCGCTGAACCGTCACTCACTACAAGATCAAATGTCCGTCTTCAATTGTAATGGGATGATTCATTACGAAATCACTTGCTCTATTCCAGTAGACCTTGCCGTGATATTCTCCAAGTCGCTTGCACAAGTCACCATTGCTCTTTTGACCAGATAGTGAAGAACACTTGCAGATCAATAGAACACGATGCAACGCAATTCAATGCTCTCTGCGGAATTTGGAGGGTCTGGCCCCTGGGTCCTTGAAAGATGTATGCGCACAGCCTGGCGCATGTAAGTAGCAGTCCTACAAGTAGACCGAACGACAGCATCATACCAAACCTGAAGTCCGCTCGCGAGTCGAAAATCTTAAGCATGACGACTTCATCCACGTCCTGATTCTTCATGTAGTACCACTTGTGTGATTCTGCATGTTTGAGAAGAAATTTCTCACCATGGTAGTGGGGGAAAATGTAATCTGCCTCGACCAGATCATCTGGATTGAGCGTTCGAGCGTCACAGACGCAAAGAGCGTCGTCTTGGACAGCTTCACGGATGGGTCGCCAGATACTACGCAAAATGAGTGTCTAAACGAAAGGCAATTGACGGTAGACTTACTTGATGATTTGGAAACGCCGTTGCTTGACTTCGTCAGCAATTCTTGGGCAATGCAGTTTGACACGCTTCATGGCGGAATTATATGTTTGGTCTAGATGGCCTCAGCAGAGCACCCTTGGCAGGACCGAGGTCCGTACCGATGTGCACAATTGAACTTGGGGGCCTGATAGACTTGTCTCCACCTTCTACAATTTCATCACCAAATCCTTTGGCCTTTCGCACCTGTAAAGTAGATCAGCTTGAAAAAGTCAAACATCTTCATTTGCTCGTACTGTGTAATCAAATACATATATGCTTTCAGCACCTAGCTCTGCCTTGAGTAAATCTGACGACTCCTGAAGATATTGCTCCTCGATTGATTCTTTGAGGTCAAAGTCGCACGATGACCTATGCTTTATGAATTCAAACCCGGCAGTATCCAAGCTCATCTCTGTTTCGCATCGTCTCAGGTCCGTGATAACTATGCCATTGTAAGGGCAAGTTTGAATGTTCGTTCTTGGTTGACTAGGCGGTGGTGGAACAAGAAGTCCGTATGGCTTGACATGGTCATAGATGGGAAGGGGTGCGAGGTAATGGAGCTGAGCTTCTAGGGCAGATGATGGCATGATATTGCGAAAGTGAGACCACTTGCTTGGACTTCGAAAGATGTTCGTGGTCGAAATTGGAACTCGCGAAAGTGAAAGCACTTGCTTGGACTTTGAAAGATGTTTGTGGTCGAAATTGGAGCTCGAGCAAATGTTCCATGTCAGATGAGGGGTGTTCATTTTATGCCGAGGGTCTACCTGCAAGAACAATTCCAGAGCTTCGAGCTACAAGCGGCCGCTTACACCTTGGCTGCAAGTCGAGGCGCAGCAATGCATTTGGTTTATTGAAGGGAATAGAGACGTAATTTTTAGAGAGATCATAAGCATGACGCAAGTAGACCATGGGCCACCATGGCCATCAAGTGTAGCACTCACTAGTCCTGTCGCAGAGCTAGGAGTCATGATTCCGATTGCCGCAATTTCTTCTTGGCCGCTATTGTATGACGAAGCTCGATGTTGGAGTCTACCATCAAAGCGACTTTATCTCGTGTCTTGCTGGCTTGTTCGTATGCATAGGCGACTTGAAGGAGTCGCGCTTCGTGCCACTTTCGAGCAGTGAACAGAAGACCGTAGCTGGCTCAATCACGTCAGCCGTACGACAATGGAGACCTATACCATAGAATACTCACGGAACATTTGGGCCGCGATCAACTAAATTGGGAGTCGCGTATTCTGCTGAGATGTCTGCAGGCCCAAAGCCGAGAGGGACGTTGATCGACGGATAGCCGGAAAGATCTGTTGGGTTGTCGGAGTCTGTGGGAAGCACGAGAACATCACAATTGTGTTCTTCCAATGCGCCCAGCACGCCACCTTCGGCCCCCATGTAGAGACGAGTCTGAAGAGCATCACTGTACTCCTTTGAGTCTACTGTGTAGGGTGAGGCTGCCATTTTCCTAAATGTATCAACACTATATTTGGGGAAGTCTTCGTTTTCGTGAGACTCGATGTAGCGAACGACATCATCTAAGCTGCGAAGGTTGTCTGGATTGTACGCGAGAGATGCCAAGTAAATCGAAGTCATATGGCTGATAATTGAGTATGAACAAAGTCGGTTTTTCTGAGTCCAGCCGTGCTCAAAAGCCGGAAAGTTGGCATCCTGCACAATTTCCGCTCCTAGCTTTTCCATCAGTAGCAACGAATCCTCGAAGTCCCGTAGAATATGAGCATCGTCTACCGATTCTCGGATAATCTTCCAAGGGACGCCAACGCGGACACCTGCGAGGCCATCTATTCTGCATGCTGATGTGTAACTCGAGTCGGAAGATGGTGGTGCTGCCTCAGTGTACCGGTCGAGGGGATCTTTCCCTGCAGAATCAACATGTAAGCACATCCATGAGCATACTGTCATCGCGCAACTGACCTGAAATCAAATCAAGCACATGGGCAGCATCAAGAACCCCCCTTGTTAGCGTCCCCACTGTGTCCTGAAATTCGTTGCAAGGTATCAGACCGGCACGGGAAGTCAGCCCTACTGTTGGCTTCAGGCCGACGACTGCACAGCGACCAGCAGGCTCAACAATACTCCCGCTGGTCTTCCAAAGCTTAGCCATCCCGTTCGACGTGTACACGAGGGCCGGCTCTTACTTCTATTCCCAGAGCAAAAGCACACATTCCAGTGGCTGTAGCAATAGCACTGCCACTGGAGCTTCCTGTGGGGTCTTGTTGGAAATGATAAGGTGCATATGACTGGCCACCTATTGGAGACCATCCGTCCGGAGTATCATGCGCTCGTAGATTAGCCCATTCGCTCAAATTTGTCTTTCCCAACAATATGGCACCGCCGTCTCGAAGTTTAGTGACAATGGTTGATTCGCGATGGGGGCGGGTATTAGCTAGAGCATAGGAACCTGCTGAATGCAGAGCAGCGAAATTAGCTACATCACGACCGCCCAAGTTTGAGAAGCTTACCAGAAGTCTTCATTTTATCCAGAGTACAGAACATGTCTTTGACCAGGAATGGCATGCCGTGAAAGGGCCTTCAGATATTAGTTATGGGCTCCTGGCATCTTGGCCTCTACTGACCCACGTATCTCGCCATTATTTCTTTCCTCGTCTGACTTGCGAGCGATATCAATTGCATCCGGGTTGATTTCGATGACTGCATGTAGCATACCATCGATTTGCGATATTCGTGCGAGGTATGTCTAGTTCCGTTAGCTCACGCCGTTTTCGCTAGAGAGCCTTTTCACCTTAACAAGATCGAGGCTACTGAACCTTCCATCATGGAGACCGTCTCGCAGGTCATCGATTGTCGCGTAACTCAAAGACCAGATGAGCTGTGTCTGTTGAGACGAATGGTCGGTTGAGCAGGTCTGGTCTACGTCAACAGCGGCCGCACGATGCTAAGCTTGACGCGCGGTCCTGGCGGCACCCAGGGGCGAAATCCTTAGTGTCAAACTTACGTCTGGCATTGCACGTCTGAGTGTTCTTGATCACTGTGAGCTTCGAAATTTGTGGAAGGAAATGAATATAAATGAGTCGGCTGAGTCGAGAGAGATGGTGGGCTCGCCTCGCGCACGCCCGGTGTTGGTTAGTGATAACCATGCATATCTGCAGCTATAGGAGCTTGCGACTCAGGGGGCCCCAATTAGAGCTTCGCATCCCTTCCACATCGCAGCCTTGGGCAGCGATCGACAATCTTCCCATGCTGTAACGTTCGAAATCGAGCTCCGCTGGGTTCTTGCCGTCTTCTTCAAGGTTTATAAGAAATAATTTCTCCTCTGGCTCTGTAAATCGTCCATATCATCTACTGCACCGCCACGTACATATATGTATAATGAGAGTTTCATCATTTTGTCTAATTCATGTTTGGAAGCCAAAAAGGCCCTTTGGGGCTCACTGTGCTGGCACCGTCGTCTTATGTTGACAATCCAGGACAATCCGATATAGAGTAGGATTGCCTCTTCCGCAAGCCAACATACTTTCTCATCATTTTCTGACATATCGAAGCATTATCGCAGTACATGGCCTGAGAGGCGATTGCATTGATTCCTGGACCGCCGGTGATTGTTGCTGGATCCGCGATCTTCTTCCGAAAAGCTGCTCCACAGCTCGAATCATGACCTACGGATACAACGCCAATGTCTTCTCTGATCTCGCTTCAGGCCGTATCGCAGACTACGCAGATGATTTGCTGGCTGAGCTTCACTCCCATCGGAATCATGATCAGGTAGTAATATTCATGTGCTGGGACATAGAACGCGTTGTCAGATGCTCATATTCCTTCCTAGGCTCGAGGACGACCACTTGTATTCATTTGCCATAGTATGGGTGGGATTGTGGTCAAAAAGGCTCTCATCAAAGCAAGTTTGAGCAGAGACATAGGACATACATATCATGCGACAAGCTCAGTTGCATTCTTCGGTACTCCACATCGGGGTTTAAGCCAGGCTTCTTATGCGTCTTTGGCAAATCGCCTCATCAGCGCTGCTCGACTTGCTTCTCGCAACGAAGCCCCTGGTGAGCTTCAAGCGTTTTCCAACTGTCTTGTCGACATAAACTCCGAATTCGTCCACGTTGCAAATAGCCTGCAGATCATTAGTTTCATAGAACAGCGGGATACTCCACCTGCTGGAAAGGTGACTTAGCTTCCGAGCGCAGCTCTGGAAGCTCGTGTTGAGAATGATCTCTAGGTTGTGCAAGACTGGTCTTCACAGATGGACCATCCAAGCGAGCGTGCACGAGTCATCATCGATGCAAACCATCAAAATATGACCAGATTCAAAAGTGCGAATGACGCCAATTATCGACGAGTCCAGCAGCACATAATCGCGCTCGTAGGCGAGGCACGTGCACCTCGCCTTGGACAATTGGCACAGGGTAAGATCACCGCAAAAAGCAGCCTTCGTGACAAGACTGATTGCTGCGTAGATGAAGACGACTCTATCTTACGGGGGGATATGGCTAGAGCACGGTTGTCTGACGAGGACAGTTCGATGCTCAAGAAAGAGGCGATCATCTGTCATTGTCTTCCTCCCTTCACCGCGCGATTTCATGGCAGAGGTAGGCTCGCCCTTGCGTGTAGAATTTAGCTAAGCTTACGATGATGGCCAGACTCTTACGTGGCTGCCATTGAAGCCTTCTTTATTGAGACCAAGAGAAGTCTTCGATCTCTGGCCCTACACGGCATGGCCGGCGTTGGTAAGACGCAACTGGCCCTTAACTTTGCCAACAGCCATCGCGACCAGTATCCGGCAATATTCTGGGTCCATGCAGACCAGGACCAGAAGATGGCGCAGGATTACGATGAGTTCGCTAAGAATCTAAGCTTGGACTCAGGAGGAACAGATGGCCAGCTACAAAACCGGGCCAAGTTCAAAAATTGGCTGACTAAGGAGCCTACCTCCTGGCTGCTGATCTTCGACAACGTCGACAACCTCGCTTCTATCAAGCCGTTCTGGCCTTCGGCGGGGCATGGCTCCATCATAGTAACGGCGAAAAACCCTGAGTTCATTACAAGTCTCGTCCAGAAATCTATCCACCTCAAGCCTTTCTCGGAGAGTGATGGGGCAAAGTTTTTGCTCTCTAGACTCTCAGACCCTTCCGCTCAAGACGAGAGCCTAGCAACTGTCATAGCCAAGAAGCTCGGAGGTTTACCTATCGCCTTGTCCCATGTTGCTGGATTCATTGAAGCGACATCCTGCACGTTTGAGGAAGTCCTCGATATGTATAGCTACCGCGCTGATGCTGAACTGGTTGACTACGATTCTAGCGAGATCACATTTGACTATGAGCAAAGCTATGATACCATGTGGAAAGTCTCGCTGGAATCACTAGGCGAGGAGGCTACACAACTACTGGAGATGCTGGCACTGCTAGACCCTGACGGCATTCCAGAGGGATTACTACGCGATCAAGGTAGAGCTATCAATGAGAAACCGAGAATTTTAAGTGAACCCGCAAAATATCGAAAAGGCGTCAGTCAGCTGCGCCGTCACTCATTGATTGAGAAGGACGTTCGCCTACACACATTGTCAATTCATAGGCTTGTACAAGAAGCGACCATCCGGGACTGGGAAATTTCAAAACTTCAGTATGTTTTCAATGCAGCATCGGAATGTGTCTCTCAGTGTTTCCCGAGACAGATCGGCGGCGCCTCTATGTCGAAAGACTGGGAGAAATGCGCAAAGTATACGCCCCACTTGCTGAGTCTTGCAAGGCATTATCAATATGCTGAACCTCCATTGGAACGATCTCTAGACTTCGCAGAAGTCCTGAGCCATTGCGCATGGTATCTTTACGAACAAGGTCAACTAGACGCGGCGTTCCACATTTTGCTTTTGGCACGAGACACCTGCAATTCGGTCCTTGAAAGGCAGCCACATCTGATAACAGCCCACGTATACAACAATCTCAGCGCGATGTACATGGTCCAAGGTAAGCGACAGGAATGCGCTGATACTAGCCTTCTTGTCTGCACAATCCGGGAGCAACTCCTTGGACCCGATCACGTTCACGTAGCTCAGGCTCTTGCGAATTATGCTACGGATCTCAATGCGCTGGACCGACTTGAAGACGCCGACGAAATCTATAAGAAGGCCATTCGCATCCATGAGCTGCCTCAAAATTCTGACACTGAGCCAGAACTGCTTGGGCAACTACTATCAAACGCAGGGCGCTGCTGGGCTCGAATGGGCCGCTATGAGGAAGCAGAAAATGCTTTGAAAAAGGCAATTGAGTTACGGCGTCAAAGTCTCGGAGTTCACAATGCAACAGCCATATCTTACTACGGGCTTGGGAACACTCTTCTTGCCCAGGGTCAACTCGATGAAGCCATGAGATACCATCAAGTGTGTCTAGATATGCGAAGGGAACTTGATTCAACAACTTACTGGCTGGGTGTCTCATGCCACAAGTTGGCTGTACTTCATCATCGGAAGGGACAAGACGTCCTAACGGCCGATACTAGAAAAGGGCAAAACGACATTGCAGTCGATTTGTTACGCGAGGCTGTCGCCAACTTTCAACAGGCACAGTCAGAACCTGGTCTCTTAGCACGGTCTCTGTTCAAGTTATCTTCAATACTAGACGAAATCGGTGATACTCCGGACGATGGACATGGGATTCCGGAATCACACAAATTATACCGTGAAGCAATTGAGGAGGCAGGAGATGCGTTGCCAGAAAATCCGACACAACAGGACTACGACGAGCTCGTGCAATTTGATCATCGGTGAACCGATATATAATCAGAATTGCGCACGTCTCAAGCGTGTGGTTGCGTGCGGTCAACATTTGAGGCGCCTAGCACTTTACGCTCATAGGTTTGACGCACAAACGCACAAGGAGCTACATTTTCGCGGCACAAGGCTACGCCAAGAAATAATAAAAGGTTGATGTTCATTTCGTTAAGCAAGAATGATCAAGACGAATGTGACTACGCCGTATTAGCAAAGGTTCATTCTGGATTGGCGCCAGTTATTAACAGGCTAAATGAATGTGTTTAGTAGGTTTGTTTCTTCTGCGAGACTGTGATTGGCAATCTTCAGTGGTTGACGGAATCAGGTGCTGCTACAGTAGGATAGGTAAGCGCTCTCCAACAAGGCTGTGTGCATCTAGGCTGCCTTGCATGAGGGTGCCGCTCGATAGTGCAGCAAGTCCCACACGGCGATTTTGATTCGCTGCCAAAGTGGCCGATCATGCATACTGCGCCCCCTTCCTCAAGCCTTTGAGTGGCATCGATTCAGAGCAAAGATCAAAAGGCAGCCTGATTTCCCAGGGCACATGTTCATGAGCAATAAACATGAGATGATATCAGCGCATGATTGTCTATCCGACCACGGACTCGGGAGGTCAACAATAATCAAACAAGCTAGTATGGAACCTCATCTTCAGCGCTACATACGTTGTGGGGCTGAACAAATTACCCTTTTATGCCTTGTATTGACGAGTCCTTGGCATACTCTTGCAGTCGCTCTCCAGCAAGTGCTCTACGTCAGCGACGAAGAAGAAAGGTGGTACCTAATGTCGATCTGGGAACAGAACAAAAAGGCAGAGTACAAGTCTATAAGCATTGCGGTAAGTCCTTACAAAGCCTTTCCACCACCAACAAGGCAAACGCTGACTTGGCAAGGGAACACTCGTCGCAAGCGCAGTTGTAAGCTCGGTTCAATGGCCACAAACTGCGCAATCTCACTGGTTGGTGATTGGAGTCTGGTATGGGAGTCTGACATTCAGTCTGTTCTCGGTCATCACCGCTTTCCACCTCAGCATGCTCTTGAGTACATACGATACTCGCAAGCACGGTATCATGCTATTGATCGATTCCATCAAGCGTGGAGACGAGAAAAAGATATACGGAAGCTCCTTGTTTATTCTACAAATGCCTACCATGCTGCTGAGCTACTCAATCATCTCTTACATTGTGGGATTGTGTTTGATGATCGTGCAACCTCTATGGAGAAGTTTGCGCGAGGATAATATTGGGGTCAGCAGGCAAAAGGGAGTTGTAGTGGTGACACTTCAGACTGACAAGAACTTCACAGGTTGCTACCGTCTTCCTGATTTATTTGAGCCTTGCCGTTGGCACTCACTTTGCAGTGTGCATATCTATATACCGGACGTTTCTTCCTCGAGTTCAGCAAAAGGACAAAAGTTATATTTGACCTTCCGTACTAGACGAACATTCGGTATCGAGCTTTGTACATATATGTGAGAAATGCCTATGTGGAGGAGCCATACATTTACCTTAAGCACTTTTCCTCTCACCACACGCCGCATCTGGGTAGGTTGTCTAAAGTTCCATACATGGAATTCCATGTATGAGGTTTGGATATTCAAATCGACATGAAAGCTCGGATTATGCTCTTCTACATCTTGCCCACTTTGTCTGTGCGTTGTCGAGCTTACTATCTAGGATAGTAGGATCTTAGGCTAGGCTACTTCTCGTTCTCGCCTAACTGCTGCTATTTGATGTCCATCCCACTGCGGGCGATATGTTGCCTTTTCCCAGACTCGCACGCGATGTTCTCTGCTCATCCGCGCTCTGTGGTTCGTGAATAGCCGTTCTTTGATAGCTTGTTGATCTTCGCTTTGGGGCCCCTGCTTTGACCAGCGCATACCACAAAAACGATGCTGCACATCGATTTCGGGGCAAGGCGGTGATGCGCTGTCCATCTTATTAGAAGGATCAACAGAGGCAAGAATACTTTGATCACTGCCCAAATAGCTAAATAAGTTGACAGGGCGAGCGGGATTAATGGGCAAACAAGGAAGGGGAATACCGGCATGCGGAGGTGCAACGGATAAAAGACTGCCACCATAGCAGTATGGAGATACAAAGAGGGTAGAGAGGCTAGCACAAATGGAGAAAGAGATGTTGTTGAATGTCCGTGATTGGAAGCGCAATCATCGTCAGTCAAGCAAATCCATCGCATACTTTCCCTAAGACCATAGCACCGACTTTTGCCATCGCCTTGGAAAAACGCTGGCATAAAGCCCCTAAAAGCATGCTGAATAATTGAAGCCTCGCTCCAATGACTTCAAAGTTACCTTCGAGGTCGCCTGCCAATTTCCAATTTTGTATCTCCTGCTCCACGTTTTCCATTGGTACAACGTCCAATTGTTTCTCCCTCCAGCAATCTCACCAAGTAAAGGAGCTGAAACAATGACTGCACAGGACCCGTATCAAGCACTTTCAGAAGCCGTGAGTTGTAGCGAACATGATTGATGAGGCAGTGGTGGACGTTTAAACTATGTATATGGGAGGGTTGGATCGCGAGTCGATATCAAGGTCCGCCATTCGCCGTCGCTCTTATCCTTCGAGAGGTTATTTACCTTGGGATACGTATTGTAGAATATAAAGACGCCTGTTATAGTAACAGAAGACCGACGCTACGAATTGGATAAACATAAAGGAAAAGCGACTATCAGGTAAATAGAGGAAGGTAAGAGCTGGAAAGAAAGGTAAAGGGCAAAGAAGAAAGAAGGAGAGGGGATTACAAAAGGTTAAAAGGCTTTTAACGGGCCATGTGCCATCGTGGACCATAACATCGCCTCTTTCTGTAGGAGCCTGGTCAAGGTCCGGTAAGGATGGAAAGATTGCGAAGATGATAAGGAGAGCAGGATAAGGAGGTGTATTCACACTGACGGGAAAGAGGATCCAAGTGTTGTGCCAGCAGCCCAAGCCCGGGGGAAGGGCAGCAGGAAGCAGAGGGCGGCGAGGGGCTGGCTAGCCAGATACAACACGCCTTACCGCACACGTACTACGTGAAGCAGGGAATGACTTGTGATGACTGAGAAGCTCACACGACCGCAAAGGCTGTACTGGACTCTTTGCACAAACTTCACCGCCATCACGATAGTCACCCATAATCACAAATAATCTCGCTATCACTTTCGTACGTCGAACCTTGGTAGTCAGTGGCTTATCGTGGTAGGTATATATATATATAAATAATCCCTTTTTATACGGCTACTCATGATATGCCTTCACCCAGTTTTGTAGACAGGAGTCCAATGAGATTGCGACGGCCGCCTACAATGATTTTTCAAGGGGCGAAGCCCGAGTGCTCAAATCAAGAGCAGCGGCATAAAAACATCCTGTTTCATCCAGCAGGATACGATCGAGCATCAGCATTATCATGAGTACTTATCTGCTACACAGCAATCAATGCTCTTTTCGTCTCACATCCAAGAAAGCCTTCACCATCCACTTGCCTCTTTTCACCAGCGTGTGTTCACCTGCTCCTGAAAGAGAAGGAGCATGGGCGGACTATAGCGCAACGTAACGTTTCCCCATGCTTTCGAACGGCAAGAACGATATTGTTAGTTGTCGCAGGGCAGACTGTAGCCACACAATTTACCTGAATAGGTCGAACGAGGAAGACTGCTTTGTCAGACTTGGTGGGCAGGTTCTGCTGATTAAGTGGAGAATCTATCTATTCACGTTCTCGGCGAGCCTCTCAAAGCCACATTTCTGTCCTGCAACGTTCTGCCTATCGCTTCCAAAATATGAGTGCAGCATCAGAACGGACGCACGTTGCCGACGGGGTCAAAAGCCAGGGGCAGGGCGATGCAGCAAGTAAGAAGGAGACAGTTTCTATGACTCAAGAAGACATCTACGATCATATCGCAGAACCTCATCAATTCCTATCAGGCTACGAGATCGAGATACCACCTCCCAATGTCGCCATCGACTGCCACGCCCAATCTTCGAAGGAGATGACGACGTTCCCTCGCTTCTAACCGGAGTCACAAATGTCCAACTGCCGATATCCCCTGTACTCCTCTTTGGAGCTGTCTGAGCAGGTCGCAAAAGGCGAGTGAGCTTTTCGCTAAAATTTATTTCATAAATCGTTCTTTACTTCCTATATATAACTATGTGGCGGGTTCTCACAGATCGTGACAACTGAAACTCCAATGATACTCTTTCGTTGGCTGTAAATATATCAATTATTGTTATTTGAAGGTCGTCTGACCTTTCATAACGGCGCGAGGCGCAGAAACAATCATGAATTTTTCATTAAGAGGAAAATCAAGGTAAAGTTTGCAGCAGGCGCCATGTTTCGAATCTCGGATTTCGTTGTCATGTTCTTCAGAGACGTCATTGAATGCGAGTTCGGAATTTACTATGTTGTAATTGAAGATCTGGAGTAATAGCTGAAGCATGACGCTCAGGTACCTTCTCGTGGCGAGCAGCTTCGATATTGGTATTATCAGGGTGACTCAGGGGGTTTACTTTTCTGTGGGTCCGTATTTGGATCATCGTTGGGTTTTCTCCACATTTTGGAAGAATATATCGAATATCAACAATAATTGACCATAGATAAGCATCTTGATGGCTTGCCATCTATGGGCCCCAATGGTACTAATGTATATAATCCCAACTTGATCTCTGTTCTTTTCCTTTCATAACATATCTTCCTTCATTATTATCAATCACAGACTAAACACTTGACGTCCTTCTACTTGCCTTGGTATACGCTCGAGTATATTCGATAATATCATTCTCATCATTGTCATCCATTCCGCCTAAGGTATTCCCATCCACCGAAATTCCGCAGGCATCATCACCCACCCGCACTATCGCCATGATGTCAGCCACAGCCACCTGTCTGTCAGTCTCGTCGTGGAGACAGAATCTCGCCATAGACGAAACTTCATACGGCGAACGAAGAAAGGCGATCCAGTCGCCAACACGAAACTGGACAAGATCAAGAGAGAGTCCGGAGAGACAGACCCGGGGGTCGATTCCGGGGAGCCGAAGAGCGGTGGCAGGGGAGAGAACGCCGGAGCAGAGGATGCAGGCGAGGTCAGCAAGATTTGAAAAGCTGAACCAGGTTTGCGGCTGGGGAGGAAGATGTGACGTGCCGGAGGCAGACCGCAAGAAGCTGCACTTCGAAATGAAGACCCACACCAACCACTTCGAAACATGGTTGGTGGAGATGGTCTACCCAGCCGGCGTGGGTATGCCGGACTGCATCAAGGCCAAGGTTGCGGTATCCCCTAACCACCCCAAGTACTGGATGCCCGTCAATCATTTCATCACGCTTGCAGACGCCATCATCCAGTCCGAGAAGCAGGCCCAGATCCCCTCAAGCATGCTGTCTTTGCTTGACAAACTCATCGACGAGAGAGGCCTCTACTCACACTTGATGGCCCACCCCCAGGTCAAGTCCGTCAACGACGACAACGAGGAGTACGAAAAGCACCAACACTTCATCGACGTCGTGGAAGATGTGAGGACAATCCTTGGGGGTCGAAGCATGGAGGTGCCTCGGACGGCCGAATTGCGACCAACACCGGCAGTCAAACCCACCGATGCTGGGATCTCAAGAAGCAACTCGACCCTCGGCAAACGAAAGACGTCGGTTACCAGCCTGGACGGCAGCGAGGAATGCAAGGTGGCCAAGAAGGCATCAGCATCAGCATCGGCACCGGCAACACAGCAACGACCCATGCACGTCTTACGACGCAACGACAAGCCAATCACTCTATCGTCAAAGAGTGAGGGGATCGACAAGACATGTGCTGCCGCCGTAAAGCCGATGAGCTGGGCCTCCATTGCGTCCGCAGGTGTCGCAGCATAGGCCACGGGATGGATCTGGGATGGGTGAGCAAAGCATAGCGGCCGCATGTATTGCAGGTCAGCCTCTTGATAAATTGGAAGGGTAAGCTGAAATTCGCAGCCTCCAGTATTATGTGCTCGAGCTGACCGTAAATCAGAAGCATGGGAGCAATCTTGACACGACTTAAGGAGGACACTTGACGGAGTTTTCGGATTGTACGCATCGGCTTGGGTTTTGGGTTGATAACGTCGATGGTTGTGGAGCGCCGGAAGAAATGGAATATTTTAGTTCAGGGACTTGGGTCACTGTGGGCTCAGACCTGTCCCATAGGATGATTGGAATACACACATACTCACACACTCACGATGTTTTTTCGCCGTGGTAGCATAGGATGGTACTCGATTGCTGTTGTTCACGGTCGTTCGTTCACAGAGGTTGGTTGCAGAAAAATTACACCGGTGATTGGCTTGGCATTTCTTAGTTGTATTCTATCTGCGGCTTGGCAGTACTTGCTTGCGCCAAGCTTCGTCCTGTATTTCCAATATTTGTCTATTTCGGCAGGGCATGGAAAATGGAGTTTCTATCATAGCGTTGCTCTTGGTGTTCCCTGTCCAAGTGGCCTGGCCTTGCGGCATGATATGATCAGGTTTCCCAGCAAAGTGTTGTTCTTGACCGGAGCACCCTTGTCAAGTTCGCTGAACTGGTCTGAAACTGACCTGTCCGCTCCTCTACAGACATCATTTGCTGACGACAACGATACCAATCTCTCTGGAAAGCTCACATCCGATGACATAGTACCGTCATGGCGGTCTCTGTCACTGGAGCAGTCCCATCTACCCACCGGCCTTACCCAAGCTAGCAGACATGATGCACCATTTACACTGGGCGATAATCCAGCTAATGAGGCAACCTTTCCTACGGCTACTGACCCCTCGTACACGTCATGCGAGACAGACCCAGAGCAGAATCAGTGTTCTCCAAGTCTGGTGTCTGAAGACGGTGAGATCCTATCTCAGTACTATGAGCATTCATTCGCAGTCCACGAAGACATGCCTTCCTCGCAATTGCTCGACGCTGGATCCACTGTCGAATTGTCTTTCAGCGCGGATTCGGAGGCAATCTCCATGAACTCCCCCACCTACAGTGAAATTGGCTCACAAGAGCAAGTTGTACGCTCAAAAGTGGCCGCCTCTTACCTGAGTCATCTCAGGGATATACCAAATGCTGCTTATCTGCGCTCTATCATTCCACAGACCATGTCGGTCAACTTGGTGGTAGGCATCATCTCAATCTCTCAGCCGCGCACTATCATTACTCGTCGAGGAGGGCGGTCTGTCGATCTTGTCGAGATGCTCGTTGGAGATAGCACACGGTCTGGCTTTGGTATCAACATTTGGCTACCATGTTTTCAGAGAAATAACCAGCCGGTACAAGGAGAACAGACCCTTGCGTCCCAAGTTTTAGGACTTCGACCTCAAGATGTTGTGCTTGCAAGGACTATCGCTCTTAGTTCATTCAATGGAAGAGTCTACGGTTCAAGTTTGAGAAGGAATATGACGAGTTTGGACCTGCTCTATCGGAATGTAGCGGATGCGGATGATGGACGAGGAACATATAGAGCACAGGACTTAGAAGTGGAGTCCATAGCTGATCCTCAGGTTTTCAAAGTCAAGAAAGTCAAAGACTGGGTAATGCAGTTTGTGGGAAACGATGCGAGACCACCAGTATCAAACAGTGGATTGTTGCCACGAATGAAGAAGGAGCACTTGCAAATATTGCCATCGGACACACCTTGAGCAGAACGATCGCCACGTAATCTCCGCACATTGAAAAAGGGTCTTTGGTTGTATCTACTTAAGCGTCTAAGTTTGTCCCCAGAGCAGCAGCTTCGTATGGCAGTCAAATGTTGATATGTACACTTATTATTAGATAACCCTCTGAGAGATGCCGCATTCGCACGGGCCAATGGCAGTGGCTGAAAATGCACGTCCCAGATAGGGATAAGGTGTCAGATTAAGGTTCTTTCCGGGACCCCTAGAATATCTCTGCAGGGGTGATGATCGCTGGCTGGGATCAATAATTGTAAGCTCCGAACCTTTACGAGTCCTTTACGAGGTCCTTGCACATTATATAAAAGTAAGGCCACCTTGCCATTGTAACTCTGTACATCTCGGCGCACAATTGCCCCAGATCTTGACCCTCATTTGCGCAGTTCAATCGCCAATGCCCACGAACACACTGCGGTTACTCTTCCCACAATCGCTGAACAGCTTAAGCTTCATCATTAACTGAAATCTGCGCTGCACCCACCTCACCTACTCTAATCCAGTATGAAAGGTATGTGTTTCACCCTTCGATGTCTCTTCGTAGCCGACATGCTGAGTCTTACCAGCTTTAATCCTTGTCGGAGGGTATGGCACCCGTCTACGACCTCTGGTACGACAATACCCCAAGCAAGAGCCAATGTGTGGAGGGCCAACAATGGAAGAAGTTTCGTATTCTCTGACACCTGCCAGACCCTCACTCTTCCCAAGCCATTGGTCGAGTTCGCCAACAAGCCCATGATCGAGCACCAGGTCGAGAGCCTGGCGGCTGCAGGCGTGACAGACATTGTCTTGGCCGTCAATTACCGACCAGACATCATGTCCAAGGCTTTAGAGAAGGTATGGGTAGCTTATCGTGAAACAGTACCCATTAGCCTTGCATACTGAAATCTCCTAGTACGAGCAACAATACAATGTCAAGATTGAATTCTCCATTGAGACAGAACCTCTCGGTACCGCTGGCCCACTGAAGCTGGCAGAAAAGACCCTTGGCAAAGACGATTCCCCCTTCTTCGTCCTCAACTCCGACGTCATCTGCGACTATCCGTTCGAAGAGCTAGCAGAATTCCACAAGGCGCATGGAGAGGAGGGCACCATTGTGGTCACCAAAGTCGAAGAACCCTCGAAATACGGCGTTATCGTACACAAGCCAGACCATCCCTCGCGCATCGATCGCTTCGTCGAAAAGCCAATCGAGTACGTGGGCAATCGAATCAACGCTGGTCTCTACATCCTCAATCCCTCCGTCCTGAGCCGAATCGAGCTTCGCCCCACATCAATCGAACAGGAAACTTTCCCAGCCATCGTCAAAGATGGTCAGCTACACTCCTTTGACCTCGAAGGGTTTTGGATGGACGTTGGTCAGCCCAAAGACTTCCTCAGCGGCACCTGCCTATACCTCTCCTCCCTAACCAAAAAGGGTTCGAAAAAGCTGGAATCACCCTCGAAACCATACGTCTACGGCGGCAACGTCCTAGTCGACCCATCAGCCAAGATTGGCAAAAACTGCCGGATCGGTCCCAACGTCACCATCGGCCCCAACGTTGTGGTCGGCGACGGCGTCCGATTGCAGCGCTGCGTCCTCCTTTCCGGCAGCAAGATCAAGGACCATGCGTGGGTGAAGTCTACCATTGTTGGCTGGAACAGCACGATTGGCAAGTGGGCCAGACTCGAGAATGTGTCGGTTCTGGGAGATGATGTCACTGTTGGAGACGAGATCTACGTGAATGGCGGATCTATCCTGCCGCACAAGTCGATCAAGCAGAACGTCGATGGTATGTCAAAGTCTTTTCGACTCGGTACATGTTTAATACTGACTCTGGATAGTTCCCGCTATCATCATGTAGATCTATACACGATCTTTTTGGCTTCTTTCTATTGGGCGCTCTGCCCAAGTATTCTGTATGGGATATGAGAAAAATACTCTCCTCATCCCCTCGAAAAGCGATATCTTCTTGCGTTGTCCGGATAGAGACCCGGTGCGAGCGCTTCACACATATAGAGGGATGGAATGGCTGATGAGCCTCGGCGTTACCGATTTGAGGCTTGTGCTCTAGACATAATAGATGGTTGTACACTGAAAAATCTTCTTAACCTCTGCGCAGCATATCAAAATAAAGCCCAATCTTACCTGCCTTCACGATCAAACAAACCGTCAACTGCTCGACCCCATCAATCACTACCTATTTTCTGTTCATGAATAAGTGGTATCTATCTAAACCTAACTAACCATGTAACATACAAGAATCTCGCTTCCTCAACGTATGTATACGAAGCACTCAAAGTAAACCTCCCAACCCTCTCATTCCTAGGTAGCCACACTTCTAGCAATCACCAATTGCATCTATCTTAGGTGACTTCCCTCTTCCTTCTCCCCTCTTCCCTCTTCCCTCTTCCCTCTTTAACCCCATCGAAACCATGCCCTAATCAAACAACAGATATCCTATAGTCCCGTCCAAGTTACCCATCACATCATTCCGGATGATGTAGATGTTTGTTAGCTGCTAGTATGGCGATAATGATTTAATAGAGTAGGAAGATGTAACGTAATTGATGAGATGACTCTACGAGGTGTGTGAAGCGGCAGGAGAGTAGAACTATTTAGTGGATGATCTTGCGGTTGGATTTGGATCTGTTTGCGGATTGCGTGCGTTTGTAAATGTGTGCTGCTCTTGATGATATGTACGAGTGGTAGAGGAGGGTTGGCGCTAGCTGATTGGATATGCGGATGGCTGTGTGATGGTGAGTGATTCCATATCTTGGTTCTTTGGCTGGCGGTTAAGGATGTAGGATAGCTCAGCTCACTGGGTGGTATGTAAGTGTGGTACTTTGCGGCAAAAGGGTGCAACTTTAACACTGGTCAAGACGGGGTATGGATCGCATGTGGTCCAAGATGGTAGTCATGTGAACAGTTCTGTTGTGAACGAAATACCTCATCAGAAATAAGGAAATTGAAAACCCATCCTTCAGCTCAAGAAGAAAAAATTGCAAAAAAGGAAGTGAAGACCCCAGGATCGAATGACCGACTTTGCAGAGCAGAGTGACCACACTGACACAACAGTTGATCTAGGGATATCCTCAAATCCTTTCTGGGAAATTTGAAAACCTAATGTTACCGAGAAGGAACCCAACGGGGGTCGAACCGAATCGATCTCAACACCGGAATGGGAAGTGATATTTTAGTTCAACCGTTTCCGGATGATGCAGCAAGCTTACCACTAGGCCATTCCACCTGTTGCCCCTATGAAAGATATGGTGTTATCTTGGGATATATTCTTTTTTGATTCAATTTATTTCTCGGCTTCTCTTCTGAGCTGGCACTGGCCCTAGCAAGGATATCTTCTTCTTGCACCTTGGTCTGTCACTTTTGAGTTCCAAATGATACGTGCCACAGATGACTTCAAGGAATTTGCAATTTTCCTTTCAACGATGATTCCTGCAAAGACGCTTTCTTTCATCATGACTCAGAGGATGGGATTGTACAGCGATATATCGTAAACAACGTACAAGATATCGAATATCGCAGCTTGACAACGCTTTGGATCCGGATTCCAATATCTCGTTGGCTTGTTAGCCATCGGACTTGACGTCAAGACTTGCACACCACTGGTTTCCTACTACGAGCCCCCTTCGTAAATGTTTTCTTGTCCTTCACGCATGAAATCGCAGACAGCTCCGCTTCGGAACTCACATACAGCGCCATTGGTTATCATTCACGATCAAAGGGAGGGCACGTTTCCGAAGGGTTTTCCAGGGTAAACACATATTCTTCGGAGTATGCGAGTCGAGCACGCAGCAAGCAGGAATATAATACAATTAGAAAAATTGTCCCGATTTGGGAGCATAGCGACTCGCTGCGAACACGCCCGGGTCTTACTGAGCAAGAGAAATACTCAAGCTCTGTGAAATGAGCCACGTCGCTTCTGGACAGAGAAGACGTCGGTCGTTGGGAGAAAGCAGCCAAGCAGCTAGCCGGCAACGCCTCATCTAGCCTGCTACGCCGCTGCACGTCTCCGTCCTATGTCCAAGATGCTATTTTTCTTCACCTTACAAATCAGATGGGGTCTCTCGAAGAGCATCAGGAGTCACCGGGATGCTTTGACAGCCACCGCATCGAGACCTCGAGATCTGGACTCAGTTGATGTTGGAAATGTCTTTCCGGCATGTACGACGATAAGGTAGAAAGACACCAATTACCCAACGAAGCCGAGCGTCTTCTCCAAGATGATGAAACCTTTATGGAGATGGCAGATCTAAGTCCTGAGCGAATGGGAGAGGAGAAGAATCAATCGCAGTCCAGTGCGAGTTATACAGACGAAGAAGGCCATGCAGGGTCTTCAGGGTCGCGACAAGTGACAAGAGACGGGGAAGACGTCGCGCTGGCAGACAGAGGGCAGCATGTTGAATATAGGGTCTATAAGATCAGGTGGTTCGGGCTCACGCAATTGATCCTTCTGAATATTGTCGTGAGCTGGGATGTAAGCAGAAGCATTTCCGTCGTCAAGCTAGTTTTAGTATCTTCAATGACTGACCCCCTAAACCGCAGTGGCTCTCCTTTTCCGCCGTCGCCAATACAGCATCTGAATTCTTCTCCACAAAACCCAGCATCATCAACTGGCTCAGCACAGGTTTCCTCTTCGCCTTCCTCGCCGCAGCCCCCGCTACCATCTGGACCCTCCACACCGGTGGACCACGCCTCGCCATCATCACCTCCTCGCTGCTCATCCTACTGGGCAATTGGATCCGCTATGGCGGCACAAAAACCTCGCCTCCAAACTTCGCCCTCACAATGTTCGGTCAAATCCTCATCGGTCTCGCTCAGCCCTTCGTCCTCTCAGCCCCGACCCACTACTCCGACCTCTGGTTCTCCCCCGCCGGCCGCGTCTCCGCCACCGCCATCGCCTCCCTCGCAAACCCCTTCGGCGGCGCACTAGGCCAACTCATCAACCCCTTCCTCGCCACCAAAGCCTCCGAAATCCCCAACATGATCCTCTACGTCGCCATCATATCCACCATAGCCTCCATCCCCTCCTTCTTCATCCCTTCAAAACCGCCCACGCCCGTCTCGCCATCCTCCACACACAGCGCCCCCTCCCTCCGCGAAACCATCCAGCTCCTAGCCAGAAATCCAACATTCTACCTCCTCTTCATCCCCTTCGCCACCTACGTCGGCTTCTTCAACTCCATCTCCTCCCTCCTGACACAGATCATGACGCCATACGGCTTCTCCGAAACCACCTCCGGCATCGCAGGTGCCGTACTCATCCTCGTCGGCCTGGTCAGCGCAGCTATAACATCTCCGATCATGGATCGTACAAAACAATACCTACCTTTCATCAAAATAACCGTCCCAATAATTGCCCTCTCATATCTTGCCTTCATCTGGGCCCCCGGCACGCGCACGATAGCAGCTCCGTACATCATACTCGCATTTCTAGGAGCCGCAAGTTTCAGTCTTGTCCCAGTGGCTCTGGAATGGTTGGTCGAAGTCACCTGGCCTGTGGGTCCGGAAGCGGGGAGTACGATCTGTTGGGCTGGCGGGCAGTTTCTTGGTGGTATCTTTATTGTCATTAGCGATGCTTTGAAAGAAGGCAAGGATGCTGATCCCCCTTTTACGATGAGGAAGGCTTTGGTTTTTCAGGCTGTTGTTGCTGCGGCGGCGGTACCTTGTGTGTTGGCGTTAGGGTGGGTGGGGCATGTGGGTAATCGACGGTTGGATGTTGATAAGGGGATTGTGCGGGATGAAGGCGATGGTTGATCTATTTTGTATCTGTTGTATATCCTTTGATTACTTTTATGTGGAAAGATACCCTGATATGGTCAAGTCTTCGCGATATCATCCCAAAGGAAGGGCAGAAGCGAGTATTGAGTGTCCAGCGAGCAACAGTAACACACCTGTAGTCACAATATCTCGTGTGGTTGTGACTGGGTACGTAAAACACTCACGTTACGGGCATTGATATGGTACTCTATTACCTCTACTATATTTCCATCCAGTTCCCTCTCCTATAACCTAGGAATCCAAAGCAGGCCCCAGTCAAGCGCCAACGCTATGCAATTGATCACAGACAATCAGTAGGAGGATTCAGCCAGGTTCCTGCCCATCAGTATCCTGACTCTGTTCCGCCAACGCCTTCCTGTACTCCCTCGTCGCCACTTCGATCGCTTTCACCGTCGGTGCTAGCAGTTGATTGACAACCTTGGCTCCTCCAGGAGTACTTTCATATTCCATTCTCTTCCGCTTCCGTGTCCGCTCAAAATGTTCCTGTATCTGTTTTTTAATCTTGTTGATTGCAGCCTGCCGTTCTGCCTCCGCATCGGTGGCGATAGCTTTGATACGATCCAGTGCTCGATCCAAGGACTCTAATCTACTTGCTATTTCGATGGCGCGTGAGGGGTCGCCGGAGAGGAAGACGGACCAGAAATGTTGCAGGAATTCGGTGGTGGTTGCGTGGCAGACCGAGAGGCTGTCGAAGATAGTCGTCGAGAGACCGAAAGTTGATGAGGTTTGACCTGGGGAGGAGCTAGTGGATGAAAAGTCATCGCTCCGTACACGGCGTTCTGCTATTGCGGCTAAGATCTGGGCCGTGGCGGCTGATCGGCTGGCTTTGCTACCCACATGACCCTTCATGGCAGCTGGCGTTTCATCGTCGTCGCTGTCGCTGGCATCATTGACGCCAATAGCCGTTTGGAGATTCGTGCTGGATCCCAATTTAGAGAGATCGGCTTTGACAGACTGGAGTACTCTGGTTGGATCTTGTTTTGCGTAAAGAAAAGCATTCGCTGATACACCAGACTCTTTATCGGAGTCGAAGAAGCGGCCTTGGTCTTTGATATTCAGAATAATTCTATTCTCTTCGGCATCGCCTTGGAGATCACGCAAGGCAAGCGAATTGAATGTTTCTTCGTCAAGTCCAATAGGGAGGGACGGGTCGACGTCGTGGGGTGCGACATGCGCAAGAAGCTTCTCACTGAGGGCGTTCAGGGTCTTGTAAAGAGGAACCCTGCCCTCGGTTTCTGTCAGCATCGTACGGTCCGATCGGTTGCCCTTACGCTGGCTGTGATTTTGTTCGTTGCCCTCCACATCGATTATATGCGGGACTTGAGCAGCTGTTATTCGTTTCGCTCTTTCGGTGTCATCCTCATCATGTAAATACTTGTCGAGGATATTGTCCAAAGAATCAGATTCAACTATCTTTTCGCCTTTCAACCTCTTGAATAATCTGCTCTGGAAAAAGCGACTCCAGAATGCCTTTTCACTCAACTTTGGTACGTTCTCGTCGTATACGCGTTTCACTAGAGGGTGAAGGTTGAAGATCAATTGAATTTGCTCCCTTCCAACGTCCACCTTTTTGGTGTTTTCCACAGTGTATTCCTTGATAGTGGACAAAACGTTATACGTTCCCCGACTTTGACCCTTCTCGATCGCGTGTGCCCGCAGAAGAGATACCCTCGTGGACCAGAACTGCGCTGAAAATTGTGATTTCGTGATGGAATCAGGCTTGGTCTTCTGAGATTCTGCAAAAGTTTTCTTAAGAGAGGGATTGGCTTGGAGTAATGACAACTGGAGAGACACATCTTTCTTGAGGTTGTCATCATCATACCAAGATTTTGTTGCGCTTCCTGAGCCTGTCGTAGAGGTAATCGCACCAGCCATCGCCATAGCTGCAGACGAAGCTTCCCCCCCTTGCGCAGCTGGCGGCGTATCTCTAGATTTTGCGACTTGTATTGCGTCTTGGAGAGCGTCTTTGATTGCATTTGCCTCAGCCCTTGCTGCAGTAGTTGATGTGAAGGAAAACACATGGGCTTCGGATTCGGAAGTGCCTGGCGCCTGTCCAAAGATCTTGAGCATTACCTTTGGGTTTTTCTCGGGCGTCTGCTGGAGATCTACGTTCTGCATGTGAATTCTAAATGTCAATAACATGAAGCCCAGACTTACTCGTGATGCTCTCAACAGGCAGTGTCAGGGTGGGCTTCGAACCCGGAGGAGCCAGCGGTGTCCACGACACCGACTGGCTGTCCTTGGAGAGGATGAGGGTGCCATCTTGCTTCTTGTAGGCAGCAGAGCCTCTCGGTGGTATCATGTCAGTCGATACCTCACCTCCATCTCATATTCGCCAATTACCAAGAGATGGTCTAAGATTCATTTTAGGCTGCGAATAGAAGCATCTGAAAACGGAAGGTTTTCCCGAGGAACCTTGGCGCGCTTTTTACGGGCAAAGCGGAATTGGACGAAGACTTGCCGCCGCCGATGGTTCGTTGGCAGCCATGCACATGACTACGTTGACATGCTACTTGATAACAGTGGGATGAGGCCATCCTCTCGAAGCTCGACCTCTTTACATCCCAAACGAATGCCTCTTCGCTAGGATCAAGGCTTATAGTCTTACAATGCTCCACGCTTCTTTTCACAAGTCGGGCAGGTGCCTCTCAAGAGGTATCTGCTCCCGCACGAGGACGACATATGGCGGTGTTTCTTCGAGAGTCGCGTCAGTACCTATAGCCAGGAGATTGAGTCCTCCGCTACCAATACAGCGGCATTATGCTGTGGCTGCCGCGGAGACCAGCAAAGGAGTGGTACATAGATCTCCCGCCCAGTGCTTTCGGAATTACTGAAAGCTTATAAACTTTATTTCAGGATCCCAGCGACTCTTTCCTCCAGGGCAATACTGCCAACTATATCGATGAAATGTACATGCAATGGAAACGAGACCCGCCTAGCGTACACTATTCGTGGCAGGTTTATTTTCGGAACATGGAAGATGGCAGCATGCCTATGTCTCAAGCATTTCAGCCTCCTCCAAACCTTGTATCGATGCCGGAAAGTGTCGTCCCACAGGCAATGCCAGGAGCTGGGCTGGCAACCGCGGTAGGGCCAGACGTAACAAGCCATCTCAAAGTGCAGCTATTGGTGCGTGCATATCAAGCTCGTGGACATCACAAGGCGAAGACCGACCCACTGGGCATTCGTGGAGAAGCGGAAGCTTTTGGCTACCATAAGCCGAAGGAGTTGGAGCTTGACCACTATCAATTCACCGAAAAGGATCTCGATACGGAATACACGCTGGGCCCTGGTATCCTACCCCGATTCAAAAAGGACGGCAGGGAGAAGATGACGCTGCGCGAAATTGTCGCTACCTGTGAGAGGCTCTACTGTGGTGCATACGGCGTAGAGTTTATCCACATACCAGATAGGGAGCAATGTGACTGGATCAGGAACCGCGTTGAGATTCCCAACCCATACAAATACTCCGTTGATGACAAGCGGAGGATCCTGGATCGCTTAATCTGGAGCTCAAGCTTCGAAAATTTCCTTGCTACCAAATATCCTAATGACAAACGTTTCGGATTGGAAGGTGGAGAAACGCTCATACCGGGGATGAAGGCTATGATCGATCGCAGTGTTGACTTTGGCGTCAAGGACATCATAATAGGCATGCCTCATCGTGGAAGGCTGAACGTTTTAAGTAACGTGGTCAGGAAGCCGAACGAGTCAATTTTCAGCGAATTCGGCGGTAGCGCAGAGCCTAGTGATGAAGGCTCTGGGGATGTCAAATATCATCTGGGCATGAACTTCGAGCGACCCACTCCTTCTGGCAAGCGTGTGCAGCTTTCATTGGTGGCAAATCCTTCTCATCTTGAAGCCGAAGATCCCGTGGTTCTGGGTAAGACCAGAGCTATTCAGCACTACAACAATGATGAGAAGAATTTTACCTCGGCAATGGGCATCCTGCTCCACGGTGATGCTGCTTTTGCTGCTCAGGGGATCGTCTACGAGACCATGGGTTTCCATGCTCTACCAGCATATTCCACTGGAGGAACGATCCATGTAATCGTCAATAATCAGATCGGGTTTACGACGGATCCTCGCTTCGCCCGTTCAACACCCTACTGCTCCGATGTTGCCAAGTCAATTGATGCCCCTGTGTTCCATGTCAATGGCGACGACGTGGAAGCCGTCAATTTCATTTGCCAAATGGCTGCGGATTGGCGGGCTGAATTTAAGAAAGATGTTGTCGTTGATATCGTATGCTACAGGAAACAGGGCCATAACGAGACCGATCAACCATTCTTCACCCAACCGCTCATGTATAAGAAGATCAGCGAGCAAGAGCCTGCAGTGGACAAGTACGAAGAGAAACTTCTCAAGGAAAAGTCTTTCACTAAAGACGATATCGAGGAGCACAAGAAATGGGTATGGGGAATGCTCTCGAATAGCTTCGAAGCCAGCAAAGACTATCAACCAACTTCCAAAGAGTGGCTAACGTCAGCCTGGAACGGTTTCAAATCGCCTAAAGAGCTTGCAACGGAAATACTGCCTCACTTACCGACTGGTGTTCCGGCGGAAAAACTGAAGCATATTGGTGACAAGATTAGCGGCGCACCGGACGGATTCAATGTCCATAGGAACTTGAAACGTATTTTAGCCGGCAGGAAGAAGACCGTCGATGAGGGCAAAGCGATCGATTGGTCCACCGCGGAAGCTCTCGCATTTGGTACATTGTGCGATGAGGGTCATCACGTCAGGGTTTCTGGTCAAGATGTAGAGCGCGGTACATTTTCCCAACGTCACGCAGTGCTACACGATCAGGAAAGCGAGGCAACATACACTCCTCTGCAGCACATCAGTGAGAAGCAAGGTAGCTTCATCATATCTAATTCGTCACTCAGCGAATTCGGAGTGTAAGTTCATGAGGAAATGCTTTCGGTTGCTTCCTCAACTAACGCAACTCCTAGGCTTGGCTTCGAGTATGGCTATTCCCTCTCGTCACCCAACGCCCTAGTCATTTGGGAAGCACAATTTGGTGATTTCGCAAACAATTGCCAATGTATTATCGATCAATTCGTCGCTTCGGGAGAAGTGAAATGGATGCAACGCTCTGGTCTTGTCATGTCGCTACCCCACGGTTATGATGGCCAAGGCCCAGAGCATTCGTCCGGTAGAATGGAGCGATACCTACAGCTCTGCAACGAAGACCCTAGAATATTCCCGGAACCAGAGAAGCTTGATCGCCAACATCAGGATTGCAACATGCAGATCGCTTACATGACTACTCCATCAAATCTATTCCACATTCTCCGGAGGCAGATGAACCGTCAGTTCAGAAAGCGTACGTTCGCGCAACAATCCTCCATTGCATCCCGAGACTAATCCAATCTGACAGCTTTGATTCTGTTCTTTTCCAAGTCCCTTCTACGTCACCCCTTAGCCCGCTCTCCCATCGAACACTTTACCGGCGAATCACATTTTCAATGGATTATCCCGGACCCGGCTCACGAGACCAACGAAATCGCGCCTCCGGAAGAAATTGATCGCGTGATCCTCTGCACAGGCCAGGTCTACGTCGCGCTGCACAAACACCGTGCTCAGCACAAGCACAACAAAACCGCCATCACCCGTATCGAACAGTTGAACCCGTTCCCATGGGCACAACTCCGGGAAAACCTCGATCAGTATCCCAATGCCAAAACCATCGTTTGGGCGCAGGAAGAGCCCTTAAATGCAGGTGCGTGGAGCTTCACGCAGCCGAGAATTGAGACCTTGTTGAACGAGACTGCGCACCATGATCGGAAACACGTCATGTACGCCGGAAGGAACCCCAGCGCAAGCGTGGCAACAGGGTTGAAGGGGACCCATATGAAGGAGGAGCTGGACATGTTGGACGTGGCTTTTGGCGTCGTGCAGGAGAAATTGAAGGGGGAATAGGCTGATGCAGGGATCGCTGGATCGAGAGTCATGGAAATGGTCTGTACATATTTACTATCACGATGTCTCTTGTATCTGTAGATTCTGCTAGCATTGATGTTTGCTCATGGCAATGACATTCACTTTGGTCATTCTGGAATTGTCGTCGAAAGGGGCTTTGCTAAATGGCGTTCCATAAAACAAATGCACAGATGACGACGGTTTCGCTCCACAATCACCAACGAATCTCCGCCTGCAACCCTTCCTCAATACTCTAAGCAATCTACAGCATCTTCATCACGTCGAAACATAGCCATGACAGCTGACGGCAGTCACCGAATACAAGCCCTAGTATGGTAATGAGCCTTTAGTGTGCAATGACGATGCAACCACGTCGCTTGCATAGGACTTCTCACTGTCCTACTGTCGCACTCTCCGCGTAAGATACCAGTATGTTGTATTGTGCACTAGCTTGGAGATCTATGTTGGTTGTCGTATGTGATGAGGATGGGTATGGGGAGGAGTATTTGAGCGCATATGTTGTAATATGTATCGAGACTGGGTTATAGAAATAGTCAAAAGAAGATAAACTCATAAGACATGAATCTAACCTTTAGGAACAGTACAGTATCCACTTTGCGAACTTAAAGAACAAGAGAGGTAAAGCTAGGCCACGTGTACCTTGTTTCGACATCGTGGAGGCAATCCTGCCTGAGGTAATGTAATCTTTCATTCATCTGTTCCACGATCCACCCCTTACCCGTGTCTTTGAAAACCCCTATCTTCAAATGCCCTGTTTAGAGCTGGTTGGGGAGAAGATTTGAGCGCTGAGGAGCTACTATTTGTATCATAACTGGAGGAATGTATTGGTGCATGGGATCGCTATTCGCTGGATGATATCGTCCTTTTCGTCATCATAATCTCGTCTCCACTAACATGCTGACTTGTGTAGAGTTCGATACTCTCATCATCGCCATTTCTTTAGGATTTTTTATCCATGACGATACTATTCTATGTTCTGACGCGTCATTTTCGGTCAGCATTTCTTTCTCTACACTGTAGACATCGGCTTGACTTCTCGACTGCTAGGCACCTCGTAGCTTTTAATCGTGGAACAGATCGTAATGAAAAAAGTCGTTCGAGCTTGAGGGTCAAGTAATGAGAGCTGGTATTGAGATGAAATGTATTGGGGCTAGTGGCTTTTATGATAGAGCTGCATAACCTGAATAATATATATTGAAGAGTAGCAGCGTCCGCCCAACATCGTCAAAGGCACCATCCTAATCGCCACGAGCCTTCTCAATATACTCGGGAGTCGCTGCCTCATATTCAGCAGTGAAGAAGCGTTTAGAGTTCTTGCCCAACCACGAGGTCATCTTTGTGATTTCATCCCGGAGCTTCTTCACCGATTGTTCATCCATGTTGGTTTGAGCTATAAGCTCAGGAAGAGATACTATAGGATTACTGCATTAGCTGAACTCATTGGTGGCTAGAGCCCAATCAAGAACTACACGTACCAAAGAGACGAGCCAAATGTTCTGCACCATACACATCACCTATAGCCTTGTTTTCCCATACGCCTCGTCCGGCGTCTAGGTTCCGACGAGCCTCGAAATACTGCTGGCGCTCGAAGCGATAAAGAAGTATCTTGCCTAGAGACTTTTCGAAGTACTCTTTAGTTCCAGATATTACTTCCTCCAGTATCGACGCCTCTGCAGATCCGAGACGACGTTTGCTCTTCTCCTCCTCGAAGTAGGCGTCTATTATTTTGTTGACTGAATGCTCGGCTGGCAGGGGTATCAGTGAGAGGCTCTTCGTGACATATTCCCAGTCATCGACAAGTAGTGCTTTTAGGCGGTCGGGGACCGGGATATATATAGCTGGACGCTGGTGAAAGGATTCTTCCTACTCAAGCACAGGTCCATTGTCAGTAAACTTGATCATGTTTTTAACTCCAACTTGCAAACAATATAAATGCAGATGCTTCGCATTTACAGTTTTTGCAAAATCCTAATGTAATTGTAACCCTAATGGGTCCGATATCGGACAGTGCTTCGCTCTGGTCCTGATATTCAAAGGAAATGGCGCGGCCTTCAGTCTGGCCATAAAATGCTACTGAACTACAGGCGCACGATTCGTGGAGCTTGTAGCGAAGAAGGAAAAGAATTGCCCTGAAGGTATCGCGCATGATTTCCAGTGTGTTGAACTTCTTCGTTACCGTCTGATTCCTCTCTGTGCTATCATAACCTCAAACATGCTACTCGCTCAGGGATCTCATAAGTCTGCGCGGCGTAGCAAGGAACTCCATGAGCAAGGAACCTATGCTCCAGAGACGCTTGATTGGGGGTTGTTGTTTTGATTGTTCGGACGAGTAGATTGCATGAGAGAAGGATACGACTTGGCGGTTTCTAGACAATGCACCAATGCTTGTAGGCGTGCTTTCAATTTGACTTTCGCTCTCGCTTTCTGAGGGCGGGGACTGGGGAATCTCGAAATAGAAGCAAAATGTAGACACTGAACGCGCACGAACCTTTTCAATCTCATAGTCCCTTCCACGCTTCTGGCCGCGGCCCGTCACTGGAGTCAGCCGCTCTTCGCTCCCACGAGTCGAGCTTAGATCAGAGCCGGCGGCCTTCTTCTTGGCAAGGGCAGCCTTCAGTTTTGGTGGGTTGTGTAGCTTCTCCATCTCTGCTTTGAGATTTGCAGCAAGCTCCTTGTTCTCTTCGGTGAACTTTCGAATGCGCTCTTGAGTCACCCAATCGTCCCAGCTGCCAGTCTCCAGATGCATCAGCAATGTGTGCTGAGCATGCTTTCTTATTGATAAATGAGAATAGTTTTGTATCGTAGACTTGTGGCGAATACTAGTGGAACATCTCGGGCGACAACATGAAAATGGTGATAAGTGCAGAAACGAAGAGCAGCTAGCAAGGATGACAACGGTATTTGAGTAAATATGTGGTCTGAGCAGCGATGACGACAAGAATTGATGTGCGAGGGATTAAGGCACAACCAGCAAGAGGAGTCGGACGATGGTAGCGTATGTATGAAATTTCAAACATGACCAGCCGGAACGCAATGCGAGCGATCAGCTTGCAAGTGTATAGAAGGATGCTTTGGAGTGGGTATTGAGACGTGATCCAGCATGTAAGAGGGGAAAACGCTCTATACGGGACTAACGATTGCTCTGGCGGGTAGGACTTTTAGGAGGGATTAGGGTACGGCATCTCTAGACGAAGGAGGTCGGAGGGAGACTAAAATCGTGGGAAGGAATATTCGAAGAAGCACTATCATTCCACCCACATTGGGTGTTGGGTGGCATTGGCAGGTGTAAAACGACAGAGGATACAGTGATTACCCCGTACAAAAAACAATTCACTCACGTGTTCTTCCACCCCTTGTAATGTACCCGGTACTGGTACGGGCTCTTCTTGTCATTTTCGTCCACGTGTTTGTAGTCTATCACTTTTGCTTCGTAGAGGAATTCATGGTGAAAGCAGAGGACTTTCTCATCCTTCTGGTAGAACGGGTAATTTGAGGGAGCCATGATTAACGTGGTGAGAGACTGAATGCAGGAGTCCAGGCCGAACAGTTGATGGTATGAAACTTGCAGGTCTTATATAATCGAAAATACGAAGTATTGTTGGTGATGAACATGGAAGAAACGCTTGGCTACGCTGGAGACACGAATTACGAACCGCGCGCCTAGCGCGTTCCCATTCTTGACATGTCTTCCCATCCATGTATGCAATCTACTGGAGCTGATCCTTTAGGGATTCTGTGGTCTTGTCCGTCGTAACTCATCGAGCGTCTTGTTGCTCAAAATGTCTATCTACAGAGCTTGTGTATGCTTTTTCTACGCTCTATTAATCGAATCTCTTGATTCAATGATGGGATATCTTGAGGCATAGTCACACTCTTTGTGAACCCGTGGCTGCACTAGTTCATATTTTACCCATCGTTTTGTATGCTATTCAACAAATGCGTGATAGTTTGATCTAATGACAATGCTGTTATCATACGGTGCTCAAGATCATAGCTAGTCTAGAATATTAACTCTGTTGCACAAGGCTTTTGGCCAGCAGTCAACATGAAACACCCATGTGTCCCAACAGGGCCAATGATTGGTCCAAAGAGAACGACAGAGAGGCATTTAGGGATGGATTTAGCCAGAGCTGTTGATACGCTAACATGTGGAAGTCGACATGGAAGCTCAGCCTACTGGAGTTTTGCGAGACTTCGCTATGGACTCTACTGGAAGCCAAAGAATGAAGGGCCTAAATGCTTCTTATAGCTGAGAGGGTAATGCAGAGTTGTGTCCTTGGTAAGATGTTGTTGGTTAGGTACGTATTCTAAAGCTTTAGCGCACTCAATCTGTTTGGAAAGCATTCAAAGAAATGCAATGGAAGCTGCCCCACCCTAGATACAATGGCACGAAATACTTATCATCTATGAGATACAACATATTGTATCGCCATCTGTAATGCCGATAATGGATAATGCTTCGCATCCATGGGAAATCATCAAAGTCCTCCTTCCAACGTTTCAGCCAATCATATCACTCCAATTCTACCCTCCCGTAAACCCTAATACCTCAATTCCTCTCCTTCCCCAACCTCCAAATCCTTTTCGGCTGTAGCGGTGATAGTCCGCTCGCCCCTACCACCGCAATGGCTCTCTCCGACATATTATCAGATATCTACGCCTCGCTGTCCTTCACGGAAATACACGCCGAGACGCCCCCACAAGAGGAGGAACCAGACGAGGGAGGTGACGACGATAAAGAAGAGTCGGAAGCAAAAGGAGGGGAAGAGGATGGTGATGCGGATGGTGGAGAGGGTAGTGATGAGGGAGGTGACGACGAGGGAGGAGAGGAAGAGGAAGAAGAAGAAGAAGAGGAAGAGCCTGAGGATCCATTCCCAAAGCTGCAAGAAGGTACGCCATTGGCTTTCCTGACCTCCTGCATGGTGAAATGTGCAAGAAGCTATCCAAACTGCTACCATCTACCACGTCCTTGCAGAATTCCTTCTACCTACAATAGTTTTCCCCCAGCGGCAAGCTCGACAGCACTACCCTCGCACCAATTGATGCTGCATCTCTCCAAACGGGCATATTCCAGCTCCATGACGTCCAATGGCACAATTTTCTGACACGCAACGATTACAGAATGCTCCAAATCAGCTCAATGCGCGTCCCTGAAGCACCACTACGACGAGTGCGCCGACCGCGTCACGAGGCAGCACCAGAACCCAGACCACAAGGGACCCAAGGAAGATTGCGTGGAGGAGTGTGAGTCCGCTCTGTCCCCTGAAACTGCAAATCCCTCCAAAGGGTTCCGTTACTATTGGAATCCCAACCAGCAGCAGTGACAGAATACCTTCCAACAAAAAGCACCATATAAGCTATGCACAATTCGCTAACTATCAATCCTAATCCAGTCTTCCACCTTTCCCACTGCGCAACCCAATGCGCCGCACCAAAACTCTTCCGCCAATTGAGATGACCGTCAAGCTCGAACAATCCCACAAGGAAGCCTGAGGAGAGCCAAGGTCACCACAGCACACCTGGGCCCGATCGAGAAAACGTGCGCTTGTACAGCTATAAATCAAATCCTAGATACTCGCGGCCCTGTATCCATATCCTTGAGCGTGGCATAGAATGTATTTGTTCGCGATGGTAGACAACAGACAAAAGCGTGCATGTCTGAAAATCGAGAATGCTCTCCTCAGGCCATCCTCATCTACCTTTCCAATACCTATCAATCTCAGAGTCAAAGCCCCTCAATCCATTACACAAAAGACACTCCAATCAAAGGTGCCTTCCAAACCAGTCCCATTCAACCCCACCCTCAGCCCCAATCTAAGTATCCACAATGGCACCTCCTCTCCATCCCACTCACCGCTCCCTAGCATCAAAGCCACCAACAAACAAAGGCATCTCCCCAACCCCGACACCCCCATCAAACCCCCTCTGACTCCCACTCCCCCTCGCAGCCGAAGCCTCCCACCTCTCACAAACCCCACAACAACCCACAACCCAATAAAACCTCGCTAACACCCTCTCCGACCTCCCTCCACTCTTCTTCTCCCCACTCCGCGTCACCCCACCTGCAGCCGCCGAAACCGGCACAGGTCCCTCGTTACCAGCACCCTGCCGCCTTACCCTTGGCCCCGCAAAACGCACATGTCCATCCCCAACCACCGGTCTCGCTGACGACCGCTCCCTGGCCGCACCACTCCGATGATGCGAGCCAGCGTCGCCCACTCTGAAAAGTGCATGCTGCTGTCGCTGGGGTGGGAAATGCCCACTTCGAATCGGCGTGAACTTCCCTCTGACCAAGATTCCACCTTCGCCTCTCATCACCACGCCGCGAGGCAGAGCTACAGTCTGCATCGTCCATTCGCGCTCCGCCGGCGTGGGCGAGCGGAATCGGTCTCGGAAGCGGACGGTGGGGGGTGGGAGGCGGTAGGCGCTTGCGGCGGGGGTGTTAAATCTTGGAAGGTTGGGGGGCGTGGGCATGCGTTCTGGCGGTGGGCGATGGGGTGAGATGGGGGTGTAGAATTCCTGAGGGGATGGTGGGGGTGAGGGGGTGGAATTAAGGTCTGGGGGATTGGGTGGGAGGTTGGATGTGGAGAACGATTTCTGTTTTTTGCCGTTGAGGCCTGGGGAGAGGGGGCGGATGGTGGATTTTGATGAGTGGTCTTTCAGGGTGGAGATGGAGGGGCCGGGACGTAAGGTGGCGAGGGAGTTTTGTTCTGTGATTGGGAAGAGCTTGTGCGGTGTGTGGTGCTTTGGTGAAGGTGTCCCTTGCAGGAATGAGGCTGGGACCGCGTTGCCTGAGGAGTCTATGACGGTATCTTTCCATGATGCAGGCTCGTTGTTCGGCAATGTTGAAAAGCCTTGGTCTGGTGCAGGGGCGGTGGTCCAGTCCTTGGCGTCATGCCAGCTTACGTGCTCGGTGATCGAATCGACAAGCGATGCTTCGTAGATGGAGCTGTGGGGTGACGGATAGCTCTCTGATGAGTCGAGCCATGGATGGAGGGCTCGGTTGCTGCGTTTGTGGCGAAGAATAGGGCCTGTCTTGGCTGTTGCGCCCCATGTTGATGGAGTCAGTCCATTCGTAGTGTTCTCAAGTGGGGAGCGAGCATCTGAGGAGGGTGGCATTCTGGGTTGTGCTAGCGGCGCCTGTTACTGTTGATGCTTGATGAGATAGATACTGAGCGAAGTCAGCTTAGAATGCAGAAAAGTATGCGAGCATGACATCGATGGTGAGTGTGCTCCATGTAGGGCAGGAGCGACACTGATAGCAAGGCTAGCTTTCATAGAATGTGGCAAGTGGAGGGAAATCATTGGATACCATAAATTCCGAAACGGGATTTCTGGCATATCGAGACTTGAGTTGGATCTCTTTGGGAATGGATTCTCTCCTTCGCATCTATGGTATAGAGCAACCCAAAGCTATATCAGCCCTGAAGGGTCCTTTGTCTTGAGCACACTACCGTTACTGCAGTGAATGTTTCTTATAGTGACCCTGTAGCCGTCCCAATACTACCCAAAGCGTTGCCATCAGCGAGACCAGAATACTTCAATGTAAACATCCACGGTCAAAGGATATTGGAAGACCGAATTGGATGCAGATCAGAGGCTTCCCTTTCTTCGCTGGAAAGGGACTTCCGTATGTACCTTTTCCGTAAATATCAGTGATGTCCACAAGTATGTGTAACCGAGTGCCTCGATGTGTGAACTCATATATGCATATATCCAACTTTCCAAAGCGAAAATCCAATAGAGTCGAACCAGTCGCTATGCTAATCTCATCGCTCACTGCGCCGTCATGCTTTGACTCAAAGAAGACTTTCCAGGGGTTTGGTCTCTCGCCAGAGTCCGCACCTGAGCCTCAAGTTTGCGACGCTCGTTCTGCTCAAACTTCAAATCCAGTTAGTAAAATTCAAAGATGGGGACGAAAGATCAACTCACTCTCAATGCTTTCATATTCTCTGCCCTTGTCTCCCTCATCATCTTTTTGAACTCGGTCTTCAATACGGATGTGCTTGTACTATTTGCCCCCATCGACTCTCTGCTACCCGGAGGTCCAGGACTCTTGACACCAAGCCATTTGACCTTCTCGTCGCTCAGCTGGGTCTCTAGCGTTTCGCAGCGATCGCGCAACCCGTCGATCAGGACCTCTAGACGCTCCCGTTCCTTTTCATATTCGATGCTGGATTTGGTCATGACTTCGTACTCGCCGATCGTCTCGGAAAGCTCTTTCTGAAGAGCTTGCACGCGTTGATTCAGCTCCACATTACCGCTATCTGTGGCTTCTAACGTTTTATTACGCTCTTTGAGATCGCTGATTTCTTGCAGTAAAGCAGGATGAGATGCAACTTCGGCTGCCCGCTGAGCTCGGGTTCCATACGCTCCGTCGAGCTCTGCTCTCGCAACCGTCAGTTCGGTCTGCAGGCGAACCATTTCTCCTTCCAAACCCTGCATCTCGTTTCGCGCTCTGTCAGCTTCGGCTGATTTTGCCTGAACGGTCTCTTCTAGGCTCTCGGCCTTGGCTGCATGATTTTCCTGATTCACGATCGCAGTCTGCAATTGGGTTGCGAGATCCGATATAGTGTTGTGCTTATCTTGGATCTCAGAGAAGAGCTGGCCCTTAGCTTCGTCACTCGCAGCAAGCTGGACTTTGAGCGCATCACTTTTACTTGCATGTTCTTTGCTTGTTGCTGCAAGGTTCTCCTTGATATGTTCGAGCTCTTTGTCAAGCTCAGCTAGCCGCGTATCTTTCTCGGTGTCTGATTTGCTGTTTACTTCTCTTTGCTGCTGTACCTGCCGGCCTAAAATATCTTTCTGTTCCTGGAGACCTGCGGAGCGCTTGTGCAGCGATTGGACTTTCGAGGCAAAGGATTCAAGTGAGAAAGTCTCCTTTGGCGCATCCGATCCATCCTTTTGGCCTTGACTCTGCTGCCTCCACTCTTCTTCGATAGCAACGAGATTGTACCAAAGGCTTTGCATCGTACCGTCGTACTGGCCCGCCTTCTCTTCGTGGTCTAAACATCTGGAAGACAAATTCTGACTTTCGTCCTTCATTCTCTGGACACTCTGTTCTAAAGCATCCAGACCGCCTTCAAGAAACGCTATTTGTGCTTCTGGACTTTTCCCGGACACGTCTGGTGGAAGTGGGTATTGTGGGTTAGGTTCATTGCTGCTTCGGGTGATGATTCCGTGGAGTTGAGTATTTAGATCCTCAAGCCTTTCCTCTGCTGCATAGGCGGACTGCTTGTATCCTTGCAGCGTGTCAACCTGGCTCCTTTGCATAGTATCCAGACCCGCTTCCAGATATTCTATCTGCCCTTGTAGCGATGCTTCTGGTTCTCTGTGATCCGTAGATTGTGGAGCGGGAGGCTGTGGCAGCATTTTACGTCCTGAACTCGCTTGCGCGATAGAATCTCTCAGTCGCCGATTGAGGTCCCATAATTTCCGCTCTGTTTCAAGAATAGATTGAGTCTGTTGCTCGAAGGCTGCAGCAACGTGACCGTTCATATGATTGTCGCTAGGTCCTAATAGTGTATCTAGAGTTCGATAGAAGCTAGTGTCATCGAAATCATTGGCGATGTCGAGTACTGGTAGCTCGCGAGCGCCATCCGTGTAACCATTCATGCCTTCTGCCGGCTGCAATGGCGCATCCTTGTCCACAAAGCCTTTGTGCGTCATTTGCAAAACCCCAGCTGTATGTTCAAGCAGGCTCCTCTGCGAAATCTGCAATCGCTTCTCCAGCCTCCACAGCTCCTGCGCCAGATCCTCGCACTTTTCCGTACTGGCCGCCAATTCATCGTCTGTTTTGTTCAGGACATCGCTTCCGCTGCTCCTACTGGTAAAGCTACGACGATGTCTTTTCGGCGTAGGGTTTTCAAGACCATCCGGCATGCTATCTCGACCATTCAGGCTGTAGAGTCGACTTAGTGACGTGGATGCATCCCGAATCTTACTTTCGATGGCCAGTTTTCGTTTCGTTGCTTCAATTCGGCTCGATAGGACAGTGACCTCTTTCTTCAATTCATCAGCTTCCTCAAAGGACATCACCCCGTACTGCTGGCTGTCACCAATGGCGGTTTCCATCAAAAGGTGCATTGAGACTGGGTCGTCTAGATCCAGGAGGTCCGAACTTCGCGCATACGTCCCATTCCTCTGTACAGAGTGTGAGATCCCTTATATCTGACAATTCCTGTCACACATACCTGATTCTGGTGCGGCTGACCCGCTCTACCAGAGTCCGTTCCACCAGGAAAGTTCCTGTAGCCTTCAAGCAGCACTTTCGACGAAGGTTGAACATTTAGTCCCGAGCTGTGACGGGAGTCATAGTCCGAGGAGGAGGGGGTTCTCCTTACTCCCGTCCCATTCATGACTGCGGTTTGGGGGTTAGGGCTGATGATGCCCTGTAATCATGGGATGGTCAAAGGGGTCCGAGTAAAAGGGAGCCGTTCATGGTATGGATACGCGGACATATTCTAGCAATGAGGCCCCATGTACAGCAAAGCGGACGCATCGGCCTCCCAGGGACTAGTCTTTGGTGGTGATACTACCTATGTTCACAACTTTCACACCACCACAAGACTACGGCTCCCCTGCCAAGAGATATTGTGTAAGCTAAGGTAGATGAGTCAGCCGCCGGATGGGCTAGACCTAATCTACGGTCCCATTGGTCACTCTTAATCCATGGACTTCTCTGCTTCCTTTCCCCTGACTATGATGCCTTTGCACAACAAGGCGACAAACATAGAATCGTGTACTGAAGGGTGAGGCATCATCCGTTGAGGGGTCGACGCCAGCTTTGTGCGCTTATGGTAGAACCATTTGAATGGACACTGATCTCAATCCCTTATCAGCACTTGTGTTGGATTTGCACCCGTACAGTCTTCCTCTATACATCTACAACCGCCAACATCATCATGTATATACCCCTGGTGTCCTTGGATCCATGTGGCCAGTTCATATGCTGCCTTTGGTTGATGTTGATTGGGGATCGTCCAGCTCTTGAAACGTTGTTGCGCCTTCAGTACAACATATGAAACCCACACAGCCGCAAGTAAGGCGGATCCCAGAACGTCAGAGAAGCCAGGTTGTATCTTGCTTCAGATCTATTTGTGCTTGTCAAAGCTTTGTCTCGTGATTCAGTCTACGTTTCAATGTTTCTGGAACTTGTATATCATCAGGATGACCAGCCCATGTCAGAAATCTTTGGCTCTTGAACTTAGACGCTGTTCTCTGTATTACTGTTCCGCAGACCAAAATTGTCTATCTATACCCTTCCAATATTTTCACAGTGTCTTTCTAAGATGCCGTCGTACAGTCTTCCTTATTACCTGACGGCCTCCCTCTCCTTTGCTATTGTCACAACCGCTCAATCTATGGACAATACCAGCAGCGCAACGGATTCCCTGACGAAAGCTTACTGCAACAATGTTGTGAACCTCTATCAGAGCCCGAACGCATCAAACACATATACAATACCTGCGGTAGTACAACCATTTGCATCCTCGGCGAACACATCTACGGCTCCGTTGACCAGCAATACGACCCAAGTCTGGCAGGTCAAGAATATTCTTGGTCAATCAGAAAACTTCTACAGTGGGCAAAAAGGACCGCAACTGCATTCATCAATCTACTTAGATACCTCGAGTGACGGACCGATGGCTCTCCCAGTACCACCTTTGCTCTCCACCTGCAATTTCCTATTCACTATGCCTACTAGCGCTGACGGAAAGGCTCTGGATAACGGCGACTGCAGCAGCCTGCTCAGCAAAGCCTGCGTCAACGACATTCAAAGCACTGTCCATGAGCTATCACAGAGCATCGCTTCCAGTGCCACCATGTCGCTACAGCAGGCCTGCGATTCCTTAAGCCAGAGCATCAACACACTGCCCGAATCATGTCCGAAAACGGCTGCATCGGGAACATTCAATCTTATCCAATCGCAAGGTAAGCATCCACTGTGGCGTTGATTAATGGGTAAGAAGAAGACTGACTCCAAGTTTCATTGTAGGACACAATCTCAGGAGAGAGAGTAATAATACCGAATGCCCGAATAATCCGCCCCAGCTCCCCGTTCCCCTCTATGGGGATTACGAAGATTATCGCGAGGGGAACTTCTCAACTTACGACAAATGGGTCAAGAGGACGGTTCCAGTCCTCTTGGTGTTCTTCACGAATGGTACCGTGTACACCGGTACCCCTTTTGTATCCACACAGCTACTGTGCACAAGTCCCAAGCACATCAGCGCCAATAGTCATGAGCCCACAAGTGCTGCGAAACGCCCATCAAAGACGGACACAAAGCTTTTGATGGGAGCCGCGCTGACGATCAACGCTTTGCTATTCCTTACGCTATAGCCTTTCGTCATGGCGAAGTCTATGTGTACTTTCTGCATCAGCGATGGGAGCTAGGAGTCTATAGTGCTGTGTTATATACATGTGATACCAGGAGCTGCTTCAGGGATTTTGATAATTGCTTTATACGACTTTGTCACATAGTCTACCAATCACTCATAAGATAGGTGTAACCCACAGAGTGTCCAACTGGAATTTAGCAATTCTAACACTGCAATTCTTGCCTCTAGTGTAGGATGATTGACTTTTTATGATACAGAGACTTCAGAAAGAACCTCTAAATTGGTCAAGTATACCTCTTCCCAGCGTTCTCCTCCTCGCCTCTCCATCAGTCCTACCATCGACACCGCTTCCGCTCCCCTCACCCTCCAGCCTCCTCCGTAACCCCTCAAACCCTTCTCCAGTCTCCACCTTCTTCTCACCAACAGCCCAGCCAGGAACCCTCAATCGACTCCAGGCACCAGGACCCCACTCGCCCCTCCATGCCACGCCGACCATCCAGCCGACTGCAGCTGCTAATGCCGAGCCGGGCAACGACGATAACGCAAGCTGGCCCGCGAGGAAATAAGTCAAGGATTTGTCGCTGAACACCATCCCGTTGCCTTCGTCAGAGCGTGATGGTTGAGAGGGAGCTTCGGAGGTGACGATGCGGTATTTGTAGACGGTGGGTATGGCGGCGTGGTATTGGGCTAAGAGGGCGAAGATGAGGGGGGTGGGGCCTGCGGGGAGGTGATTGAAGGCGCCGAATGTAAGGGGGCGTAGTATGGTGGTGAGTAGAGGTGGGAGTAGGAGTGTTGGTGGAAGTATGGTTGTGAGGAATGACTAGATCTGGGTTAGGTTGCGTGAAGGAGGAAAGGTGGGATGGGCCAGAAGCATACGGCGAATTTTCGAGAACCCCAGAGTCTTTCAATGATGCGGAGGTGGTAGAGTGTCATGGCGGCGAAGAGCAGCTCGGTGGAGTTTGTGTAGCATGTCTATAATACATTCGTTAGTATAATGGTATGAGCGAAGTCGACCATCGAAAGACCTCAACAGACTTACCTGCCATGTCAACAGCCTCCATAGCTGCTTATATCTCCATAGGTGTGGGACGACTTGTATGTAGAAAAGGTACTTCGTATCCGTGATACTAACAAGGATTGACGAAGCAATGACTCCGAAGAAGAGACACTGGGAGACGGGTGCGCTGGTGAAGCCCGAGGCGAGCATGGTTGGCCGTCAAGCGGGAGTGGTGGGTGAAGCATGTACCGATGGATCTTTCGGTGTTGATTCGGTCGCATACATGGCTAAAGGACCGAGTAATATCGCTCTCTAGCTGGCTAAGTCAAATACATGGAATGACAACCCATATGTCTGATGCCAATAGCAGTCGCATCCGCTAACGACCGCGTAGGCGCTAGCTGTTTATAGACGCGCTATAAACATGAGCATACAAAACCTCAGTTGCATGCATTTGCATGAACTAATGTACAACCTGTCGAAAAGTTCTTCACAACGCCACGTCTACCTGGGAAAGAGCTACTCTATGATAGACTCCAAACAAATCTGAACGGTCCTCCTTCAGATTTATGATGCATCTTCCCTATTTTACGTGCTTCCGAAGCACGCTGATCAACATCGGGCGTGCAAGTATCTTGTTGGACACGCAAATATACATGGTACCCTCGAGTACCGAGATAATCTCCAGTCTTAGACTATCATCAATATTAAGAATGCCAAATGGTTATTGAAGGGACATTGCTTCGAAACCAAGAACCACCTTCTGGATCGACCATGCCTGCAGCTGAGAACTGTCTACTAGCTAGGTACTCCGACGAACCTAGCAAGAAAGAGAGCTTTCTTTTGCGGTACACATGTATAGAATACTTCTCAGCGGTGCTGATAAGTGGTATTTATGATCTCGTACCAACGTGCATTCACATTCATTCCTCAAACTGTTTCGCAGACACTCAAAAAGAAGTTGATGTTCCGTATGCGAATCCGCATTTCATTCGGCTATCGAGATGTTTTGATTCCATCGCGGAGACCTGCAGCATCGCCACGATTATCCCAAAATAAATAGCCCTCACGCATAGTGCAGCTAAATGCTTCTCCGACCTTTATATTACAATGTCAATGACGACGAGATACTTGGTCTTGAGCAACAGTCTTAGGGTCAACTCGGATTCCTGATCCAACACGAGTTTGCGTGTGCTGTCATCAGATAGCGCTTGCTACTCCAATCAAACTCAGGAACCTAATGTTGGATAAGTCAGGAACAGAACGTCATCCTGGGAGCTCGGAACCTGCGTTGAAGTGCAGGATTTGGGAGAGGAAGTCGTTGGTCCTTGTTGTTCTTGCTATCTGCAACTTCTCTTGCAACTCCTCCATCCTTGAAGTTCTCACACTTTCGAGCCTAGGGTCTTGAGACTATAAGATGGTCCTATTTTCTTGGGTTCCCAAATGCATGCACGACTATTGTATCCGTGTGTGATATTTGCTTGGGTTATGTATCCAGTCGCGATGCGCGTATACCGTACCTTCGGAGTCCGTGTCTTGCGCAATTACTCCAGAACGAAAGCTCAGCCTTTCGCGCTTTGCGCGAATAAAGATCCATGACGGGACTTGATATCGGGCAATATGAACTTGGCAATTCTGAGTCTGAGATTTAGTGTCGAAGAGTGAAGCGTCCTTTACAGAATGCTCGTATGGAAGATGTCTTCCTTAGCTATAGCCTTTGGGTTTGCTGAACCTACTTCGACCCTCGACTTGAGTCATGGAAAGAGTCCCCTTATCAACATAACATCAGTGTCACAGCACCCGGCTAATCATAATCTGCAGCAATTGGCGACACCACCGTAAGTGAAAAGCCTTAGGATAGCCTAAGAACCTAAACTGTCAAGCTTTCTAACAACCATTGTCAAGAAGTCTCCAAGAATATCCAATAGACCCTTACCAGATGCGAGTCCCCGGCACCACGACATCCCTCATATTCAGCAAATATGGGCCCCCAATATACCATGAGACTTTTCTCACCCTCATTGCCAAAGCGCAATACAGCATCGTCCGGACTGTCGCCGCGGCTCATGGAGACGGACACGTATCGCAACCCAATTTTGAATGGTCTGAAAAGAAACTCTATCTCAGGATTAGTCGACCACTCGCTCGGGAAGACTTGACATGGCTAATATTAGCCGACACGTTAGAAGGAATAAGGGGGTTCTTTGATGACCTGCGTGGGTGGTTCGAAATCGAGATTACTATCCTTGATGATACAGCGGGGCCTGTTGGGAGTGGGAGCCTTACGTTTGGGTCATAAAGTTGTGAGAAATATGCGATGTGCGACTTCCCATTCGCTTCAAATTCTGAGGTCTTTCTTCCCAGAATTTAATTAGTCACATTGATAGATGACATATCTGGATATTCATGAAAGAGCTCCTTAGAACCGAAAGCACAGGCTCAAAGCCACAATCGCATTAGTGATATACAAAAATATCCTTCGGCTTGAACTACATCCACTAGCCAATGCCGGTGGCCTGCCAGCATCCTTTAATTAATTGCTTTTGACGATTGATCTCGAAGATGACTCGAAAGTGCGTAAATACAGTATTATGTAGATACGGGCACGGTGGAGAGGTTGTCCACAGATATTGTACCAAGTCCTTGAAAGGCTTCATACACGCCGTTGCTCCTTTGATATGGTCAAGAAAGCAATCATGGAAAACGCCATGACAGGGGCTGATCCTATACTTCAATGTTTCGTTGTTGTCGATGCAAGCGAACGTGCAGTGGGTGGTTGCCTCCTCTAAGCCAACAGGAAGAATCAAACATATTCGTCTTCTTTAGGCCGACTGAGACTGAACTTCGCTATGAGAACTCGGAAAAAAATCGATTGGCTACCGCGAGATAAGTTGGTGAAGTGTGATGCCAGGTCATTGGAAGTATAGGCCGAGTGATGGTTTACCGCGAGATATTTTACGTAGAGATCATTAGCTCCGTTTTTGTGAGTTAGCTTTCTACGCTAGTCCGGTTTGGGTGTCTGAGCTGTAGATCTTCACCACTTCGCCTCTCGATATCTTTGCATGTAGCAAACGACACGCCGTACAAAGTCAGTCATCAGAGACCATGACTGAATACAGTCTATACCGACGATCGTTCAACACCCTAGACGCCTCTCCAATAAGAACCCCGTGGGCCCCATCAATCGAGAGAACAACAGCTTTGATACACCGTAAGATCTTCACAGTCGCCCTTGTTACACCCTGACAGCCATCATTCCCCAAGGGTACTCTTATACATACAATGTCATCTCCCCTCAAGCGTCTGTACAAACGCCTCAGGCGTGCTCAAGCCCCTAAAAATGGATCGCTCTCTGCTCAGCGAAAGAGGGCTCTCACCCTGCCCCTGCCCCCAGGAGCGCAACAAACCACTGCAGACCAGTTTCAATCCGCATTCTTCACAAGGCTACCTCCCGAGATCCGAGATTTGATATACCAAGAGGTCCTGAACGACGGTAGAGACGTCGTCCACGTCACCAAGAACAAGCGGAAACCACTCCAACTCATCAAATGCTGGCACACGTGCGGGATGGAATATAACTACAGGTGCTCGGCCGGTGAAGCGTGGAACGTAATACTCCCATCATTGGAGAAAGCGAATTTTCGCCAACAGCGACTCTTGCCTCTGCTCCAGAGCTGCCGAAGAGTGTAAGCCGAACCTCGGAAGTTGTTGAAGTGGCGATATTGTAACGAATTGATAAGAAAACCCAGCTATTCCGAACTGGTCAACACGCTCTACAGCCACCACCTCTTCGACTTCCGCTCCTTCGACGCCTACCTCGCCCTCGCCCCAACACTGCCCTCGCAGCGCTGGAACGCGATCCAGAAGGTCCACCTGACCTGGCATTTCGGCTACGATCTCTGGCCCGAAGTTGGCGACGAGCTGCCCAGAAAAGAAAGCTCGACGTGGAACAGCGTCTGGAAAGAAATGGCCTCGATGCGAGGGCTGCGCGAGATCGATGTCGACTTATCCGCTTATTTGACGGGGAATACCTTGGCTGCTTCGGATGAAGCGGAGATCTATGGGCCGCTGATGGCTGTGACGGTGGCGCCGCTGTTCGTGGTCAGGGTTTCTTGGCTGCCGGGGCTCGAACCGCCGTCGTCGTCGATACCGTTTCGCTTGGTCCATCCGGCGAGGAATGTGGAAGCCGTTGGGAGGAAAGACGATGATTTGTTGGATGATGTGAGGTGAATTGGGTCATCTGCACGTGTTTTGGGTGTAGTGCAATAGTATTTGATAAATGATGGCTAATATGGAAAAGAATAATATGAAAGAAAATCTCTTCTAGTTTACCAAGGCCCTTTAGTAACTATAAACGTTAACCTAGATTGAATTTTAGTACACAACACTTACACTCACAGAGGTAGAAGGAAGAGATGTCCAAAGGAGTACGTTGCACGCATGAGCATGGGATTGCAGTTGCACATCTTCAACTGTTGGCTTTTGTTTTGGTATTGCAGGTATCTGGTATCTATCGAAATTACAAACATTTGTAAAAGGTAGCCAGGAATAGAGGAGGCAAGCTATCTGAAACTCATCATATGATGAGATGGTAAAAGCTAGAAAGAGAAAATGCGTACAGATCGTCGACTGCAGGCTTGCCCTTATGGTGAAAGAATCATCAATAGATAAGCAGCATCACACCTCTTCGATCTTCGAAACCGAGTTCACACGCGTCTTCGGCGGATTCGCCTGCGGGTTCTTCCCGAGGTAGTTGGGCGAAACATAGGTCGGCGGTTTGTATTGCTCGTAGCGTCTAGGCGCCGGTTGGTATTCCCTACCGTCGCGTCGAGGCTCCGGACACTGGCCGTGATAGTGGCCCTGCTGCCCGCAGTTGAAGCAGGTGCGTTGCTCGTTGGCTCTTCTTGGGCCAGTCGAGTAGTCCCGGAAGTAACCAGGGGGTGGTCCTGGCGAGTATTCTTGCGAGTAGCGTCGGCGACGAGGACTCAGACTACGACGGCGGAATTCTGGCGATCTGCTTCGAGGACGTCCACGAGGAGGTGGCCAGTCGTCATACCTTGACATCCGGTTTTCCAGTGGCACAGGTTCGCCCTTGACGAAGGCTCTCTCGCCTTTCACGCTTGCATTGTGTGTTAGTGGTCGCTCATCCAGGGGAAGCCCGTTGTTGTCTAGTCGTGCCCGCTTGTCCACGGACTGAGTTGGACTTATCTCTGTATCAACTTCAGCATGCTGCCTCTTTAACATGGGTGATGATGCTTGGGATGCGGGTAAACTTGCTGACAATGCCGAGTCCTTGATCTTGATACCAGTATCATTGTTAGCTTGCTTGAGCGGCAGTGGTGGGGGTGGCATTCGAATATTGACCGTGGATGGACGACGCGTCGCTGGCGAAGTCGTAGCGCTAGGCAAGATGGAGTGGGCTCGGCTTCGCAAAGTCCTCTCTTGGAATTGCATTTGCTCCTCACGCTCGATTTCTTCCCGCTGGACATCTAATGCCTTCTTCTTCCGAAAAAGCTCCAGTCGTTTCTCGCGATACTCCTCGTCATAAAAATCAGTCAACTCAAGCCAATCATTGACGTCCTCGTTGCCTTCGACAGGCTGTGCTTGAGGTGAAAGCATGACGGTATCAACACCATGTCGACCGTCTCCCGAATCGTCAGTTTGCATCTCAGTATTGGTAGGAGCTTCAGACATGATGGAATCCTTGCGGTCTGCGCCTGCCACAGGAGACTGGGCCGGCCTTTTAGATCCAGCCTCTCGAGGCTGACTCTCTTTCGACGATTTGCTTTTGTCCAAGGCCGACTGACGGGCTCTCTGAGCGTCTAGATTCTTCTTGTATTCAGCCGCTCTCCTCGAATTATCCTCGGAAAGTTTTTGCCTACGAGCCGCGACGTCACGCTCAAGATCGTAGGGGCTAGGGTATGCTTCGGGGATCGTAGCTCGGCGGGACTCCCGATAGTCGTCCCTACGATCATAATCTTTGGCTCGCTCCCGGTGCTCTTCCCGAAGTGACTCTTCACGTATTGGAGGTCGTTCGTAGTCCCCTACCCTCTTTTCCAAGCTGGGCTTCCTACTCTGCTTTGGCGGTTGGGCTGGTATTTGTTTGGGTGCGGGCAAGGGTTTTGCTTGTGAACCTTTGGGTTCTGTCTTGTGTGCTTTGGGTTTCTTGAGGGGCTGATATGTCTTGTTGACCTCGTTCTGCCGTGCAAGTTTCTCTTCCTTGTCTTGGTTGTCCTGCATGGCCTTGCTGTTGTCGCTTAGCTTTGACGACTCTGGTTGTTCAGCAGGCATCGGTGTGGCTGCACCACTTCGAATTTCCCCAGGTTCAGACAAGTCGGAAGCCGAACGATTCCTGCTCATGGCTGGTGTTGGCTCTTGGGTGATACTCCCAGTCTGGTTGACACTATTCATACCAGCCTGTGTTGATTTTCCACTGAGCTGTACCCCCGTATGTTTGCCGTTCGCCAGAGGAGTTTCCTGCTTGGGAATATCCACTGCGTTCCTGGCATCGGCCATGAGGTTGTCAATTGCGCCGTTGAGACTTGTCGCTGTGTTTGTTGAGGACGTCAAGAGCGGATGCAGGTTAGGCTTGTTGTCTTTCTTCTGGCTAGGCAACGTGAGTGTTGATGCAGCAGTAGAAGTCGCTTGGTGTCTGATGTCCGACTGTGGCTCCCCGTTAGCTTTTGTGATATGAAGCTCAACCTTTTTTGCATCGTTGGATTCGTTGATCTTGACGGCTGGACTTGCTTGCCTCGATGCTGCTTTCGGCCCTCGACTCGCAAGTAACTTAGCTCTGAGCTCTGCGGCACGAGCAGTAGTAGCGGCATTATTTGCTTTTGGCGATGTCGGGGCTCTTGCCACTCCAGGAGCTATTCCTACTTGCACTTGTGGAGGAGGTAAGGTCAGTGGCGAAGACGGAGACAGGCTGATAAGCTGTCCTGATCGCACTTGTTGGCGACTCTGTGAAACATGTATACTATCCGAGGTACCAACGCCTGAGCTCGAGTGTTGTTGGCCATTTTGCCCCACCAAGTCGGTATCGTCAACGGTGAATAATTCATCATCATCATCCTCCTGGGAAAATGGAACGTACCCCTCATGACCATTTTGCGTCCAAGACATCCGGTTAACAGGCGACATCTGCGAAGGCATGCTGAATGGAAAATTTCCCTGCGATGGATTTTGCTGCCAATTCAGCATTGACCACTGTGGAGGTGCGAAACCCGGTTGTTGAAAAGACGCTGCAGGCCCGGCGAGCCCAGGCGATTTCAGAGAACCCATAAGGTCTTCATATCCATTTGGTAGGTGCGATTGTGGGGATCCATGAGGTGCCCCATGGTTGTTGTTGAAATTCTGAGCCATGCTCAAGATATCATGTAGTCGTAGGTCTTCCCATTGCAAGCGCCAACAATCCGATATGAGATATCCCTATACGATATTCCAGCTTTCCAATACGACAATGTGCAACAACTTTCCCGAATGTGACCTGATTACCGAGAGGTGGTGGTGACTGCAATGAGTTATTCCGAGTTCCAGTATTCTGGTTCTTTGTTGATGATTTGGTAAATCTCAAACGGCCGCATGGACAGCTCACCGCTCCCCAATGTACCTAGTGTAGTGAAGTATACAAGCCAATGGCTGTGACACTGTCACTCACGTATAATTGAAGCGTGGGATGAAATGAAAGCGACAATGATAAGTCGTGAAAATCTGAACGTGAGCTCTAGAACTGGCAACGCGAAATGTAAAAATAAACGCCAAGCACGGATCAGCAGGCGAACCGAGACGGAGTTTATGCATGAAGTGGTCGCCACCTCGACCAATCCTATCATAGCAATCTTTCCAGACTTTCCTTGTGTCCCTTGATCTCGGAAGTGACTTGATAGTGACAATCAATGAAGCAAGGGTGAGGATTCATTGGGTCAATGGGTTGTCAATCAATGCTAGTAAAATCTATATTTCAAGTTCGAGCTCCACTCGCTTTTCGAGGCAAACCAAACAGTCTTGACAATCTCCGAGGCCTCTTGGTCACTCCCAAAGTCAATGCTGATGTTTCCTGCGCTACATCTAAGCCACTGCTGGGGACAGTGCTCAGAGGAGAACCCTCTTCTACGGTGGAGCTTGCAGCGCTACTGTATAGAGAAGATACGCCGGAGGTACTGCGACTGTCCATTCTGTTCGGTGTCTTCTCGGCATCACTACCCTCATAATCTCCAACAGGACTCAACTGATTGGCATGAGTCCCCGAAATATTCCGACGTTTGATCCGTTGCAAAAACGCCCCACCTGTAGACATAGTTCGTCGGAGCGGTGTATCTGCCTGAATGCTCCTAGGCGAGAGTGGAACTGCAGAGCTTGAGCTGGTCTGTTGTAGGTTACCGCGAGCTCTTTGCCCATGAGCGAAGGAAGACCGCGCAGGGCTCAGAGGCTGCTCGGCGCCATTTCCATTGCTACCCAGAGTCAGGCTTCGATGCCGCTGTTTCGTGCCCAGGTTTGGAGATGACGGTGCGTTATCGGTATGCCTAAAGTGCACCGAGAATCCCTCTTGAAACGCCACACATATGCCGGTGACAGTGATTAGAGTTCTCAATGATTGGCTGACCTCTACCGGAACGCTGAGGGGAAATTCTTCAGATGTTGAAAAGGATGAGCTCGTTGGGGTAGAGGGAGCAGGACTTCTAGGGCACACGGGTGGCTCAGTGTACTGGGCGGAGATGTCAATCGAATGACGATCCATGCTGGCGATGATAGCGTGACGGCGGGAGCTTGGATTAAGTAGGCTGAAATTGAACCTCTTCTCCTCCGAAGTGGACCGTTCTCGTCTTATGGTAGAGGCGCGCTGAAGGCTCCTTGGCTGCTTGGGTACCCATCTCGCAACAGTCCGAAGTCCATGCGCATCCACCGTCACAAATTCATATGCTCCGCTTGCCAGGCGAGAAGCTGTCCATAGTGACCCATCGTTCAAGCATATCTGCGTCGTCCCTTGGCTGCCCACTTCATCCTTGGCCACTTGACAGATGGCTGCTACCAATTCCCGTTCATCCCATTTTTCTGCCTCGAATATACCATCTGACTGCCCAGCCTCCGCTCCATCCAACTTGTAATTCTCACTGCTGACAATTACCAAGTCATCCGCACCCAACCCGGCCTTGCCCTTGAAGGTACGGGGAAATCGTCTTGCAAGCCTGGAGGCGAATACGAAGGAGGGTAGTACTTCGAGCACTGGGTTGGGACGGGCCGTATCTGTGATGCTTTGTAGCTGCAGCAGTACCCTTGGCCGAATGTGCAGATGCTGTTTGTGTATGCTAACAGGTGGTGGGTGTGCAAGACAGAAGACGGTCTTGGGTCTGCTTTTATCGCTGGGTGCACTTGTCTTCTTGACAGCTGTCGTGACAGAGGACGCACGGGTATTGTTGAAAGGAAACTCTCCGTCGGATAATTCCTCTGGAGTGGATTCCTCAAGAATTGATGAGGCTTGGGTGCTGGTGAAGGAGAGCATGGATCTGGCGGAGGTAGGCCGTGAAGCAAGTGCGTTCGCAATGTAATTCATGGAAAGAGCAATGGGACAGAAAATGGTACAGGTATGTGGGATCTGTTTGCACTCCTGCCAGTGAGCAACTTCAGCCGCATTGCCAAGATATGAGAGCATTACGCATGCGGAATCTCATGAGACTGCTTAGGAAGGGTGGCTTAGGAATGCTAGGTATGTAAACAAAAGGAAAGTGAAGGGGAGTGGGAGGTCGAAGGAGCAGGAAGGTCGAATCCTACAAAGATACTCCGTATGGCTTCGGTAGCACGGAGCCGGGAACAATGGAAGACCGAAGCGCATGAGTATTCACATAGAAGTATTCTACTTCAAGATGCGAGCAGCGGTTCATTCCTGGACAGCTTGGAACAGAAGTAGCGGGACTCAGGGTGTCAGATCATGTCCTCGTCAGCGTATTCGTGACTCCATAGAGAATAGTAGGATGAAAGAACAAGGAAAGCCCGGCGAGTTACGAGGGGCTGAACTTTCCCGCCGTTCGCAGCTCGCAGACCTCGCGATTTACCGCTCTTCTGTTCTGGTCAAGCGGCTGACTGGCTTCGGCTGACATCATTCCTACTTACAGCCGATGCGATGAGCGATTTATCTCACAGTGTCTTCATAATAATGCGAAGAACACTCTCGGTGCAGTAGAGGTGGGGAAGGGGGTCAACAACGAGGATCTGGGTAGTGCAACCAATCGGAGCGTTTCAGAGTCCGAATTAGCTTGACCCCTATAAGGCTATAAGGCTGAGTGAGATGGAGATGTTCGACCGTCGGCATGGCTGATGGGCCCGAGACCTCGTCGGCAGATGATTACTGTGCCGTTCAAACGAATCCAACTCGGCTAATAAATCTGGTGTTGTCCATGACTGAACCTAAGGTATGTGTACCTACCTTAGTGAAGGAAAGATCCCACCTTCAATTCGGACTATTTTGGGGGATGCTGTGCAAGGGGGATTCAGTCATGTTTCAACCTCGTGTCAGATGTAAAATGGCTATGTCAGAGCAGCAATGTCAGAGCTAGTGGAATGCCTAGAACAGCAGATCCCATGCTCGTGGCGGAGTCACGACCGTGGTTGGAGTTCCTAAGCAACCCGTTTACTCCGTGCTCAGCCGGCAACGTGGTTCATAAGGTATAGAAGGATCATGATCCACCATCGCGTGCTCAAACCCTCGATCGCATCTATAGAGGCAGAACCCGTTCCTCGAGAGGTACATATAAACATACCAAGTGGGCCCCTCACACAAAGTTTTCCTGAGGCTGTCGGTCTCGGAGACTTTCTTGCGCTATAACCTGTGGTAAAGTTAGATTGGAAGGATGAAGAGAAGAGCGAGATGGAGCAACGCCAGTGCTGTCGCTCATCGTGATAGGGTCCTCAGCCAATCCCTAAAGGAGTCGCGTCGAGACAGAAGAGTCTCGATATGTATCATAGGCATCCATGACCTTTTTGCATCGCTGCCCTCATGTCGCCGCCCCCCTGACGGCTCTTAGGGTATGTGTGTGGTCTAAATGAAGAGAAGTTACTGTGTCTTTCGGCCCTCGGATACTACCGTAGTCTAGTGGTGCCCGGCCTCTTGCTGAATGTCAACCCAATGAAAAACAACAAGATTTGCACGAGATACACAAAAGCCCTAACACCATAGTCCATCCACCCAAGCACAGGTCTCCTCCCTCTCGAGAACGTGGAATCAACAAATTCAAATGGCAGCTCTGCCCCTAGATGCTCCAAGGCCACCTTCAGTCCGCTCGAAAAGCCATCCTCATGGAAACCATACTTTGTCCAGGCGCCAGCATAGCTTATCCCTCTCGTGTTCTGTATGCGAGGCAGCAATTTCTGGGAGCGTATGGAAGCAGCGTTGTAAATTGGATGGTGATAAGTCCAGGTACCTTGCGTGAGAGAAGGATCAGGTGGGTGTAGCGGGTTGAGCGTCACGAGCACTGAGCCATAGACTTCTTCGGGTATATGTTGCAAAAGGTTCATCCAATATGTGAGGCAGACTGATGGGGCAGTAGTTGGCGACGGGGAGGTTGTGATGTAGTTCCAGGATGACCAAGCGATCCGACGGGTTGGCATCAGCTGAGTGAGCGTCAGTAATGAGATAGGTGTTCGATAAGAGAGTCTTGGAAGACACTAGCACCAAAGAGAGTGCTGTAGAAAACAGATTCGCTTACTGAGAGATCCGAATGGAGTGACGCTGTATTCTTGTTAGTCTTGAAGCCAGAGAGGATATCTTTTTCTTGGGGCGTGGCTATATCGTGAATGATTTTCATAGCCTGATCCCCGTGGGTGGCAAGAATGACATGATCGAATACTTCTTCCTTTCCATCATCAGTACCAATGAGGATCTCTTCGTTACTTTGTATTCGTAATGATTTGACTGTGGTGCCCAAATGAACGTGGTCTTTAGGAAAGTCCTCCATCACAGCATCAATATACTGCTTCGATCCGCCCTTGATCGTCATCCAGGTTGGTCGAGCAGCTACCGTAGTCAGAAGATGATGGTTCCACATGAATCGAATCAAAGTGATTGCGGGAAACTCTAGCGAAGCTTTATCTGGGCTTGTACTCCAGACAGATGCAGTCATAGGTATCAGATAGTCATTGCGGAAGGCTTCTGAGTAATTCTCTTGATCCAAATATTCTCCAATGCTTTGCTGGTGGGGTCGCTTCAGATCAGGTTTGGTTAAGCCATTGACTGCTGACCCATTGGCTCCACTAATATCTTCTTCGCTTTCGTCTTCATATGAGAGCAGATCCAAGGCAAATTGATTGAACCGGACAATATCAAAGATCATTTGCCACATCCGCGGGCGAAAGATATTAGAACTCTGAGCGAAGATAGAAGACAGAGATGTTCCGGCCCATTCGAATAAACCTTCGTCGCGAGACACACCAAATGTCATGTCTGTCGGCACTGGAGGTATGCTGATCTCTCTCAGAAAGGCGATGAAATTTGCTGCGACTGTGAGTCAGGTACCAAGCTGAGGCCATGACCATAAGACTGACGGTAGGTAGCACTGTTCATCACGATGAAACCAGTATCGACATTGGTGGTCTGGTCACCATGCTTGAAGGATACCGTATTGGTATGACCCCCAAGACGATCTTGTGATTCGTAGAGATGAATCTCATGGTCGGTGCTTTTGAGAGCCCATAGAGCTGCGATGCCACTACAGCCGCTACCCACAATAGCCACCCTCTTTCTACCGTTCATTCTGGTCTGTTTTTCAATGCTGATGAGAGAGGAAGACACATAGATGACACTGGTTAAGTTCTATTGAAGTCATGGAAAACGCAAAGAACGGCTCAGGAATGAGGCGTGAAAAGCTGACATACTCAAGTGTTTGATGATACTAACTTACAAGGAGAAAAAGAATTCTCTTCCAACATTCAGGCAAAATACATTACCTAGTCTACGAATACATTAGTCTACCTCCATCAGTCGTATTCGTCTTCTAATGGCACGCGATTATTGCTTGGCAGGTATTTGCGGAACAAAGACCCAGTGCCAAGAGAAAGCGACGACATCCTCGGTGCCTCCCTCCTAAGTACTTTACGCATCTTCCGTGGACCGCTCCATCACACCATCCTCTTCTTCAGTTCTGCTACAAACGAGTCTCTCCCAACCTTATCCTCAAGTACTACAATTCCTCTGCATCCTTCCTGCGACAACGCTCTTTTGCATAAAGCATAGCAGCCACTTAGGCAGCCAGGAATAACCCCCATCATAATGTCGAACCCATTAGATACAGACGCCGGCTCCGAGCTCTTCAGCAGCTATGAAGCCGAACTCAGGCTCGTCCAAGCAGATCTCAACCAGAAACTCGACCAGATCACCGAACTATCAGGCGAGCCCCGGAAATCAGCCGTGCGATTGGCGGAGCGATCACTAGAGGAAGCCCACGAGCTGGTAAACCTCTCTCCCCCTGCAATTCAAAGCCATCACTAACACAACCCCCACCAGCTCGATCAAATGCGCATCGAAAAACAAAACATCCCCTCCTCAACCCGCTCCCGCCTCAACCCCCGTTTCCGCAACTACGAAACCGACATCGACGCCGCAAAGCGCAAACTCAAATCCCTCGCCGACGACCGCAAAGCCCTCTTCGGGAACCGCTACCGCGACAACGACAATGACGACGGCAGCGGCACAGATCATCAGCTGGAGCAGCGCCAGCAGTTGCTCTCGGGTACGGACCGGCTGGACAGGAGTAGCCAGCGGCTGAGGGACAGCCAGCGGGTGGCGAACGAGACGGAGGATATTGGGCGGGGGACGTTGGCGGATTTGCAGTTGCAGAGGGAGACTATTCAGCATACTAGGGTGACGATTCTGAGGAGTGAGGGGTATGTGGATCGGAGTGTGAAGACGCTGAGGGGGATGGCTCGTAGGTATTTGCTCCCCTGTTTACCTGGTGGTGGGGTGTGAGGGGCTAATGATGGGGTAGGATGGCTACAAATCGGATTATAACCGTTGCGATTATAACGGTTTTGGTCCTTTTGATCGTTGCGGTCGTTTACAGCAAGTTCAAGTAGTCGTTTGCGGAGTCAAATATTTGATATGATGCTGGCATTACTCGTTCAGAGTATACGACTGTTTTTATTTCTACCGTGATGACAGCAATGGGATTGAATCAATCTGGATGACTATGCTCTGTCATTGCGCCGTTGAGAAGTTGAATAGGCTTGCTAATGCCTTCTTCTACTTCATAATCCGTTTCACATTAACGATCGTACCGTGTCCTAATGCCCTTGGATGACCTTTGGCATATAAGGCTCTTCCAAATATTTCGCTTCCTCATCACTCAGCTCAAACTTCACCGCCTCCACCGCCTGATCAATCCGCTCCTTACTTCCCAGCCCCACAATCGGATTGACACCCCCTTGCTTAAGACTCCACGCCATCGCCACCAACGCCATGCCCACCCCTCTCTTCTTCGCCACCTCCTCCACCCGATCCACGATCGCCTTGTCCGTATCCGTCTCTCGACTCCGAATCAGCGCTTTGAGGAAATTGTCGGATTGCTCGCGCGTGGTGGTTCGTTCGCCCCAGGGTCGTGTCAGGATGCCGCGAGCGACGGGAGACCAGGGGATGCATCCGACGCCGGCGGCGCGGCAGTAGGGGATCATTTCCCGTTCTTCTTCTCTGTAGAGGAGGTTGTGGTAGTTTTGCATGGAGATGAACTTGTGCCTGCGTTACTCGTTAGAAGGAACGCGGACACAGGAGATGAATGACTTGCCATCCGTTTTGCTCGGCGGTGTTCTGCAGCATCTGGAATTCCCATGCCGCCATCGAGCTCGCGCCGATGTAACGCACCTTTCCGCTCTCCACCACGTCATTCAGCGCCTTCATGATTTCTTTATTCGGCGTCCCGCGGTCCAGGCGATGGATTTGCAACACGTCAATGTACGTCCCCAACCTCTTCACGCTTGCATCCACGGCGTCGAAGATATGTTTGCGGCTCAAGCCCACCTGATTTACCATATCGCCGTCGTTGGTGGACATCAAGGCGATGCCCGGCTGGGCGCCGGTCTGGTCGACTCCGAAGTAGCATTTGGAAAGGATGACGAGTTTTGAACGAGGGATCTTGTACTTTTGTATGGCTTTGGCGATGATCTCCTCTGAACGACCGTTGGAGTAGACGTCGGCCTAGGTCGTGGATGTTAGTGATCGCTGAAGGATTTGATGTGTTGTAGCGTAGTGAGGAGGCATACGGTGTCCCAGGTATTCAGGCCGACCTTGTAGGCGTGCTCCAGGAGTGGGAGTGACTTTTCCTCATCGAGGACCCACTCTTGCCATTCAGGCGTACCGTAGGACATTGCTCCCAAGATCACCTTTGAGATCTTGAGGCCTGAGTCGCCTAGCCGTGTGTATTCCATTGTTGGATTTTAGTCGTCTAAGACCGTGCTTTGAAGGTAAGAGAAAGCCGCTGGTAATGTGATTTATAAACAAAAATGTCTACTGAACAAGTTTCGAGAAGGCAACTCATTCTCAGCTATATAGCATTGAAGGGAAGTCGATTGATAATCGTTGAACACCGTGAAATGAGTCAATGCCATTGTTTCCCGGACTTTGGTCGTCAACATCCGTTAATAGCGTCCCGTTTTCTCCGCGCTCGCGCGTCTATCGGGGTTAAAACCAGGCACATCGTCATCCCGTAGGCCTGAAAGGGCACTTTGAGCTTCCTGTGAGATCAATATCACCGGTTGGTATATTTCTCTTTCGAAAGCAATCGGTCAGTAGATCTTCTGCCAGTGTCTGTCAGGGCGGAAAACAGCGACGCTATGATTCATTGGGACTAGCTCCCAGAATGACATCGGTGATGATGTCAGACATGCACAAAATTCCACCTCTGAAGTTAAGAACGATCATCCTTGGAAACTGATATACAAATACTCCATCCAAATCTGTTTCCCAATCTGCAAATATCCGACCTGTATGCCTCGATCAATGGCTCCCCCTCCCTCAGGGGAATTTTCAGTCGTCCTGAAGAAGCCCTTTGGTTCGTGCTATCTATATCATCTGAATTCGAGTTAAAGCTGATATTTGCTATCATGTAGGAGGAAACACAACGCAGAAGATCGAGTTCATCGGTGAACCCAACCGTCCATCCAATGTCAAGATCACAAATCACACCGGAAAGGATCTTCAGAACATCATTGAGAAGACCGGTCAGATCCAAGCGTGAGTATTGGTCATAGTTCACAATCCCTTAGATCTATGTCTTCTGCACTTCATTGTATACTCTTGTAGGACAGTCACTATCAATGAAGCGTGTAGATTGGGCTCCGTAATTCACCCAAACCACTACCAGTGACTACTCCCCAAACACCCTTTCGAAAAAAGTCTCCGTCTGGCAATAATACTATCGCTCCACTAACATCCCACCAGCGACGATGTCAACGAATTGCTATCCCTAGTAAAGCAGCTCGGCGGCTTCCCCAGCAACCCCACCGACGACATCTACGGCTTCGATACACATATCACCCTCACCACATTCGAGGTGCAATGGGATAACGGCGAGGATATGGAAGGCGCCGAATCGAGAAGCAACCCAACTGATGAAAACAAGCAGACCTTCAAGGATGTTATGGATAGCATTAGCACATTGGCCAGGCAGACTGCGAAGTAGAGGATCATGAGGATTTCGGGTAAGGAATGGGGTCGAGTATTGCTTCACTTTTAATTCAGAAAGAAAACTTTGCTAGATTACTTGCCAAAACCTATTCTCATCGATATGATGAGGTTATCAACATTCACGCAACGATATATTGACAAGAGGCGCTTCACCCTCAAAGGCGTGAAGTCGATATTTCGATGGCTTACCTCACCTGTCCGATCTATGACTTCACTACGGAAGATTCTGTCTATATCTCTGTTTCCGAACTCCTTCGTTCTCAAGTACTTCCAACTCATGCTATATATATATATATATATCTATCATCAGCTCCCCAATGTGCAAAACATCGAGACAAAGCATTCTTGGTCCGCCCTTGCTGCAAAAGGTAAAACATCAATGAAGAGCGACGCGACCATTCCCCTTTCGACAATGTTTGTCCTAGATTCTGTGGCACTGGTACAAACATACGTAGGTAGTATGCCCGTATCATCTCTCTGGTACTAGATTTCAGTGGAGAAGACTCAAATTATATAACTCGAATACCCTGCGCGATTTTGTTTCAGACGCGTGCCAGGCATCAGCTGCAAAAATGGTACTCACAACTGACTCGGGTTCGTCCCACGGACTCGTCAGGACAAACTCCACCTTTCGTCGCTATATAGATCGGATCGCCTGCTCAAGCAAACTTTGCTGAGGCAAGCTTCAGTTATAACGACGGCAATAAACACTCCAGGGGACCTATCATCATCCTGCCACGTCCGAATACTCCGATGATGTTTATCATCGTCCTGCCAACCTGGAGGTTTACTTACGCCAGTATAGGTTATTGATACGGCACCTCAGACGCCAAAGCACGCAATTATCCGTTGCCCTCCCACCCCTCGAGCGCCACGAAAGCCAATGGGGAAGCTGTCTATCATAAGGAAGCAACACTGCGGAAATATTGAAGCGCTTGGGGATATGCACGAGATGTTTTGTCCGCGTTGCGCGGTCTTTGGTGGATCCGATGATGTGGTGAGCGTGGAATGCTCCGAGCCAGCGACCACTTCTGTATGGAAACTATCTGCGATCAACCCCTTTCCGACCCCTTGTCCTAGACTCTTTTTCACTTAAGCAGCGTCAGTTAAATCAAGACACCATCCGTTCCATCGATACTGTGGGCCGAGTAAACTCATTTCCTATGCAAACGCAAATTCCGGCTCGGGTTTTTGAGTTGAATACGAAAATGGCGCCAAAATATTCAGTATGAGTCACTTCTGGTACTTTTATTGAATTTTCTTCTCTTACTTTGGAATATAAGAAAGCCATCATCGTCACCGGTTACGAGCATCTCATTTGGACGAAGTGAGTCTTGGGTTGTTGATGAGCAGACTAAGATGCAGTCAAATCAAATGAGAAACTTCTCAGAGTCCGCAATCCATAACCCATGGTTGACTCAATAAAATTTCGGTACCGTTTTTCCTCCCCACACTGCTGAAAACTCTAATGGCTTTTGAACGCAAAATGAAATCTTCCAACAGCTTTGCATTACTCTTATAAATCCTCAAGATCCTTTTCTAACATTTCATACATATATATATATACAACGAATTTAACCAAAGCCTCATACCCTATTCAACCAGCAAATTACCATCGACTCTAGACTTCAAGTTCTCTGAAATCGAGAAGCCAGTTGCATTATCTATCAATATAACGATTGATTTACGTCCTGAACCTTGTCGAGAGTTATGACTTAGAGCGTCTAAGCTCACCGTACCAAACCAGAATAGGAAATACGGCGTCAACTCATAGCGAGGGCATTGAGAAGGTTGCTATATATATACGTCTATTCTACCAAAGCCTAGTGTAAGAATATTTCAAAGTTTCATTTATGGAATGTGCAAATGGACATCCAGAAAGTTAGCCGACTTTCTCTTCTTCTATGCAAGAGACTCCATCACGTCCAGTCGAGACAGAGCCAGTACTGGACGAAGCCCATGACATCAGGAATGACGGATCCAAGACATCCATAGCACTTTCCAACATCAAAGCCGTCCGCAAGATCGCCCTTACGGGCACCCCAATACAGAAAGACACGAGTGATCTTTTCTCCTTGCTTCGATGGATTGAGCCTCAGGAGTACTGTACCTTCTTTGAATTTTCGGTGCTAATTGTTAGCACATCTTATAGGCCTTGACGAGGAAGACGAGTATCGACCGCAAAGCTTATCTCTCATACACTTCCGCTTACGATAAGTAAAGTACATATATATAAACCCTAGGAAAGTTACGACTTTCGAAGCCGGATACAAATGGAGGATAATCCTCAGACTGCGGCCAGAAGGAATGAGATGTACGCAGAATTCAATACACATACACCACCCGACATCACCGAGAAGACTCGCATTGTGGGTGTCTGCGGGGTTCTGCACGAGGATGCACATCCGAAGGCAGATGGATGGCTCGTCAGCGACTTTTTTGCATTCTGGCATCTGCTAAGTGGAATAACGGAGCATCAGACATGGATGCACTGCTTGGACCTTGAGGCTCTGGTGGCGGGAGATGGTAGGTATTTGCATGGTAACCCCGACAAAGAACGAAAAGTGGTACTTGACGCGGGGATTCTTGAGAGTGCATTACGAAGCAGACATGCTCCGGTCTTTGTGGATCCTGTTGGGTTGAGAGAGGAGGTGCTTCGGAGGATTAGAGATGAGTGTGTCGTTGCAACACTCAGGGGAGAGGATGTTTTGATCTTGATAATTGGTCATGGTCACTTTCAGAGCCATGGGGTTTGGTTGGGTGGAGTAGGGGCGTTGGAGTATCCCAATGCGAATACGCTTAACCTTGTTCAGTTGAAGGAAGCCATCAATGGTACTGAAAGCAAGGTGACTCTACTAACGACGCATTCCTTTTCGGGCGGGTGGACTTGCTATCCTGCGGTAAATATGACCGCAATAACTGCAGCGGATATATCATGGCGCAGATCGGGTTTATCGGGGCGGTATTGTGGATCAATATTTACAACAGTCGTGATTGAGAAACTGACAAGATACGGTAATGGAAATAGGAGACTCCGGGATTCTAGCGCGATCGAAGACGAGGAACAGGAGCCTAATGATGAACAAACGAAGGCTTACTCCGCGTTCAGCAAGTCAGTCTATCAGAGTTTGCTAGAGGATGTGGATAGAAGAGGCTATGAGCACGTGATTAGTTTCGGTTCAGGAGATGATGATGCGTGGGAGATGTGCTGGGGAGAAAGGACGGGTATACCGCTGGCGCACTTTGAACAGCGCTGGAATAGATTGCAAACATGGCCAGCGGGTCGGGAATTGCTCGCAGGAGACCCACAGGATCGCGACCCCCGCGTCATGCAAGAAGCGAAGGATGAGTACGCGGAAATACTCAAGGTAGCCAGGGACGGGAGAGAGCAGTATCCCGCAAAGAAAGCCCACGAAGCTACAGGTAGCGTATTAACCAACAGGAAAACAAGGGCTCTATTCGGCAACAACGACGAGAGTCTAATCCGCATAATCTCAAGTCTCGGAACACAATACCTCGCCTCCTACGGACCCGCCTCCGACTCCGGCACCGACGGTGGTCTATCCAACACCATCCAACGCATAAGCTCCGGCGACGAGCGAGACATGGCACGAGTGCAAAGAGCGCTGACGGCAATCGAGTACCGTATGCAAACGATGGCGACGGCAGATCGGTACCTATCGATAATGCAGATTGAACGTCCGTGTGGACAACGATGCTATGAGTATGATGCCAGAGGTCTGCTGGGGAGGGTGGATTTGGCGAGGTATCGTGTGTTGAAGGGTTTGCTGTGTGCGCGTGAGATTTTGTTTCCGGAGCCGATGGGGGATCAGGGACAGGGGTTTTGTAAGGGGTTTGAGTATTTGATTGCGGCGTTCATTGATGCGGATATGGCGGTGGATGTGGTTGTGAGGAAAGTGGATGCATTGGTTGGCGTGTTGGATGGTGAGTTGGAAGTGGAGATGGAAAGGGTGGAGAGGGATTCTGATGTGGCTTTGAAGCGTCGGAATCTGTTCCATGCTTTCGGTAGGTTGAGGGATATGTCACCGGCTGAGCGCATTTCTAGGGGTTAGATTACTGATAGACTGTATGTAGTCGCCCTACGAGCTTAGCCCTGTCAATGAGAGGAATGAATAGGTAGTAGACGAAGAAATTATATATGTACAGCTACCTTCATGCCTCATCCAAACAGTACATCAAGTATTACTTTACTTATGCCATTTGCCAACAAATTTGATCAAAGCATTGTCAACCTCCTTCGGATGGCTCGCAGAAAGAAAGTGCTGGCCGTCCTTGACAGTGACAAGCTTGGCCTCAGGCGACTGCACAAAGAGCTTGATCTCCTCCTCGGCGTTCGCAACAGAGTAAACCGCATCGCTGGTGCCATGCAGCCACATAACGGGACATTTGATATCAAACAGTCTCCCATGCAAGCCATCTCTCTCCCTCAAGTTGATAGCCGCCATCCTCGCTCTTTTTCTCCCCTCGTCACCCTGGTAATTTGACTTGATGGTCTTCTTCCAAAAGTCGCGGACGCTGCTGTCACAGTCCTTGCCAAATCCGATATCGATCAGGAAATTGCAAAAGTCGTCTTCTGGCTCGAACTTTGGCGTAGTCTTCGTGGTGGTCCAGCCATCGATAGGGCCAGTGCAGGCTTCGACTCCATCCCAGCAACCCAGCTTGCGAGTACGCTCGGACTCGCAGTCCATGGACGTGCCCAAAGGGATGATACCCTCGATCTTGTCCGGTGCCAATAGGGCCATCCTTGCTGTAATCCAGCCTCCTTGGCTCGTGCCTAGCACAAACGCCTTTTTGACACCTAACGCCTCCATAACTTGTAGGTTCATCATAGCAGTGTCCCAGTATGTGAAGTTCTCGTGTTTTGTGCGGGTCTGGCCGTGACCGAGGAGCTCGATGGCGAGAAGATTCATCTTCGACGTAAGATCTTTGTTCTCGTATTGGCTGCGGTAAAGGTCAGACGAGGTAGTAAATGAATTGACAAGGACGAGGGTGGGCTTTGAAGGGTCGTAAGGGTGGGGCATCTGATAGCCAGCCGTGGCCTCGAGGTGAGGAACAGAGATAGTCTTGGTGGACGACATGGTGAGTAACTATACAGTGTGCTGGTAAAGGATCTGTTATCAGTGTCTTTGGGCAGACCTGCCAATCCAACGGAGAAGAGTTGTCCATTGTTCCATATGAAGAGAGCAAAGCCTTTCCCCGCACTTACGGGAAAAGAGCAGCATCCGACATAGGAGGGAGAATATTTGCTTGAGGTTAGGAATGCTCAGCTGGCTCTACTGCCCGTTCGACCGAACCCTTGTCCCGCACGAGGCAGCAATAGCTGCATTTTGGTGCCAAGACCGACGCTTCACTGCGCCATGCATACTTTATGGGCGCAGGTAACAAGGTGAAGAGGGAGTTCGACCGAATTAAGCTTGGCGCGAGCCCCGGATTTGTAGGGCTGAAGTAGCGCCAAGACATCAGGTTGTCTCGCTCGAATACGTTATGGAGTGCTTTGGGCTAATGACTTTGCTCTGATGTCCAGCCAAAGCTGGTTGACCACATGTGTCGGGCCTTCATCACATGCTGCAAAACGTACATGCCTCAGGCCACTTGGTAGATCAGCTCCTATCTCCAATGAACTCTCGATACTCTAAAACTTACGTTTCAGAGTCATTTCCTTGGTCAGTATGATTTGCGCAGTCATGTGTAACATCCTCCGCATCTCATGGGTTTCACTAAATATAAACTGCGACATGCAAAGAATGTGAAGTGGGTCAACAGGAGCGTCCTCGCTAAGAGCGAGGCTGTATGAATCCTTAATGGCACATCCTGAAACAGACAGGAATCTGTGACTATGGTTGCATAAGATTTCGAGAAAGTCACGGTCACCTCCCCTCAACCTCTGCATATAGTGGAAGGTAGCATGGAGCTGTATATCTGCGGCTTCAATGCACATCATCAGCTTGCACTGAGCTCAGTAGACGAGTTCACCCAGTTTCACAAGTCTTGTCGATCTCCCCATCTTCGAGTACGATGCACCCTCTGGAGCTGCACCGTCGTCGAGAATGACGGATCACTGATCCATAATGGATACCGCCTTTCAGGCTTGGACCCTGTGCGTATCGAAGGCCCACCACCAAGGAATATCAAAATCATCTTTGGGGACACCAGCGGCGTACTTGGCGCCTTGACTACAGACGGCGGTCTATACGTCTATCACGATGAGCCTGTCGGGCCACAAAGTCCCGAACTGAAGAGACACCACTTCGACGAGGACTGCTTCATTTCCAAGCAAAACCTAGCAATTGATCACCTCGCAGTAGCCGACAATGGCGAAGTTTGCATCATCACCAGTGCCAGGCAGCGAGCCCCGAGTGGCTGCACACCAGCATTAACGGATGAGACGCCGCAATTGACGTTCGAGGCACCAACTGCAAAGCTCGAGATCCACACCTTTGCTTGCTTCAAAGCGTTGCTATCCTCCGACCCACCTACCTCAACACTTCCCGTCTTCTCCTCTATCGTCTCTTTACTGGCTTCTGCGACTAGCTTCACTGCTTTGACGACTAGTGGTGAAGTTATGACATTCGGGTCCGCGCTGCATCCTCAGACCCTGGGGCGAACTCCTGGGCCAAGCAGCCCGGCAAATTGCCCATGTTCGATTCCATTCCTAGGTGGTGTCCCAACTCGCAAGGTCGCAGTCGGGGGGTGGATCGGAGCAGCTGTGTCCGATGATAACGATATGTATGTATGGGGCGGGCAAGCAGGTGACGCGAAAAGGATTGAAGCTTTGCCAAAACTGTTAGATGGGGAGGAAGTCAAGTTGGTGGACATCAATGGTGGTGTGGATGTGGTTGATGTAGGCGTCGGATCCGAACACATCGTTGCACTGACTGGGGATGGAGAGGTGTGGGTCATTGGGGACGGCGAATGCGGTCAGCTAGGCACGGGATCGAAAGCTTTCGAGGAGGACTGGGTCAGAGCAAGAGGCGAATGGGAAGGGAGAGGGAGGGTAGTTGGGGTTGGATGCGGGATGTGGTGCAGTTGGATATTGGTCGATACCAAATTAGATCAAGTATCATGATCTTGTCCGCTGAGGTAGAACAATATATACCTTTTAAGAGTACTGAAGCGACCGTGATCTGAATAAACAATCGATTTCTATCTATATGAAGATTATGCCTTTATCAGCGTGAAAGTAGCAAAAGATGGTGCGATTTACCCGGATCGGGGAACTGGTGACCTTGAGTTGGACTTTAGTCTGACGCTCTCCCAAATGTACCTAAATAGAAACACCTGGAATCCAAGACTTCTATCTTTATCAATTTCTAAGAGGGCCGAAGAACGATTCTGCGTATGTCAGCCACCAACATTCCCAAAATACGTGGAGAGCCAGAACTATACCGAATTAGGCTTAGAACCTTCAACAGAACCACGGCTTGTACGTAGAGTTGCGCTTTGAGACAACAAGACATCTGACTTCTATTCTACGAAGATGGCAGGCTTTAGCACGACTGTCTGCTGCTAATGAAGCTACTCCAACCTCTAGTAAGGCATTCCTGAACCGCGCCAACTACCTTGCGAGCTCACGGAACTCCCAATGGATCGCCTCAGGCTTAGACTCACGGATGATCCATCCTAAGCCGCCTCCGTGTTGTGTCCGCAGCGGCCAGATATAAAGTCTACGTGCGTTATTCTATTGTAAGAAACGCTTTGTCGCGCAAGAGAGACGTGATCTCTTATACGACAAACCGCCCGAGAACACTTTTCAGTCTACCTATGGCTACGTGATTCCTGGAGGAAACCATACTACACTAATGAATAATACGACAAGTCAACGTCGCTTTACCTAACTTAGAAGCTTATGTCGCGCTTTACTACTATTTTGTGAAAAATAGATTTCAGATTGAAAATAGATTTTTCATTTTCTGCCTCGGGCATTGACACTTACAGTCACGAGGAACGCTGGTAATGGCACTATCAAGAGTTCCCGTAGAATTCATCCTTCAGCTGCTGCCGCTGCTATCGAAGCAGGATACCTCCCGTCTCTCCAGGACCTGTGAACGACTCAGGAGTATTACATTGGCTCATGTCTACAGAACAATCGAATGGAGATGGGACGTAAGAGGTGTACAGCATATACCAGCCGTTTCGCCACCAATCCATCTCCTGTTACGGAGTCTGATGGAAAACCCTGTGGTCGGTGGCTACGTTGAGCGTGTTGATTTCCAGGGTAGCAAGAATTATTATGGATCCGGAAATCCCTATACCCTCTGGGCTCCAGAGGCATTACCGAAGACTGCGGACAGCGAGCTCCAGGCGGCTATTGAGTGGGTTCGCTACTTCGGCCTAGGGAAACCAGATATTTGGAACGCAGCGCTAGGACGTCGCGATATTGACGCCTACGCCTCCCTTGTACTGGCCTTCTTGCCGAACCTCTGCTCGCTGCTCTTGGGTGCTGATTTCGTCTCTAACAGCACTTTCCTGGGATGTCTATTTAAGGAGCCATTACTTCGTAGCTCAGATAGAGTCACGGTCTCGACGTTTCCGCGGTATACTCAGTTACTCGAAGCTCACCTCGGCCCCGCCAGTGAAAGTAAAGTCCGACGTGATATTTCTTCCCGTTTCAGAGACCTGTATTCCGTCCTTTACCTACCGTCCCTGGAAGTTTTGACGATGGAACTCGGCTCCGAGCAGCGATTTCACTGGCCTAGCCCATCGCAGCGGCCGCGCCTTGCGTCCTTGACCTCTCTAAAGCTTCCACACTGTGAAGCGACCGAGACCGCGCTTGAGCGAATTCTATCTACAAAACCTCCCCTGAAAGAATTGCTGTACGACTACAGCTGTGCGGAAGCATGTTCTTATCACGCACCCTATTTCTTCAATCTGAGCACCCTCTCACGCGCTCTGTATCACGTCCACGCCACGCTAGAATCCTTAGAATTGCAGATCCAGTATCGGGCCGCCATGTATGAATGCCCCGCCTACAGCAATGGCTGCTTCAAAGGCAGCCTTGATTCCTTCCACCACTTTGCTCGCCTGTCACACCTCCAGATCCCATTCATCATGCTTTCCGGCTGGTATCGAAACCCTGACCAGAACGTGCGGCCCCTTTCGTCCCAGCTACCGCTCTCGATTCGGCAGCTATGCTTCAATGACGACATGACAGATTGGGAATGCTATGCATGGGGTCCTCGGACATGGCTGGATCGCGTGCGTAATCTTATAGACGACCATCATGTCTCGCAAGGCGAGACAATACCAAGCTTGCAAGGTGTGGAACTGAGCTTGGCTAGAAGCGCCGTGGAGTGGGGAAAGGAAGACCAAGCTGAATTTGAAACCATATGCAAGGGGTTCAGGATACAAAGTACGTTCCAGAAAATTAGGGCTTGTGGCTCATGAATGGTTGGGTCAGCGAATAGGGCTGTGAATCATCTGAGGAAGTAATCGAGGAAGAAACAAACTGTGTTACTGTTCACTATCCCATATCCTGGCAATTATGGCATCCGTCTCGGCTGTACCTCAGTAAAAACCCCTGGAACGGATGCCTTGCCAGGACATGTGGTAGTAGCAGGAAGACGTCCGGTATTAATCTAGTGAAAAGCAATGGGGCCACACTCCTCAGGATTTCGGTACGAGCATTGTTGTCTTTCAAGCAACGTCATGATTCATTGTAGTCTCTATCATCATGTATATGGCTCAGAAGCCTTTGCCTATTCAGAAATTAGGATGGACGACGCCATACTATACTACTGTCGCGGCCGTCGCATGCTTTTCCTCCATCGCTAAACAGACAACGAAGTTAAATGGGACACCTCAGGCAATTTCGCAGCTAATGATTCCGCGATCTCTTTCCACACTCCACGCTGCATATGTTTCCCGCTATCACTCGTGACCAAGTCTCCTGGCCTATACGAATTAGTCAGTAAATCTGTTGCATAGCCCGCAATCATACATTCCGGACATGGACGAGGAGCTATGAGACTTACTGAGTCAGGGCTGTTGTTTTGTACCATTTGCCATGTGCTGCCAAGGGAAGCAACGCAGCTTGTACGTACGACCAGCCTCCCTGTTCGGTTGGCTTGTTGAACAAGAGATCGAATATCCGGATCGCAAATGTTTGAAGAAAGCTCTTGCCAATAAGGTCCCTGGTGAGATCCGACTTACACGCTCCGGGACATACCGAAGTTACAATCACCTGCGACTCGCTATTACTGCCAACCGCTAGTGCGGCCAACGACTCCGAGACGTACATCGCAAATAATTTCGATCTCGCATTTTGAAGCAAAGGATCCCATTTCTTGCCATTGAGGGGTTTGGCATTGACGGCCTGCAACATACTGCCACCAAAGTTTGCAGGGTTAGGGAAGTCGCTTGGCTCCAGCCACCTGTGAGCCTCCGATGTCACAATAATAAGGTGCGACAGATCGTGGGTAGCGGCCGTCGAAGCCCTCAGTTTTGGTAGCAGTAACAAGCCCAAAAGCGCCGTCGCCATAACATTGACCTGCATTATAGACTCCCACCCTTCAACGCCCACGACGTAGTCGTTGGGTGAGATACCCGCGTTCAAGATAGCAACGTCCAGACGAGGGAGCTCCTTCTCTATTCGCGCTGCGAATCTCTGCACGCTCGCAAAGTTGCCCATGTCGAGTTCCCATACGTCGATGTTGTTGGTCCGTTGGCCGCGAGCCTCGATCCTTCGGCGAGCATCCAAACCTTTGTCTGCGTTACGGACGGCGAGAATGACTTGCTCTGCACGGAGGGAGACGAATGTTGCTGCAGCTTCGAACCCGATACCGGTATTTGCGCCTGTTACGAGGACTCTCTTGCCAGCAAAATTGGTCGTAGGCTTTGCAACACCAACCCATTTCTCGCGCAGGAAAGGGAGTGGATTTGGCTTCATGATTTCGATGCGGAGGAGTTGGTAATCGGGAATGGCGCTGGTGAGTATTTGCACGTCCTATAATCGGAACAATTGAACGATATGTGGAATGCTACATGTAAGAAGAATTTCGGAGTGTAATATACCGTAGCAAGGGAATCTCTCGGTCAATCCGATGCTTCGGTCGAGTCGAGTTGTTGGTTCGGTCGAATTCGACCGAGCCGATGAGCTAACAAAATAAGTTGGAATTGCGCGATGTCGTACCTAGACTCCGATGTATAAGGTACGATGAAATCCACTCCGTAGCTAGGGTTGTCATTGCCTGTGGTACACAATCACCCTGCTTACACTTTACGACCTTACATTAGTGAAGAGAGCGAGGTAAACATTTGAGATCTTGAGTGCTCTCTTATGTACCTCAATACTCAGTAAATGTTTATCCAAAACAGACAACAAAATGCCTACAGGACGAGCAGGCGGATTGGATCACTCATCTCGAAGGAGGATGCGCAAAGGCACTCATAGCTGCCTTGAATGCCGACAGCGAAAGGTCCGCTGCGTTGGCGAGCCCAACGCACATAAGTGTAATGGCTGCGCAGTAAGGGAGCTGCAGTGCACCGACCAGATGCTTCACATGTCGCGATCGCCTGACTCACAGGAGAGAGAAACTACTAGAGACCGAGTGGAAGCACTAGAAAGGAGACTTGATCAGGTGCTGCGTCAACAGTCCATCATCAACGAAAATATTCGTTCTCCTGAACATGAACGGATGAGGATCGAGCCATCTGAGATCAGCCAACAGGCTGGGAGAGATTATTCAGTCACGGATAGTGGGAACGACGTATCTCGAAAACGAAGGAGGGTAGCCGTTCTTGCTTCACACCATGCCGATGCAGGTGTCCCGAAGACTCAGGTTGCCGGTGATAGGCCTATCATTGAGCTATTCGAAGACGTTGAAATTGCGAAGAGACGCAGTCGTAATGCTAAGAATAAGGCTTCAGATGATCAGGCAGGCCCATCTGTTGCTGATGAATCAGCCCATTGCATACTACGAGCTCTTCGACTTCAGATGCCAAATTCACCAAAGCTCGAGTCCATACTCCAGGCTGGGGTATTTATGATGGGTTTATGGAGCGGAGCCTTCCCTGAGACGCTGGGTACTGCTGACAGTTTGTCGATTGAGCGATTACAAAATCATATCTACAGATGTCTGTACTCGGACAGTATAGCCGACGGGGCCAAGCTCATGCTCTGTCTGGCGCTGCATCTTCAACAGCTACCAACCGATTTTAAAAGCATGTACATTAACCTCCCAGCACCGTTAGACGCTTTGCAGGATTACTATATAACTTCAGCAGAGGACATGCTGGCTTCGGACAACGGTTTTGCAGCGACTGTGGACGGCTTACAATGTATGATACTGCAGTCAGAATACTACATTAATATCGGTAGTCTACGCAAGGTATGGTTGATCACTCGGCGAGCCATAAGTCTTGCGCAACTGTTGGGGCTACATCGCAAGATCGATGCTGGGGTGGAATCAAGTCTAGCAATGCGTGGGAATGCCATCTGGGCTGATCTGTGGCAAAGAGAAAGGGGGTTCTCCCTTATCTTGGGGCTTCCTCATTCAACGCTTGATTCCCAACTACCTCCGTTGACTCCCGAAAACGATGTTTCGGATCTCCAAAAACAGAACCGGTTCTTGCGAGATCTAGGTATGGTGATGGGATACATCATTGGCCGCGATCAAGATCCTAATGGGAAGGCATATTCAGTCACACTGAAGATAGAAGAACAGCTCGAAGAATGCCAAAGCATCATGCCTGCGCAATGGTGGGATTACACGCCCGGTCCTACCACGCCAACAGACATGATCTCCAGCATGTTCGTCGCCAAGATGAGGTTTCATACTGTCCAAAGATTACTGCATCTCCCGTTCCTGCTCAAAGCTTCGGGCGACCGAAAATACGAAAGCAGTAGACTATCCACGCTGAAGAGCTCAAGAGAGATCATCAATGTATACAATGTGCTTCGGGACGAGAGGAGACCCGTGCTCAAGATGTGCGATATGGCCGACTTCCAGGTTTTCGCTGCAGCGATGACACTCGTGATCGATCTCCTAACCTTTTTACGAAGTCCGAATACTGATGACCCGCATCAAGAAGAACGCGACAGGCAGCTCGTCCTTCAGACCACAGTCAAACTCAGAGATCATTCTCGGTCGATAAGTGGGTGTAATGTAGCTGCACTGGGTGCTCAAGTACTGGAGGACTTTTCCAACTTACGGCACGAATCAATTGAGGGAACCTCAAGGGTGGATATACCTTACTTTGGTCGGATTGAGATTCGACGAAGTGATCCTCGACGTACTAAGCATGCATCGTCTTCCCAAGTCTCATCTGCAATGCATCACGTATCACAAAGTCAAGATGTAGCTATAGGTACTTTCGATGGCTCAATTGAGCCGATCGTATCGCCGGATAGCTATTTCTTCCCCCTATCTGCGGCCTCTCCGCCTTGGCAGGTAGCAGACGAGAGCTGGACACACATGTTGGACTCGACTATGGCTGATGACTGGAATTGGTCTCTAGGTGGCGATTATACTTAAGCTTAGCCATCTTCCGCTACTCGCCGCTGGGAAGTACAATGGCCAATGGTTTTGCATGCTCGATCAGCGCTGAGACATCTATGCCTCGCTATATCGTTAGTTTCTTATGCACCTAATCGCCGTGGAATTTTCGTATATATAGGGGGCCTCTAGTACTTCGCTGTGCAAGTGGGGTATTTTTGTACGGCAAATTACAAAAATACCATACTTTTCTGGAATATTTTCAAAAATGCCACCCCCGAATACCACACCTGCACCCTTGAAGCAGGGCGCATCAGTCCCAGGGCCGCCTCTCAGGCCTGAGACCCCGCAGAAGCCCCCGTAGCAGCCCCCGTAGTCCAGCTAGAAGAATTCACCTACTTCTGGTCCACACTTACTTCTGGTTTACGCCCTCTACTTCCGTAATGAATAATTTTAATAACTTATTTTTAGTATAAGAATTATAGAGCATCTAAATCTATATAGGTCTTAACGCGAAATATTTCTTATAGAATTCAGGCCGGGTCAACCTCGGTAGTTACTAATCAGGACTAGTCAGGGGGCCTTGGCAGACTAATAGAGATTTCTCGTGATGGTTATTCCATTCTACATAGCTACATCCATCCATTAGTTATCAAATACTATTGCACTACACCCAGAATCACGTGCAGATGACTCATTGATCCATCAATCATTCAATAATAACTACTCTAATTATTGATCTATAGAGGCGATAATATTCTAGCCTAAGAGACCCTAGACGAGGGTCGGGAGTACGGAAAGGAAGGGCTCCGGGACGCTAGCCCCTTAGGGCTAGACCAGAAGTAAGTTTAGACCAGAAGTAGGTGAATTCTTCTACCTCGGTAGGGCTCCCGATATAATTACCTAGCCTGAGAAAAGAGCGCTGAGTACCCTAAGCTCTAGGGATAAGTCCCTTAAGATATTATATTTTACCACTAAAAATATTATTCCTTATGATGATAGCGACGGTCGGGAGGTTTATATAGGAGGTCTCTAGGCCTAGCCTTAGGGACGGACGTGCCGGAAACTAACTTATGGGGGCTGCTGCGGGGTGTTTCGCGCTGCAAGGGAGCTGATGCGCCCAGCTTCCGGGGTACGTAATTTCCCAGGTGTGGTATTTTTGAAATATGGGGGTGGCATTTTTGAAAATATTCCAGAAAAGTGCCGATTTTTGTAATTTGGGTGTGGCAATTTTGCAATTTGCCGGCAAAATTATGAGTCCATAATATCAACTGGCTAACTGGTAAACGATACACCCACTCCCCCAAACCTCCAAACTATCATCCAGCTCCTCTTCACCTCTCTACTTGACAGCAGCCTCTTCCCTCCAGCGTTGCCAAATGGTAACCCATAGACGAACGTGGAAAAAGGATTAGACAACAGTATGACCATAACCCGCACTCCCACCTAAAAGACTACTCATGACCAATATGAACACGAGGAGAATCCTAACCTACATCTCCATACACACCCCCATCCCACCTAGATTTCGGATGAAATATGAATTATAGAAAATCTTTGCGATGTCATCGCGCCCTCCTCTCCTCTCACAGGCAAGCACGACAACATCAGACATCGACAAAGACACATCACAAACCATAAACCCAATCTCCCTCAGAATGTTTAATGCCATCCCACTCTCTAACATCAAAATTTAGAACTTTCACCCTTGAAAAGAATCCATGAAGCGATATTGCTATCATACCCATCTAGAAAAAGCACAAAACAAAGACTAAATCCTCGGTCTATACGATCTATCTATCATACCTCTACTCCTACTAGCGTGAGCACGTTTGCGTCAAAATACTAGAATCTAGTCTACACTCCTCACAAGACCAGGGAAAAAATGCGCGCAAACTCGCTCATCTAGATCTTCATCGCATACCTTAGTTTTCCATAAACATGGCCTGATACATACGTCTTTGATAGCCTACGTAGCGCCGAAGTCTGAAGTTCGAAGTCTGCAGTTTAAGGGTTATATGCTATATGATGCGCCTATGCTTCAAAAAAAGAAGCACAGCCTCTGTAAGTAGGTAGATAGTATGGGAGCAGCGAATAGCACCCAGCACCTCCCCATTATGAACTGAGCTATCTTGACTGTCCAAAACAATGGTTGGAAAACCCCAGAGAATACGACGCTTTTCTTCACTTGTTCACCGTATAGGGTATAACGGTACTAGCACTCACCCTCTCCCGGCCCTTCTAAAAAACATGCCCTTTATATATCTTCCCTCCAATCCACATCCTCGATTTCCCCCGTTCCCCACCTCCCTCTCCCTCTCCTTCTCCCTCCTGCCGCCTTCCATCTCCAGCCAACGCGATAGCGATAGCAATATCCATACTCCACCACCCCTTATCGGATGGTGTTGGGATCGGTTCGTGGTATAGATGGTTTATAGGGAGGTAGGGGATTAGTATAGATGTGATCTAGTGGGATATGACGGTAGGAAGTTGATGCGGGATGAGAGGGAAAGGGGTGTAGGATATTGGTTCTAGGGACAAGGCGTGGTGCGTTTCATGATATAGTTGCTGTGTTATCCTGTTATTATAAGTCAATTGCTGTGCATCCTGCTGCATTACATGCTTCTTCGTCTATATATTTGTGATAGTTTATTTCCCAAACCAACATTATTCGTCGCTCATCATCTATACCCCGCCAACCAACTCAAGCGCAGCATGCAGCATTATCAGACGAAGTACTAGTCGATGCAATCACAGTCAGTAGTGACCACCGGCTCGGAAAAAATCACTCACGCATTCCGAGCACCGGACGCATCCCAAGAGAAGAAGAAAAAGCCAACAAAGGCCCCTATGAAGATGCACACGAGGATATATCCATTGTAATACATGGCCAACAGCATAATCATATATGCAATGCAGAACTGCAACGTATACAGGCCCGCGCGAACAATTTGCTGAAACACAGTAGCGACATGACCAGATCGTGTCAGCGGCAGAGACCGTTCCCAATAGCCTCCTAGCAGTGGAACGGCCGAATGGGGTGGATCCTCCGCGCTGGCACCACTGTTACTGCTGACCTTGCAGTTGAGGTTGTCTTTCGGATTACTGGAAGCATGAGCTGTCTGTGTGGCAGGCTGCTGGATCAACCGATCGTATTCGCGCTGCAGGCGGCGTAGAAATTCGAGGAGGAGTACGAGGGCGATGACGCCGATGCAGGAACCGGCGAACATGCCTTTGGAGGTGATGTGCCATGTTGTTGATAGGAAGCATGCGTCGAGGGTGTACCAATTCCAGAACATCTGTGACGGGATGAGCGTGAGTTGTGTATGGAATCGCTGGAAAACCATGGATAGGGACCGATGCATACGGAGGATTTGCATGTCGTCGAGCCGCCCATGTCCATACCTGGCATGCTCATTGCCGATGCCGTAGGGGACGAGCTGGACACTGGACTGTTCGCAGTGCTGGTTGACATGGTCATCGCCATCGACGTCGTCATAATTTCCACTGCTAGTGTAATCCTACTGTATGTAGGCTCAACTGAAAGATGCTGTCAGAGGTTGAGCGTATACGAAAGGGCCTTGATGTAAGATGAGGTGGTTTGCTTACGGCATCAACAGCTATTCCGAATGTCGGCTACCAAGTAGGAGATGTGACGTTCCCAGTGAACTCTTTACACATTTACCACCGTGAACACTAAAGCACGACTCGGTCACGAAGAAAAGTCATCGGAACGCTATCACGCAGAGCTGAGCTGTGGGCTGTGGGCTTTGCATCCTTCTGGATGGCCAGTGTCGCTCAAGCTAGAAGGAATGGGATGGACGATGATTCGATCGTTTGTTTTGTTGATCACAACACAATATGTTACCTTAGGTTTCTTTCGTCGTGCAGTGGCTTGTCAATACATTAGCGTGGAGTCTCATTGCGCAAGTTTGAGCAAGTTTTCGGTAAGATAGGAAATTGCACTAGCGAATTAGTACGGATGACAGCCACGTGCAAACCTAGGTAGCAGACTCTATATGATAATAGATAGAAGCAGAAGGATGGAGCGATGGCGAATTCGGTGATATACAGAGAGTTCCGCCTAAGGTTAGTCGACTGTTCGAAAGTGTAGTGAGAGAACCAAGGTCCATCTTCGTCAATCCTCTCCCATGGTCAGTCACGTCAATCGCAAGATCTTTAAGCAGTACAAGTATCAGAGACTTGTATTATCGTCGATGGCCTGCCGCCCATCTCTGTATAAGAGACCCTCCTCTGCCGTTCTCTTCAATTGACTCATCCTGTCTCTGGCACCTGGTTGATTGATAGATACCCCATAATTCATCAAGACAATTCTTCCACACGGTTCGTCCATACGATTTACATCATGTCGATGTCAGGCGCGATGGATCCTACCGTCATGGATCTACCGTTGACTGATCCTCGATGTAAGGATGCCTCTTGCATTGCCTTTCAGGCTGCCACAAATCTTTCCCAGGCGGAGATTTCTTATTATTATCAGTTTGAATACGGGCATTGGGTCGCCTGGTACTACTCTGCAATTTTGGCCTTCGCAGCATTGGTCCATTTCTTCGATCTATACAGGACTCGCAATCGTCGGCCAGCATCTGTCTCCCGGCCAAACTTGTTTGACAAAGCCCAAGCTATTCGTCGCTGTTTCTCGTACAGACGCTTTGATGACAGACTGGGGCTGCCCTCGTTTGGAATGCTCGCCTTCCTGCTGCTCGGCCTGCTATTTCTGTTCATCTTGACTTTCGCAGTGCGACCTTACTATCGTGAGCGCGACGGATACGGCTCACCTCCATTGGCTATAAGGGCTGGTTTGATGGCAGCGTCGCTGACGCCGCTCCTGATAGCATTGGCCGGAAAGTCCAATTTGGTGACCCTGCTCACAGGGTTGGGCCACGAGAAGCTCAATGTTTTCCATCGTTGGATTGGATGGGTAGTCTTCGGACTCAGTGTGGTCCACACAGTACCCTTCATAGTCGCGCCTCTGCGTGATGGAGGATACGCGACTTTGCATATGAATTTTTACGCCCCTGGGGGGTTTGAGGTAAAGGAAGACTATTCTGTTCACGAGTCGTAATTGCTGATTTTAGGATAGTACACCGGCACACCCACATTAGCGATGCTCTTTGGACTTGTTGTCCTCTCTATACCCTATATCCGACACCGTTTATATGAAATTTTCTACTTCTCGCATATCTTCCTCGCCGTAGCCTATCTCGGGCTCTGCTTCTGGCATTTTGGCAACCTAGGCGACTCGTGGGCATACCTCTGGGCAACATTGGCACTGTGGTTGGTATCGATCCTCGGACGGGTGTTTTACCATAACCAGTCTTTCAAATTCAATAAGGCGTGGCTCACAGGATTCCCAACCCGTCTGCAAAGTCTACCTGACAGCATGACAAGGATCGATATCTTATTTCCATCATCGTTTTCCTGGCGACCCGGGCAGCACGTCTTTCTTCGTTTCCCGTCCCTTTCGACCTTTGACAACCATCCTTTCACTATTGCTTCCATTCCCCAGTCGGCGAGCAGTCGACAAAGGAAGGATTCATCAGACATGCAAACAATGAGATTCTTCGTGCGCTCGCATGCAGGCTTTACTCGCAAGCTCTCGTCCTATACTAGCAGTAACCTTGATGGGTCGGTGCAATCATGGATAGACGGTCCATATGGCGGCGTCGGCCGGCGGATAGAGAATGAGTATGACACAATGATACTTGTTGCTGGAGGCACTGGGATCACAAGCTGCCTTCCCTGGCTACAACACATCTCGCAGGGGATAAAGGCTGGCACTACTCGGACGGCCAATGTCAAGCTGCTCTGGGTGATGCGAGATGCAGCGTCCCTTGGATGGATATCACAGGAGCTAGAGGAGGTGTCCCGTCTTACCGTTCAAGGCAGAGTCGTGATGGAATTCTTCGTCACAGGTAAAGATCAGCCGAATGAAAAGCTGCCGCTGGGTTTGAGTAAAGCAGAAACTGCCGACGATAACAGCACCCCTAGTGATGAAAGCCGGTGGAGCAGCACGATCAGCGGTTCAGGCTTGTGGCATTTTGGACGACCCGATCTGATTCAATGGGTACCCAAGCTTCTGACACCTGGCCGAAACGTCATAATCGGTAAGTTGGTCGAGTCCATCATTGTTGACGGGTCGACTGTCAATCATGCTAACAAGAAGAAGGGTGCGGGCCTCAGAGTCTTCAAACCCATCTTTCTACGGCATGTGCTCTCTCCCAACGGATGGTTTGGAGGGAAGAGGTTAGCGAGGTGATGTTGATTACGGAGAGGTTTGGATGGTGACAGACATAAAGTACCGAGGGTCGGTAAAAAAAGTCGTGTCCGGTGTCCTCTCCAGAATTGCAGCTAACATCGGACATGACTTGTTTACCGACCCTCGTACAACAGTATTTCTCGAGGAGGAAACTTATTGCCGAGGTTTATCCGTCGAGCTAGCCACCAAGACCGAAATATCTCCGGCAAATGCTCCTACTCGATCGCATCTTCCGCGGGGTGGACCTGACCTGAGCGTCGATTGGATGAGCCCCGCTGCAGTAGACTGGCTAAAGTTACAGACCGGACTATTTTCTGTTCTGACCTGTGTGGCTTGCAGCAAGTTTCAAGCCCCTACCAATCATATGCCGGCCGCTACCACTACAAGAGGCAGTTGATCCATGTGTCACCCACATGCTGATTGTCTACAAATACCCTTTCCTTTTCGCACCTCAAGTTTTCTTTTCCAGAATTCACTGATCAATCTTTCTACTGTTGTATTGACCACCAATCTCACATTCACCCACTCCAGTTGCAACATTGTCCACGCAAACCTCACTATCATATCCTCTCTCAACCAATCCTTTTCTAAACAATAAAGAATGATGGGTCAGTCTCGATTATCACATTTTAGTTCCGCACAATATTGACAATCACATAGCTCCCGGATGCACCTGCTCATGTGGCAGCTCCTGCGCTTGTCCAAGCGGACAGTGCACTTGCAAGTAGAGAATGTATGTATACATGTTGGGTATAATGATGGTAGCGGATCCTGATCGACTAACTGACTAACAGCAGATGATGATGTTAGCGAGGGGATTCTTTGAGGGGAAGGTCGTTTGAATGGTGGTGCTTTAATAGTATGAGGGGTTTAGGATGTTGATGTTATGAGCTGATGAACGTTATGATCGGTTGTTCCAAATTGGCGATATAAGTTGAAATACATGATTGACGGCTGCTCTGTTCATTGAATATCATATGACTGTGAACACAGCCTTTGGTCGGTCCTTAGGTACTGAAGCAGAAATCTCGTAAGTAAGAGGAATGGTGACTGGAGCTATGTAGCTATCGACTTCACTCCTATTGGAGGGAGACGCTGCGCGGTTGTTCAATAGCAAAGGCATAAAGCGAGACAGTCCAGCACAGAATCTTCCGCATGAAACTCCTGCATGAAGAATTCGACGCCTGTAACGCCAAGTTGAAGCTGCGTTATGGTATTGCCGGAGTATATTTGTATCGCAGCATGGGATTGGCGGACTGTTTGCGTGCATTTGAGAAAGTTTCTGTAGGCTGCATGGCGTTACGTTAGCATGAAGCTAGTATCAGTCAGCTCGTTTATTACGGATAGCCTGGTACCGGTAAGCGTAATATACGTCCTGTATGGAAAGTTCAAGGACTTGTTCGTCATGTGACAATCTATGAAAATAATAGCAGCATGTTCTCTTGTAGTACTTAACCACGGGGTGTGTGAACTCACGCCCTTTTGCGGCCCCAAATACACCCGGAAAATATAGATAAGTGGCCTCGAAGGCAAACAAATGATTAGACTTGCTTGCTCTGGCTTAACATGAAAGCTATCAGGACCAGCCACCTGCTCAGCAATTGTCGTAGTCTTTACAGGTCCATTCGGCACACTTTCCATATGGAAAACCCAGAACATTCCAGGTTTCCGATTTTGGAGCGCTTCTGATAATTCTTACTATTTTAAGGGAAAGATGCGTATCTGATGCTTTCGTACAATTCATAGGCCTATAGCCAGATCTAGCGGCTGCAAGCTGCAGCTCCTCTACTCAGGTCTTCGGACGTCCCAATGCACGTCATGATTGCGGTAACAGACAGCGCAAAGATTCCTTCTGAGAAGCCGAATCACCGAAGAAATTCAGAGATCTGGTATTTTCTAGCTTCCCAGACGCGTCTGCTAAGACAATGTATGTAATAAGGACAGATCAATCTGCCTTCAGCGCCGAGCAGTACATTGATGAAACCACATAGATGGCTCGATAGAAGGGAGTAAGGACGATGTAAGGAGAGAAGAAGTGGAGTATACAACGATCATGACGCTGGAATTACCAGTACGTTCCAGCACAATCTGGACAGATCTAGTAGTCTTGCGTACATTGTTCGCTGAATGAGCAGTTCATTCAAGGCACCTGTCTGCAAAGCATGCATCTTCATGTCGAAAAATTCAATTCGTGACTAAAGACAACGCCACACAAATGCACGGGAACATCATATAACTACCACTTACGACTTTGTCTGAGTACACCATGGAGCATTGGCAGAAGCCAGATGCTCAGGAGGTCGCTCACAGAGTCCTTGGAAGTATGGAGCGTCTCATGTTCTCGTGGTTTGACGTACAGATACTGTCCAAGTGATGGTTACTGCGAGCAGCCACAAGGCCAAGGGAAAGTCCAACCTCGTCTTATCAACAAAGCAGGAAGTCTACAACTTCCCCTTTCATTGAAGATCGTTCTCCCTGCTGTCTATGCAATGACGTTCGTGAGGGAATTATGATTACCCTTGGTGGATATCGACGGATCGTTCAGTCGCCACGTCGCCCATCCGCTAATGCATTCACCTTGATGAGACACTGTGACAAGTTTGAGGCGTTCAACGATCGAAGAGTGGTTCCCCTGAAAGAATTAGGCGAACTTGAGACGGAAGACTAGACTGTATACGGTTAGTAGGATTTCACGGCGCTTAGCTGTCAGCCCAATCATCCAATCACTCACATCTCAAGCCAATCACATCCCACTACTAAGCACCGACAAGATCGCTAAGTATGCATATGAAAGCAAGGACCACTGCTCCTCGAGGTCCTCAAAGAGGTAACTTATGCGTCTGCCTCTGCATGTCTATCGCCATCCACGTGTGCGTTCACGATGCGATAGGAATACAAAAACTCCACCATGACACCGTTTCTCCACCTCGTATATATCTTTATCATCCAGACAAGCCTCATCACTGCAGCTACAGCGAAGAACATTTGGCACGTCAGCATATGGGAAGCCCCGGCGCCTCCACCAGGCAAAGGACCTCCAATATCGGCATCAGCACTGCGAGACCTCCATTACCTGCCTGCTCAAGTAGCTTCTATCATCGGCGCATACGTTCTCTCCGTCGTCATCATTGGCACTGCCATCCTTCTTGTCGGTCGTCCTCTTCGCCGAGCGGCTCAAGGATCTCCTCAATCATTAGCAATGGAGATGATGAGGCCTAAGCCCGTCAACCCAATCAACACAGAGCTGCATAAAGCATTCGACCCTTCGCCCATCTCTCCCGCAAAGAGCCAAAACCTCTACGGGCAGACTCCAGAAAGCAACATCGACATGAAGAGCAATTGGCCCAGTCCGAATAAGAGCGCCAGAACCAGTGGCTGGGGTTCGATTGGTAAAGGTCACAAGAAGCAAGCTCCTTCGGTACAGAGTAGCGTCATAACATTCGATGAGAGTGTCATCGAAGACGACAAGGAACGGAACCAGAAGGAGATGGAGCGGCTCTATGCTGCGGTCTTAGATCACGACGAGAAGAAGTCCATGTCAACAGTCAATCTTCCCAATCAAGAGCCAGTTCAAAATCCACCAGAACTACAGCATCTTCGATCACCACATCAGAAATCATTTCCCCCAACCTCCATGCCCGATCCTCGCTCCGATACCGTGATACCGTCCCGAACATCCACGAAGTCTCCTCGAAACTCCTCGAAGCCCACACCACTCTCTTTTCATAGTCGCAATTCTTCAAGGTCTTCACTAGGCAGCTTCAACAAGAAACGTGGAGTTCGAAATCTGACGATTTCCCCTCCAATGGGTTCCCCTGAGCTCATGCCCGACCATAACGACGCCTACGGAGAGTCCGAACCTCTCACTCCCAGGATCTATGATAACCCAGGCCCACCTCCACTCACGCCTCCACAGCAAAGAGCCATGAAGTCACGAGAGGATGTGATGACTGCTACACGCTTGAGCCCCCGAAGTGCGAGGTTCCCGGAGCCTTCTATCCGAACACCACGTTCTCCTGCCTTCCCAGGTGTTCAATCTATACCCGAGACTAGACCAGTCTTCGAGATTATCGACAGTAGCAGATCAATGCCAGACCGCGATCTCGCCAGAAAGCGGACGCCAGCTCCTCTCACTCTTCACACCCAGGCGATGGCTGGCTCCAATTCTCAGCGCAACCATCCTTATCAACAACATAATCCTCCGAGCAACGCTGCATTACCTTTACGCCAACCGCACCCAACAGAATACAATTCTGATCGTCCTCCATCGATGATCAAAGCAACCGTCCTCGAGCGCAATGTGCCCAATCATCATCTGCGTACACCAGCTACTGGCGTACCTCAGACACCATACAGTCCATACATGCCATTCACACCTCTTACACCGATGACGCCCAGTCGGCTTGTCACCAGGGAGGAGAGAAAGAGGAAAGAGAAGGAAGAGGGTAGAAGAGTGGCCACAATAGAGGATGTGGTAGAAGAAGACCCTGACATGTGGGGCGAAGCGTACCGTTGAGCGAGTGCATGACGTTGGGTGAAATATGAGGGCATTCCGTCTAGGATGCCACGGTCGAATTACGAGCAAGTGCAGTCTTGAGGGGGAGGTCCAATGGAGTATTTGGCGGTCCGGTGCGTTATGAGAATACCCTTTTGTATATACACTATGCATTTACTTGAATATACGATCGTTTGTTCACCCCCGCTTGTTGAGCGACGCTAAGCCAACCTCATCCCTGTTTGTATACTTCATTAACTATCAGGAAGTAAGAAAGTCTAAGTACTAAAACACGTCATTCAAAATATGTTGTGAAACTTCAGCGGGGTAGCGGATACAGCAATATGATCAGGCGTTGGGAGCTCCTCTGTTCAAATCAGATGTTGCTAATGAACCCCAGCAATTGGCTCGAACCTGTGGAGAAAGATACTACTATGGAAGTAGTACCGATCCAACGTTGACCGTGAGCAGCGATGACGAACTTCCGGACGACGAGCATCTGGCACAAAGCAGGTCGAACAATAGGCAGATTTCAGCCACTGATAATGCATTTTCCTACCAAGAACACAACTAGCAAGAAGCTATGAACGATCCGTAATGGACACGGTCTTAAGGGGACTGTCTTTCTGTCTTTCGCTATCCAGTCGGAATGACAAACGTGGATTTGCCGGATCAGATGGCAGTATCGAGTACGGACGTATGGGCAACAACTTGCCTCAATTCACCTCGTCGAGAATGAAGCGCTAGCTTTGAGGCGTGACAGCTTTTCCAGAGGGAAAGTTCAACACCGCCGGTAGTACAGACGGACGGATCATTCATCACACACGCCCATCTTCGTCCTCCCCCCTCTCTCACTCTTCACCATCCCTCAACACCAGGACCATCGCACCTTCATCGCCCACCACCCAAGAACCACCAAACCAACCAAACCCATCAACAAAACGAAACAATGTCCACCATCCACATCCACAACTGGGCCACCAACCCCGTCCCCACCACCCCCAGCAACGAAACCCCCACCGCCACCTCCACCTCCCCCACCGACGCCAAAACCCCCCCACCGCCCTTCTACCTCATCCCCCACACCCTAGCCTCAACCTCCACCCTCCTCCCCGCCGCCGCCCTCGCCAAAAAAGCCATAGCCTGGTCCTCCAAAACCAACGGCCCCACCCCAATCATCAAGCTACAAGGCCCGGATATCGTAGACATCCCCCCATCCTCCTCCTCTTCCTCCTCATCCGAAAAGAAAGACAAAAAACACCCCAAATCGAAATTGAAAAACGGCTACGTACCAAAAGGCTACACGCTAAACGCCGACGGCGTCCCCGTAAATACGGACGAAGAGGCGATGGGGACGAGGTTCCATGTTACGGAAACGAGTATGAGTGAGACGAAGGAGGAGTTGGAAGGTGGCGGGACGAGGGAGGTGTGGGTTCGGTATGCGGTTTTCACTAAATGTTCTATTCTTCAAGAGTGAAATTGCTGACTCACGTAATTGGATACAGGACGGAGAGGTTGGTTACGGTTCTGATTAAAGGCGATAAGAAGGAAAAGGCGGATGAGGAGTGAGTATGTCTTGCCCCTGTCCTGCCTTGCGCTTCTCTTCTCTTCTCTTCTCTTCTGTTCCCTTTGTGAGATCGATCGTATTCAACTTGATAAAAATACTGACGCTGGTGATTTTCTCGTAGCGAGGTGCAGGGAGGCGTCAGCGCGGCGAGAGCGAGGAGGTTGGCTAGAGGGAAAGCTTGAGTAGCAGCGGGCAAAGATAGTTAGATGGTCGTGCGACAACTTGACTTGACCGAATGATGGCTTTGGATTTGGATATGGATTTGGGTTTGGGGTATGCGACTTAGAAACCGGATGCTAATACACACACACACACACTCTCTCTCTCTCCCTCCCAAAAATACAAAATCCATCTCCATCCCTCCCTCCCTCCCACCTGCACGCTTCCATACACGTCGAGCCAAAGAGTTGTAATATAGACAAAGTAGCGAAAAGGAAAAAAAAGGAACTCCACCCTCGTATCGTACATGCACCTAGGTACCACTTCCTGCCGATGGTGGCACAACCAACCAACCAACCTCAAAGACCCGTAACTGCCTCAGCCCATGACAACCCTCATCTCGACATCATGCCCCTCTTCACCCTCCATTGCATCCTCCTCCTCCTCAGAACTCCCCCTATCGTCCGCGTCGGCAGCGGGACTATTTGCAAAGTCGTCCAGGTCTAGTTGTCTATGTACAGCCGGCACAACGGCCGGCACGCCCTTTTCCAACCCCAGCTCCTCATCATGGACATCATCGTGGTCGATAGAGATCTTCGGCGTATGATGCAGGGGCTCGCCGAAATGCAGTGGTGAATCCTCGCTACTGTCGCTACCGCCGTCGTCGTCGTGATTGAAGCTAGGACTCATGATCTGTTCGTGCTCGATGGCTTCGCCGATGCCGTTTGCGTCCTCGTCGGATGAATCGGCTTTTTGCTGGCTGTGGAGGGCGAGGCGGGCGGCTAGTTGCCTCCGCGCTCGGCTTGGGGGGAGGTTGAGGGGTGGTGGAGCTGGAGGCGGGTCGCTGGGTGGTGTTGGCGTTACGGAGAGAGTTTGGTGGTTTGGTAGGAACTACACGGATATTGTTGTTAGCCTTCAGTGCTAGGGAAGGCGGTGATAGAGTGAAAGTGCGTGTGGACGAAAGGAGGAATCGTGGAGGGGAGGACGAGAGCCGGAGGTGGTAAGGGCAGATGCATGACAGGGTATATGATAGCTCATCACTGAAGCCGTGCTCCAAGTCATATGAGGGTAGAAAGTGGATGATGGGCGCTGTCATGCTTCTTTGACCGGCCAGCTGCATAGACTCCAAACAACACGTAGATGCTTCCCAGCATCACGTGCCGTGTGCTCGGCTCCAATGCATGGCTCCATCATGTGATGCACGCTGTGATTGCTGAGGGATAGTGTAGGTGCGCTAGTAATCGCTCATGTCGATATCTGCAAATGAAAGATTACCCACTTGATCTTGATTGGCGCCTGCATCGCCTTCTTCAATCTCCTCCATCTCCTCGTCCTCCTCATCGCTCGAGCTGCCGAAGCCACTGAGCAATGAGCCTCGGCTACTCAGGCCGAAAGCACCATTCGAGGTACCACTGCCGTTACTGGCAAGGTCCATGGAGTCTAGACCTGTATTGCCGTTAAGGCCAGCATTCGCTAGAGCGGAGGAGGCGCCGGTGCCAAAGCCGTGGGCTGCATTGACCGCGTTGAGGACTGCTTGCCGAGGACCTAGAGACATGTCTGGTCTGACACCGCCAAGGATAGCATTGTCCCTTTCTCGTGTTTCTGAAAGGGTATTCTCGACGTACTCGCTCCACTGCCGGCTTGTCACCCTTTCGAGCACCACTTGGGACAATAGCTCTGGCGGATGGCGATCGCTGAACTTGACCACTTCTTCTGCGACAAGGGTCAGATGTCCCATATAGCCCAATCTCATGTTGTTCTTCACTTGTGCATCATCGCTCATCGCTTGGCCTTCCACTATTCGCTCCGTAATGCGTCCGGTTTGGAAAAGATCAATAGCAAGAGTCCGATTGTAGCCTCTGTCCATGGGGCCGTTAAAAACTTGCTGTACAACATCATATACTACATTGTGCAGAAAGTTGTTCCAGGGGAATCGAAAGAAAAAGTCCTTTGACGAAACACGTCAGTATTGATGCGCAAGGCGACCGTTCGAATAACTTACAAGGATCGTAGGTACTACACGGTGCTCAACAAACATCATCTTCAAAAAGTCCCCAACCATCGGCTGACCATCGACATCGTATTCGAATTGAGGCGCGAAACTTTGGTCATTGCCACTCAGTAGTACGGATCGATTACTGTCTCCCTCTTCCGCATGCGTAGTATCGAGGGTCCTTTCGCCATTGCCACCTTCGAACGAGTCTTCCGCTGGCCTTAAGGTGTCGTCTGACGAAGGATCTTGTACCCGACTTGCAAACAATGGCGCTGGCTTATCACCTGGATGCGGAACAAGGCCTCGATGAGAGTTCTCGTCAACTACTGAAGGCTCAAGACTTCGTTCTCGGTGCGGTAAAGGTGGTGCATCTGCAATTGGACTCGGCGTTACAAGTTCGTGGTGCGCTGGCGGCTCCGTTGGCATTTCAGTTGCTTGTGGCTCTGGCGATGCGAATGTTGGATGATATGACATGGATGTGTCTTCGTTGACGGCAAGGTAATTCACGGCAGAAGCCAAACCAGATGTAGGCGACTCCGACTCGTGTTCGATTTTGGACTCTAGTGACTGCGGACCTTCAGCTTCTGGCATCTCGGCTTCCTTCTCGTCTACTGACTCGAGCCGCGGAGAGGTTAGGGGTTCATCGACGAAGTCTTCGTCTAGATCTAACCGAGGTTTCGATGGCTTGGGCAGGCTAGGCATCAGTGTTGGTGGGGAATCCGGTTCGATCTCGAAAGGTGACTTCTCGTCTTTCTCGTCAAAATCATCCTTGATGTCTTCCACTAGATCGGCAGAGCTGCCAACGTCCTCAAATCCGTCATCCTCAGCATTGTTCTGGACTTCTAGCTTGCGAGTCTCCTCCGCCCCCGTATTTAGGCCCAGAGGAGAAACTCCATTGGTGAAGTTGGCGCTATCTTCCGAAAATTCTGTGATAGCTGACGCAGGAGGTTTGACATTCAATGCGCCTTCGGCCTTCAACCGCTCTCGCTCTTCGTCTCTTTGCCGAACGAAGGCCTCGCTTCCTCGCTCATTTAGGAGACCCATATTACTGCAATGTAGAAGTTCCGCCATAAGCTCGCATGTCTTGAACCGATCGAACCCTAAAGGCTCGATTTTGTTGCCGAAAGCGACCCCCAGCTCTTTTCTTTTGATCGTAATCTGACTATTGCCGTCCGCTACAGCATGTGTTGGGCTAAGAAGCAGTCCCATGAAGTCTGGTACACGCTTGGCAAAGCATCGTAATAGGGTACCTAGGTAGATTGGATCACTACTCGAAGGAAGTGAGTCCGGGCCAGCCCCCACATCAGGGTCGTAGTCCGAATTGTTCTTCCTAATCACTTCAATAATCATGCCAACTCCGACGGTGAGTGGGTTCCCGCCTCTGAGCATATTAGTAAGTAATTTCTCGATGCACAGTTCGGAAACCAGCTGTCGGGTCAAGTTGTTAGGGCCAATGCAGGATTGCTCGTTTTGGGAAGCATTAGCTGAGATTGTGACGATTGCTTTGATGAAATCACCCGCAGCTGTTTGTGTGCCTGGAGCGTTGTCTTTCTCTAGGAAAGCAAGCAAACGAGGCATGAGATCTTGGCTTTGCAACCACTGCTTTCTTGTTAGCAAACCGATACTCGCCGATCCCAAAGTTAACAACATACGTCAACAACGCCCATACCGCCCTCACTTTTCTCCATGCTGATGACTTTGAGCAAAAGATCCATAATCGCCGCACAGTCGATGTGCTTCAGCATCGTGGGTATCACATCATCCAAGCTTTGCAAGAAGTGGACCATCTCCTCCGTTTTCTTGTCCAGCAGGGTTTCATTGATCTTCGTGAAGTAGCCGGCCTCAGTTGAGTCCAAGGGTGCATCGGTTTTTAGAAAGTCCCAAAAAGTCCGCAGTAACTGTTGATTCTCCATCAAAGACTCTAATATTGACCAAGTCTCTGATGATAGAACCTCGCATGCCGTGTAAGCCTTCTGCCCTCGTGCCTTGTCCGCCTTGTCCCATTCTTCGATTTCTTCCTGTCGTTGTGGTTTCTCCTTTTTCTTTCTCCGGAATGGGCTCATAGACTTCTCACGAATGATCTCTTCTTCACTATCCTCGTCCTCCGCATCATCTTCGGGTCTGGGTGTCGGTGGAGTTGTGACAAGTTCGAGTAGCCTGCGCAAAACGTTTTCGTCTCTCAAAAACTCAATGAGCTTTGAATTCGATTGCTTTAACTCTTGGATAAGATCCGACTCGTCCAAGACTTCTTCCAGGGTAACATCAGGCTTCTCGAGTATGTTGTTGAGCGTCGATACGTTGGCATATCCGCCAAACCGCCAAAACATCGTGATCTATATTATAAAGTTCTTTCCGAAAGCTGTGTGTTCGGTATGGTGGGTAGGTTGCAATGCTGTACAATGTAGCGCTCTCGAAGTAGTCATATGTGTAGCTCCAGATATCCAAGGCGGTCCCCATGCGCAGAATGTTATCTCTGAATACCTTGTTCACAACCACATGTATTGCCTATTCAAATCCGAGTCGACGCTTCCTCTGGCTGATATAGATGGGTCCCACTCATGCAACCGCGTGACAGCTCCGTCGTGTCCAGGTTTGGTTATCGGCTTATTTCGGTGACCTTTTTGGGGTTGATTTGATCGCAGCAGTAAGGGCCTGGAACTTATCGAAGGGTCTCAGTTGTATTCGAACAACCTTTCTTGTAAGCTTGCTTGACACGAGAAAGGTCGCTCATATGGATCTGTAAGTTGGTTAAAGCTCTGCAGCCAACACAATGTCAGGATCGATGTTGCGGCGCCCCGCTAGCGCCTGAGACCGGCAGTCGTAGCACGACCACTTGGCTCTCTCGTCACATTGATTCATTCTACAGCTCATCCTACTTCACCTACGACGGACAACTATCTATATCGTACCTCCCATTGTTAAAACCGATAAGAGTAACTTGATGTGGAGGTGTCTGCCTTATCATTAGACAGCCGTGAGAGCTCACCTCTGGAACGGCCCGTTTGAGCCCCTTTTAGTCCTCGAAATCTCGCGTGTCGCATTTGAATTGAATCGCCAACGGTGAGGCGTATTAGTTGACAGAGGCATCATTGCAGCTATAGCAACATCGAATCCGACGATTTATATCAACATCTGACAGACGATGTCAGATTGGTTCCAGATGGATGAATTGGTCAGCCTTGCCAGGAATCCCGGCACTCAGGGCACGAGGGCAGCTTGACATGGCTTGGCCCGAGCTCTAGAATAGTTCTAGAATACGTCAACCTACTCACTCCAAAACGCAGGCACACGCATTTAGACATATCCACATCTAGCTCGATGACCCAGCAGCATTACATATAGCAAATCCATAAGAAATCACCTGGCACCATGAACCGACTCTTCGGTGCCAAAACCACCGGCCCCAAACCCACCCTCAACAGCGCCATCTCCAACGTCCGACCCTTCCCATCCGTCCCATAAAACAGGTACTAACATACAAAAACAGACAGACAGCCACGTCGAAGGCATAGACGTCAAGCTCGCCAAACTAAACGCCGAACTAACAACCTACCAACAGCGCATGTCCAAGATGCGCGACGGCCCCGGCAAAACCGCCCTCAAGCAAAAAGCCCTGAAGATCCTCCAACGGCGCAAGATGTACGAAGGCCAGCGCGACCAGCTCGAACAGCAGTCGTGGAACATGGAACAAGCCTCCATGATGACCGACAACCTCAAGAACGTCATGACGACCGTCGACGTGATGAAAGACACCAACAAGACGCTGCGGAAACAGTATGGGAAGGTCAACATCGACAAGATCGAACGCATGCAGGATGAGATGCAGGATCTGATGGAGGTGGGCAATGATATCCAGGAGAGTATGAGTCGGAGCTATGATGTGCCCGAGGATGTGGATGAGGCGGAGCTGGATGCCGAGTTGGAGGCGTTGGGGGAAGAGGCGGTGATGGAGGGCGGTTTCGGGCAGAGCATGGGGGTGGGAGAGATGCCGGGGTTCATGCAGGATGAGGTGCCGAGTTTTATTGATGAACCGCCGGAAGGAGGGAAGGTCAAAGAAGCTGCAGGGTAAGGAAAGGGAAGCGAATGAATGGTAGGCGTTGCTGGGCATATGACGGCGTTGCAAGCATGTTCTGTAGCACGGCGTTGTGAAAGTCTTGGGCTTTGTATCAATTGATCGCTAGGTTGGCCGACATGCACTTGATTAGAACATGATCATTTCAGTTTGTGGCCGTTGTCACGCTTCGAAGCCCAAGAATTTATGCCGTTATGTACAATGCGATGCCAGTCATATTTACTGTGAAAGCCGATCCCGTGTTCCTAAGTCCTGCTCCAATGCCACGCTAATCCGAACGCTTCATGCTTTTCCTAATGCAAGCATTACCAACAACGCCACATTCATCACCGTTATCACAAGCCATATGAGTATAGCAAGGACTGAAACCGCCCAATGGTTCCTCATCTTTATCGCGTCAAGGTCATTGTCCATCGCAAGCTCATCCTCTCCCTCATCTGCCTGTGTAGCGTTCGTGCCACCCACCACCATGAACTTATTCCTGCAAGTGAAGTATATCAAAGGCGCAGATATAAACGGTAGAGCAATACTAAGGGCCACCTGAGTGGCGTTCAAGGCAGCTGTAAGACCTTTTTTGCCAACTGAAGCTGCAATGATGGTACTTGGTATGATGCTGATTGTCCGTGTAGCAACGCGTCTGAGCCAGGGAGCGATCTTCCATTGTAACGCTCCTTCGCTTAGCATTTGGCCAGCTATCGTGCATACTATTCCAGCGGAAGTACCAGACAAAAGTAAAGCGAGGGCAAAGACTGTGCCCGCGGCTGGAGCTAAAGTCCTCGAAAGCAGGTCGTGGACTCCAAATAGGTTTCCGGTATCGGAAGAGCTGGCTGATGATAGCGAGGCACCAGCGACGATGAGAATAGCGCTGTTAACGAAGAGGGCAAAGGTAAAGAGCGCGATGACAATCTCCGCAGTTGAGTAATTTAGGCACGATCGAATCGCTTCTATAGAGGGTCGATAAATGCTTTTGTTGCTGTGCTCCGTCAAGTCAGGAACGGCGTTTCCAGCTTTGGTGTCAAAGTCGAGAAGTCTGGGCTGAACCATACCGCTTCCGAGGTATAAGCTGTGGGGCATGACTGTGGCACCAAGAATACCACAGCTCAGGTAGATTCCCTGGCCCGCGACGACTGCAGATGATGGAAGATATCCTTTGAAGACTTCTCCCACTGACGTGTTCGAGTGACGATGAATGAAAGACAATTCGATACAGAAACAAATGACCACCCCCAACACCAGAGCCACTACAAAATACTCAAAGTAATGCAAACGCCTCATGGAGCCGTTAGGACTGTAGAATATGAGGATAATGAGGACGTCTACTACTGTGATTATACAGCCCCATACCATGGGAACTTTCAATAGCAAGTTGAGCGCAATGGCTGAGCCTATGACCTAGAAATTCATTAAGACGAAGTTGCGGAGTGTGCTTGGGGGAATTCACCTCAGCGATATCGGTTGCAATGATGGCAGCCTCTCCTAGAAGATACAGAACTATATTTAGCCATCTGGGTAGATGAGCTCGGCAATGCTCTGCTAAGTTCAGTCCTGTCACTGTTCCAAGCCGAATGGCTAGAGACTGTAGCACGATGGCGAAGATATTCGACATCAAGACAATGAAGAGTAGTTTAAATTCAGTAGCCACACCAGAGGCTACATCAGTTGAGTAATTGCCAGGGTCAATGTAGGCCACTGCGACCATGAATCCAGGTCCAATGAAGCCGAGGAACTTTCGAAGGACTTGCCCAACAATTCGAAGGAGATTGGGCTTTCTGTTCGCGGTGACAAAGCTTCTCCGAGACGGAGGCTCTCCAGTTGGAAATTGGCTGTTACGGGTCTTCGGCGGCTGCAACGCTGGGAAGTTGTCATAGGAGGAATGAGCTGACTTCGAACCGTATCTCCTGTGCTCCAATATTGACTGAAGATCTGCATCGGAGGCCCCAGACGGTACTGTGAAGCTGCCTACATTTGGAACGCCCGACGATGGTCCTTGAGATTCTTTTGGTAGTGGGATGGAATTGTCAGAATCATTGGTCTGCGGTTCCGTGCGAGCATCTTCAGCCTCTTTGCTGGAGTCTTGATTTGTCCGCCGGTTTACTTTCCCATTTAGATCCTCTCTAGTGGTTAAATCCGCAGCCAAGGCTGATGGGCTTTGGTTCCAGTCTTCGTGTTCGATCGTTTCATCGTTGCGCGACGGACAGTTCATGCTTGAGGGTACTCACTCCTAAACATATGATCTTGGAGCCTGGCAAGATCCGAGTTGAAACAATAAATGCTGAGAGCAAGGGCGGGACGCGGGCCTGCGGAGCTAAAATTTGGAGATCGCGACTTCTTCCGATTCTGATGCTGTCTGAGCGTCATCAAGGTGCAAAGGAAGGCAACGTGGAAATGGTGCAAGAGAACTATGTCATGGGGAATTATTGCTGTCGCAGAGGACTGAAGCTATGATTCCTTTCTGTTATAGGACCTTCGAGTCGTCACGGCACCGCACCAATGTTCTAGGCTCACCAAGTAGCTTTCCCAAGAGGGACGACAGGTAACCGTTTACCAGTGCGATCGCCGCTCCTCTCCTGCACGCTTCTTCTAGGGTGATCACCCTTGTAGTGCTGTACATGTCGGACAGAGGAGTCTAACTGGTTCAACAGAAATGTCGTGGGTCGTTGCTGCTTCGCCAAGAGGTCCCGAAGTACGGAAGCCATGGCAACGGTTTTGCTAAACCCAGAACGGTTAAATGAACACAATGGCCGCTACATATGCTATCATCGCTCCACTTGACGCCTTACATTGCAGTCCATTTAGAGCCGGTGAGGTTTGGGCCTTGAGATGACAGAGACAATTTGGACCGATCGTTCTCTCTCATCACAGTCGCCCACCACTATCCGTACTGTGCAAGTGACAGATTAAGTGTGTTCATTGATAATGTCGCCCCTCTATTGGAGTGATCTACGATGGGCTTATGATCTGACTGTATTACAGGAAATCTACCAATATGGACCTCAATGTTCGCGTCAATGCACCCCCTGGAGTCCAGCACAAGCGCACAAAATCCTCTGTCCTCAAATCTATCGTCCCCACCAACCACCAGCGTACGCCTACAGCTACCGCTCCATACATTGATTGGAAGGAGGAGACCGAGATCGGGAAGCACTATGGCCATTCACATGGCTCGATGCTACCACCAGATCACCCGCATACGCGTCTCCATCTTAGAGAAGGTAGCGGTAATAGAAATGCTTTAGGGGACTCGCCGAGGAAGTCGGCCGACGTAGGAAGGATGCATACCCAAGCTTGCGGAGAAACTCAAAAGCCGAATCGCTTGACATCGTTCAAGACTTCTGCGGAGATGGATAAGGTCAAGTCGCCGAAGAAAAAGTTGGGAAAAGTGGAAGACAATCTAATGAAGAAGTCGAAGTCCTATACCGGCCTCTCGGCATTGCTGTCAAGGCCGAGATCCTCGAAAGGTCTGAAAGATGGGATTGCACGGCAAAAGAAGGATAAGGAAAACCAGACGCCCCCAAGCACGGCGGACCTAGTACCACCCCCCATCTGGGCACAGTTTGCAACTCAAGGTGTTCAAGAACCTCCGAGTACTTACAAGATCCCTCTGAACGATCGAGAGAGTGTCGATGACGACATGAGACGACACATGCTCGGAGGATACTCGCCGTCGAAGCAGAGGAACTCCCATGATTTTCAGAAGCCGACGTCGTCTGCAAGATCGGAAGCTAAACCACGGCCGAGGTCAGAATGTTTGGCACCTCCGCCTACCCGTGAGGGTTTCTTGGAGACAGTGTCTGGTCTGCGAAGATCTGCTCGCGACGAAAGTCAGAGTACGGCAGCTTCAAGTCAAAAAAAGAACGATCCAAACCACATGGGTTCCAGCCAGAGGCCAAGCACTGAGCAGCGTAAGGTTAGCGACAAGCTAGCGAGCTCAGGATTGACAGTAGGGAAGCGTGGATCGCGTGTGATGGCCGCAGTCGCAGCTTTCAATGGCAAAGGGAAAGAGCTGCCTACAGAACCAAGCGTGAACCTTCCAAGCGCCGACATGGACCCTCGGGTCATAGAAGCTGCGTTCGAGACTTTGTTAGATGCAAGGAACGTACCAGAGAATACTCGGGACAAGATGAGATCTCTAGACACCAAAATCAAAGCCGATTTCATTAATAAGAATACTTCCGGGTCTGGATCAGCGTCGAGTAGTGAGGGACTGGGTTTGCAGTCGTCTAGGCCGAGCACTGGAGAACCATCCAAGTCAGAGAAATTCGATGCTAATAGTACCAAGGATGGATCTGAAAGAGCAACATCCGCAGAATCAGGCAAGATGCCACGGCCAAGAAGTCGGACCTTCACGTTCAGCAAAGGCGATCAATCACCATCGAAGAAGCAAAAATCTGAGCGCCCAACTTCTCACCAGAGAACTAAGTCTGGTGGTCTCACGACTTCAGAGTCCTCCAAGTCGTTGACTTCTGACGGGACTGCTCAGGGTTTGTCGTTCTTCAATAGAGTGAACAGGCCGCCTGTGCCAGGAGACTACATTGCATATCTGAGGAAGGTCCAACGACCCGAAGAAGTTGAAGTTGGAAAGGTTCATAAGCTTAGGCAACTTCTGAGGAACGAAACTGTAGGCTGGATTGATACCTTTATCGCCGAGGGTGGTATGACCGAAGTCGTAGATCTTCTGTATCGCATCATCAAGGTGGAATGGAGGGTGGAGCACGAAGATACTCTGCTCCATGAAACGCTGCTGTGCTTGAAGGGATTGTCCACAACGTCTTCAGCGCTCCACCAGCTATCTGAGATACAACCCACTCTATTTCCGATTCTGCTAGGCATGCTCTTCGACAAAGAGAAGAAGGGTCCAAGCGAGTACACAACACGCACCATCATCATCAATCTTCTTTCAGCCTACCTAATCAGCTCGACATCATTAGACCTTGCCAGTCGAGCTCGTACTCTCCTCTCGTATCTACATGATCCTTTAGCCCCAGAGGAAGCTCAGGCACCAAAGTTCATCACCTCGATCTACCATCCACGACCTTATCGTGTATGGAATAAAGAGCTCGACAATGTCGTCAAAGAAGTCTTCTGGATATTCCTCCACCACGTCAACATCATCCCATACCCCGGAATCTCACCGGATGCACACACCTACACAGCACGACATCTCCCACGTGAACACCCTCCCGTACCCGCGGCGCCATACATCGGCGGCGTAGAATGGGACGCTACGAACTACATCACCGCCCATCTGGACCTGCTGAACGGCATCATCGCCGCCCTACCGACCCAGGAAGAGCGCAATAGCCTCCGACAGGAGCTCAAGGACAGCAATTTCGAAAAGGTGATGGGCGCCAGTTTCCGCACGTGCAAGGAGAAATTCTACGGCTGCGTGCATGAGGCGTTGTCGACGTGGGTTGGCGCGGCGATGGAAGATGCATGGCCGTGTTTGGATGTCAGACAAGGACCGAAGCAGGAAGTGAGGCAGGTGAGTCCGAAGAAGAGTCCGCAGAAGAAAGGGGATGCGGCGCCGAGGTTGGAGATGCTGAAGTTGGATCTGGGGGTTGGGAAGGAGAATGGGGGGTTTGATGATGGGGGATGGCTTTGATGATTTGAGTGGGATGCATGCTCTGTGGTACGATTGAATGCTTGCTGTACGGTAGTGTTGGATATGAGCATGAGCATGAGCATGAGATGAGGACGATTGATGAGATGAGAATGAGTCTTTCGTTTCGTGGCATGGCTTGGCATTGAAAATCCTCTGTTCTCTTTAGTGGGGTTGATGATACGGGGTTCCTTTTCTACTGTAGTGATGCATTATGGAGCATACATTCATAGGGTCTTGTTCTGTTCTAATTGTTATGTTCATGACTTACATATTATGATGATGATGATTGTGTTACAATATTATTGTGGCAAGTGTGGATGTGATGTGATGATTTTCGTGGTTTTATGATATATTATTATGTTGATGTAGATGGATAGATAAGTAGGTAAATAGGTTCAATGGGACACAATCGACTAGGAGGTTAGAGAGGTCGAAAAGATCGTGATTTCGTCCTGTCAATGTTGTTGCGAGAAGATTACGTATGGGCTTTCGTAATCCACGATTCCTATCTATGATGAAGGTATGAGGGTATTAGTATGTGTATGTGTAGCAAGTATGATACTGTTCTTATAACGGGGAATTAATTCTTGTGATGGATGTAGTGGTGTTGTGTTTGGGGTTTTTATGATATTTGTATGGCGTTTGTGGATGGAGGGTGTGATGGGATATGGTGGGTGAGGGGGTGCGGGAGGATGGAGGGGAAGGGGAAGGGGATAAATATATACGGGCTTTGATAGCTACGATGAAGACTTGAAGGAGGCGGAACGAGGGAGAGGAAAGGAGTATAGATTAAGAGGTCTATACGAAATGTAGCGATACGGCGATTGCATAAGATATGATATCCAGCATCGGGATGACGCTGCGACAGAGGGAATTGCTTCGGGACAGTCACTTCTGATATCGGTGGGGGTGTTGTCATCTAAGGTAAGGCAGTTAGATTGGTGGTCCTGGCTGTGGGGAGATGTGTTTCACGAGATAGCTGGCTGTGTTTATGTTGTGAAGGATTTTGATGGTTTGCTAGATACAGTTCCAAGCAACTCGGGTATCACAAGGTATAAGACCCACGCCACGAGGACTTTCGTCGGAGCCATACTCCCCGTGTTGATGGCTTGCAGGACGATGTACAGCGTGAACGCTATAACGATTTAGAATCAGTGGAGAGGATTATATAGGTCTTCTAACCTTTCGAATATGCATTAAGCGCAGTGTGAATGCATACCATATGGTTTTGAGTAGTAGTTAACCAACGAGCGTTGAACATATGCCTTTGATCCCTGTTAAGGTTGTGGCGAGATGGGCCTGGCTGTACTAGAATCGTACTTGATCGTATTTGGAGGTACAGACGTCGCTGATTATTTGAGGGTGCGGAGGGGAATGGGTGTATGCTTGATACCTCCTAATCGGAGATTGCATGCTGACTAGCTTTGTTGCGATGATATGCGTAGCTAGGAAACATCTTTCCGCGGACCTTGTGGTGGAGGGGAGTTGCGAGCAGCTTCTTCCACTTCGATCTAAGCAGCATGGAGCTCGGACGATCGAAGGAGGTAGGTTGCCGCATTAGGTGTCCGGGCCTTTGTAGATGGAAATAGTTGCCTGCGACTCGGGAGAGATCGAGGACTGTACTTACCGCGTTGCTGCTTGGAGACGTCCGGTGTATCCAGCAGCTTATATGCTTACTCGGTAGTGGCTGGGGAAGTGGCAGAGTGTGGCGCATGATTTCCATTTGTGGTCACTGTTATCATCCTTGAAGGTTTAACAACTTGAGACAGCTTTGGATTCCAATTATGTACGCGTACAAACCCGGGGATAATGCAATTCTGTTTGGCTCGGGACGTTCGGCTTCGGGTACTGGCATACACAAGAGGGCTTGAGAGCTTCGTACGGATGTTCGCATGGGAAAGAGCCACTTAGTGTCTTCGCACGCTCAACGTCGCTTGGTCGTCTTCGGTGCACCTGTGCTGCACATACGAGGTGCATTCTGCTGTGGCTGCACATTGCATGATCATTAGCGATACCCACGTGGCTGGTCAAATCAGAAGGGAGCGCGAGACAACGGTCATGCGGACGTTCAAAGCTTGGATTTGGAAAATCTCCATTACTGGGTGGTAGTGCTCGGACATAGACTTAGGTTTGGCCGTTTGGAAAGGCAAAGCGATTCAGCGAGATCTCACTTGGTTTGAGATATCATGGTTCCCACGTGGCGCAAAGTGGCTTTCAGATCTGAGATCTTGACCGGTGCAGCCTTGGTAACCAATGGTATGGTGGACTTCGAAGGGTATCGCCTGGACGTGATAGTTTTCGGCAAAGCTCGGCGACCATCCTGAATGGTGGCTTTTTGGGCCTCGGTTTGAAAAGCAAAGGGCTTTCTTTCTGCTTCTGGTGCGCGAGAACAGAGTAGTGGAGGTCCAAAGATCCGAAAGTTGAAAGTTATGTAGGTCGTGGCTAAGATGGTTTTGTCGAACAAAGAGTGGGTGGTGCTATTGGAGGTGACACGCTGGAGAACTTCGGATGCACTGCAGTCCAACAAGATTATTCTCCCGCATCCAAGCTGCGTCCATACTTCTATACTTCTCTTCAATACGTACAAGATTGCTTGCATTACATGACCGTATGCCGCAAGCATGCGAAGACTGAACAACGGGCATGGGCTAAGGAATATATCTGCAAGCTCGACACCGAGCTACCGCGTCGAACGACACAAGTGGCGGATGACAACTCATACGTAGAGTACTATTTGATGGTATCAACCTGGAACAATATGTGCGATTCCGCAGGGGATGTCGCGTGGGGAGAGAGGCTCAAAACGACAGTACCATGGTAGGGAGCGGGTAGAAGTTTGGGTCCGCTGCGGGAAGGGCTGTACGGGAATTGGACACCTGAAGCGGAAAACTCCGAATCTCTTAACCTGTCATGATATGTGGTCGGGATGATTCGTGGTGGGAATAATCACACCCTTTCCGGATCCCCGGTGGAAGTGAGGTTGTTGCGGGACCTTTCTATCTCTTTGCTCGAGTCGAGGGGAGGCATCAAAGAAAGATTCGTACAGAAAAGCAAAGTGGAGGTTCTTCGTGGAACCCAGTGTCTCTGCAGCGTCACAAGGGCTATCCTGCTCCATGGAAGTGCAAATGATCCCCGTCACATCGGACTGACTCATGCGAAAACCTGTTTAGCACCGTGTTTGAGATTGAGTAATGGAAGGCAAGGGGTTGCGATCTGCTTGTGCGATTTGGGAAGGAAAAGATGCGTTAAAAAACTTAAAAGGATGCCCACTTACCGGGGTCTGAGAGCGGGTCGATGCGCGGCTTAGCGGCCGAGCGGACGGATCACACCTATGGCAAATCGCGAGTCATTGTCGACTTGTACCTCGGTTAGGAAGCGAATTCAAGATGTGTCACAATCACACAACATGCCTTGCACCCACTAGCATCGCACCGGGCGCCGAACTCTCTTCCACTTGGCCGATTCCAGTGTACGGGCAAAGGATTGTATCGCGTCGTATCACATCGTCCAAGCTGTCGTAATCATTGCTACCCACTTTGTCCCAGTGGTGATTGCAGGTTTCGTGCTGTGCCACAACTTACCTGGCATGATCTGCCCCCAGCCGCGCGATCACCGCTGTCAACTGTGCATGGGCTGAAAGCACCTTCAAGGGTTGTCGATGGTTTGGGATGATGCACAGAGAAAGGATCGGCGACTGCAGCGAATGTGCAGTCCCGCATTTGGTTCATCCATGGCCGCCCTCTATTTGGTTCATCCATATGGGGGTTGGACCATCGAAACGCACGAATCATACCACAAACGAGGCGGGCATTCTCTTGATGTATCGTATGTCCGCGATCCGATTGCGTCCCCGTTAACGGCGCCTCTGTGGTACCCATTGTTTGTAGCTAGTGTAGTGGAGTTGATATAGTGGTGGCTAAGTGCGTCAGTATACTTCCGACACTCCTTTCGCGGACATTGGATATTGTTGTAGTGTGAATGGAGCAGGTCATTGCTTTCGCAAGCTCATGAATCGGAAGTGTGCGTTGGCGGGTCCGAAAACGATAGCGTGGCGCAAGGTGATGGCCTTGGTCACAAGATTGCGTTTCAAATGTCTCAGCGTCGAGTGAATTCAAGGTCGTGGTGTGCGATGGTTGATGATCTCAGGTACAAATACACTAGGCGAGTAGAGGCTTCAACGGTGATATGAATCGCATTGTGTAGACTTATGTGCAGCAAAGGTTCTTCTTTACAGCCAATGGCAAGGTCGAAATCTCCCGTCGCGGCCCCAGACGCCATACCTAGATGAATGCATGAGGGAGGCCTTGAAATCTGATTCGCTGATCAGTCATGGGCTGCATTGCCATCTGCACCGTCGGACGCGCACGACGGAGCCGTTTCGCATGCAACACGCCAGACCGCAGGCTGTCAGGGCGGGCAAGGCGAGCCGTCGACCCCGAGCTCAAAGGACGAACGCAAACGAGACATCGTTCCACATTGAGACATGCCTTTCGAGCATGAAACGCCACTTTGAAGCCTTTTCGGTTATGCTTCCATCGTAGCCTGGCTCCGAAAGACAACTTGGAATTCCAACCGAGTTTTAGCTCAGCACGTCAAGCACACGCGATTCGTTCGGTCGAAGCTAAGCTCTCTAGCTGCAGTAGCCAGTATGTAACAGCACTTCGACTGCGCGTGGAGTGTTGCACTTTCCTCGTTACTGAGGAAAGCTAACGCCTTGCGCATCCTTAAGTGAAACATCCTGTTGAAGAAGTCGAATGGCAGCCGAATGGTGGAAGCATTCACTCTATGCGGAAACCGACGGCTGCAAATCCTGACCGTCCAATCATGATGAGGCGAAATGCGCGATCCTGTACAGCAGTAGTGCCCGATGATTACCAGGTTTCTTTTAGCGGACGCCAACAGCCATTCGGCAAGGCTCTCCTAGACCACAGACCCTCCTATGTTTGATACCTCGGGGCTTGCATTCCCAATCCTTCCTAAGAAAATGTCAATGTCAAAGCTTGTTGCCCAAGTCAATTATCTCCCAGATCATACGGGCAGACATGGTAGGCAAGGTACCTCGAAAGGATCTGTAATATGACTCAGGGTGGTCTCAATTGACATGGTCTTGTCCATGTTCAATGGATCCGTTTATTTGGCACTAAGAATTCTGTTTCTGATCCTCTTAAGTACTGACCTTGAGCCACATCAAGTCCACGACTGATCCACTACTTCCTGCCACACCGATCTATCGTCACATTTCTCTGTCCCTGTCAGACTCGGGAAAGATACCAGAAACAAGCATTTGCAATGCTCGGAGCGTTGCTGTAAGACTATCAAACATCCCACATCGAGATAGGGTTGGCCACAGACTGGAGTCCTCGTAGGTCAGGGTATCGCCCTCGCAGTATCCATTCCACTTCGTGGCCCACTATAACTGAGAGAGGACCTTGGGCCCAATTGTCAGGCCAGCGCTCAGGCTGCATCAACCAAGAGGCTTGTGGGCAGTACGGCGTGGCTATCACTGCACTGACGGCGCTCTGTGGCAGATGCGACCCTGGTCAGGCCACGGTGGCACTGACCAACGCCCCCTTTCCCGACTGTGTGGGACAGAGGAGCAGGTGAACAGAGCAGAGACCGAGGTTGACTGGAACGGGGTCCTACCAACATCGTCTTCGCCAGGCGGGCATCATCGAGTCGCGGTGGTCGACTTGAGGGAAGGTTAGGAAAGAAGAAGAAGAAAGTCCAATTGATGCAGATGAGTGTCGAGTGGAGTGGGGAGAAAGCTTACCACCACGATCCACGGAACTAGCCTCAACGCGTCCAAGGGTACCAGACATTGGACCTCAACTACAATTTTGCCGCTACCACCGGAGCCTCCGCGGTTGTGTTTTGTGTTTATTGTACGCTGTGACCAGGCGAACGCGTCTTCGTGAATTGTTTTTCCAGCAACGTTGTCCGCAAGTTGGGAACCCATCATCTCCTGTGGTCCATAGGTCCTGGCTGTCTCTTGTTGCAAGTATTTCCTCAGAGCAGGCTCTCCGGGGAAAGCCAAAAGCCATTATCCTTGCCCGCTACCCTCCCAACCCCACATTGATGGCCACAAGATCAAGCCATTAGAGTAAGCGTCCGATATTCGACTCCACTGGGCGTCCGCTTGGGTACCGAATCGTTGCCACACCGGACCACTGGGCTGACCCTTTTCCCACCCAGTCAACCCGGTCTCGGGCAGCTTTCCAACCATAGATACGTGAGGACTTCGCTCCCTTGATGCGCCAATTCACGGGTTTCTTGGGCACTGCAGCTGTCAAGCGACAGGTGTCGACCGTGGAAGCATAAGTTTTTCTTCGCTCTACTTCCAGTGCAAGATTGATGAACGCCTCAATCGTTTCGGAGGAACATTCTGCTCAACTCTGGAGGCTTGGAAGGTACTACCATTGCAAGCGACTGATTGGCCTCACTCCCCGCCGCCCATCTGACTGACCATGCGGCCACGCAGCGATGCCTACAAATTGACTGTCCGCCAGGGCCCACAGCGGGCAAAGGCCTTCGCTGGGCCCAAGGAGAAAGGTTAGACTTGACCTCATCCTCGCTGATGATTCTAGAGACACTGATGGCCAATGTGACTTTTGTACAGACCGCAAACCAGTGGATCCCCCACCGATCGTGCAGTTGCATATCATTGACCCCGAAGATCCAGCTCAGTAAGTTTAGCAGAGCTATTGATCCGGCAGATGTCACGCCTGACACTCACAGGAACTATCTTCAGAGCCCCTACTTTTTCATGGTAGTCAACCTCCAGGACGCGGATCTTGGTCGTCCGGGGCAGTTAGCTGCTGCTCATCAAGGAGAAGCCTTAGACACTGCCACCCAGTCTGCACTGGCAGGGACTTTGGTCTCTTCGCTACACCGGCTCAAGGATGTTGACAATACTGGTGAGTAAATTGAATGATCCCCATTGTCCACTTTGCTCAATAGTATCTAGACGGAGGTTTCTTTGTGTTTCCAGATCTCTCCGTCAAGATCGAGGGCGATTTTCGACTCCGGTTCAGTCTATTCGAGATGCTCAAGTAAGCCTCCCCTGTTACGTGATCCTTCAGATTGACGAATGTCTTAGATCAAAAGTGGCCTATATTAAGTCTGCCATCTCCGACCCCTTTACCGGTAAGCTTGTCTCTTCGACCCTGATCGCAGTGTCATGCTAATTGTGATAGTATTTACACCTCGGGCATTTCCTGGCATGTCCGAGTCGACCTTCCTCTCGCGCTCCTTTGGTGATCAAGGTGTAAAGCTGAGGATCAGAAAAGAGCCTCGAGTTCTAGGGTAAGACTATCTGCATCTTCGCTTTATTCAGGCTAAAAGTCAGCAGCAAGCGAGCTGCACCTACGGAATTCATGACCTCTGCCAACGCCGTACATGGGCATCCTCAACAGTCGTCTACCGACTACCAGGCCATGTCGTCACAAGGGCACGACGATAGAGCTGGAGGCTTCGTTGCAGGCGCCTATGGAGATCCATACGAAGCGCCTCTCAAGAAGCAACGCATATCTATCGGCTTGGATAGGAGGGCTGCGTCTGATGGCGAGCATCAACGTCGAGATCCTTACACCCAACACCCTCAGCGAGATCTAACAGTAGCAACTCGTGGGCCTTATTACTCCCAAGGACCTCCCTCTGCTTCTGGCACCGCGCCGTCTGACTTTTCAGTCGGCCATCAACGTACGAACTCGTCTTCTACCTCTTCACCTTTCGTTTCGCCGCGCCATGAATACTCTGGATACTCGTTCGCGGCCCCGAACAACTCTTTATACGACCAACGAATGAGGGATCAGTACCACCAACCAACAAGAGATCAATCCTACCAATTCCAGCAGGGTCAGTATCTCGGTTCTCAGTCCAGACCGATACCGCAGCTCACGCAGCCTATACCGCCATTCCGACCGTTACCGTCAACTCTTCCATCCCAAGTAGACCAGCCAAGACCTTACCAAAGATATGATATCGAGGACCATCCACCCCTAGACAGAGCCTATGGCTCGAACTTCCCATCCGCACGTCCAGATTATTACGCCTCACAAGCTCCGCCAACATTGTACGACAGACCAGCGCAGCCTTTAGCCCGGACCCTACCGGACCCTCTACAGCCTTCGACAAGCGTCCTTCCCCCTTTGCAATCGACCCTGCCTTCTAGTCAGCCTCGAAGAGACCCCCTACAGTCTTACTCGAGCGCTGGTGGCACGAGTATGGAGGGACACACCCAGTCGCAGTCATATGCAAGCAGTGGTGCCCCAAGTTTAGAAGGCCAAAGCTATCTGCCACATTACTATCGTGGTCCGCAAGGCAGTTGAAACAACCTTGGCTTGAAGCGCGTTAAGAGCTAGTTGAATTACTCAAGCTATTATTATGGTAGCGAACGTTCAAATCAATCACGAAAAGGAGGTTGCGCCGGAAGTGGCGATCAACCTCAAGTTACAGCCTCTGGAACGCTCTTGCTTTCCTAGTTTAAGCAATCCTCTGGCATGGCGGTGTCAATCAAGGGCGGCCTTTGCCTGGAGTACTTCTTGTTTACAACAACACTAGAGCATCACCATCAAGCAACATAGGGTATAGAACCTTAATGTACAGTATTAGAAAGCTCTATCAACAATCAAAACGAACCAGTACGTGGGGGCCTGATCACAGAATGTCGCCGAGATCCAGCACTACGGGCCTAGGTATGTGGCTCGGATGTTTGGCTCAGACCGGCTCAGTTGACAATCTGTTAGCATTGCACACGCAATTGATACAGTCAGGAATGGGGGACTCACCTGGTACGGTTCAAAGCCCACGACGCCTGTTCCCTCGAGGTCGGACCCCATGGTCGACTCTTCCAGCTCCTAAGACAGCGAGCCTTTGTCGCTACGTGCCCAACAAAACAGTCCAGAGGCGAGAATATGATCTCGAAGATTACGAGCAAGACAGTAGTGATGACGGTAGTCTGAGCTCAAACGGGACGGTGTTAATGGCCGCATCGCCTAGTCTGGACCTACCAGATCCGGATTCCTGGTCACCGCTGGAGTACTGTTACCCTGTCGACCAGGCATGTACACCATACCCGGCGCACCATGTAGACGAGAATCTGGGGGACGTATCCAGTCAGATATGTGCAAGCAGACCAGGAACTACATCAATTGCGCCAGATGATGCCATCACTTCGCCATCATACCACACGCAGACTACTCCGCGCAAGGTCCGGATCAATTCCAAGCCAGAATTTTGCGGAGCCGAACCCAAGTTGGAGCTTAAGGTCACTCAATCGCTTCCAAATCTGCGAGAAGCTTCCAATCAGTTCGGATTGGAACATGAGTGTCCGACCCGTTCGGAGGACGCGATCTACTTGATCAGTAGCTGGGATGCTTCGGTGCAGCTCTACACTAATGCCACGATGTCTCAAAAAGGGAAGATCAAGATTCATCATCACGTTCATCTGTCAGTCACTTTCCCCAAGCAAAAGATTGACACAGCACGAATTTGCCTTAACCTTATTATCACAAATGGTGTCCAAGGGAAGCATACCCATCACCTAGAAGCTGGCCACTCATCACTATACCTTGATGACGGGGTTTCCGCAATACCCTCTTCGGAGCCTGCCAAAGCAGAAATAGAAATCATCCGCAATATCTGCGACATGGAGAGACCAATGGATCTGTATTTTACTATGAGCCATTCGACGTCAGATCACAGCAACAGTATGCAAGTGCTCCCAAGCTTTCGTCCAAGCAATGGCAAGGTGCTATCAGAGTCCGTCTCCCTCCGAGAACCCGACGCTCCGTTGATCATGAAAACAAAGGCAAGAAGCCTGTATAGTACGTGGAAAGCAACGCCGCATCCCCTCAGTAAGGTTGCCCGGTTTGAGCGTATCGACACGCCTCCGTTATATCCCCTGGGTCTTAGGGACGACCTTCGGATTGAGATTATAGAAAACGCTGCTGTTAAGTTTCAATCGCTCAACGCGCTAGCTGCCACTGATGTGGTCTGGAACTTTGACATCGAGATTCAGCAGCTGCTCGGAATGGCACTTGAGTGTCGTATGAGCCTGTACCTGGAGGTTGAAAAGAATAGTAACAGGCTTTTGACAATTGATCCTCACGGGTGGATCCCTACATTGTTCCTGGTTGACGGTGGCCTAGCCACTGAACAAGCTGCCGAGTGGCGGCAAATTGACGGGCAACTCGTGCTTTTCAAGCAAGCCCACATGCTACTAGGACCTATCAAACTTGAGTTGAATTGGCAAGAACCACTAGATACGGCACTTTCGAATGGCGACTGTCCTTGCGAGCTTTTCCTACCAAGGGTCCTAGACCACGAGGTGCTTCGTGGCAGTCTGAAGTTTCAGGATATTGGAACGGTTTTCTTGACCCAACCAGGGGCGAAGGACCACATTGAACTGGAGTCGGGCACCTATCTGCCAACCATGCACAAGGAGCACAGATTGTACTTAAATCGCAATCCTAAGTCCCTTGACGCGCCGAGACAACTACCTGGCCTTTCTCCTATCCCCGAAGGTGTGGAAGCAGACAGTGATGGCGCAAGCGCTGATAGCACTGTCGCTGCGGATACCGACAGTGGAAATTCCTTCATCACTGCGATCAATGATGAAGCTGCACAACGGGGTTCCCAACCGAGTCTAGGACCTATTCCCGACCTTGAAGCAAATAATGATCCTGACGGCAGCGAAAACTCACACCAGGACAAAAATGGACCCCGTGGTCTTGGCGACATTGGCTGGATTCCGACTCTAGTGTTTCTTATCATAACGGTAATGATACTGGGATCCATGTGGCAGCTGCGCATTCCTTTCCCACCGGAATTGCCAGATGGTGATAGTGTTGGCAACGTGCCCGACATTCGGCTCTCTCACGATGTGGAAAACCTCACCTATCCACCTGTGACACCTTTGGGAAACCCTCGCCTCTCGAATAAGGTGGAAGATCTCGGGCCACGCGTCGCAAGTGAGAATCTGGGGCTGGGCCTGGAAACCCTGACGGATGCCATGATTGCGGGTACGGAGTCTTATGGCTTGGCGGAGGATGAAGTTGGGGGGTGGAGGTGGTGGAGGGATAAGTTTGATTATACGTTTGGGTGGACGGGTCCGGGTTCTTGAGTGAATGTTTTTTTGGGGGGGGTTGCGGAATGATGGGGGCATTTTTGTTATGATTAGCGTTGGCGTTATTGGGTTTTTTTGTTACCTATACCTAGAGTTTTTGGGCGCAAGCCTGTATGTATGATTTTCGGGCAGCTGGGGGTGTGGAGTGGGATTGTATGAGTAGTATAGTTGAGCACTTGTAAAGTGAAGGGACTGGTCCCGCCTTCTTTTGTATTTTTATTATTATTCCTCGCAGTCTTCCTTTTGGGCCTTGACGGCTCGATCTCATGGTCTCTACTCTTCCGAGCTCGATGCTATGATGCCATAGCGATTCATTGGCCCATGCCTCCGTTTTTCACACTGTCTACTGCCTCGCATAACGTCGATGACGGGATAACGAGATTGACGGTCATTCGAGATTGCACTGTCGCCACCTGACTTGATTGGCTAAACTGGTAGGGCCACGGCCGTAATATCTCAGTAATCTCGAATGACCGTATCTCGTTATCCCGTCATCGACGTTAGTTGGAAAGAAAGGGGAAGATAGATTCCACTGTGGGAAGGAGCGCCCGTTGGAATTGGATTTGATGGGAGGATTTGATTTTGATATGATGATTACTGAGTTGATACCACACACAGTCTGTTTGCCAAGAGTTTAAATCATACATGATGAATTCGAGTCGATTTCCAGTCGGCGCTGCTAGTTTTGATGGTGGAGGATTCGTCTCATCCTCTTGCAGTGCTAAGATATCACTACAACATCCTACTATTACATACATCTTCCCCACAGGTCGGAGGTTCGAATCCCCAGTTCTAGCTTTTGGGTAGCAGTAGGAAGTGAGGTGGTGGTTCTTGTGGTAAGGGGGCATGTTTTTGTGGTGTTGGTTGTGAGATGTGGTTGTGGTGTGGTTGTGGTTGTGGAGGAATGTGGTTGTGAGAGGGTTGTGGTATTAGTTGTGGTTATGAAGGGATATGAGAGGTTTGGGTCTTGTTGGTGTTGGGTTTCGTGGTGGAGGGTCGTGTCTTTTCATCATTGGCGTTTTGTTCAATGGTTGGATGGTATTTAGTATGCTTGTCGAGGACCTTTTTCATTTTGGCGAATAGTGGGTTTAGGCTTCTTCATTTTTATTGAAGCCTCACATTCTGTCAGCTTGTACGTATATCGGGGCAAGAGTGATGGAGTAGTGGCGGTGTCGTGGAATTGGTTATGTGGGATTTCATGTGATGTAGTGGTTGCGATGGTTAATGCGAAGGTCGTATCGAACGGACAACAGTCTCCTCCTCCCTTATTGCCCTCCAATTTTGACACTCGTCTTGGCTGGGCTTTCTCCAAAACCCTCGAAATGAGTGCCTTGCTGAGGACACAGGATAGTTGATCCTGAACCTAGGACGATTCGAGTCGATGTGATTAATTTGCTAGATACTCTGGATTGTTGCTAGTGGACTTGGCAATAGGGGAGTTGGGCTTTGCGGTGGATGCTTCGTGCGTTCGGAGACCAGCCGCTCGCTGCGATAAGCGTAGGAATGAATAGGCTGTCGTTACTCTTTCAGAGCCCATTGAGAATGGTTGTCTGCAGGTGATACTCCTGAAATGCAGACGATGAGATATGCGAAGGCTGTACTCACGTACAACCTCCTTTCGTCTGACGTCCTTGTGGATTAGAAATCACGTAAGGTGACCCAGAGGGAGATCTTTGGAGGTTTTCTTGGAGGATCCTCACACGATGGTAATGTCGTCGGCGTCGTTCTGCTGGCTTCCCTGCGTTCGAGATGATATCACCGCATTCTTGATTTCGTCCGAAAGCTCCGGGTGAAGGCTCCTGATGAGTCGGAGCCACTCCTCATCCTTCTCTTGCTCCCTGCGCTCCGCTTCCTTGGCAGCGCGCTTCGCCTCCTCCGCAGCGACTTTGATACGGTCATTCCACCTTCCTTCCCACAAATCCTCAATCGCATTCCTTGCTTTCTCAACTGCAGCCTCATGCTTTCCATTCAGTAAGACAACCTTGTCAGCAATTTCAGTCTCGATTCTAGCTACGGTTTCCTTATGAGCAGCAGACAGCGTTTCAATTTCCTCTCGAAGCCTAGAAATATCTGCCGCCGCTTCCCTCCGTACTTGCTCGATCTCATTAGCAGCTTCTTCACGAACACGCTCGATCTCGCGATTCTTGGCTTTCCATTCTTTGCGATAGGCTTGGTCAACGGCGTCGCGGGTGGCAGCGAGGTCCTGCTCGTGAGCGCTGTAGATGCGAGCCAGTTGGCGGGCGTGATTGTCGTCGATTGTGCGCACGACGCGGCCGTAGTGCATGCTGAGGGCGTTCTCGGGATCGGATGGAGTTAGGGGTGGCTCTTGGTCGTTCCCGATTGATGAGGCGATTTGAAGATCATGGTTCGCGGAAGTTTGAAGAGAGTACGGGTGACTGGGTTGGTTACTGGTCGAGAGTAATGCATCCATGGGTTGGTGGCCATCGTACGGCGGTAGCGAGGGTGCCATTGACCGGACACTGTACAGGGACGCTGGCCTCGTGTTCACACTTTGCGGATTTCTTCCATCCAAAACCCCATCGATATAATAATGGCCTTGCGGCATAGTTTGTATACTGAATTTCGTCCCCGTCGAAATGACGCTTGAGGCTCTTGATCGATATGAAATAGTTTCAGGATTGGGTGCACCATCGCCCTGATCTGACTGGGACCTCTGTAATTCTGCCATCTCGAATACTTGACGTGGACGATGTGTGATCAAGGTCATATTTACTCAATATAGTATGTGGCCTCAGGCAACAGCATATTCAAGGATGAAGTGTCTACGCCGCTGGCATACTGCGGCGTACGGAGTGTCGTTAAGACTTCTTGATGCTGCCTGTTCAAGACCCTAGAGGAGCATGAGGTCAGAGTGGAAACGACAACCTCTCGATCACGACATTAGCCAACCCTAGCATGCCTGATCAGCCTACTCCAACGCTTACAGCCTTGCGCAGCTAAACTTCCCATCAAGGCAAGTGTTCGATTCTACAGCCCCCACATCTGGCGTAGACACCCACCCGCAAAACTATCCGCTCCGCTCCCAAGCCTTTGTATAGCGGTTGCCTCTTTAAGTACCTAAAGTATAATATTAAACCTCAAGGATACAATTACAGAAACTATATAGTACTTGACTTATAATCTGAGGCCGCATAGGCTTATATTCTTAACACAGTTGAATACTATATAAGTACGCCTGAGGTGCGTTTTTACATTTGCCGTGCCAAGCTTTCCTCAGTATCAATCATCCCATCCACCAAATCCTCCCAATCACCCTCTCAAACAACTCTCTCCCCACCAACCCACCCACCTCTCCCCCTCCTCCAAACACACACACAAAATGCCATCCCCTAACCACAACCCCAACGCACCAACCCACGAAGCCCTCGAAAAATCCGAACGCGCAGCACACATCCTCGACAACTGGGACCTCCTCGCAATGTACAGTCAGAAATACCAAGAAGTGCGCCCCTCTACCTCCATCCCTCAAGGACATCGACTGATCCGCATCCGCACTCAAAGAGTATACCCCACACACGCCTCCGGTTCGAACGGCAGATGATGGGGTTGGATGATGAGGATGAGGAGGAGGAGGTGGAGTGGGAGGATGAGAATGAGGTTGTTGATGTGGATGTTGGGGGGAAGAAGGGGGAGGGGGGTAAGGGGGAAGGGAGTGGGAGTGGGAAGGTGATGGATAAGGGGAAGAGGAAGGTTGGTGGGAAAGGGTAGGAGAAGGGGTGGGATGGGGAGCGAAGGAGGGGAAGGGATGGGGGAATTTACGATTACTATGCGTCATGCCGGATATGCTGCTTATACCCACTCAGTACGTACTGTATTTCATTCGGAGATATTGGTATCAATTGAACAAGAACATAAACATCTCTCTTCCAACACCTATGTACTAAATATCCTGCTTCGACTCCTCCACTCCGGAAGATTCTTCATTCATCATGCTCGCCGTATCTCCAACTTGTTTCCGCGTGCTAACTTCTCTACCCTTCAACTGCGATCGCATCGCCGCCAGTTTCATCGTCAATCCTTGAGCGTTACCTCTCATGACTGCTAGTTGTTATTGCAGGGGCTCCGAGCTGGAAGAAAGCCTGTTCAGGTGGAGGTATACATCGGTGCCGTATCTGTCCCGAGGTGAAGATTAGCCATAGATGCCAGGACGGAGGATTCCGATCGGATTGACGCACCCTTCCATACTGATGAGCTTTAGATCACCTCCGAAGTACCTGGCGTATAATCTACTGATAGGCAGACCGTAACCGAAACCGGCCATGGGGGCTTTGAAGTCGCTCTTGTTGAAATCGGGATCCAGATCTGGCGTTGTGTCGACAGTGGTATACATATAAGTCCAGACGAGTGGTATGACGGATCTCGGTATACCACCTCCTTCATCCGATATCTTGATGGTTATGTCCTCTTTTCCCTTGGCGACGATTACCTTTGTCACAGGAAACTCCGACTTATCTGCCCCATGAGTTTCCACCACCGCTCGAAGAGAGTTCTTGAGAGTCTCAAACAGCATATGAGACAAATGCCCTGGCACATACATGAAGTGCAGATCCGGCTCGCACACCAATTGAACCTTGGGGGCGTCGAATAGACCATAATGATCTTCGCAGACAAATCGCGCATTCTCGATGGCTTCTTGCGCGAGTTCTTTGACATTGGTTTTGGTACATATGATTCCCACATAGTTAGGCTCGTGCGCTTGCTTTTGGTCCGTGAGGGCTATATGTTGACCGATCAACATCCGAATCCCTATCCGCGACATATAAAAACGGTCGAGGAAAGCCTGAATATTGTTATCGATCTGCATCCGTTGACGCTTCCGCTTGTACTCATTGATCCCTTGCGCAACTGTTGTCACGACACTGTCGTGCCGCCTTTTGATGCCTTCTAAAGTCTTGGAAAAGCGTTGGTTGTAGTCGTTCAGCTCGGGCGGCCAGTCATCCTTGCCGTCTGTAGAAGCATAGTATCTCCTCGGGGAACCTCTTGAACCGCCATTGCCATTCCCTTTCGTTTGTTGTGATCGGTACTGGCCTTGCTTGACACTAGGATTGTGTGTTGTCTGACTGAGAATCTTGGATTCTTGCCCATTCTGCCTCATTGGCGCTAGCAGCCTTTCTCGTACCTCGGAATCGAGTTTCGGTCTAGGTAGAGTCGTGATATCCTATGATTGATCCAGTCATCATTAGTTCCTTCAGCGGACCGGCAATGTGCGCTCCGTACCTCGAACGACTGCGAATACCAGTCCTGAACTTTCTTGATCGACGGCATTTCGCCCAGTCCGTCGGGCAAGTCCCCAAGTTCTTGTACTCGATGTGCCAGCCGTATGGGAAGTTCTTCGGAGAGGAATTGCGAAGCGCGGAAGAGGGTACCTTGAGACTCTTGTCAATCATTGTTTCTGCTTACCACTAGACAGCTCCTTTGCCGTACCTGTTCCGGGTCTTTCCCCGAATTGAACCATCTGCCTCAGACTCACTCCCGTAGCAGGGAAGCCAGAATAATGTTTGATGGTGTCCACCAACTTCTCCGACTTTTTCCACGACATCTCGCCTGCTAAGGCCTCAGGGCCCGGATCCTAGGATTAGACCAATACGTCCCAGAGCCCTTTGTTGTTTGAATGGCTATGATCGAATCCCAATTCGCCCAATCTGTTGTTGACCGGTAAGATGCGAGCGATGCATGAACGGGCTGCTGAGGCCGGCACAGCGCGATGTTAATATTCAAGGACAGGACAGCATTGATTGAAATATATAGAAGAAACGATAGAGATAGACAAAGTAATAAACAATACTGGAGCTATTTGACTCGCCTTGTGTCTACCTGAGTCACTCTTTCAGTTCCCGAGGCCTCGGCCCCTCCCCCGCACTTTCCCCGGCCAATTTCCACCCCACCGATTACAGCAATACCATACCACGCCATTATTAAATACCTTACCACATCCGTGCATCGAAAGATGAAGCCCGTAACCAGCCCCATGATCAGCCCAGGAGCCCCATGCTTTGTCGTGCGGATCCTCCCGAAAGCCTGTGCTAGCCACACCTTGACTACCTCAGCAACTTACCTTAGGTATGTGTCGGAATTGACCGAGATGACCATGGAGTAAGGTAGAAAGCCGATTCTTAGCCTGCTGAAGAGACCCGGCACTAGAGCGTGGGGCGTTATACGCTGCCCGGGAGCCCGGGCGTAGGCGCTAGCTGAGGCCGTCGTCCTAATAAAGGGGCGTGGTAATTTACTACTATAACACACGGATGTGGTAACGAGTCTTGAAACGATTGAGTATTTTTGCAATGTGTCATTCACACTCTTCTATCAGTGACTTCCACCTCCTGCCTCCTTTATCGTGATCGACTACGGTTAGCTTTTGAATCTATCCTGTCTCTCGCATTTGTCCCAATGGGCATTGAGGCATGGAGCACGGGTAAGCTGCGACCATTCTCTCCCAACTCCGTTTGCCCGGTTTTGAAAGGACACCACTTCGGCCATTTCTTTGAGTACGTGAACTGTCCGGCTCTGGTCGTGGCCATCATAAAGCAATCACAAGTCCAGCCGTGTAAAGAAGACTCCGATGCCGTCAATGATTAAGAAGGTATATGTGCAATGCCATTGGAAAGCTGTATGGAATTGGTAGTTTCCCTTGCCCAAGGAAGCGAATCAAATCCGATAGATACTTATTATTCAGGGCAAGGGCCCTGAAATGTCGAAGATACGAGCTTTGAAAGAGCAGCTCAAGGTATAGAACTACGAAGCAGGGAACGGTCATTCATTGGAATTATCTACCTGTGCATTTCGTAGCCAAAAACTCCCTAGATGATTAACACTGGCCCCGAGGTTGGCAGGTGTACTCATACCACAATCGCGGTGAATGTAAGATTCAGTACTTGAGATACTGCACATCATCTGCGAATTCTTCTTTGCAAATATTCGACACGTCAAAGTCAACGATTTGGGACCTCTTGATACCAAAAAGGCGTGCTCGTCCATCTCGTACCTCTATTAACTGAATTGAATTGCATCAAGATGCCTACTGCACGTCGTTCTTTCCCCTTCTCTTACCCTTCCACTCCCCGTACCATCGACCCTTCCAAGATCGAAGATCTGAAGCGTCTTGACGCCGAGTCTCAATTGTACAGAATGGCATACCCCTTCCCTCCCTCTGCAAGTGCACCTCAAACGCCTCAACACGCTCCAGACCCAGAGGAATCTTCGCCAATGGAACGGCCAAACACTTCAGCTGCACACTCCAAGCGAACGGCTGTGGTAGCGCTCGTGGTTCTTGTCTTGTTCTTGTTGATGATCAGTCCACTGTCTGGTACTTCAGGTGCGTGTGTGCTCTCCATAGTGTCTGTTCGCCACTGGATCTGGTCGATATCTGGAGAGTATTTGCTCCCAAATTCGATCATAAATGCGATCTATCTCGAAGGAGGCTGGGGACCTGCTGGTGAAGGCAGTTCTGACCTCTAGAGTTTGCAAAACAGGACAGAGAGACAATGTCCCATTTTCCAATGATGCGGTCGATGAGTATGTGACAGTTTCCCCATATCATCAAGCTTGCTGACCTCTCAAGCTACTTCAGCCATTTCGAAGGACACCAGGACTGCAGCTTAACATCCAAGGATTTGTACACTCGCCCCAGTCTACAGGACGAAAACACTTCAAAACACACTCTCTATTGCCGCAACCGAGCAACACTTCTGCAGGCCATGAGCGAAGGAGGACGTCACGGCTTTGAGCGTCCCTACTCTCCAGCAGGATGTCACTACCGCTGGTATTCCACTGCAGAGATCTGCATGATCCTCGAGCGTTTCGACGCCATAGTCTTCATCGGCGACGACACTCTCAAGCACGTCTATGCCGCATTCAACATGCTCCTCCGAGAGAACATCGCCACCGGCGCGCTAAAGCAATGGGACATGACCGAAACCGAGCGTCTCGCCTGTCGATGTGACAACCAATTCATAAAACCAGAATGCTCAAAATACTTCATAACCGACAGCCTAATCGTCTCAACCAACACCGAAAGCAACATCCACAAAAGCCCCTACACCTGCAACCGTACGCCACACCCCCCCATCCACCACCTCCCCAAACCTAATCATACCTAACCCAATCAAAAAAACTAGGAACCCCCCACCTCTACCTCCCCATCACCACCTCCCCCTCCCCCCTACCCCTCCACACAAACCTAACCACCCTCCTCTCCGCCAACCCAGACGCCTACAGACCCATCCCAACAATCCACTCCCTCTCCCTCGCAACATCCCTCTCCTGGCCCGCCGCCACCGCCTCAATGGACGAATGGATCGCCCTCGCCGACGCCTCCGGCCGCAACGTGCCCTACCTCTGGCTCGGCCCCACCGCCGCCGGCCACCTCAAGCCGCCCGGGCGGATCCTGAGCGAGGGCAACAATGCCGTGTGGCATTACGCGCTGGAGACGGCTAAGGAGGCGAGGGCGCGACAGGTGGATGTGCTGGGTATGTATAATTTGACGTTGCAGGCGAATAGCTGGGATGGGAGTTTTTATGGGTTGAGGGTTGGGCTTGTGCAGGCTATGATGGTGCGTTTTATTGTTGATGATGATATTGAGATGGGAGCGGCGCTGACGAGGCTAGGTTATCAATTGGCTGTCGAGGGTAGAGTCAACATGAAGGTCTGGTGCGCATGAAAGCTCATATTGCTCATGGGCCAGAAGGTTTTGAGATCAGATCAGTTATAGATGAATATGCATGTCCAATCATTGTCTACCCATCTTGTTGATCAATGAAGATGTAGGCAAGACGAAGCGTCTTATCCAGAACACTTCAAGCATCGCACGAAGAAGAGCACGCCTCCAGGACCGCTTTTATGTCCATAGCCATGTCACACACCGTCATCAATCATGCCAAAC